>Ga0209475_10000116_pt1 | contig 241993 bp, 224 predicted proteins | sample tdDd471_FD_187128 | JGI IMG/M metagenome (GOLD analysis project Ga0209475, IMG submission 187128) | Marine sediment microbial communities from the Atlantic coast under amendment with organic carbon and nitrate - tdDd47.1 (SPAdes)... | ecosystem: Environmental > Aquatic > Marine > Coastal >... | reverse complement strand
ACTCGCCCTCATCGCCGTCGCCCGAAAACTCCTCATAACCCTCAACGCTATCATCCGCGACCAACGCCCATTCCAGGCCTGATCAAAACAGTTGCCTGCCCTGCGTCCGGCCTGCGCCGGACATCCGACAGGGATGACAAGAATGGCGGCATCTGGGCTTTCCACCCCCAAAAGAATAAGGGCCCCGCGCGATGCGGAGCCCCAATCCTGGACAGGTTGTGCTGGTCGCTCGCCTATTCGGCCATGCCACCGACCGCATGCACATAGGCCGTGCGGACGTCCTGGTGCTTGACGGTGTCGAGCTCGCGGGCGATTTCCTCGTCCTGTTTGGCGAGGGCGTCGAGGTCCTGGTCGGCATAGTGCAACACGCCCATATCGGCATAGGCCTTCTGGATCTTCGGCCCCCAAAGACCGATATCCTTGACCACCGGCACGATGCGTTGGAACAGCAGGGTGCGGAACAGCTGGTTCATCTCCGACTGCTCGGCCCATTCGACGCATTCCTCGACCGGCAGGCCCATGACTTCATAGACTTCCCGCGCCTGGAAACGGTCGCGCATGTGATAGCAGGCCTCGACCAGGAATTCCTCGCGCTCGTCGCGCTCGGCCTGGGTCAGATGCGGATAGTAATCGCGCAGCGACAGGCGACCGAAGGCAACATGGCGCGCCTCGTCTTCCATCACATAGGCATTGACCATCTTGGCCAGCGGGTTCTGGGCCAGGTCGCGGATCGTGCCGAAAGCGGCCAGCGCCAGGCCTTCAATGACGACCTGCATGGCCAGATAGGTGAAGTCCCAGCGGCTGTCGCGCAGCGCCTGGTCGACCAGCTGGCGCAGCGGCTCGGTCATCGGATAGGCGACGCCGAACTTGGTCATCAGATTCTTGTAGGCCTCGACATGGCGGGCCTCGTCCATGACCTGGGTCGCGGCGTAGAATTTGGCGTCGAGATCGGGCACCGATTCAACGATCTTGGCGGCACAGATCAGGGCCGCCTGCTCGCCCTGCATGAATTGCGAGATATTCCACGCCTGGGCATGACGGCGGAACTCGATCTGTTCCTTCTTCGTCATCTTCTCCCACATCGGCGAACCGTGCAGCGCGATACCTTCATCGGGCAGCTGCATCGGGTTTTCCGGGTCCAGCTCCAGTGTCCAGTCGATGCGATTGACCGCATCCCACTGCATGTCCTTGCCCTTCTGGTACAAGTGCATGAGGGTTGAGCGACCTTCGTCATACTCGAAGTCGAACGTGGCGTTGAACTGTTCCGGGATCGACCAATTCTTGTCGATGTCCTGCATCGGATATAGATCGCGAAGCGATGCCATGGCGCGTTACCTCCCCAGGAGCGACCAAACATGTCTTGCATTGCCAATATTTTGTACAATGCGGATTGGTGAACAATGTTCACAACCCGAACGTCTGTCAAAACGAGCCGTTTGGCAAGCCCTGAGACGAAACGTGACCGGGATATTTTATCGAGAGTCCGTAGCCCTTGGCGCGATGGGCCGCGTGGCGCCGGGCGTCCGCCGGGATGCGGGCATGCGCCTTCGTCTTCGGCCGCGATTGCGCCGAAGGGTGGGAGGGAACGGGATGTCGGCGGACACCGGGGTGTCCTGTGGGTGGTCTGCGGTGTCCGTGATGTCCTCGACATCCCGTTCTCGGAGATTTCCCGGACGCTCTCGCCCCCGATTCCAATGCGTCAGGTAGATGGGGTCGGTCGTTTAGTGCCCCGCGACCTGGTCGCACGCCCTGCCGGAGCTTCGGGATGTCACATCCAAAGCGCGGACAGGCTCCGCAAGTTCCCGGGCACAAGTGACTGAGCTCGTGCCTCCCGTCCCGAAAACCGTGGGCATTATGTGCTGGCGGTCTAGGGGGGAGGATAAGTTTTCGGGATTTTTCTGGCAGAGCACGTTTTCTCTCTCCCTTGGGAGAGGGCCAGGGTGAGGGGTAAATCCCGGTGACCGCAAGAGTTTCCCCCCTCATCCGGCCACTGGCCACCTGCTCCCAGGGGAGATGGCAAGTGATGCAGGGCGGGGATAAGTGGCGCGGATCAAGCAGGGGGCGAGGCGCGGCCCATGCCCCTACTCCGCCGCCTCGGCCTCAGCCTCTGCCGCCTTGTCCTTCCGGGCCTGCCATTTGGCCTTGATGGTTTTGGAGGTCTCCCGCGATCCATCCGGCGACCAGCCAGGCGGGGCGAGCAGATAGAGTGCCGCGTCCTTGAGCGATTTCGCGCCGGCCATGTCCTTCACGATACCCATCCACTCATGCAGGCAAATCTTGACCGGGTTGAAGGTGCCGAGATTCTTGACGATGCCGTAACGGCAGGGTTCGTCGTCACGCTCTTCCTGGAAGGTGCCGAACATCTTGTCCCAGATGATGAAGATGCCGGCATAGTTCCGGTCAAGATAGATCGGATTGGTGGCGTGGTGGACGCGGTGGTGCGAGGGCGTGTTGAAAACCGCTTCGAACCAGGCCGGACACCGTTTGATGGCCTCGGTATGGATCCAGAACTGGTAGATCAGGTTTAGCGCCCCGACAAAGGCGACCATCGCCGGATGGAAGCCGAGGAAGACCATGGCCGAGCCGAGCCACAGGAATTTCAACGTGAAGGGGCTGATCCAGGGCTGACGCAGAGCGGTGGTCAGATTGTAGTGCTGGGACGAGTGGTGAACGACATGGTCGGCCCAGAACCAGCGCACGGTATGGGCGAAACGATGCGACCAGTAATACAGGAAATCATCGAAGACGAAGGCGATCACCCAGACCCACCAGGCGAAGGAGATATCCAGCAGGCGGTTGTCGTAGACAAAGACCGACCAGCCTCCCAGCAGTAGGCCGAAAATGATGCCGGAGACGTTATTGCCCAGCCCCATGATCAGACTGGCCGCCGTATCCCGCGTCTCGAAACGGGTTTTGCCGGTCAGGCGGGCGTGAACCATCTCGGCAAAGACCGAAAGGGTGAAGAACGGGATCGCCAGGGTGATCGGGTTCCAGTTCTGGACGAAGGCAGGGACCTCCATGATCAGGCCCTCGCAACTGGCTGGAGGTCGGACAGTCGGCCGGCCCAGAGCGAGGCCTCATCGGCCGTGCTGAACCGCAATCTGGCCGGCGCAAAGACAAAATCATTGAGGCGAAGCCGCACGGCACTCCCCTCCTCCACGACTGCGTCCCGCACACTGCCGGGCACCAGATAACGGATCACCAGGTCACTGCCCCGGGCGACCAGAAGCCCGAGGCAATCGCCGGAGCGCTCGGCGATCAGGGCCGCCGCGCCGTCAACGGCCAGCACACCCTCGCCGGCGTCGAAACCAACCCGGTCGGCATCCAGCCGACGGGCCGCGTCGTCCAGATCGACCAGGCGTGCAGGTCGGCTGATGCCGAGCCAGGCATTGATCAGGACCATGACACTGACGCCGAGAACAGACCCGGCCAACAGATAAATGAGCGACATCACACAGCTCCGCGTCCAACGAAAACGGGCGGGACCCGATAGGTCCCGCCCGCGATCATACGCTTATTTGAACGTTGTTCACTAGCCGCGAACACGCAGGGTGATGCCGTAGGTCTGCGGATCACCCGGATAGGCGTTGTAGCTGGTGCCGAGATAACCAACCGACGGGAAACCGCCCTTGGTGTAGTTCTCGTCAAAGATGTTCCGGCCCCAGAGCTGGACTGCCCAGGCACCGTCATCGGCGCCCAGCGTCACAGATGCGTTGTAGAGCTGGAAGGCATCCTGGTTGGCGAAGGGACGCGGGTCCTGGCTGGTCGTGTGCGAGAATTCCGACACGTGGTTCATCTCGCCACGCCAGGACATTTCCATGCCCTCGCCGAGCTGGTGCGTGTAGGTCGCCGTCAGCGCACCGAGGAACTCGGAATTGCCGCGATCACGACCCGACAGGTCGTTGAACAGGGCTGTCACGCCAGCGCCGTTGGTGCGCTCGGCACCCGGTACGCAGAGCGCGAAGTCCGGATCGGTCGAGTCGAAGCTGTCCGGGCAAGGCGCGTAGAGATATTCACCGTACTTGCTTTCGAACAGATAGGTGAAACCACCGGTGAAGAGCAGGTTGTCGGTCGGAGCCCACTGACCTTCAAACTCGATACCGGACACTTCGATCGAACCGGCATTTTCCAGCGCGAAGCCGTTGCCGACGAAGTTGTTGGTCTGGAAGTCAGTCACTTCCTGACGGAAGTAAGCGGCCGCGTAGACAAAACGACCATCGTCGAACGAGCCCTTGGCACCGACTTCGATGTTCTCTGCGGTTTCTTCCTCGAACTCGAACACGCCGGTGAAGGCGGCATTGGTCGAGACATTGAAGCCACCCGGCTTGTAGCCCGTCGCATAGGACGCATAGACGTTGAACGTGTCGGAGACATCATAGGACAGGATGATGTTGCCCGAGAAGTTCGAGTCATTGCGCGAGGTCGGGAAGTTCGCCGCGCTGACCGGCGGGAAGTTCTGGAAGGCGGTGAAGCCCAACAGCGGGTTCAGCGCCGGGTTGGACGCCTGCGCTTCGGTCAGGGCCGTGGTCGGCGAGATGCCAAGCGCCAGCAGCGTGTTCAGCAGCGTCGGATCGCCACCCAGGGCTTCCGCCTGGGCCTGACCGAACAGGATGGACGGGATCAGGTAGGCACAGGCGTCGCCGCCGATGACACCGAACAGGCCCGGATCACAGGTACCCGGCGTCACCAGACGCAGGTCGCGCGCCAGGTCGACAAAGGAGAAGGCCGACATCGGATCGGGCTGGTTGATCGCCGTCGTCATTTCCTTGTCTTCGTCGGAATAACGGCCGCCAAAGGTGACCGTGAACTGATCGGTCAGGTGCCAGTCAACCGTACCGAAGGCCGACCAGGCCGTCGTATTGTACTGGTAGCTTTCCGAGATCAGGCCGTGCTGAGTGGAAATGAAGCCTTCGGCCGGGGTCGTCGGCAAGGCGCCATTGCCCGAGGCCAGCGGTACGAAACCGCCAACGCCGGCGGCCTGGTTCATGTCGAGGAAGATCTCGAGCAGCGACACGCCACCCGTACCGGCCGGAAGTCCAAAGGACGACACCAGGGCGGCAACGCTCGGCGCCGAAGCGGCATCGAAGAAGGTCCGCGCATCGGCGCCGTAAGGCGTCGAATTATCGTAGCTCAGCTCGTTATTGTAGTAGAAACCGCCGAACATCCAGTCGACCGCATTGTCGCCCGTCGAGGTGACGCGGAATTCCTGGGTGAAGCTGTCATACTGGTTCTGGATCGAACGCAGGCTGACCAGGTCGAGGTCCGAGAAGTCGGCGTCAAAGATCTGGTCTTCGTCATACTGGCGATAGGCCGTGATCGAGGTGAAGGTGAAACCGTCAAAGTCATGTTCGATCTGCGCCGAGATGCCTTGCGTGGTCAGATCGGTGTTCAGGTCGCCATCAATCGCGATCGTGTCGCCGCCATTGACGTCAGCCGGAACGGCCGTGCCGCCGAGACCGACAAGCGCGGCAAGATCGATCGGATCATAGAAGGCGAACGGCGCCGCACAGCAATTCTCGTCGAGCTGGCCCCAGTCGGCGATGATGCGGACTTCGGTATTGTCGCTCGGGTTGAACAGCAGCTGGCCGCGGAAGCTCATGCGATCGCGGTTGTTGGCCTCACGGCCATCGACGACGTCGATATAGCCGTCATTCTGGTGGATATTGCCGTCGAGGCGGAAGGCCATGTTGTCAGACAGCGGACCGGTCACGGTGCCGCGCGCCTGGCGCATGCCGTAATTGCCGACCGTCACTTCGCCGGCATAGTTGGAATCAAAGTCCGGCTCCATCGTAATGACGCTGACAACGCCGGCCGGGGTGTTGCGGCCGAAGATGGTGGACTGCGGGCCACGAATGACCTCGATGCGCTCAACCGACATCAGGTCGTTGATCGCAGAGCCCGAACGCGGGCGGTAGACACCGTCGATGAAGACACCGACGGACGGCTCGAGGCCGGGGTTGAAGCTGGACGTACCGATACCGCGCAGATTGAACTCGGTATTGGTCGAGGTGGCGAACTCGGAGACGCGAAGCGCCGGAACGAGCGTCTGCAGGTCAGCGGCATCGCGGATTTGCGACTGCTCGAGCTGCGCGCCGGTAACAACGGCGACGGAGACCGGCGTATCCTGAAGCGTCTGTTCGCGCTTTTGGGATGTCACGGTGATCACGTCGACCTGGGCCATTGCGCTACCCGCAAAAAGCCCACTCAGAATTGCCGTCGTGCCCATCGCGACGGCTTTGGAAAACAGTTTCATTGGAATTTCTCCCCTGTGGCGCGGTTTTATAAGCCAACCATTCCGCGCATCTGTCCAATATATGAACACCGCTCGACACCTCTGTCAGCCGGTTTATCCCAGTCCCGCAAAAAACATGCCCGGCCTGATGCACGGATACCTCACCCACGAAATTCGATTTTCGGGTTCGTCCTGCCCCTTTTCTCCGGTGACAACTCTGATACGTTAGCAAGTGAACAGCGTTCATATCGCTGTCTTGGGGAGACAAATGAAGAAATTTATCATTGGGTTAGCTGTCATTGTCGGCACCATTGCCATCGCGGGTGCCGGTTGGTTCTATCGGCCCTGGTCGGATTACTCGCCGGCCGAAATACAGGCTGCCACCCAGCCCGACCGCCTCGTGGAAACATTTTCGAATATGGGGGATGTTTTCCCCTATCGCGCGATAAACCCATCCGAATCGGCGCGTGAATTACCGCGAAACCTTCAAATGGCGAGTGTTGGGTACCGCCTGCAGGACATGGACCGGACAGTCGAAGACTGGATGGAAGACAGCGACACGACCGGCCTGATGGTGATCCACAATGGCGAGATCGTGCACGAGACATACCGACTCGGCGCCGATGCCGACACCCGCCACACCTCCTGGTCGGTCGGCAAGAGCTTCGTCGCCACCCTCATCGCCATGGCCATGCAGGACGGCCGCATCGCCAATCTCGACCAGAGCGCCGAGATGTTCGCCCCGCAATATGGCGGTTCCGACTTTGGTGACACGACGCTGCGCCATCTTCTCATGATGTCGGCCGGCATGGACTTTGAGGAAGATTACAACGCCCCGAATTCGGACATCCGCCGCCTCTTCCTGGGCGCCAACATCTATGGCCAGAACATCGACCGTCTGGTCGCCGAGATTGAACGCAACCGCGCACCCGGCGAGGACCTGCACTATGTCAGTGCCAACACCCAGGTGCTCTCGGCGGTGGTTCGCGGTGTCTATAACGACAATCTGGCCAATATCGTCCAGGACCGCATCTGGCAGCCCCTCGGCATGACCGGCGAGGCCTACTGGAACCAGAACATTCCGGGCGAGAACGGCATGGCGATCGGCTATTGCTGCCTCAATGCGACGCTGGAAGACTATGCCCGCTTCGGGCAATTCTACCTGCAGGACGGCATCTGGGATGGCGAGCGCTTACTGCCCGAAGGCTGGGTTACCCAGGCCACACGCCCGAACGCCCCGTTTCAGGAAGCCGGACCGGATTCGGTCTATGCCCATCGCGGTTATGGCCTGCACTTCTGGGTGCCGGAAAACCATGACGGGGAATACTTCATGGCCGGTGTCTACGGTCAGTATGTGTGGGTGGATGAGCGCCGCAATATAGTCATCGCCCGCACCGCGGCCGACACCGAATGGGGTGGCCGGACCGAGGAATCGATCATCGCCATGCGCGCCCTCGCCGCCCACTACGGAGACGCCGTGACGGCAGAGCCAACCCCGGTCGCCCCGGAGCAGCAGGACGTTGAGACAGGAGGCGACGATGAGGAGCACTGATTACGACTATATCATCTGCGGCGCCGGTTCGGCCGGCTGCACGGTCGCCGAACGCCTGTCTCGCGACCCGTCCGTATCGGTCCTGGTGCTCGAGGCCGGCGGTTCTGATGACAGCCCGATCATCCGCACGCCGATGTTGCTGCAATACGCAGTCACGGGTGAACAGTTCAACTGGGGCTATTGGACCGAGCCGCAAAAACACCTCAACGACCGCAAGCTTCTCTGGCCTCGCGGCAAGACGCTCGGTGGTTCGTCCTCGATCAACGCCATGCACTACATGCGCGGCGCGAAAGAGAATTACGACGAGTGGGAGAGCGCCTATGGCGCCGAGGGCTGGGGCTGGCAGAACGCCCTGCCCGCCTTCAAGGAAGTCCAGAACCAGACCCGCGGCGCGAGCGATCTGCATGGCACGGGCGGCCCGCTCTGGGTCCAGGACATTGCGCCCCTCAACCCGCTGACCCAGGACTTCCTGAAGGCTGCGGACCAGCTGCAATACAAGCGCAATGACGACTTCAACGGTCCGCAACAGGAAGGTTTTGGCCCCTACCAGGTGACCCAGAAAGGCAATAAGCGCTGCTCGGCCGCCGACGCCTTCCTGAGACCGGCCCTGGAACGCGACAATTGCAGCGTCCAGACCGGCGCCCTGGTCCATCGCGTCGTTATCGAGGATGGCCGCGCCTCCGGCGTCGAGGTTGAAATCGAGGGCGAGGTCCGCGTCATCAATGCGCGCAAGGAAGTCGTCCTGTCCGGCGGGGCGATCAACTCGCCGCAGACCTTGCTCCTGTCGGGTATCGGCCCGGCGGACGAATTGCGCGAGGCCGGGGTCAGCGTCGTCCACGACCTGCCCGGCGTCGGCAAGAACCTGCAGGACCATCTCGATGTCACGGCCCAGGTCTGGACCAAGTCATCGACATCGATCGGGAATTCCCTTCGCTCCCTGCCCACCCACATGTACATGGTGGCGCGCTGGGCGCTGCGCGGCGATGGCCCCTTCACGGTGAATCCCGTCCAGGGCGGTGCCTTCATCAAATCGGCCTATGCCGAAGACCTGCCCGACCTGCAACTGGTCTTCATCCCGGCGATCTCCAATCCGCACGGTGTTGAAAAAACAAGCGGTCATGGCATCACCCTGCATGTCTGCCAGCTCTATCCCAAGAGCCGCGGCGAGATCACGCTGAAGAGCACGGATCCGAACGACCATCCGGCCATCCAGCCGAACTATCTGGCAGAGGATTTCGATCTCGACGTGATGACCGACGGGCTGGCCAAGATACGCGACATTCTCAATGCGCCGGCCTTTGACCATGACCGCAAGGAAGAACGCTATCCCGGTGCCCACATCACCACCATGGACGGGCTGCGAGAGGATGTGAAAGCGCGCGCTGAAACGCTGTACCACCCGACCTCGACCTGCGCGATGGGATCGGGTGAGCTGGCCGTTACCGACAGTCGCTGCCGGGTCCGCGGCGTCGACGGGCTGCGCGTCATTGACGCCTCCGTCATGCCCCGACTTGTCGGTGGCAATACCAACGCACCCACGATCATGATCGCGACCCGAGCTGCCGCGATGATCGCCGAAGACAACGCCTGAGGAGCCCACCATGAGTGAAGCCGAAGCCAAACAGATCGAACGCATGAAATCCCTCCTGGCGAGTCAGAAATCGGCCTTCCGGGCCGAGCGGCATCGCCCGATCGACAAGCGCAAGGCCGACCTCGACCGGCTTGCCGATCTGTGCCGCAGACACGCCGACGCCATCGCCGAGGCGATAAGCCGGGATTTCGGAAACCGGGCCAAACAGGAAAGCGTCATCGCGGAGATTGCCTTCGTCATCCAGGATTCCGGCCATGCCAAGAAGCATCTCGGCAAATGGATGAAGGCGCGCAAGGTCGGCGTGCCCCTGACCCTGGCGCCGGGTTCGGCCACCATACGCCGCGAACCCAAGGGCGTTGTCGGCATCGTCTCGCCGTGGAATTACCCGTTCCAGCTGGCCATGGCGCCGCTGGTCGCCGCGCTGGCGGCGGGTTGCCGGGCGATGATCAAGCCGTCCGAATACACCCCGGCCACCGGCGAGATCATGAAATCCCTGCTGGCCGAGGCTTTCGAGGATGACCATGTCACCGTGATCACCGGCGGTCCGGCCGTCGGCGAGGCTTTCACCAAGCTGAAATTCGATCACCTTTTCTATACAGGCTCGACCCAGGTCGGCCGTCTGGTGGCCATGGCCGCTGCCGACAATCTGGTTCCGGTCACACTGGAGCTGGGCGGCAAGTCGCCGGCCATCGTCACCCCGACCTACCCGCAGGATGCCGCCGCCAAATCGATCGGCTGGGGGAAATTCTTCAATGCCGGCCAGACCTGTGTGGCACCGGACTATGTGCTGGCGCCCAATGGCAAGGAAAAGTCCCTCGGCGAAGCCATCATCAAGGTTGCTGCGCACCAGTTTTCCGATGCCGCCACCGACGACGCCTACACAGCCATCGTTTCGGATCGTCACTATGATCGCCTGATGGGCATGATCGAGGAAGCCCGCGCCGGTGGCGCCGAAATCCTGCAGCCCGAACATGACGCCGAGGCGGCCAAGGCCGGCCGCAAGATCCCGCCGACCGTCGTCATCAACCCACCCGCCGACAGCCGTTTGATGACCGAGGAAATCTTCGGTCCGATCCTGCCCATCATCGGCTATTCCGAGCTCGACGCCGCCACCGATCATGTCGCCGATCGCGACCATCCGCTGGCGCTTTATGTCTACTCGACCGACAAGACCGAAGCCGAACGCGTGCTCGACAGCACGATGTCGGGTGGAGCCGGCGTCAATATCAATCTGCTGCACCTGTCGGTGCCGGACCTGCCCTTCGGCGGCGTCGGGGCATCCGGCCAGGGCAGCTATCATGGCGAGCATGGATTCCTGACCTTCACCCATGAGCGCTCGGTCTTCCGCACCGGCAAATGGCACCCGTCCCGCCTGCTTGCTCCGCCCTATGGCAAGATGTACGAAACCGTCGCAAAGAAGCAGATGAAATAGGCGACAAATGACGGGACAACTGGCGGGCAAGCGCGCCCTGATAACCGGCTCCAGCCACGGCGTCGGCCTGGCGGCAGCCCACATGTTCGCCGCCCAGGGCGCACAAGTCGTCCTGCACGGCAACCAGAACATGGCCGATGCCGACCAGGCCGTGCAGGCCATCGGCCCGGCGGCGCTGGGCGCGGTCCAGGCCGACCTGGCCCTGCCGGGCGCCGGGCGTGACCTCTATGATGCTGCCCTGCACCTGGCCTCCGGCCGCCTCGATATCATCGTCAACAATGCCGGCATCCACTGGGCCAGCCCGCTCGACAGTTCCGACAGTGACTGGGAGACCAGCTGGGCGACCACGCTGCAGGTCAATCTGATGGCCGTTGCCGACATCTGCCGCGCCGCGATCCCGGAAATGGTCGCCTCGGGCGGTGGCTCGATCATCAATATCGCCAGCCGGGCCGGCTATCGCGGCGAGGATCGCAACCACATGGCCTATGGCGCCTCCAAGGGCGCGCTGCTCTCGCTGACCAAGACCATCGCCCGGCAATGGGGCGGCGACAGTGTCTATGCCTATGCATTGGCGCCGGGCTGGATCGACACCCGCATGGGTCCTCAGCACGAGGAAGACCGGGCCCGCGCCAAGGCTGAAATCCCGATCGGCGAGCTGGCCCACCCCGACGAGATCGCCGCCATGTGCGCCTTCCTCGCCTCCGGTGCCTGCCGCAGTGCGACGGGCAGCTGTATCGACATCAATGGCGCCAGCTACGTCCGGTGACGGATGACATCCCTGCCCCCCTGTTCGATGACGATGCCGGCTTTCGAAAGGCCCTCACCTGCCTGATCGGTGGAGAGCCGGCCGCTGAAGCCGAGTTGCAGGCACACTGGATCGCCACACCGGTCGGCCCGTTGCTGGCCATTGCCGATGCGACCCGTCTGCGTCTGCTGGAATTTTTCGACCGCGGCATCCTGCCCGCCGAACTGATCAAGCTGCGAACCAAGACCGGCTCCGCGATCTCGCTCGGTTCGCCACCGCCGACAGACCTGCTGTCGACGGAATTGCACGCCTATTTCCTGGGCCGCTCCGCGTCATTCACAACCCCACTCGCTCCGGTCGGCACCCTGTTCGAGCAACGTGCCTGGAAGGCCCTTCTGGACGTCCCGGCCGCCGAGACCCGCAGTTATGGCGAACAGGCCCGTGCCCTGGACCAGCCGACCGCGACCCGTGCCGTTGCCCGAGCCAACGGCGCCAACCCGATAGCCCTGGTCATCCCCTGCCACCGGATTATCGGCGCGGACGGGTCATTGACCGGTTATGGTGGAGGTCTGTGGCGAAAGCGCTGGCTGCTCGATCACGAGCGGCGGGCCTTTGGCCATGTCCTGATCTGATCAGAAGCGCTGATAGGCCGTGGCACCGCGCTGGGCCAGGTTCGACCGGGACGGCGTCGCGGCCCAACCCGGCTCGGCGCCCTGCTCCTCGCCACTGATGGCGCAGGGGGCTTGGTAAGCGTGAAAAACATCCAGCAATTGTGCGCCGAGCAGCATGATATCGAACGGTTTGGCGATCACCGCCTGGGCGCCGTTTTCCTTCAGCTGTTTCCAGTTGGCGACATCCGACCGCGCGGTCAGGAAGACGAAGGGCACGGCATCACCATTCGGCAGTGCCCGGATCGCACGCATCGCGTCGAGCCCGGTCATCCCCGGCATCAAGTGATCAAACAGGCAGATATCATAGGAACCGATCTTGAATGACTCGATCGCCGCGCGGGCGTCGGCAGCGTGAGAGACTTCGAATCCCGACACCGATTCAAGCGAAAACCGGATGAGATTCGCATTCGCTTCGATGTCTTCGAGCAATAAAACCCGCTGCAATGTCTTGCCCATACCAAACACCTTAACACCGCGCATCACTGCTGACGTGCGCTTTGGAACAATGTCCGGGCCCGGATTGAAACTATGGTTAACAGCCCGTCCCATTGAAATCCCCTCAAGGAGTACAAATAGGGAAGTTACATGGTTTCAATAAGTTACAGTCAGGGCCTCCGCGAAATCAGGCACTCATTTAATATTCAGCAGCTGTACTTGGCCTACAGAGCAGGTGTCGCGCCGCGCCTGCCAACAAGAATCGGGTGGCAGTCCGGGCGATCGGTCCGGCATCCTTCCCGCTGAGCCATTTGGCTGATCCCGCTGAAAGAACAAAATCATGACGCCGTCCGAAAAAGCCGCCGCGTTTGCCGCCCTTCACGTCGCCGGCAACCCGCTTGTCCTCTTCAATATCTGGGATGCGGGGAGCGCAGCAGCTGTCGCCTCGGCAGGTGCGAACGCCCTCGCGACGGGCAGCCATTCTGTCGCCGCAGCGCAGGGCTGACCCGACGGCGAAGGCCTGCCGCTCGACGCCCTGCTGGACGTCGTCACCCGCATCACAGCCACTACAAAATTGCCGCTCAGCGTGGATTTCGAGAGCGGTTTCGCCCGCGAACCCGAGCGGGTCGCCGAGAATATCACCCGCCTCGCTTCCACCGGTGCCGTAGGTGTCAATTTCGAGGACCAGGTCATCGGTGGAGCGCCCGAGGGCGGGCTCTACCCGGTCTACCCGATTGACGAACAGGTGACGCGCCTGCGGGCCGTGCGCGCGACCGCCGACGCGGCCGGATTGCCTCTTTTCATCAATGCCCGGACTGACCTCTTCCTGCGCCAGGCCGACATCACCAAGCACACGGAACTTGTGCCGCAGGCGATCGAGCGCGCAGCAGCCTACGCCGAGGCCGGGGCTTCGGGCCTGTTCGTTCCGGGCCTCGTCACGCCCGGACTGATCGAACAGCTCGTCGGCGCGACCGGCCTTCCTGTCAACGTCATGGCCAGCCCCGGCATGCCTGACAGGGCAGGTCTTGCTGCACTGGGCGTCGCCCGTATCAGCCATGGCCCCTACCCTTTCATTCGCACCATGGCCCGATTGGGACGCTGGGCTGCCGATGCCATGGGCTAGCGGACGCCAGCATCCCGGCGGCCTCCCTCGCCCGCGATCATCCATCATGACCTCGCTTGGGGTTGTGCTCTTCGCTCTGCGCGGGCAGATAGGAGCCAATTGCCGCGACTTGCGGCGTGCCAATCCGGCTTTCAACCTCACCAGGGACCCGTCCAGTTTGAAAAACTACGCAAATCCGAGCTTCGCCGATCGCAATAAAAGCGCCGCAGAGGCCAAGAAGAAGCTTCTGGAAAAATTCAAGAATGCGCCCAAACCCGACGAGGCCCAGCTGGCCGCCCGTCGCGCCGAACGCGAAGCCGCCGACAAGGCACGCGAAGCGCGCCGCATTGAGCGCGAACGTGTGAAGGCCGAGGAAAAGGCCCGCAAGGAAGCTGAACTCGCCGAGAAGGCCGCCGCCGCCCTCGCCGCCGAAAAAGCTGCCGCCGATGCCCTAGTGGCCGAAGAAGCCGCCAAGAAAGCCGCCCGCGACGAACGCTACGCGGCGCGCAAGGCCCGCAAGCGCTGACCAACTGACTGTTCGCTGGAATCGGAGGGGACATGGGCCATTCGCCTGCGGTCCTCACGATTTCGGCAACTGTTTCGAATCTGCCTTGTCTGTCTGTATCCGGTCTCCCATCCTGTGCATTGACGCTCGCTGATCGAGCCTCAATTGACCGGGGTGCAGGGGACAGGACATGCCACTCAGCATGAATTATACGGCGGCCGTGGCTTGTTTGGTGAGCCTCGCAGGCCAAGCCTTGGCGCAACCCGGCGGCGAGACCCTGCCCTATGAGGATCCACGCCTGCAATCATTGGCGACGGTCGAGCTGACACAGTTTGCCGGTGAGCATGATTTGCGCCGCTATCTGCACCGGGTCGGCGAACTCGCCGATGAGTGGGACCTGTACTGGGCTGACGATCTATTGTCGAAGTCGAAGCCGAGTGCGCTCTCCTGGTCCTGCCAGGGTGCCGAAGACGAGTGCGATACGATCGTTGTTACCGGGTCGAGAATTTCGGCGCCCAATCCAACCATTACCAACAATCAAACGACCGGCGTCGATGAGGGCGATATCGTCAAGCAGATTGGCGATTTCCTTGTCGTCCTGCAGGACGGACGCCTGTTCTCGGTCAACCTGCAGCCGGATGGCGCGCCGGGCCTCGAATATGCTGACCGCCTCGACGTCTATCTCGACCCCGACCGAAGAGTCTGGATCGACGAAATGCTGGTCACCGGCAACCGCATCATCGTCACCGGCTACTCCTACGACGATGACGCGAGCGAGCTGACCGTGCTGGAAATGGACGAGACCGGACAATTCGTCCGCCTTGGCAGCTTCCTGATTTCGTCCAGCGACTATTACGACGTCGACAATTACGCGACCCGCATCGTGGACGGGCAGCTGGTTGTGCACATGCCTTACCTGGTCAGCGATATGGACAGTCTCGACTCGGACAGCTGGCCGACCCTGCGTCGCTGGACATCCGAAGACTCGCAACCGGACAATCGCCGGCCGCTATTTGATGCTCGGGAAATTTACCGCCCCGTTCTGCCGATTATTGAGCCCACCATACACACGATATCGGTCTGCGACCTTGGTCGCGGGGACCGCGCCGATCTTGATTGCCACACCCAGGCCTTCATCGCCGGCCCCTCAACAGAACTCTATGTGAGCGGCGAACACGCCTATCTCTGGACAGGGGGAAGCTGGGAGAGCCAAAACGCCGATGACCTGCCGGTTCAGGGGCGCCACTGCACGATGCGAGAGGTGCTGTCGCCCGAAATGACGCCGCCGGCCGGCATTTATCGCATGTCACTCGAAACAGGAGAGCTGGCCGTTGTCGGCACGCGTGGCACTCCGGCTGATCAATTCAGTTTCGCCGAGTCCGCTCGGCTTCTCCGCAGTTTCGTGACTCTGGAAGATACTCATTGTGCCTATGACGATCTGGACGACCGGGTATTCGATCACGCCATCCTTCAGGCGTCGTTGATCTCCATCCCGGATCGGGCTTTCTCGACGCGGTTCCGCGAAGTGTCCGCCGATCGCTACACAGCGCTCCCGGGAGCGGAGTTCGGCGTCGGCCTGGAAAACCGCTTTACCGATACCCACCTCGTTTACGGCTGGTCTGTCCTTGAGCCTGGCAATGCGCCCTGGTGGGACGAAACAGCCCGAAAGCCGGCTCAAATGGTGATGGTCCCACTCGAGGACCCGTCCAACACGTCAAACCTGGCGCTCCCGCATTCCCTGCTTCGACTTGAAACGATCGACACGGGTCTGATCGCAACCGGTTATGTCCACCGCGAGGGCCTGAGCGTCTCGCATTTGACCACGGAAGGCGACTTTCAGCTGGCAGCCACCACCCTGTTGCCCGACCGGCTGGAGACGGAAGGTCGGTCGCACGCCTTCAACTTCACTCGGCGCGCTGATGGCACCGCCATTCTCGGGCTCCCGACCGAGCGCGTACCCGGGCCGGCTTTTCGCCGCTGGTGGCGCAGCACCGCCTCGGAACTAAGCTTTCTAAGCCTCGATGAAGAAGCGGGCTTTACCGCGCTCGGCACGCTTGAGCCGGTCGACAGCGACGCGGCGGAACATCCCGACTATGAGTGCGAGGTGTCCTGTGTCGACTGGTATGGCAATTCGAGGCCAATCTTCACCCAGGGACGCGTCTTCGCACTTTTGAGCACCGAGATCGTCGAGGGTGGGATATCCGGTGACAGGATCAAACCGATCCGTCGCGTGGACCTCACCGCACCGCTTCCGATCGAACAAAACTCCCAAACTGCGCGCGCGCTCGCCATGGAAGGTTCCGGCGCGCATTGATCTCTCAGGGCATGAGCCGAAGTGCGGCCTACCCCTTGATAATGGCACTAGCAAAAGTGAACTCCTCCACGCGAAGCGGAGCAGCGCCCCCTACTCCGCCGCGACAGCCTGTTGCCCGGCCCGATAGACCGTGCCCGGCATGGCGCCGGTGAGCTTGCCCTCTTCCATCACCACCTCACCGGCGACGATCGTGGCCACATAGCCGGTGGCACCCTGCAGCAGGCGCTGGCCGCCGGCCGGCAGGTCGCGTTCCATGTGGGGTGGTTCCATCTGCAAGCGGTCGAGGTCGATGATGTTGATATCGGCCTTCAGGCCCTCGCGCAGATAACCGCGGTCGGTCATGCCCATATAGTCAGCCTGGGCGCCGGTCAGCATGCGCACCACGCGCGGCAGGTCGAGCTTGCGGCCGCGTTTGCGGTCGCGGGTCCAGTGGGTGAGCATGTAGGTCGGCATCGAAGCATCGCAGACCGTGCCAACATGGGCGCCACCATCAGACAGGCCATAGAGCGCCTGCGGATGCTCCATCATCTTGAGCACATTGTCGTAATTGAGCTCTGTATAGTTATAGAGCGGCAGATAGATCAGCTCGTGGCCGTCGCGCTCCAGCAGCGTGTCATAGACCATCTCCATCAGGGAGACGCCCTTGGCCCGGGCCCGCGCCGCCAGCGAGTTTTCGCCGGACTGCTCATAGTCGGGCGGATTGCCGAGCTGGAAGAATTTCTCGGCCACGAACTCGATATGCTCCATCAGCATGTCGGCCAGCGGCGGCACCGACGAGCCCGGCCCCGACAGCTTGTCGGTCGTCTCGGACAGGATCTGCGCCTTGAAGGCCGGGTCCTTCATCAGCGCGACGCGCTCGGCCAGTGGCAGGTCGGCGATGGTCTTGTAGCTGGGATAGCCCATGAAGGGGTGGAAGGTGCAGTTGAAGCCGAGAAAGACGCCGATCGCCCGCGGGGCGACCTGCATGCGGGCATCGACGCCCTCGTCTTTCAGTTTTTCCGTCCGCTCGATCAGTTTGAGCCACTGATCCGGCGCGAAATCGCGCTGCATGAGTGAGAAGGAGAAGGGCCGGCCGGACGCCTTGGCATAGTCGGCAATAATGCTCCACTCATCGTCGAAATCCTGCTCGCCGCGCTCCAGATTGAAGTCAGAGACGGCTTGCACCACGCCGAAATCGAGGCCGTTGAAGGCCTTCGCGATGCCGGTCAGTTCCTCGCGGGTGGATTCCGAGGACGGGGTCCACTCGCCATCGGCGGTCTTGTGGACATCCGAACGCCCGGTCGCGAAACCGACCGCGCCGGCTTCCAGCGCCTCGCGGGTCAAACGGCGCATCTCGGCGATGTCGGCGTCATTGGCCGGCTCTGAATGCACCGCCCGGTCACCCATCACATAGACGCGCAGCGGGTCGTGCGGGACCATGGCGGCGATGTCGATGGTGCGCGGAATTTTCGACAGGGCGTCGAGATAGTCCGGGAAGCTCTCCCAGTCCCAGGTCAGGCCTTCATGAAGGGCAGTGCCGGGAATATCCTCGACGCCTTCCATCAGCTTGATCAGCTTGTCGTGATCGGCCTCGCGCACAGGTGCAAAGCCGACACCGCAATTGCCCATCACCGCCGTGGTGACGCCGTGATCGATGGAGGGCCGCAGCATGCCGTCCCAACTCGCCTGGCCGTCATAATGGGTATGGATATCGACAAAGCCCGGCGTGACCAGCTTGCCGGTCGCATCGATCGTGCGGGCCGCCTCGCCCAGATCCTGGCCGATAGCGGCAATGCGCCCGTTCTTGATGGCGATATCCGCGGTTACCGGCGTCGCGCCGCTGCCGTCATGGACCTGACCGCCCGTAATCTTGAGATCAAACATGTCTGCCTCCCGTCATGTGTCACGCTCTGTGGCGTTTGCGGCGAGTGTCCGCGAATCGACCAGTCGGAACAAGCCCGCTAGCAGCGAGCCGCCAACCAGGTGCCAGATGCTCCAGGTGCCGATAATGGCCGCGGCCCCGCCGACGCCACTGAACTGGCTCAGCAAAATCACCAGACCAAGGCCCGAATTCTGGATGCCGACCTCGAAAGTCAGGGCACGACGACGGGCCGTCTCCATGCCCAATGCCCGGCCGCTCAGCCAGCCCAGCGCGAAGGCGGATCCGTTGTGCAGCACGACAATGGGAATGATGACAGCGCCGGTGGCGAGGATCAGCGGCCAGTTCTGGACGATGCCTACAGCCACCAGCAACGCGATGCAGCCCAGCGCCAACGGCCCGAGTATGCGCGCGATACCCCCGGCCAGGTCCGGTTTCCAGTGGTTGAGCGCCATGCCCAGCATTAATGGCACGGCCAGCAACGCCGCAGTCTGCGTGAAAAAAGGCCAGGGATCGACATCAAGCGACCGCACAAGGGCGTCCGCCGGCCCGTACATTCCGGCCCAGAACAGAATCGACAAAGGCGTCACAACAGCCGCAGACACGCTGGAGATCGCTGTCAGGGTGACCGAGTAGGCGGTATTGCCGTTCGCCGCGCGGGTCAGGAGGTTGGAGACATTTCCGCCCGGACAGCTAGCCACAATCAACATGCCAAGCGCAATACTGGCCGGGGGCGACAGGATCAGGATCAGGCCCAGTGTCAGCAGAGGAAGCCCCAGCAATTGCACGGCGACCCCGCCGAGCACCCGCCCGGGTTCACGCCGTACCAGGCCGAAGTCCTCGAGTTTCAGTGTCAGCGCCACCGAAAACATCATCACGAACAGGATCAGCGCGATCCCCAACCGTGATTGATCATCAACTATTACCTGCAGCTGGTCGATCGAGTCGGCGTTCATAAATGCATGTCCCGTCAATAACTTGTCACATTAACTACAAGTGAATTCGAGGGCCCAGACAGCCGCTAACCAGTTGTCATGTCAACATAAGGGTCGCCAAAATCACGCCAGCCTGTATCGTGCCCAACATGTTTTGCAGACCCGCGTCTGGACTTTTAGATTGCGAGTGCGTGGCAACCACAGGGACAACATCCCGCCTTGGGGGCGGGGTGCTGTGGTAATACAGGTATTGTTTGAGCAGGTCGCACGGGCAGCGACCAGGTGTTTGGGGGACCGAGAATGGGTCGAAAACGTTTTGATGAAATGTCCTGCGCAATCGCGCAGACCTTAAATCAGGTGGGTGACTGGTGGACGCTATTGATCGTTCGGGATGCCATGAAAGGCGCCCGTCGCTTCAGCGACTTCCACGAGAGCACCGGAATTGCCAAAAACATTCTTACAGACCGCCTCAACAAGCTGGTCGAAAATGGCATCATGATGCGTGAGGAAGTCGGGGTGCGTGGCCAACGGCAGGAATATGTCCTGACCGAAAGTGGCGAGGCGCTTTTCCCCATCCTCATGGCCATGCAGCAATGGGGCGACAAGTGGATCTATGGCGAGGATGAACGCCCGCTTGAAGTCTTTGATGTTCGCACCGGAGAAGAATTGGCGCCCATGAGCGTTGCCAATCAGAGCGGTGAGGAAGTGACCCATCGCGATATCGCCGGGCGCGACCCCGCCGGCCGCGGCATCCGCGAGGCGGGCTGACCGTCTGACAGTCGTCCGGCTTCGATCCCGATTGGCGAATCGGGCCGGACATTGTCCACTTCCAAAGCCTGCGGCCAGACGGGGCGCACGCCTGGGGAGTGATGAATGGTTTTCAGCTTTGGTCCGAAACAGGTCGGCCTGCTCGCAGGCTTGGCCTGTTCGCTGTTCCTGGGCGCCTGTGGCGAGCCACGGGCGCGCGACCTTTCAGACGCAGACCGCAGCTACCCGGCCCGGCTAGCTGAACGTCTGGCCAACGCACGCACCGGAGACATCATCGACATACCGGAGGGCGTGTTCGCACTCGACCGCTCGCTGGTCATGGCCGTCGATGGCGTCACCCTGCGTGGCCAGGGTGCCGAACGCACCATCCTGTCCTTTCAGGACCAGGTGATGGGCCGGGAAGGCCTGCTGGTAACCGCCAGTGGCGTCACTCTGGAAAACCTCGCGATCGAAGACCCGATAGGCGACGGGGTTCGGATCAGCGAAGCCGAGGACGTGATCGTCAGAGGCCTTCGGGTCGAGTGGACGGATGGTCCGGACGCCGGCAACGGCGCTTACGGTATCGCACCCGTTCGCTCAGCAAATGTGCTGGTCGAGGAGTCGATCGCCATCGGTGCGGCCGGCGCCGGCATCCATGTCGGACAGTCACGCAATGTCGTGATCCGTCGGAACCGGGCCGAGCGAAACCTTGTCGGGATCCAGGTCGAAAATGCCGTCGGCACAGACCTCTATGACAATGTCACAACCGGGAATTCCGGCGGCATCCTGGTCAATGACACACCGGCCCGGGTCCATGCCGGCAGCCGGACGCGCATCTTTGACAATTACGTTTTTGCCAACAATGGCGAAAACTTCAGTCGCCCCGACACGGCGGCCGCTGCTCTGCCGGCAGGGTCAGGGATCGCGGTCCACGGCAGCGACCAGATTGAGATTTTCAACAATGCGATCGCTGACAACCGGTCGGCCAACATCGTCATCTCGGCGTTGACCGGAACCGCGCAGACGGCAGCGCCGAGCACGCCCGACACAGCGGTCGGTCCGGACAGGTTCGACCCCTTCCCCGAGACCATCCACATTCACGACAATAATTTCAGTGGCGGTGGTGGCAATCCGGACGGGCTGGAGTTGCAGGCCCTGCGCGTGGTCATCGCCGGACCGCTTGGCAGGATGCCTGACATCCTCTGGGATGGCTATATCGACCCCGCCAAGATGGTCGATGGCGCGATGCCGGAAGACCTGCGAATCTGCATTGGCGACAATGTCACCGACATCGTCAACGCCGACCTCGAGTCCGGCGGCGTCCGTCCGAGAATTGCGACAAGCGAGCACCGCTGCCACCTGCCGCCGCTGCCTGCCACCCAGCTGGACCTTGTCGACCCGACCGGCACCGGGACCGACTGAGATCGGTCGATCAGAAAATTCACCTGTAAGGCGAGTTTCGCGAAGAGATGTGTTGAGAGACGGGAAGTCCGCCCTTATCGTCATACCCGGTGCACGAATTGGCGCTTTTGCCGCCGCTACTACCCAACCAACATCAGGCACCAATCAGGGGAAACCAATATGCTGATCAGTTCCATTCTGCTCGCCGCCGCGCTCCAGGCCTCGCCGGTCGACACGCTTGTCGCCAACGCGCTTGAAGTGAGCTCGCCGTCGGGCAGCTATATCACCTATTTCGACGCCGACGGGACCTACACCACCAATGTCGGGATCTCCGGCACCTGGTGGGTGGATGGCGCCGAACTCTGCGTCCAGCGCAGCACCGGCGAAAGCGGCTGCGCGCCGCTCGGCGACAGCCAGGAAGTCGGGACGTCATGGACCGGCCAGAACGCCGCCACCGGCGAGACCGTGACCTACACGATCATCCCGCGCGGATAGTCCGGACCGACGGGCAGGCCAATGGCCTGCCCGTCACGGCGCCTGGTTGGCGGCATCAATTGCCGAATGAACCGGCCGCGCCGGGGAAGACAACCGGTGTTTCCGAGCCGTCCAGCGCGACCGCTGAAACACCGAAATAATAGTTGTCGATCACCACATTCTCGAGCGTGTAACTGTCGGTGATGCCAACAAAGCGGCTCCACTGCCATTGCGGCTGGTCAGTCAGGCGCCAATACACCCGATAGCCGGCCAGATTACTGGCTGCATCACCTTCAGCCGCATTCCAGCTCAACGTCGTTGAGGGACGCACAGCGCCTTCAATCGTGACATTGGCGGGGAATGGCGGAGCACCCGCCATCTGCGCCATCACAGCGACATTGAGCGCGGTCAGACGTGCAGCGTGGTCAAAGTCCACACCGTCAATGGTGTCGCCATAGGGACGGCCATCCTCAACCCGCAAATCCTGATGCTGGCGGTCATAATGCTCGTTGGTCTCCATGATGCGGACACCGGGATAGCCGACCGCATTGAACGGGCGGTGGTGGCCGCCGCGCCCGAAACGATCGAGCCGGTAGACCATCATCACATCGAGATTGGGAATGTACTGGTCCGCCGTCCGGTCGACGAAACGGGCCAGATTGCGCGACGGGCTGTCGACCTCACCACCGGTGAAGCGTCGGGTGCGCGCTTCCTCAGGCGTCTCGACCGCGCGTGTGCCCTCGGAGAAGACGCGGGCGGTGGTATTGTTGATGACGCCATTGATACCGGCGATATTGCCGATCATGTCGTTGTTGAGCACGCCCTTGATCCGCCAGCCATTCTCGATGGCATGGGCGGCCACGATCTGGCCACCAAACAGGCCCTGCTCTTCGCCCGACAGGCCAGCATACATGATGGACCCGTCAAACTCATGCTGGCTGAGTACGCGGGCCGCTTCGATCACGCCGGCCATGCCGGACGCATTGTCATTGGCACCTGGGCTGTCGGAGGTGCCGTCCAGCGGGTCGGTCACGCGGCTGTCGATATCGCCTGACATCACAACATACCGGTCCGGATCAATCCGGCCGCGCTGGATAGCCACGACCGAGACAACCTCGACCGGATCAGGTATTCGCGCCGTGCCGGAGATCGTGTCGGAAACATACATGACCTCCAGACAGCCGCCGCACTCGGCGGAGATTCGTTCGAATTCCTCAAATATCCAGCGCCGGGCGGCGCCGATACCGCGACTGTCTCTCTCGGTCTCCGACAGGGTGTGGCGGGTCCCGAACCCGGCCAGGGTACGGATGTCAGCCTCGATCCGGTCTGCCGATACGGCAGCGACATGATCATGCACAGCAAGCACTTCAGACGGCGGCGCGTGTTGCTGGGCCAGTGCCGGTGTGGCCAAGAGAATGGCCATCGATGCGGCGGTCACGAACTTCATGCTTCCCTCCCCGGAAATGCGTAAAATCTCTGACAGGATGATGGGCCAGACGGACTGTGGGTCAAGCACTGCCCCTGTTTTGTCCGACCAGACAGCAGAACGGCGCACCCGTCAGGGCGCGCCGTCATGCAACAATCTGCCCTGAAACCCCGCTATGGCGTCAGGATCACCTTGCCAATCGCCTTGCGGCCGGACAGGGCGTTGAAGCCTTCAATAAAGTTCTCAAGCTTGTAGGTCCCGGCCACGTGCGGCTTGATCTTGCCGGCTTCGAACATCTGGAACAGCTCGTCCATGTTCTGCTTGTGGCCACCGGGTACGGACCCGGCCCAGGCCCCCCAGAACACACCGACCACGCTGGCCATTTTGAGGAGCGGCAGGTTGAGCGGGAGTTTGGGAATCTCACCAGCGGCAAAGCCGATGACGAGATGGCGTCCACCTGGCGCGATACCGCGGAAGGCGGTCTCGGCGTAGTCGCCACCGACCGGATCATAGATCACGTCAACACCCTTGCCGCCGGTCAGCTCCTTGATCCGGGCCTTCAGGTCTTCGGTCGAGTAATTGATCAGCTCGTCGGCACCGTGCGTCTTGCACACCGCGAGCTTCTCGTCGCTGGAAGCCGCCGCGATCACCTTGGCGCCCATCGCCTTGCCAAGCTCGACCGTTGCCAGGCCAACGCCGCCAGCCGCACCCAGAACCAGCAGGGTCTCGCCGGGCTTGATCTCGGCGCGCTGCTTGAGCGCGTGATAGGAGGTGCCATAAACGATGGTCAGGCCGGCCGCCGCATCAAACGGCATCGAATCCGGGATCGGCGTGACCGCAGGCGCCGGCACAACCGCCTGTTCGGCAAAGGCACCGACCGGCGTGTTGAACAACACCTTGTCTCCGACATTGAGGCCCTCGACGCCCTCACCCAGCTCCGAAATCACACCCGCGCCTTCCGTGCCCGGCACGAAGGGAAGCGGCGGTTTGAACTGGTACTGCCCGCGCACGCACAGCAGGTCGGGGAAATTCAGCCCCCCGGCCTTCACGTCGATGCGGACATGGCCCGGCTGGGTGGCCGGCGCGTCGACATCCTCGACGACGAGCTGGTCCTCGGGACCGAATTCCTTGCAGACAAGTGCTTTCATGGCCTTGGCCTCTCCTGTTTTGGGGTCAGCCCAGCTTGACGCCGGCACTCGCCGCCGCCTTGGTGAGAAACTTGATGGTCTGCTCGCCGCCAGCGCCCAGCTCTTTTTGGCCGGCCTCGTCGCAAATGTCGGCGAAGCGCGCGGCGACGTTCTCCGGTGTCTGCTGCTCGGGCGGCAGGAAGATGCCGTCGGTCTCATGAACCTTGGTGACGGCATAGCCACCGGCACCGGCACACAGGATGGTGCGGCTGGGGCATTCATCGCTGACCAGGAAGACCAGACCGGTCGACACCGATTCCGGCGTCATCAACTCCAGCGCGGCCGGCGGCAGGAGGTTTTCGGTCATCCGCGTCGCCGCCGTCGGGGACAGCGCATTGACGCGGATATTGTACTTCGCGCCTTCCAGATGGAGCGTATTCATCAGCCCGACCAGACCGAACTTGGCGGCGCCGTAATTGGACTGACCGAAATTGCCATACATGCCCGACGAGGAGGTGGTCATGGCGATACGGCCATATTCCTGCTCGCGCATGATGTCCCAGACGGCTTTGGTGCAGACAGCCGAACCATTGAGATGGACGTCGACCACGGCCCGGAAATCATCCAGCTCCATCTTGGCAAAGGACTTGTCGCGCAGGATTCCGGCATTGTTGACCAGGATGTCGACCCGGCCCCACTTGTCCATCGCCTGGGCGACCATGTCAGCCACCTCGTCGGCCTTGGTCACATTGGCGCGGTGCGAGATCGCCTCGCCGCCGGCCTCGCGGATTTCTGCAGCGACATCCTCGGCGGCCGACCCGGTGCCCGTCCCGTCCAGCGACCCGCCCAGATCATTGATGACCAGCTTGGCGCCGCGTGCGGCCAGGGCCAGAGCGTGGGTACGGCCAAGCCCCTGACCGGAACCGGTGACAATGGCCACACGGCCGTCAAAACGAATTTCACTCATCTCGTTGTCATTCCTTGATTGTTTTGTGGGCCGCTCAGCCGACGACCTGCAGGGTCAGCCATTGCGCCATCAGCGCCGGCTTGTCCTCGCCCTCGATCTCCACGATCACATCATATTTGAGCATCCACTGGCCCGGATTGCGTTCCACCGCTTCGGACAGGGTGAACCGCCCCCGGATTTTGCGGCCGGCGCGGACCGGGGTCAGAAAGCGAACTTTCTCGAATCCGTAATTGATCCCCATCACGATCCCGTCGAGGACCAGGGCCGTACCGCCAGCCAGGGAGGACAGCATCGACAGGGTCAAAAACCCGTGTGCGATGGTGCCGCCGAACGGCGTCTTGGCGGCCTTTTCAGGGTCAATATGGATGAACTGGTGATCATCAGTGACATCGGCGAATGTGTTGATCTGGTCCTGGGTGATCTCGGTCCAGTCAGACACACCGATCTCGGTCCCGACCAGGGCGGCCAGGTCACCGGGCTTGGTCGCAGCCATCAGCCTGCCTCCCCTTCAGTCAAAAGCATTTTGCGCAAGCCTGGCTTGTCGATCTTGCTGGTACCGCCGCGCGGCAGGGGGGCATCCATCAGCCAGATCCGATCGGGAATCTTGAACGGCGCGAGGTGGGGTTTGAGGAAGGCCTTGATATCCTCGTCCGACAGGCTCACGCCCTCGCGCGCCAGAATTGCCGCTCCGACCCGTTCGCCCAGACGCTCATCCGGGATGCCGATGACGGCGGCTTCCAGGATGTCCGGATGGTGAGCCAAGGCCCCCTCGACTTCGAGGCAGCTGACATTCTCGCCGCCACGCAGGACCATGTCCTTGATGCGGTCAACGATGAACAGGAATCCGTCCTCGTCGATGATCCCGACATCGCCGGTCTTGAACCAGCGGTCCTTGGTCAGCACATCCGACGTGGCCTCGGGTTGGTTGAGATAACCGCGGAACACCGCCGGAGACTGGATCCAGACCTCGCCCGGCTCACCGGTCGGGGTCTCATTGCCGTTTTCGTCAACCGTCTTGATGAAGGTGACAGCCGGCAGCGGCGCGCCGCACGAGCCCGGCTTGGCCTGGTATTCGCCCAGCCCGTTGAACGTGCCCAGCGCATTGGTTTCGGTCAGGCCGTAACCCGACGACGACCAGGCTTGCGGGAAGACCTCGTTGATCTTCTCGACATGGGCCTCGGGGCGCTTGGCGCCACCCGTGCCCATCGACTGAAGCGTCTCGAGCACCACGCCGCGACGCTCCGCCTCCAGGGTCAGCTCGTGCGACATGGTCGGAACGCCGACCATGTCGGTCAGTTTTTCCGACTGGATCAGGTCGACCGCGTCGCCGGCATCCCATTTGCGCATCAGCGCCATTTTCCGCCCGGAAAACAGCGACAGCATGAAGACCGCATGCGAACCGGTGCAGTGGAAGAGCGGCAGGCAGACCAGAACGCCCGGATCACCGTCGACAAAGTCCTCATCGCCATTGGCCAGCTTCAGGGCGGCTCCGAGCAGCGCGAATGACAGGATGGTGGTGACGGCACCCCGATGGGTCAGGACGGCCCCCTTCGGCGATCCGGTGGAGCCGGATGTGTAGAAGATGGCGAAATCACTATCGGTATCGATCACCAGTTCCGGCGGCGCCTTGCCGGCACCTTCGGCGACCATATGGTCGAAGGTATCCGCCACACCATCAATCTCGCCGCGACCGGCGATCAGCGTCAGACCGAGCCGGCCGGCATGCGGCCGGATTCGCTCGATCTGGCGGGCGCCGGCGATGACGATCTTCGCGCCGCTGTCTTCCAGACCGAAGGCCATCTCTTCGCTGGTCCACCAGCCATTGATCGGCACGATGACACCGCCGGCAGCGATAACACCGAGGAAACAGGCCATCCATTCCGGACAATTGCGCAGGGCCAGGGCCACGCGCGTCCCCGGCTTGACACCATGTCGGCTGATCAAGGTGTTGGCGACGGCGACCGAGCGGGCGGCCAGGTCGGCGAACGACCAGCGCTGGTCTTCAAAGACCACCGCCGGCGCATCACCATGTTCCATCGCCTTGAGCAGGAGAAAACGCAGATCGGCCGGTGCGTTGACATAGGCTTGCTGCTTCACGCCGAGCACTTCGGTCTCGGCGATGTTGAGCACCGGTTCGGCGGCGGCAACCTGGCGGGCGATTTGTTCGAGTACGGCCCGCGGTGGGGCGGGTTTACGCTGCGCCATGATCAGACCTCATTGGCGTAGGGCTTGAGTTCCTTGCGACCGATGACCATGCGGTGCACGGCATCGGGCCCATCGGCGAAGCGCAGTGTGCGAAGCCCGGTCCACATGGCGGCCAGCGGGGTGTCCTGCGACACGCCGGTACCGCCATGCATCTGCATCGCCTCGTCGACCGTCTCCAGCGCCACACGCGGGGCAACAACCTTGATCTGCGAGATCCACGGCGCGGCGGCGCGCGGGTCACCCTGGTCCATCATCCAGGCGGCCTTGAGGCAGAGCAGGCGCGCCTGTTCGATCGCCATGCGGCGTTCCGCGATGATATCGTAATTGGCGCCCAGCTTGGCCAGCGGTTTGCCGAAAGCGGTCCGCGTCACCGAACGACGGCACATCAGCTCGAGCGCCCGCTCGGCCTGGCCGATGGCACGCATGCAGTGGTGGATACGTCCCGGTCCAAGCCGGCCCTGCGAAATCTCGAAGCCGCGACCGCGGCCCAGGATGAGGCAATCCTTGGGCACGCGCACATCGGTGAAACGGATATGCATGTGGCCGTGCGGGGCATCGTCATGACCGAACACCGTCATCGGGCGTAGGATCTCGATTCCCGGCAGGTCGCTGTCGATCAGGAATTGCGAGTGGCGTCCGTGACGCGGGGCGTCATCGCTCTCGGTCTTTGTCATCAGGACATAAACGGCGCAGCGCGGATCACCGGCGCCAGAGGCCCAGTATTTCTCGCCATTGAGGACCCACTCATCACCATCCTCGACAGCGGAAAAAGCGATATTGGTAGCGTCGGAGGAGGCCACATCCGGCTCGGTCATCAGATAGGCCGAACGCATTTTTCCTTCGAGCAGCGGCTCGAGATACTTCTTCTTCTGGGCAGCGTTGCCGTAGCGCTCGATGACTTCCATGTTGCCGGTATCTGGCGCCGAACAGTTGAACGTCTCCGCTGCCAGCTGTGACCAGCCCATCTCTTCGGCCAGATAGGCGTATTCGACCGTCGAAAGGCCATAGCCGCGATCGGAGCCGGTGAGCCAGAAATTCCACAGGCCGCGCTTGCGGGCCTCGGCCTTGAGGCTTTCCAGGATTTCGGTCTGTCGGTCGGTGAAGGCAAAGCGGTCTCCGGCCTTGCCGATCTCCGCATGGTATTCTTCTTCGACCGGCATGACGACATCACGCACCATGGCGCGAACCTGTTCGATGAGCGGCTTGACGCGCTCCGACATTCCCAGATCCATGTCTCTCCCCTTTATCTTTCTTCCGTAGTGTCTGTTCTGATTATTCTTTTATGCGATCAGCTAGACCGGACGCCCGCGAGCGCCCATCAGCATGCGGCGAAACTTGCGCATCCCGCCAATCCAGCGGTCGCGCTCATTGGCGCGGGCCTTTTCATAGGCGACGACCGAGGCGTGCGGCAAAGCCAGGAAACGCTTCTCGGCGATGGCCGAGAGCGTCTCGGCTGCGACATCCGACGGCTCTACGATTCCGTCGGCGCCGGCAATCCCGCCGTCTTCGCTGTCACCCAGCATCGCGGTACGCACCGCCTGCGGACACACGCACACAACCTGCAGGCCCTCATCACCATGCCCGATCGCCAGGCTCTCGGCAAAGGACACGGCCGCGTGTTTTGACGCGGTGTAGGATGAGGCCCCGATCTGGGCCAGCAACCCGGCCGCCGAAGCCACCAGGACGAAGATGCCTCCGCCCTGCGCTTTCATGCGCGGCCAGACCTGCCGGGCGCCGCGCACGGCGCCCATCACATTGACCTCGAAACTGTCGTGCCAGGCCTTGTCGTCGGCGCCTGCCGCATCCCAGCTCGGCTCGTCCGAGCGCAGGATACCGGCATTGGAGACATAGACCGTGACCGGACCCAATTCGGCTTCCACCTTGTCGAGGAAGGCGCCGATCTCGGCCTCCTTGGTCACATCGACTTTCATGCCGATGCCATCAAAAGCCTTGGCCGCCTCCTCGGCGCCATCAAGATCCGCCAGCGCGATCCTGGCACCCTTGGCGTGAAAGGCCTGCGCCATGGCCAGGCCGATACCCCGCGCGCCACCGGTGATCGCGACCACCTTGCCCTGATAATCCATGAAATCTCCTCCCGCGACCGTATCGCGGCTCAGTACTGCCGCATCCGGGCGAACTTTTCGGCATGGTAATTGGCATCACCATAGAGCGCTTCGGTGACCCGGATCCGCTTCATGAAGAAGCCGATGTCGAACTCATCCGTCATGCCCATGCCGCCATGCATCTGCACGCCTTCCTGGGCGGCCAGCTGGGCGACCTGACCCAGCTTGGCCTTGGCGGCAGAGACCATCATCGCAGCGTGCTCCGGTGCCGCGTCGAGGGTCTGCAGCGCCTTGAGGACGATCGACTTGCCCAGTTCCACTTCCGAGTAGAGGTGTGCGGCCCGGTGCTGGAGGGCCTGGAAAGTGCCGATGATCTGGCCGAACTGCTTGCGTTCCTTGAGATAGCCGACCGTGCTGGCGAGACACTCCTGGGCCGAACCGGACATCTCGGCCGACAGGCCGGCACGACCGGCGTCAAGCACGGCTTCGAGGGCGGCCAGACCGCCATCGACCTCGCCGAGCGCCGCATCCGCCGTGACCTCGACCCCGTCCAGGGTCACGGTCGCGAAATTGCGGCTGTCGACGGTCTTGATGCGTTCGACCGAAACGCCGGCGGCATCGATTGGAACCAGGAAGAGCGAGACGCCCTCGGCCTCGGCCTCGCCACCGGCCGTGCGGGCCGAGACAATCATCATGTCGGCGACATGGCCTTCGGCCACGAAACTCTTGCGACCGCTCAGCTTGAAGCCATTGCCCGAGCGCTCCGCCTTGGTCGCGACCTTTGACGGGTTGTGCTTGCGGCCTTCATCGACGGCAATCGCGGTGATGGCTTCGCCGGCCGCGATACGGGGCAGCCACTCACCCTTCTGGCCGTCCGACCCGAAACGCGACAGGGCCGTCGCCCCCATGATCGCGGTCGACAGGAAGGGCGAGGCGGTGAGTGTGCGGCCCATTTCCTCGGCAATCACACCCGCCGCGACATGGCCCATCTCAACACCGCCATGGGCTTCGGGGACCAGCACGCTGGTCCAGCCCATCTCGGCCATCGCGGCCCAGGTCTTGCGGTCGAAACCGTCAGCATTGTCGGTGTCGCGCAGCTTGCGCAATTGCGCGATCGGCGCGCTGTCCGCGAGAAATCCGCGGGCGGCATCCTTGAGCATGCCGGCTTCTTCATTCAGCACCATGGCCATGGTGATTACTCCCTCTGGTACGCCCTAAGACGTCGGCAATTCGAGAATGCGTTTGGAAATGATGTTGAGCTGGACCTCGGACGTTCCGCCCTCGATCGAGTTGCCCTTGGTGCGCAACCAGTGCGCAGCGGCATCATTGTCGGCACCCCATTCCAGCCCGTCCTGACCGACGCTGTCCATCATCAACTCGAGACGGCGCTTGTTCAGCTCGGTACCGAAATATTTCAGGACCGAGGAATTGGCCCCGACGCCCTGCCCCGCCTTGGCCTCGTCGGCCACGCGTTCCATCGTCGCCATGAAGGCCAGGCCATCAATCTCGAGCCGCGTGATGTCGGTCCGCAACATCGGATCGGCCAGGCGCCCATGCTCATCCTTGCCGATCATCTGCACAGCCACATCGCCAGCCGGACGCATGGCGCCGGAACCCATACCGCCGATCATCTCGCGCTCATGGGTCAGGAGGTATTTGGCGACCGTCCAGCCCTTGTTGAGATCGCCGACGACATTGTGCTTTTCCGCCCTGGCGTCATCGAAGAAGGTCTCGCAGAAGGGCGACTTGCCCGAAATCAGCTTGATCGGTTTGGTGGTTACACCCGGCTGACCCATGTCGACCAGGATGAATGAAATACCTTCATGCTTCTTGGCCGCAAAGTCGGTGCGGACGAGCGCAAAAATCCAGTCGGCCTGATCGGCGTAGGAGGTCCAGATCTTCTGGCCGTTGATCAGATAATGATCGCCCTTGTCCTCGCACTTCGTCATCACGGCCGCGAGGTCGGATCCGGCATTCGGCTCGGAATACCCCTGGGCCCAGCGGATCTCGCCGCGCGTGATCGGTGGCAGGTGTTCGAGTTTCTGCTCGTGGGTGCCGTATTTCAGAAGCGCCGGTCCCAGCATCCAGATACCGAAGGACTGCAACGGCGGGCGCGCCTTGATGCGCTTCATTTCCTCGCGCAGCACCTTGGCATGAGCCTTGTCCAGACCGCCACCTCCGTACTCGACAGGCCATTCCGGAACCGTCCAGCCCTTGGCCGCCATCCGGTCGAGCCACAGTTTTTGCGGTTCGCTCAGCTGGCAGTTGCGGCCACCCCAGACAATATCCTGCTCGCCGCCCATGGGCTGGCGCATTTCTTCGGGACAATTGGCCTCAAGCCAGACGCGGGTCTCTTCCCGGAAGCTTTCCAGATCGGACATGATCTCCCCTTTATCGACATTATCGAGCATTCGGTATGATGCACTTGCGAGGACGCTAACGCCGAACGCATGTCAGGTCGAGGGGAAGTAGCGGCGATTTCAGTGAAAGTTCCGCATGCGCAAACGCATGAAAAAGCCCCGGCCTTGGGACCGGGGCTTTCTGTCAGGCTGCAGTCGCGGTGCTACCGGTCGGATCACGCAAATTGCGGCGCGATCTCGAGGTTCTTGGCGAGACCCAGGCGGCGCATCACCAGAAGCGCAGTGCCGTTGTAATCCACAACCCGGTTCCAGAAGCCCTTCTTGGGCAGATGGAGGGCCGAGCGCGGGAAATCATGGTGATGGTCGTGCAGGGCTTCACCACCGGTCAGAAGGGCCAGGAGATAGTCGAACCATTTCGGCGTTTTCATGTGACCGAAGACGTTCACACCCAGCGTGGTGGCGTGGAATTGCAGGCCGCGACCGATGATCACACTGGCGTGGATCAGGGCGGTCAGGATCAGCGAACCACCGCTCAGCGCTACGATCAGATAGATCACCGCCGGAATGGCAAAATGCATGGCCAGCGACAGCGTAATGTGGAAACGGTCAGCGAAATGGACCACCGGGTTTTCCTTCAGCCACATCGGCATCGGGCGGGCGAGGTCTTTCTCGTCGCGCCACAGGATCCAGCCGACCCAGGCCCAGACTTTCGATTCGAACGGATTGTGCGGATCACCGGGCTTGTCGGCAAAGCGGTGATGCTGGGAGTGGTAGTTCACCCAATCTTTCAGCGTGCCCTGCATGGCGAGGATGCAATTGATCATGATGATGACCTGGCCGGGCCATTTGATCTCGCCGGCGCGGTGCTGCCAGATCCGGTGCAGCGGGCCGATCCCCATATTGCACAGGAAAATCGTCAGCGCGGTGACGCCGAAACACAGCGGCGCATACCACCAGCGCAGGGTCAGGCCGCCAAGGGCAAGGCCGAGGATGATCATGGTCGTCAGCAAGGCCACACCCAGGGCCGGGTAGATGATTGCCGAAAACGCACTCGCCCAGTTGAGCGTGCGCCAGGATCTCAGGATCGCTTCGGAGCGCGCCAGAATGCGGGATTCAAGGGTCATGAAGGGTACTCTCTGCAAGAAACAAAAGAACCGGTACGGAGCTGATCGGGAGTTTCAGCTGTCGCGCACCCTGCGTCAAACTCTCAGTGTATGGGCTGTGTCGCCTCGGCGATGCCAGTCATAAGCGAATAGCGGTCTATGGGCGCTTTCGGTAACGTCACGGTAAAGCTTGCCCCTTTGCCAGGCCGGCCCTCGGCCCGAATCATACCGCCATGGCGCTCGACAATGCGCTGACACAAGGCGAGCCCCACCCCTGTGCCGGGATAGGAATCGCGGGCGTGCAAACGGCGGAAGACCTCGAATATCCGTTCGGCATGATCGGCGTCGAAACCGATGCCGTTATCGGTCACCGTGATCTGGCAGGTTTCCTCATCGTCCTGAACCGTCACCCGGATCCGCGGCGGGCGCTCCGGGTCACGGTATTTCACGGCATTGCCGATCAGGTTTTGGAACAATTGCCTCAACAGAACAGGATCACCGGCCAACGCCAGTCCACGCGGATAGTCGACCTTGGCATCGCAATCACGAATCGACATGTCGAGGTCAGACATGACACCGTCCAACAGATCGTCCAGTGACACCGGCTGAACGTCCAGCGCCACGTGTGAGGATCGTGAGTATTGCAGCAGGTCACGGATCAGCTGGCGCATCCGGTGCGCCGCACCAGCCATCGTCTCGAGCATCCTGACGCCCCGGTCGTCGAGCTTGTCGCCATAGTCGCGGACCATCAGGTCGCCAAATGTGGTGACCTTGCGCAGCGGTTCCTGCAGATCGTGCGATGCGACGGTCGCGAAACGCTCCAGCTCGACATTTGTGCGGCGCAGTTCCTGCGTCTGCTGGCGCAGCCTCTGCTCATCGGCTCTCTGGTCGGTCACATCCTGGATCACCGAAAAAATCCGCGGCGCCGGGCGCCCGGGCCCGTCGAGCGCCTGGATCCAGACGTGAACAAAGCGCTCCAACCCGTCATGTCCGCGCCGGAAACGGATTGTCTCTGCACCCAATTCCCCGCTTTCCAGCGAGGCTTCCACGAATTCGCGCGCCAGCCGGGTATCGTCCGGGTGGGTCAGGGCAAGCAGATGGTCGAGGGACAGGTCGAACGTATTCCGCTCCAGCCCGAGTATCTCGTAGACCTCGTCGCTGGCCATCCCGGTCCCGGATGACAGATCAATCTCGACATAGCCGATCGAGGCCGCTTGCCCCGCCAGCTCCAGCATCCGCAAACGGTCCTGGGCGCGGTTCTCGGCGGTCTTCCGCGCGGTGATGTCATCGATCGACCCCGCCATCCTCATGGCCTGGCCACCGGCATCCCATTGCGCCTGCCCGCGCGCGCGCACCCACAGATACCACCCCGCCTCATGGCATATCTGGAACTCGATATCGAAAGGTTTGCGAAGCGCCAGGTGATCATTGATGGACAGCATGACCCGCTCGAGGTCGTCGGGATGGACCCGGCTCGAAAAATCGTCAAAAACAGGCTCGAAATCCGGGTCGGTGAAGCCCAGCACTTCCCGATATTGCGGGGACCAGAAAACACTGTCCGTACGGACATCCCATTCCCAAAATCCAACCGCCGCCCCTTTCAGGGCCAGCGAGAAACGGCGCTCTGCCTGTCGCAGCGCCAGATGATGACTGACCAGCGCCCCGGCCGTCTCCAGTACGCTGATATCGGCGGGGGTGAACGGATGCTCGCGCGGCTCCGGCGCCGTCAGGCTCAACGTCCCGTAAACCTCCCCGTTCCTGAACAGCCTGATCCCGAGATAGGTCTCCAGCGCCATCTCGCGATAACAGGGGTGATCAACGAGTTGGCTGTCAGCGGCGTGATGGACATAGAGCGGTTTTTCCAGCGTCAGGACACGTTCACAATAGGTCGCCGCCAAGTCAAAACCCTGTCCGACCTCGATCTGTCGGTTTGCGTCGAGAACGAATTCGACCTCGTAGCGCGGACCATCAATGCGTGAAATGATGGACAGGGGCAGCTTGAAATATCCCGTGACCTCACGCAGCAGGGCCCGGATACAAGCATCATGTCCGCCGACACCCTCCGTACTGATTTTCACCAGTTCAAGCAGGGTTTCCTGCGCCCGGGCGTCCGGCCCAACACATCCGTCATCGGTTGTTGTTTTCATCAAAAACCACGCCAACCGACGCCCCAAACAGGTCGATTGGCTTACCTCGCCAGTCTTTCGAGATTAGCCCCGACACTCGAAAGCGACAAGCAACCCGACCGGGTACCCCTCGGCTATATACCCCAAAATATATTGATTCTTATCGTTTCTCGGGATGGACCCGTGATCATTCTTACGGTTTGGTAAGGATACTGGCTATTCGATTCACCGCTGGGGAGCTGTTGATGAGAGCGATTGCGATTTTCCTGGGAAGTGCCATTGGCGTGGCTGCACTGGCCGTTGGCTGCCCACCCTCCGTCCGGACCGCTGTCGTCGAGCGGACCAGCATCCCGGAACATGTCTATGTCGAAGCCGAACGCCAGCTCGACGTCTTTGTCGCCTGGGCGCGCAATGACGCGTCTGTGCCGCAGATCGAAGCTGAAACGACCGACGCGATCTCCTGATCAACCCGTCGTCCCGACACATCTGTCGCACTGACCACCGGGCCTTACTGCTCCGGCGTGTCTGACTCACCGGTCTCGGCTTCAGCTGCCGCGAGCCGGTCCTCCACCATGCCGCGATAGGCCGCATCCGCGTCGGCACCAGCCAGGATCGAGCGCCAGGCGTCGATGGCCTGCGCCCGTTCACCGCCCTGAAACTGCGCCTCCGCCATGAAGAAGCGCGCCCGCACATCTCCGGGATCGATGTCGAGGGCCCTGGCGAAGGCCTCCCTTGCGGCAGGCGTCACGATGCCGCCCGCCTCGAACAAACGAGCCTGTCCCAGCGATGCAAAGAGAAACGCCGATTCCGGCTCCCAGTTGATCGCGTTTTCAAACGCGACCGCAGCCTCGCCATAACGCCCGAGCCGGACATTGGCCTGCCCCAACACGGCCCAACCCTGCGGATTGTCCGGCCGAACCGCCAGATCGGCCCGAAGATTGTCCAACTCGGCGAGAATTTCGCGCAACTCTTCAGGGACTTCCGGCATGCGCGCCGGCGTCATTCCGACCAGATGGGGGCTGCCCAACGTCATGTAGAGAGCCACCGCCAAAACCGCACAGGCCCCGGCCCCGGCGACCAGGCCATGCCGGAGCGGCCTCGACGCAGCACTCGACCCGCCAATCATGGCCGGGTCGTCATTACCTGTTCCCGCCTGGTTGATCCGGCGACGGATATCGAGCTCGGCCTGCCGGGCGGCGTCCTCATCAATGAAGCCCAGCTCACGGTCGCGCTTCAGCTCGGCCAGCTGGCCGGCGAAAGCGCCGCGACCGTCCGAGACCGGTCCCGTGACGCCCCGCACGACCGGCAGGATCAGGGCCAGCGCCACGACACATGCCATCAGGGCGATCAGGATCCAGATCATGCCTGCCCCTCCTCATCGCGCAGCCGGGCCAGCTCCGCCGCCTCATCGGCATCGAGCGGCGCGTCGGCCCGGGCCGATTGGCCACGAAAGAAAATGACGATCGCCACACCGCCACCGCCGAGGGCCAGCAGCGGGAACAGCCAGAGCAGGATCGTATTGCCCTGAACCGGCGGCGACATCAGGACATAGTCCCCATAGCGGGCCTGCAACCAGCCCCGGACCTCGGAGTCACTGTCGCCGGCCAGCAAGCGCTCGCGGACTATGGCCCGCATGTCGGCCGCGAGCGGTGCATTGCTTTCGTCGATGCTCTGGCTCTGACAGACCACGCAGCGCAGGTCGCGATAAAGACCGCGGGCGCGCTCTTCCAGGGCGGCATCCTCCATCTGCTCGTCCGGTTGGGGCGCCGCGACAGCGTGTCCGGGAGCGACCACAAGGAGGGAAAGGGCGAAAACAATGAAAGGGGCTAGGCGCATCATGACCGCTCCAGCTCCTCGATCATCGGCAGAAGGGTATTGCGCCAGACATCTTCGGTGATGATCCCGACATGGTGATGGCGGACGCGGCCCTCGGCATCGACGAGGAAGGTTTCCGGCGCGCCGGTGATGCCCAGATCGATCGCAAGGCGTCCCTGCGCATCATCACCGACACGGCTGTAGGGATTACCATGACGGGCCAGCCAGGCCGCTCCGGCGCCCGGCTCGTCGCGCCAGTCCACGCCATAGATCGGTACCCGTCCCGAGCGGCTGATCTGCATCAGCATCGGATGCTCGATCGCGCAGGGCGGGCACCAGGAGCCGAATACATTGAGCAGGGACACCTGGCCGAGAAGGTCGGTGTTGGACAGACCCGGATCGCCCGCCTCAAGTCCGGCAAGATCAAATGCCGGCAGTGGCCGGTCGATCATCTGACTGGGTATGGCGGACGGGTCCTGCCGCAGTCCCAACCCGAAATAGACAAGCGTGACGGCAAAGATCGCCAGTGGCACGAACAGCAGGATCCGGTTCATCGGCCAGGCTCCTTCGCTTGAACGGGCGCAGCCTTGGCAACCAGCGACCGACGCCCCCGGTCAGCGATCGACAGGATACCGCCCAGCCCCAGGATCGCCGAACCGATCCACAGCCACATGGCAAAGGGATAGAGGTAGACATGCACCGGCCAGCCCCGTTCCGGACTTGGCTGACCAATCGTCACATAGAGATCGCCGGTCACTCGGGCATGAATGGCGGACTCGGTCGTCGACATGCCACGCACAGGATAGAGGCGACGTTCAGCCGTCAGATTGCTGACCACCTGTTGATCGCGGCGCGCGGTCAGATGGCCCCGTTCGGCAACATAATTGCGCCCCTCGACCTGCTCGACACTGTCCAGGGTGAGAGTTAGCTGGCGGATATCGAGATGCTGGCCCGGCATCAGGAAGGCGCTGGCCTCCTGCTTCCAGGCGCTGACACCGGTAATGGCAAAGACCACGACGGCGAGACCGAAATGGGCCACAGCCATGCCCCATATGCCCAGGGGCAGACGCGCCATGCGCGCCAACGAGGACTGCAATGAGATCTCGCCCAGCTTGAAACGCTTGGCCAGGTCGATCATCACGCCGACCGCGATCCAGATTGCTAGACCTGTACCCAGCGCGCCGGCGATCAAGCCACGATCCGCAATCCACAGCGCCACCACCCCACCCGCGACAGCGGCGATGGCGGCGGGCGCAAGATCGCGCAGGACCGGCATCAGCTTGCCGCGCTTCCAGGCCAGCAGGCCGGAGACCGGTACCAGCACCAGAAGCGCGCCCAGCATCGGATTGAAGGTATTGTTGTAGAAAGGTGCCCCGACCGTCACCGTCTCATTGCTGACCGTGCTGATGAAGAGCGGATAGAATGTGCCGAAAAACACCAGGGCACAGGCCGCTGCCAGGACCAGGTTGTTGATCAGCAAAAGGCTCTCCCGGCTGATCGCCGAGAATACGCCGGTCGGTTTGAGAAGCCCCGCTCGCAGACCGTAGATCAGCAGAGATCCGCCGATCAGCGCGACCAGAATGGCGAGGATGAAAACACCGCGTTCTGGATCGACGGCAAAGGCATGCACCGAGGTGATGATGCCCGAGCGCACCAGGAAGGTCCCCGCCATCGACAGGGCGAAGGTCATCAGGGCCAACAGGATGGTCCAAGCCTTCAGCGTGTCGCGCTTTTCCATCACCCGCAGCGAGTGGATGAAAGCGGTCCCCGCCAGCCACGGCATCAGGGAGGCGTTCTCGACCGGGTCCCAGGCCCACCAGCCACCCCAGCCCAGCTCGTAATAGGCCCAGCTGGCGCCCAGCGCGATACCGATGGTGAGGAAGGTCCACGCGGTCAGCGCCCAGGGCCGCACGATCCGCGCCCAGCGGGCATCGACCCGGCCATCAATCAGCGCCGCAACGGCAAAGGAGAAGGTGATCGAGAAGCCGACATAGCCGGCATAGAGCATCGGCGGGTGCGAGGCGAGACCGGGGTCCTGCAACAGCGGATTGAGATCCTGGCCGTTCTCCGGCCCCGGCCACAGGCGGGCAAACGGGTTGGAGGTGAACAAGAGGAAGGCCGTAAAGGCCGCCGTGATCAGTGATTGCACGGCAAAGGTCAGCGAGATCAGCCGCGCCTCGACCGGCTTGGCCGACCAGGCCAGCGCTGCCGTATAGCCCGTAAGGATCAGCCCCCACAGAAGCATCGAGCCTTCATGATTGCCCCACACGCCGGTGATCTTGTACAGCATCGGTTTGTCGGTGTGCGAGTTCTCGGCGACGACCAGCGCGGTGAAGTCTGACGTCGCGAACAACACCGTCAGACAGGCAAAGGCGGCCAGCACCAGAACGAATTGGGCGATCGCCCCGGCACGCGCAAACCCGTGCACCACCGCGTCCCGTGTGCGCAGTCCCGCAAACAGGGCCAGCGACTGGAACAGCGCAACCACAAAGGCAAGGATGAGGGCAAACTGCCCGAGTTCAGCAATCATGCCGCCGACTTGTTACGGGATGCGCCGAAGGTCAAGGCGCGAGGTGTCGCAGGGAGGATGTCAATCGCTTATTCGTCCAGCTGGACCCACCGAGTCGCGAACGGAATATCGAAGTATCGAATTTGAGCCTCCAATTGCTCTAAAACTTCTCCAACTCTTGCAGGCGCAAGATCTCGGTGCACTACGGTTTCACTAAGACTGCGCGCGCGATGGACGAGCCGACTTTCGTTAACTAACCCAGCCTGTGTTCGTATCGCTAATTCGCTGTTCTTGCTGACCCGAATGGCCGCGATGTGCGCGCGAGCGCCCGACTCTATTTGAAATCGAAACGAGCCGTTACTAGGAACATCAGGGAGAAGAAACTCCTCATTCACCTTCACCATCGGTGGCCTAAGAAGTGGCTCTAGGTAAATCCACACAATGCTCGAAAGAAGTCCCAATACCCAACCTAGGAAAATGTCCACTATATTCCCTCCGTTTTAGCTACGCCCTCACCCGCCCGAACCACAGGATCAACAGGGCCGGCAACCACGGGAAGACGCGTTCGAACGGGTCGCCGGGCAGTTGCGCCCATTGCGTCGCGACGGCGCCGGGTCCGCTCAGCGTTGCGGGATCAATGGCGCCCATGGCGTTGAAGAAGACAGTCAGCCCGAAACCCACGATCATCGCGGCGAAAACGGCCATATGACCGGACTGGACGCCCACCACCCGCATCACGATGATCGGGCCGAAGGCCGCGCCCAGCGCGGCCCAGGCGAACAGGACGCGGGCGAAAATGGTCGATGGCAGGGCCAGTGTCATCCACACGGCGATCAGGGCGATCGCGACCATGACGATCCGCGAGACGGTAACTTCCTGCCCCCTGAACCGGCGCGCCACGCCCAGATCCCGGCTGACCGCCGAGGCCGCGACCAGCAGGATCGAGTCGACGGTCGACATCACGGCGGAGAGGACGGCGGCAATCACCAGACCGCCGACAATCGGTGGCAGATAGTCCCGGGCGACCTGATAGAAGACGGCCTCACCGTTCGAGCCGGCACCGACCAGCGCCCGGCCGGACAGGCCCAGCACCGTCATCCCGGCAAAGACCACGATGGCCCAGATGATGGCGATCTGGAAGCCGCGCTTGCGGGCAGCCTCGTCCTTGACGGCCATCAGGCGGGTGATGAGTTGCGGCTGTCCCAGCGCGCCCAGTCCGACACCCCAGACCCCCACGATGAAACCGATCAACACCATTGCCGGCATGTCACCGGTCAGGCTCAGCCAGGCGGCGCTTTCATTGGCTTGCAGGGTCGCCATGACGCCGGACGGTCCGCCGGCGGCGATCAGGGCGGCGATCGGCAACAGACAGGCGACCAGCAGCATCAGCGCGCCCTGCAGCATATCGGTGACGCTGACCGCCCAGAAGCCGCCGAGCAGGGAATAGACTAGGACCACGCCAGCGCCCACCAGCACCGATTCGACCCGTGGCAGCGCGAACTGGGTCTCGAAAGCCTGGGCCGCGGCGCCAAACTGGGCGGCGATATAGAAGATGAAGCAGAACAGGATCATCGCCGCGGCGACCGCGCCGATCAGTCTCTTGCCGCCCGCCGACTGTCCTCCGGCGAGAAAGTCGCCCGTCGTGACATGCCCCTGTTCGGCAGTCTCGCTGCGCAGGCGCCGCCCGAACCACAGCCAGATTGCCACATAGCCGGCCCAGATCCCCGGCACCATCCACAGCGCCGAAAACCCGTTGAGATAGACGAATCCCGAAAAGCCCAGCAGCACCCAAGCCGAGGAGGTCGAGGCGGCATAGGACAAGCCGGCCACCCAAGGCCCCAGCCCCTGCCCGGCAATGAAGAAATCGCTCTCGGTCTGATTGCGTTTCGAGGCCCACACGCCCACGCCGACAAGCAGAAGCTTGTAGGCAATCAGTGTTGCCAGCACGATCAGGCTTTCCTGCGACATCCATCCCTCCCCGAATGACGTCCCCGCGACCGCAAGGCCGCGTTCGCCCCACCTCTACGCGTGTTTTCGATATCACGCCAAGCCGAACCGCTCCGGCAGCTTGCCCCCGATGCCAGCCCCGGCTAATCCGGCATCAAAGCCAAACTCGAAACCGCCCCGGGGAGCCAAATCATCATGACCGACAAGCCGACGCTGAAAGCCAAGGATGCCCCGGATCTGGGCCGTTTTGACTGGCAGGACCCGTTCAGGCTCGACGACCAGCTGACCGAAGAAGAGCGCATGGTGCGCGATACTGCCCGCAGCTACGCCCAGGACAAGCTGCAACCGCGGGTGATTGACGCCTATCGCGATGAGCACACCGATCCGGCCATCTTCCGCGAAATGGGTGATCAGGGCCTGCTGGGTTGCACCCTGCCGGAAGAATATGGCGGCGCTGGCCTGGGCTATGTCGCCTATGGGCTGGTCGCCCGCGAAGTCGAGCGCGTCGATAGCGGCTATCGCTCGATGATGTCGGTCCAGTCCTCTTTGGTGATGTACCCGATCTACGCTTATGGCTCGGAGGAACAGCGGCAAAAATACCTGCCCAAGCTGGCCTCTGGCGAATGGATCGGCTGTTTCGGCCTGACCGAACCGGATGCCGGCTCCGACCCGGCCGGCATGAAGACCCGCGCCACCAAGACGGCCAATGGCTACACCCTCAACGGCGCGAAGATGTGGATCTCCAACTCGCCGATCGCTGATGTCTTCGTGGTCTGGGCCAAGTCCGAAGCGCATGACGGCAAGATTCGCGGCTTCGTGCTCGACAAGGGCATGAAGGGCCTGTCGGCCCCCAAGATCGGCGGCAAGCTGTCTCTGCGCGCCTCGATCACCGGCGAAATCGTGATGGACAATGTGGAAGTCGGCGAAGACGCCCTGCTGCCGCATGTGTCCGGCCTGAAAGGCCCGTTCGGTTGTCTCAACCGGGCCCGTTACGGCATTTCCTGGGGCGCGATGGGCGCCGCCGAGTTCTGCTGGCATGCGGCGCGCCAATATGGCCTCGACCGGATCCAGTTCGACAAGCCGCTGGCCCAGACACAGCTGTTCCAGAAAAAGCTCGCCGACATGCAGACCGAAATCACGCTGGGCCTGCAAGGCTCCCTGCGCATCGGTCGCCTGATGGACGAGGCGCAAGCAGCGCCGGAAATGATCTCGATCATGAAGCGCAATAATTGCGGCAAGGCGCTGGATATCGCCCGCATGGCGCGTGACATGCACGGCGGCAATGGCATCTCCGAGGAGTTCCAGGTCATGCGCCACATGGTCAATCTGGAGACGGTGAACACCTATGAAGGCGCCCATGACGTGCACGCCCTGATCCTGGGCCGGGCCCAGACCGGCCTGCAGGCGTTTTTCTAGGCGCACCACAAACGGGTTTCCACGGCACGTCCCGCGCGACATCTTGCCCGCCACAACCGGCTCGCCTAAGACAGACCGTCTTGGACGGGGGAGCACCATGCCGATTCTGATGGGGTTGCACATTCTGGTGTCGCTGGGATGTGCGGTGCACGTGATCCGCACCCAGCGCCAGATGTACTGGATTTTCATCCTGTTCGCCTTTCCGGCGCTGGGCTCGATCGTCTACCTTCTGGCCGAGGTCCTGCCCACGGCAGCCGGCGGGCCGACCGGTCGCAAGGCCCAGGCCGCGGCCCGCAAGGCGCTCGACCCCGGGAAAGAAGCGCGCGAAGCCCTGGTCCAGGTCGAAATCAGCCGCACACCGGGCAATCTGCGCCGTGCCGCCATGGCCCTGCTGGCCACCAACCGGGCCGATGACGCGGTCATCATGGCGCGTGAGGCTGCCACCGGGGCTTTCGCTGAAGACGCCGCGATGATGCATACGCTCGCCCTGGCCCTGTTCGAGACGGGGCGTTACGAGGAAGCCGCCGACCAGCTCGCCGCCATGCAGGCCGCCCACCCCACGCTGCGCCATCCCGAAGCCCATCTGCTCCATGCCCGCACGCTGGAAGCGCTCGGACGCTTCGACGAGGCCCGCGCCAGCTATGACAGCGTATCCGGCTATTATCCGGGTCCCGAAGCCAAGGCGCGCTGGGCCTTGATGCTGGAGGGCATGGGCGAACACGACGCAGCGACCGCACGTTGGCGCGAAATCATCACCGCCGCCAAGCACGCCCCGAAACATGTCCGACGCACCCATCGCCGCTGGCTCGACATGGCCCGCGCCAAGGCTTGAGCGGCAACCGCCTGCAATCCGTCCCGCAATCGCGGCAACTGCCACTTGAAGCCCTGCTGGTGTGCCATTAAACCGGTCGGTGGAGAGGTGGCCGAGTGGTCGAAGGCGCTCCCCTGCTAAGGGAGTGTGCGCCAAAAGCGTACCGTGGGTTCGAATCCCATCCTCTCCGCCACACCCCATCCTTTTGAAATGACGCCTATTTTCGTGACGCCAAGCGTGGTGGGCGGTTTTGCGCCCCAATGACCCGACGTGCGGACCGGGTCCGGAGACGCGCTGGCCGGACATCGGCTGTCCCATCAACGTCCAAAACCAGTATGGCGCATCTCACGCACGGTGGGCGGATCAACGAGCTATTTCACGATGAGCCATGCCGCTTCTGGATTGAATGGTGCCTGTCACCAATTGTTTCGCGGGTTATTCTTGGCCTTCAGAGGGAGGGCGCGCCATTCCTTGGTCCGTTCATTTGTCGACAGGCCGGAAAAGTCCACTCCACGCTAGCCATCGGAAACGATCATGAACGGCGCCCAAAGTGCCGGGTGCGAAAAATGCTCCGCTTCATTCTCACGCAGGTGACGCATCGCGGATTGGAGCGCGACCGATCGGGTCTCTTCGCGCTCGACCATGTTCTCCACCAGGCGCGATGACAGGATGGCGGTCGCCGAGGCCTCGGCAGGCCAGTTGGACACGAGGATGCTGCGAGCCCCGGCGAAAAAGAATGCCTTCACCAGTCCGGACAGGGCTTCCGACCCCGAGGACCCGTCCGGTGCAGCAGTATTGCAGGCCGCCAGAATGATGAATTCAGCGTCGAGACGCAGGCCCACAATCTCGCTCGCCCGAAGCAAGCCATCATTATTGAACGGCAGGCGATTGCCGGTTGGTGGCGTCAGGACGAGCGCCGGCTCAAGCAGATCATCAATGCCCGCTTCCGCACCGTCGATCAGAGCGTGCGTCGCGAAGGCGATATTCTGGTAATCGGAGAGCGCGCCTTGTGAGTTCAGTTGGTGAATGCGGGATTCCTGTGCGTTCTCGGCAAAATACAGGTTTGCGCTATCCGCCCGCAAGGTTTCGGCCAAGCGTTCGAGCAATTGGCGGGTTTGCGGCACGGCGGGCAATTCGCTCAGGGCGCCAGCCCCATTGCCGGACAGGCTCAGCAGGAGTTCATCCTCGAAAACGGCCTCGGTCACAGCCGCGTCCCGGGCTTCAATCTGACGGGACAGGAGCGGGTCAGCAAAACCGAGTAAGGGCTGGACGCCACGGGCATTCGTTTGACCTCCTCGTCTGAGGGCGCCCAGACTCGAGACCGCAGGAAGCCGCGCGAATGCATAGGTCTCGGACAGCCAGCGGGTCGTGCGATAATCGTCAAATGTCCCAGTCCAGTCATCGGGCCGCGCTGTCGGGAGGACGTGGAGTGGCAGAAAATCAAGCGGACCGTCGCTGACAACCAGAATTTGACTCTTCCCATCGAGGTATTGCTGGATCGGTTCGAAAATGTCGCGATAGAGCCCAAGTCCCGCATCCAGGTCGAATACCTGGTGGCGGAGCGCATCGGTACTGGACGGGACTTCCAGAGCCTCCCTCAAACGGTCAGCCCGGGAGCGGACGGTCTCGATATCCGTTTCCAATGCGTGCAGGACCACACGCTCGCGCGTCAGCACGAAGGCAATCAGCCGATTGTCATCAGAAGAGAAGGAATAGGTGATCAGCGCTTCGTTGGGCAGAAGCAGTGCCTGAACGTCGCGCGCGGCCGTTGCCCGTCTCGCTATCAGTGCCGCGACTTCCGGATCAAATGCATCCAGGGCGCTATTGGCCTCGACGAGTTCTTCGAGGGCCAGGGCCAGGTCGATCTCAGCCTGCGCGAGGCGTTCTTCATGCCGCACTGGCGCAGACCTCAAGCCAAAGAGCCGCGCACGCGCGCTGACCATATCGGTCTCCGCCGCACGGCGGCGATCGAGAATCTGCTGCAGGCGCGGATCTGAGATGCCCAGCCTCGCGGATGACGCCTCGAGGGCGTCCGCAGCCGAAGACGCAGAGAATGCCTGGGTGATAACAAAGGCTGCATCGGTGATAGCAGCGCGATCCAGATCCGTGTTCTCGCGCCTGAACAGCGCGTCCCGGGCGATCGACAAACTCTGTCTGGCCTGACCGGATATCTGGTTCTCTGACCCATCCGAATTTCGGGACAATGATCGCTGGCCCAGATCGTGTGCCGTCTCGCGCAGGCTGTTCTCGATGACACGATTGATTTTGGGGCGTGAACGGCGGGTCAGGCCGAGATTGACCTGAACGTTCGTGAACTGGCGCAGGATGTTCAATGTAAGAGGATGCGATGCTCCAAATCTGGCCTCGGCGCGTTCCAAGGCGAGTTCAAAGCGCTCATCAGATTCGGTCAGTTGGCCTGTATAGGCGAGCAATCCTGCCGCGCTGGCATGCGCGCGCAGGAGCAAGGGGTGATCGCCCTCCAGTCGCGTTTCGTTCACCGCCTGCAGCTCGGCTGCATCCTCCAAAATGAAGGGGATCAAGTCCAGCAAGGTAGGTTGCCCGGATCCAAAGTCGGGGTGGGCGTCCGGGATTGGCGCCAGCGCCAGTGCAACCTCGGCCAGACTGACAAATGCGCCAATCGTAAACAGATTGGTATAGCCTGCCTGCCTGCCGCATCTATTCAGGTTGTTGATTGCCAGTTCGAAGGCTTCACCATAGGCCTCTGCCTGAAGATAGTGCTGGATCAGGACTTCACTGATGGGCCCGCAGCCAATGGTCAGCCTGTCGACGTCAACCTCTTGAAGCAAGGCGTCGGCTCTATCTGTGAGCCCCGCGCGAACATAGTGCTGAAGAAGCAGTGTCTCGATCGATTCCTCGCGGGTCCAATCTCGCGCTTGCAATCGCTCGATCAATTCATCGGCTTCATCAAATTGACCATTTCCCGCCAACACCCAGGCGAGGCCACCTTCCGCGGTCGCCACTTCGTCGCTATCTGATCCGAACACACGTTGGCGGCGAGCCAGCAAATCCCGCTTCACTTCGAGGGCGGACTCAAGCTCCCCGTTTTCCACAAGCAGGAGTGAATAGACATTGAGTGCTCTGATGCTCCACTCATGGTCCACACCCAGAACTGCGTCGGCTCTGGCCGCTTCGGTCTCCATGTTTCGAATGAATTGCTGGATCGTGTAACGGCTTGTTTGGGATAGCCCAAAGGAGTGGACCTGCAGCATGTTCCTGATTTGACCGATGATCTCGTTACGAACATCTTCTTGTCGATCAGGCGGCATTCGCTCAAATGCGGCGCGTTCATTCGGTATGCCTGCCAGTTCCATTTGCACAAACAATTCATGTCGGGCGTCAAGCGCTTGGGCCAACAACGCGCGACTTGGCCGCGCGGGCACTCCGGCTGCCTGCACGATCAGATCGACAATTGCAGCAATGCGATCTGGCAGCTCCGCAATTTCTCGCTGGCCTGGTTCGAATGTCGCGTCAATCTCGGCCTCGAGCCGGGCCGTCAATATCAGACGCGCAAGTTCTTCGCCTTCATCGTTCAGTTCAGGAAGGGCGAGCGGGGTCCGCGCCTCGTCGTTTCCAGACAGCATGCGTTCGAGTTCAGCATCATAGGTTTGAATGAAGCTCCAACCATTGGCGATCCGGCTGGCCTCTGCAGCGCTCAGATCAGCATGATCCCCACGCTCGCGGCCCAGAAACGCGGTGAGCACATCCGCCGTGGCTTCATCTCTGACCGCTTGAGTTTCCTCGGCGAATTGCACCGCGCGGGCAGGTGGCAAAGCCGCTAACGTCACAAGCAAGCTACTGCAAATGACCAACAGGGTTTGGACGTGCGCCGGCAGCCTCATTTGCGTCATGGGGACGGGATCCGGGCAAGAATGGACTCGGCTTGGCGCCAGTCTTCCAACACCGCCAGATCGGCGCCAGCGGCTTCCAGTCTTTCGATAAGAGAGGAGACGCGCACCTCGGCGTCCGCCCCGTACATTCGCGCGGCGCTGATGGCCCGCCGGAATGCGTCTTCATCGCATTCCGGTCGATCATCCACCGTTCGCCAGAACTGACGCTCGGCATCGATATCCTGCCGGTCCAATATGCAGCGCCCTTCCGGAGGCAGGCTCAACCAGACGACAGCCCTCAGATCATTGATAGCCCCATGCGTAAAATCAAAGTGGCCGATACCCGTCGAGACCGAGCTGGTATCGACTGCTGTTATCACCTCGGCGATTTGCGGCAACGGTGCGGACTGACCGGCCCTCGGATGATTTCCGCCCAAGGCCTGGGAAAGTTGCAATGCCCGGTCCTGGCTAGAGGTGTACGCCGTCATCCCGACCGCCATTGGCGACACGTCATTCATGACGGCCGCGAAGTATTCAGCGTCGACATCAGGCGAGGCCCAGATGACCTGACCAAAGAGCGGTTCTGATTCCCTATCACCTTGATAGGAAAGCTGTTCAAGCGCTTCCAGCAACAAGCGATTGCCCATGGAGTGCGCTATTATGTGGACCTCGCTTTCCCCGGCCTCCGCAAGGACGGTCTGGAGAAAGCGTGTGAAATGCCGGGCTGAGAGACGCACATTATTCTGGCTGACCTGATAGGCGCCAACCGACTCGCCATTGGGCCACGAGTAAAATGTCGCACCGGCTCGCAGGTCGAGATCGACAGCGAGTTGTGCGGTTTGGCGCGCGGCTTTGTCGAAACTCACGGCATGACCATGAACAAAGACGAACATGGCCGGCGAGCGCTGCGAATCTGCATCACTCTGCAAGGCATGGTTCAATGCTCCGTCAAACCCGTCACCGTCAAAACGCTGTGTATTCGAAATGACAATATGAACGCCATTACGCGGACCGCGCACGTCCAACGCGCCCGGTCGGGGTATCGAGCCCGGGACCCGATCGCGTGGCACGGTGATTTCCATTCGACCATAGGCGAGCGGGCCGCGATCGTTGGAATGCGTGTCGCGGGGGCCATCCCCGACTTGCGCCCTGTTGGTGCCAAAAAAGACTTCGACCGTTTCGAAGCTGGCGTCATCCCCCTCCCCGCCCAATGCCGTGAGGGTCTCACCGCCCTGGCCAGCGACCTCGAAACGCCGCGCGATGAAGCCGGCACGGCGCTCCAAAGCCACCGTCCTGTCAGTCTCCTGCCCATGTTGGCGATAAAGCGCTACGAGTTGGGACAAGCGATTGAGTAAAACGAATTCTGCCTCATTCCGTTCGAGCGCGGATGCACCCGATGTTTCGAGCGCTGCTAGGTGGTTTTCCGCAAATTCCAGGGCTTCCTCGGACGCGCGTTGAGCAAGGAGAGCCTCCCCGTCCGAGCTAAGCTGGCGCGACAGATCGCTGAACAGGTCTGACAATTCAAGATCGCTGAGGAGGCCGGCCAGACCTTCCGGGTTTGCGAGTAACTCTGTCGCCCCTTCGCGCATCGAGCTCGCGTCGGACATGGCGACCGCCTGATCATATCGAGCCAATGCAGCCAGTACCGCATCATCCTGAGCACTGGCAACCGAAGCAAAAAAGACCAATCCAGCAATAAAAATATGCTTCAAAAACCAAAACAATCTCATTCTACTCTCCGCAACCAGGCCATTCGAAATCCGACCTTAAACCCAGACGCTCAAGCAAGATCAAGAATTCACTCGAAATTGACCAAGTATAATACCTTTCAACGGATCGGCAGCAAATTCGAGAATTCTCCGAAAGAAGTCGCACACAGCAATTCGTCCTGAACAGAGATCAGGCACAAGATCTTTTCCGGACAAATGGTGCTGGAAAATGGTGACCCTGGATTGTGGTGACGCTGGATGATGGTGACGGGCACCCATTCTCGCGCGTGCCGGCAGCGCTCCGCCGTGCAATCCTGGCGCGGTCCGTCGGTGGGCCATGATTGGCCGCCCAGATACCAATCATCCAGTTGCCACCGCGCTTTAGTTTGTCGGTACCGCCAAGCGCTTCCTGGCACTACCGGTTCATTTGGTCTCGCCACTATCGGGTGCACCGGCCCGCCCCGCCCGTCGCTTCTTGCGTTGCCAGCGCTTGAGATAGGGCTCCACGAACAGCCATATTCCGGTGGCCCAGAGAACCAGCAGGATCACGCCGACGGGCAGGAAGACGAATGTCTTGATCCAGTCGGCGAAGAATGAGCCGTCATGGATCTGTTCGAACAGGTCGGAGCGGCGGTATTCCAGCGACAATACGTCCAGTGTGACCAGGTCGATCTGCGCTTCCCAGCGATTGGGGGCGATGAATTTGGCGATGCCGCGGTCCGAACGGATATCGATCCGGTCGAACTGGTCCCAGCTCGTGATCTCCAGCTCCTCAATGGCCACCGCGGCAGCATAAAGCTCTGCCAGGGACGTGTCGGGCACCTGCGCCGAGGCCAGCTCACTGCGTTGCGTGGCCGGCTGGATCCACTCGATGTCCTTCTTCAGCATCAAGAATATTCCGGCAACGATCATGATGCCGAGCGGGAGCATGACAATGGGCGAGGCCCAGTGGTGGATGTCGCGGATAAGCTTGCCGATTTTCATGCGTCGCATCCTTGCCATGCACGGGCGCCGGTCAAGTCATGATGCTGGCCGATCCGGCAAGCCGACGGTTCTTGTCGGGGCAGGCTTCTCTTTTGGCTTGAGGTTGTTAAGGTCGGCCCAATTCAATTCCCGGGGGAGAATTCATGCGTAGTCTCATCTGTGCCGTCCTGGTCCTGGCGCTGCCGCAAACCGCGTGCGCGCAACCAGAGGCCGAAACCGAAACGGGTCCGTTGACCTCCGGTAACTTCACTGGATTCGAGTTCCGCAGTATCGGGCCCGCCTTCATGTCGGGTCGCATCGCCGATATCGAAATCATGCCGGACGATCCGTCGACCTGGATTGTCGGCGTCGGTTCAGGCGGTGTCTGGCGCACGGACAATGCCGGCACGACCTGGTCGCCATTGTTCGATGATGAAGGCGTCTACTCCATCGGCACGGTCACGGTAGACCCGTCCAACCCCCACACCATCTGGGTCGGCACCGGAGAGAATCACGGCGGCCGGCATCTCGGCTATGGAAACGGTGTCTATCGCTCCCGCGATGGCGGCGACAGCTGGGACCATCTGGGACTTGAATCGTCCGAACACATTTCGGAGATCCTGGTCCATCCGGAAGACCCCGATACGGTCTGGGTCGCCTCGCAGGGACCGCTTTGGTCGTCAGGCGGCGAGCGCGGGCTCTTCAAGTCGACCGATGGCGGCGAGACCTGGACGCTGGTGCTGTCGGCCGGCGAATGGACCGGTGTGACGGACATCGTCATGGATCCCCGCAATCCCGACCGCCTGGTCGCGGCGACCTGGCAGCGCCACCGGACGGTGGCGGCCTATATGGGCGCCGGCCCGGAGAGCGGGCTGCACGTGTCCGACGATGGCGGCGACACATGGCGCGAAGTCACCGCCGGACTGCCGGACGGCAATATGGGCAAGATCGGCCTGGCGATCTCACCGCAAAACCCTGACGTGCTCTATGCGGCGATCGAACAGGACCGACGCTCGGGCGGTGTCTACCGGTCCAGCAATCGCGGCGAGAGCTGGACGCGGATGTCCGACACGGTCTCCGGCGGTACGGGCCCGCACTATTATCAGGAGCTCTATGCCCACCCGCATCATTTCGATCGCATCATCCTGCTCTCCAACACCACCCAGATCTCCGACGATGGCGGCGCGACCTTCCGCGGCCTGAACAATGAGACCAAGCATGTCGATGACCACGCCATCGGTTTCCACCCAACCAATCCGGACTATCTGCTCGTCGGTTCGGACGGCGGCCTCTATGAGAGCTGGGACGGTGACGCGACCTGGCGCTTCATCTCCAACCTGCCGATCACGCAATTCTACGACATTGCCCTGGATGACGCCGAGCCGTTCTACAATGTCTATGGCGGCACCCAGGACAACAACTCGCAGATGGGACCGACGCGCACGGATAGTCGCCATGGCATCCGCAATTCCGATTGGGTCGTGACCCTGTTTGGTGATGGTCATGAACCCGATGTCGAGCCGGGCAATCCGGACATTGCCTATTCCAGCTGGCAGCAGGGCAATCTGGTCCGCTTTGATCGCACCACAGGCGAGCTGGTCTATGTTCGCGCCCAGCCCCAGCCTGGCGAGCCGGCCGAGCGCTTCAACTGGGATGCCCCGCTGGTGGTGTCCTCGCATCAGCCGACCCGGCTCTATCACGCCTCGCAACGCGTCTGGCGCTCGAATGATCGCGGCGACAGCTGGACACCCATCTCCGGTGACCTGACCCGTGACCAGGACCGCATGTTGCTGCCGATCATGGGACGGCAATGGTCCTGGGATGCCGGCTGGGACATCTATGCGATGTCCGTCTACAACACGATCAGCGCGCTGGCGGAGTCGCCGGTCGACGAGAATGTGATCTATGCGGGCACCGATGACGGCCTGGTCCAGATCACCGCCGATGGCGGAGAAAACTGGACGGAAACCGAAGCTGGCGACCTGCCCGGCGTTCCCGACCTCGCCTATATCAATGATTTCGAGCCGTCCCGCTTTGACGCCAACAGGGTCTATATGGCGCTCGACAATCACAAATACGGTGATTTCACGCCCTATCTCCTGCGCTCGGACAATCAGGGCCGCAGCTGGCGCATGATCACCGACGGCCTGCCGGACAATGGCCCGGTGTGGCGCATCGTCCAGGACCACGAGAATCCGGACCTGCTCTTCATCGGTACGGAATTCGGTGTCTATTTCACCCTCGATGGCGGCGACAACTGGACCCAGCTGACCGCCGGCATGCCGCCCATCCCCGCGCGCGATCTTCTGATCCATGAGCGCGAGGACGATCTCGTTGTCGGCACGTTCGGACGCTCCATCTACGTCCTCGACGATATTGCGCCCCTGCGCGACGTCACGGTCGACTCGCTAGAGAGCGACACGCGGCTTTTCCCGGTGCGCCGGGCCTGGTGGTACCAGGAGCAACACGAGCTTGGCTTTGGCTTCCGAGCGTCGCAGGGCGACGGCTATTTCCAGGCCGAGAACCCGGCCTTCGGCGCGCTCATCACCTATTATGTCAGTGAGGGCCTGCAGACGTCCGAGGAAGCGCGTCAGGAATCGGAATCCGCCTTGGTCGAAGCGGGAGACGACACACCTTTCCCCGGCTTCGACGTGATCGAATCGGAACGGCGTGAAGCGCCGCCGCGCTTCTGGCTGGTCATTCGCGACAGCGCTGGCGACGTGGTTCGCAGACTGCCCGGGCCGGTTTCCGCGGGCTTCCACCGGGTCACCTGGGATCTCACCTATCCGAGCGCCGACGCGGTGACCTCTCCGGACACGGAGGATTCCAACACATCGGGCTATCTCGTCGCGCCGGGCCGTTACTCCGTCGAACTGGTGCGCCAGAGCGGCGGCGAGACAGTCGTGGTGGGGGATGCCCAGACGATCGAGGTCGAACGTCTCACCGAGGGTGCCCTGCCTGGCTCTCCGGAGGATGAAGTCGTCGCATTCTGGGAACGCCTGGCCTCGATGCAGCGCCAGGTCTCAGCGGCTTCGGCGTCCATCGAGTTGACCCATGCCCGCATTGCGCGCCTGCAATCAGCGCTCTATCGCACGCGCACCGCGCCGGGTCCGCTCGACGAGCGATACGAGGCCCTGCGGCAGGAGTTGTTTGCCATTGAAGAAGCCCTGGGCGGCAATCAGACCATGAATGGGCGCCACGGTGCGGAACCGTCGACCGTCGAGTCCCGACTGTCCTTCGCGCAACTTGGAACCGGCAATTCGACCTACGGACCGTCGCCGGCTCATGATGCACAATTGCGGATGGCGGAAGAGGAAATGGCCGGCATTCGGGAACGCCTGGCCGATCTGACCGAAGAGGCGATCCCCGCTTTCGAGGCCGATCTCGCCGAGGCTGACGCGCCCTGGACGCCGGACACGCCGCTGCCACCCTGGTAAGGCCGAAACGGCCAGTCGCTGCGAGACCCAGCGACTGGCCGTTCAGGTCGCCCTGTCGCCAGGTAGTATCAAGATCGACGGGATTGGCAGGAGGTTTTCGCCTGCCAGCCGATCTTTTGCGCATTGCACCCTCGGACGAATGCTTCGTCCCCCATTGCCCGGAGCTTCGCCATGACATCCATCAATCCTGATGCCCCGATCCTGGTGACCGGCGGGACCGGTTATCTGGCCGGGGTGATCATCGCGCAATTGCTCGACGCGGGGCACACCGTGCACGCTACCGTCCGCGACCCGGACAGGCGGGACAGGCTAGCCTCGCTGGACGCGCTGGCGGCGTCCTCACCCGGCTCGATCCGCTATTTCCGCGCTGATCTGCGTGATCCCGAGGCCTTTGCCCCGGCGATGGCGGGATGCGAGCTGGTGATCCACACCGCCTCGCCCTTCATCGCCCATGTCGCCGATCCGCAGCGCGATCTGGTTGACCCGGCGGTTGAGGGGACACGCAATGTTCTGGCGGCTGCGAACGCCACCGAAGGCGTGAAACGCGTCGTGCTGACCTCCAGCTGCGCCGCCATTTACGGCGACAATGCCGACATCGCGTCCATGCCGGAGCGCAAGCTGACCGAAGCCGTGTGGAACACCAGCTCGTCGCTCGATCACCAGGCCTATTCCCTGTCGAAGACCCTCGCCGAGAAAGCCGCCTGGGAGATCGCCGACGCCCAGTCCGGCTGGGATCTGGTGGCCATCAACCCGTCGCTCATCCTCGGCCCCGGCATTGATCCGATGACCTCCGGCGAGAGCTATGCCCTGATCACCCAGATCGGGGACGGAACCATGGCCTCGGGCATTCCTGATTTCCGCATTGGAGCGGTTGATGTCCGCGATGTCGCGGCGGCCCATATCAAGGCCGGCTTCACGCCGCAGGCAGAAGGCCGTCACATCCTGTCCGGCCACAATACGGGCTTTGTCGAGATGAGCGCGATCCTGCGCGACCATTTCGGGTCGGACTACAAGTTCGGTAAATCCATCCTGCCGAAATTCCTGGTCTGGCTGGCCGGTCCGATGATCAATCCGGCTCTGACCCGCAGGATGGTCAGCCGCAATGTCGGTATTCCCTTCATTGCCGACAACACCAAGAGCCGCGCAGCGCTGAACGCGGACTATCGTCCGCTGGAAGCCACGCTGACCGAACATTTCCAACAATTGATCGATGCCGGACGGGTCACGCCAAAGCCGTGACCAACCCGCGTCACGTCGACACCACGGGACTGCTCAAGGCGCCAGGAATGTGCCGCTCACATCCGGCTTGCCCCAATACTGCAGTGTCTCATTGTCATGTACCGGGACCGGCCGGGAATAGCCGCCGCAATCTATCGTTCGCAAAATGTCATTGATGACAGCCAGCCTTGCGACACGTTTGTCATCCGCCTTCACCACCCGCCACGGCAGGGGCTGGCAGGTCTCCATCAACATGCGGTTTCTGGCCTGGGAGTAGTCATCCCATTTTTCGACGGCGACGGCATCGATCGGGCTGATCTTCCAGGTCTTGAGCGGGTTCTGGCGCCGGTCCTCGAGGCGGGCGACCTGCTCGTCCTTGGAGATGTCGAGATAGTATTTGAGCAGGATCAGCCCGTCATCGACCAGGATTTTCTCGAACGCGCCGACATCCGCGAGGAAGCTCTCATACTGGGCGTCAGAGCAGAAGCCCATCACCTTCTCGACACCGGCCCGATTGTACCAGGAGCGGTTGAACAGGGCCGTCTCACCCTGGGCCGGAAGGTAGGACGTCCAGCGCTGGAAATACCAGGAACTGCGGTCGCGTTCACTGGGTTTGCCTAGTGCCACAACGCGGGTCTCACGCGGGCTTTGATGCTCCGAGATGCGCTTGATCACGCCATCCTTGCCGGAACTGTCGCGGCCTTCGAAGAGGACCAACAGGCGCAGATCCCTGGCGATGATATGACGCTGCAGATCAACCAGGTTGATCTGGGCATCGAGCAATTGCTGGCGGTAGAGCCTCTTGTCCATCGTCTGGTGTCCTGTGATGCGCGCGCCCAGCTTGAGCCAACTGGACCACAAAAGGTAGCTCCGGCGGCACGCTTGCCAGTTCCGGTCTCGGCGATTGTGACGAGAAGCTGGCTCCGTCCCCCTGAGGCGCAGCGTCGCAGGCCGTTTCGTCGCATCGCCCGAACTCGACCATCGGCCTAGCGTGAAGGCGGAAACAAGGAGAGTTCCATGAACCACAAACACCGCAAGACCCTGCACAGCCTGTTCGCCCATCCGGAACCGGCCAATCTGGCGCCGGCCGATGTCGAACATGTCCTCTCGGATCTGGGTGGAGAGCTGCACGAGCGCAGCGGCGCCAAATTCTCCGTCACCCTGAACGGGCATACGGCAAGCTTCCATCACGCCCAGCACAGCCTGCCCAAGGACGAAGTTCGCGCCGTCCGCAAATTTCTCGAAACGGCAGGCATTGATCCCGAGCGTGACTATCCGCTTTGACCGGCTGGGCAGTCAGGCCTGCGCCAGCAAAGCCTCGCTGACACTCCACAGGCGTTCGGCGGACTCGTCGCTGCAGGCATGGGCGTCGACGCCGCCATAGCGGGCCATCGGGCTGGCGGTGTCGGTCGGAGCGGCAATGTCCGCGTTCTCGCAATAGACACCCGGCTTGCCAGCCAGACCGGGAGCCGTCGCAGCCCAGAGCGTGGTCGAGCATCCCTGTTCGGGGGTCTTGAACCCTTTGCGCGCCAGTTCCGACGGCTCACCATCCTCGCCCAGCCATCCAAGCGCGATCATCTCCTCCTTGGGCAGGTGGCGTTGCAGCGGCGTGAAAATGCCCCCCGGGTGGACCGAAAAGGCAAGCCCGCCGCTGTCCCGCAAACGTCGCGCGAGCGCATTCGCGAAGAGGGCATTGGCGGTCTTGGCCTGGCCATAGGCCTGCCACTTGTCATAGGGCGTGTTACGATACTGGATATCATCCCAACGGATATCGGACAGTTTGTGGGCGGTGGACGACAGCGCCACGACGCGAGCCCCGCGACTCTTCCCGAGCAGGGGCATCAGCGCCTGGGTCAACGCGAAATGGCCCAGGTGATTGACCCCGAACTGCGACTCCCAGCCAGGTCCGACGCGAGCTTCCGGGCAGGCCATGATCCCCGCATTATTGATCAACAGGTCCAGCTGGCCGAGCCGGTCCGCGACGCTGTCGGCAAACCCGCGAACCGAGGCCAGGTCCGCCAGGTCCATCGGCGCCGATGAGACGTCGCCCTTGATGCTGTCCAGCGCTGGCGCGGCCTTCTCAGGTGATCGCACCGGGACAATCACCGAGGCACCCTTCGCGGCGAGGCTACGCACGGTTTCAAGGCCGATCCCGCTATAGCCACCGGTCACGACCGCGGTCTTGCCGGCCAGATCGATGTCGGCGAGGACATCGTCCCCGGTGCTCTTGGCATCGAAACCGGAACCAGTCGGGATTTGATCGGAAACAGCCATGTCGGCCTCCTTGGAACGGGTCGAGTTGCGGCGAATGCAATCCGGATGGCGCCACGGTGTGGCCGTTTCAGCCACCTGACAAGTGGATCCCGGCCTCCTTTCGGGCATGTGCCGTCCAAAAGCCTGCTCGGGTCAGACCCTTTCCCGCTTGCCAAGATCGGTCGCACCGCCCTAGCCTGAAAAAACGAACAACGTTCACTAGATCGCAGGAAAGCTTGGACCCGATGCAACTCGTCAGCGATGTCATTCTGGAGGACCGGCCGCAGACCGAGCCCCGTTTCGGTGCGACCTATCCCGCCTTTGACGATTTCAAACTCTGGGACCCGGCGGCCTGGACATCAGGGCATCCGCACGACTTTTTCAAGAAGATGCGCGAACAGGCGCCGGTGATGTGGCAGAGCGCCGACAAGTCGAAAGCCGGCTACTGGTCCGTGACTCGCTATGACGACATCAAGACGGTGGAACTGGCACCAGAGATCTATTCCTCCGAGCGTGGCAGCATCAACATGTTCGTGATGCCGCGGAAGGAATGGAAGCCGAAAAAGCTGATCCCTGCCGCCTTCAATTCGATCATCAATCTGGACCAGCCGCACCACATGCAGATGCGGATCCAGCAGAAGGACTTCTTCATCCCGCGCTTTGTGGCCGAACTGCAAGACCGTGTGGATGCGAAGATCGACAGCTTGCTGGACGAGATGGAGCGCCGCGGTCCGGTTGTCGATTTCGTCAAATTGTTCTCGCAGGAGCTGCCGCTTTTCACCCTGTGCGAAATGCTCGGTGTCGACGAGGCTGACCGGCCGAAGATCATCGAGTGGATGCACTATCTGGAACTGGCCAACCAGTATTTCGTCAACCCCTGGTCCCTGCTCTCTCGACGTCCCTGGTTCCCGATCAAATTCTATCATCACGTCAACGCGATGTTCGCCTATGGCGAGCGGGTCATGGCCGAGCGCCGGGCCAATCCCCGCCGCGACCTGATGACCGCGATCGCCAATACCGAAATGGCCGGCAAGCCGCTGCCCCAGGAATATCTGGACGGCTCCTGGTTGCTGATCATCTTCGCCGGCAATGACACCTCGCGAAACTCGCTGTCGGGAACCATCCGCCTGATGACCCAGTTCGAGGACCAGCGCGAGATGATCCTTGCCGATCCGTCCCTGATCCCGGCCATGACACAGGAGGCCCTGCGCATGATCTCGCCGGTGCAGCACATGCGCCGCACGGCGATGGCGGATACCGAGCTAAACGGGCAACGCATCGCCAAGGACGAGAAAGTCGTGATGTGGTACCCGGCCGCCAATCGGGACCCGTCCGTATTTCCCGACCCGGACCGGTTTGACCTGTCCCGGGACAATGGTGACAAGCATCTGGCCTTCGGTCATGGCGCCCACAAATGTCTCGGCAGCCGCATCGCCCAGATGCAATTGCAATCGGCGTTCCGGAAGATATTCGAACGCTTCCCGAAAATCGCCTGGACCGGCAAGCAGACAATTGCGCCGAACACGCTGGTCCACGCGATCTCCTCGCTGGAGGTCAATCTGTATGGTCGCGACGGCGAACGCCCGCGGCCCGTGCCTGTAGGCCAGCCGCGATAACGAACCGGAGCGGACCGATATCGCTGGGCCTGACGGCCAGGATGGGTTTAGCTGACAGGCTGCTGCAGGAGGGTGGAATGCGAATTGTCTTGTTGGTCCTCGCGGGCCTTATGGTCGCGGCAGGCTTGGCCGCCTACGGCCCTGGCTCGCTTGACGCAATGCGAATGGACGTCCCTCCGGCCAATCCGCAACTGGACGCCCTCTTCGAGGCCAGTCAGCCGGTGAGCCGGACCGAAAGCCCGCACTTTCACGGTGCCGAGGATCTCGAGCCCGGTCCGGACGGTCGTCTGTATGCCTCGCTGGCCGATGGTCGCATCATGGCGCGCGACGCCGATGGCGCCTGGACGCAGATCGCTAACACGGAAGGCCGACCACTGGGTCTCAGCTTCGGACCGGATGGCAGCCTGTTTGTCGCCGATGCCCTGCGGGGCCTGCTGCATCTGACAGCGGACGGCTGGGAGGTCTGGATCGCCTCGGCGCAGGATGGCGGCGAGCTGGTTTTCGCCGATGACCTCACCGTGCTGGCCGATGGCCGCATCATCCTCACCGACGCCTCACTGCGCCACGGTTACGGCGCGCATCTGACCTCGTTTCTGGAAGGGGAGCAGACCGGTCGCATCCTGTTGGTCACCGGCCCGGGCGAAATGACCGAGCTGGTCGGCGGACTGGCCTTCATAAACGGGGTCGATCACGACCCGATGACCGGTCTCGTCTATATCAACGAGACCTGGACGGCGCGAATCTGGCAACTGGATCCCGACACCGGTGATATCGATATCCTGATGGAAGGCCTGCCCGGCTATCCCGACAATCTGGAATTTGACAGCGACACCGGGCTTATCTGGGTCGCCATGCCCTCGCCCCGGGCCGCCGATCTTGAGGCCCTGCATAGCCGCCCGCTGGTCAAGCGACTGGCCTGGCGCTGGCTGCAGGTCGCAGGTCTTCCGCCCCTGCCCGAAACCCCGGCAATGGCGATTGCCGTCGATACAGACGGCCAACCAGTATTTGGGCTGACCGGCCCGTCGGACGGCGCCGAAGGCACCACCACCGCCCTGGTCTGGCGGGGCGAGCTATGGACCGCCGGCCTCGCCCGCGACGGCATCACTGTTTTCGAAGCTCCCGAAACCACCCGTGGGGGCGTCGGCAACTAGTCGACAATACCCCAAACGACAGTTGTGCCCGCACCACCCTTTTGGGTCTTCACCTCGCGCCGCATGCGCGGATCGAAACTGATATGATTGATATTGCGCGAGGCCTCGTAAATCAGTTGGTCAAAGGCCAGGGTCGACGCATCGAGCGCCCGGGCAACATCGACCGGTTCCATGCCCTTGACCGAGAAGTCGGCAGCATAGCCCAGGGCGTGCGCCGAATTGGAAACACCGCCGACCGCCTTGTTGACGACGGGATTGCGGTAGCCGGATGTGATGGTGATCGCCCGGTCGCCGAGTATGCGACGGACCTGCTCCATGCCGCAGGCAAGGCCATGCAGCGCGCGCAAATGAGTCTCATCGGGCGTGTTGGGATCGCCGAGCCTGTCGGCGGTGTCAGAACGCGTGAACTCAGCCAGCTTGAAATTACGGCTCAACATGTCGGTCTCCAGCCTGGTTGGATCATACCGTCAGTGTACCGCAATGCTCCGCGCGCAGAAGCTGTATTTTGCCGGTCGGCCCCGCCCCGTGCCCGCCCATGCCCGAATGCCGGGCATGCGACGACGTCTGCAATCCGCTCTCGTACGCGACCTCGCTGCGCATTAGCGTCAGGCGCAGTCGCCAGGAAGGACGCGTCACGATGAGCGAAGATCAGCCAGGGCTGGCACCTGTGCGTTTCCGGCATGCTATGCCCGACGGGCATTTGTCCGGCCTGGCCTGGCCTTCTCCTGGCAAGCCGAGGCTGGTCTTCATCCACGCCAATGGCTTTTGCGCCAGTGCCTACCGCGCGGTCCTGTCCCGGCTGGCCGCCGATTTCGACATCCTTGCTCCCGACCTGCGCGGACACGGCACAACCGAATTGCCGACCGACCCCGACCGCCACCGGAGTTGGAACATCTACGCCCGCGATGTGTATGCTTGGCTGGAAACACTGGATCGTCCCGCCTATGCGCTCGCCGGCCATTCGATGGGCGCCATCGTGGCCCTGTTGAGCGCAGCGCGGCTGGATCGCCCGACGCCACTGGCGCTGGTCGAACCGGTCGTCATGCCGTCGCTGCTCTACTTGACCGCCCGCAGCCCGCTTCGAGGCCTCATGCGCGGCCGGATAAGGATCGCCAATGCTGCCCGCAAACGCTTCGACGGCTGGTCCGAACGCGGTGACGCCGCCAGGCGCTATGCCCGGCACAAGACTTTCCGCAACTGGGCCGACGGCGTGCTCGATGACTATCTGGAAGACGGTTTGATACCGGATGGCGGTGACGGCGTGCGCCTGGCCTGCAACCCAATGTGGGAAGCGGCGAATTACGAGGCCCAGGGCCATGATATCGGCACGGCATTGGGGCAGATGTCGGCGCCCATCCACGTCTTGAAGGCCGAACACGCCTCGACCATCATCAATCGCCGCGCCCTGACCAGCCGCGGCATCGGCATCGACCTGCTGGCCGGCGCCGGACATCTGGCACCGATGGAGGCTCCCGGGCCGGTTGCCGAGTGGATCGCGGGCCGATTGGCTACCGGGAGCGCCGATTGATGGCCCACGCAGAACACCCAGACACATACCCACCAGGGAGACCGGCATGACCCAGGATGTTCGATTTGCAGACCGCGTGTCGGTAACCGTCAAGGACCGGATCGCGCATGTCGAGCTGGACCGACCCGGCAAACTGAACGCGATCGATCCCGCCATGTTTGATGGCTTGCTGGAGGCCGCGGACCATGTCTCCGGATGCTCCAATATCCGCGCGGTGGTGCTGAGCGGACGCGGGCGGATGTTTTGCGCCGGGCTGGATTTTGGCAGCTTCGCCGCCATGGCTGGCGACACGGCGACGCTCGATCCGCTGCAAAAACGGACACATGGACTGGCCAACAAGCCGCAGCAAGCCTGCCTGCAATGGCGCGACCTGCCGGTACCGGTGATCGCGGCGATCCAGGGCGGAGCTCTCGGTGGTGGCCTGCAGATCGCGCTGGGTGCCGATATTCGCCTCGTGACCCCGGACGCCCGTCTATCGATCGCCGAAATCCGGTGGGGATTGGTGCCTGACATGGGCGGATGTGTCGTTTTGCCGGGCCTGATGCGCGACGACCAGATCCGGGAACTCACCTATAGCGGTCGCGATGTCACCGGGACGGAGGCGGTCAATCTCGGGCTGGCGACTCAGACGAGTGAAGACCCGGTCGCCGAAGCGCTGGCCATGGCGGCCGGAATTGCCGCCAGAAGCCCGTCTGCCATCCGCGGCGCCAAACGCCTGCTCAATATCGCCGCAAGCGCCGATCCCGCGACGGTCCTGTTGGCGGAATCTCGGGAGCAAGCGGCGCTTATGGGCAAGGCCCACCAGGTCGAAACCGTGATGGCCCACATGGAAAAGCGTGACCCTGTTTTCGATTGAGCCAAGATTTTCGATTGAACCAAGCCGCTCTCAGTCCTCGGCCCACTGCCTCAGCAGGTTGGCCTTGGTCTTCAAGATGAGGTCCAGCTCGCGGGTCTTGCCGTCACGCTCGAACAGGCAGGTCGAGACCTGGTCGAGATCGAACAGGATTTCACGCTGGTCAGGCCGCCGGACCAAGCTGCGGACCCATCCCACCACGGCGATGCGTTCCCCGCGGGTCACCGGGGCGACCTGATGGATCGCCGATGTGGCGTAAACGACCGCATCGCCAGCGGCCAGCTTGATTTCGGTCGAGCCTTCCGGTCCGTCCATGACCAGTTCGCCACCCTCATAGCTGCCCGGGTCACTGAGAAAGAGGGTGAACGACAGATCGGCCCGACGACCGCCCATGAGGGCGTCGTCAATGTGCGGACCGTAGGCCATCCCTTCGCGATAGCGTGACACGAGGATGCGAGACAGCGTCTTGGGTCGGGCGAAGCTGACGAAGCCGGAATGGCCCATCAAGGCCTTGCGTACTTCAGTGCGGACCGTGTCCACCCGAGCGCCCGTTTCGAGTTGTTCGTTGGACTTTACTTCGCGAGCCACACGCCCGGCAGTTGCCTCGCCGTCAACGAATGCGCCCTGGTCGATCAGATCGCGCAGGACCCCGACCTGGGCCGGTGAACAAACTTCTTGCAGATGGATGAGCATGAGAAACCCTGCGACTGATTGTCATGTGCTCGAAAAGCCGATACCCGTTTATGCCACCGAACCGGGCGAATGCCATCCGTGAAAGGACACACAATGGGTATCACGCGTCACACCCGCATCTGGACCTCCGCTGGTACAGCGGCCTTGCTGGGCGGCCTGGCGGGTTGCAGTGGGCCGTCGGAAGCCCCGACCGGACCGGAAACCCACCAGGAATCCGTGGTCAATCCGGCGGTGCCCGCCTTCAGCGAGGGCGAAGGTGAAGGCGAGAGCGCAGGATCCGGCGGCGAGTTCGGTATTGACCCGGCCGAAGCCGGTCGCGATCCGGTCGTGTTCCTGATCGCGCTGGAAGTCATGCGGGCCCACTATCTGGCGGGAATCGACGCGTTTGAGGCGGGTGACCGCACCGCTGGCGCAGAGATGTTCGCTCACCCGATTTCGGAGATCTACATAGATTTCGAACCGGTCCTCGAAGCCCGGGCCGCCCCACTCTTCGGCGACACCATGACCGACGCGTCCGTGGCCCCTTATAGCGGTGAAAGCGATGAGGCGATCGCGGCGCATGTCGCCGATGTGGTGGCCGCAATCGATACGGCATCCGCCTACGCGCCTGAAGGCGGCATGTCACCGGCGGGCGTCCATGCCCGGGTCTTGGTAGACTTGGTAGAGAGGGCGGCCCTGCAGTACGAAGTGCTGGCAACGAACCCGGACGCGCATGAGCCCTATCTGGACGGATATGGCTTCAGCCGGGCAGCCCGTCGCTATGCCGGCAATCACCTGGAACGGGTCGCCCAGGTTGACCCTGATCTGGCGCTTCTGTTCGGACAGGCCGTCACCACCCTGGAGCGCGCTTTCCCGTCAGCGACACGTCCGCAACACCTGGACGGCGACAGCGCTGCAATGCTGGCACTGGCGGCTCAACTGCAACAGGGAAGCGATGCCCTGGACTGACCCTCCGTGACGGTCGACACAGACGCCGCCGCGAAGGTTTGACAACCTCGGATTTCGCACCGCGTCAAACAGGTGTGAGGCTGCAGATCGTGGTGATTGCGGGGATGCGCCCCGGGGCTGTCGGCGCGTCGTCCCGCGCTGAATAAATTTAGGCAACGGGCAGATTCCGAATCGACCAACGTTTGGAACCTGACTGCCACACAGGTGATAGCGGGCTGCCGACAACAGACCAGGAGCGATGACGATGGGCTATTTCGACATCAACAACTTCATGCCGCACGGCATGTGCTTCCTGTGGCGCCCTGAACTGATAGGCATGCATGTCATCGCGGACCTCGCCATCGCCCTGGCCTATTTCTCGATTCCCGTCACCATCATGATCTTCCTGCGGCGCATCAACCGACCGCTGCCCTTCCGCTGGGCGTTCATCATGTTCGGGATCTTCATCCTGTTCTGCGGCATCAACCATATGATGAACATCATCGTTCTTTGGTATCCGCTCTACTATGTCGAAGCCGTACTCAAACTGTTCACCGCGGCCGCATCGGTCGCGACGGCAGTGTTGATGCTTCCGCTGGTACCGGTGCTTCTGGACCGTTTCAGCCGCCTGGCAGACTCGGAAGGACAATACTGAGCTTGCCCAGCCCATCCGCCCCGACACCTCCCGCTCCCGTTCCGTCGTCGGAGTATGAAACGCTGGCGGGATTGCTGCATGCCTACAGGTCGCCGGTTGCGATAATCCTGTTCGGCATCATGGTGTCCCTCATCCTGTTTTTCGCCACCCTCGTCGGGCAATCGCGTGACAAGGCCCGTGATTTTCGTGGCCATTCGCTCGCCCGGATCGCCGAGCTCGACGGAGCGATGGCCACTCTGGATGTCGAGCTGAATCAGCTCACCCGGGCGGTCAGCAATGGTCTGTCCCCGACAGAGGCGCTTGGCATATTCCGGTCCGCCGAGGGCAGCCGCGAAACCGCCGCCATCCGCGACATGGGAATTGTGCGGGACGGGCAGCTCATCGCCTCGCTCGATCCCGAGCTCGGCGCGCAGGCCGTGCCGGATATTGTCACCATGCTGGCCAGGCAACCGGATGACGTCACGACCACTGTCGTGCCTTTGCTGGACGACAATGGGCGCAACACCCGTTTCGGCCTGGTTCGACCGCTTGAGGGGCACCCCGGCGCCTGGGCCTATGTCGTGTCTGAGTTCGACCTCATCCTTGCCCCCCCTATCGGTCCCGTCGACCCGCTTTGGGTGGTTGTGAGCGTCGCTGACCGAGCGCCATCATTCGCCCTCGCAAATGACCGCGACCTCCGTCCCTCTTCGCCCGGCAACATCAGTATGCAGTCGGCGCTGGAGAGCGCACCCTTCACGGTTCGCTGGGTGGCCGCCGAACCCTTCTCGGCGATCAGGGCGACGCTCCTGCCCAGGCGAAGCTTCCTCATGCAGACCGGGCCACTTCCCTGGGTCGTCCTTGTGTCGGCATTGTTTGCCACCCTGACAATCGGCGCAATTTCGCTGAAAGACGCACGCCGTACTGATGAAGTTCGCCGCGAGGTCGCTCGCAAGACCGAAGCCCTCAGCCGGTCCAATGCCATCATCGCGGCAAAGAACGCCGAACTGGACCGGTTCGCGTCCCATGCCTCACACGACCTGCAGGCGCCGCTGCGAGCCATGAAGGGAATCTCGTCCTTGCTGGTGGAACGCAAGCTGGATCTGGATGACCGGTCCCGCGAAATGCTGGAGCGGATCAATCGAGGCGCGGACCGAGCCCAACGACTGGTGCAGGACCTGCTGGCCTACACCCGGGCTGACCGGCAGCAAGCCCATATCGAGCTCATCGATCCGGACAGGCTGATATCGGAAATCGAAGAATTGCTGGCTGCGGTGATCATCGAGTCAGAGGCAAAGCTGGAATGGTCACTGAACACCCCCATTCACGCCGACCCCTTCCTGCTTGGACGTATCCTGCAAAACCTGATTTCCAACGCCATCAAGTATCGTCGTGAAGAAACCCCGCATGTCCGTATCGATGCACGGCGCGTGGCGGACCGGGTCTGCCTGCGCGTGACGGACAATGGAATCGGTATCGAGGACAGACATTTCAAGCGGATATTCGAAGTGTTCGAGCGACTTCACGCTGGCGACACCTATGAGGGAACGGGCATTGGATTGGCCTTGTGCCAACGGGCCGCCAATCTGCATGGCGGCAGTATCAGCGTCACCTCGACACCGGGAGAAGGCTCGTGCTTCACAGTCCTGCTGCCGCTCGCGCCCGCCAGCCGGGTCGCCGCTGCACAGGATGATGCCGTACCGGATCAAGCCGTTTCCAACGACCGCTAGTGCCTGCAACGTTCTCATCACGCAGCAGCCGCCTGACCTGACAGCAGCCCGGATAGGCTGCTATAGGCCTGACCTTTGATCGACAACGGATCCACATGCCCCGCTTTCTGGTTGCCGCCCTTTACAAATTTGCCCCGCTAGCCGCCGACTCTGCCCTGCAGGCGGACCTCAAGGCGTGTTGCGACCAGAACAACGTGTTCGGGACCATTCTGCTGGCCCCGGAAGGGATCAACGGGACTATCGCCGGGCCGGCGCACGGCGTGCATGCGACGCTGGCGAAACTGCGCGCGCTTCCCGGTTTTGCCACGCTCGAGCACAAGGAAAGTCATGCCGACGACCAGCCCTTCCTGCGGATGAAGGTCCGGCTCAAGCGGGAGATCGTGACAATGGGCGTTACCGACATTGATCCGGTCGAGGATGTCGGCACCTATGTCGAACCGGAGGACTGGAACGACCTCATCACCGCTCCGGATGTTGTCACGATCGACACCCGCAACGACTACGAAGTCCGGATCGGTCAATTCGAAGGCGCGATCAACCCGCACACCGTGTCCTTCCGCGAGTTTCCGGACTGGTTCCGGCAATTCCGGGAGACCCGCCCCAATGCCCGCATCGCCATGTATTGCACCGGTGGCATCCGCTGCGAAAAGGCGACAGCCTTTGCCCGCATGGAAGGCGTCGATGACGTTTTCCACCTCAAGGGCGGGATCCTGAAATACCTCGAAAATGTCCCTGAGGCCGAGAGCCGGTGGCGCGGCGAGTGCTTCGTCTTTGACCGCCGGGTTGCCGTGAAGCACGGCCTGGAGCCAGGCTCACATACCTTGTGTCACGCCTGCCGCGAGCCGCTGGGTCCCGAAGACCTGCGATCGCCTGATCATGTGGTCGGTGTGTCCTGCCCTCATTGTGTCGAGATCCGCACGCCCGAACAGCGGGAGCGCTATGCCGAGCGGCACCGCCAGGAGGAGATGGCCCGGGCCCGGGGTGAATGGCATCTGGGCCAACCGGGAGCCGCGCGCGAGACCGACGGATGAGCGCGCCCCTGCCCATCCTGTACTCATTCCGGCGCTGTCCCTATGCCATGCGGGCCCGCCTCGCCCTGGATGCCAGCGGCATCGAGGTCGAGCACAGGGAGATCCTTCTCCGAGACAAGCCGCAAGCCATGCTGGACGTCTCACCGAAAGGCACTGTGCCGGTCCTGGTGCTCGATGACGGCCGCGTCATCGAGGAAAGCCTGGACGTCATGATGTGGGCGCTGGAGCAAAATGACCCCGGGCACTGGCTGGAGGGGCGCGAGATCTCGCTGGATCTCATCGCCGCCTGTGACGGCGAGTTCAAGCCTCATCTCGACCGGTACAAATACGCAACCCGGTACGAAGATGCCGACCCGCTGGAGCATCGCACCGCCGCCAGCGAGTTCCTCACCCTGCTCGACAGGCGCCTCCAGACTTGTCGCTCCCTGACCGGCGATACCGACCGCCTGGCGGATTTCGGCATTTTCCCGTTCGTCCGCCAGTTCGCGAATACCGACCGCGACTGGTTTGATGCGCAATCATGGGCCGCTCTGAAGTCCTGGCTCGACCGGCATCTCGGATCGGACCGCTTCGACAGGGTCATGGTCAAGCATCCGCTCTGGACGGGCGCCAGATGACAGGCACCGCGAATGGGCACTCCGGGTGATGCCGTAAGTCCACACTGCCGGGCCATTCATTGCTGCACCGCAGCACGTCCCTGTCACAGAAACGAAACATCCGTTATCAGAACGTCCATTCTTGCTGCACCAGCGCGGAATGACCGCCGTTTCGCGCATCGCAGCCACTTTTGCTTGGCTCGAAAGACACCCCATGATCAAGACACTCTCCACCCGCAAGCATCTCCAGCTCGCCGGCGCCAGCGCGATTGCGCTCTCGGCCGCCTGTATCGCCCCGACCACTGCGATGGCCCAGGGCGCGGCGCCGACCAGCGCAACGGTCGAAACCATCATCGTGACGACCACTCGCCGGGAAGAGAATATCCAGGACATCGCCAACTCCGTGACCGCCGCATCGGGCGAAGCCCTCGCACCGTTCACCGAAGGCGGCGCAGACATCCTCAGTCTCGGTGCCCGCATCCCGTCGGTCTACGCGGAAAGCTCCAATGGTCGCGTTGCCCCGCGCTTCTACATCCGCGGCCTCGGCAATACCGATTTTGACCTTGCCGCCTCCCAACCGGTGTCCGTGATCATGGACAATGTGGTGATGGAAAACGTCATCCTGAAGTCTTTCCCGCTGTTTGACGTTGCCCAGGTCGAGATTGCCCGCGGCCCGCAAGGCACGCTGTTCGGTCGCAACACCACGGCCGGCACGATCAAGTTCGACAGCGTACGCCCGAGCCAGGAGACGGATGGCTATGTCAGCGTCACCGCCGGCTCCTACGGCACCATGAATCTGGAAGCCGCCATGGGCGGTGCCGTCATCGAGGACGTCCTCAGCGCCCGCCTGTCGCTGCTGTCGCAGCACCGCGATGACTGGATCGACAATGGCTTCACCGGCGAGGACAACGCGCTGGGCGGTCACGATGAAATGGCCGGCCGCGCCCAGCTCTTCTTTACCCCGAATGACAGCTTCGATGCCCTGCTGAATGTGCATGCCCGTTCGCTGACCGGCACCTCGGCCGTGTTCCGCGCCAATATCCTGACGCCGGGCAGCAATTCGCTCAACGGCAATTTCGTGCGCGACGAAGTCTACTATGACAGCACGTTCAACAACCCGCAGGCCTATGACAATTGGGGCAGCTCGGCGACGTTGAACTTCTACACCGATAGCGGCCTCACCCTGACCTCGATCTCCGCCTATGAATCAGCTGACGGCTACAGCCTCGGCGACATCGACGGCGGCAATCTGGTCACCGGCCCGGGCTTCATTCCCTTCCCGTCCGAGACCCAGGACGGCATCGACACGCTGGAACAATTCACCCAGGAATTCCGGCTGGCATCCGACGACAGCCAGGCCACCAGCTGGCAGGTCGGCGCCTATTATTTCGAGAGCGAGTTTGACATCACAACGGTTGGCCCGAATGGCGGTTTCCCGCCGTCGACAACCGTCCGTCATGGCAACACGTTGTGGTCGGCCTTTGGCCAGGTCAGCCACCAGGTGAGCGACAATCTGGAACTGTCCGGCGGCGTGCGCTTCACAAGCGACTCCAAGGACCTGGTCGGTGTCGTGACATCGATCCCGGTAGCACCGGTGTCGGCCTCCGATGAGCAGTTGAGCTGGGACCTGTCGGCCTACTACGATCTCGATGACCGTCAGGCCGTGTTCGCTCGCCTCGCCCGCGGCTTCCGGGGCCCGTCGATCCAGGCTCGCGATGTCGCCTTCTTCAGCCAGCCTTCGGTCGCCGACAGCGAGACCTCGACCTCGTTTGAAGTCGGCTACAAGTCCGAGCCGCTGGATGGCCGCGCGCGCTTCAATGCCACGGCCTTCTACTACCAGGTGGACGATCTGCAGCTGTCCGCAGTTGGCGGTGCCGGCAACCTCGTTCAGCTGGTCAATGCCGACCGCGGTGTCGGCTATGGCTTCGAGATCGATAGCGAAATCTTCGTCACCGACAACCTGTTCGTCACCGCCGGCTTCTCCTGGAACGAGACCGAGCTGCAGGACAATGATCTGGAAGTCGGCGTGTGCGCCCAGTGCACCGTCCTGGACCCGGATGCCGACATTGACGGCTTCCATGAAGTCGACGGCAACCCGTTCCCGCAGGCTCCGGACTACATCCTGTCCCTCACCGCCCGCTACTCGATCCCGGCTGGCAATGGTGGCGAATGGTTTGCCTTCACCGACTGGTACTACCAGGGCCGCACCAACCTCTTCCTCTACGAGTCGGAAGAGTTCTACTCGGACGGCAATTTCGAAGGCGGTCTGCGCGTCGGCTATGCCGGCGAGCTGTCCGGTGGACAGGACTACGAGATCGCCCTGTTCGCCCGCAACATCACGGATGAGGAAAACCTCGTTGGCGGCATCGACTTCAACAACAATACCGGCTTCGTCAACGAGCCGCGCATTGTTGGCGCCTCCTTCCGTGCCAGCCTGAACTAGGCCGACACGACAAAGGTTAACACTCGAAAAGCCCCGGGCATCGACCCGGGGCTTTTTTTATTCACTGCATTTGTCGGCGCATTCGGGCATCAAGGTGACAACTGATCCCCCCGAAAGACTGAGGGCGCCCCGACGGGGCGCCCTCTTTTTCGTTCCTGGTAGGGGTGCGGCCACAGCCACTCACCTATTCCCAGAAGTAGGGCTGGCGCTGCCGGTCACCGGTGACCGTTTCATTCATCGTCCCAGCCTCATAAAGACGCCCGTTCAACATGACGTATTCGATCTCGTCAGTGTTGCCGATATCGTCGAGCGGATTGGCGGTCATGACCACCAGGTCCGCGAGCTTGCCGACTTCCAGCGAACCAAGGTCGCTGTCAAAGCCGAGATGGCGGGCCGGTGCAATAGTCGCTGTCTCCAGGGCCTGGAGCGGCGTGAAGCCGCCGCGAACGAAAGACCACATCTCCCAATGGGCGGCGAGGCCTTCCTGCTGACCATGCGCACCGATCGATACCTCGACACCGCGATCGCGCAGCTGGAGGGCGGTACGAGCGCTGTCATCATCGACAAAGTCCTCCTCCGGCGCCGTGGTCCGCCGCACTGAGCCAGCCTGGAGTATGCGCGGCGGCGCATGCCGGGACAGGATCGGGTGCAGCCAGACATCGGTCGCCTGGCGCCAATAGGGATCACCGGCCAATCCGCCATAGGTCACCACCAGGGTGGGCGTGTAGGCGACCTCGGTCTGCTCATACATCTGGAGGACGTCCTCATAGATGGCAGAGAGCGGCAGGTTGTGCTCGATCGAGGTATTGCCGTCGGCCACCATGGCCATGTCCATATGATAGTTGGAGCCACCCTCCGCGACCACTTCGACACCGGCCTCAATGGCCGCCGCCACCACTTGCTGGCGCTGTTCGCGCCGCGGCTGGTTGTAGTTCTTGATCGAGTGGGCACCCTGCGAGGCTAGGCGGAAGACGTGCTCCTGCGCATCCTCGTAATTGTCAATCTGGGCATAGACTGACGCTGCCCGGGCGCCATAGACGATCTCGCCGGTCGAGTAGATGCGCGGCGCCAGAAGATGGCCGGCACGCTGGTACTCGGAAGCCGGGAAGATCATGCTGGCCCGGCTCGACGGGTCATGAATGGTGGTCACACCAAGCGCCAGGTGGGCGATGACAGACCAGTTCTGCTCGGGGATGATATCGCCCGTGCCCTGCGGTCCGTGCGCGTGGGCATCGATGAAGCCCGGCGTAATCGTCCGGCCGGACATGTCGACCGTGCGGGCACCTTCCGGGACCGCCACATCGGCGCCGATGGCGGCGATGCGATTGCCGTCAATGACAATGGTGCCGCTCTCGATCACGCCGCCATCCTCGCCGGCCATGGTGATGATGCGGGCATTGGTCAGGGCGACCACGCCGCTCGGGCGATCCGCGGTTGCCGTCATCGACAGGTCGACACCGGTCGTCGGCGGCGTGTACTCGCGCTCGCCGCTCGGGTCCGGGCGGAACTCGTCGACCGTCGCCGTGAAGAAGGTTGGCCCCATCGACCAATGCACAGCGTCGCCGGTCCCGCTCCAGTGGAAATAGCTTCCGCCATTGCCGGAGATCTCGACCGTCGGCAGGGCGGAACTGCCGCGCCCACCGGAAACCGATTGCGGTCCGGGCAGGAGCGGCTGGACGAAGACATCATAATTCTGGCGGAATGCGACGTGCGAGCCGTCCGGCGACACCTGATAGCCGGTCACCAGCTCGCCCGTCACATGGGTGCGTTCCTGATTGCCATCCAGGTCCATCGAGACAAGACGTGCGCCGCCACCGCCCAGGGTCACGTAGATGCGGTCATTGGAGGCCGCGAAATGCGGGTCAGAACCACTGTCTGTGACCCGTACCATGTCGCCGCCATCCGCCGGCACACGGTAGACGCCCTCATTCTCCGAGTACTCCGGTGCCGTCAGATAACCGCCCGAACCCTTCTCGAAGACGACGGTTTCGCCGTCCGGAGAGAAGCGTGGATTGCGATAATGGCCAGGCTCGCTGGTCAGAACACGCTCGCGCCCGCCACGGGCCGAAATGGTCCGGATCGAGCCGAGCGCGTCGTCATCCCATGTGGCAAAGGCGATCGTGCGGCCATCCGCCGACCAGGTCGGCATCATTTCGCGGCGCGTGCCGTCATCGCGGGTCAGCCGGCGCGGCTCACCGCCGTCGGCGGCCCTCACCCACAATTGCCCGAGCGTCTCGTAGACAATCTGGCTGCCGTCCGGCGAAGCTGTCGCAAAGCGCGGCATACGGGTCTGGAATGTGTCCGGTGCGACCTCGACAGACGGGCGCGGCGGATCAATGACGTCACGGGTGTCGGAGACGCTGAACGGGATATTGGTGACCTCGCCCGTCTCGATATCGACACGCTGGATCCCACCATCGGCCCAGTAGACCAGTGAGCCGCTGTCGGGCATCCAGTCCATGTTCGGATACATGCCGGTGACGCCCCAGGTTTCCTGCATGTCCTGATCAACGGTCTCGACCAGGCGACGCTCTTCACCGGTTTCAAGATCCTTGATCCACAGGCCGGAGCGGATGCGGTCGCGACGGATGAAAGCCATGTAGCGGCCATCGGGTGACGGTGCCGGGCGCACGGCCCCGCCCGCTCCGTAGACCGCCGTGTCGGTTTCACCGGTCTCCATGTCGTAGCGACGAATGTCGAACAGGTTGGTGTTGGAATCCTGGGCGTAGATAAAGGTATTCCCGGATGTCACATTCATCGTGTAGTAGAGATAACGTCCATCCGGCGAAAAGACCGGCTCGCCCAGCTCCTTCTGGAAGTTCTCGTTGGGCCGCTCGACCAGCTGCACACCGCCACCGCCAAGTACGTGATAGAGCCAGATTTCACCGGTGCCGGCCGACCGCGTGGTCGTGAAATGCTTGCGGGCCGCGATATAGCGGCCGGACGGGTGCCAGGCGGCGTTGTTGAGCAGGCGGAAGCTCTCTTCGGTCAGCTGGCGTGCATTGCTGCCATCCACATCCATGACCCAGATATTGTCGCCACCGGCGCGGTCCGAGGTAAAGGCGATCTGGCTGCCATCAGGCGAAAAGCGCGGCTGGATTTCCCAGGGCAGGCCTGACGAGACATTCGTCGCGGCACCACCGGTGACCGGAACGGTGTAGATATCGCCGAGCATGTCGAAGGCGATGGTCTGGCCGTCCGGACTGACATCGAGTGACATCCAGGTCCCTTCGGTCACATTGATATCGATCGGACGCGTCTCGAGCGGCGGATTGGCGACATCCCAACCTTCCGATTCTGCGTCCTGTGCAGCGATGGCCGGTGCTCCGGCGAGCATTGTGGTGGCAGCCAATACGGCGGCAAATCTGGTCATGTGTTTCCCCAAGCTTGAATTCTTGGAGCAGACACTAGGGCGCAATCTGCGCCACCACAAACTGACCAGTTTGTAACATTCGCGAATTCGGGCACGCAGGCATGCCCGGGGCTTGTTCAAGGTGGCCGGGTCACCATGGTGGAAGCGCCCCTTGGCTGGCGGCCCGATGTAACGCTTCGCTAACCACGCTTCTCAACGAAATCTTTCGTTCAGGCTGGTTCAATGTCGGCGAGACCGATGGGGACTGCCGTGGATTATTCCAACCTGCCGAGCCAGACCGAGCACGCGCCCCGCAAGGCGTCGGGGCCGGCCAATGACACGTCTGACGCGCTGCGCCCGGCCAATCCGGACGCGGCCAGCCTGACGCGTGCGCATCTGAAAGCAGACGCACGCGCACCCCGCAACCGGGTCAACCGCAAGGCGCTCGGCCATATCTGGCAGAGTATCGACATATTCGTGGTGCTGCTTCTGACGGCAACCGGCGCCTACGCCCTGTCGGGCGGTGATGTCACCGCCGTTGCCGCCGGGGAATTGCTCCCCCTTTTCGCCTTCGCGGCCCTTTGTCCGGCTTTCACGCTGTTGATGGGATTGTACAAGGTGGAAGCGCGGGAAAACGCCACCATTCGTATGTTGCGCGCCGTCATCGCGACCGCGCTGACCGGAAGCGCGATTACTGCGTTGTCCCTCGTCACGGCGCCCGACATGGCACCGCAGATCGCCACATTCGCCCTCACAGCGGTGGGCGCACTGACCCTCCTGCATGTCATCTATGCCGGCTTCATCCAGCATTGGGCCCGCTCGGGTCGGCTGGCCCGCAATGTTGTTCTCGTCGGAGCGACGGCCAATGCCAGCAAGTTGATCAAGGCCAATGCCGGGTCGGGGACAGTCAATGTCGTGGGCATTTTCGACGACCGCGCCGCCCGCAGCCCACAAGCACTCGCCGGCGCGCCCTATCTGGGTACCACCGACGATCTTTTGAGCTGGTCGCTTCTGCACGAAGTCGATCGCATCATCCTGACGGTTACACCGAAGGCCGAGGACCGCGTCCGCCTGCTGCTGGGCAAGCTGCGTGCCCTGCCGCACACGGTCTGTCTCCTGCTTGACCTCGACAGTTTCGATCCGGCTGCAACCACGCTCGACGATATTGTCGGCGTCCAGGCGGCGCGAATGAGCGGCGTCGAGGAACGCTTCGGCCATGATCTCGCCAAGCGGACCCAGGATATCGTCCTGGCCCTCGGATTGAGTCTCGCCGCCCTGCCGGTGATGGCCTTGATCGCTTTGGCCGTGCGCCTTGGAAGCCCGGGACCGATCCTGTTCCGTCAGGTGCGGGAAGGGTTCAACGGGCGGCCGATCAAGGTGCTGAAATTCCGGACCATGCGCCATGACCCCGGTTCGGCGGCCAAGCCGATGCGCCAGGTCGAACTTGATGATCCGCGCGTGACCCGCATCGGCGGCTTCCTGCGCAAGACGAGCCTCGATGAGCTGCCGCAATTGTGGAATGTCCTGACCGGCGAGATGTCGCTGGTCGGCCCGCGGCCGCACGCGCCCGGCATGCGGACCGGCGGCACCGAAACCGCCAATCTGGTGGCCGAATATGCTCATCGCCATCGCGTCAAGCCGGGCATCACCGGCTGGGCCCAGATCAACGGGTCGCGCGGCCCGCTGCACTCACCCGAGGCCGCCCGCGAACGTGTGGCGCTCGATGTCGCCTATATCGCCAAGGCCGGTTTCTGGTTCGATCTGTGGATCATGCTGCGGACCCTGCCTGCCCTGCTTGGTGACAAGGCCAATATTCGCTGATCCGGTCTATCGCCTGAGCAAGGGCGCCGGTCGCAGGATGTTCGCCGACCAGGCCCGCGACAGGCTCCCCATGAGGCGGGAATCGACATCCGGCAGCGCCGCGTGCGGATCATCACCGTAAAGCGGGTTGAACCGGTTTTCGGCATTTTCATAGACCCGCCAGCCACTATCCCAACGGAACACGGACCAAGCGGCACCCGCTGCCTCTGCGGCCGCGATACGGCTCTCGAGAAACAGGTCGGCATCGGGTGCCCAGCGTGAGACCCCGAACTCACCCAGCATCCACGGCCCGGTCGCAGGCTGGGCAAAATCGGCCAGGAGTGGATTGAATCCGACACCGGCGCCCCGGTTTTGATGGGTATAGGCTCGCGGTGCGTAATCATGTACCGCAAGGACCAGCCCGGTTGTGGCATTCATGTCGAGCAGGCCGGCAAAGCCTGTCGCAGCATAACCATCCGGGCTGACCAGGATCGGTGTATCCGGGTCCTCCTCCCGCACTGCCCGGGCCAGTCGCGAGGCCAGCGCAGACCAGTCGGCCGGCGTTCCCGAGACGTGCCCGGCCAGACGGTCAGCATCCCATATGTCAAGATCATTCCCGTCCGGTCCCCGCGCGACGAGATTGGCATTGGGTTCAACCATCAGGAGATAGCCGGCCAGATTGGGATAGCGGCGAAAACGAGCGGCGGTCCGGCGCCACATGGCTTGCCAGCCATCTTGCGCCTCGCGCGACTGCCAGACACTTTCGTCGATATAGTCGGCCGGAAACCAGCTGCCAGCCTGGTCGCGATGGAAGGTGAATTCGCTGCGTCCCGGACCGCTTCGAAATCCGATGACGACGAACAGGCCATGACGCCCGCATTGGCGGACGAGGCCGTGCAAATGTTGCTCGATGTCATGATCAACGGCGAAGGGGGGCTCTTCACGGGCCGGTGCGGGAACCGAAAGGACGACCAGATTGGCACCCGATGCCGACAGCCGGGCCAGCGACGCGTCAGTCACCGGCGCACCGACCGGCCCCGGGCCAAGGAATTGCGGACCGTCGATCTCCGGATAGACCCGACGCTGGGCGATGACCGCGCCGCGCAGTCGCACGCCGGCTGAATTGTCCCACAATTCGCGACGCGCTGGCTGGGCACCCGCCGCACCTGCGCCCAACAGGCCGGCGCCCGCCGCGAGCAAGCCCTGCCTGCGGGTAAGGCCCGTCATATTGCCATGAACCCGGTCACCCGGCCCAATTTGCGCAACCCTTTTTCCGGCCAGTCCCGGGCCGGGCCGATTGGAGCCTCGTGACAGGCCCGGGACAGCCCCTGGGCTGCCCGAACCAGGTTGCCGCGCAGCCCGTCCGTCGTGAACCGGCCGCTCACCAATCCTGTCTGGCTGGTCGCGAGATCCTTCTTGAAGCCGTAGTCACCGGTTCCGAGTTCCACGCCCAGATGCCCGAAGGCACAGGCCGTCCGGGCCATTTCCACCAGAAGCAGGACGCCCGGGCTGAGACGGCTATGATCGGGTTCATAGGCCGGGAACCAGTAATGGCACATCCGGTCGCTGGCCATTCCGACATGGACGGCGACAATCTGGCCACCCACCGAAAGGCTGGAACAGACACCCGAGAACTGGTCGCTCTGGCGGCGCAGGATCGCCTTCAGCAACTTGCCCGTCCAGTCGACCGAGAACACGTCGAACACGCCGGTCCGGCGATACTGGTCGCGCTTGAGACGGACCATCGTTTCGAAGATTTCGGGACGATAGTCGGCCATCTTGAAGGAGTAGCCACCATCCACCTCTTCCAGGCGGCGCAACCGGGTCGCAATATTGCGCATGGCCTTGGAGTTGATCGATTTCCGGGTCGCCCGCCACGCGTCGAATCCATCCTCGACATCGATGATCCAGGAGCCATCCGGGACGCCGCCAGCGCGCGCGAACCCCGCCTGACTGGCCAGCGCATTGTGAAACTCGAACACCGGCACCCGTGCCTGCGCCAACCAGCGGGCCGGATCGGCTGTGCTGCTCCGCGGCGCGATCACGCCCTGGACATCACCCAGCGGCCCGGCCAGGGGCCGCGCAAAACCCAGTTTTCCGGCCTGAAACGGCAGGAAGCCGGTAATCGCACCGGATTCGCGAACCACAAGCACCCGTGTATCGTCGCGCGCTTCTTCGCAACACTCGGCAAATTCCAGCGCAAAATAGGGACTTGCGAGCGTCGGCTCGGCGGCCAGAAAAGCCCGCCAGGCGCCGCGTTCGGTGTCTGTCAGTTCACTTGGTTTGCGAAGATCGACCTGCATCGTCCGGACCGCTTCCCCCGTCAGGAATCCCAGATTAGGTCCAACGCCTTAGCAGGCCGTTTACGAAACAGCCCTCGCCTGCAAAGCGGCACCGCTCTTGCAAGCTTCCCCTGTCAGGCGAACGGAGCGTTTCATGCTTGGACGACACCTTTTGGGTTATCTGCCCGTACAACTGGCACAGGTGCTGGTCGGATTTGGCGGTGTCGCCGTGTTCACGCGCATCATGCCGGCTGACGAATATGGTCGGTATGCTATTGCCATCGCTACGCTTTCCCTGATCCATATTGTGACGTTCACCTGGCTCGAGGCGGCCGTCGCGCGCTTCCACGCGAGGGCTGAACAGCGCGGACGCCTGCGTGACCACCTCGCCACCGCCTATGGTCTCTATCTGGTCATCGCAGCTGGCGCGGGAGCCCTGCTTGTCCTGGGTGTGAACATATTGCCCCTCGACCCGAAGCTTCAGGCGGCGCTCGGCTTCGCGGTGATTTCGCTGCTGCTGCGTGCCCTGCTCCAGATCGGGATGGAAACACATCGGGCCGGCGGCGATGTCGGTCGCTATTCGGCGCTGGAAGCCAGCTATTTGATGATCGGCTTCATGGTTGGCATCGGCGTCATCCTGGCCACCGATCTGGGTGCTGCGGGCGTCTTCATCGGCACCGCTGTTGCCGCTCTCATCATGCTGGTTTTCGACCTGCCGGTCATGTTGCGCCGCGCTGCCAAGGGACGCCGCCAAAAGGTCCGGGCCGCCAGCTTTGCCCGCTATGGCGCACCCGTCTCGATGTCGCTGATTTTCGAGCATTTGCTTTCGGTTGGCGACCGTTTCCTGATCGCCGCCCTGATCAGCCAGGGCGCGGTCGGCATGTATGCCGCCGGTTATGGACTGGCTGACCGGCTTCTGGACGTCATTTTCATCTGGTTCGGCGCCGCTGTCTGGCCGCTGACCATCAAGGCCTTCGAAAAAGACGGTGTCGCCGCGGCCCAGGCCATGGCCGGCAAGGCCGCTGCACTGATGGGCCTGATCTGCTTTCCCGCAGCCGCCGGGCTGGCCCTCGTCGCCGGTCCGCTGACGACCCTGATCATCGGCGAGTCGGTCCGTGACGAAGCCGCCTCCATCCTGCCCTGGATAGCCCTGTCCGGCCTGATGAAGGGCATGATGACCTATTATTTCCACGAGGCCTTCACCCTGATGCGCCGCACCGGCGTGATGGCCCTGGTGATGGCCGCTTCGGCGGGCCTCAATCTCGCCCTCAACCTTGCTCTTATCCCCGCATTCGGAATCGCCGGCGCTGCCATGGCGACCGTCATTGCTTACGCCCTCGCCCTTGCGGCCTGCGCCATGCTCGGTCGTCGATACTTCACCCTGCCCCTGCCCTGGTCCGACTGGATCAAGGCCGGCGCAGCAACCGCGATCATGGCGGCAGCCGTCTTCGCCCTGCCAGCGAGCGGCACCAGCTGGCTCGATCTGATCCTGCAGGCCGGAATCGGCGGCCTTGTTTACGTGATTTCAGCCTATTGCCTGGATATTGCCGGTTGTCGGAGCTGGCTGCGCGATGCGCGCCTCCTGTTCCGGCCGGCGGGGGCGTGACGATGAATGCAATGACGGAAATCCCGATCCGCGAACACGCGAACCCGGCGGCGAAAGCCCGCCCGGCAACGGCTGCGCTTTCGGTACTGGTTCCCTTCTACCGGGACGACCCCACCGGCCTGCTTGAAGGACTGTCACCCTTGATGCGGTCCTTCGATGATGTGGAGCTGGTCCTCTATGATGACGGCGAACCGGATGCCGACCTGAACCGGCAGGTCTGCGCCTGCATCGACACGCTGGACGTTCCGGTCCGCCTGCTTACCAGTGTTCGCAATCGCGGCCGGGCCGCAGGACGCAACCTGCTGGCGAAACAGGCGCACGGGAGCTGGCTGCTCTATCTCGACGCCGACATGACCCCGCCCGACCGGCACTTCCTCACGCGCTACCGCGAGACGATGACGGCGGATGCCTGCGACGCGGTTTTCGGTGGCTATGAAACCGAGTGGCCGACCGAGCCAGGGCTGTTCCTGCACGCCGCGCTGTCACGCAGCAGCGACCAGCACGACGCCGCGACCCGTAACGAAACCGGACCAACCGCCTTCTGCTCGTCGAACCTGCTGGTCCGCGCGAGTGTCATGCAGGCCTGCCCCTATGATGACCAGTTCACCGGTTGGGGATGGGAGGACGTTGACTGGGCCGTCAGCGCGGCGCGCGATTTCAAGCTGGTCCATATCGACAATCCTGCCTGGCATGGCGGCTTGCAGACCGCCGATGTCCTGCTCGAGAAGTTTCGGGCCGGCGCGACCAACTACAAGCGTCTGTTGGCGCGCCATCCCGAGCTGGCGCACTTGCCCGGTGCCCGGGCCGCCCGGCTGCTGAAGGCCCTGCCGGGGCAACACCGGTTGCGGGGCCTTTGGGCTCACATGACAACCAGCCCGGTCCTGCCGCTGCGGATCCGCGCGCTGGCGCTCAAGCTCTGGCGGGCCAGCTGGGCTTCAGAGGTGATTTGATGAACGCGCCATATACACCCTCATCCGGTCTGATCGCCGGCCTCAATCGCCGCTGGGCGCGCTTTGCCGCCCGCCAGCCGCTGAACCTGCCGTCCGATCGCGCGATCGTGTCGATCACTTTCGACGACTTCCCCAAATCTGCCGCCGGTATCGGCGCCCGCATCCTGGAACAGAAGGGCTGGCGCGGAACCTATTACGCCTCGGCCGGCTATGCGGGCGGGATCACCCATCATGGCGCGATGTTCGATTGTGGCGACCTGCAACGCCTGGCCGCAGCCGGGCACGAAATCGCCTGTCACACCTACAGTCATCTCGATGCCAGTCAGGTCCGCACGAGCGAATTGCTGGCCGATATCGAACGCAATGAACGGGCGCTGCGGGCCATGGGCCTGGAAACCGAGCTCGACAGTTTCGCCTTTCCCTATGGCGAGGCCACGCCCGCCAGCAAGCGGGCCTTGTCGGAACGCTTCACCAATCTGCGCGGCGTCCATGCCGACATCAACCGCGGCGGCGCGGACCGCAACCTACTCAAATCGGTGCCGATCGATGGCGGCGAGTCCGGGATAGACCGCGCTATCGAGGCCGCCGCCAGCCTGTCGCGTCATACCGGCTGGCTCACCTTCTATGCCCATGACGTGCAGGATGACCCGACACCGTGGGGCTGCACGCCGGAGCAGCTGGAACGCGTCTGCCAGGCCATCGCCGACAGCGGAGCGGAGGTTCTCACCATGCGCGACGCAGTCCGCCAGATGGAGACCGGGACATGAGCGTGTCTGTCATTCTTCCGACCTTTCGCCGTCCTGACGGTTTGCGCGCGGCACTGGCCAGCCTGATGGCCCAGAGCCGCCAGCCGGACGAAATCATCGTGGTCGACAATGACCCCCACGGGTCGGCCCGCACCGGTGTCGCCAATGCCGCGGCCGTCGCCCGTTGCCCGGTCGTCTATGTCCACGCCGAACGCCCCGGCGTCGCCAATGCCCGCAATGCCGGCTGGGCCACCGCCAAGGGCCGCTACATAGCCTTCCTTGATGACGACGAGATCGCGTCGGCGGGCTGGCTGGAGGCCTTGATGGCCGGTGCTGACACACTCGGCGCAAATGTTGTTTTCGGCCCCTTGCGTGGCGAAGCCCTGGATAACGCGACCGGTCTGCGCGGTGCCATGGCCCGCCGGCTCTACTCCCGCCCCGGAAGTTCGGAAGACGAACGCCTTGATGCTCCGTTCGGCTGCGGCAACTCGCTGGTCGACCGCGAGGCCTTTGACCTGCCCGACGCCCCGTTTGACCCCCGCATGAATGTCAGCGGCGGCGAGGATGATCTCTTCTTTGCCGAGCTGGCCCGTCAGGGTGCGGTTTTCGGCTGGGCCGCCCGGGCCCACGCCGTCGAGACTGTCGACGCAAATCGCACAAGCTGGCGCTATCTGCTGGCCCGCAGTTTCGCCTTCGGACAGGGCGCCACACAGGCCGCCGCCAATGCCCGCCCTCGCCGGCTCGTCGGGGTCGCCTTCTGGATGGCGGTCGGCCTGGGCCAGTTGGTGGTGTTTGGTGTGGCGGCAGCGGCGACAAGCCTGACCGGTTCCAACGCGGCAGCCAACTGGCTCGACCGGGCTGTCCAGGGTGCGGGGAAACTGTTCTGGATCGAGGCCTTCGAACCCCGTTTCTATGGCATCGCCGCTCCGGTCGAATAAGACGCGACCCGGATTACAAAGTCTCAGTCAGCCCGTCGGTCGGCCAGCTTGGCCGCGGTCGCGACCAGCAAAACCCAGCTGATCGAGTTCTGTTGCAGGAAATTGGATTCAGAGATGCTGACCAGGCCCAGCATCGCCAGGAAGGTCAGCGTCCAGTAGGTTTCCGGTCCGCGAAACAGGCGTCCCAGCGACCGGAGCAGGGCCCGACCAAACACCAGTCCCAACAACAATACACCCGGCAACCCGATCGCCAGGGCAGTCTCGATCCAGCCATTATGGGCCGTCGGCACCGGCCAGTCCGTGCCCTGCCGGACCCAATAGACGGGTCCCATTTCGTCAGCCCAGAACGCCATATAGCCATAGCCGGTCCAGGGAACCTCGGCGGCCTGGCGGGCGAGGATGGCCCAGATATCGGTCCGGCCGGTCAGGGTGGCATCGCGTCCCAGTAGCTCGAGAAACTCCACCGGTGCGATCAACAGGACAAGGGCGCCACCGGCCGCGCCGGTCAGACCGAGAAACAGCATCAGGCTCGCAAAGCCGAACCCTCGCCGGCACAACGCGACACACACGGCACCCCCGGTCCCCAGAAGTAGCGCGAGGAGCGCCGTCTTCGAAGTCGACAACAGCACCAGGGCACAACACAGGATCGCCCCGCCCATCCAGATCCAGCGCCGGCGCGGATCGACATGCAGCGCCGCAAAACAGGCCACCGCGCCCCAGGCCATCATGGCGCCGAGCGTATTCTTCTCCCACCAGACGCCCTTCCAGGCACCGGCATGGACTTCGTGATCGATGCCCAGGGACGGCATGGCCAGAGCCATCAAGGTCGACAGGACAGCGAGGCCGACAAAGGTCGTCGCTGTCAGCAGGATCAGGCCGCGCCAGGACCAGCGTGCCGCCATCCAGAAGCCGAACAGGGTGGTCATGATCAGGGCAAAGGAACGGCGCAGGGTGGTGTCGGGCGCGATCGACCAGATGACAGAGACCGCGGTCAGCATGACCAGGGCCACCATCAACCAGTTGCCGGTCAGGGTCCGCATCACGGCGCCCGGCCTTGTCACGGCGAGCACCAGCGTAATGGCGTAGACGGGCAGCCAGATGAGCCGCAGCACCACCGAGCTGTCAGGATCCGCCGGGTCCGCGAAGAGCGGGCCGATCAGGCCTTGCGAGAACAAAAACAGGCAGAGCAGGGTCAGCCCGCCCTCGATCAGTCCGGTAAATGGCAAGGCCGGCGCGCGGCGCCAGGCCGCGAGGAAAGCCGGGTCATGATGCGCGGCGAGGCTCATGCTGCGCTCCGGCTATGGCCCCGCATACGGTTCAGGATCAGGCCGGCGACCACACCGCCGCGCGCCTCGATGGCCGAGCGCCGGGCCTGGATACCGTCGACACGGCTAAGGCGGGAATCAGCGACAAGAATGACGCCGTCTGCATCAGCGGCCAGAGACAGCGGGGCCCGCGAATCGCCAGGTGCGTCGATGATGGCCAGATCGATGGAGCCGCGCACCGCAGACCAATAGTCCGGCGCAGCGCGCAATCCGGCCTGACGCACGGCACCGGGTCGGGCCTGCATTTGTGTGACGTAGAGATTGGGCACGACGGACTGTCGGGCGATGATCCGGGCGTGCTCGCCATCCTGCGTCGCCAGCGACCAAAACGGGTCGCGACCGAAGCCGGCGTCGAAGGCCTGCCCCTGGACACGCGCCGCCTCGGCCTGGGCATTCTTGTTGAAATCCAGATCAAACAGCCACACCCCGCGCGTCGAACGGCGGGCAGCCAGACGGGCCAGCTCTCTTGCCACTGTTGAGGCCCCGGCACCGCGGCTCGCGCCCATGACCATCAGGACCCGCCCCTGACCACCCGGACGGGCGATCGGTTCGAGTTCGTCGATCAGCTGGGAGAGGTCAGCAGTGAGGTTCATGGGGCAGGATCAGCCAATATGATTCGAGACTGTCCTGAAGATGCAAGAAACGAGGTTAACGCCCCGCTTACACTGACCGGTCCGCCACATGAGCGAGGATCGGCAGCCCGTCAAACGGATCGTTCGCGGCGACCGGCTGGCGCGCCTCCCGAACCGGGCCTGCCGGTTGGACCGCATCGACCGGTGCCAGCGGGCGCGAACGTGGCAGGGCAACGGCGCGCACATAGGTCAGCCAATAGCCGCGCAACAGGCCCAGGAAGAGCGCGATTCCGGCGGCTGCAACAAAGGACCCGATCAGGCCGAGCTTCTTCATCGAACTGCCTTCCATTGGCGGCGCAGCCCGATCGATCAGACGCACGGCATCGGCAGCCCCCAGGCTCGGAGAGCGGCGGGCCGAGGCCGTCGCCTCAAGCGCCGCGACAGCACCCGCGGCCTCTTCGGCGGCGGTAATGTTCTGGGCCAGCCGGGTATATTCCGGTTCCAGCTGTCGCAGGCGGGAGACCAGCGCACGATTGTCGCGCGCCTGGCCTTCCAGGGCCGTCGCCAGCGAGGCCTGGGCCTGGGCATTGGCCTCACGGGTCGCCAGCTCTGATTCCAGCGCTTGCCGGACCGGGTTGGCGCCGGTTCGTCGCTGCCCCTCGCCTTCGGTGGCGCCGGACTGGATGAACTCCTCGATGGCTTCGATCTCACGCTCGACGGCCTGCACGGCCGGCGCAGCAGGCTGATAGCGCGCCAGCAGACTGGCCCGCTCGGCACGACGGTCGAGAAGCACGCCGGACACACCATTCTCGACATAGAGCTCGATGCTCTCGGGGATTTGCAACAGGCGCTCACGCAGGGCCACGGCACCGGCCATCGCCGAATCCCGTTCGGCCCGGGCCTGGGCCGCGCGCTCGGAGAGATTGCCGACCAGATTGTCGGCGGTCAGGCGTTCGGCCTCGAAATTGGCGAGATCATTGGCTTGCAGGAAGGTGTTCAATTCCGCCCGCGCCGCAGCAACCGCCTCGTTGGCCTGGGCACGCCGGACTTCCAGACCGCTGATGCCGGTCTCGAACAGGACCTGTTCGCGATAGGCCAGATAGGCGTCCACGATGGCGTTCAGGATCAGTGCCGAGCGTTCCGCCGACGGTGACTTGAAACTGGCATTGATGGCCGAGGAATTCGGTTCCCGCGACAGGCTGAAATTGGACCGCAACTCCCGCAGCGCCAGCCCGTCGGCATTGAGACCGGCTTGCTCGCCCAGCACGACATCGGCGCCGAGTGTCTCCAGTGCCAGGCGTCGCACGGCCTCGGAACTGAGCAACTCGCTTTCCGACTGCATGACCTGGTCGAGCATGAAGGCATCGCCCACGCCAGCCGCGGTCGGTGTGGGATTCGAATCAAGCAGGACAAGAAGGCGCGTATCGGAGGTGTAGCTCGGCTTCAGCAAGGTCAGTGACGCGCCCACGCCGACAGCAAAAATGAGCGCGAAAATCAACGCGATAAAGCCTTTTTGAGACCACGCCAGCGCGATCACATCGAACAGATCCAGCTCCCCTCTCGGAGCGCCAGCCTGTCGGGTGGCCGCCGGGTGAGCGGGGCCTGCATCATGATATGCGCGCGTCATTCGCCAATAAGACCCCGCGCGCGCTTAAAAATTTGTTATCCATGCAGCGTTGAGAATGGCGCCGAGCAGTCGACCGGAAAGATTATTCATGCGCGCGATCCGACACGGGCTATGCACCGCCGCCCTCGCCCTGGCCCCCCTCGCCGTCGGCGCCTGCGCCAGCACGGCGTCCGAGCCGGCCGCAGCGGACTGGGGACAGCCGCGTTTTGCCGCCTGGCAGGACAGCGACCCGGCCTACCGCTTTTACCCGGGTGACAGTATCGATGTGACCGTCCACTCGGCGCCCGAATTGTCGCGAACCGCCCTGATCGGCCCGGACGGCCGCGTTTCCCTGCCCCTGCTGGGCAATGTGATGGTCGCCGCGAAAACAGATTACGAGATCGCCAACACACTCGCCGACGCCTATGCCCGCGATGTGCTTGTCTCGCCCATCATCGAGGTCCGTCGGGCCGCGCTCGGTCCGCAAAACATCATTGTCGGCGGCGAAGTGAATTCGCCGGGCCTGGTCGAACTGACCGGCCCCGTCGGCGCGCTGGAAGCCGTCATGATGGCCGGCGGCTTCCAGAATACCGCCGCGCGCGGCGATGTCGTCGTCCTGCGCCGACAGCCCGGCGGCGGCCTGATGATGCGGACCGTCAACCTGCACGACGCCCTGCGCGGGCGCTCCGGTGCCGACAATATCCAGATCCGCCGTCACGACATCATCTTCGTACCGCGCTCCACGGTCGCCGAGCTGAGCGTGTTCATGGAACAATATGTCTCCGGCATCCTGCCACTGGACCAGGCCTTCTCCTACGCCATCGCCGACGCCATCACGAACTGACCCTCGCAGCGTCCCAAACACAAACGCGCCCGCCATCCATCCGGATTGGCGGGCGCGTTGGTATTGGAGCCGGCAGATGCCCCCATCCGCCGGCTTTCGTCATGTCTGTCGGATTCGCCTAGTGGCGCGTCGACAGCCATTCGCGAGCGGCGCGCTGGGCGCTGGCCACTTCGAGGGTAGACATCTGGTCGGAAATCTCGGCGCGGTAGTATTTTGCCGGTTCCGAGCCCATCAGGGCTGCCAGGTTGAACCATTTGTGCGCTTCGACATAGTCGATCTCGCCACCCTGGCCGGTTGAATACAAGATACCAAGCTTGCACAGATCCTCACCCGTCGGGTCAGCAAATGCCGCTTGATGCGCTTGGGCCGTTTCTACGTCCGTGAACGCCATGGGTCTTTCCCCTTACTCTACACTGGCGGGTCCTGTCTTTTTGACCTGTGACCCGCGACCACCATCCAGTCCGAATGCCTTCGAACACGGAGGATAGTGAGCAAAGAGGCTTGCATTAAGGTTAAGGCGAATCAGAAAAAATGCGCCTTAAGTATTTAAATCAATTAGATTTTCCTACCGAGTAGTAAACGCGATATCCACGCATCGGTAAGACTTGTCCGGCTCGCGCGACGCAATCGGTCGGGTGTCATCAGCCGGATCAGCGTGAGCAACAAGACCATCCCGGCGGATGCCAGGCCCAGCCACAGCCCCTGCCGGATGCGCGGCTCGACCGCCGGTCTGGGCGGCAGCGGCTGGAGGGCCTCATACGCGCCCTCACCCAGCCATTCGATCACCGCCAGCGTTGCCGGTCCGGACAGTTCGGCCATTCGCTGCAGGTCGGTCAGCTGATCCGGTGATGCCGCGACAGCCATCAGGCGGATGACCTCGAAGCTCGATGTCTGCCGTCGCAATCGGGCGACCGACTGAAACACGGTGGCGAGCCTGACGGCGCCAGGCGCAGAACTGGCATCAATGCGGGCCTCGATCATCGGCGCGGCCCGGGATGGGGCTGCGAAGGCGATGTCCGGTCGGACCACCGCACTCGCGAAGGCATCGCCCACCTGACTGGCCGGCAGCAGGGTGACCAGCTCGGTCGCCAGCCAGTCTTCCAGTTGCGGGTGCAATCGCCCGGCCCGCCGTGCCGCCGTCAGGATTTCAGCACCAGAGGACATGGCCCGGTCGCGACCTGGCAGATCCACCATTCCGGCTTCGATCGCAGCGAGCGCCAAGGCTAGCTCATCGGCTGGCGCCGGTGGTATGATCGCACTGTCACAGCTGGCCATGCGGGTCCGCAGATCGGCACACAGCTGGATCACCAGATGCCGCACTCCGCCGTAAAGGCGCGTATCGCCGGCGCCGGCCCCGACGAGGGCGGGAACCGACCGCATTTCGAACTGACCGCGATAGGCGCCCCTGAAAAATCCGTCGGCACTGGTATTGGCGACGGCCCAGGCGAATTGCCGCTCGGCCTGCCGGCTTTGCAGATCCTGCGGCGCAAAAATCAGCTCTGGAGGCGAAAGCCCGATCGCGGCGCCGCGTGCCAGCTCCCGCTCGAAAGCCGTATCGAGAATGGCCCGTCGCTGCCACGCCGGTCCGGCCCGGAGCTCGGCGTCAAGCGCCAATGGCCCGGCCGCGCCGGCCAGCAGGTCGAGCGCCAGCCGGTCGCGACCGATCAGGTCCGGTCCGAGCGATGCCCAGCTGCGGAAACGGTCCATGTCGGCCCGTCGACGCCGATCGCCGCGCAGCGAATTTTCGAGACGGTCGAGCCAGATGTCGCGTGCATCGCGGTTGGCCGGAACAGCCTCGCGCACCAGGGCGGCCAGCCGTTCGCCTTCGCCCGGCTGCGGCGAGACATGCCCGACAATCCCCCCTGTCTGCACCAGCCATTGTACCGCAAACCAGCCGGCCACGAGCAAGGACCCGATCAACCAGCTTGGCTGGAAGCCCTTGAACACGGCCCGCCACAACAGCCAGCCGGTGAGACCGACAGGTCCTGCCTCCCAGGGCGACTGGGTTTCGCCGCGCCATCGATCGACACGCTCGCGCCGGATCGCCTCGCGCCGGGTCAAACCGGCCCGCTGCCAGGCGTCCGCGCCCGGTATGTTCGTATCACCAGCATCGACGATATCCGTCATGATGCCCCCCTGTTCCCGCCATCAGTTATGCCGAGCAAGCGCGTGCTTGCAACCACATGCGCGTGAGGCGCGAGAAACGGATACATGCCCGCCCACCCGGCCGGATCAGACCGGCCGCGATGAAAGGAGAGTTGGCAGGCGCGTTCGTGCGGCTTATCTCCATCCGACCGCCGCGAGGAGCCCGTGCACCATGCCGTCCGATACACTGTCCCGCTTCCAACCCGTCTCGATGGCCCTGGCCCGCACCGACAAGGCCCGTTTTGCCGCCGAGCTGGGTCGGAGTTTCCGCGAATTCGGCTTTGCCGCGATCTCCGATCACGGCCTCGACCCGGCCCTGATCCAGGCGGCCTATGACAAGGCGGCGGAATTCTTCGCCCTGCCGGAAGAGACCAAGCTGGCCTATCTCGTCGAAGGCGGTGGCGGCGCGCGCGGCTATACGCCGTTCGGCAAGGAGATCGCCAAGGACGCCAAACATGTCGACTTGAAGGAATTCTGGCATGTCGGTCGCGACCTGCCCGCCGGTCACAAGTATGAAGCCGACATGGCCGCCAATCTGGTTCCGGCCGAAGTCGAGGGCTGGCGCGAGACCGTGCACGGTCTTTACAACGCATTCGACCAGCTCGGCGTCCAGGTGTTGCGCGCCATCGCGCTGGATCTCGGGCTTGAGGAGACCTTCTTCGACGACACGGTGAAGGACGGCAATTCGGTGATGCGCCTGCTGCACTATCCGCCGGTCACTGGCGATCCGGGCGGCTCGATCCGGGCCGAGGCGCATGGCGACATCAACACCATCACATTGCTGCTGGGCGCCGAGGAGCCGGGCCTGCAAGTCAAGACCCGCACCGGCGAGTGGATCGACATGAACCCGCCGCCCGGCTGCCTGGTGGTCAATATGGGCGACATGCTGGCGCGCTCGACCAATGATGTCCTGCCCTCGACCCAGCACCGGGTGATCAATCCGGCCGGCGCCCGCACCGGCTTCTCGCGCTACTCCCTGCCGTTTTTCCTGCACTATCGTCCCGACTACATGATCGAGACGCTGCCGGGCTGTGCCGGGCCGGACAATCCGGACAAATATCCCGAGCCGATGCGCGCCAATGATTATCTCAACCAGCGCCTTCGCGAGATCGGGTTGTTGAAATAGGATTTCCCGAGACAAAACAGAAAAAGGGGCCGCCTTCCCCATGATGGCGACCCCCTTGAAGTCTGGTAGGGCCGGTCGTTGGTCGGTCTGTGCCCCGCCAACGTTTCAGCCTACCAACCATCTAAAGGTTGCATTACCGAAACCCTAAGCGCCCTTAGAGATAGCCGCTTTTTAATCCGACAAAAAAGTATACCGGGCATGCACGCACAGGTCGCCTCGGCCGGGCCGCATCAGTCCGCCTTCGCCGCGCCCGGCTTCTTCATCCCGGCCGGCATGTCGCGGACGTGGATGTCGATCTGCGGGTACGGGAATTCGACACCGTGCTCGTGGAAGCTTTTCCAGATCGCGACATAGACATCACTGCGCACATTGGAGAGGCCGTTTTCCGGATCACAAATCCAGAAGCGCAGGTCAAAATTGACCGAGCTGTCGCCATATTCGACCAGATTGCAAACCGGGTCCTTGTCAGACACGACACGGTCCACCGTCTTGGCTGCCTCGATCGCGAGCCTCTGCACGCGCTCGAGATCGAGCATGTCGTAAGAGACGCCGAAGGGGGCGTGCTGACGCACCACCTTGTCCGATTTGGACCAGTTGATGACACCATTGGCGATGAAGTGCTCGTTCGGGATCAGGTGCTCGGTGCCATCGCGCGTTCGCAGCGAGACATAGCGCGACTCCATCCCCGTCACCCAGCCGAATTGGCCGTCGACCTCCAGCGCATCGCCCGGCTTGATCGACTTGTCAGCCAGAAGGGTGAAACCGGCGGCAAAGTTGGCGACGGTCTTTTGCAGGCCGAGACCGACACCGATACCGACGGCGCCCGAGAAGATCGCCAGCGTGGCCAGGTTGAAACCGGTCAACTGCAACGCGATCAACAGCGCCACCACGGGCAGGGCAAAACCGAGGATTTTTGCGATCAGGGCCCGCAGGGCCGGCGAGATCTCGTCCGCGCGCTGAAGCTGGCCATTGATGGTGCGTCCCGCCAATGAGGCGAGCCAGAACAACACGCCGAAATAGATCAGCGTGCGCAGGACGTCGAACAGGGACAGATCGACCGGCTCGCCATCCTCGGTTTCGCCCAACGGGATGGCCAGGGCCTGCAATTGCATCACGACATCATCGAGCAGGCCGAACACGTCCAGCGCCGCCACCGGCCAGGCGACATAGAAGGCAACCTTGGACCAGAAGCGCGAGCGGATGATCAGGGTAACGGCGCGAATGACCAGCCAGGCGGTCATCAGGCTCATGGCGGCGTCGATCAGGGCGAAGGGCTGGTCGATGGCCCCCAGGACAATACGGATGATGGCCAGAACCGCGACCAGCGCCAGCGGCGTGGCCAGCGAGATGGCCGCCGTCAGCAAACGGCGCGCCAGCCCGGTTTTGATCCGCGCGCCCGCCAGTCCCTCGACGACATGACGCAAGCGCGGCCCGAAAATCAGCGCCGGAATGAAGGCCGCCAGGACCAGACCCATCTGGATGGCGACATCGAGATTGAGCAGGCTGGCCAGCAGCCAGTCCCAAGCCTCCCGCGCGCGCCCCTCCAGCACCTCCATCGGCAAAAGTTCGCCCAGCGCGCTGTCGTCCTGTGGTGTCGTCATGTGGCGCTCTCTCCCCTGAGTTTCAGAGGGATAGCATTGATGGGGGGATGGGGGCCAGAGGCATGCGGCGGGCACGCCTTCCAATCTGTCGGCAACGCTCCTAGATCATCGATATGAAACTTTCAGCTAACATTTTGGCCTTTGCCGTCACCCTCGGGAACATCAGTTGCTCGCCTGAACCGGCGCCAATCCAAATTGAGCCTAGTTACTGCGCGGTTTATGAGGCCTACATGAATCATGCGGTGGAACGACTGAATGATCCCGAACTGCTGCTGGCACCCATAATTATCATGAACCAGATTGGCGATGACGTCGTCCGGTTCCCTGACTGGGAAGACTGGCATCCTGCCGACGGAGATCAGTCACCGACCGTCGACAATTTAAGCATCGAAGCGCTTGATCCGCTGCCACACACGCATCGGATTTCCTGTTCTTTCGACTCGGTCACGAACTGGGCAGCAATCGCCGGTGAGCCTGAACCTGAGGGATGGATACTGGCCACGCCTGCTGCGCCCCGCCTGAGCATATACACCGGCAGCCACGGCGAGCTCCAATTGTCACCGGTCTATGTGTCCGTGGACGAGCAATTGGCCATGATGTCCGTTAGCTGGCAGGAAATCGCCTCAGTGGACAAACCGTCTTTTGCCCATGGGCCAGCGTCAGGCGTCGAATATGTGCGGCTCCAACGCAGCAATGACGGTCAGTGGCAGGTAACAGGAACTTCACAACGCCAAACCGCCCGATAGCGAACTGGCACGCTGATAATTGAAAAGGAGACACCCCTTCCTTCTCCCCTGGGAGAAGGTGCCGCGAAGCGGCGGATGAGGGGGGCAGCGGCGTGCTCAGCCAAAAAAGCGAGTCATCGCCGTCGGAGCCACGCCAGCTGGGCACGCAATAGTCGCTTCTGCCGCGGCAGCCTGCTGGAGAAAACCGTGATGAATAGCGGTTGGGTGAAAGCCCCAAACACGCCGCACATCACAGTCACGATTATGACCTCGGCGCCATCCAGCGAAATCACATCGCTGGTCATCGAAGATGAGTATGCACCGCTCAGGCCGAAACCTATCCAACCAACCGCTCCCACCACAGCGCGACGCATGAAAAACCCGGGCCCTGGAACGCGCCCGAGCCAACCCTTGTTGAAGATCGACAAGACCATGTCAGACGCGAACAGCAGGCCAAACAGCGTATTGAGTCCAAACAGGGTCATGCCGACCACCCCGAGCGGCAACGCGACATACGCCACAAGCAGTGCCAGCGTCGCGGCAATCAGGCTCGCCACCCGCCATTGCTTGACCAGAAGCGGATCCACCTTTCCTACCCCAGCAACTTCTTCCGCAAAATCTCGTTCACGGCTTGCGGGTTGGCCTTGCCCTGCATGGCTTTCATCACCTGGCCGACGAACCAGCCCATGGTTTTTGGTTTTTCTTTCACTTGGGCGGCCTGGTCGGGATTGTCGGCGATGAGCTGGTCGATGACAGCTTCGATGGCGCCGGTGTCGGTGACCTGTTTGAGGCCCTTCTCGTCGACAATCTTGGCCGGGTCGCCGCCTTCACTCCACAGGATCTCGAACACGTCCTTGGCGATCTTGCCGGAGATGGTGTCGTCGGAGATGAGGGCGATCAGACCACCCAACTGCTCGGCCGAGACCGGGCTGTCGGTGATGTCGAGGCCTTCCTTGTTGAGGCGGCCATAGAGCTCGTTGTTGACCCAGGAGGAGGCCAGCTTGGCGTCCCGGCCCTCGGCGACGATCTCATAGTAATCGGCACGATCCTTGTCGGCCGACAGGACGGCAGCGTCATAATCTGACAGGCCGAGCTCGGAGACGAGCCGGGCGCGCTTCTGGTCGGGCAATTCGGGCAGGCCGGCCTTGATCTCGTCGACAAAAGACTGCCGCAGCTCGAGCGGCAGCAGGTCGGGATCGGGGAAGTAGCGGTAATCATGCGCTTCTTCCTTGGAGCGCATGGAGCGAGTCACGCCGGTGCCGGCGTCGAACAGGCGGGTTTCCTGGTCGATCTTGCCGCCTTCCTCGATGATGTCGATCTGGCGCTTGGCCTCATACTCGATGGCCTGGCGGATGAAGCGCAGCGAGTTGACATTCTTGATCTCGCAGCGCGTGCCCAGATGCGAGAAATCACCGGTCTCGCGGAATTTCTCATACTGGCCGGGACGGCAGACCGACACATTCACATCAGCGCGCAGCTGGCCCTTCTCCATATCGCCGCCGCAGGTGCCCAGATAGCGCACGATGGTGCGCAGCTTGGCGACATAGGCCGAGGCTTCCTCGGGCGAGCGGATATGCGGGCGCGAGACGATCTCCATCAGCGCCACGCCGGAGCGGTTGAGATCGACATAGGTCGAATTGGGATCAAGATCGTGGATCGACTTGCCGGCGTCCTGTTCCAGGTGCAGGCGTTCGATACCGACGGTAAAGCGCGAGCCGTCATCGCGTTCGCACTCGATCTCGCCCTCACCGACGATGGGGTATTGAAACTGGCTGATCTGGTAGCCCTGCGGCAGATCCGGATAGAAGTAATTCTTGCGGTCAAAGCGCGACATCAGATTGATCTGCGCATTGAGACCGAGGCCGGTCTTCACCGCCTGCTCGACGACATGGGCGTTGATCACCGGCAGCATGCCCGGCATCGCCGCATCGACCAGGGACACCTGGGTGTTGGGCGCCGCGCCGAAGGCCGTCGCCGCGCCGGAGAAGAGCTTGGCGTTGGAGACCACCTGGGCGTGGATCTCCAGGCCCATGACGACTTCCCAGTCACCGGTCGCGCCCGGCAGGATGTAGCTGTGATCACTCATCTCGATCTTCCTCGTCGTCATCCCATCCGGGACGTTCGTCTTCCGGCGTGTTCATCGCCGCTATCAAGACCCGGCCCGCCATGGCGACGGTCAGGCCGAAAAACAAAAAGCCGATCCCCGGGGTCACCAGGATTACGGCCCACAGATTGCGCGGCTCCAGTTCAACAATGCCGCGAAACACCACAACCGCCGCCAGCACGAAGAGTGCACCGAGCAGAAAGCTCGGTCGCGCCAGCTTCATGGCAGGATGGGCCGGTTCAGCCTTGGCCATCACCGCGCTCCGTGAAGGTCAGGATCACGGCCCAGAGCGCCGCAAGCCCGAAACCGGTCAGCACCAAACCGAACGCCAGCTGAACGATGAAACCAAGGGCCGGGAACTCACCGGCTCCAAAAGCGCCTCCCACCATCACACCGCCGGAATAGACTGTTGGCAATCCGAAGGCGAGGCCGAGCATGGCCAGCATGATCATGAAGCCGCGCTGTGGCTTTTTGGGGCCTTCCTGCGGCTGCGCGCCGGGCTGCGGTGTTTCAGGTGTGCTCATCAGCTCCACCAATTTTCCGGCTTGGCGACAAAGCCCGCCGAATCCTCAATCGCCGCGCCGACCTTGAACATGGTCTCCTCGTCCAGCGCCGGGGTGATGATCTGCAACCCCAGCGGCAGGCCGTCCTTGTCGACACCGGCCGGGACCGACATGGCCGGCAGGCCGGCCAGGTTGGCGGTGACGGTGAAGACGTCATTGAGATACATGGCAATCGGATCGTCCGACTTGGAACCCAGCTCGAAAGCCGCCGACGGCGCGGACGGCGTCAGTACGGCGTCGACCTTTTCGAACGCCTGTTCGAAGTCCTGAAGGATACGCGTGCGCACCTTCTGGGCGCGCAGGTAGTAGGCGTCGTAATAGCCGGCCGAGAGCACATAGGTGCCGATCATGATACGGCGCTGGACCTCATGGCCGAACCCGGCCCCGCGCGTGTTTTCATAGGTCGCGTTGAGATTTGTCCCCTCGACGCGATTGCCATAGCGCATGCCGTCATAGCGGGCGAGATTGGAGGAGGCCTCGGCTGGCGCGACGATATAATAGGCCGGCAGGGCGTATTTGGTGTGCGGCAGGGAGATGTCGACGATCTCGCAGCCAGCGGCCTTGAGCCAGTCAATGCCCTTTTGCCAAGCCTCATCGATCTCGGCCGGCATGCCGTCGACCCGGTATTCCTTGGGAACGCCGATGCGCAAACCCTTCACCGACTGACCGACGGCGGCGACGAAGTCCGGGACCTCGTTCGGCAGCGAGGTCGAATCCTTGGGGTCGTGCCCGGACATGGCCTGCAGCATCAGCGCCGAATCCTTCACCGTCTTGGCGAAGGGACCCGGATGGTCGAGCGAGGAAGCAAAGGCCACCGCGCCCCAGCGCGAGGTCCGGCCATAAGTCGCCTTCACGCCGACCGTGCCGGTAAAGGCCGCCGGCTGGCGGATCGATCCGCCGGTATCGGTGCCGGTCGAGCCGAAACACAGATCAGCCGCCACGGCTGCAGCGGAACCACCGGAAGAGCCGCCCGGTGTCAGCATTTCGCCGTTGGGGCCCTTCCAGGGATTATTGACCGGACCGGTATTCGCCGTCTCGTTGGACGAGCCCATGGCGAACTCGTCCATCGAAGTCTTGCACAGGAATACGCCGCCATTTTCCCACAGCTTGGCGGTGACGGAGCTCTCATAGGTCGGCTTGAAGCCCTTGAGGATGTTCGAGGAGGCCGCCGTCTCGACACCCTCGACCGCGAACAAATCCTTGATCGCCAGCGGCGCGCCCTCGATGAGACCACCCTCGCCCTTGGCGAGTTTCTCATCTGAGGCCTTGGCCATCGCCAGCGTCTTGTCAGCGTCAAAGGCCGTGAAGGCGTTCAGCTTGGGCTGCGCGGCCTCGCACAGGGCCAGGCCCTCGGTCGCCAGTTCCACGGCGGAAACCTCCCGCGCCTTCAACTTGGCGGTGATGTCGGACAGGGTGAGTTTGAAAAGCTCGCTCATGACCTACTCCACCGATTTCGGGACGACGAAGAAGCCTTCGTCGGACTTGGGCGCATTGGCCAGGACCTTGTCGCGGCAATTGCCGTCGGTGACTTCGTCGGCGCGTCGCGGCAGCGGGAATTTCACCGGCGTGGTCATCGGCTCGACGCCGTCGACATCCACTTCATTGAGCTGTTCGATCCAGCTCAGAATGCCATTGAGCTCGCCGACCAGCGTATCAACGCGGTCGGTCGGTTCGGCGATACGGGCGAGGCGCGCGATGCGGCGCACATCATCAGCGGTGACGGACATGGAATTTCACTCCGGATAGTCGAAGCCGCTTGAGTAGCAATCGCCTTTCGCAGGTGCAAGAAAGCTTGACGGTGGCGCGTGCAAAGCGCATCCCGCCATCATGCCGATTGTGACCCTGGAAGACCTGCCCGATGGCCCCCTGATCGCTCTTGATCCGGGGAGCAAGACCATCGGGGTGGCCGCCTGCGGTGCCTCGCGTGGTCTCTCGACACCGGTGGAAACCATCAAGCGGACCAAGTTCACACTCGATGCCGAACGGGTTTTCGCCCTACTTGACGAGCGCCAGGCCGTCGCCATCGTGATGGGCCTACCGGTCAATATGGACGGGTCGGAAGGCCCGCGCGTGCAGTCGGTGCGCGCCATGGCCCGCAATCTGATGCGGCTGCGCGATCTGCCGATCGTCTTCCAGGATGAACGCCTCTCGACCTTCGAGGCCGAGGAAAAGCTGATCGCCGTCGGTGTCCGCCGAGACAAGCGCAAGGACATTATCGACGCGCATGCCGCCGCCAATATATTGCAAAGCGCCCTCGACCGGCTGGAGATACTGCGCCCATGACCCCCATCATCACCGCCCTCGTCCCCGTCTTCGGCGTGATCTTTCTCGGATGGGTATTGCGACGCTCCAACCTGTTGCCGGAAACGAGCTGGGGGCCGATTTCGCGGCTGGCCTATCTCGGACTGTCCCCGGCCCTCCTGTTTTCCTCGATCGCCTTTGCCGACCTGTCCGAGATAGAGCTCGGCGGTTTCATGGCCGCGGCGATGCTGGGGTTTGTCGCCATGGCGGCGCTGACGCTGGCATTGAAGCCGGTGCTGCGCGTTCCCGACCCGACCTTCACCTCGCTGTTCCAGGCGACCAGTCGCTGGAATGGCCTGCTGATCCTCGCCATCGCTATCGCCCTGTTCGGGGCCGAGGGCGAGGTTCTGGTGGCCCTGGTGATGGTCGCCTCGATCCCGCTGGTGAATATGGAATGCGTCGCCGTCCTGTCGGTCTGGGGCACTGGCGCGGCACCGCAGTGGCGCTCCATCGTCTACCGCATTCTGACCAATCCGCTGATCCTCGGCTCGGCTGCCGGCGGTGTGGTCAACCTGGCCAACATTCCGATACCGACAATCCTGGCCGACACCATCGCGCTGACCGGACAGGCGGCCCTGCCTTTGATCCTGCTGGCAGTTGGCGCCGGGCTGAACTTCACCGCCATGCGGGCCCGGCCACGCCTGCTCGGCCTGTCGGTCTTCGTCAAGCTGATGATCGGCCCGCTGGTCTTCTACGGCATCGGCCGCGCCTTTGGCATTGACGGCATTCCCCTGACCGTCCTGCTCCTCACCGGTGCCTCACCGGGTGCGGCGTCGGCCTATGTGCTGGCCCAGCAATTGGGCGGCGATGCGCCCTATTCCGCCGGCGACATCACGGCAAGCGCGCTGTTTTGCTTCGTGACCATTCCGTTCTGGCTATGGTTGCTGGGCTAGGCAGGCACTTCGCCAGGCGACCGGATCGACGCCACTTGTCGGTCTCGCCCGATCGAATTAGGAATAAGGACCAGGCTGGCTCCGGCGAGCCGGATCTTGTCGTTCGGGGGGACTATCATGGCATACAAGGGCACACGCTCTCGCCGCTCATTTCTGATGCAGGTGACCGGCACCGCATTGGCGGCGAGTGCCGGCGCACTGGTCAGCGGTGGCGCGACAGCACAAACCTATACCGGCGTGTCGGACTCGGATGGCGGGGCCTATGCGGACCGGGCCGGGTATGGACGCAGCGGCGGCGCGCGCGCAGGCGGCTCCGGCTTGACCGACAGTGACAGCGGCGCCGCCGCGGATCCGGCCGGGAATGGCCGTGGATCAGGCGGCACCGGCGCACAGGGCTTTTCCGACCAGGACAGTGGTGCAACGGCAGATCCGGCCGGTCGAGGACGCGGACCGGCAGCCCAGCGCCCGACTCAGCCGGACGGCCCGGTCAAAGCCGAACTCCCGGATCCAACCCTGAACCGGACCAGGCGGCCCCCCAACTAAGCCGCCTGCTAGCCGTCGGCGCCGGACTCAACGTCACCGCCATCCTCGACATCACTCGGTGCTGTCAGACCAAACCGGACGGGCTGTGGTTGCGGGGGTAGCGCCAGTGCACCGACCGCGCGCTGGCGCAAACCTGTCCTTTGATGTCATGCCGGGACCAAGCCTCAGTCGGCTGGCTGCCAAGACAATATTGACGGGTCAGGCGCGAATGCGGGCGACGCCCCCGCCTCCCTATCGATCCAGCGCGCCCTTGCCAGCCAATATCTTGTCCCGAAATTTGGCAATACGGGCGATACGCGTTTCCGGCTTCTTCGCCGCGTTGAGATTGAAGGCATAGCTCTTCTGGCGACCGGGCGTGAGGGCGTGGAAGGCCGCACCAAGCGCGGGGTCAGCCTCCAGCGCCTCGACCAATTCTTCCGGCCATTCCACCTCGCGAGGCTCGACGACCGGCTTGATGCCCGCCTCGGCATATCCGATGGCCTCGGCCAGATAGGCCCGGATGACCGGTTCCAGCGTGGCGACCCGTCCCGTGTCGGTGAACCCGATCATGTCGGGATGGCGCGTATTGGGACCTTGGCGTTCGAGCACTTGTTCCGGATCGGTCATCAGCGCCGGGTTGAAGAACCAGATGAGAAACTTGCCCCGGAAGGCGCCCAGCCCGGCAATATTGCGGCTGCCATGCATGTAGCAGGGATGCCCCCATTTCACGGTCTCCGCCAGGCCCATATCGCGACAAATACGGCGCAGCTGCACCAGCCCATCCTTCCACGGCTGGATCGAGCAATCCGGCATCGCAAAGCGGGCGCACCGACCACAGCCCTTGGTGAAATAATCCTCGATATCGGTGATCATCATCCGCCCCCCCCTATCCATCGAGACAGACCCCCTCGCCCTCGTCAGCCAGGTTGAAACCGGCCTCTGTCACCACATCCCGCTCCGGTGCATCGGGATAGCGGACCGGGTTGGTGTGGTTGAAGTGAATGAAGCGGATCTTGGCCCGCTCGCTGGCGGGCAGATCGGCGAAACGTTCCGTGGAATGGGTAATGAAGGGATGCGGGAAGCCGGACATGTCACGGCCGGGGATCTCGCCATTGGCGAAGAAGGTGGCATCAAGATAGGCGACATCGACACTGGCGATGACATCCTCGATGCGCAGGGCGGTGCCGTCTTGCCAGGTCTCCCATTCCTCCCAGCTGTCGATGTCGGGCAGGAAGAAGGCGCTCAGACCCGGCGTGTCGATTCGATAGCCGACAACCTCGGTGAATTCCTGCCGGTGCGGAACGGCGATCGGTGTCACAGACAAGCGTCCAGCCTCGACCGCAACGCCATCGTGCATGGGTTGAAGCGCAATATTCTCATAGCGGACCAGCTGGCTCCAGGGCCCGTTGCTCGTCAAATAGTCGGCCATTCGCGGCATGGCGAAGACCGGCACGCCTTGTGCCCCCATGCTCTCATGCCCGAGGAACATCAGTCCGGTGTAATGGCCCATATGGCCATGGGTGAGGAAGATACCGTCCAGCCCGGGACGCCGCCCGGTCGGCGCGATCTGGTCGAGGCGGTAGAGCTGTTCGCGAATGTCCGGCGTTGCCTCGAACAGGTAGCGCTCGTCCAGCTGATGATCGACCACCGCGATCGATGTCGCCAGCCGTCGCAGCGACGGATCGGTCCAGGCCGGGTCGGATGAATTGCCCAGCTGCGGCGCACCGCCATCCTGGCCGACACCGAGGACAATGAGTTCGAGCGTGCAGGCTTCGGTTTTAGAAACGGATTGGGCAGCGGCTGGGGCCGCGGCGAGAATCAGGGCGCCGAGCGCCAAGCTGCATGTTTTCATGACCAAACGAAACGAGAGCTGGGCGCACACGTCAAGCATTCATCGTTTCAATAACTTCAGATCGGGCAAGGACCACAGCGACGTGTTTCCGTCAAAATCCTCATACCTCAAGCCTTCAGGCGTTACCGACCAATTATTTGGAATGTCACCCGGCATTGCCGACGCCAATTCGGCACCCTCATATGAGAATGTGCGTAACCCCAACTCCTCGACGACCAGGATGCTCCCATTGGCACTCGCCGCGCCCCAAATGGGAAAATCACCATGGACCACCCAAATGGCTTCGCTGGTGGCGAGTACCACTCGCCTTCCAAACACAAGCGCCTCAAACTTTGCGTCCGAGATGATCTGGGGGTTCCCACTACTCGCGAGATCGCGGGTAGACCATGTCTCCTCAATCTCTCCCAAGGACACCATTGCGACGTCCTGATAGAGCTCGAACGAGAAACCAAAGCGCTTGGAGCAGAACCTCAACCCGGCCATCAATCCACCCCCACCACCGTGCTGCGCCGCTCCAACTGGACCACATCGCGCCACTGTCCGGCCATCGGTCCATGGCTCATCTTGCCGAGGCGACGCCTCACGCCCAGACGCTGGAACCCGCACTGCTCGTGCAAGCGGATGGAGGCGGTGTTCTCGGCAAAGATGCCGGCGGTCAGCGTCCACAGGCCTTCGGCCTCGGAGGCTTCGATCAAGGCCTGCAGCAGCGTCCGACCGAGCCCTTGGCCGCGCGCGGCTTCCGCGACATAGACCGAGACCTCACCCACCCCGCCATAGACACAGCGCGAAGACACCGGGCTGAGCGCCGCCCAGCCGGTGACCACGCCATCCCCATCCACCGCGACAAGACGCGGTGCGGCGAGCTTGCTGTCGTCGAAATGGACCCAGTCCGGCGCCGCGCTCTCGAAGGTCGCATGACCGGTGGCAATGCCCTCGGCATAAATGGCGAGGACGTCAGGCGCGTCGGCGGGTGTCATTGTGCGCAGGGTGGTCATGCTGGCTCCGATTGCGAGCGGGGTTTCGCCCAGCAGGCCGCAAGCCCCACCGCAGGTCAACACCCTCCCTTGCTCCCGCTTCCAACTCCCCCTATACCGCCGCACAACGTATCTGTGTGCCCTTGGCGACCCAGGAGACGGGATGAGCCGCGCGGAATTTTCCTACGACTTCCCCCACCGCCACCTTGTTTCGGTGGCCGATCTCAACCCCGTTGATATCCAGATCATTTTCGAGCGCGCCGCGCATCATCTGGCAACCAACCGGACGCCGGACAAGCGCTCCGACGTGCTGCGCGGCCTGACCGTGCTCAATCTCTTCTTCGAGGCCTCGACACGGACGCAAGGCTCGTTCGAGATGGCGGGCAAGCGACTGGGCGCTGATGTGGTCAACTTTGCCGTGGCGCATTCTTCCGCCTCCAAGGGCGAGAGCCTGTCGGACACGGCGCGGACCCTCGCGGCGATGAAGCCCGACATCATGGTCGTGCGTCACTCGGCAACCGGCGCGCCGCAATTCCTCGCCGATCACACCGGCCTGGCTGTGGTCAATGCCGGCGACGGCATGCATGAACACCCGACCCAGGCCCTGCTCGACAGCTTCACCCTGTCGCAACACTGGGGCTCGGTCGGTGGCCGCCGCATCCTGATTGTCGGCGACATACTGCACTCGCGCGTCGCCCGCTCGAATATCGGCCTGCTGAACATTCTCGGAGCCGAGATCCGCCTGTGTGCGCCGCCGACCCTGCTGCCCTCCGATGTCGACCAGTGGGGCTGCGACGTCTTCCACGATCTCGACGAAGCCCTGAAGGGCTGTGACGCGGTGATGGCCCTGCGCCAGCAGCGCGAACGCATGTCGGGTGGTTTCGTGCCGTCGGAGCGCGAGTTCTTCCACCTGTTCGGCCTGACCCATGAGCGCCTTGAAGCGGCTTCGCCGGACGTGCTGGTCATGCATCCCGGACCAATGAATCGCGGCGTCGAAATCCATACCAAGCTGGCCGATGACCCCGAGCGCAGCGTGATCCTGCAACAGGTGGAAAGCGGTGTCGCCGTGCGCATGGCGATCCTGGAACTGATCGGCGCCAATATCCGCAAGGAGGCCTTGGCATGAGTACGAGCCTGGCCATCACCAATGCCCGCCTCGTCGACCCGGCCTCCGGTCATGACGGCCCCGGCGGCGTGCTGATCGAGGATGGCGTGATCGCCCAGATGGGCAATGAGCTGGACCTTGATGCCGCTGACGAGGTCATCGATGCCAAGGGCCGCATCCTCGCCCCGGCCCTGATCGACCTGCGCTGCGCCAAGGAACCGGCGCTCACGCCCGACGGGGAAACAATCGACACGCTGTGTGCGGCCGCCATGAGCGGCGGCTTCGGCACCATCGTGCTGGCGCCCAATGCCCGCTCGCCACTGGACAAGGCAGACGGCTTTGCCGGCATGTCGCGGGGGCTGGACCAACGCAGCGTCCGCATCCTCTCGGCTTGCGGCGCGACCCAGGGCCTGGCCGGCGAGCAAATGGCCGAGATCGGCCTGATGGTGCGCGGCGGGGCTGTCTATGCCGGCCAGGGCGACCGACCGATTGCCGACACCCGCCTGATGCGCCGCCTCCTCTCCTATACCAGCCAGTTTGATATCTGGCTGGCCTGCCGTCCGGCGGACCCGGACCTGTCCAGCGGCAGCGTGGTGATGGAAAGCGACTGGTCGGCCCGCATGGGTCTGCCGTCCGAGCCGGCCGTGTCCGAACGGATCGCCATCGAGCGTGACGCCGCGCTGGCGGAACTGTCCGGCGGCAAGTTGATGATCGACCGCCTGTCGACCGCCGCCGGTCTCGACGCCCTGCGCCATGTGCGCAGCCGCGACCTCGAAATCGCGGCGACGGTCGCGGTCGCCCATCTGACCCTCAACGAGGTCGACGCCGGCGCCCTCGACAGCGCTTTCCGCATGGACCCGCCACTGCGCGGCGAAGCGGACCGCCTGGCGCTGGTCGACGCTGTGGTAGCGGGCGAGATCGATGCGGTTGTCTCCGATCACCGTCCCACCCCGTTCGACGACAAGGCCGACCCGTTCGCCCTTGCCATGGCTGGCACGTTGAGCCTAGAGACCATGCTGGGCGCGATGCTGGGCCTGGTTCACGACGGCGAGCTGGAGCTGATCGACGCCCTGCGCGTCATGACTTCCGGCCCGGCGGACCTGCTCGGGCTGCCGCAGGGACGGATTGCCGTCGGTGCCCCGGCCGACCTCATCCTGATCGACGGCGACAAGCCCTGGGTCTGCCAGCCCGACGCTTTCGCCTCGGCACGCGGCAATTCGGCCTGGGCCGGCCGTCGTTTCCAGGGACGGGTCTTGCAAACCATCGTCGCCGGAGACACATTGTACAACCCATAGGTGCAAATTGACATGACCAGTCTTCTGATCGCGCTCGCCGCCGCCGGTGGCTACCTCTTCGGCTCCATCCCCTTCGGACTGGTGCTGACGCGCATGGCCGGGCTGGGCGATATCCGCGCCATCGGATCGGGTAATATCGGCGCCACCAATGTGTTGCGCACCGGCCGCAAGGACCTCGCCGCCCTCACCCTCATTCTCGATGCCGGCAAGGCCGGTATCGCCGCGGCGGTGTTCGGCTATTTCCTCGGCACCACCGCCGGACTGGTTGCCGGCGCTTTCGCCTTTGCCGGCCATTGTTTCCCGGTCTGGCTCGGCTTCAAGGGCGGCAAGGGTGTGGCGACCTTTGTCGGCACCATGCTGGTCGTGTTCTGGCCCGTCGGCCTGACAGTCATCGCGACCTGGCTGATCATGGCCGCCATTTTCCGAATTTCCTCCCTCGCCGCGCTGGCCGCCGCCCTCGCCGCGCCGTTCGCCGCCCTCGGCTGGGGGCGGACCGATGTGGCGATCATGGCCGGCGTGCTGACCGTGCTGATCTATTGGCTGCACCGCGCCAATATCGGTCGTCTGCTCAAAGGCGAGGAACCGCGTATCGGTGGCGACAAGAAAGCCGATACGCCCGACAATGACAGCGACGGGGACGCCCCCGACACGCCGGCGAAATGACACAGCCGGGGCCCAGCCACTCCGAACGGGTGATGTGGTTGCGCCTCGCGCGGACAAGGGGGCTGGGCGCGATCGGCTTCGCCCGGGCAATCGCCCATTACGGAAATGCCGCCGACGCCATCGACGACCTGCCCGCACGGGCCCGATCTGCCGGGCGGCGGGTTCTCGAAATACCACCGCCAGAGGCCGCCGAAGCCGAGCTGGAACAGATCGGGCGTCTCGGCGCGCGCCTGATCACCGGACTGGATCCGGACTATCCCGCCCTGCTCGCCGCCATACCAGGTCCACCGCCGACCCTGATCGTGCGCGGCGACCTGTCCCTGCTGGATCGCCCGGCCTGCGCCATGGTCGGCGCCCGCAACGCCTCCGCGGTCGGACTACGCTTTGCCCGCGAGCTCGCAAACGGGCTGGGCCGCGAGGATATCGTCGTGGTGTCCGGCCTGGCACGGGGCATTGACGGCGCGGCCCATGCCGGCGCCATCGACAGCGGCACTATCGCGGTGCTCGCCGGCGGGATTGATCACATCTATCCGCCCGAACATGCCGAACTGCACGCCCGTCTGGCCGAGGACGGCCTGCTTCTGTCGGAAGTGCCGCTCGGCCAGGCGCCAACCGCGCGCGATTTTCCGCGGCGCAACCGGCTCATCTCAGGGCTGGCGCTGGGTACGTTGGTGGTCGAGGCCGCCCTTCGCTCGGGCTCACTCATTACCGCACGTTATGCCGCTGAACAGGGCCGCGAGGTGATGGCGGTCCCGGGCTCGCCGCTCGATCCGCGCGCCCGTGGGTCCAACCAGCTCCTGCGCGACGGCGCCCACCTTATCGAGTCGGTCGAGGATGTGCTGGACATCCTGTCCAAGGCCCGCCGTCCCGAACCGCCCGCGCATGGGCTGGAGGACCTGCCCCCCGAGGCACTTGGGGATCTTTTCGATGACGACGAGCCGTCCCGACCAGCAGACGGTGACGCGCCCACCGACACCCGTTCGTTGCCCGCTCTGGACCGCCTGCGCGCCCTGCTGTCGCCGTCGCCGGTCTCGGGCGACGAACTGGCCCGCGCCGCCGACCTGCCCGTCGGCGAAGTGCAGGCCATGCTGATGGAGATGGAGATGAGCGGCGAAATCGCGACCCTGCCCGACGGGCTGGTTCAGCGTCGGCGCCAAAGCTGACCGAGCCGGTGCGATTCCATTTCAATGTAATTGGCTGCCAGTTCGATCAGACACGCACTTTGGCCATAGCCGTTTTGATAGGCATCCTCGCTCAGGCGCCGCAGCTCGCGGGACAGCCGGTCGGACTCATCGGTCAGGGGTCGGGCGCCGGGCAAGGGATGCCCGAACAGATCACGCCCGGGCCTGAGCTTGCGACGCATATCGCCCTCCATGGTCGAAGGGATAATAAATTACAGATGACGGCTTTACAACCTTGAGTAATCAGTCCGGCAGATTGGCGAGCAACAGGTCGCGAGCCTCCTGGACCTGACGCGCCAGCGCGGCTGACCCTTCGCCGGTATCAGGATGAAGCTTCTTCATCAAACGGCGGTGGGCGGCACGGATCGCCGCCGCATCGGCATCGGCATCCACCCCCAGGATCTCCCGGGCCTCGGCCAAGCTCATCGAGTTGGCCGCCGGGGGCGCAGTGCCGCCGCCGCCACCACCGGCACGTGAACGGCCGGGTCGCAGGACTTCGCCCAACATGCCCAGCCCGAACAGGCCGATCGGGCCACCCAGGATGACTCCGCCACGCAGGCTGATGATCGCGCCAGCCAACAGGGCGCCACCCCCCAGGATTATGCGGACCATCCGCGCCGCCTTGACGGTCTGTTGCCGGGAAAACCACCAGGCGGCACCCAGCAGGGCGATCAGGGCAAGGGTTCCGAGGGCAAATGGGGTCATGTCAGAAGGGAATGGTTTCGCCCTGCAGACCGGGCAATTTGAGGATGATCAACAGGTCGCGCAATTCCTGGCGGGCAGCGACATGGCTCATGGTGAAGGTGACCGTCGAGCCGCTTTCGGTCAGGTCAAGCAGGGTCAGCCCCAGCGGGAAGAGTTCGCGATAAATGACCCGTTCGGCAAAGCCGGGAGCCAATCGGAAGCCGATCCGTTGCGACAGCATTTTGAGGCCGTCACCAACGCGTCGCTTGTTGCGCGCGTCCAGCATCGAGATCCGGTTACGCATCACGACCCAGTCGATCGACCGTTTCTCCAGCTGGGCCTTGCGTTTGCGGCATTCCCACAGCATTTCCGAATAGACGCTCGGCTTGCCGACCTCATAGCTCTCGGGATCAATTTCGGCGAGCAGGTCAAAGTCGACGAAGCTGTCATTGACCGGCGTGATCACCGTATCGGCACTGGAGTGGGCGAGTCGTGAATAGAGGGTGTCGGCGCCTGGTGCGTCGATAATGATGAACTCGCAGCTGGTCTTCAGCCGGGTCAGGGCTTCGGAAAAGCGCTCGGTCTCTTCCTCCTCGACCAGGTCCAGATCGCGCTGGGCGCTGGGCGCCAGGACGATTTCTTCCGGTCGAGGCAGCGACACGCCGTGCCGGTCACACCAGCGCTGCCGGTTCGACAGGTAACGACCGAAACTGCGCTGTCGCAGGTCGAGGTCAATGGCGCCGACCGTCTTGCCCATCCGCAGCAGGGCGACGGCCAGGTGCATGGCAACCGTGGACTTGCCGGCCCCGCCCTTTTCATTGCCGACGACAATCACATGCGCGGCCTGCACGCCGTCACGAACACGACCCAAAGGTCTGGCAGGCAAACGAAAACCGGTCTGACTAGTCATCTCATCCCAATCCGGACCGCGGTCGGGGCTGCCGAAACACGGCGCCCATGGCGATTCTAGTCGCCCGCAGTCGAGGCCATATCCGCCATGCGCTGCCCGGAGAAGTCAACCACGGCACAGTAGTCGCCTGCTGCCATCAGCTGCTGACAGACTGCGCGAGCATCGGCGGCGCTGTCGAACGGGCCGGCCTTCAAACGCAGATAAGTGCCCTGCCCGGCGATCTCTGCTTCGCTGAGGCGTGCCTCAAGGCCAGCGAGCACATCGCCATGCTCAAGGACCAGTTCGTCCCAGCCGCGCTGTGCGGTCCGGGTCCGCCGATAGGAGGCCAAGTGAACACCATGATAGAGGCTGGGAGCGTCAGCCATGGCTTCGGGCGGCGGCGGCAGGTCTGTCGGTACGGGTCCCGGCGCCGTCGGAAGCTCGACCGCATCACCCGGCGCATTGAGCGCCATCACGGCATTGGCCAGGGCATGAAGTTCCGGAGAGACCGCATCGACCGCATCCGGGTCGAACCGCGCCAGATGGGCCAATTCACGCGACATGGCGTCGGCCAGCTGGGCATTGCGGGTCGGCGCCACGGCGGCCGCGGAAGCCGCGTCCACGGCCGGTGTGGGTGTGGTCGTGGTGGCGCAACCGGCCACGCCCAGGGCGGTCAGAAAAACTGTCAGTCGTTTCATGTCATTGTCTGTAGACGGCATCGCATCATTTGCCTGTATCATCGCTTATGATTATCCCCAAGCGACCCGTTTTGTGGCCCCCCTCATGATCACACAGCAAATACCGCATGCCACCACGATCTCCGCCCTGCGCACGCGGGTGCGGAGCTGGCGTGACGACCGGCTGACAGTCGGCTTCGTGCCGACCATGGGGGCGCTGCATGACGGTCACATCTCGCTGGTCCGCCTGGCCAAGGCCCAATGTGACCGGGTGGTCGCCAGCGTGTTCGTCAATCCGAAGCAGTTCGCGCCGGGTGAGGATCTGGACGCCTATCCGCGCACCCTGATCGATGATGCCGAAAAACTGACCGACGCCAAATGCGACCTGATCTACCTGCCGACGCCCGAGGCGATGTATCCGGACGGCTACAGCGCCGGCGTGACCCTGAAGGGCCCGGCCCTCGGTCTGGAATCGGCGATCCGTCCACACTTCTTTGATGGCGTGGCGACGGTGGTCACCAAGCTGTTCAACCAGGTCCGGCCCGACATGGCCTTCTTCGGCGAGAAGGACTACCAGCAATTGCTGGTGATCCGGCAGCTGGTGAAAGATCTCGACTTCCCGATCGATGTTCTGGCCGGTGAGACCGGGCGGGACAGGGATGGTCTCGCCCTGTCCTCGCGCAACGCCTATCTGGACAGCGATCAGCGCCAGCGCGCCGGACAGCTCAATCTCATCCTCAAGGCATTCGCCGAGGCGTTGAGCTGCGGCGCGGACAAGGCAGAGGCGACAGACACGGCTGCTGCCGCCGCTCGTGACGCGTTCGATGCCGTCGACTATGTCGCGGCCCGCTGCGCGTCGACGCTGGCGGAACTTGGCAACGGCCCCATCGACCGTCCCGCCCGGGTGCTGGCCGCAGTCAGGCTGGGTTCAACTCGCCTGATCGATAACATGGCCGCAAAACCACCTGCCTGACGCCGGATTTCCGGTTAAGCTCGCCATCACGGCCCACCGGGAGAGCCCCTTTCATGATTGTCCGCACCCTGACCCTGCTCGCCTTGTGGACCGGCCTGCCACTGGCCGCCTGTGCCCAGGCGCCCGAGATCATCCGTCCGGAGGTCGTCGCGGAATACCCCCATGATCCGCAGGCTTTCACACAAGGCCTGTTTATCCATGACGGTGAGCTGTTCGAAAGCACCGGCCGGGTCGGCCAGTCGAGCCTGCGGCGAGTCGCTCTGGAAACCGGTCATGTCGAGCAAAGGGTCGCCATCGCGCCGCCCGTCTTCGGCGAAGGTTCAGCCCGGATCGGCGACGAAATCTTCATGCTCAGCTGGGTGTCCGAACGCGGTTTCGTGTTCGATGCCGAGACCTTCGAGCAGGTCGACAGTTTCAGCTATCCGGGTGAAGGCTGGGGGCTGACTTTCGACGGATCGCACCTGATCCTGTCCGACGGCACGCCAGAGCTCCGCTTTCTTGATCCCGAGACCATGACACTTGATCACAGCATCAATGTGACACTGAACGGGCGCCCGGTACGCCGGCTCAACGAGCTGGAATGGATCGACGGCATGGTCTGGGCTAACATCTGGGAGACCCGCTCCATTGTCCGGATCGACCCGGACACCGGCGTGGTCGACGCGATGATCGATTTGACCGCGATCATTCCGGAAGAGGTCCAGGGCCGCCGCGACGCAGTAGCGAACGGCATTGCCTGGAATGCGCAGACGGGCCAGATTTACGTGACCGGCAAACTCTGGCCGACCCTGTATGAGATACGCCTGCCGGGCCCGGATCACTAGTTCCGTCGAGGCGGCCAATGCGCATCAGCAAGAAAACCCGCTTCGATCGACCGATTTTTCTCGCCACCCATGCCCTGCTGGCGCTGTTCACCCTGTACGCGACAACCTGGCTGACAAGCGTCACCCTGACCCTGAGCGGACACTGGCAAGGACAGCTTTTCGGGATCGACATCGCGGGCGCGCTTACACACATGACGCTGCTCGATCATGGCCTTTTCTATTTGCTATGCGGGTTGGCCTTCGCCACCCAGACCCTGCTGATCCTGCGCCGCAAGGCTGCCGTATACGCGATGGCGGGTTGCGTCGCGGTGCATCTCGCATTCTGGGTCCAGATGAGTCTCAATCCAATCTGGGACAGCCCGATCGGGCTGGCCGTGATTGCAGTTGAAACACTGATCCTGCTCCTGCTGTTGCGTTTACAGCAGGTCGAAATGCTGCGCTGAAGACGCCGGATAGAGCTGGCGCTGGGAAAACCGTCGGACGCTGATTTGTCGGTCGAGGCGCACCACGACAATTTGGCGTCTTCCGGATTCCGGTCCAATCGTCCCGGACTTGCAGACAAGCCGACGCTACCAGGCACCCAGTTCCAGCAGCTTCGCGCGCAGCTCGCCAGGGATGTCATCACCGCCCTCGCCACCGCCGGACAGGTCCCGCGGCGCATCTTCCGGCTTGAGATAGCGCCATCCCTGGAACGGGCGCCGCGGGGCAGTCGCTGTGCGAATGATCTGCGGTGACATGATGATGGCGCATCGCTTGATGCCGTCAGTTCCGGTGACCGGTTCCAAGGCAATGATCTCGGAGCGACACTGGATCGCGCCCGACATCACCCAGTACAGCGAACCGCCAGCCTCGACCTCGTCCTTGCGGGCCGGCGACATGCGGGTCACATGCATGGCGACTTCCGGCTCTCCAGCGGCCCGGCGCGCGGCCATCTCGCGATCCCGATGCGCTTCCAGCTCGTCCACCGAGGACACGCCGACGCAGAGTTTGACGATATGAATGGCCATTGCCTTGCAGTTAGGCCGACTCCGGCACGAGGTCAAAGGATCGGCGCTGACGAGGCCGGCCGGCCTGCCTGCCTGCGGGCTGGACAGCAGCGCCGAAGCCACCCCTAATCTGGTGCATGTCGCAACCACCCTCTCCGCGCGCGTGGACACACGCTCGAACCGTGATGATCGTGGTGTGCGGCCTGCTGACAATCACGCCGCTCTTCTTCATCAGTCAGCTGGCAATCCATGCACTCGGCCTGGGCCATCTCAACGCGTTCGGGGCTGACGGCGCGAATGTGCTGCAGAACACCCCGGCGGTCTCGCTTGTGGCCCCGTTCCTGAGAGCTCCCCTGCTGATTCTCACCTCGCTGTTGCTGCTGCGCCATTCACGCTGGGCGGCTTTCAGTTTCGCCGTGGCGACTCTGATCCATCTGGTCAGCTGGATGAGCATACTTTCGAATGCCTATTTCACCCTTCCGACCGGCTATCTGACCCTGGCGCTCGAGGCGGTCGGCACCTATCTGCTTGCCCGCTACCCCGAGCTACGCTCGCCGCGCCGCGACAGCGAAGCGGCCGGGACCTGACGAATCAGTCCACAGCGCCATCAACATTCCCGCCGAGGAATTCGATCTCGCTGAAAGCAAGCTCAAAGCTCTGGTCGAAGGACTGGAAGGCTGCCCGACCGCTGATCGACTGACGCAAATGGGTCAGAACCGGCGCCGGCAGGCCATCAATCGCCGTGTATTCCTGGACCATGTCAAACTCGTTCAAACGCACCGCAAAGTGTGGCTTGAAGCTCTCTGGTGCCCACATCCGCAACCGCGTGACCGACGCCCCCTGCCGTGACACGGTCAGCGCACCGCGTACGTGCTCGGCCATGGCGGCCTCCTCGCCATCGAATTGAGGGCGGAAGTTGAAGACCAGATGGTCAGCGGTCTCTTCTGTCAGCTCCAGGCTGCCAGGCGTGATGTCGCTGTCGTCTGCCGAGAAGAACAGGCCACTGTCCTCGCCATCCTCGTCAGGCTCCTGCAGGCCCGTCCACATGCCGGCCTGCAGGTCCGACAGCGCGTCCTGTTCCGGCGACACCAGCGACCAGCGTTCGCCATCCGGGCGGGTGCCATCAAAGCGACCGATCATGGTGCCGTCATCGCTGGTCATGGTGACCAGGAAGCGCCACTCGCGTTCATCGACGATGATCGGCGCCTGCGACAGTGCCTGCTCCAGGACCGGGTGACGGGATGCCGCATCCTGGGCTGAGGCCAACGGAGCGGCCAACAGGCAGGCCGCCGAAACAAGGGCAGTAATTCGTAACATAACAAAGCTTCCAGACAGGTTGGATGGTTCAACAATCAACCCCCGGTTTTCTACTGCCACAAACACGAAAGCGAGGGGAGCCTCATCCCCTCGCTTTACAGCATTGTCACGTCAAGGAATGGAGCCAGATGGCGGGTTGTCAGGCGGCCTGACGATCAACCAGCCCATCGGGCGCGTCCGGATCGATATCGAAGGTCCGCTCTGATTTCGGCATTGGCCGCTCGGGCTCGCCGAAAATGCGAACCTTCAGCTTGAAGGCAAAGCTCAGCACCTGCTTCATCATCGCGCCGAGGCCATCGGTTCGCGTTTCTTTCGGGACATAGCCGAACTGGCGGCGCAGGATGCCATTGGCAAAGAGGATCGAATTCTTCAGGCGCGACTGCGGAGTTGAAATCTCGAACGGGACCGACACGTTCACGCCGGACTGGTTCTCGATCCGGTGCGGGCCGTGAAGCGGCCAGTTGGCGGCCATGCCCGGATGCAGGTCGACGGTGAAGGCGTCCTTGTCCCAGGCCGGGTCAAAATGGATGTCCTCGGTCTGGTCCTTGTGCAGCACGCCCTCGACATCATCGAGGTTGAGCCAGGGTTGCTGCGGCGGATAGGTCCGGAACCGTTTCACCCCACGCATGTGCCACAACATGGTCTCGGAAACATCCGAGTGCAAAAAGACCTGGGCTGACGGCGAAGAAATCAGAATGCCGGCTTCGGCCAGCAACGGCCGGAAGGACGGGTCGGCCTTTTTCATGTCGGCCAGCATGGCGTCGTAGATCGGACGATACTCGGGGTCCCGGTCCATGGCGTGACGCAGATTGATCCAGAGGCGCCCCTTGCGCACCGCCTCGATCAGCTCCAGCCCGGTCAGTGCGCCGGGGTCCCCTGCCCGCCAGCTGTCATGATCCGTGGCGTCGTCGCCCATTGTGCAAAAATCGATCAGGTCACGCGGATGGCGTTCGATCAGTGCCGCCAGGGCGACGTCGGAGAAGGCGTGGTGTTCATGATAGTTATGGCGCACGGTAATGGGCTCGCGGCGGAATTTCCGCTTGCCGTCATCCGACCATGTCGACCCGAACTGATCCATATAGGTGTCACGCATTGATCCATCTCCCGTGATGTCACCCGGGGAGGAGCAAAACGCGTGCCGGTTTCGCCTGTGGCGGGAGTGGTCAGGTCGCCACGTCTTCCAGCGCCTCAAGCGCCACAAGCACGTCGCCTTCGCCGACCTGGCCGCCCGCTTCGACACTCAGCTCGCCGATCACGCCATCGCGCGGTGCAGCGAGTGCATGCTCCATCTTCATGGCTTCCAGCACGACCAGCGCCTGGCCCTTGGACACGCGATCACCCGCCTTGACGTTGACGGCCAGAACCTTGCCCGGCATCGGCGCCTTGATCACATCGCCGGCTTCCATGGCGTCGGCTGCGGCTTCGGGATTCTCAAAGGCAAAGACCGTGGCACGCCCCTGGCAGGCGACCAAAACACCGGTCTCGACAGGCTCGCACACAGCGCGCAGGTCCTCGCCGTCAGCGCGCGCGGTGAAGGCGTAGCCCTGCTCATTATCCTCAATCGAGATATCCTTGATATCGGTGATCTCGTCACCGACGCGGACGACAAGGCTTCGACCAGCTTTCGACAGTGTGACCGAGACGACTTCATCAGCGACCTCGAACCGGTGCTCGACCCGGGGCTGTGCATTCAGGCGCCAGCCATCGGCTGCCTCGAACGGGTCGAGTGCGCCGCCAAGGATCGGTCGCAAATCGAGCGCCCCCAGAAGGGCAAATGCCCCGTCTACGGGACGCACGGCGGCCGGAATGAGGGCGTCCAGATTGGCCTCGATAAAGCCCGTCGACAGCCGCGCCGCCAGGAAATCCTCATGCAGGGTGGCGCGGCGCAGGAAAGCCGCATTGGTGCGGACCGGATAGACGACAAGCTCGTCAATCATCGCCGCCAGGCTTTGCGCCGCATTGCCGCGTGTGTCCGCATGCGCGATCAGCTTGGCGATCATCGGGTCGTAGTGAAGCGAGACCTCACCGCCCTCCTCAACGCCGGTATCGACCCGGCGCCCGTCACCCGTCCAGGGGAATTCAAGCCTCTCCAGCGGGCCGGTAGACGGCAGGAAGCCGGCCACCGGATCTTCGGCGTAGAGGCGCGCTTCCATGGCATGGCCTGTCAGTCGGATCGTGTCCTGCTCGGGGACCGACCCACCGGCGGCGACCTTCAGCTGCAGCTCGACCAGATCGAGACCGGTGACCATTTCTGTGACCGGGTGCTCGACCTGGAGCCGGGTATTCATTTCCATGAAGAAGAAGCCGTCCTCGGACAGCTCCCCCGAACCGTCGACGATGAACTCGACCGTACCGGCGCCGACATAGTCCACCGCCTTGGCGGCATTGATCGCGGCGGAACACATGGCCTGGCGCACATTCGGGGTCATGCCCGGCGCCGGCGCTTCCTCGATCACCTTCTGGTGACGGCGCTGCAGCGAGCAGTCGCGCTCGTAAAGATGGATCACCCGGCCGCGGCTGTCGCCAAAGACCTGGACCTCGATATGACGCGGATTGGTGATGAATTTCTCGATCAGGACACGGTCATCGCCAAAGCTTTTCGAGCTCTCGCGCTTGCAGCTGTCCAGCGCCGCCGCGAAATCGGCGGCCGCCTCGACCTTGCGCATGCCTTTGCCGCCACCACCGGCCACCGCTTTGATCAGCACGGGGTAGCCGATCCGGCCAGCCTCTGCCGCCAGATGATCCGGGTCCTGATTCTCACCGTGATAGCCCGGTGTGACCGGAACGCCGGCCTCTTCCATCAGGGCCTTGGCACGGTCTTTCAGGCCCATGGCGCGGATAGCGTCGGCAGACGGACCGACAAAGATGATGTTGTTGGCCGCACAGGCATCCGCGAAGCCGGCATTCTCTGACAGGAACCCGTAACCGGGATGGATCGCATCGGCGCCGGTGACGATGGCCGCCTCGATGATTTTCTCACCCAGCAAATAGCTCTCGGCGGCGGGAGCCGGCCCCAGAAGAATCGACTCGTCGGCCTCGCGGACATGGGGCGCGTCGGCATCGGCCTCTGAGTAGACAGCGACGGTGCGAATACCCATGCGCTTGGCGGTGCGCATGACGCGGCGGGCGATTTCGCCGCGATTGGCGATCAGGAGTGTCTTGATCATGATCCGGTCATCCCCGTGTTGTCCCATGCTCAGCGATCATCGCGTGGCGGGTCGTTGCGACGGTATTGCACAGCGGCGACCAGCACGAAACTGATGATCATCAGAAGATACCATGAGCCGAGCTTGGCCCACGATACCATGTGCCAGTCCTCCTCCTGCCCCGGATAGGACCAGGCCCGCGCAAATGTCCCCAGGTTTTCGGCGAACCAGATGAACAGGGCGACCAGCAGGAAGCCGATCACCAGCGGCATCGGACGGTGCGCCTCGTCCGGCCGGAACCAGACCACGCAGCGGCCATATATCGCGACCGCCGCGACGAAGAGCAAAAGCCGGATATCCGGCCCGTAGTGATGCGTGAAAAAATTGATGTAAACCGCTGTCGCCAAAGCGAATTGCAGCCACAAATTCGGGAATCGGTCGAATCGGAACTCGAATATCCGCCAGACCCGCGCGAGATACGATCCGACTGCGGCATACATGAAACCGGAAAACAGCGGCACACCGGCGATGCACAGCACGCTCTCTTCCGGATAGACCCAGCTGCCGGCCGCCGTCTTGAAAATTTCCATGACGGTTCCGACGACATGGAAGATGGCGATGACCTTCGCTTCCTCCAGCGTTTCCAGACGGGTCACCAGCAAGGTCAGTTGTATAAGGATCGCGAAGATCGTGATCGCGTCATAGCGGGCCAGCGCGGCATCTGTCGGATACCAGAGAAAGCTCGCCACCAGCATGGCCAGCATCAGCCCGCCGAACAGGCAGGCCCAGGCTTGTTTGAACCCGAAGATGACAAATTCGAACACGCCTCGCGACCACGGCCCGCGCACGAACCAGGCGCGAAGGGCCGCGTGTCTGGCGTGCAGGAAAGCGCGTGGGCCGTGGCGGTGCATCACGTTCTACCGCGCGATCATGGGAGATCGCTGGACACAAGCTCCACCCACCCCTCGCGCTCCTGCCGTTTCGCTTTCCGCATCGCCCGAACGGAAACATGACGCAGGACGCTCCAACCTCGATCGGCCGCGAAGGAGTCGAGATGGCGATAAACGTTATCCGGGCGCGCCGATGCGACCATTATCACGCATTGCGAACGCGAACCTGAGACATCGAAATCGGCACTGACCTGGAAGACATGTCGCATCTACTCCGCCCAGACCGGCTTGCGACGCTCCAGAAAAGCGCTCAGGCCTTCCTTGCCCTCTTCGGAGGACCGACGCCGGGCGATAGCCTTGGCGGTGTGCACGGCAAGACCGTGATCAATCTCGCGCCCGGTGACATCATCGACCAGCTTCTTGGCATCGGCGACAGCGCCGGGTGCGGCGGAGAAGGCCAGCTTGGCGAGATGTTCTTCCATCAACGCCATCTCGTCCTCATTCTCGACCACGTATTGGGCGAGGCCGATCTGGTGGGCGAAATTGCCGTCAAACCCCTCACCCGATGCGAACAGGGCGCGAGCCCAGCGCGGGCCGATGGCGCGAATGACGAAGGGCGAGATCGTGGCGGGTGTCAGGCCGAGCCGCACTTCGGAAAAGCGGATCTTGGCGTTCTTCATGACGATCCCGACATCGCAGGCAGACAGCAGCCCCGCCCCGCCGCCCATCGCCGCGCCCTGGACCAGAGCGACCGTCATCTGCGGCAGGTCGTAGAGGCGCTTGAGCATGGTGGCCAGCGCCATCGCGTCTTCCTCATTGTCAGCCTCGGTGTAGTGCGCCGCGGCCTTCATCCAGTCGAGATCGGCGCCAGCAGAAAAACTGCCGCCATTGCCGCGCAGGAAGACGATCCGGATCTCGTCGCCATTGGCGCGCAATGTCTCGAAGACATCGGACAGGCGCTCGATCATGTCGGCGTTGAAGGCGTTATGCTTGTCGGGGCGGTTCAGCGTGACAACGGCCACACCGGCCGGGCTGACATCGAGCAGTACGGGGGCGTCGGACATGGCGGTCTCCAAACCATCGGGCACATGAAATCAATCCCCTAGGCTTAATCCTCCCAATGCCCCGCAACAAGTCATGCCGCCACAAATGAGCGGCAACGCGACACTCTGTCCCGACCCCGCAAAGAAAAGCGGGCTGCCGGTTTCCCGACAGCCCGCTCTTGCCCCCAGCCCGGCGCCGCCCCTACGGCGCCAGTGCAACCGCGCCGATCAATCGCCGCGGAAAACCAGGCCCTTGACCATCGACAGGATGATGATGGCCACGAAGTAGCCGATCGCCAGCGCGCCGAGATAAAGCAGATATGGCGTCTGGGTGAATTGCTGCCCGAAGGCTGCAATGTCGAAATCCCCGGCGCCACCGCCACGAACCATCGGCATCACCACGTCAACGATGACGTGAATGATCACACCGACAACGGTGAAAATCAGGATCGCCCCGAATTCACGCATCAGCAGCGCCAGCACAAGCGCAATCACGCCCAGCTGAATTCCCAACGGCATCCAGTTCACTGCCGCGACACCGTCGCCGGCATGGGCCACAAGACCCGGCATGAAGAAATCAATAGCGGGCTGGATATAGCCCATGATCTGATCGAGAAATTCCATTACGCGGTCCCCTTCCGCCACAAACGCCGCGCTCACCTTACCCCAAGACAAGTGCGCAGTGTTAACGTTCTGATGAATTTTTCGTCTTGGAAAGCGGGTTCTCCTGAGAGGCGAGTTTTATCAACTTTTTGTAACAACCCGTTTGATCGCGAAGAGAATTCCGATCACAACGAGATAACCGACAAAAAGAACGCCAACCTCGCGCCAGAAATGCGCTTCCAGAAGCGGTGGCAGGTGAAAGCCTCCGACCTCTGCAATCACAGGCGCAAGACGTTCCAGGACGATATGTGCGATGACGGCGCCCGCAGCGACGACAAACAGTCGCGACCATCGGGACAGGACCAGTGCCGACACGACCGCCAGAAGCAATCCCAACACCGCGTTGACCTCGGCAAAACCCTCTCGGGCCAGGCTGAGAAACTGTTCCACAAACTCCGGCATGCACTCCCCTCCCGCACGAAAACGCGGGTCTAACAATTGAAGCATTAACCGGAATTAACGACTTGTCACGCACACCAAGCCACGAGTATCACGAGACAACTTTCCTCCAGCCTTTGTGCGCTGTCAGCCAGGCGCGATCTCGACCATGATTTCATTGCGCCGAAACGGTGTCGGGACCCATGGCGGGTCGTATCGGGCGTAAACCGGCTCACCAATGGCCTCAATGCCGTTCCCGGCCAGCCAGGCGGCCAGCTCGTTGGCCTTTCGTCCAAATCGCGCATCAGAGGCGCCGCCCGAAAACCGGATCACGGCCATCCGACGGGCTGGCACCGCTTGCAGCGAGACCCGCGGATCGTTCGGCTCCGGCAGCGTTTCCATAGTCCACTCGGGCGGCATGATGAACGAGACTTGCCAGTCACCGCCGCCGGATCGGGACTGCGTGACCGGGCTGGTCATCGCGATCTCTTGCGAGCGTTGCTGGGTAACGGGGCTGGTCATCGCGATTTCAGCAGATCCGCTTGCGCCGCGCGCCTGGTTGTCTCCGAAAATATAGCCGGCCAAGGGGCGAAAGCCGGCATTGCCCGCCTGCCGCATCGATCCGTTGACCTGGACGGTGGCCCGTATCTGGGGCTCATAAACGCGAATTTCGATGGACCCATCGCGCATTTCCAGGACGTGCGGCGGCTCATCTGCCGCAATCGCAGGGGCAGCAAGCCCCAGTGCGAGGCCAGACAGCAACAACGTCACCAATTTCCGGTTGATCATGGGACTCTCCTTTATGGAGGTCCTACGCTGCCAAGCCGGTATCGGATCGGTGGCGACGCTACATCCGGAAAATCCCGAACCTGGTCTTCTCGATCGGCGCGTTCAGCGCCACCGAATGGCGGGCCCGGCCACGCATCCAGATCAACGCGCCTGGCGGCCCAACCGCTCGACCCGGTCGAGCATGGCCTGCCGCCCGTCCGGCCCACAGGCGCCGACACCGCCCAAAATGGTGTGGCGGACCGGGCTGAAACCCGACATGCGGAAGATGCCCGCCTCGAGCCCTTTCAGGCTGTGGGCGCCGAACAGGAGGCGGTAGGCGAAACCCGGCATGCCCATGGTGACAATGATGCGGACCGATTTGCCCCGCATGCGCCGTGCCGGCCATTTATGGCTGTCCCCGCCGGTATCGAGCAGGAAACCCGCCCGGCCGATCTGCTCCAGAAATGCCTTGAGCCGGGCCGGGATTGTACCCAGCCACAAGGGATAGGCGAGGACGAGATGGTCCGCCGCGAGGATTGCCTCCTGCGCCGCAACGATCTCGGCGCCGGGCGCTACGGCAAATTCAGCCTCGCTCGACAGGAAGTCGATCGGCAGGCCGGCGATATCGATGCGGGACACCGCATGCCCGCCCGCGACCGCGCCCTGCGCATAGGCCTCGCACAGCGCCGCCACGAAGCGTGCCGGCGCCCCGTCAGGGTGCCCGTTGATGATGCAGATCGATTTCGCCATGACCACACTCCTAGTGTGGTTTACCGTGCCGTCGGCCCCGGCACACCGTGACAGGCAGTCACAGGGCGTTTTTGGTCCAAAGAAACATGCATGCAAGGGTCGCGGCCGGAGCTGCTATTCCTCGAACAATCTCGGAGGCTGATTATTCATGACTTTCGGAAAATGCTCTTCATCCCAGGCATCCGGGCGGAACAGGATTTTTGCGGCAGATATGACCCGCGCCTCATCACGATAGGCCACTTCATCCAGTCCGATGTCATCGGTCGACCAGGAACGTCCGAGCAGATGTTCGTGGTCCCACGCCGTTGACAAGCCCAGCAGCAACTCGATGAGTGCCACACGGCCGGACTCATTGACGTAGATGCAAAGTTCGCCCGGCTTCCCGTCGGGATCTTGATCAATATCCAGCGTGATACGAGGACGGGATTGGGGCATTGGCCTACATCCTGAAAATACCGAACTTCGTTTTTTCGATCGGGGCATTGAGCGCCGCCGAAAGGGACAGCCCCAGCACGCGCCGGGTGTCTTCCGGCGCGATGATGCCGTCATCCCACATGCGGGCGGTCGAGTAATAGGGATTGCCCTCGGCCTCATAGGCCTCGCGCACCGGCGCCTTGAAAGCCGCCTCGTCTTCCAGCGACCAGTCCTCGCCGCGCGCTTCCATGCCGTCGCGCTTGACCGTGGCCAGCACGGCCGCCGCCTGTTCGCCGCCCATCACCGAGATGCGGGCATTGGGCCACATGAACAGGAAACGCGGAGAGTAGGCCCGGCCGCACATGCCGTAATTGCCGGCGCCATAGGAGCCGCCAATGATGACGGTGAATTTCGGCCCACGATAGGTCGACACGGCCGTGACCAGCTTGGCGCCATCCTTGGCGATGCCGCCTGCCTCGTATTTCGAGCCGACCATGAAGCCGGTGATATTCTGCAGGAAAACGAGCGGAATGCCGCGCTGGGCACAGAGCTGGATGAAATGAGCGCCCTTCTGGGCACTCTCGGAAAACAGGATACCGTTATTGGCAATGATGCCGACCGGCATGCCGTAGAGGCGGGCAAAACCCGTCACCAGCGTCTCACCATAGAGTTTCTTGAACTCGTCGAATTCGGAGCCGTCGACCAGGCGGGCAATGACTTCACGTACATCATAGGGCGCCCGGATGTCGGCCGGGATCACCCCGCCCAACTCTGCCGGGTCATGGGCCGGCTCGCGCGGCTCGGTGATGTCGAGATCGGTCTGCTTGACCGTGTTGAGCGTGCCGACAATGCGGCGCGCCGTGTGCAGGGCGTGCTCGTCATTGGCGGCATAATGGTCGGCGACGCCGGAGGTGCGGGCATGGACATCGGCCCCGCCCAGATCCTCGGCCGAAATGACCTCGCCGGTCGCGGCCTTCACCAGCGGCGGTCCGGCGAGAAAAATCGTACCCTGCTTGCGCACGATCACGGTCTCGTCCGACATCGCCGGCACATAGGCTCCGCCGGCCGTACACGAGCCCATGACGACCGCGACCTGGGGAATGCCTTCGGCCGACATGTTGGCCTGATTGTAGAAGATACGGCCGAAATGGTCGCGATCCGGGAAGACCTCGGCCTGGTGCGGCAGGTTGGCACCCCCGCTATCGACCAGATAGACGCAAGGCAGCCGGTTCTGCATGGCAATTTCCTGCGCCCGCAGATGCTTTTTCACCGTCATCGGATAATAGGCACCGCCCTTGATGGTTGGGTCATTGCAGACGACCATCACTTCGCGCCCGGAGACCCGGCCAATGCCGGCAATCATGCCGGCGCCGTGGACATTGCCCTCATACATGCCGTTTGCCGCCAAGGCGCCGATCTCGAGGAAGGGCGAGCCGGGATCGAGCAGGCGCTCGACCCGGTCGCGGGGCAACAGCTTGCCGCGGGACAGGTGTTTTTCGCGGGAGCGTTCCGACCCGCCGACCGCAGCCGCGGCTGTACGCAGCTGGAGATCGTCCACCAGCGCATCCATCGCCGTGGCGTTTTCCCGGAAGGTGGCAGAGGCGGTGTCGAGCGCGGAAACGATCTTGGTCATGGAGGCCCCGAAAGCAGCAATCGTTCTGGGTGATTAACCCGCGCATGGCGGTGAAAGCAAACAATCATGCATCCAAACCGGGCCCTCGTCGCATCCTGATGCCCGGAACGCACATGCAGGGGAGAAAACCATGCGCGCAATCATGACAGCCATCAGTATCGCCGCCGGGCTCAGCCTGGCCCCGCTCAGCCACGCCCAGGGCTCGGACGCGCCATCGCACGCCGAAGTCATGGTGCTCGGCACCTTCCACTTCACGGGCGGTGGCCAGGACATGATCAATCCGGAAGTCGACGACTTTCTCGCTCCGGCACGGCAGGCCGAGATCGCCACGGTCCTGGACCGGCTTGAAGCCTTCGCGCCGACCCGAATTGCCGTCGAGCTGATGCCCGAGCACGAGGCCGGCTTCAATGCGCGCTACGCGGAATTCCTCGCTGGCGAACGCGAGCTTGGCGTGAATGAGCGCCAGCAGATCGGCATGCGGCTCGCCGCCCGCCTCGGCCATGACCGGCTCTACGCCGTCGACGCCGGGGGCGGCATGGATTTCGACGCCATGATGTCTGCGGCCGAGGCCGCCGGGCAATCGGCGCTCATGGCCGAGTGGCAGAGCTATATCGCTGAAGTCCAGGCCCATATCGCGGAAACGGACTCATTGGACAAGAGCGTTCTCGAACGACTTGTTTCGGGCAATTCCGAAGAGATGCGGGAGATGCACAATCTCTACCTGCTCCTGGCACAGATGGGCGGTGCGAATGATCCGGCCGGCGCGCGGGAAATGACCAATTGGTGGGGTCGCAACATTCATATTTTCGCGAATGTGGCCCGCATCGCGGAACCGGGCGAACGCGTCCTTGTCCTGTACGGCGCCGGGCACAAGGCCCTGCTGGATGAGTATTTCCAGGGGGCCCCGAATATCACCTGGGTGGACTCTCTCGATTATCTCGAGACGGACGCCGATACGGCCATGCAATAGCCCAAAACAGGTTCCACCGTGCTTGGCAGGGAGGATGCGACCGCGTAAGGTTGCTATGTCGAACCGGGCGACGGATTCTTAATGAGTCCGGCTTTCCGTTAAGACATGATTCAGTCCTCCCTCGCAGGCTGATGGGGAATGAAGCCGGATTGCGTTAGACTCGTTCCGGTCTCTTTTCGGAGGTGTATATGCGCGTACAAGTATTTGTTACCGCCGCACTTTTTGCGAGCAGCGCGGCGCAGTCAGACGCCCAGCCCGTGTCCGATTCGACGGCTTGGCTGGAAGGTGTGACCGAACTTGAACATTCCGACGACGCGGCTTTGCTGCGCTGGCGGATTAACACTTCCAGCGCCTCGTCGGTTCCGATTCTTTTCGCCGGCGAGCACGAAGACCTGTCCGATATTTCCGCGGTGTCCGGCCAGGTGGACATTCACCCATTCGGCGACGAATTCTTCCTGTCGGCCGGAACCATCTCGCCGCGCGGCGACCGGGCCATTCCCGCCTGGATGCGCCAAGCCGGCAGCGCAGCCTCGGACGCTTTTCCCCATGCGGAACTCTCAGAAGAGCTGACCCGTTCGAATATCGACGCGCTGACACGGTATTTCGGCGCAGGCATCACGGTCCGCACCATCGACGCCTGGAGCGTCACCATGGAAGGCGGCGCCTATTTCCAGGACAGCAGCGAAGATCAAATGGTCCTGTTCGACCCGGAGACCGGCGAGCACATGCCGCTCCTGGAAGACCTCGACCGCGTTGATGCCGACGCCATTGGCGAGAGCCAGTCCCGTTCGGTCCGCCCGGTCGCCCATCTGGTCCTGCGTCGACGGTTCTGATCCTCGATCACGACGGGACAGGGTCAACCGCCCATCCCCCTTCATAAGCACCCTTCACGGCCCTAGACTGCCTGTCGATTCAAATCGCTGGCGGACCCATGGCCCTCAACCTCTCCTTCCTGCCCTTCCTCAACCGGGTCGAGAAATCCGTGCTCGACGCGGTCGAGCATGAAGTTGAATGGTTCTGCCTGCCAGCGGGGCAGATGCTGTTTCGCGAGGGCGACGATGCCGATGCCATCTATCTGGTGCGCTCGGGCGCCCTCGCCGCTTTTCGCAATGGTGCGCTCGGACGACCCGACCTGATCGGCTATATCCGCACCGGGGAACCGGTCGGTGAAATGTCGATGCTCGATGAGACGCCGCATTCGGCCAGTGTCTATGCCCTGCGCGACAGCGAGTTGGTGCGCCTGCCCAAGGCCAGTTTCGAACGCCTGACCAACAAGCATGCCAGCCTGATGCGTGAATTGTCGCGCATGATGCTGACCCGGCTGCGCGGACCGCGCCGGGCGTCCGGATCGGAGCCCAAGGTCTTCGCCCTGATCGGCACCTCGCCGACCATCGACCTGGACTATCGGGCCAGGGAACTCGCCTCGACCCTGGCCGGAATGGGGGTCAATTGCGGGATTGCCGACGAACAATGCGCCGACTGGAGCGGCCAGAAGCTCGACGCCATGGAAGCCGGGCACGACATTGTCCTGCTGACGGCGCGCTTCTCGAACCCGGCCTGGGCCCGTCGGGCCATGGGACGGGCCGACCGGATGTGGCTGTTTGCCCGCGCCGATGCCCGTCCCTCGACACCGCTCCTGCCGGACGACCCCTCGCCCGCGATGAAGCTCAAACTGCTTGATGTCGTGCTCCTGCACCCCGGCGGCGTGACGGCCGCGTCGAGGCCGCAGGACTGGGCCAATGCTGCCGACGCGTCACGTGTGTTTCACTGGCGCCAGGACCATCACGTCGCCGATACCGCGCGGCTCGCCAGGACCCTCGCCGGCCGCTCGGTCGGACTGGTCGTGTCCGGCGGCGGCGCTCGGGCCTATGCCCACATGGGCGCCATCCGGGCCCTGCGCGAAGCCGGCATGCCGTTCGATTTTGTCGGCGGCGCCTCGATGGGCGCGATCATCGCGGCCGGGATTGCGCTGGACTGGTCTGATGACGAGCTGGAGCGGCGGATCCGCAAGGCTTTCGTCGACTCCAACCCGCTCGATGACTGGACCCTTCCGGTGGTCTCGCTGGCCAAGGGCGAGAAAGTCGATGCACGGCTCAAGGAACATTTCGGCGAGGTCGAGATTGCAGAAATGGTCCGCCCCTTCTTCTGCCTGTCGTCAAACCTGGCCAGCGGACGCCCCCAGGTTCACCGCACCGGCCTACTGCGCCATGCCCTGCGCGCCTCGATCGCCATTCCGGGCCTGTTGCCGCCGGTCGTGGTGCACGGCCAGATCCTGGTCGATGGCGCCGTCTTCTCGAATTTCCCGGCCCGCGAAATGCGCGCCTTCCACCGCGGCGCCGTTGTCGGTGTTGACGTGACCCGCGCCCAGGGCCTCAACCCCGCCGATTTCGAGGACCCGCCGGGCTTTATCGAATGGGTTCGCAAGAATGGCCTGAAATCCCCGCCGCCCATCGCCTCGCTGTTGATGCGGGCGGCGACCATTGGCGTGGCCGATCATCGCGATCTGGGCCGGGAAGCGGCTGACCTGCTCATCCTGCCGGAAACCTCGGTCGACATCCGCTCCTGGGACCGGTTCGAGGAAGTCCGCGATGCCGGCTATGACGCCGCCCAGGGGATGCTGGCCGGCATTGATGACGAGATGCGGGTGACGCTGGGCCTTGCGGCTGCGCCTCAAAAAGGCGGGTAATCCGCCTCCCAATGCATGAGCTCGATGGCGCGCTCTGCCGTTTTGCGGTTGAGACAGGCGGCCTGTTCGACCCGCTCCAGCGTCCCACCGGCATAAAGACTGGCCAGGAACAGGCAATCCTGGTCGCGATGACCAATCCAGCTGCGCTGGGCTTCACGCAGAGCGACCACGGAAAGGTCTGGCAGGCTCTCGCGCAGATCGCGATAGCTTTCATTCAACCACCGGTCCCAGGCCTCATATTCGTCGCCACGACAGGCCATCATGCCAGCTGTCGTCTCCCCGTCAGCCACCAATTGCTCGCAGGCCTGCGTATACTCGCCGATACAGGCGGCCCGGTCGGTCGCCGCCGGGTTGCGGTAAAGGCAGGCATCGATGGTGTCATAGGCGGACAAACGGTCCATCCGGCCCTGCTGCGGCTCAGCCGGCGCCGAGTTGCAGCCGACGGCCAGCAGACCCATGATCAGTGCGGATAGCAGTCGTTTCATGCGTGACTCCCTGTGAGATGACGCTAGCAGTCCGTCGGACCATCGTCAGCCTTGCTTACCGGTATTCCGGATTGGGATGGTCGAAGCGTGCGCCGTCATCCCAGTCCGTGCGGGAATTGCCTTGCGCGGGCAGGCCGCCGGCCCGTTTCAGCATCGCTGCCAAATGCATCAGATTCCAGCTCATGAAGGTCGTATTGCGCTGGGTGAAGTCATTTTCCGGACCGCCTGAGCCGTCGTCCAGATAGGACGGCCCCGGCCCCGCCTCGCCGATCCAGCCGGCATCAGCCTGGGGCGGGATGGTGTAGCCGACATGCTGGAGTGCGTAGAGCACGCTCATCGCAACATGTTTGATGCCATCCTCATTGCCGGTCACGAGGCAACCGCCCACCTTGCCATAGGTGGCATACTGGCCTCGTTCATTCAGATCGCCGGACTGGGCGTAAAGCCGTTCGATCAGGACCCGCGCGACAGAGCTTTCCTCGCCCAGCCAGATCGGCGTGCCGATGACCAGGATGTCCGCCGCCTCGATCCTCTGCCAAACCGACGGCCAGTCATCACGCGGCCAGCCATGCTCGGCCATGTCGGGATAGACACCGTAGGCGACGTCATGGTCCACCAGCCGGATCAGGTCGGTTGCAACGCCCTGTTTCTCCATGATGGCCCGCGACACCGCCATGAGGCCTTCAGTGTTGGAGGTCTCCGGCGAGCGCTTGAGCGTGCAATTGACGAAAACGGCTTTGAGGTCGGAATAGTCGGCCATGAAAAAGGCTCCAGGCAGCGATTGCCCGGAGCCTAACATGTCTGACGATGTGATCGACGGCTAGTTCGTCTCGTCGAACAATTCCCGGCCGATCAACCAGCGACGGATCTCAGACGTCCCGGCGCCGATCTCATAGAGCTTGGCATCGCGCAGCAAGCGGCCGGTCGGATATTCATTGATATAGCCGTTTCCGCCCAAGAGCTGGATCGCGTCCAGCGCCATGAGGGTTGCGCCCTCGGCGGCATAGAGGATGGCGCCGGCGGCGTCCTTGCGCGTGGTCTGGCCGCGATCACACGCCTGGGCAACGGCATAGACATAGGCGCGGGTGGCATTCATCCGGACATACATGTCGGCCAGCTTGCCCTGGACCAGCTGGAATTCGCCGATCGATTTGCCGAACTGCTTGCGCTCGCGGATATAGGGCATCACCACATCCATGCAGGACTGCATGATGCCGACCGGGCCGGAGGCCAGCACGGCGCGTTCATAGTCGAGTCCGGACATCAGAATTTCGACGCCCTTGCCCTCATCGCCCATCATGTTTTCCGCCGGGACTTCACAATCCTCGAACACCAGCTCACCGGTTTCGGATCCGCGCATGCCCAGCTTGTCGAGCTTCTGGGCGACCGAGAACCCCTTCATGCCACGCTCGATGATAAAGGCCGAAATGCCGCGCGAGCCGGCGCTGGTATCGGTCTTGGCGTAGACGATCAGCGTATTGGCCGCCGGCGCATTGGTGATCCACATCTTCGAGCCATTGAGCACGAAATGGTCACCCTTGCGCTCGGCTTTGAGCTTCATCGAGACGACGTCGGACCCGGCACCCGGCTCGGACATGGCCAAGGATCCGACATGTTCGCCGGAGATCAGCTTGGGCAGGTATCTGGTCTTTTGTTCCGCATTGCCCCAGCGCCGCATCTGGTTGACGCAGAGATTGGAATGGGCGCCATAGGACAGGCCGACCGAGGCCGAGGCGCGGGAGATTTCCTCCATCGCGATCACATGCTCGAGATAGCCGAGGCCGGTGCCGCCATCCTCTTCGCTGACGGTGATACCCAGCAGGCCTAGCTCCCCCATCTTCTGCCACAGGTCGGCCGGGAAGACGTCGGACTGGTCGATCTCGGCGGCTCGTGGCGCGATCTCGTCAGAGGCAAAGGAACGGACGGTGTCACGGATCATTTCGGCCGTGTCACCGAGATTGAAATCAAGCGAGGGGTATTGGTTCGGTATCATGCCGCGCGATGTAACACGGCCCGCGACCGGGTCAAGTCAGACCGGCGCAGGCGGTGAAACAGATTGGCGCAAAAAGGGCTAGTCCGAAGCCTTTTGTTTCAACTTGGACAGCCAAATCGAAGCGAGTTGCCATCCGGCAACGATGACGAGGAAAAATCCAGCGAGCGCCATGCCGAAATTCAGCGTCATCTCGCGTTGCGCCATGATGTAGTCCCACTCGGCCGCCGCGAGGACACTGCCGAAGCCCGCCAGCAGACCACCGGCCACCAGCACGGCGATGAAGGTCCACATGCCGTCATCCGACCGCGGGCCCGGGCGGGGCGTCGTGGCATGTACATCAGCAGCGAGATCGCGAGGCGTGAATTCATCAGCCTCTTCGGACATCGGATCGTGACCGGCCATCATCGGATCGTCGTGTCCATCATCATCAACCGGGGCATGATCCGACGCGCCATCAGCCGCCGGCTCGCCTTCGACGTCGCCCACAGCGCCCTGCGCTTCCGCCGGTGTTTCTGCCGGATGCGGCGGCGGTGTGTCATCCCCGGTCAGCACGACCTCGCGCTCGACAATCTCGTCATCCGGAATACTGACCGGTTGCAGTTCGGCGCCAGGTTCGACATCCGCGTCACCCTGCGCCTCGAGAGCGGGCTCGACCTCCTCGACCATATCCGGACCGGCGTTTGCCTCCGGGCTGGCATCGACCAGGCTTTCACCCGGGTCAGCCGCGACCGCTGCCGCGGTGTCAGCGGCCTCAACCGGCTCGGCGGCCACCTCGTCGGCAACAACGTGGAAACGGCCCTGCATGATACTGGTGAACGCGTAACCCAACCCCATGCCTGCGGGCAGATCGAGGGCGTAGTGCTCCGGCACCGATTGCTCGGTTTCGGTACTCGCGGGCACAGCAGGGGCGGCCTCGGCCTCCACTGCCGTCGTACCAGCCTGACGGTCGGTGAGGACGAATCCCAAGCCCATCCCATCCGGCAGGTCGAACGCGGCCAGCGGCGCGGCGACCGCTGCAGGTCTGCCATCGGAGGGCTCTTCGCCCGTCATCCCTGTTTCGGCGGTGGCCTGGTCGGCAACCGGCGTCTCGACCGGTGCCCCGTCGGTTTCCGGCACGGCGGCCGAATCGCTTCCGACCTCCGCAATTTCCTCGGCCATCCGGGCGATCACTCGGTCGGCCGCAGCCTCCGGGTCCGCCTCGGCAGCGGGTTCCGCCTCAGCCTCGACTTCTTCCGCCACAGGTTCGGATTCAGCTTCAGGTTCGGATTCAGCTTCAGGCTCGGATTCAGCTTCAGGCTCGGCGACGCCCGCATCGGGTTCGTCGTCCACAGCTTCGTAGCGTGTCTCGATCGGGTCGTCCCGCATCTCGGAGACAGCCTCGGCAACCGGGGCCATCTCGGTCTCGCCAAGTTCGCGTCGAACCTCCGGCGGCAGCGCTTCGACCGTTGCCAGGATGCGCGCGATCTCGTCTTCAGCCTCACGGCGACGGGCGAGGCCGGCATCAAAGGGCGGCGGCGGCGGCGGAAGGTCCGCGCCAGGTTCGGGCGGCGGGGCCTCGGCGCCCGCAATCGCGCCTTCCAGCACACGTTCCTCGGTCGGGTGTTCGATCTTGATCACCAGCTCGACCGGTTCGGACTTGCGCGCCTTGCCCGACTGGGCCGGCAGCAGCGCATCGAGGAACAGGCGGCTTTCGGCTTCCCGACGCGACGAGGTACCGTCACCGTACGCGGCCAGCGCTTCGCCAGCGGCCCGGGCGCGTCCTTCGAACAGAAAACGGGCAACGTCTGACCGACGGAAACTGTCAACGCCGACATCATGGACAAAGGATGTCAGGGCATCGCGCTGTCCGCGTGACAGCGGACCGGTAATGCTGTCATCGACGACTTCCTCGGCGCGCATCACGTCATAGATCAAAAGCAGCGCGGCTTCGTCCTCATTGACCCGTACACCTGACCGGGCGGCGGCGCGGTGGCCGTAGCCGACAACCCAACGCCCATCATCGCCCTGTTCGGCCTGAGGTCTGAATGGCTCGAACCGCTTGATGAGTTCGCGGGCAGCCGGAGATGTTTTCAATCGCGGTTTCATGCGTGTTCCGTTTCAGGACGGCGCGCCAGAGATATGGCCAGTCCCTGCAAGCCTGACGCCGCGATCCTAATCCTGCCCCGGATTATAGACATCCGTGGTGTCGAGCGCGGTGAAGGGCGCGAGAAATCCGCCACCGGCTCCACCGCCAATCAGGTAGATCTCGCCCTCCAGGACCGCAGCCCCGCCGCCGGTACGCGGCGCCGGGAGCGGTGTCTCGTCACGCCAGGCGTCTTCGCCGGGCTGCCAGGACACATGCGTCTGGAGCGTCTCGCGCCCGTCGGGCCCGCGACCGCCAAGCAAATGAATACGTCTGTCCAGAACCGCGACCGCCGCGCCAGAGCGGGGCGCCGGCATGTCCGGACCGCGCGACCAGTCACCGCTGACCGGATCGAAGATATCGAGCCGCGTCGTTGTTTCGCCATCAATGCGGCCGCCGGCGAGGTAGACACGCCCATCCAGGGCTGCGGCAGCCATGCCACGGCGGGTGACACCCTCCGGCGCGTCCAGTGTCTCCCAGCTCCGCTCCTCAGGGTCAAAAACGAAGACGCTGCCATCATCCGTCAGTCCGCCAAAGGCATACAGCGAGCTGCCGATGGTCAGGAGCGCCATGTCGGCCTTGGCGGCGGGCATCGCCGCTTCGCTCTGCCAGATATTGCCGGCAAACGACCAGGACCAGACGCCAGCGCTGGGCGCGACACCGTCTTCACCGCGGGCATATCCGCCGGCGACATAGATGCGATCATTGATCATCGCCATGCCGAAGCGCTCGAGGCCGCGAGGCAGGGGCGTTTCCGGGAACCAGCGATCGAGCTCCCGGTCATAGCTTTCGAACTCGTCACGTGGATCGGTCAGGCCGGAACCGCCAGCCGCATAAATCCGGTCGTCATAGACCACCACCGACAGACCGGCGCGAGAGGCGTCCAGACGGGCGGCACTTTCCCATTCACCCTGTCCGAAGGCCGGGCTTCCCAGCACGGCCAGCAGGCTCACGATAAGAACAGATAAACGCACGTTTTCACCATTTGATTGCCCGGACGCCAGACCACCCGGCCTTGCCATCCCCGCGCGGATATCATCACAACAGGACGATTGTCGCCAGCCCCAGGAATGCGAGGAAGCCGATAACATCGGTGACCGTCGTCACAAAGACCGACGAAGCCACCGCCGGGTCAGCCCCCGAACGGACCATGGCCAGCGGAATGAGGATGCCCGACAGGCCGGCACAGGCCAGATTGAGCACCATTGCGATCGCGATGACCGCCGCCAGGCTCCAATCCTGGAACCACAACACCGTCACAAGCCCCATCACGATGGCAAATATGATCCCGTTCACCAGCCCGGTGGCCAGTTCGCGCCAGATCACCCGCACAGCATTTGCCGCAGTCAGGTCGCGCTCGGCAATCGATCGAACCGCAACCGCGAGCGACTGCGTCCCGGCGTTGCCGCCCATCGAAGCGACAATCGGCATCAGCACAGCCAGCGCGACCACCTGGGAGATCGCCCCCTCGAACAGGGCAATCACTCCGGACGCCAGAATAGCTGTCGCCAGATTGACCAGCAGCCAGGGCGCACGTGAGCGCACGGAGCGATAGACGGTATCCGCGAGTCCAGCCTCGTTGACGCCGGCAAGGGCCAGAAGGTCTTCCTTGTTCTCGTCCTGGATGACGTGGACGATATCGTCCAGGGTCAGCATGCCGGTCAGGCGCCCGGCATCGTCAACCACCGGGGCCGAGACCAGGTGATATTTCTGGAACAGGTAGGCGACCTCTTCCTGGTCGGTCTCCGGCGCCACCAGGATACGCGGCGCTTCCATCAGATCGCTCAGCGCCACATCGCGCCGGGCGCTCAGGAGCCGACAGACGGGAATTTCTCCAACCGGCCGGAAGCCCGTGTCGATCACGAACAGGTCATGAAACTTGTCAGGCAGGTCGTCAGCCGCATCGCGCATGTGATCCAGTGCATGGCCGACCGACCAGAATTCCGGCGCCGCAACGAATTCACGCTGCATGAGTCGGCCGGCCGTCTCGTCCTCGAAGGACAGGCTCTGCTCGACCGCTTCACGATCGACATCGGAAAATTCGGCGAGGACGGCGGCGCGGGTCGCGTCATCCATCTCCTCGACGACCTCGGTCGCATCATCGGAGTCGAGTTCCTGGATCGCCGCAGCCAGGTGGGCGGTGTCCAGGTATTCCATCACGACTTCGCGCGTGTCGGGCTCAAGCTCGGCGAGCACTTCACCGGTGATGATATCAGGGGCCAGTTCGGCGAGCGCGCCTTGCTGATTGGCCGAGAGCTGCTCGACCACGTCGGCGATATCGGCTTCATGCAACGGCACCAGCATCCGCCGCACAAGATCGCCATCCCCGTCGGCGAGCGCCTGCCGCAGATTGGCGACGAATTCCGGATCCGTATCCGCCCGCGCAGGCGAATCGATCAGGACATCGTCATCAAAAGCAGCTTCGCCCATGCTGGCCTCCTGGCAGGGATGTAATTGAGTTCAGCGCGGAAATGGAACGAGGACGCGACTGATGCAGCAGTCTTAACCGTCCAGCCTGCCAACCTCAATCGTATTGACCTGAACTAGCGGCGCTTTATGACTTTTATCGGGTGGAAGCGGGGCTTTGGCGTGTTCAGTATCACGGGCGAGGAAAACCTGCCGGTTCTGATCGGCCTGGCGATCGGCGGCGGACTGGCACTGATCGTCCTTCTTGTCCTCGGGTTCACCCGCCTCGGCGGTGCGGGACGCGTCACTTCGAGCCACCTTCTCGGGCAGGCACTGGCGACGCTGGCAGAACGCGCGGGCAGCCTGACCCTGCTGTGGATCGGTATCAGTTTCGCCTACACCGCCATCACGCTGTTCGCTCTCCTGGCGGGACGGACGAGCACGCTGTTTGAAACGGCGATGGCAGCGGCGCTGATCTTCCTCGGTCACAAGACAATGCTCGAGCGACCGGCAGCGGCGGTCGGCCTTGACGTTCCGCAGACCGGCTATTGGAGCATCCTGCTCAGGTCGCTGGCGCTTGGCATCATTGTCCTGGTGACCGCCGGCCTGGTCTTTGTTCTCGCCGCCCTGCTCGTTGCCCTTGCCGGAATGGCCGGGTTGGGCGGAGACACCCCGCGGCTGGTCGCGGGTATCGGCGCCGGCATCGCCGCGATCTGGCTGAGCACACTGTTTGCCCGACTGGCCTTCATCTACCCCTCCAGCGTGCTGGGCGGTCGCGACTGGTTCGGGACAGCGCTGGGCCGCGCCGCGCCCGTCGCTATCGGCCTCAGCGCCAGCCTGTGGCTGGTCGCCCTGGCCTCCATCGCCATCATCATTCCGATGGTGATCTTGTCGGATACGCTGGTGATGTCGATCGTGGCGTCTCTGCCCGCCACACCGGGGGACCTTCTCGACGATGTCGGCACACCGCTGTTCTGGCTGCGCCTGGTGATGGAGGAATTACCGCTGAACCTGCTGCTGGTCGCCTATTCCCTTGCCAGTATTGCCTGCGTGTCCGCCGCGTACAGGATCACGGTCCTGGATCCGGCCACGCCGGACCAGAAGGGTTAGGTCACGATTATTCGGGAAACAGGGCCTCTCGCCAGGAGAGACATGGTGCGGTCGAGAAGACTCGAACTTCCACGGGTTTTACCCCACAGCGACCTCAACGCTGCGCGTCTACCAATTCCGCCACGACCGCACGTCATGGAGGCGCGGGAGATAGCAATATCCCCGCACCTTGTGAAGAGGGTTTTACCGCGCTTTATGCAGCTGCGAAGAATTCATTGGCATCGGCCGGCCCGGTGATGGACACGGCGATGCGGTCGCCCTGGATGACGACGTCGCCACGGGCGATGGGATGATTGTTGGCCAGGATCCACACCTGGTCGTCCTCACCCGAATCAAGCGGGATCACCGCACCGCGTCCCATGCGGAGGAATTGCTGGATCGGCATCTTGGACCGGCCCAACAGGACTGAAATTTCCACTTCCACCGAACTGATCTGACTCACGTCGCACTCCAGGACTTGCGGATCATCATCGCGGGCCTGATGTTTGGCCAATACGGTTTCCGCAGCGTTAAGACATCAAGATATGGCATTACAAAACGTCGAATGGGCAGTCTCGCCCGGCCTGACGCCCTATGAACCCGCCCTCGCCTTCATGGAAGCGCGCGCGGCAGCGATCGCGGCGGGCGAGGCCGATGAGCTGGTCTGGCTGCTGGAACACCCGCCACTCTATACCGCCGGGACCAGCGCCAAGGCCGGTGACCTGCTGTCGCCGGACCGTTTCCCGGTTTACGAGACCGGGCGTGGCGGCGAGTACACCTATCACGGGCCGGGACAGCGTGTGGCCTATGTCATGCTCGACCTGACGCGACGCGGCCGCGATGTGCGCAAGTTCATCCAGTCGCTGGAAGACTGGCTGATCGGGGCCGCGGCGCAGTTCGGCGTCCAGGCCGGCATTCGCGACGGCCGGGTCGGGGTCTGGGTCGACCGGTCAGGCGGACGCGAGGACAAGATCGCGGCGATCGGCGTGCGCCTGCGCCGCTGGGTGTCCTTTCACGGCATCGCCTTCAATGTCGATCCGGATCTGAGCCATTTTGGCGGCATCACCCCGTGCGGTATTTCTGATCCGCGATTCGGGGTGACCTCACTTGCTGATCTCGGTCACACCGTGGACATGGCTGATTTCGACACGGCCCTTCATCTGGCCTGGACCGAGGCCTTCGGCCCGGTCCGCCGGGCCGAGGCGCCGGATTTGATGTCGGATTAAGTCTCTGTACGGTTCAGGGCTGAGCCGCACCGGACCCGTTGCGCTGCAAGGTCGCGAACCAGATCGCGAATACGCCCAAGACCGCCCAGAAACCGATAAAGGATGGCCAGGCGCCGGCCTGCACCATCGCCATCAGACGTTCCTGATCCGATTCAAGCCAGGCCTGGAAAGCCGGCTGAAAACCCGGATCAGACAGGGCTTCGCTGAACGCGACCTGATCCGATGTATCGAGCCCCTGTTCCTCCGCAAACTCGATCATCGCGTCAAATACCTGCATGCCGAATCCGACCAGGGCGCCAACGCCCTTGGCAAGAATGGCCAGAACCAGAGGCAGAATGGCCAGTCCGGTCGCGCGTCCGGCATGGCGACGCCGATTGGCGAACAACGAGTAGCAAACGAACCAGATCGCAAACAGGGGCACGATCCCGGGAACCGGTGCGGACCCGAAATTCAGGCGCAGCGCGTCCACTGCCATCAGGATGACGATCCCGAGCACAAAGGCCGAGACCGAGGCGCGGTGATTGGGCAGCAGTAGGGCAAGCGGGTTCATGAGGGCATCCTCTGGACAATAAAACGGCCGGTCCCCGTATCTACCCGGGTACCGGCCATATTCAAGCAGGATTCGAACCGGCTTGGACGCACCGGTTCAGCAGGCTGTCGGCCTACATCTTGTAGACGAAATAACCGACCACCCCGTTGGCGATGATCGTCGTCAGGCTGGACGCCAGCACTGTGCCTGGCGTTGCCACCGGCATGCCCCCGGCCGACGAGGCCATGCTGCCCCCCAGAACCGGTCCCAGTACCAGGTTGACGACCACAGAGACCACGATCACCGCGAGGATCGCGGCCAGGGTCAGCCAGCCGGACTTGCCGGCATCATGAAAGCGCTTCGAATAGACGCACACCCAGGCGAAAATCGAGGCCAGGGCAACAAGGATGCCGAGCAGGCTGAACAATCCACCCAAGCCAGGCGTGAGCGACAGGATCTGCATGACCAGATTGATGACGATGATGGCGATGATGCCCTGCGCGAATTCCATCGGCGACAGTTTGCCGGCGGCACCAAACAAAACACGTTGTGCGTCGGCAGGTTTGAGAATGAATGCGTCAACTGACATGAGTTGGACCCTCCCCGGTTTGCGATCCGGGGAGCCTACGCGAATTCAGGGAATTGGCCACGCCTCTTTCGCCTCTGGCGGGAAACGCAGCCTGTCCGACCACTGTTTCGGGGGCCCCGGCGTCTTTCAGTCCGTCGTCACTCGAACTCGACCAGCAACTCATCCGCCGCCACAGACGCCCCGGCTTCGACCTTGACCGCCTTGATCGTGCCATCGGTCTCGGCCCGCAGGACGTTTTCCATTTTCATCGCTTCGACGATGACTAGGGGTTCCCCGGTCTTGACGGTCTGCCCCTCTTCCACCTCGAGCGAGACCACCAGGCCCGGCATCGGCGACACGACCAGCTTGGCCATGTCCGGCTTTTCCTTTTCCGGCAGCAGGGCATGCAGCTCGGCAGCACGGGCCGTGCAGACCAGGGCCACGGCCGAGAAGCCGCGGTGGCGCATCTGATAGCCCTCGGTCCTGTCCGCAAACTCCAGGGCGATGGCCTCACCATTGATGCTGGCCTCGAACAGGTGCTGGCCGGCCCGCCATGTGGTTTCGACCTGGAGACGCTCCGACGCCAGCGACGGGGCCCAGATCGTCGCCTGACCATTGCCGGTCATTTCGATCTCGACCGGGATGCGGCGCTTGTCCAGCAGGACCACCCATTCGCGCACGGTGGGCTCATCTGCCGGGCGTAACCGCCCCTCGATCTGGCTGGCCCGGCGCACGAAGGTTTCATGCACGAAGGCCGCAGCGCAGGTCATGGCGACCAATTGCTCCTCGCGCGGCGCGGTGCCGTGAAAACCGTCCGGATAATGCTCGCCGATATAGCCGGTATGGATACGACCGGCGCGGAAGTCGGCCTCGTCGAGGACAGCCGACAGGAAAGGCGCATTGGATTGCAGGCCTTCGACGTGGAGGCGATCCAGCGCCGCTGACAGCGTGTCGATCGCGATCTCGCGGGTTTTGCCATAGCCGATCACCTTGGCGATCATCGGATCATAGAAGAGCGAGATTTCATCGCCCTCGCGCACACCGGCATCGATGCGCAGCGTCCCCTCGCCCAGCTTGCCCTCGGCCGGCTCCTGGAAGCGCTTCAGGCGGCCGATCGACGGCAGGAAACCGCGATAAGGGTCCTCGGCGTAAAGACGGGCCTCGACGGCCCAGCCCTTGATCGGCACATCGCGCTGGGCCAGGCCGAGTTTCTCGCCAAAGGCCGAGCGGATCATCAGTTCGACCAGATCGACATCAGTGGTCAGCTCGGTGACCGGGTGCTCGACCTGGAGACGGGTATTCATCTCGAGGAAGTAGAACTTCTTGTCCTTGTCGACGATGAATTCGACCGTGCCGGCGCTGTCATAATCAACCGCAGCGGCCAGCGAGACGGCCTGCGCGCCCATGGCCTCACGGGTCTTCTTGTCGAGGAAGGGCGACGGCGCTTCTTCCAGGACTTTCTGGTTGCGTCGCTGGATCGAGCATTCGCGTTCATTGAGATGGATGACATGGCCATGCTTGTCGCCCATCACCTGGATCTCGATATGGCGCGGCTCCTCGATGAATTTCTCGATCAGGATGCGATCATCGCCGAACGACGATTTGGCCTCATTGCGAGCGGCCTTGAAGCCTTCCTTGACCTCGGCGTCCGAGCGCGCAATCCGCATGCCCTTGCCGCCGCCACCAGCCGACGCCTTGAGCATGACCGGATAGCCGATCGCCTTGGCCGCGGCGAGCGCGGTGTCGGCATCGGCGATTTCGCCATCGGCGCCGGGAATGGTCGACACGCCGGCCTTGGCGGCCAGTTGTTTCGAGCGGATTTTGTCGCCCATCGCGTCGATGGCGTGGATGTTCGGACCGATCCAGCCGACACCGGCCTTTTCCAATGCCTTGGGCAAGGCGGGGTTTTCCGACAGGAAGCCAAATCCGGGATGAACCGCATCGGCGCCGGTCTGCTTGACCGCATCAAGGATCTTGTCGAGCACGAGATAGCTCTCGCCCGGAGCGGACGCGCCGATGAAGACGGTCTCGTCCGCCATTTCGACCGCGAGGCTGTCCGCGTCGGCTTCCGAATAGACCGCGACCGTGGCGATGCCCAGCCGTTTGCAGGTCTTGATGACGCGGACGGCGATTTCGCCGCGATTGGCGATCAGGATCTTCTTGAACATGCGGGCCCCTTGATCCGGCAGCGGACGATTACCGCTCGATTGTCACGGGTTTAGCGTGGCTTGTAGCCGGGCGGCAAGCGGTGGCGACGGCCCGTCTCAGTCGCGCGACTGCGGCGGCTCCAGCCAATCGGCTTCCAGCGCCCGCAATTTGCCGACGATCGACACCAGGAAGGCGGTCGACCAACCGATCATCAGAAAGCCGGTAAAGCCTTCCATCGCCGAGACCATCCGCCACGGACCGCTCATCACCACCTCGCCATAGCCCAGCGTGGTGAAGGTCGAGGTGGAAAAATAGAGCGCGGTCTCGAAATCCGGAAAGGCGTCGAGCACCATGTAAAGGGCGGCAAAGCTCCAGATTTCCACGGCATGAACCACGAACAGGCCCAGCACGATCAACAGGATGAACAGGGCCTGCCGCAAGGTTGACCCATGCGGGCTGATGCGTGTCGAGCGCACGCGTGCCAGCACCAGGAGCGAGCCCAGACCAACCATGTGGACCAGTACGGTCCAGACGGCCATGGCGGTCGAAACAAGCAGGGCAGCGGTCATCGGTCTTCTCCAGAGCTGGCACCGGGCGCGATTCGGCTTAGTGTCGATGGCAAAGGGGAATCGATCAATGAGCAAAGCCGTATACCGCCTGTCCTCCATCGCCCGCCCGCTGGAAGCCAAATATCCGACCAACCGTGCCGTGCTGATCGCCTTGCCCCTGATCGGACTGGGCCTCGGCCTCTACGCCTATCTCTCGACCGGCGGCGGCGCGGTGAACGCCGTGATCACCGGTCTGGAAGCGATGGTCGTCACCTTCCTGGTCTGGGCGCTGGGCCGCGAGGCCGATCCGGACCGCAACCTGACCGCCTTCGTGGCGGCGGCCCTGGTCATCTACGCTCTGGTCATGGGCCTGCCGGTCGCGGTCTGGACGCTGGCCTTTGTGTTGATGGCGGCGCGAACGGTGAACCGCACTGTCGGCCAACCGGCCAAGCCCGGCGATCTGGTCATGGTGCTGATCCTGGCCGGTTTCTCGGTCTTTGCCGACGGTTACGCCCTGATGGGCCTGGTCGCCGCGATCGCCATCGCCATCGACGTCAATCTGGACCGTTCGCGCACTCTGGCCCTGATCGCCGCCCTCGCAGCGCTGGGACTGACGGTCTGGCAATTGATCGAGCTGGAGGGCGACTTTGCCGCCCTGCTGTGGCCTGAGGGGGCCTCGATGCACCTGATGGCCCTGATCGGCGGGCTGGTCGTGATCGGCCTGTTGAGCACCCTGCTCTGCCCGCGTCCCGACAGTGTCTGCGATGCGCGCGGAGAGCCGCTGAGCCATGCCCGCGTCCGGGGGGGCCGGCTGGTCATCTCCCTGGCCCTGCTGGTCGGCATGGCAGAAGGCAACGGCCTGGCCCATGCGCTCTACCCGCTCGGCGGTGTGCTTCTGGTCACCTTCATAGTCGGCTTCATCCCGACGCGGCGAGGCAAGCCTGCGGGCTGACCGCCCTTCCCCACCGGCACCAAATGCGGGACACTGGAGATCCGCCGCACTACGGAACCGAAATGAGCGCCCCACATCACCCCGACCATGACGGTCCCGCGCAGTCCAAAGCGGCGCGCAAGCTTTCAGACTGCGTCACGCGCGACGAGTTGCGCGCGCTCTCGCGCACCACGAACTGGCAGGGCGCGCTGATGCTGGCCGGCAATCTCGGCCTGCTGGCCGCCGCCTTCGCGCTCGCCATTGCCTGGCCCAACGCGCTGACATTTCTGGCCGCCATCCTGCTGATTGCGGGGCGCCAGCTGGCCCTGTCCATCATACTGCACGACTGCGCCCACAAATCCCTTTTCCGCACGCCGGGGCTCAATGAATTCACCGGACAGTGGGTCGGCGGCGCGGCGGTTGACGTGCCGCTGCAGCTCTATCGCGATTATCATCTCGACCATCACCGCCATGCCGGCACCGACAAGGATCCCGACCAGGGCCTGGTGAAGGCCTATCCAGTCACCCGTGCCAGCCTGCGCCGCAAATTCATCCGCGACCTGACCGGCCAGACCGCCATCCGCGATCTGATCATGGCCTGGAGAAAGCCCGACTGGCGCCAGAAGACGCCCTTTCTGGTGTTCCAGCTGGTCCTGCTCGTCGCCCTCACCGCCGCCGGTGCGCCCTGGGCCATCGCCCTGTGGTGGGCGGCGCGTATCTTCATTTATCCGGCAATCATGCGGCTGCGGAATATCGGCGAGCACGGCGTCGCCGCCGATCGCTACGACACCGAGCCGCGCCTCAACACCCACACCACATTGGCGCGCTGGTTCGAGCGCCTGCTGGTGGCGCCCAACAACGTCAATTTCCACCTCGAACACCACATCTTCGCCGCCGTCCCGCCCTACAACCTGCCCCGCCTGCACACCCTGCTGGCGCAGCGTGGCTATTATGACGGCCATGCCTGCGTGACCCGGGGCTATCCGGCTATGCTGGGCAAGGCGGTGCGGGCAGCGTGACAGCGCTTGCCTAGTTTCACTCCGGTTCCGCCGTGTTTTTCCCGGAAGCGCGCCAGCGCTATCCGGGACCAACAGGCGGCTCAGCGCTTCAAAGCGGGTTCGGTCGGTCCCGGGTCTTCGCCCGGGAAAAATGGGTTGTGAGGGTGGGTGCGCGCGGGCGCGGGCCGATCCATAAATCGCTTGTCAGCCAGCAGGCCGTATCCGTTTCTTCCGGTCAAGGGCCCGAAGGGCCGCGAAGCGGGCATGCCCCTTGACCGGAAGAAACGGATACGGCGACCTCTAGGCAAGCGAAATATGGATGGGTGAGCGCCAGGCGCCACGCCAATAGAGAACACTCACGCGAGAGATTCTTTTAAGATGCCCAAAAGGTGTTTCGGGAGCGCGTGCGCGGCAGCCCAGAGGCTCACTATAGCAAGTCGAAATCGGTTCGGGTCGGCCAGCATACTGCCGTCAAGTGGCGTGTGAGAAACCAACGCCTGTTCAAGGTTTTCCCTTTGAACTCCCTGAAACGAAGAAAGAAACTCGCGTATCTCTCGATCACCAAACTTGTAATCAAGCTCGTGGGCTAGCTTGTTCCGCATTTTGCCCAGCTTCCGATAGGGTGACAAAAATTCAGAACTTGCCCCCATCGATTCAAGAAGGGCTAACTTGAATTCATATCTAGGCCGCTTCTGTTTTATGGAATCGTAATTCGGGAAAATATTATCAAGCGCGAAGTTGACCGATTCCTCAAGATACAAATGCGCCCTTAGCAATAGTAAGTTACCGGAGAGGCGAGCCATTTCTTCAGAAAAGCGAGGCAGAACGCGTTCTACCGTCGCTTCCCGATTTTCTTCGAACCGCGCTCTCATCCCCACCCCCTAAAGCGGAATGTTATCGTGCTTCTTCCACGGGTTTTCCGCCTTCTTGTTCTTCAGCGTTCTTAGCGCCGAGATCAATCTTTTACGGGTGCCGTGCGGCATGATGACGTCGTCGATATAGCCGCGGCCGGCCGCCACAAACGGATTGGCGAAGCGATCTTCGTATTCGGCTGCGTGGGCGGCCATCTTGTCGGGGTCGGCGGCATCCTTGCGGTGGATGATCTCGGCGGCGCCCTTGGCGCCCATCACGGCGATCTCGGCGGTCGGCCAGGCGTAGTTGACGTCGCCGCGCAGATGTTTCGAGCTCATCACGTCATAGGCGCCGCCATAGGCCTTGCGGGTGATGACGGTGAGCTTGGGTACCGTCGCCTCGGCATAGGCGAAGAGGAGTTTGGCGCCGTGCTTGATCAGGCCGCCATATTCCTGCTTGGTGCCGGGCAGGAAGCCGGGCACGTCGACGAAGGTGACGATCGGGATGTTGAAGGCGTCGCAAAAGCGCACGAAACGGCCGGCCTTGCGGCTGGCATCGCTGTCGAGCACGCCGGCCAGTGACATCGGCTGGTTGGCGACAAAGCCCACCGGCTGCCCGTCGAGGCGGCCGAAACCGGTGACGATATTGGCGGCATAGTCCGGAGCGATCTCGAAGAAATCGCCCTCGTCCGCCACCTTCTCGATCAGCTCCTTGATGTCATAGGGCTTGTTCGGATTGGACGGGACCAGCGTGTCGAGGCTGGGTTCCTGCCGGTCGACGCAGTCGTGGGTCGGGCGCTTGGGCGGGGTCTCGCGATTGGAGAGCGGCAGGAAGTCGATCAGGCGGCGCAGCTGAACCAGCGCCTCGATGTCATTCTCGAACGCCCCATCAGCGACACCGGATTTCTTGGCGTGGATGGAGGCCCCGCCGAGTTCTTCATGGGTCACGGTCTCGTTGGTGACCGTCTTCACCACATCGGGACCGGTCACATACATGTAGGAGGTATCCTTCACCATGAAGATGAAGTCGGTGATGGCGGGCGAATAAACGTCACCGCCGGCGCACGGCCCCATGATCATGGAGATTTGCGGCACGACTCCCGATGCCAGCGTGTTCTGCAGGAAGATATCGGCATAGCCCCCCAGCGAGGCGACGCCTTCCTGGATGCGGGCACCGCCGGCATCGAAGATACCGATGATCGGGGCGCCGTTCTGGATGGCGGCTTTCTGGATCTTGACGATCTTCTGGGCGTGGGTCTCGGACAGCGAGCCACCGAAGACGGTGAAATCCTTGGAAAAGAGATAGACGAGACGGCCATTGATGGTGCCGTGACCGGTGACCACACCATCGCCGGGGATTTTCTTCTCGGCCATGCCGAAATCGACGCAGCGATGCTCGACAAACATGTCCCACTCTTCAAACGAGCCGTCATCGAGCAGGAGTTCGATACGTTCGCGAGCCGAGAGCTTGCCCTTGCCGTGCTGTGCGGCGATGCGCGCTTCTCCGCCGCCCATACGGGCTGCGGCGCGTTTGGCTTCCAGCTGCTCGAGCACGTCTTTCATGGCAGGTCCTTCCCCACGGGATTCTTGTCAGTCGCCAGATAGCAGACCCGCGAACGCTTGTGCAATCAAGCGGGTGCGCCAGCTGGTCCGCCACCGGACGCCCGCGCGGCGCGAGGATTGCAAAGTTTTGCGGAGAACCTGGACGGGGATTGGCGCATGGGCGGCCAAAACATGCAGACCGACATCGTGACGATTGATGGCATTGGCGCCCCGGAACGCCAGGCCTGGAACGGTTTTCGTTCGCAAAACCCCTCTCTCGCCTCTCCCTATTTCAGCCTGGCCTTCACCGAGGCGATGGCCCGCCGACGCAACGACACCCGGATCGCCATCCTGCACCGTAACGGCACAATTGCCGGCTTTTTGCCGCTGCACCTGTCCCGTTCAGGCGTTGCCCGGCCGATCGGTGGCCCGCTGGGCGACCATCACGGCCTGATCACCACCACTCCGGACCTCGACGTCGAAGCCGCCCTTGCCGGCACCGGTTTCGGCCTGTTTGCCTATCATGGCGCGCTTGCCGACCAGGCCAGCTTCGCCCGGGCCAGTTCCGGTCCGGCGGAGATTTCCTGGGTCTCCGACCTGTCCGGCGGCTATGAAAGCTTCCTCGGCGATTGCGCCCGCGAAGACGCCAAGGCCATGCGCAATATACGCGCCCGTCAACGCAAGCTCGCCGAGATGGGTGATGATGTCGTCTTCCGCATCGATGACCGTCGACCGGAGGCCTTCCGCGCGGTGATTGAGACCAAGCGCGAGCAATACCGCCGGACCAAGGCCCTTGATGTCTTCGCGGCCGGTTGGGCCCGACTGGCCATCGAGGACCTGTTCGACAGCGACTCGCCCGAGCTGTCCGGCATGCTGTCCACGGTCGAGATCAATGGCCGCCTTGCCGCCGCCCATTTCGGCATGCGCTCGCAGCGGGTGCTGCACTACTGGTTCCCGGTCTATTGGCCGGAATATTCCAAGCTGGGTCCGGGGCTGACCCTGTATCTGGAAATCGCCCGTCATCTTGAAGCGCGCGGCGTTGACCAGATCCATCTCGGACCGGGCGATTATGATTTCAAACGCCGCCTGTCGAATGCCGGCTTCGGCGTGGTGACCGGCCGGTTGCAGCGTCCCTCCATTGCCCACGCGCTGGTACAGACCGGCCAGATGATTGACGGGCTTGCCCAGGCCCTGCCGCTTGGCCGGGTTTCCAACTGGCCCGCCAAGGCCTTCCGCCGCCTCGACAAATGGGCGGCCGTGCACGCCTTCTAGCTTGAGGTCATGTCCGGTTTGCCGGGTGACCAGGCCAGTGCGTTGCGTTCGATATCTGCAACCTGATCAGACTTGCCAGCCTGATACGCCTCGCGACTTGCGGCGCTGCTGGCAACCGCGAGCTTGTGGCGACCAAGTGCCAAAGCTTCGACCGGATGCGCCCGCAGATAGTCGCGAAACGCCAAGTGCCGGCGGAAATCCTCGCTGCTCTCCAGATAGGCATGAACATGGACAAGGCGCGTCCCATCGGGCGCGTGACGGCGGTAGTAACGCCGCCCGGCAATGCCGTTTTCACCTCGAATCTGAAACCCGGCGCAGATCATCTCGGCATCCCGGCCGTCGAGCTTGGCGAGGCCATGCGTGCCAACCAGAATGTCGATGATCGGTTTGGCGGCCAGGCCGGGCACCGAGGTGCTGCCGACATGCTCGATACGGGTCGCCGCATCGCCCAGCGCGCGCTGCAACCGTTTCCGCTCGTCGGTAAAGCGTGCCGGCCAGCCTGGATCATAATCGACGACATCGACCGTCATGACGCCCGTCCCGATCGCGACCGACAACCGGTCTGTGCCGCTACTGGAACGGGTTCAGCTTCTTGAGGAAATACTGCAGCCCGCCGCGGTTTTCCTTGCGGTCGAGCTCTTCCTGGGAGGTCAGGAAGGTCGTCTGCACGACATAGCGCTCGCCCTCGAAGGGCAGATGGCCGTGCCAGGAATTATCGGCCCGCAGGAAGGCAAAGACATAGCCGGCCAAAGGCGGCACTTCCTCGGTGAAATCCTCGAAGTCCTTCGGCCCGTTGAGCACCCGGATGCAGCCGGCCCCGGTGCCGTCCCACTCGGCATTGAGATAGGTCAGCATGGTCAGGATTTTCGACTTCGAGTCGTTATGGATCGGACCATCTGAGAGCTGCGACACCTTGCGCACGGTGATCATGCGCGGCTTTTCGGTGAAGTCGACGCCGAACTTGTCGGTCAGCACCCGGGCCAGCTCGGCCGAGTTCAGGTCTTCCATCAGACGCTTGAATTCGCCGGTTGCTTCCAGCTTCGACAGCGGCAGATAGCCGGGCTTGTCGATGGCCGGATAATCACGGCGGACAGCCGCCGCCTCGCCATCCGTCAACGCACCTTCGGAAACAAAATAGTTGTAAGGCTCTCTCCGGACCTTGGCGCCACGCAGCGCGTCGAAATCCAGCAGGCCGCCGGGCCCGGTCTTGCCGCTTTGTTCGGGGGCAGTTTCAGCCATGATGCGGTCTCCGCGAAATCAAGAGAACAAGCCTAGCGGGATGGCGCCCGGCATCAAGCCGCGGGCGCCGCGTCCAATGCGCGCAGGACCTGGCCCATCACCACAAGTTCAGTGCGCAGGCGCGCCAGGCGGTCCGCCGCCTCGTGATCCTCGCCCCACTGGCTGATCTGGTAATGCTCGTCCACCGTCGACAGCACGAATGCCTTCTCACCATCGATCTCACCGGCGAGCAGTTGCAGGGCCAACAGCGCCGAGCCGCAAACCGCGGTGACATGGGCAAGCGTCGTCAGCCGCCAGTCATCGAGCTCGCCGGCCCGCTGCATGACACGTTGCAGGGCGACCGGGTCCTGGTCGATCGGCATGAGCCCTGTCGCCGGCACGAAGTGCGCTTCCAGCGCACGCTCGGCCCAGGCAATGACCGGGTCCCAGGACGCGCTTTGCGCAGCAATCAGCTCCGGCGGTTCCGGCGCCCGGAAACAGACCAGGTCAGTCGAGGCGTACTTGGTGACCTCGGCCACCGTTGCCGCCCGGGCATCGGGTATCAGATCCAGCGCCACGAAGCACAGACGCGTCGCCGGCATGGCCGGCGCGTCAATGCGCTCGCCCTGGACGTCCCATTCCGACGCCACCAGCTCGGCCAGCGCCCGCGTCGGCAGGGCCAGGGTCCGCTTGGCCGGTGACTTGACCGGACGGCCGTCGAGATGCACGGCAAACCCGTCATCAAGAACCACCACATCGACCGCCTTGTAGAAGCGCTTGGGAAGCGAATTTTCACGACTGGGGATCTTGACCCCGGGCTTGGTCTGATAGGGCTCGCTCATGTGCTTTCTCCCGGCGTCGCAGGTGTGCCGACGGTCTCGGCGAAACTGTCCAGCGCCCGATCAAGGGCGTCAAAATCATCATGGATGCTGTGCGCGCCGGCTTCGGCGATCTCATCGGCGGTATGAAAGCCCCAGCTTACGCCCAGCGTATGGACGCCGGCATTGCGGCCCATCGCCATGTCGAAACCGGTATCGCCGATCATCACGGCATGGGCGGCCTCGGTTCCGGTCTCGCGCAGCGCGTCCAGCACCATGCGGGGATTGGGTTTGCCGGCTCCGCCATCGACAGTCTGCAAGGTATCGAAATAGCGGTGCAGGTCGTGGTGCTCGAAGACGATGTCCAGCCCTCGCCGGGCCTTGCCTGTCGCCACGCCCATCAACCAGCCTTGCTCGACCAGCCGCTCGAGCGTGTCGCGAACGCCGTCATAGAGCGGCTCTTCGAAGCCGGCTTCGGCCCGTTGCTCGACAAAGGCTTCCTTGTAGAAACCCGCCAGTTGCACGGCGCGCTCCGGCCCGTAATCCGGCGGCGCGAGACGGGTCACCGCCTCGGTCAGCTCCAGCCCCACGATCGTTCGCGTACGATCATAGTCGATCCCGCCCAGCCCGGCGCGGCGAAAGGCACGGTCCATGGCCTTCTGGATCACCTGGCGACTGTCGACGATGGTGCCGTCAATATCCCAGATGGCAAGTTTGAGGGGAGTGCTCACGCCGCAAGGCTCCGTCTGCTTGGCCGCGACATAGGCGGCTGCGTTGCGCTTGGCAAGCACGCCCCGCCTCATGCTACCCATGCGTCACACGCAAACCGGAGTGCGCCGCCGATGACCCTGCCCGAAAACATCACCGAGACCGAACGCACGGCGCTGGACGCTGCCGCCTTCCGCCGCTTGGTCGCCCATCTGGACGCCCACAAGGAGGTCCAGAATATCGACCTCATGCTGCTGGCCGATTTTTGCCGCAACTGCCTGGGGGATTGGTGGCGCGAAGCCGCGTCCGAGCGCGGCATCGAGGTCACCAAGGACCAGGCGCGCGAACGCGTCTACGGCATGCCGCCCGGCGAATGGAAAGAGAAATACCAGGGCGAAGCCAGCCCGGACAAAATCGCTGCCTTCAAGGCCAAGCAGGCGGCGAAGGGCAAGGACTGACGCTAGCCCGCTCCGTCCTGGTCCGGCAGGGCCAGATACTGGACCGGCTGACCAACCACATCGAGACGCACCAAGCGACCACTGTCGACATCGACAAAAAGATCATTGCCCGGCGTGGTGCCGCGCAGCTCGACACGGACGGCGTCGAACAGGCCCGCCGGTGTCTCGACGCTCTCCGGCTCGAAGGCCGTCAGCGTCACTGTTTCGAAGCTGTCTCGCATCGGTATCCACCAGTCAAAGCTGATGCTGTCACCGGGTTCCAGGTCGAGCACGGGAACCAGCATGAATACGGCGCCGCGTACCATCGCGCCCTCGCGGACCGGATGATCGATAGCTTGGGTCCGGGTCGGCTCGGCCGGACCATGCAGATTGCGTGACCCGGTCACCTGCCCGTCCGCGAAGTCGGCACCGACCAGATAGTAGCGGGTGCCGCTGTGATAGCGCAGGCCGACCCGGCGAGGCGTCAGATCAGCAGGGTCCAGCAGGGCGGAAAAGCTCTCATAATCGCTGCGCGAAACGATCATCGAGCGATCCCACAGATGCACGCCCGCCTCGTCCGTATACCAGCCATAGCGCATGAAACCGTCGCGCTCGCCGTCGACAAAGAGCCCGAGGTTGAACCCGCCCTCGACCAGCTCTTCCCGGTTGGCGCGCTCGCCGATGGATTGCGCCTGCGAGCCCGGCAGGCCAGCCAACCCAAAAGCCAGACCGGCGACCAGAATTCTCGCAATATGTGCCATGACAGAATGTCCCCCGTTTGTCGCAGGACATCACCGGATGTCGGGTCTGTCGACAGACCTTCGCCTGGATTGACGCAGATGTGAGAGGGCGTGAACGCGCCGGACCTGGCCTAGGCCAGGTCCTCTTCGATCTCGCTCTCGCTGATCTCCTTGGTGGAGAAACCCAGCGTGTCATAAATCTTCTTCAGCGCCGGTGGCAGGTCGGCGGTCAACACCAGCGGCTTGCCGCCAGGGCGCGGAATTTCGAGCCGGCGTGCGTGCAGGCACAGGCGGCGACCGAGATCCTCCGGTGCCGGACGATGGCAGGTGTATTTCTTGTCGCCCAGGATGGCCGTCCCCATCGCCGCCAGATGGACCCGCAGCTGGTGGGTGCGGCCGGTGACCGGACGCAGTGCCACCCAGGAGGCTTTCTGCCCGGCCTCACCGATCACCACATAGCGGGTCAGCGCATGCTGGGCGCCGTCATCGCCATGCCCGGCAGCGACCATGGTCTCGCGCTCACTGTCGACACCGACCGAGGCCGCCTTGCGCATGAAGCCCTTGATTTCGCCCATCTTGGGCTTGGGCACACCAATGGCGATCGCCCAATAGGTCTTGCGGGTTTTGTGCGACTGGAAGGCCTTGGCCAGGCGCGCCGTGGCCTTGGGACCCTTGCCGACAATCAGGATGCCCGACGTGTCCTTGTCGAGGCGGTGGACGAGGCGGGGACGGTCGAGCCCCTCACCAAAGGCGTCCAGCATGCCGTCGAGGTGCCGGGTCGTCTTCGACCCGCCCTGGACGGCCAGCCCGGCGGGTTTGTTGAAGGCGATCAACTCGTCATCCTGATAGATGACCAGCGACTTCACATAGGCGATGTCCTCGTCCGACATCCGGTTGACCGGCGGCCGCTCGCCCGGTTCGGGGAGCGGCGGGATACGGATTTCCTGGCCCTCATGGACGCGGCTCTCGCCCTTCACGCGCCCGCCATCAACCCGGATCTGGCCCTTGCGGCACAGCTTCTGGACCATGATCGCCGAGACATGCGGGAAGCGGCGCTTGAACCAGCGGTCAACGCGCGAGCCGTCTTCGGTCGCCTCTACCTTGATGGTCTGGACACCGCTCATGAGAACACCTTCCGGACGAGCCAGAGCCCGACAAACACGGCCGCCAGTGCGACCACCACAGAACCCGCCGCGTAGCCAAAGGCCGGCAGGACGGCCTTGCGCTCGAACATGTTGGCCATCTCCAGCGAGAAGGCCGAGAAGGTGGTGAAACCACCCAGGAAACCGACGGCGCCAAACAGGCGGATAGATTGCTGGTCAGCGCGACCGGTGGCTGCCAGCCAGCCGATCAACAATCCCATCAACAGGCCGCCGGCAATATTCACCGCCAACGTGCCCCAGACCTGCTCCGGCCCGAACCAGCGGAACGTCAGCCGGCCGACCTGGTATCGGGCAACAGCGCCCAAGGCTCCGCCAGCGCCAACGAGAAGATAATTGATCATTCCGGCTCGATAGGGTCCCACGCCCGGCTTGGCAAGCACTCCGGCATCGGCGGCGGCTACATTAACGGCTCACTAACCAATCCTTAATTTCATTTCACATTGAGTTAGCCATGCATATTTGCAATGGTGGTTTGGTGAAATGACGATTGTGTGACGCCGCTAAGTCCTTATTTACCAACGTGCGAACCGGGAAGGCCCGGCTCGCCAAGACCGCAAGGACAAGACCAATGATGAACCGTGTTTCGACCTCCCTCTCGACGCTCGTGAACGTACTTTTCGTGGCCGGTGTGTTTGGTGCCATGACGATCGCCCTCGGCGGCGCATTCGCCTAGGTTGAGCTGCCCCCAAGGGCTCAACCAGACGACCAACGATCCGGACCGGCGACACGCCTCACAGTCCCCCGTCCCGATCGATCCCGACCCCAAGCGAAAGCGGCAGCCTCCCCCAAAAGGGCTGCCGCTTTTGTTTTGCCGGCAAGCCTTGGATACGCCGCACAGCGCGTTAGACTGCCTGCAACCTCAGGAGTCGCGTCATGTCCGTATTCATTCTGGCCGCCATGCTTGTCCTGCAAGATGCAGAGGCCCCGTCCGCCACTTCGGACACTGACCTGCCAATAGCCGAAGAGGCTGTGGCCGAGGTCGCACCGGCGCCATTGGCGACCGACGCCGCTACCCTGATCACAGAGTTCGACACCGCCTACGCACAATGGGGCGACCTCATTGCCGAAATGGCCGCCCGAAAGGCGCGCGACCGCTATATCCGCGACTTGCTGCTGTCGCGCATTTCGCGGGCCGATCTTGACCCCGGCGCCCGTGCAGAGATCATCGAGGCCACTGGCGATACCTTCAACGCGGTTGACGCGGACAATACCGCGTGGGCGATCAGCCTGCTCGATGAGTACGACTTTACCGCGCTGGTTCGGGAGCAGCCCGCACTCGCCGCTGACATTGCCGCCCTGATCCAGCACGGCGACATCTCGGCCCAGCGCCGCTTGCTCGACCTGGTTGAACCCTTCGCGCTTGCCGGTGGCTTCAACGGCATGCGCTATGCCCTGCTTTACGACCGCGTGGCTGTCGCCGAGGACCGGCCACAGCGCTACGGCTCGCAGTTTCGCTGCGAGAATGGCGAACAGGTCTACCCGCCGATCGAGGACCCGGACACGGTCGATGAGCGACGGGCCTCGCTGGGTCTCGAGCCGCTCGCGGCCTACCAGGCACGGTCCAACCAGTTTTACGGATCCAGCTGCAGCGAGTGAGTGTCAGTCCTTGGCGCGCAGGCTCAACACCAGCACCAGGGCGGCCGATACGATCGCCATGATCGCACTGATGCCCAGCAAAGGGCCCACCGTCGCCTCGTCGGCCAGGGCTCCGAACATCATATAGAGCGACGGGATCATCATCAGGACGGCGATGTGATGCAACCCGACCTGGATCCAGGCCAGAAATCCGCCGCCCAGCGCGAACACGCGATAGAGCACCGCCCAGAGCACTGACAGGACTCCGCCCAACAACATCATGTGGGCATGGGTCGGCAATTGGCCGTGATCGCCCGATCGCCCCATATGCTCGCCCAGCAACATGCCGGCGATCAGCCAGAGCAGGCCGAGCGTCAGGTGAATACGTTCCGGTTTCATGTGAACTCCCCCCAGAGTGGTTGAGGGAGCAGGATTCGTCACAGGCGCGAACTTGGCAAGGGACGCGTTATGACCGCCGATCCGACCTCACCTTGCGCCAGCGTGCCAGGCGTTCGCCGATTGCCGCCTCGCGGCCATTGCCCGTCGGCTCGTAGAAGACCGGGCGGTCGGGCATGTCGTCGGGGAAATAGTCCTGGCCGGAGACGCCGCCGACGGCGTCATGATCGTATTCATAGCCCTTGCCATAGCCCTGATCCTTCATCAGGGCCGTCGGGGCGTTGAGGATGTGCGCGGGCGGCATCAGGGAGCCTGTCGCCTTCGCGGCTCTCTGGGCCCGCTTGAAGGCAACGTAAACGGCATTCGACTTGGCGGCGGTCGCCAGATGGACAACGGCGTGGGCCAGCGCCAGCTCACCTTCGGGTGAACCGAGGCGTTCATAGGTGCGCGCGGCTTCATTGGCGATCATCAGGCCGGTGGGGTCGGCGAGGCCGATATCTTCCGACGCCATGCGCACCAGCCGCCGTGCCAGGAAGAGCGGATCCTCTCCACCTTCCAGCATGCGGGCAAACCAGTACAGCGCCGCATCCGGGTCGGAGCCGCGGATCGATTTGTGCAGGGCCGAGATGAGATTGTAGTGCTCGTCACGGTCCTTGTCGTAGGCGGTGGCGCGCTTGTTGAGCAGCGTGGCGAGGTCATCGGCATTGACCTCAGTGTCCGGATCGAAGGTGAAAACCTCCTCGACCAGGTTGAGCATGTAGCGGCCGTCACCATCCGCCATCGAGCGCAGGGCAATGCGGGCGGCGGCATCAAGCGGCAGGGGCCGCCCCATTTCAGCTTCGGCGCGCTGCATCAGGAGGTCCAGCCCATCATCATCGAGGCGTTTGAGAACCAGGACCTGACAGCGCGACAGCAAGGCCGCATTGAGCTCGAAGGACGGGTTTTCGGTCGTGGCGCCGACCAGCGTCACCGTCCCCTCCTCCACCACCGGCAGGAAACCATCCTGCTGGGCCCGGTTGAAGCGATGGATCTCGTCGACGAAGAGCAGCGTGCCGCGGCCCTGTTGACGGCGGGCGCGGGCTCGTTCGAACGCCCTCTTCAGATCCGCGACCCCGGAGAAGACCGCCGAAAGCGGTTCGAAGTCCAGGTCACTGTCCTCGGCCAGAAGACGGGCAATGGTGGTCTTGCCGACGCCCGGCGGTCCCCACAGGATCAGCGAGGCGAGCCTGCCTTGCGAGCGCATGCGGGCAATCGGGCCCTTGCCGGCCAACAGGTGATCCTGGCCGACGACCTCGTCGAGCGTCTGCGGACGCAATCGGTCGGCCAGCGGTCGCGGGGCTTCGGCATCAAGGCCGGCGGCTTCAAACAGGCTTGTCATCACGGATGAGCCTAGGCGTGTTCGCGGTTTCGTAGAAGGCAGGTCATGCTAGACTTGCAGCGGGTAACGAGGGGAATCCGAAATGAGCGATGCATCCGGCACGACCGACGACGTTCACGCGCCGCCGACCTCCAGCGTGGCGCCCTATCTCAGTGTCCGCGACGGCGCCGCCGCCATTGATTTCTATGTCCGTGCCTTCGATGCCGAGCTGCTCGAGCGCTATGATTTCGAGGGCAAGCTGGGCCACGCCACACTGCGCATCAATGAGGGCATCGTGATGTTGGCCGACGAGTTCCCCCAGCATGAGGCGATGATTGGCAATGTCGCTCCGGCCAGCCTCGGCAACCGCACCACCTTCACGCTCAACCTCTATGTCACCGATGCCGACACCTGGTTCGACAAGGCTATAAAGGCCGGAGCCGACGTGGTCCGTCCCTGCACTGACGAATTCTTCGGACGTCACGGCAAGGTGCGCGACCCGTTCGGGCATGTGTGGAGCTTCGTCGCGCTCAAACCCCACACCGATTGATTTCCGGCCGCGCTAGTAGAGGCGGACCGATGTATCGAAGCGCTGGCCGCGGCGTTCCACGATCAGCGGCCAGACCTGTTCGCCATCATACGTGGCCAGCACGTCGGCGAGGTCATCGAGCGAATAGATCGGCTCGCCCATCAACTCGACCAGCTGGTCGCCGGGCCGGAAGCCATAACGCGCCGCGACAGACCGCCGCCCGACCGCGCTGATGATCACGCCACCACGAAACGGGTCGAGGCCGACGCGTTCATTGAAGGCCGGAGAGAGCGTGACAAGAGCGGCGCCGACCAGCGGATTCCGTCCATCGACCGCAAACGGATCCGGTTCGGAGATACCGGGGGCTGGCTGCACGGCCACATCCAGAGACAGCTCCTCGCCGTCCCGCAGGACCGTGAAGCGGGCATCATCTCCCGCGGCGCGGGTCGCCAGACGGAACCGGGCGCCTGCTTCATTGTTGATGGACTGGCCGTCGATCGCCAGCACGATGTCACCTTGCATCAGACCGGCATCGTCAGCCGCTGCGAGCGGATAGACCTCGTTGACCAGCGCACCGCGCGGACGGTCCAGACCGAATGCATCCGCAATGTCGCTGTCAACCGGTTGCAGGCGGGCGCCCAGCCAGGGCCGAATCAGCTCGCCCTCGCTCATCGCCGTATCGACGATCCGGGCAACCATCTCGACCGGGATGGCAAAGCCGATCCCGTTCGACCCGCCCGAGCGTGAAAAGATCATGGTGTTCACACCGACCAGCTCGCCATCCATGTCGACCAGCGCGCCACCGGAATTGCCGGGGTTGATGGCGGCATCGGTCTGGATGAAGGAGGCGAAATCGGTCTGGCCGACATCGGTGCGTGCCAGCGCTGACACGATACCGGAGGTCACCGTCTGGCCGACTCCAAAGGGGTTGCCGATCGCCAGGACAAGATCGCCGACCTCGACATCGCCGCTCATGTCGAACGGGAGCACCGGCAGGGGTTCATCCGTCTCGACCCGCAGCACGGCCAGATCGGTTGCTTCATCGGTCAGCAGGATCTCGGCGGAAAATTCGCGGCGGTCGGCCAGCACCACGCGCAGTTCGGTGGCGCCAGCAACGACGTGGTTATTGGTGACGATCACGCCGGACGGATCGACGATCACCCCGGACCCAAGCGAGTTCTGCTCCTGCGGCCGACTGCGGAACATGCGCGAGAACAGCGGGTCATTGGCAAAGGGGCTGCGGTTCTGGACAACGCGGCGGGTATAGACATTCACCACGGCGGGCGTCGCTTCGCGCACGATTGGCGCGAAGGACATCTGCATTTCCATCCGGCTTTCCGGGACAACCCGGTCATCGGCGGCACCGGCGAGGTCGATCTCCTGGGCGGACGCGGGCGCGCTCGCGAGGAGGACAGCGAAAAAAGCGTATCTGATCATGGCACCCATATAGGCTGGATTGCGGGCACGAAAAAGGCGGCCCTGCTGAAGCAAAGCCGCCTTCTCCTGAACTTGTGCTGACTGGAAGCTTACTCCTCAGTCATGCCGCCTTCTTCCTCGAGGCGCGCACGGTCGGCGGCACCCTTGGCAGACGGGTCGCGATCGACGAGCTCGATGACAGCCATCGGCGCATTGTCGCCGTGACGGAAGCCAGCTTTGAGAACGCGGGTGTAACCACCATCGCGCTCGGTGTAGCGACCGCCGAGCGTGTCGAACAGTTTCTTGACCTGGTCCTCATTGCGGACCTTGGACATCGCCTGGCGACGACCATGCACGTCGCCGCGCTTGGCCAGCGTGATCAGCTTGTCCACGAACGGGGCCAGTTCCTTGGCTTTCGGCAAGGTGGTGACGATCTGCTCGTGCTCGATCAGCGAGGCGGCCATATTGGCCAGCATCGCCTTGCGGTGCGAGTGGGTGCGGTTAAGCTTGCGGTGTGCGATGCCGTGACGCATGGCTTTATCTCCTCAGGTCCGGTTCAGGCGCCTCTCGGCGGCTGCCTAGACGTGATCCTCAAAACGTTTGGCGAGATCTTCGATGTTCTCCGGCGGCCAGTTCGGCGCTTCCATGCCAAGATGCAGACCCATCTGGGCGAGAACTTCCTTGATCTCATTAAGCGACTTGCGTCCGAAATTCGGCGTGCGGAGCATTTCCGCCTCCGACTTCTGGATCAGGTCACCGATGTAGACGATGTTGTCGTTCTTCAGGCAGTTCGCCGAACGCACCGACAGCTCCAGCTCATCAACCTTGCGCAGCAGCGCCGGGTTGAAGTCGAGCTCCGGCTTGTCGTCCTCGGCCGGGCGCGCTTCGACAGCTTCTTCGAAGTTGATGAAGATCTGGAACTGGTCCTGGAGGATCCGCGCGGCGAAAGCCACGGAATCTTCCGGGGTGACGGTTCCGTCCGTCTCGACTTCAAGCGTCAGCTTGTCATAGTCGAGAACCTGGCCCTCACGGGTGTTCTCGACCTTGTAGGACACGCGCTTGACCGGGCTGTAGAGCGCATCAACGCCGATCAGGCCGATCGGGGCATCTTCCGGGCGGTTACGCTCGGACGGGACATAGCCCTTGCCGGTGTTGATGGTGAACTCCATGCGGATTTCCGCACCTTCGTCCAGTGTGCACAGCGCCAGGTCCTTGTTGACGATCTCGACGTCGGCCGTTTCCTCGATATCACCAGCGGTGACGATACCGGGGCCGGACTTCTTGAGAACGACACGCTTGGGACCTTCGCCATGCATGCGCAGGGCGATCTGCTTGATGTTCAGCACGATGTCGGTGACGTCTTCACGAACGCCGTCGATCGACGAAAACTCGTGGACGACGCCGTCAATGTGGACATTCGTCACTGCTGCACCCTGAAGCGAGGACAGCAGGACACGACGCAGCGCATTGCCCAGCGTCATGCCGAAGCCACGCTCCAGCGGCTCGGCGACAATCTTGGCTTGGCGCGCGGGATCATGTCCCGGCTCGATTTCCGGCTTCATCGGGCGGATGAGTTCTTGCCAGTTCTTCTCGATCACGTTCTTACTGCCCCTTCATCAGCCGTACGGCTTGCACCGTCGGCGCGTTCAACAGGCGAAATGCGCGCAGCGTACTAGACGCGGCGGCGCTTCGGCGGACGACAACCGTTGTGCGGAATCGGCGTGACGTCCTGGATGGTGGTGATGGTGAAACCCACCGACTGCAACGCACGCAGCGCACTTTCGCGCCCCGAACCCGGACCGGAGACCTTCACTTCGATGGTCTTCATCCCGTGTTCCATCGCCTTCTTGCCAGCATCTTCAGCCGCCATCTGGGCCGCATAGGGAGTCGACTTGCGCGACCCCTTGAAGCCCATGTGACCGGCCGACGACCAGGAAATTGCATTTCCCTGGGCGTCCGTGATGGTCACCATGGTGTTGTTGAAGCTGGCACTCACGTGGGCAACGCCCGACGTGATGTTCTTCCGCTCGCGCCGCTTAACGCGGCCAGTATCTTTAGCCATCGGTCAGGGCCCTACTTTTTCTTGCCGGCAATCGGCTTGGCGGGACCTTTGCGCGTACGCGCATTGGTGTGAGTGCGCTGGCCACGGACAGGCAGGCCACGACGGTGGCGCAGGCCACGGTAGTTACCCAGGTCCATGAGACGCTTGATGTTCACAGCCACCTCACGGCGCAGATCCCCTTCCACTTGGTGATCACGATCGATCACTTCGCGGATTTGCAGGACTTCTGCATCCGTCAGTTCACTGACGCGGCGCTCGGGCAAAATGGAAACCTGCTCGCAGATCTCCTTCGCCTTGGCCGGGCCAATGCCGTGGATGTAGCGAAGCGCGATCTCTACGCGCTTATTCGTCGGAATATTGACGCCGGCAATACGGGCCACTTTCCATCTCCCAAATTCTGAACGCCATTCACGGACGACCCAACAGGCAACCTTTCGGTCGCCGCATCAGCTCGCCCGTTTCGCGAAGGGCGCTATCTACAGTCAGCGTTGCCACCCCGTCAATGGGGTTGCAACAGGTGCGTGTCACTTCTCTTCGAGAGCCGCAGCAATTCCGGCTGCAACCTCATCCATGGAACCCATGCCGTCGACCGCCTTCACCTTGCCCTGTTCGGCAAAGAAAGGGATCAGGGGCGCGGTCTGCCCATAGTAGACTTCCAGGCGCTTGCGAATGACGTCTTCAGTGTCATCCGGGCGACCTTCCTCCTCAGCGCGCTTAACAAGCCGCTGAACCAGTTCTTCGTCGTTCACTTTCAACTCGACAACGGAATCAACCTTGGTTCCGCGATCCAGCAGAAGCTGATCGAGTGCCTGTGCCTGGGCCACGGTGCGCGGGAAACCGTCGAAGATGGCACCACCGGCAGCTTCCGCTTCCGGCAGGCGTTCCTCGATCAGCTCGATCACGATCGCGTCGGAGACCAGATTGCCTCCATCCATGATCGCGGCCACACGCTGGCCCAGCTCTGTTCCCGCCGCACGGGCATGTCGCAACATGTCACCCGTGGAAAGCTGCACCCAACCGCGCTCTGCAACGAGACGCTTGGACTGGGTGCCCTTGCCGCAACCGGGCGGTCCGAACAGGATAATATTCATCGTTTGCGTCCCCGCAGCTTCGACTTCTTGATCAGGCCTTCATACTGGTGTGCCAGCAGGTGTGACTGGATCTGGGAAACCGTGTCCATGGTCACCGAAACCACGATGAGCAGGGATGTACCGCCGAGAGCCGTATTCGGATTCATCATCATCGGCACCATGCAGATCAGCACCAGGTAGAGGGCACCGATGAAGGTCAGGCGGGACATGACGAAGTCGATGTGTTCAGCGGTCCGCTTGCCCGGGCGGATGCCCGGCAGGAAACCACCATACTTCCTCAGGTTCTCGGCCATGTCGTCCGGATTGGAGACGACCGAGGTGTAGAAGAAGCAGAAGAAGATGATCATCGCGGCGTAGGCCATCATGAACCAGGGCGAGCCCGGTCCAAGGATTGCGACCGCGCTTTGCAGCCATCCCGGACCCGACTGGGCCTGGAAGCTCGCAGCGGTCGCCGGCAGCAACAGCAAGGATGAGGCGAAAATCGGCGGGATCACGCCAGCAGTGTTCAGCTTGAGCGGCAGGAAGGAGGTGTCGCCCCCGACCATGCGGTTGCCTTGCTGACGCTTGGGATACTGAACCAGCAGGCGGCGCTGGGAACGCTCCACGAACACCACCAGCAGCAGGCCGACCAGGATCAGCACGGTGCCCACGACGAGGACCGTGCCGTCACCGGTCGAGGAGGCTTGCGCCAGTGCGCCACCGATGACGCCGGGCACCGCCGAGATGATACCGGCGAAAATGATCAGCGAGACACCGTTGCCGACACCGCGGGCGGTGATCTGCTCACCCAGCCACAACAGCAGCATGGTAGCACCGACCAGGGTGATCACGGTCGAAGCGAGGAAGAACGGCCCCGGATTGAGCGCCAGCGCCACGCCTTCACTGTTCGGCGTATTCATGCCGATAGCGATGGCGAAGGCCTGTCCGGTCGCGAGGAGCACGGTCAGATAACGGGTATACTGGTTGATCTGCTGACGGCCTTGCTCGCCACCTTCCTTCTTCAGCTTTTCAAGGCTGGGAATGGTGGCCGACATCAACTGCATGATGATCGAGGCCGAGATGTACGGCATCACATTGAGCACGAAGATCGCCATGCGTTCGACGGCACCGCCGCCGAGCATGTTGAACATCGACAGGATGCCCTGCCCCTGCCCGCCCAGCGAGTCGAACACACGCGCATACTCTTCCGGATTGATGCCCGGAATCGGAACGAAAGTGCCCAGCCGGTACACGATCAGGATCCCGATCGTGAACAGGATACGCTGATGCAGCTCCTTCGCCTTCGCGAAGGAGCTGAAATTCATGTTCTGGGCAAGCTGTTCGGCAGCAGAAGCCATCAAGACGTCCTTACGAGGTCAGCAGAAAGTCACTTATTCCGCGGCGTCGTCGGCCACGGCGGTGAGGGTCACCTTGCCACCAGCCTTCTCGACAGCGGCAATCGCGGCCTTCGAAGCACCGGCAAGGGTGATCTCTACTTTGGACTTCAGCTCGCCCTTCGCAAGGAGGCGAATGCCGTCCAGGGCGCGACGGACCAGGCCCGCAGCGATCAGGACGTCGGCATCGATCGGCTTTTTCGCGTCGATCTTGCCTTCGGCAATGGCCTTCTCGAGACGGCCGAGATTCACTTCTGCCCAAGCCTTGCGGTTCGGCTTGTTGAAGCCCCGCTTCGGCAAACGCATGTGAAGCGGCATCTGCCCGCCTTCGAAACCCTTGATGGCCACACCCGAACGGGATTTCTGGCCCTTGACGCCACGACCACCGGTCTTGCCCTTGCCGGAACCGATACCACGGCCGACGCGGGTGCGGATCTTGGTCGCACCGTCATTGTCACGCAATTCATTGAGACGCATGTCGTTCTCCATTCGATGGAGCGGTTTCCCTTGCCGGGACCTACTCCTCGACGATTTCCACCATGTGGCTGACCTTGGCAATCATGCCACGGACAGACGGTGTATCCTCAAGCTCGCGCTCGCGACCGATCTTGTTCAGACCGAGGCCGACAAGCGTGGCACGCTGATCTTTCGGGCGGCGGATGGCGCTACCCGTCTGGCGCACGCGGATGGTCTTCTTGGCCATTGTATCCGGTCCTTACGCTTCAATCGCTTCCGGTGAGGACGCGCCGTCATCGCGGCGGTTCACCAGATCACCGACCTTCAGACCACGCTTGGCAGCAACCGAGCGCGGGCTCGCTTGCAGTTTCAGCGCGTCCATGGTGGCGCGGATCATGTTGTACGGGTTGGACGTACCAACCGACTTGGCGACCACGTCCTGGATCCCGAGGGTTTCCAGCACAGCGCGCATCGGTCCACCGGCGATGACGCCGGTACCCGGAGGCGCTGCCCGCAGGACGACCTTGCCGGCGCCATGACGGCCTTTGCCGTCATGGTGCAGGGTACGGCCTTCGCGCAGCGGGACGCGGATCATGTTCTTCTTGGCTTCGTCGGTAGCCTTTCGGATGGCTTCCGGCACTTCGCGTGCCTTGCCCTGTCCGAAGCCGACGCGGCCTTTCGTGTCACCAACGACGACGAGGGCTGCGAACTGGAAGTTCCGGCCACCCTTCACCGTCTTGGCGACGCGGTTGATGTGGACGAGCTTGTCGACAAGTTCGTCATCGCGTTCCTGGTCGCGGTCCCGGCCACGGCCGCGGCCTCGGCCACGGTCACCGCCACCACGTTGCTCGTTCTGATGAGCCATACGTCCGCTCCCTTAGAAGTTCAGGCCGCCCTCGCGGGCCGCCTCTGCGAGCGCTTTGACACGCCCGTGAAAGATGTAACCGCCACGGTCGAAGACGACGTCCTTGACGCCTTCCTTGACTGCGCGCTCGGCGATCAGCTTGCCAACAAGCTCGGCAGCCTTCGTGTCCCAGCCCTTGCCATGCTCTTTTTGAGCGGCTTCCTCGAGGGAAGAGGCGGAGACGACCGTCTTGCCAGATGCATCGTCGATGATCTGGGCATAGATGTTCTTCGAAGACCGGTAGACCGACAGCCGCGGACGGCCGTTGGCGAACTTGCGCAGACGGATCCGGTTGCGCTGGGCGCGACGGACCGATTTTTCGCGTTGAGTTTTCATCGCTCGCCCTACTTCTTCTTGCCTTCTTTGCGGCGGATGTACTCGCCGACATATTTGATGCCCTTGCCCTTGTAGGGCTCCGGCGGACGGAAGCGGCGGATCTCGGCGGCCACCTGGCCAACGCGCTGCTTGTCAGCGCCCGTGATCTTCACTTCGGTCGGCTTGCCGACGGCGATGGTGATGCCCTCAGGCGCGTCGTAGACGACGTCGTGGGACAGGCCGAGCGACAGCTTCAGGGACGTGCCCTGCATCTGTGCCCGGTAACCAACACCGACCAGCTCGAGATTCTTTTCGTAACCAACCGTGACGCCCTGGACCAGGTTGGCGACGAGAGCACGTTGCATGCCCCACATCGCGCGAGCCTTCTTGGTCTCATCGCGCGGGGAGATGACGATACCGTCTTCACCCTGCTCGGCGCTGACTTCATCGACGAAGGTCATGGACAGCTCGCCCTTGGGACCCTTGACGGTGAGCGCGGTCTTGGAAAGCGTCGCGGTGACGCCGCCAGGAATGGCTACCGGGAGTTTACCGATACGTGACATTGGTTCGCTCCCTTAGCTGACGTGACAGAGGATCTCGCCGCCCACATTGGACTCGCGAGCAGTCGAATCCGACATCACACCCTTGGGCGTGGACAGGATTGCGATGCCGAGACCGTTTTGGACGAGCGGAAGGTCCTTGACGCCGGAATAAACACGGCGGCCCGGCTTGGAGATACGCTTGATCTCCGAAATGACCGAGTCACCTTCGAAATACTTCAGTTCGATCTCGAACTCTTTCATGCCGGAAGCATGTTCCACTTCCGCGTAATCGCGGATGTAGCCTTCCGACTTGAGAACGTCGAGCACGCGGCGGCGCAGGGCCGATGCCGGCGTGTTGACGGCCCGCTTGTTGCGCATGAGCGCATTGCGGATACGGGTCAGCATATCGCCGAGAGGATCGTTCACAGACATCTCTTCGTCTCCTCTCTTACCAGCTCGACTTGACCATGCCCGGGATCATACCCTGGCTGGCATAGTCACGCATCGCGATACGCGACATGCGGAATTTGCGGTAGAAAGCACGCGGACGACCGGTGATTTCACACCGGTTCCGGATGCGGGTAACCGCCGAATTACGGGGCAATTCAGCCAGCTTCAGCTGAGCAGCAAAACGCTCCTCGACCGGAAGCTCCTGATTGCGAGCAATCGCCTTGAGCTGCTCACGCTTGGCCGCATAACGCTTTGCCAGGCGAGCACGCTTCAAATTGCGCTCGATTGCGGAAGTTTTCGCCATTTAAGTCCTCCTGCGTGCAAAGCCCGATTGGCCTTGCGTTCCTGCTGCGTCAGTTCGTAAAGGGGAAATCGAACTCGGCCAGCAGGGCCTTCGCTTCCTCATCATTGCCGGCAGTCGTGCAGACAACGATATCCATACCCCGGATCTTCTCGACCTTGTCGTAGTCGATCTCCGGGAACACGATATGTTCTTTCATGCCCATCGCGTAATTGCCGCGACCGTCGAAGCTCTTACCATTGAGCCCACGGAAGTCACGCACGCGTGGCAGGGCGATGGTGATCAGGCGGTCCAGGAATTCGTACATACGGTCCTGGCGCAGGGTCACTTTCGCACCGATCACCTGCTCCTCGCGGAGCTTGAAGCCAGCGATGGACTTCTTGGCGACCGTCTTGACCGGCTTCTGGCCGGTGATGGCTTCCAGGTCTTCCAGGGCACCCTTGATCTTCTTGGTGTCCTGAGAGGCCTCGCCGACGCCCATATTGATCACGATCTTGTCCAGACGCGGGATCATCATGTCGTTGGCGTAGCCGAACTTTTCCTTCATCGCCGCACGGATGGTTTCCGTATACTTGGCGCGAAGACGCGGTGTGTATGTGGCGGTATCAGACATCGATAACCTCGCCCGAGCTCTTGGCGACGCGGACTTTCTTGCCGTCTTCAGTCTTGAAGCCGACACGAGTCGCCTCGCCGGTTTTCGGATCAGCCACAGCCACGTTCGAGACGTGGATCGAGGCTTCCTTTTCGATGATGCCGCCCTGTTCGGTCTGCGTCGCACGCGTGTGGCGCTTGACCACATTCACGCCCGCCACGACGACCCGATCTTCGGTCGGCAGCACTTTGGTGACTTCACCGGTCTTGCCCTTGTCACGGCCGGCGAGAATGACGACCTTGTCGCCCTTCTTGATCTTGGCAGCCATTACAGCACCTCCGGCGCCAGCGATACGATCTTCATGTGGTTCTTGGCGCGAAGTTCGCGCGGAACCGGTCCGAAGATACGCGTGCCGAGCGGCTCGTTATTGTTGTTGATAATCACAGCCGCGTTGCCATCGAAGCGAATGACGGAACCGTCCTTGCGCTGGATGTCCTTGGCCACGCGAACGACGACGGCCTTGCGGACATCACCCTTCTTCACGCGACCACGCGGAATGGCTTCCTTGACCGAGACGACAATGATGTCGCCGACGTGGGCATAGCGACGCTTGGCACCGCCGAGCACCTTGATGCACTGCACACGGCGGGCGCCAGAATTGTCAGCCACGTCCAGATTGGTTTGCATCTGGATCATCGCAGATCCTCCTTAGGAAAGGTGGGGTCTCACATCGGGCCTAGGCCGCGACGGTGACCACCTCCCACCGCTTCAGTTTCGACTTGGGTGCACATTCCTGGATCTGGACCTGGTCACCCACCTTGTAAGCATTGGCTTCGTCATGTGCGTGGTAACGCTTGGTGCGACGGACCGTCTTGCGCAGCAGCGGGTGGAGGAAAGTCCGTTCCACACGCACCACGATGGTCTTGGCACCCTTGTCACTCACTACGACGCCTTGAAGGATACGCTTCGGCATCGTTAGCTCCCTTGCTCTTCTTGCGAATTCCGCTCGGTCTGGACCGTCTGAATGCGCGCGATATCGCGGCGAATCTGGCCATAGCGAGCGGTGTTTTCCATCTGGCCGGAGGCCTGCTGGAACCGCAGTTTGAATTGTTCTTCCTTCAGCTTCAGGAGCGTGTCCTTGAGCTGATCTTCTGTCATGGCGCGAACGTCAACGGGTTTCATCGTTGTGTTCTCCCTATTCGCCCAACCGGGCGACGATTTTGGTCTTCACCGGCAGCTTCGCGGCGCCCAGTTCCAGGGCTTCGCGCGCAACATTCTCGGGAACACCGTCGATCTCGAACATGATGCGGCCGGGCTTGACCTTGCACGCCCAAAACTCGGGCGAGCCCTTACCTTTACCCATCCGGACTTCGGTCGGTTTCTTGGAAACCGGCACATCCGGGAAGATGCGGATCCACACGCGACCTGCACGCTTCATGTGGCGAGTGATCGCCCGACGCGTGGCTTCGATCTGGCGCGCGGTAACGCGTTCCGGCTGAAGCGCCTTGAGACCGTAGGAGCCGAAGTTCAGCGTGAAGCCACCCTTCGCAGCGCCCTTGATACGGCCTTTGTGCGCCTTGCGGAATTTCGTGCGTTTCGGTTGCAGCATGGCTGAATTCCTTACGCGGCTTGGCGGCCCGAACGGGCGCGCTGTTCACCGGACTCCTGGAGACGGCGCTCCTGGGCGTTCGGATCGTGTTCCATGATCTCACCCTTGTAGATCCAGACCTTGATACCGATGATACCCATCGCGGTCTTGGCTTCGCAGGTGCCGTAATCAATGTCGGCGCGCAGCGTATGCAGCGGGACGGAGCCCTCATTATACTGCTCGGTACGGGCGATTTCCGCACCACCGAGACGACCGCCGCAGACGATCTTGCAGCCCTTGGCGCCCATGCGCATGGCCGACTGCATCGAACGCTTCATTGCGCGGCGGAAAGCCACACGGCGCTCGAGCTGCTGGGCGATGGACTCGGCCACCAGGGCCGCGTCGATCTCCGGCTTGCGCACTTCAACCAGGTTCAGGTGAACTTCACCATCGATCATCTTCGACAGTTCCTTGCGGAGCGTCTCGATGTCAGAACCCTTCTTGCCGATCACCACACCCGGACGGGCCGTGTGGACGGTGACGCGGCACTTCTTGTGCGGGCGCTCGATCACGATCTTCGAGACACTGGCATTCTTCAGACGCTCTTTGAGCATCTTCCGGATCTTGATGTCTTCGTGCAGCAGCTTGGCGTATTCGCCAGCGCCTGCATACCAACGCGATTCCCAGGTGCGGTTGACGCCAAGGCGCAGACCGATCGGATTTACTTTCTGACCCATCAGGCGGCCTCCTCGACTTCGCGCACCACGATGGTGAGCTCGGAAAACGGCTTCAGGATCTTTGCGCCGCGACCGCGTGCACGAGCCCGGAACCGTTTCATGACCAGGTTTTTGCCGACAAAGGCTTCCGACACGACAAGGCTGTCAATGTCGAGGCCATGATTGTTCTCGGCGTTGGCGATCGCGGATTCGAGCGTCTTCTTGACTTCCTTGGAGATCCGCTTGCGCGAGAATTCCAGATCGGCCAGGGCCCGCTCGACCTTCTTGCCACGGATAAGTGCGGCAACAAGGTTCAGCTTCTGCGGGCTGGTGCGGATCATCCGCAGCTTGGCGCGCGCTTCATTGTCGGCGACGCGACGGGGATTTGTAGACTGTCCCATCGCTTATCTCCGCTTGGCTTTTTTGTCCGCAGCGTGACCGTAATAGGTCCGCGACGGAGAAAACTCACCGAGCTTGTGGCCGACCATGTCTTCGGTCACCAGCACCGGTACGAATTTATTGCCGTTGTGAACCTGAAATGTCAGGCCCACGAATTGCGGCATGATGGTTGAACGGCGCGACCAGGTCTTGATCGCTTGCTTGCGTCCACCCTCGTGCGACTTCTCCGCTTTTTTCAGCAGATAGCCGTCGACGAACGGACCTTTCCAGACAGAGCGAGGCATCGTCTGCTCCCTATCGCTTCTTGCGCTCGTGGCGCGAGCGGATGATGAACTTGTCGGTCGACTTGTTCTTGCGTGTCTTGGCACCCTTGGTCGGCTTGCCCCAAGGCGTCACCGGATGGCGACCACCAGAGGTACGGCCTTCACCACCACCATGCGGGTGATCAACCGGGTTCATGACAACACCGCGAACAGACGGACGCTTGCCGAGATGGCGATTGCGACCGGCCTTGCCGAGATTGATGTTGAGGTGGTCCGGGTTTGACACCGCACCGACCGTCGCCATGCACTTGTCCGAGACCATGCGCAGCTCGCCCGAAGCCAGACGGATCTGGGCGTAGCCGGCATCACGGCCGACAAGCTGGACATAGGCGCCGGCGGAGCGGGCAATCTGACCACCCTTCTCCGGCTTCATCTCGACATTGTGAAGGATGGTGCCGACCGGCACCGCCTTCAGCGGCATGGCATTGCCCGGCTTCACGTCGCACTTGGCCGACGCGATGACCGTATCGCCTTCGGAAAGACGCTGCGGAGCCAGGATATAGGCCTTCTCGCCGTCCTCATACTTGAGGAGCGCGATGAACGCCGTCCGGTTCGGATCGTACTCAAGACGCTCGACCGTCGCGGGCATGTCCCACTTGCGGCGCTTGAAGTCCACCAGGCGATAGAGACGCTTCGCGCCACCACCACGCCGGCGGGCCGTGATCCGACCCATATTGTTGCGGCCACCCTTTTTGGTGAGGCCTTCAACCAGTGTCTTCTCGGGACGTCCCTTGTGCAGGGCGGAGCGATCCACCAGCACCAGGGCGCGACGGCCCGGAGAAGTCGGTTTGAATGTTTTCAAAGCCATCTTACAGACCCGTCGTCACGTCGATCGAGTGACCCTCTGCGAGAGTCACGACCGCTTTCTTCTGGTCATTGCGGCGACCGGGAACACCCCGGAAGCGCTTGGTCTTTCCGTGAACCTTGATGGTGTTCACAGCCGTCACCTTCACCTTGAAGAGTGCCTCGACCGCTTCCGCGATCTCACCCTTGTTGGCGGAGAGCGGCACAAAGAAGACAACCTTGCTTTCTTCCGAAAGCAGCGTCGACTTCTCGGTGATCACCGGGCTCAGGATCGTGTCGTAATGGCGCGCAGCAGCCGACATCTTAAGCCTCCTTCGCGCTGAGGCGTGCGTGGATCTGTTCCACGGCCGCCTTCGTCAGCACCAGGGTGTCGCGACGCAGCACATCATAAACATTCAGGCCCTGTGCGGGCAGAACGTCGATGCACGGCAGGTTGCGAGCCGCCTTGGCGAAATTCTCGTTCACTTCGTTGCCGGAGATAACCAGGGCATTGGAAATGCCCAGGCCTTCAAACGACGTGCGCAGTGCCTTGGTCTGCGGGGCATCAAGTGCGGCGTCATCGATGATGACCAGCGACTTGGCGCCAAGCTTGGCCGACAGCGCATGACGCAGGCCCAGCGCACGAACCTTCTTGGGAAGCTCGTGAGCGTGGCTGCGGACGCGCGGTCCGTGTGCCTTGCCACCGCCAACGAAGATCGGCGCAGAACGGGCACCGTGACGGGCCGTACCGCCGCCCTTCTGGCGACCGAAACGTTTCTTGGTCCGATTGATCTCGGAGCGGCCGAGCGTCTTGTGGGTGCCCTGCTGGCGGGAGGCCAGCTGCCACTTCACAACACGCTGCAGGAGGTCGGAGCGCACCTCTTCAATGCCGAAAACGGCATCGTCGAGATCGATCGCACCGGCGTCTTTCGCCGCGAGGGTTTTGACCTCGATCTTCATGCTTGCGTTCCTTCTTCACCGTCAGCCGCAGCTTCCGGAGCCGCGTTGTCAGCGTCCGCCGGAGCAGCCTCGTTCTCAACCACTTCAGCCGTCGCCGGCGCGTTCAGCTCGTCCAGCGTGCGAAACTTGCCCGGCAGGGGAAGCTCGGCGCCGCCATGGCCCTTGATCGCGTCGCGCAGCTCGACCCAGCCACCGGCTGAACCCGGAACAGCGCCCTTGACCAGGACAATGCCGCGCTCGACGTCAACACGAACGACTTCAATGTTCTGCGTGGTCACGCGGACAGCGCCCATGTGACCGGCCATTTTCTTGCCCTTGAAGACCTTGCCCGGATCCTGACACTGACCGGTCGAACCATGCGAACGGTGCGAGATTGACACACCGTGCGTGGCGCGAAGGCCGCCAAAACCGTGGCGCTTCATGGCCCCTGCAAAACCCTTACCGATCGAGATGCCGGCGACGTCCACTTTCTGACCCGGAACGAAGTGATCCGCGGTCAGCTCGGAGCCGACTTCAATCAGGGCGTCTTCAGCGACGCGGAATTCGACCAGCTTGCGCTTGGGCGCAACCTTGGCCTTGGCGAAGTGACCGCGCAGCGCCTTCGGCGTGCGCTTGGCCTTGGCCTCACCGGCACCCAGCTGGAGTGCGACATAGCCGTCCCGGTCAGCGGTCTTGTGAGACACGACCTGGACATTGTCCATGTGCAGCACCGTGCAGGGCACGTGCGAGCCGTCTTCGGCGAAAACGCGTGTCATGCCCAGCTTGCGGGCAACCACGCCTGTTCTGCGATCTTCCTGGCGCATAATCCTACGCTCCCAGCTTGATCTCGACGTCCACGCCGGCCGACAGGTCGAGCTTCATCAGCGCGTCCACGGTTTGCGGGGTGGGGTCGACGATGTCGAGAAGGCGCTTGTGGGTCCGGATTTCGAACTGCTCGCGCGACTTCTTGTCGATGTGCGGCGAACGCAGCACCGTGAATTTCTCGATGCGTGTCGGCAGCGGAATCGGACCACGGACGTTGGCGCCCGTGCGCTTGGCTGTCGAAACGATCTCCCGGGTGGAGTTATCCAGAACCCGGTGATCGAACGCCTTCAGGCGAATGCGGATGTTTTGACGTTCCATCAAACCGATCCCGTTTCTTAACTTTCAAAAAGAGCAAACCGGGGCGGATACCTAAAGCACCGCCCCGGTCGGATGGGGTAGTCTACTCGATGATTTTCGAGACGACGCCGGCGCCGACGGTGCGGCCACCTTCACGGATTGCGAAGCGGAGCTTCTCTTCCATGGCGATCGGCACGATCAGCTCGACATTCATTTCGATGTTGTCGCCCGGCATCACCATTTCCGTACCTTCGTTCAGCGTCACCACACCGGTAACGTCGGTGGTGCGGAAGTAGAACTGCGGACGATAGTTGGTGAAGAACGGCGTGTGACGGCCACCCTCTTCCTTGGTCAGGATGTAGGCTTCTGCCACGAACTTGTGGTGCGGCGTGATGGAGCCCGGCTTGGCCAGAACCTGGCCACGCTCGACACCTTCACGGTCAACACCGCGAAGCAGGACGCCGACATTGTCGCCAGCCTGGCCCTGATCGAGCAGCTTGCGGAACATCTCGACGCCGGTGCAGGTCGTCTTCGAGGTGTCACGGACACCGACGATTTCGATCTCTTCGCCAACCTTGACGACACCGCGCTCGATACGGCCGGTCACAACCGTGCCGCGGCCCGAGATCGAGAACACGTCCTCGATCGGCATCAGGAAAGGCTGGTCAACCGGACGCTCAGGCGTCGGGATGTATTCATCCACTGCCGCCATCAGCTCAAGGATCTTGTCCTTGCCGATATTGTCGTCACGGCCTTCAACAGCCGCCAGCGCCGAACCCGCAACGATCGGCAGATCGTCGCCCGGGAACTCGTAGGAGGACAGAAGTTCGCGAACTTCCATCTCGACCAGCTCGAGCAGCTCTTCATCGTCAACCTGGTCAACCTTGTTGAGGAAGACGACCAGCGCCGGAACGCCAACCTGGCGCGCCAGAAGAATGTGCTCACGCGTCTGCGGCATCGGGCCGTCAGCGGCGTTCACAACCAGGATCGCGCCGTCCATCTGCGCCGCACCCGTGATCATGTTCTTCACATAGTCAGCGTGGCCCGGGCAATCAACGTGCGCATAGTGACGGTTCGCCGTCTCGTACTCAACGTGGGCCGTCGAGATGGTGATGCCGCGCGCCTTCTCTTCAGGCGCCGAGTCAATCTCGTCATAACCCTTCGCGGTACCACCAGACGCTTCCGCCAGTACCATCGTGATCGCAGCCGTCAGCGTCGTCTTGCCGTGGTCAACGTGACCAATCGTGCCGATGTTCGCATGCGGCTTGGTGCGCTCAAACTTTTCCTTCGCCATGATCTCGCTCCGAAATCCGTGTGTTCGTTGTTATACTGTGACCAGAGGTCCGCTTAGGCGGACTTGGCGATGACTTCTTGTTCGACGGCCTTGGGCACCGCCTCGTAGTGGTCGAAAAGCATGGTGAACTGTGCCCGGCCCTGGGTCGCAGACCGCAGGTTGTTCACGTAACCGAACATGTTCGCCAGCGGCACCATCGCATTCACGACGGTTGCGTTGCCGCGCATTTCCTGACCGGCAATCTGACCCCGACGGGAGTTCAAATCGCCAATGACACCACCGGTGTACTCGTCCGGCGTCACGACTTCGACCTTCATGATCGGCTCCAGAAGCTTCGGCGCGCAATGCGACTTGGCTTCGCGGAATGCGGCGCGAGCCGCGATCTCGAAAGCGAGAACGCTGGAGTCAACGTCGTGGTAGGCGCCGTCAACCAGGAGGGCGTGCACGTCGATCACCGGGAAGCCGGCAATCAGCCCGCCATCCATGACCGATTTGAGGCCCTTCTCGACGCCCGGAATGTATTCCTTCGGCACATTACCGCCGACAATCTTCGACTCGAAGACGAAGCCCGAACCCGGCTCGCCAGGACCGAATTCGATCTTGACGCGGGCGAACTGGCCCGAACCGCCGGACTGCTTCTTGTGCGTGTAGTCGACGAGACCCTTCTGGCTCAGCGATTCACGGTAGGCCACCTGCGGCGCACCGACATTCGCTTCGACCTTGAACTCGCGCTTCATACGATCGACCAGAATGTCGAGGTGAAGCTCGCCCATGCCGGCAATGATGGTCTGGCCGGATTCTTCGTCAGTCTTCATGCGGAAGGACGGATCCTCGGCAGCCAGGCGCTGCAGGGCAACGCCGAGCTTCTCCTGGTCGGCCTTCGACTTCGGCTCGATGGCCAGCTCGATGACCGGATCCGGGAATTCCATGCGCTCGAGGATGACCGGCTTCATCGGGTCACACAGCGTGTCGCCCGTGGTCGTGTCCTTGAGGCCCGCAATGGCAACAATGTCGCCAGCAAAGCATTCCTTGATGTCTTCACGCGAGTTGGAGTGCATCAGCAGCATACGGCCGATACGCTCTTTCTTGTCCTTCACCGTGTTGAGCAGGGAAATACCCGTCTCGAGGTGACCGGAATACATGCGCGCGAAGGTGAGCGAACCGACGAACGGGTCGTTCATGATCTTGAAGGCGAGCAAGGAGGTCGGCTCGTCATCGCTGGCGCGGCGAACCACTTCTTCCTCGGTCTTGAAGTCGATACCCTTGATCGCCGGAACCTCGGTCGGGTTCGGCAGGAAGTCGACAACAGCGTCGAGCAGAGGCTGGACACCCTTGTTCTTGAACGCGGTGCCACACAGGATCGGGTTGAAGGCAAGAGAGATACAGCCCTTGCGGATCAGCGACTTGAGAAGCTCCTCGGAAGGCTCTTCGCCCTCGAGATAAGCTTCCATCGCGGCCTCGTCCTGCTCGACAGCAGTTTCGACCAGCGCTTCGCGATACTCGGCAGCCTTGTCGGCGAGATCGGCGCGAATGTCGCGCACTTCCCACTCGGCACCGAGACCCTCACCCTTCCAGACGAGCTCCTTCATGATGACCAGGTCGATCACGCCTTCGAACTCGGTTTCCGAGCCGATCGGCAGCTGAACGCAGAGCGGCGTAGCGCCGAGGCGGTCCTTGATCATCTGGACACAGTTGAAGAAGTCGGCGCCCAGCTTGTCCATCTTGTTGATGAACACCATGCGCGGAACCTTGTAGCGGTCAGCCTGACGCCAGACCGTTTCGGTCTGCGGCTCGACACCGGCATTGGCGTCCAGGCAGCACACGGCACCATCGAGAACCCGCAGCGAACGCTCGACTTCAATGGTGAAGTCAACGTGGCCGGGCGTGTCGATGATGTTCAGGCGCTTGCCATTCCAGAAACAGGTTGTCGCAGCCGAGGTGATCGTGATGCCACGCTCCTGCTCCTGCTCCATCCAGTCCATGGTGGCTGCACCATCGTGCACTTCACCAATCTTGTGGGACTTGCCGGTGTAATAGAGGATCCGCTCGGTCGTCGTCGTCTTGCCAGCATCGATGTGAGCCATGATGCCGAAGTTGCGGTAGTCCTCGATTTTGTAGTCGCGGGCCATTTGTCTGGGTCCTTGGTACGGGTCAGTGCCTGTAAGGCGTTACCAGCGGTAGTGCGAGAATGCGCGGTTGGCTTCCGCCATCCGGTGCGTGTCTTCGCGCTTCTTGACGGCGGTCCCGCGATTGGCGGAGGCATCCATCATTTCAGCAGCGAGACGCTCGCGCATGGTGTTTTCGTTGCGGCCGCGAGCAGCACCTGTGAGCCAGCGAATGGCCAGGGCCTTCTTGCGCTCGGCACGCACTTCAACCGGCACCTGATAGGTCGCACCACCAACACGGCGGGAGCGGACCTCGACCTCAGGGGCCACATTGTCCAGGGCATCATGGAAGACACGGATCGGCTCGCGCTTCAGCTTCTCTTCGACAATTTCGAGAGCGCCATAGACAATGCGCTCGGCGACGGATTTTTTGCCGTCGAGCATGATGTAATTCATGAACTTGGTGAGATCGCGATCTCCGAACTTGGGGTCCGGAAAAATCTCGCGTTTCTCTGCGCGGTGACGACGCGACATGGACGTCTCCCTTACTTAGGACGCTTGGCGCCGTACTTGGAACGGCGTTGCTTACGGTCCTTGACGCCCTGGGTATCCAGAACGCCGCGAAGAATGTGATAGCGGACACCCGGAAGGTCCTTCACGCGGCCACCGCGGATAAGGACAACTGAGTGCTCCTGCAGATTGTGACCCTCACCCGGAATGTAGCTCACAACCTCATGCCCGTTGGTCAGACGCACTTTGGCGACTTTCCGCAAGGCCGAGTTCGGCTTTTTCGGGGTCGTGGTATAGACGCGCGTGCAAACGCCACGGCGCTGCGGGCAAGCCTGCAGGGCCGGCACCTTGTTGCGCTTCGGCTTGTCTTTTCGCGGCTTGCGAATGAGCTGGTTGATTGTTGGCATCCCGCTCTAATCCGTTCCTAATCTCAACAACCACGCCCCCCAGCACGATGAAATGCTGATGGACGCAAAGAAAGATCCCGACGCTCGAGCCTGAGGCCCGCACGGCGGCATCTGGGGTTTTTCCGTTACCGTGGACGACGTCTAACCGCGTGGGTTACGGCCCGTCCTTCAAACGAGCGCGGAAACTACGCACGCGACTCGCATTCGTCAAGCGCTTGTTCAGAGGTTTTCTGACACGCCCCGGCCCGGTAACAGCCGATACAAAAAGGCCGCCGGTTACCCGACGGCCTTTTCTCAGTCATTACAGGGATATCGACCCCGAAATTGGCTAGCTTGTGCCCTCTTCAGCGGCCATTTCCTCTGCAGCTGCCTCGGCAATCTCGGTCGGAAGACCCTCGGCCTCAACGGCGGCTTCGCGTTCGGCGAGCATGTCCGCATCCAGATCATCGGCGATCACCTGGTACTGGCGCATGATGGCGCCCGTGCCGGCGGGAATCAGTCGACCCACGATGACGTTTTCCTTCAGGCCCTCGAGCGTGTCTTCCTTGCCCTGGACTGCGGCCTCGGTGAGGACGCGGGTGGTCTCCTGGAAGGAGGCTGCCGAGATGAAGGAGCGCGTCTGCAGCGACGCCTTGGTGATGCCCAGCAGGACCGGGTCGCCGGTTGCCATGCGCTTGCCTTCGGCCTCGAGCCGCTCATTGGTCTCGATGAACTCGATCTTGTCGACCTGTTCGGCGGCCAGATACGTGCTCTCGCCCGGATCCTTGACCTCGATCTTCTGCAGCATCTGGCGAACGATCGTTTCGATGTGCTTGTCGTTGATCGGCACGCCCTGCAGTCGATAGACCTCCTGGATCTCGTCGATCAGGTAGTTGGCCAGTGCCGGGACACCCAGGATCGCCAGGATGTCGTGCGGCGCCGGGTGACCGTCGAGCAGGTATTCGCCCTTCTGGATCACATCGCCTTCCTGACAGGTCAGGTGTTTGCCCTTCGGCACCAGGTATTCGACCTTCTCGGCCTCGTCACCTTCCGGAACAATCGCGATACGGCGCTTGTTCTTGTAGTCGCGACCGAACTCGACGCGACCGGTGATCTCGGCGATGACCGCGTGGTCCTTGGGACGGCGGGCTTCGAACAGCTCGGCAACACGCGGCAGACCACCGGTGATGTCGCGCGTCTTGGCACCTTCGGTCGGGATACGGGCGACAATGTCACCCGGGCGGACCGTATCGCCATCAGCGACCGAGAGAATGGCGCCAACGGCCAGCATGTAGCTGGCGGTGGAGCCGGAGGAGAGCTTGATCGGCTCACCATTCTCGTCCTGCACGACGATGGTCGGCTGCAGCGCATTGGCCTTGGCCGAACCCCGCCAGTCGATGACCACCTTGGAGGCGATGCCGGTTGCTTCGTCGGTCTCTTCCTTCACCGACACGCCTTCGGCGATATCGACGAACTTCACCTTGCCGCCAACCTCGGACACGACCGGAGCCGTATACGGGTCCCACTCGCCGAGGCGCTGGCCGCGGGTGGTCTTGTCGCCTTCCTTGACCTTCAGCTTGGTGCCGTAGCCCAGCTTGTAGCTCTCGCGCTCCTTGCCCTCGGTATCGACGATAACGAGCTGCATATTGCGCGACAGGGCGATCAGATCGCCGTCGGAATTGGTCACGGTTGACGGGTTCTTGAAGGTTACCTTGCCTTCCGAACCGGCCTCGATGAAGGACTGCTCGGAGACCTGGGCGGTACCACCAATGTGGAAGGTCCGCATGGTCAGCTGGGTCCCCGGCTCACCGATCGACTGTGCCGCGATGACGCCGACAGCCTCACCGATATTGACGCGCGTACCGCGGGCCAGGTCACGGCCATAACAGGTCGCACAGACACCGACGCGGGTCTCGCAGGTCAGCGGCGAGCGCGCGATGACGCTCTGGACGCCGGCCATTTCGATCGCCATGGCGAGGTCTTCGTCGACATAGGTGTCGGCCGGGCAGATCACTTCGCCGGACGCCGGATCCTTCACTTCCGCGGCCAGGGTGCGGCCGAGGATGCGCTGTTCCAGCGAGACGACAACGTCACCGCCATCGACAACCGCCTGGATCTCGAAGCCTTCGGACGTGCCGCAGTCTTCTTCGGTGATGATGCAATCCTGGGCAACATCGACGAGACGACGGGTCAGGTAGCCCGAGTTGGCCGTCTTCAGGGCAGTGTCAGCCAGACCCTTACGGGCACCGTGGGTCGAGTTGAAGTATTCAAGGACGGTCAGGCCTTCCTTGAAGTTGGAGATGATCGGCGTCTCGATGATCTCGCCCGACGGCTTGGCCATCAGGCCGCGCATGCCGGCCAGCTGCTTCATCTGGTTCTTCGAACCACGAGCACCGGAGTGGGCCATCATGTAGACCGAGTTCACTTCCGACGTCCGGCCATCTTCGCCGACCGAGGTCTTGGAGATCTCGTCCATCATCGCGTCAGCGACGTTGTCGGTACACTTGGCCCAGGCATCAACGACCTTGTTGTACTTCTCACCCTTGGTGATCAGGCCGTCGACATATTGCTGCTCATAGTCCGACACCATGTCGCGGGTCGCACCGACCAGATCGGCCTTGGCGTCCGGGATCAGCATGTCGTCCTTGCCGAAGGAAATGCCGGCCTTGGCCGCTTCCTTGAAGCCGAGCCCCATGATCTGGTCACAGAAGATGACCGTCGCCTTCTGGCCACAGTGGCGATAGACCTGATCGATCAGGGCACCGATGGCCTTCTTGGTCAGCAGCTCGCCGATCAGCTCAGGTTGCATCTTGGGATGCTTGGGCAGGAGATCGACCAGCATTTTGCGGCCCGGCGTCGTCTCGATCACCTTGGTGATCTTGTTGCCGTCGACATCGATACCTTCCCAGCGCGCCTTGATCTTGGTGTGCAAGGTGATGACATCGGACTCGAGCGCCGCTTCCAGCTCGGCACGGCTGCCGAAGGCCATGCCCTCGCCCGGCTCGTTGTCCTTCTCGATCGACAGGTAGTACAGGCCCAGCACGATATCCTGCGACGGCACGATGATCGGCTTGCCATTGGCCGGCGAGAGGATGTTGTTGGTCGACATCATCAGCGTCCGCGCTTCCAGCTGGGCTTCCAGCGAGAGCGGGACGTGGACAGCCATCTGGTCTCCGTCAAAGTCGGCGTTGAAGGCGGCACAGACCAGCGGATGCAGCTGGATGGCCTTGCCCTCGATCAGCTTCGGCTCGAACGCCTGGATGCCCAGACGGTGCAGGGTCGGCGCCCGGTTCAGCATGACCGGATGTTCGCGGATGACCTCGTCAAGCACATCCCAGACTTCCGGACGCTCTTTCTCGACCAGCTTCTTGGACTGCTTGACCGTTCCGGACAGGCCCTTGGCGTCGAGACGCGCATAGATGAAGGGCTTGAACAGCTCGAGCGCCATCTTCTTCGGCAGGCCGCACTCGTGCAGCTTCAAGTCCGGGCCGACCACGATGACCGAACGGCCGGAATAGTCGACGCGCTTGCCGAGCAGGTTCTGGCGGAACCGGCCCTGCTTGCCCTTGAGCATGTCGGACAGCGATTTCAGCGGACGCTTGTTGGCACCGGTAATGACGCGGCCGCGACGGCCATTGTCGAACAGGGCGTCGACGGATTCCTGCAGCATCCGCTTTTCGTTGCGGATGATGATGTCCGGCGCGCGCAGCTCGATGAGGCGCTTGAGGCGGTTGTTGCGGTTGATGACGCGGCGGTAGAGATCGTTGAGATCCGACGTCGCGAAACGGCCACCATCGAGCGGCACGAGCGGACGCAGTTCCGGCGGAATGACCGGAATGACCGTCATGATCATCCACTCCGGGCGGTTGCCCGAGGTGAGGAAGTTTTCCATCAGCTTGAGACGCTTGGCGTACTTCTTCAGCTTCAGCTCGGAACCGGTTTCCTTCATGTCCTCACGGACCTTGGCGCACTCGGCTTCCAGATCCATGTTGATGAGGATTTCGCGGACCGCTTCAGCACCGATGCCGGCCGTGAAGGCGTCTTCGCCGTACTCGTCCTGCGCTTCCATATACTCTTCTTCAGAGAGCAGCTGGAACGGCTGGAGCGGGGTCAGGCCCGGCTCGATGACGACATAGTTCTCGAAGTAGAGGACGCGTTCGACATCCTTCAGCGCCATGTCGAGGATCATGGCGATCCGCGACGGCAGCGACTTCAGGAACCAGATATGGGCGACCGGAGCAGCCAGCTCGATATGACCCATGCGCTCGCGACGGACGCGGGCCAGGGTCACTTCAACACCGCACTTCTCGCAGACGATGCCCTTGTACTTGATGCGCTTGTACTTGCCGCACAGGCACTCGTAATCCTTTACCGGTCCGAAGATGCGGGCGCAGAACAGGCCGTCGCGCTCGGGCTTGAAGGTCCGGTAGTTGATCGTCTCGGGCTTTTTCACTTCGCCGAAGGACCAGGAGTGGATTTTCTCCGGGCTGGCCAGGGCAATGCGGATCCGGTCGAAGGACGGGCCTTCGGCAGCCGGATTGAAGATGTTCATGACGTCGTGATTCATGTCGCCGTCTCCCAAAAGGGGCAAGCGGGACAGGGTTCGCCCTGCCCCGCAAAATATGGTTCAGCCTTAGCCGTTCTTCAGTTCGACGTTGAGGCCGAGAGAACGCATTTCCTTGACCAGCACGTTGAAGCTTTCCGGAACGCCGGCTTCGAAGGTGTCGTCGCCGCGGACAATGGCCTCATAGACCTTGGTCCGGCCGGCCACGTCATCCGACTTCACCGTCAGCATTTCCTGCAGCGTGTACGCCGCGCCGTAAGCTTCAAGCGCCCACACTTCCATCTCACCGAAGCGCTGACCACCGAACTGGGCCTTACCACCCAGTGGCTGCTGGGTCACAAGGCTGTACGGGCCGATCGAACGGGCGTGGATCTTGTCGTCCACCAGGTGGTGCAGCTTCAGCAGGTGCTTCACACCGACCGTCACCTTGCGGCGGAAAGGTTCACCGGTCTGACCGTCATAGAGCGTCGACTGGCCGGACGGATCGAAACCCGCCTTGGTCAGCCAATGCGCCACATCGGGCTCACGGGCACCGTCGAAGACCGGGGTCGCGATCGGCACGCCGTTGGACAGGTTCAGGCCCAGTTCGGCGATGTCGCCGTCCGTTTCCGGAAGCTCGTCACCTTCATAGACCCGGTCCAGCTCGGACCGCAGCGTCGCAGTGCTGCCATCACGCTTGTAGGCGTCATAGGCTTCACCGAGCTGCTTGCCGAGTCCGCGGCAGGCCCAACCCAGATGGGTTTCCAGGATCTGACCGACATTCATTCGCGACGGCACGCCGAGCGGGTTGAGGACGATGTCCACCGCTTCGCCATTGGCCAGGAAGGGCATGTCCTCGATCGGGTTGATCTTGGAGATGACACCCTTGTTGCCGTGACGGCCGGCCATCTTGTCACCCGGCTGAAGCTTGCGCTTCACGGCGACGAAGACCTTGACCATCTTCATCACGCCCGGCGGCATTTCATCGCCACGCTGGAGCTTGTCGACCTTGTCTTCGAAGCGACGGTCGAGGCGGGCTTTCGAGTCGTCATACTGCTTTTGCAGGGCTTCGACCTCAGCCATGGCCTTTTCGTCGTCGAGCCCGATACGCCACCAGCCACTGTGCGGTGTGTCATCGAGAGCGGCTTGCGTCACTTCACCCTTGGCGAAGCCACGCGGGCCGGAGACCGCCGTCTTGCCCAGCAGAAGATCGCCGAGGCGCTGGTAGATGTTGCGCTCGAGAATGGCGAGCTCGTCATCCCGGTCCTTGCCGAGACGTTCGATCTCTTCACGCTCGATCGAAATCGCGCGCTCATCCTTGTCGACACCATGACGGTTGAAGACGCGGACTTCGACCACCGTACCGGTGGCACCGGACGGCATACGAAGCGAGGTGTCACGGACGTCAGAGGCCTTCTCACCGAAGATGGCGCGCAGAAGCTTTTCTTCCGGCGTCATCGGGCTTTCGCCCTTCGGCGTGACCTTGCCAACGAGGATGTCGCCGGCAGCGACTTCGGCGCCAACCGCGACAATGCCGGCTTCGTCGAGATTGCGCAGGGCCTCCTCGCCGACATTCGGGATGTCACGGGTGATCTCTTCCGGTCCCAGCTTGGTATCGCGGGCTGCAATCTCGAACTCTTCGAGGTGGATCGAGGTGAAGACATCGTCGCGCACGATACGCTCGGAGATCAGGATCGAGTCCTCGAAGTTGTAGCCATTCCACGGCATGAAGGCGACGACCACGTTGCGGCCGAGCGCAAGCTCGCCGAGATCGGTGGACGGGCCGTCAGCGATGATGTCACCAGAGCGGACCTGGTCACCCACGCGCACGATCGGGCGCTGGTTGATACAGGTCGACTGGTTCGACCGCTGGAACTTGGACAGGCGGTAGATATCGACGCCCGACTTGGCGGCATCGAGGTCTTCCGTTGCACGGATAACGATACGGGTCGCATCGACCTGCTCGATCACGCCGGTCCGGCGGGCAGCAATCGCCGCACCGGAATCGCGGGCCACAATGCTTTCCATGCCGGTGCCGACGAGCGGCGCCTCCGCTTTCACCAGCGGCACGGCCTGACGTTGCATGTTCGAGCCCATCAGGGCGCGGTTGGCGTCATCGTTTTCGAGGAAGGGAATGAGCGCCGCAGCGACCGAAACAACCTGTTTCGGCGACACGTCGATATATTCCACGTCTTCGCGCGGCACGAGCGTCACATCACCGGCAACCCGGCAGTTGACGAACTCATTGTCCAGCTCACCGCTTTCGGTGACATGGGCGTTCGCCTGGGCGATCGAGTAGCGCGATTCCTGCATGGCAGAGAGGTAGTCGACCTGGTCGGTCAGCTTGCCATTCTCGACCTTGCGGTAGGGGCTTTCGATGAAGCCGTACTTGTTGACGCGGGCGAAAGTCGACAACGAGTTGATCAGGCCGATATTCGGGCCTTCCGGTGTCTCAATCGGGCAGATCCGGCCGTAATGGGTCGGGTGCACGTCGCGGACTTCAAAGCCGGCACGCTCGCGGGTCAGACCACCCGGGCCAAGCGCCGAGAGACGACGCTTGTGGGTGACTTCCGACAGCGGGTTGGTCTGGTCCATGAACTGCGACAGCTGCGAGGAGCCGAAGAATTCGCGCACGGCGGCAGCCGCCGGCTTGGCGTTGACCAGGTCGTGCGGCATCACGGTCTCGATATCGACCGAAGACATCCGCTCCTTGATCGCACGTTCCATGCGCAGCAGACCGATGCGGTACTGATTTTCCATCAGCTCGCCGACCGAACGGACCCGGCGGTTGCCGAGATTGTCGATGTCGTCGATTTCACCGCGACCATCACGCAGGCCGACCAGCGTCTTGAGGACCGCCAGGATGTCTTCCTTGCGCAGTGTGCGCATGTCGTCCGGGGCATCCAGATCCAGACGCATGTTCATTTTCACGCGACCAACGGCCGAGAGATCATAGCGCTCTGAATCGAAGAACAGGCCCTGGAACATCGCTTCGGCGGTTTCCGGGGTCGGCGGCTCACCGGGACGCATGACGCGGTAGATGTCCACCAGCGCCTGTTCACGGCTGTCATTCTTGTCGGCAGCGAGGGTCGCACGAATGTACGGACCAACACCGGTCGCCGGATCGATGTCGAGCAGGTTGAGTTCCTTGACGCCGGTATCCTTCAGCGTCTCGAGGATCTCTTCGCTCATCTCGTCGCCGGCTTCGGCAAAGATCTCACCGGTTTCCAGATTGACCATGTCGTCAGCCAGGTAACCGCCGAGCAGGTGCTCGTCAGAAACCAGCAGCGCGGCCAGGCCGTCATCGGCAAACTTGTTGGCAGCGCGGGCGGAGATCTTCTTGCCGGCCGGGGCGATGATGTCGCCGGTCTTGGCATCGACGAGATCACGCGCCGGCTTCACGCCACGCCAGCGTTCCTTCACGTAAGGAACGGTCCAGCCCTTCTTGGACGCCTTGTAGGTGACCGTGTCGTAGAAGGTCGAAAGGATCTCTTCCTTGTCCAGGCCCAGCGCATAGAGCAGCGTCGTCGCCGGCAGTTTGCGGCGGCGATCAAGGCGCATGTGGACCACGTCCTTGGCATCGAACTCGAAGTCGAGCCAGGAGCCGCGGTAAGGAATGATGCGGGCGGCGAACAGATACTTGCCCGAGGCATGGGTCTTGCCACGGTCATGATCGAAGAAGACGCCCGGCGAGCGGTGCATCTGGGAGACAATCACGCGCTCGGTACCGTTGACGACAAAGGTGCCCTTGTCCGTCATGAGCGGGATATCGCCCATGTAGACGTCCTGCTCCTTGATGTCCTTGACCGAGCGGGCGCCGGTTTCCTCGTCCACATCGAACACGATGAGACGCATTTTGACCTTGAGTGGCGCGGCGAACGTCATGTCGCGCTGCTGGCACTCTTCAACGTCGAACTTGGGCGGCTCGAATTCGTAGGACACGAAGTCGAGGACAGCCCGTTCGGCGAAATCCTTGACCGGGAAGACGGACTTGAAGACCGCCTGCATGCCGGTGTCGTCGCGCTCGGCGGCAGGCACCTCTTTCATCAGGAAGTGCTCGTATGAGCTCTTCTGGACTTCGATGAGATTCGGCATCGCAACGGTTTCCGGAATACGTCCGAAAGATTTGCGAATCCGCTTTTTGCCGGTGAACGACAGACCCATGTCGGCTCCCTTCGCAGACAGCACTGCGCAATTATATGCGGGGATCGCCCCCGCGGCGCCGCTCCGGTTGGTCTTGGCCACAAGGCCCGGACCGTTCGACAATCCCGCCTGGAACGACAGCGGCGGGATCGGGTATTCCAAAGACGGGCTAACGGACGCGCAGGATCACCCCGCGCGCCCGTAGCACCGTGTCAGTCGCGCCGAAGCGAGACTATTTCAGCTCAACGCTGGCGCCTGCGGCTTCCAGCTTGGCTTTGATTTCTTCTGCTTCGGACTTCGAAGCAGCTTCCTTGACGGCCTTCGGCGCGCCTTCGACCAGGTCCTTGGCTTCTTTCAGGCCAAGACCGGTGATGGCACGGACTTCCTTGATGACGTTGATCTTCTTGTCACCAGCGCCGGTGAGAACGACGTCAAACTCGTCTTTCTCTTCAGTAGCCGGAGCATCGCCACCGCCGGCCGGGCCAGCAACGGCAACGGCTGCAGCAGCCTTGATGCCTTTTTCTTCCAGAAGATCGTTCAGTTCCTTGGCTTCAAGGATGGTGAGGGCGAGAAGTTCGTCGCAGAGTTTAGCTACATCAGCCATTTGTTCAATTCCTTGTCGGTGTTCAATGTGTCAGTTCGAAAGCGGAGAATGACGGGATCAGGCGTCGGCCTTCTCGCGGATGACGTCGATCGCCCCCGCAAGACCTTGAGCCGGAGCCATGAGGCGCTGGGCCACCTGCGAAGCCTGCCCCATGAGGCGGGCAGAGATGGTGGCAATAAGCTCTTCGCGGGACGGCATCCTGGAGAGGGCGTCGATGCCGGCGGCGTCGAACACGTCTTCTTCCATGAAGCCACCGAGAATGGCGAGCTTGCTGTTTTCCTTGGCGTACTCGACCATCACCTTGGGCGCGGCCACAAAGTCTTCCGAGTAAGCGATTGCGACCGGACCTGTGAACAGGTCGGCAGCGCCCTCACCCGGCTTGCCTTGCAGTGCGATTTTGGCGAGGCGGTTACGCACCACCTTGAACGTGCCACCCAGCTCGCGGAGCTTGGCGCGCAGTTCCGTCATTTCCGCAACAGTCATGCCATTGTAGTGGGCCATGACCACGGATCCAGCTTCCGAGAAGATGCCATTCAGCTCTTCAACGGACGCTTCTTTTTGAATGCGATCCATTTTGCGGACTCCCTGTTTGAGCCGTCCACCGTGGACGGCTCGGTGAAAACGCCATCACGGCACCTTCCCCTTGCGGGTCGGACGCCATCATGACGCGTCCTGTCCCAGGGCTCGAACCGACAGACCTCTAACAAGGCCGGGTCGATCTCGCTCTGTCTCACGCAGGGCCCAGATTGGATTAAGGTGACACCTTGCGGGCCACCCCCTGTGATCTCGGACAGGTCGGCCGGATCCACAAAACGCGTGAATCAGACCGGATCAGCCCGGCCGGATAATCCGGTCCGGGCTGAAACTCAAGTCTTTTACGCCGAAACGGCGGCAGACGTATCGATTTTGACGCCCGGGCCCATCGTCGAAGACAGGGCAATCCGGCGTACATACAGACCCTTGGCGCCTGACGGCTTGGCCTTGACGATCGCATCAACAAGCGCGCGAACGTTTTCAGCCAGGGCCTTCTCGGTGAAGCTGGCCTTGCCGACACCGGCGTGGATGATGCCGGCTTTCTCGACACGGAACTCGACAGCACCGCCCTTGGAATCATTCACCGCCTTGGTGACATCCATGGTGACCGTGCCGACCTTCGGGTTCGGCATCATGCCGCGCGGGCCGAGAACCTTACCGAGACGACCGACGAGCGGCATCATGTCCGGGGTCGCGATGACCTTGTCGAAATTGATGTTGCCGCCCTGGATCTGCTCCATCAGGTCTTCTGCACCGACGACGTCAGCGCCGGCCTTGGTGGCCTCTTCGGCCTTCGGGCCCTTGGCAAAGACGGCAACACGGACCGAGCGGCCGGTGCCGTTCGGGAGGTTGCAGACACCACGGACCATCTGGTCGGCATGACGCGGGTCGACACCCAGATTGATGGCAAGTTCGATGGTTTCATCGAATTTTGCCTTGGCATTGGTCTTCACATGAGCGACGGCATCGTCGATCGAGTACAGCGTGTCGCGATCAAAGGTCTCGCGTGCCGCCGAGAGGCGTTTTCCGATATTCGCCATAATCTTACTCCGTCACCTGCAGGCCCATGGAACGCGCGGAACCGGCGATGATCTTGGTCGCCTGGTCGAGGTCGTTCGCATTGAGGTCGTTGAACTTCGCTTCAGCAATCTCGCGGCACTGGGCCATCGAAACCGTACCGGCCGTCGACTGGCTCGGCGTGCTGGAGCCCTTCGCGATCTTCGCAGCCTTCTTCAGGAAGAAGCTGGCCGGCGGAGTCGCGATGGCAAAGGTGAAGGATTTGTCCGAGAAGACCGTGATGGTCGTCGGGATCGGCATCCCTTTTTCCATCTCCTGGGTCTTCGCGTTGAAGGCCTTGCAGAATTCCATGATGTTCACGCCGCGCTGACCCAGGGCCGGGCCGATCGGCGGGGACGGGTTAGCTGCGCCCGCAGGCACTTGCAGCTTGATATAACCGGCAATTTTCTTCGCCATGTTCCCACTCCATTATAAAGGCGCGCCAATCGCACCTTCGGGGGTTTGCGGTACGGCCCGGCATGGACTTGGCGCCGGCACCTCCCGCAATCAAAACGCTAGGCGATCTTCTCGACCTGAGCGTATTCGAGCTCGACCGGGGTCGCCCGGCCGAAAATGTTGATGGCAACCTTCAGGCGGCCATTCTCGTCGTCCACTTCCTCGACAACACCGTTGAAGCTCTGGAAGTGACCATCGATGACGTTGACGGTCTCGCCGATCTCGTAGCTGACGGTCGGGCGCGGACGCTCCGCGTCCTCTTCCATCTGGCCGAGGATCCGCTTGACCTCATTCTCGGAAACCGGAATCGGCTTCTTGCCCGAGCCCAGAAAGCCGGTGACTTTCGGCGTCGAGGTGACGAGGTGATAGGCTTGGTCCGTCATGTCCATCTTCACCAGAACATAGCCCGGGAAATACTTGCGCTCGGCATTGATCTTGCGACCCTTGCGAACTTCCACAACGTCTTCGGTCGGAACGAGGATTTCCTCGAACTTGTCCTCAAGGCCCTTGATCGAGGCTTCGATACGGATCGCGTCAGCGACCTTCTTCTCGAAGTTCGAATAGGCATGCACGATATACCACTTGGCAGACATACAGCCGCTCCTCAGCCTTGGGACAGAATGAATTGGATGGTCGTGCTGATGAGGGTGTCGACCCCCCAAAAGAAGAACATCGCGATCAGGGTCAGGATCAGCACGAGAACGGTCGACACCAGGGTCTCCTGGCGCGTCGTCCATGTCACCTTGCGCGCTTCCTGGCGCACCTGTGACAGATACTTGAATGGGCCCACACCCTTCTTCTTGGGTGCGGCCGTATCAGCCTTGGCTGTCGCTGGCGTCGTATTCTTCGCGTTACGCGTCATTCAAGTCCATCTGGCCCGCAAGGGCCCTCTATTCAAGAGGCGGCTGGCATGATGCACATCCACCTGAAATCCATTATGGCCTGGCAGGGGCGGAGGGACTCGAACCCACGACCCTCGGTTTTGGAGACCGATGCTCTACCAACTGAGCTACACCCCTAGGACCACGCGCGGGATATCACGGTGACCCAGCCACCGCCATATCCGAAGCGCAGGTGTCTACAATGCGACGCCGCATAAGAAAACAGCTAAAACGCACATTTGACCGTCATGGGCGTCAACGACCGTTCGCCGAAGCCGCAACAGACCAGGCCAGCGCCTGCCCACCAGCCGGGGTCGACAGCTCCCCGACATCAACACATGCGAGCCCCCCCGCCTCCAGGGCACGGCAGATATCGGCAAGCCCGGCATCATCACAGGCCGCATCGACCATCGACTGCATCCGGTTCGCGTATGATTCCAGGTCGGCCGCATGAGACGCCACCCAGGCGGACAACTGGTCAGGCGAATACTGTTCAGCCGACACCGCGACCTTTGAGCAATCCTGCCAGAGCTGCTGCAGCAAGGCCCTGGCAGCGCCGGGAGGCGCATCTCGCAGCGCAGCCCCGATACCGTCCAGCACAGCGCCGTAGCTCGCTCGCGCCCGGCTCAGGGCGGCGGGTGCCCCCTTGCCGGCGGCGACGCGCGCCGCCAGATCGATCAAACGCTCCAACCGACGAAGCAGGCCCCGCTCCCGAGCCAGGTCAAGCAGCGCCAGATTGGCCCGGCATTCGAGCTCCACAGCGCCGCCCTGCCGATGGACCAAAGCGTTCAGGGAGCCCTCGCCGGACGTCACACGAGCCGCATCCCGAAACGCTGATGCTCCCACATATTCCAAGCCGAACTGACTGACGACGACAGCGAAGCTGGCGGTCTGGAATGGCAGGGACGCCGCATCGGCGACGACAGGTCTGGGCGGCTCGGCCGACACGACAGATCGAGCAGCCGCGTCCACCGCGGCTGGTGAAATGTCAGCACAATGCAGGAACAGGTCCAGCCCGTCGACCGGCTCCGCGCAACGTTGAGCAAGGCGTAGCAATTCACCGTCACCGCAGGCGGCATCAAGCAACGTCACGCTCGAACCGGCCTCGAACTGCCGATCAAAGACGTTGGTCCAGTGCTGGTGCAAGACCTGCGAGGTCCCGGCATCGCGCACGCTGTGGTCGGCCCGACTTCCCGGATCCGCCCAGAAATCGGTCCAGGCGTGCTGCGCGCGCTTGCTGTTGGGAGATGTAGCCATTGTCGAAACCTGACGGCTGCGACGCGCCAAGGCAATCTCAGGTGACAGCCCGGCCAGTCGGCGGCCGCTATAGTCATACATAATAAAAAGGGCGGGTCCGAGGACCCGCCCTTCTCATTTGCGTTCAAGCCAGAGGCTTAGAAGCGCAGGCGGCCACCCACGAAGAGGCGACGGCCAAGCGTTTCGTACGTTGCCGGCCAGGTGTTGGCCTGCTCCGAAGCGGTCGAACCGAGTTCCGGAACGGCCGTGTCGGTGAAGTTGGTCACACCAACGGTCGCCGTGAAGGCTTCGTTCACGTCATAGTTAAACGTGATGTCGAAGTAGTTCTTCGCGGTGATGTCGTCCGACAGGTCGGAGACGGTCGCAGCCGTGGTCGGGTCCGCATCAAGCGCACCAATGTGACGCCAGCGCAGCGAGGTCGTGAACGGCCCCGTGTACCAAGACGTTTGCATGGAGTGCTTGTACTCCGGCGTCGGCTCACCACAGTCCAGACCATAGAGGCCCGCACATTCGATGACCGGCGACGAAGCGGACGTCGTGAAGTCAGCTTCAGAGACAAAACCACCGTAGTAGGTGATGGCCATGTCGCCCGGCAGACCGATGACGTCAGCGGAGAAACCGTAATCGACGCGGAGGTCAACACCGACAGCCGTCAGGGTTGCCACGTTGATCGGCGACAGGTTCGGCACGAAGCCGTTGGCGCCCATTTCACCCGTAGCCGGGTTACGCGACGGGGTTGCCGCGCCAGCCGGATACAGCGTGTCACACGATGCCTGAATGCCGGTCAGGTGACATTCGTTCAGCAGCGTCTGAAGCGGAACCGTGGAAATCGCATCCTGGATCTCGATGTTGTAGTAATCGAGCTGGATGGTCAGACCTTCGATCATCGCCGGCTCGAACACTGCACCGATGGTGTAGGTGTCGGCCGTTTCGGCACCGAGACCGGTGTTACCACCGAACAGGGCTTCCATCTGGGCATTGCCCTGGAACGGAGAACCGAGACCTGCAACCGGAACACCACCAACGATAGTTGCAGCCGGCACGCCAGCGGCGAGACAGGTGGCATCGATCGTGGCGGCCGAGTAGCTACCATTGGCGCCGCCGGAGCAAGGATCGCCTGCGCCCGGGAAGCCGTTGGTGAACGGAGCAAACAGATCGTTCACGTTCGGAGCCCGGACAGCGCGGTTGAAGTTACCACGCAGACGGATCTGATCGTTGATCTGCCAGCCAAGGCCAACAGCGAAGGTCTCGGTGTTGCCGACCGTGTTGTACTCAGAGGTACGGAAGGCAGCGTTCAGGCTGAGAGACTCAACCATGTCCTTGCCCGTGATCAGCGGCACTTCGGCTTCAGCGAAGAACTCGTAGACGTCAACCACACCCGAAACAGGCAGGGAGGAGTTGAAGCCACGAACGTCCGGGCCAAGCACGGAGTCAGGGATCGATTCAGCAGATGCTTCACGATACTCGACACCCATCACCAGGGCCGGGGCGTATTCAGCCGACGGCAGCTGGAAGGCAGGCAGTTCGCCGCTGACCGTCGCAACCGTCTGGAACATCTCGACATTGTCGATCTGAGCACCGGTACGGGAGATAGAAGCCGCGCCTGCTGCAGAGATCGAACCCGGGCCGTTGAAGATATCAACGTACGGCGCGGAACAACCGCTGGCGATCGCCGTCGGGCCACCGTCACAGAGCACACCGGCCTGCAGGGCGGAAACCGAAAGGTTACCAGACTGGATCTGCGAGATCGACGAACGCGAGTAGTTCGCGAACACGTCATACGACCAGTTTTCGTTGATGTCGCCACGCGCACCGAAGACCAGCTGGAAGGAGCTCGTGTCACGCAGTGAGTTACGCGTGCCAAGCTCTTCGTAACGACGGGAGGTACGGATCGTGGCCGTGCCGTCGCCATTGTTGGTAGCCGGATCGTTCACGAACAGGTCAAGCAGGGCAGCCGGGATGGTCGGGTTGTCCAGGTTGACGGTCAGGGTCACACCGGCCGGCGTCGGAGCCAGCTGGGAGTCGACCACGTTGTTCGCATAGATGCCGCGACCGTACAGCTCGAGGTGCTCGTTGACTTCATACGTGGCGAAAGCCGCGATGTTGTAACGCTCTTGCGGGAGCTGCAGGTAGTTCGACGGCGCGTAGTTATACGTGTCGTTCGGCGAACCAAAGCGCATCGGGTTGATGCTGCTGCCGGTGTTGAAGAAACCGGAGCAGGTGTTGCCCGTACAGCTCGGATCAGCGGCGACCACACCAGCGCCATAGGCACCGAAGTTCGACGTCGTCGCACCGCGGAAGCGGGTGCCCGGGATGTTCGAGGAACCACCAGCGATAAAGCCGTTGGCGGCATTGCCGGGGCCCGGATCCCAGTTGGTCAGGGACGAGAAGCCACGGTCGCCCTGGAAGACGGCCTGACGGTCGGTGTAACCCATCGAGATGACAGCGTTACCGCGACCATCGTCGAAGTTGCCGCCCATCGTGATGGACAGGGTCGTGATTTCGCCGTCGAGGTCACCCAGGGTGGTCTCGTGCGATGCGTTGATCTCGACGCCTTCGAAGTCGTCCTTCATCATGAAGTTGACGACGCCGGCGACAGCGTCCGAGCCGTAAACGGCCGATGCACCACCGGTCACGATGTCGACAGACTCGACAAGCGCGGACGGGATGCTGTTGAGGTCAACGACCTGAGCCGGACCGGAGCCGACGAAGCGCATGCCGTCGACGAGGACGAGCGTACGGGTCGTGCCGAGGCCACGAAGGCTGACCGTTGCCGTACCGTTACCCGGGTTGTTCGAGGTCGAGTCGAACGCCGGAACAACTTGCGGCAGCGTGTTGATGAAGTCTTCGGTGTTGACCGTGTTCACAACCGCGAGCTGCTCAGCAGACACGTTCGTGATCGGGCTTGGCGCCACCGTATCGGTACGCTGGATGCGCGAACCGGTAACGACAACGACGTCTTCGTCTTGCGCCACAGCAGGAGCCGCGAAGGCCATACCGCTGATAAGCGTGCTTGCCATCAGGCAAGTCTTCAAGGACTTGGATCTCACTCTTAATCCCTCCGAGTAAGGTATACGGAACGGAACGGCCCACTCACCTCGATGAGCTGGCGAGCCCCCCCTCAGATCGGATCGCCCGAAAGCTTTCCATATTTGCAAGGTACGTCTGCGATTTCGCACGGGTCAATGACATCTCACCGTCACAAACGGTGTTTGCGATACACTGTTGCAGGTTTGTCGCAGGCGATTGGCGCCACCGAGTAGCAGACCGGCACCAAGCAGCAGGTGGCCACAATGCCGGATCAGGCCGGAAGCAGGTCAAACGGCGCCGTCACCCGCACGTCATCACTCTCGAACGGTTCGACGCCGTGCCACAGGAAAGACGGGAACACGATCGCGAAACCGGGTTCGGGCCGGATATAGCGTTCCGCCGGAATCTCCAGTCCAGGCAGCCCTGGTACGCCCAGCCGTAACCACCCCGCACGCTCGCCGGACATCACTGATTCCGGTACGCTGACGTAATAACTTGCGCTGACCCAGCCCGCTGGATGGACATGATCGACATGACCGCCGCCTGACTTGAGCCGAACCGACCAGGCCCCCGCAAGTCTTGCCCGGCCCGTATTACGGCCGAGAAATGGATGCGTCGGGTCGTCTGGCAACTCGGCCAGGTATCTCGCCGCCAGGCCTTCCAGGGCAGCGGCAAGCGCGCGAATCACCGGATCATCCGAATTCCACAGGCGGCCGGCGGATTGCGTCCCGCCGAACAATGTCTGCTCAAGCGGCGCAGCGCCATCGGCGTGAAGACGCTCAATGCTCGCCGCCAGTGCTGCGTTGAAGGAATCCAGCGAATCAAAACCCGGCGGGGTTTCAATCCTCAGCTTGCGGGCGAAACGGTCATAGTCGCACAGGCTCGCATAGCGAGGATCTCCCATCTGGCGCCAGGCAACCGATTTCAGGGCCAGGTGTTTTTGCAGGTGAGCAGCCGGCGCGGTGCACTCGAGCACGTCAGAAGCGCCAGCCCAGTCCTCGTTCACCAGCAAGGCCTCCGCCAGGACGTGCCGGGCGGTCCAGTCCGAACCGTTACAGATCCGGAATGCCAGCCGGGCATCAGCAAGCGCACCGGGAGGGTCTCCCGCCCGAAGGCACAGCTCGCTGCGGACCATCGCCGCCCGCATGGCCCCGGCGTCACGCGCCAGTGCGGCATTTGCCGCTGCTCGAGCCTCGTCCGGACGCCCCGAACGCATCAGCAGACGGGCCAGAACTTCATTGAGCCTCGGTTCATCGTGCGCCGCGATTCGGGCCCTCAAGGTGACGAAGGCTCCGTCCCCCTGCCCGGCCTCTGTCAGAAGCCCCGCGAGGTCAGTGTGGTAGCCTGGATCATCGGGCGCCAGCGCCAACGCCTGCCGATAGGCCCGTTCGGCACCTGTTACATCGAGACAGGTACGCAGGCTGTGCCCCAGCTGGGCATGGGCCTCGGCCAGTTCGGGTGCCAGATCACACGCCTTGCGCAAGTCTGCGCATGAGGCTTCGAGCTCCCCTGCCTCCCGGCGCAAGGCGCCGCGATTGATCAGCGGGAGGACCGCCTGCGGATCGGTGGCAATCGCCGAATCAAAAGCCAGACGGGCAGCGTCGTAATTCCCGGCACGCCGCTCGAGATTGCCCAGAGCGTTGAGCAATGAAACATGGTCGGGAAACTGCGCAAGAATTTCCTCGATTGCGGTCCGCCCGGCCTCGACGTCATCGCCCTGTGAAAGGGTGAGCGCCAGGTTCAGTCGGGCATCGGCAAAACCAGGGGCAATCCGCAATGCTTCGCGGTAAGCCGCGATGGCCGCATCCAGCCGACCGGCACGCTGATGGTGATTGCCAAGATTATTGTGGACCGCCTGCGGTTGTGGGTGACGTTGGCCCGCCGCCTCGAAGTCGCTGACAGCACCGCCGTCGTCACCGCTTCGGCTCCGCGCCATAGCCCGAAGCATCAGGGCATCGGGCTGCTCGGGCGCATCGCCCAGTAACCGGTCGAGCATTGCGACCGCTTCGGCGAAGCGCCCTGCCTGCAGCAGGCCCGCGGCGCGCTGCAGCTCGACCATCATGACCCGGCCTTGCCGCCACCGCCGAACAGGCGCCGCCAGAAGCCACCACCGGTGTCGGCCGGGTCCGCGACTTCAGGAGCGGCGGTCGTGGTCGCTGCGAGCGTTTCGGGCGCGCGCTCGCCAGAGCGAGTCCACTCACCGGTTTGCGGATCGACGCCGCTGACCTCGATCGCCCCGTCAAACTCGCCCAGCCACTCCAGATAGGGTGTTGTAGAGTCCAGATGGTCCGCTGACGGCGGACGGCGGACCTGCATGGCGCTGAAGGTCATGATCTGGCGCTCCAGCTTGTAGAATTCCAGACAATTGTCATCCCATGACAGTCCCATGCGATCGAGCAGGGCCCGCAAGGTCGCCTCAAACTCGACCACCAGCGTTTCATACTGAACCGGCGTCACGGTTTGTGGATAGGTGCGGGCCCAATAATCACACAGGCGCGCCTGCTCGACATAATAGTGGCGGACATCATCGAGCGAATGGGCGAACGGCCATTGACGCGTGAAATTGCGCCGGAAAATGGAGAATGCCGTTTCCAGCGGCCTGCGTCGGATATGAATGACCGGGCTTTGCGGGAAAAGCTGGCGGATCAGACCGACCGCCTGGAAATTGCTGGGCTGCTTGTCGGTGACCCACTTGGCCCCGTCGAGCCCGTATTCACGGAGCTGCCGGACATAGATTTCCCGCCACTCGGCCAATGTCCCCTCCGGAATGGGGCCGCCCTGCCAATAATTGGCAACAGCCCAGCGCTCAAACTGCTCGAATATGTAAGGCAGGGCCGGAAGCTCACCGGACGGTTCGACATCGGCATGCGCTGAAACCGCCGCCTCCAGCAGCGTTGTGCCCGACCGTGGCATGCCGACAATGAAGATGGGAACCGGCCCGGCCACCGGATTGCCGGTCGGCTCGCGCCCGTCAAACTGCTCCATCAGGCGGTCGACCCGTGCGTGCTGGGCGTCACGGTCATATCCGGATTCCAGCTTGCCATTGTGCTGCAACCATTTGACCTCATTGGCCCGTTCCCAGGTCGCGAACGCATCAGCACGGCGCTTGCGCCGATGATAGGCGTCGCCCAAGGCAAACAGGGAAACCGACTGGCGGTCCGCTGCGAGGTCGGTCGCATCGCGCGCGGCTTCAAGAACGGCCAGCTCGCTGTCTTCGATCCGGCCGCCCGTTGTCTCGGCGAGGAATGCGCAGGCATCGAGGTGGTCGGGATGAGCCGCAAGAATCCGGCGACAATAGGTCTCCACCTCCTCGACACGCCCGGCGAAATTACCGATCCGCGCCAGTCCGAACAGGGCATCGGCCGAATTCGGGTCAATCTCCAGCGCGGCCTCAAACGTCTGCCGCGCGGTCTCGGTGTCACGGGCGCCAAGATACAGGCGCCCCAGCGCCGCCAGCGAGCCCGGGTCACGCCCGCGCTCAGCCACCACCGGTCGGAAGATCTCGATCGCCCGCCGGTAGTAACCCAGCTGGGAGAGCGCCTGGGCCAGTGCACCGCGAGCGTCATTATCGTTCGGGACAATGTCCAGCCAGGCCTGTGCCACGTCGCGAAGAAGCGCCCAGTCGGCCCGGTTGCGGGCGATGGCTGCCTTGATGGCGAAGCCTTCCGGCGGCATGGCGCCGCCCAGGGCGGTCTGGGCGATGTCCAGCGCGATTTCCGCGGCCTCCATGCGGCCAAGCTGCATTTCAAGGCCGGCCAGCCGGATTGCGACACTGGCTCGGGCGGGGTGCCGGTCCTCGGCCTTCAGCGCCTTGTCGAAACACGATGCCGCAAACGGCAGATTGCCGCCAATCCCCGCGAGGTCACCCAGGCGCCCCCAGATATCGAAACGACTCGCGTCACACTCGCTGGCCCGGCGCGCTGCATCCAGCGCGGCGGCCGCATTCCCTTCGGCCTCCAGCTGGATTGACCGGTACAGATGGACCGAGGCGTTGCCGGCGTCCGCAGTCTCCGCCCGATCGAGCCAGGTCCGCCCCCCCGCCAAATTGCCGCACTCGATGTCGCAAATCCCCAACAGGCCCATCGCCTCGGCATCATCCGGGTTCGTCTCCAGAACCGCGTGGCAGAGCGCCCGGGCCTCATCGAACGCATCCTGCAGGCGCAAGTCACGCGCCTGGGCCAGGCGTGGATCCAGGCTCATCCCGTCGCTCCGGCCGGGGCGTCATTGCGGAACCAGCCGGTGATCTGGAACCGGCCATCACCTGCAAAAGGCGAGACAGGGCTGACCGCATGCATGCGGCGGCCGTCGAAGATTGACAGCATGTTGAAGCGCGGCAGGAAGGCCCGCGACACGTCCAGCCCGTCTTCCACCAGCATCAACAAGCCACCCCAGTCGGTCTGCCAGTTCCGGGTGAAGCCGAGCGTATAGGCCGCCACCCGCTCCTGATCGTGACCTTCATCAACATGCCGTGTCAGAAAATGTCCACGCGCATAGCGGGTCGCCTGGGCGTCCGCCTTGGTGACCACCGGTGCACCGGTGACGGTGCGGCCGAACTGCAGGAACTCCGGCGAGTTGAGGAATTCGGTGATGCGGTGGACAGGATGTCCCGGATCCCAATGCGAAGTGTAGGCCTGGATCATCGGATAGGCGTCGTAGAGATAGCCGTAATTCTTCTGGGCCCGCTGCATCACGGCCCCAATCTGGGCCGATATCGCTTCGCGGCCCATGCGCTGCACATCCTGTTGGGTGAGCTGGACGACGATCTCGCCGTCACCGCCAGGCGTCGGTTCGGGGAAGACGATGCGCCAGTTGAGCGTATCGCGCAGGATGGCGCTGATCTGCTCGGCCAGCTCCGGCTCGAACACGTCAGGGATCTGGACCAGTTGGGTCTGCGCGTAAAGCTCGGCCCAATGCGCCGGATCCAGTGCCGGATTGAGGCGAAGGTCGAGCGATTCGGACATGGGCGGGCACCAGCAGCTAAAAACAGACCGAAAACACCTATCCAGACCACCCCACCCTGTCCAGATGAGCGGTCAGCACCACGCCATGCCTCGGCACCAAAGAAAACGGCGCGCTCCGGGTGGAGCGCGCCGCAATCACTGTCCGATGTCGGGTGCGACTACTCGATGATTTTCGAGACGACGCCGGCGCCGCCCGTTCTGATTGACGGTTGGGCCGGCCTGTTTGTCTCGAAGACTATTCAATAATCTTCGAGACCACGCCTGCCCCAACCGTGCGGCCACCTTCACGGATTGCGAAGCGGAGCTTCTCTTCCATGGCGATCGGCACGATCAGCTCGACATTCATTTCGATGTTGTCGCCCGGCATCACCATTTCCGTACCTTCGTTCAGCGTCACCACACCGGTAACGTCGGTGGTGCGGAAGTAGAACTGCGGACGATAGTTGGTGAAGAACGGCGTGTGACGGCCACCCTCTTCCTTGGTCAGGATGTAGGCTTCTGCCACGAACTTGTGGTGCGGCGTGATGGAGCCCGGCTTGGCCAGAACCTGGCCACGCTCGACACCTTCACGGTCAACACCGCGAAGCAGGACGCCGACATTGTCGCCAGCCTGGCCCTGATCGAGCAGCTTGCGGAACATCTCGACGCCGGTGCAGGTCGTCTTCGAGGTGTCACGGACACCGACGATTTCGATCTCTTCGCCAACCTTGACGACACCGCGCTCGATACGGCCGGTCACAACCGTGCCGCGGCCCGAGATCGAGAACACGTCCTCGATCGGCATCAGGAAAGGCTGGTCAACCGGACGCTCAGGCGTCGGGATGTATTCATCCACTGCCGCCATCAGCTCAAGGATCTTGTCCTTGCCGATATTGTCGTCACGGCCTTCAACAGCCGCCAGCGCCGAACCCGCAACGATCGGCAGATCGTCGCCCGGGAACTCGTAGGAGGACAGAAGTTCGCGAACTTCCATCTCGACCAGCTCGAGCAGCTCTTCATCGTCAACCTGGTCAACCTTGTTGAGGAAGACGACCAGCGCCGGAACGCCAACCTGGCGCGCCAGAAGAATGTGCTCACGCGTCTGCGGCATCGGGCCGTCAGCGGCGTTCACAACCAGGATCGCGCCGTCCATCTGCGCCGCACCCGTGATCATGTTCTTCACATAGTCAGCGTGGCCCGGGCAATCAACGTGCGCATAGTGACGGTTCGCCGTCTCGTACTCAACGTGGGCCGTCGAGATGGTGATGCCGCGCGCCTTCTCTTCAGGCGCCGAGTCAATCTCGTCATAACCCTTCGCGGTACCACCAGACGCTTCCGCCAGTACCATCGTGATCGCAGCCGTCAGCGTCGTCTTGCCGTGGTCAACGTGACCAATCGTGCCGATGTTCGCATGCGGCTTGGTGCGCTCAAACTTTTCCTTCGCCATGATTTACCTCTTGAACGCCGATCTTGATCGAGAAGATGGGCTATAGACTTGGATGTATTGATTTCATTGGATATGGCGTGACCATACCCGTGAGACCGGCGCGGGATAGCGTCGCTCGCCAAAGAAGGCAAGTCCGAAGCGCGGATTGCCGTTTTGAGCCGCAGAGAGCGCGCCCGGCCTACCGGGGCGTTTCCGTCGCCCGGTCCTCCCCACACGCCGCACAGAGTTTTGCCTGTGGTGTCCGCAAGGGCTTGGAACAGAATTGGCAATCGGGTCCGTAAAGCGCGGCCCTGACAGCCCGCAGGTCGAACGGATGCGCAAGAACCAGCCCTGTCTTGTCCTCATAAAGGCCAAGCGCGTACTGACCGATTGCCGCAACATCCTCGCGCTCTGCGGCGACACCCAAACGGGTCTCGCCGTTTCGACGCACTTCTTTCCGCGCGTTGACGTAATTATCGACCGCCGCGCCGATCGGAGCGTAGTCCGCATCGTCCAGCATCCAGACCTTCCGCTTGAGCCGGTAGCTGTAGCGATACTCAGGCATCGACCGACCCTTCTGTCGCGTTCGCAAGACAAGATCATAGCCGAAAAATCATGACGGAAAAATGGAGCGGGTAGTCGGGATCGAACCGGCATCCTCAGCTTGGAAGGCTGCTGCACTACCATTGTGCTATACCCGCATGTCCCAAGGGACGAGCGATGTGTTTAGCGAATTCGTTTCAGTGCGTCGAGGGGGCGGATACATCGAATCCTGCAAGCGGGCGATCCGGCCGCGCCGACAGGCGGGCCGATCAGCCAGCGCGGCTGGCCGGAGCCGTCTCGTCAGACGCCCAGAGTTCGGGTTCAACCCGATTCCGGCCACCGCGCTTGGCGCGGTAAAGACACTCGTCCGCCCGCGCGAGAAGGTCTGTCGCGCTCGCATTCACATCACTCTCTGTCACGCCGAAACTGGCTGTCGGCGAAACCGATCCGCGCCCCTCCACCTGAATGGAAATCGCGGCGATCATCTTGCGCATGCGTTCCGCCATCAACTGCGCCTGCTGACCTGACAGGTCGGGCAGGATGACGACGAACTCTTCACCGCCGATGCGACCGAGCGTGTCTGACGTCCGCAACGCCTGCTTCACCACCCGCACGGTTTCAATCAGGACCCGGTCGCCAGCGAGGTGCCCGAATGTGTCATTGACCCGCTTGAAATGATCGAGGTCGAAGACAACAATAGCGAACGGTTTGCCGGTTTCGCGATTGCGGTCGGTTTCCGCGGCCAGGATCTGGTCAATGGCCGCGCGATTGGCAGCACCGGTCAGGGCATCCGTCGCGGCCCGTTCGCGGAAATGGGCCATTGAAATCTCGGCCGCCTTTTTGGCCGTCTCAAGGCGCAAGGCCGCATTGACCATCTCGTTTCGGAAAATCGTGGCCCCAATGAAAATGAAAGTGGCTGCCCCACCCAACGCCGTGAGCAGGGTCACATTGCTGCTGGTGACCGAATAACCAACGGTTTCGGGAGATTGGACGACACACCCGACATAGATCGACAGCGCCGCCAGCATATAAGCAAGGCCGGTCCGCCATCCGACCGCCAGCGTAAACGTCATGATACCCGGCAACATCATGATGTTGGCAGGCGATATCAGGGCCTTGCCCATGGTCGCCATACCCGCCAGCATGACCAGCAAGAGCGCGCCGAGCAGACGGGCACGGTTCTGGTAGTCAGAGCTCGCATTGATCCAGATCGGCGCCACAAGGCAGATCAGCGACGCGATCGCCCCCGTCACCAACAGGCCGGGCTGGTCTTCAAAGAATTTCAGGCTGACCAGGGTGACCGTCATACCTGCGATTCCGGGCAGCACGCAAAACGCCGACAATGATCGACGCGACGCGATGTCCATGTGCTGATCGGTATCATCTGCCGGCCAGTACCGTCGCACCATGACGGGTTCCCCTCCCAATTCGAAAGGAAAGCCTAGCGCAAAATTGTTTAAAGCGTCTGAAGGCGAGGTTGATCGACGCGAACAACTCAATGCTCTGGACGATCAGGACAAAGATTTGGCGGAGGGGACGAACTAACTTCGAACCTTAAGGGCTCGCCCGCGCCGCCGCGGGCCGGTCCATCGGAGCGTCTTCGAGGCGGACTGCCGTGAGATGACCACAACCGCTTGTTCGCAAACGCCTTGCCGGAACCGGTCTTGAGGTACCGCTCGAACGCGTAGGCAGCATCCTTGCTTTGAAATGCGAGATAGCTCACCAGCTTCCAGGGTCGAAATTTCGCGGTGTGTGGCGATCCGCCAGCATTGTGTCGAGCCAGTCGTGCCCTCAAGTCCGACGTACAACCCGTATAGCGTTCGCCCGCCACCGAGCTTTCAATGAGGTAGACGTAGTGCACGGCGATGCCTCGTTCGCATTGCACACAATTACAACGAGCAAATCCGGACGACAAACTATAAAAGTGTTGTAAACGATAAACTGCGGTTTGCCACCGTAAACGGCGCTTGCGCGAGGCGGACGTCCGGAACTCACGGCGTGAAGGTTCGGCAAAAGATCGTGGCGGCGTTTTCGCTCTCCTTCGCCTAGGCTTCGGAGAGCACCTCTTCGCCTTGGATGCGCGCTGCGGGTGGCGTGCCACCCGAAGCCCGCAGGGCGAAGGGTGGTGGAGGGGGTTGGATTCGAACCAACGTACGCTCTCGCGGCCAGATTTACAGTCTGGTGCCTTTAACCACTCGACCACCCCTCCACAGGGTGCCTTCAGGCCGCGACTTAACCGGCCTTTCGGAAACCTGCAAGAAACAGTCTCAGCTTGCGGAGAGGCATGTTATGCCTCGGCAAATCAAGCGACCGCCCCAAAACAGGAGCGCGGACTATAGTGACGAAGACTCCCATGCGCAACACCTCCAGACGCCCCGATTACAGCCGCCGCTCCAAGCCTGCTGGCACTGGCGATTCGGGCTGGATATGGGGCCGCCACGCGGTGCTCGCCGCGCTCGCCAACAAGCGCCGCGAAATCCTCGAACTGAAGGTCACCCGCAATGCTGCGCGAGACCTGCCGGACGGCACCGATCACCAACAGGTCGAACCCAAGGTCATAGACAACGCCCTGCCCGAGGGCGCCGTCCACCAGGGATTCGCTGCCCGGGCCCGCGCTTTGCCGTCTGAATCCGTCAATGGCGTGATCGATCCGACCCATGGCGCCCTTCTGGTGCTCGACCAGATCACCGACCCTCACAATGTCGGAGCCGTGCTGCGCTCGGCGGCAGCGTTCGGAATCCGGGCCGTCATCATGCAGGACCGCAAGGCGCCGCCGCTATTCGGCACGGTCTGCAAGAGCGCCGTCGGCGCTGCCGAACGCGTCGCCCATGTGCGGGTGACCAATATCGCCGACACATTGCTGGAGTTTCGCAAGGCCGGACGTCATGTCCTGGGTCTGGCCGGAGAGGCCGAGCTCGATCTCGCCACCGCCCTCGCCGCTCCGGACGGCAAGGGCTGGGGCCCCGGTCTGGTCCTGGTGATGGGATCGGAGGACAAGGGGCTGCGCCAGCGGGTGGCGGAATGCTGCGATCAGCTCGTCCGCATCCCGATGACCGAAACGGTGGAGAGCCTGAATGTCTCCAACGCAGCAGCCATTGCGCTCTACGAGGCAGCAAAATGGCGCCCCGTCAAAGACGAGACGCCATCTGGCTGATCCGACCCGGGGTGCGGGAGGCTTCGGGCCGGACGCTTTCAAAGTCCTGTGTCAGTTGGCATCGCCGACGCGCAAGACCGTCCGGCCATTGCGGGTCCAGTTGACGCTGCCTTCGATTTCGGAGATCGACACATCGCCGCCGCCATTTTCGCGAACGACAATGTCCACGGCTGTTCCGCCAAAGGAGATGTCACCCGAGCCGCCGATATAGGCCTCGAATGGTTGGGCACGGCCCGCGTGAGCTGCGATATCGCCAGATCCGTTGATCCGTGCCGAAAAGGCACCATTCAGACTGGCAGCCTCAACGTCGCCGGAACCGGAAATGCCGACCGCGAGCCCGGCCACCCGGCCGAACTCCACATCGCCCGAGCCGTTGATGCTGACGTCCGCGTCGCCATCGACATCCCTGGTCAGGACATCGCCGGAACCGTTGATGGAGACGCTGACTTCACCGCCGATCATTCCGGTCTCGATATCGCCGGACCCGTTGATGCTGATGTGGGCGCCCGCGCCAATTGAACCGGTGGTGATATCGCCCGAACCGTTGATCGCGACACGCGCTTCACCGGCGATATCGCCGACATCCAGACGTCCGCAGCTATTCATTGAAAGATCGGCACTACCGAGATCGCCCGCCGTCCCAAGATAGGCACTGTCATCCAGCTCAAGTGCGAGCGAGGCCGGTGCGGTGATGACCAGGCTGGGATATTCGTCAATGCTGTGACGATTGCCACGGTTGAGCCCGATGCTCATCGTGTCATTGCGCGTGCGGCAATTGGTGTTGCGCAGGCGCAGGCCACCATCGATGCGCACGGTCGAACCGGAATGCGACACGGACGGATCATCGACATGACCGCCGGTATTGGACATCGCCACTGTAATCGTATCCGAGGAACCGGTGCGGATTTCGATCCGGCCGACGAAATTCTCGATCTCGAGGCGTTCGGCATCATAGCTGCCAACGTCATTGGCCTGCAGGCTGGCGCCTGCCGTCATCGAGAACAGTGCGATGCCGGCAATCGCGGCGCTGGTGGCAAGCAAGATCGGTTTGGTCATGGGGCGTCCCTCCTGGTGTCTTCATCCCTTGATGCAGGTCGAGGCCTGATCGGATGCAGTGTGAGTACGACCATAAACATGACCGACATGCCCCGCTCTGTCCGGGACATGACAGGTCAGTAAGTCAGCCTGGCCAGATCTGGAAGACGATGGTCGCCACCACCGTGCCCAGGGCATAGCCCACCACGCCAACCAGTACGCCGGGGGTGACTAGGTCTTTCCAACCCTTCGCTGCCGCCAGGGCCGGTGCGGTCGTGGCACCCAGAATCGCGGCGTTTGATGCGGTGATCAGTTCGGGCAGCGAAAACCGGAGCAGCGAACCGATACCGAAAACCACGACGCCGTGGACGAGCAATAGAATGCCAATGATCAGGATCAGGACGGGCGCGGTCTGTACCAGCCCGACCACATCGGCCCCGGCCGCGATCGCCGCGAAGAATACGAAGCTGAGCGCGACACCGATCTCATAGCCGCCGTGCAGGCGGGCCATCACCCGCGGGAATGCCGTGGCCGGGATCAGGGCCAGAACGGTGATGATCGCATAGCGCCAATTGCCGGCACCCGGTCCGAATTGGCTGGACAGAGCAGCTGTGATCAAGTCGCCCAGCGCAACGACCACGAGCGCAAAGGTGATGGAATAGGCCAGCGTCGCAGCCGTGACCTTGCCCCCCTCCTCGGCGATGACCTCGCCTTGCGAATGATCGCGCTTCACGAAACGCGAGGCGATCCAGCTGATACCGGGGAGAACGGCCAAAAGCGCCAGGAACAGTCCGGAGAACAGGTTGTCGACCGCTGTCGCACTCGACACGAAGTCCGGATCAGCCTGGGCGAGGCCGGTGATATCGATCAACGCCGCATAGTTCACCGAGCCGCCGATATAGGTCGCGATAAACGCGCCAACCGCGCCGGATTCGCGCGAGACCATGTCAGCGGTCCGCACGCCCGTCTCGTAATCAGGCAAAGAGATGAGCGAGAAGGCGACGACTGCGCCGATCACGGTTCCAGCCGCGGCCAGCAGAAAGGCACCGAACATGCGGCCGGTCTCGAAGAAGATCTTGCGGAGATCCGCCTTCATGAGGAAAAGCGGGATAAGGATTGGGACGAAGTATCGGAAGACGAAGGAGTAGCCTTCGGAGTCCTGCGGTATCAGACCGATATTCGACGCCAGGATCGCGAACAGGATCGCCCAGACCGCGCCGGTGAGCAGAGCGCCGATCCGGGTCTTCTCCATCAGGAAACCGGCCGCCGCCACACCAAACAGGGCAGCAACAGACGCAACGGCATTGTCAGCCGGAATCAATGACATGGCATTCCCCTCAAATCCTGGCGCGAAACCTAGACGTCGTTGCCCGCGACCGCAAACCCGTCACCCCGCAAAGGCGGCCTCGCGCTCCATGGCACGTTTGTAGGCCGGGCGTTCGACAAGTCGGCCGACATAGCCAGCAAAGGGTTCGATCCGCTCGAGCAGGTTGAAATTCATCATGAAGTTCAGCGTCGACCCGATCATCAGATCGGCCGCTGTGAAATGATCACCGACCAGGAATTCGCGCCCGTCCAGCGCCTCGGCCAGAGTCGCCTTGACCGAGGTCAACTCGCCCCAACCGGCCATTTGGCGCGGCGTCTCCCGTGACATGGCCTTGTCGATGAAGGCCGGCTCGATCACTGAACCGGCGAAGAACAGCCAGCGCAGGTAGGCCCCGCGGCCGGTTGCATCGACAGCCGGTGCCAGGCCTTTCTCTGGAAATCGGTCGGCCAGCCAGGCGCAGATTGCAGGACTTTCAGTGATCAGCTCACCGCCGACATCCAGCGCCGGCACCTTGCGCATCGGATTGACCGCGCCATAGGCTTCCGACTGGATATCGTCACGGATATTGACGATGCGGACATCGAACGGTTCGCCGATTTCCTCCAGCATCCACAAGGCATGAAAGCCGCGCGTCTTCGGGCAGTGATAGAGTGTCAGTTCGGTCATGTCTGTTCTGTCTCCCCCGATCGGATGGAGGCTCCGCTCACCCGGCCTCGATGCAGGCATCCGCTTCGATCTCGATCAGGAATTCCGGACCTATGAAGCGGGATATCTCGACCATCGTCGTTGTTGGCGGATGGTCACGAAACACATCGCCATGGGCCCGGCCGAAGGCCTCCCAGTGATCGATATCGGTGACGAACATCCGCGTCCTCATCACATCGCTCATTGAGGCACCGACCTCGGCCAGGGCCTTGGCAATGATGTCCAGGCAGCGCCGTGCCTGGGCTTCCGGATCGCCGACCGCAAAGGGCTGACCTTCATCGTCCAGTGACACCGAGCCGGTGACCCAGACCAGATTGCCGCGCCGGATCGCGCGACAATAGCCGACCTGCTTTTCCCAGCTGGCACCGGTGAAGCTGCGTTGTGTCCCGGTGCTCATGGTTCTACTCGGCACCGCTGATCGCAAGAATGTCGAGCGCGACCGCCGCCATCGCTTCGGTGGCCTGGGTGATCGAGCCCTGCGGGTCGTCCGGCGCGAAGAAGGGCGAGTGGTTGGACGGCGGGACCAGGCCCCGGGCGGTATAGTCATCCAACGTTGCCTGGGTGGTGCCGCCGACCCAGAACATGAAGGTCGGGATATTGTGGTCGGTGCGGTGATATTGTGAAAAGTCCTCGCCACCCATGACCGGAGCGGCTTCGACCACGGCGTCCGCCCCGAAGCGCGCGCGCATCGTTTCAACGGCACGTGCCGCCAGATCCGGATTGTTGAACAGGGCCGGCGTGTAGGTCTCCTCGATCTCGACGCGCGGATACTCCTCCGGCGTCAGGCCATAGGAGGCGGCCTGGTTCGCCGCGATGCGCTGGATTCCGGTGAGGAGCTGCTCGCGCACCTCGTCGGTATAGGAACGGACTGTCAGCTGCAGATGAGCACCGTCGGAGATGATGTTGTGCTTGGCGCCGGCATTGAAGGCCCCGACCGTCACGACGGCCGGTTCGAGCGGGGACACTTCCCGCGAGACCAGGGACTGCAGCGACACCACGATCTGGGACGCCAGATAGATCGGGTCCTTGGTCGTGTGCGGATAGGCGCCATGCCCGCCGCGGCCCTGCACATGGATATCGACCGAATCGACATTCGCCATGGCATAGCCCGGCACATAGGTGATGGTACCGGTCGGGATCGCGGAGAAGGTGTGGAAAGAGACGTTGAAATCGGGCAGCGGGAAGCGCTCGAACAGTCCGTCCTCGATCATCGCCACGGCGCCCTCGCCCAGCTCCTCGGCCGGCTGACCGATCAGCACCAGTGTTCCGGACCACTCATCGGTCCGCTCGACCAGTTGCCGGGCAGCCCCGACCAGGGCCGTCATGTGGGTGTCGTGCGCACAGGCGTGCATGACGGGGTTTTCGACGCCGCGAAGATCCGTGCCCGTCACGGTCGACGCATAGTCCAGACCGGTCTGCTCGGGCACCGGCAGGCCGTCCATGTCGGCGCGCAGCATGAGCGTGGGCCCGTCGCCATTTTCCATTACCGCGACGATGCCGGTCTGGCCGACGCCTTCAGTGACCTCAAAACCCAGCGACCGCAGCTCGCGGGCAAGGCGGGCGGCCGTCTCAACTTCGCGGAAGGACAGTTCCGGATTGGCGTGGAAGTGCTGGTAAAGGTCTTCCAGGTGCGCCTGGTAGTCAGCGGCGATGGCTGTACGCAGGGCGTCATCACCGGGCGCATCCTGAAGCGCGCGGGCGGCAGGCTGGGCAGACAATGTGAGCGCAATGGCGGCAACAGCCGTCAGCAATTGGCGTTTCATGGTGGCATTCCCCTCATTGAGTTGTCGCCATTCGACCCAGCTCGCGCGCAAAGGTCAATGGATACCCGCTTCACCGGCCCAAGGGGGACAGCGATATCCACAATCCCGCCCGTCTGGCGACACCGCAGCCTTGCGTCTTTCGCGTTGCGGAACGCCTATTGTCGGTCATGACAGACACCGTCCTTTCCCTGCAGGGTGTAACCCTGCGCTACGGCAAGTTGACCGCGCTGGACGCGGTTGACCTCGCCATTCCTGCCGGCGCCATTTACGGATTTCTCGGCCCGAACGGAGCTGGCAAAACCACGGCGATCCGCTGCGCCATGGGGCTTTTGACTCCCCAGGCCGGACGTGTGCTGATCGACGGACACGATCTCACCAAGAGCCGTCGCAATGCGCTCGCCAGCGTTGGCGCCGTGATCGAGACCCCGGCCCTGTTTCCCAATCTGACCGGTCGGGAAAACCTGGACATCACCCGGCGGATGCTGGGTGCCGCGCCGGCCTTGATCGACAAGGCGCTGGAGCTGGTCGACATGCGTGACGCCGCCGATCGTCGGGTCGGGCAATACTCGCTGGGCATGAAACAGCGCATGGGGCTGGCCCGGGCGCTGCTCGCCGAACCCCGCCTGCTGATCCTGGACGAACCGACAAACGGATTGGACCCTGCCGGCATACGCGACATGCGCGCCCTGATCCGCGCCCTGCCCGAACGCACCGGCGCCACCATCTTCATGTCCAGTCACCTGCTGTCGGAAGTCGAGCAACTGGCCAGCCATGTCGGCCTCCTGCAGCAAGGGCGCGTCGTCTTTGACGGCACTCTTGCCGCCCTGTCCGAACAACAGGCCCCCCGCCTGCTGGTCACCGCCACTCCCGCCGACACGGCACACGAGGTGATGACCGCGAATGGATTTGCCGGCGTCATTCGTGACAAGGATCGCTTCACGCTGACCGATCCGGAGGCGATCACCGCCGAGCGGGTCGCCGCGCTCAATGCGGCGCTGCACGCCGCAGGATGCCAGGTCAGCGAACTGACCCTCGACCGTGCCGACCTGGAAACAACCTTCATGACCCTCACCGGCCACGCGGAGGCCCAGCCATGATCAATATCCTGATCGCCGAAGCGACCAAGCTGCGCCGCTCTCTGGTGCTTCTGGTCGCCGCCACACCGCCAGTCATGGTCTTTGCCCTCGGCGTCCTCGTCGTGGCCAGCGGCAACGCGCCGGAAAGCTGGGCCATGCACACCATGGCCGGCTCGGCCATCTGGGCCTTTTTCCTGTTGCCGATGAGCGTTATCGGTATCACCGCCCTGATCGCACAACTGGAACACGGCCCCGGCACCTGGTCGCACACGCTGGCCCTGCCGGTCCCGCGTTGGCAGATCTTCCTCGCCAAGGCACTGGTCAGCCTCGGGCTGATGGCGATTGTATCCGTCGCCGTCGCCGCGGCCGGCTATGCCAGCGCCATGATCGGCCTGCAATTGGGCGAGGAGGCCGTGATGGAAGGCGGGTTCGACCCGGCCTTCGCCTTCGAGCTCTATGGCAAGATGTTCATTGCCGGACTTCTGGTGATGGCGATCCAGTGGACCATGGCGATGCGCTTTCGCAGCTTTGCCGCGCCGGTCTCGGTCGGCATCGGCGGAACCTTCGTGGCTGTCGCCGCGACCAGCGCCGAGAAGGGTCTCTATTTTCCCTGGCTGATGCCGGTCAACGTGCTGGCGTCCGAAGGCGGCCGCGGAGACCTTGCCATCGCGATGGGCGGTTTTGGCGGCGTGATCGTCTTTGCCCTGGCCATCGCCTGGCTCAGCCGTCGCGACTGGGGATGATCAGACCGGTTTTGCCTTGAAGTGACGAATGTCTTCCTGGGCGGCCAGGCAGGCCGGGCGCAACTGGTCGGCCTGCGGGAAATCATGGATGCGCGCCCAAAGCGTATCTTTCAGCGTCGCCGGATAGGCCTTGAAGCGCCGCGCCGCATGACCGATGGCCAGAATGCCCGCATTGACCATCCACGGATCATTGGCCGTCGACGCAAATTCGAGCGGCGCAGCAAGCGCGTCCAGGTCTTCACAATCCATCGCGATCTTCACAATGTCGGCGGGAGCATAGCGGGTCGGCAATTCAGTCATCCAGTTGCGTTTGAGCCGTCCTCACGGGACCGGGCATGTGACAGGCCTCGATCACCGGTGGCGGCGTTTCAAAAAAGAAGTCGTGTGTCCGGTTGCGGCGGCCGTCCTTGGCTTCGTGAAAGGCCTGACCGTCCGTTCGCATGACCTCATAAGCCGGTCTGTCATCCTCGGGAAGGTCCGAGGCGATCCTTGCTGACACAATGATGTCACGAGCTCCCGTGTCGGCGATCACACCGGAATTGACCGCCGGATCACCGCGCTGGAGCGCCTGGACATGCGCCATGCCGTCAATCACCCGGCCAAAGACCGTCATGATGCGATCGAGATGGCGCGGTCCCTGCCCGATCACGATGTAAAATTCCACGTCGCCGCTGTCGGGATCATTGTCGCGGGCCATGGCGACAGTGCCGGGGCAATGGATCGGCCAGACTTCGTCACCCGCCTCGTTCGCGGCGGCGGGGAAGCCGGCGACATGCCCGACCTGCGTTGCGTACAGGTCGTCATCGATCATGGGCGTGAAGGTCACCGACGAAGCCGCGACCGTGAATTCACCGGCCAGCGTCGGGTATTGTGGCAGCTCGACCGAGTCCGCTTCCTCACCGCGCCCGCCCTGGGCAACGAAACCATCGATCACGCGATAGAAGCTGCGCCCGTCGAAGAAGCCGTCGCGAGCGGCCTGGCGCATGCGATTGGCGTGGTTGGGTGCGACCCAGTCGGCAAGCTCGATGGCGATGATACCATCCTCGACCTCGATCAGCAGGAGATCGTCCGGATCGACCGGGCGCCAGTCGGCATCAGGCTGGGCCATCATTGGACCCGTCAGGATTGCGGCCAGGGCCAGCGCCGTCAGTGCTGCTTTCATCGCGGTTGATTTCATCGAGTCAATCGAGGGCGCAAACGCGCCCACTCCCCCATTGATATCTTGTCAGCCAGTGGGCCTTGGGATGAAAGCTTCGTCAAGGCCAACTCCGGTGCCGCGTAGCGGGCTGGCGCCTTGCCGAAGCTTTCGTCCCAAGGCGGCGTCCCGGCAAGAAGCAATGCCTGTTTCCGTCTCTCGCGAGACGAGGTTTCTACTCGCTCGGCGCGCCGCCAAAACGCTCGGTCCATTCCGCGACCTGGGCATCTTCGATCTTGGCAAAGAGAACGGCCGGCGGCGTGATCGCCATGCCATGCGGCAAGGCATCGAGCAGATCTGCGGCCGACCCGTCGAAATTCCAGCTGCGCCGATCCTCAGGCACGCCAAGGGCATCAAGGATCTTGCTCGCCGCTTCCGGGATGAAAGGCTGGGCGAGGATGCCAAACAACGCCACCAGATTGAGGCCGGTGCGCACCCCGACAGCGGCCGCATCGACGTCCGACTTGTACTTCACCCACGGCTCGGCCTTGGTGAGATACTCATTGCCGGCAGCCCAGATGGCGCGGACTTCGGCAGCCGCCTTGCGGAACTCCATTGCTTCCATATTCGCGATAAGCGCCGGCAGGCGCTGGTCCAGCTCGGCGGCCATCCAGGCCTCGTCCTCGCCCGGTGTCCCGGCGGACGGCAAGGCAGCATCGAATTTGGAGACCGTGTATTTGGTGATCCTGTTGACGAAATTGCCCAGCACATTGGCGAGATCGGAATTGATCAGCCCCTGGAAATGCTCCCAGGTGAAAGCCGCGTCCGAGCCTTCCGGCGCGTTCGCAGTCAGATACCAGCGCCAGTAATCCCCCGGCAGGATGTCCAGCGCCTGGTCCATGAACACGCCGCGCTGCTCGGAGGTTGAGAACTTGCCGCCATACCAGGTCAGCCAGTTGAAGGCCTTCAGCTTGTCGACCGTCTTCCATGGCTCTTCCGAGCCCAGGATGGTCGCCGGGAAGGAAACGGTGTGGAAGGCGACATTGTCCTTGCCCATAAACTGGACATAGGTGACGTCGTCGGCGCCCTTGTCGGTGCGCCACCAGCTCTCCCAGTCGCCTCCACCGGCCTCGGCCCACTCAACCGTGGCACCGATATAGCCGATCGGCGCGTCGAACCAGACATAGAAGACCTTGCCTTCAAAACCCTCGCGCGGGGTGCCGTCCTGCGCCACTGGCACGCCCCATTTCAGGTCGCGCGTGATCGATCGGTCGCGCAGCCCTTCATCGAGCCATTTATAGGCGATTGACTTGGCCAGGCTCGGCCATTCAGTCGAGGCGTCCACCCAATCGCGGATCTTCGTTTCCATCTGCGTCTGAACCAGGTGGAGGTGCTTGGTCTCACGCACTTCCAGATTCTTGGAGCCGGAAATCTTCGAATACGGCTCTTTCAGATCGGTCGGCTCGAGCAGACGGCCGCAATTGTCACACTGGTCGCCGCGCGCGCGCTCGAAGCCGCAATGCGGGCACGTCCCCTCGACATAGCGATCCGGCAGGAAGCGATCATCATCGATCGAGAAGACCTGCTCCTCGACCCGCTCGGCAATCAGCCCCTTCTCCTCCAGCACTTTGGCAAAATGCTGGGTCAGACGGATATTGGGGGCGTTCGAGGTGCGGCCGAAATAATCATAGCTCAGCGAGAAGCCCTCGCCCGAGCGCCTCTGGATATCGTGCTGCTCGTCGCAATAGGCGCGCACATCCATGCCCGCCGCATCGGCGGCCAGCTCGGCCGGCGTGCCATGCTCATCGGTGGCACAGACATAGAGCACGTCATGACCGCGCAAACGCTGGAAACGCGCATAGACATCGGCCGGCAACATCGACCCGGCCAGATTTCCCAAATGCTTGACGCCATTGATGTAGGGCAGAGCGCTGGTGATCAGTATACGAGCCATAATCGGAATTCTTCTCTTGCGCGGATTTTTAAGTAATGTGATCGCGTGAAAGGCGAGTCTTCAAGGCATCGCCTTGCAGGGCGAGACATACAAGCCCTGCCTTGGGGAGGAAACAGGAAATGCCGCGAATTTTCGGATTGAACATTATCGCAACAATCGTTGCCGGTATCGCGTTCTGGATGGTGGGAGCGCTCTTCTACGGCGCATTGTTCGCTGACTTGTGGATGGGGTTGTGGGGTTTCGGCCCGACCGATGAAGCTCGCATGGAAGCGGGCATGGGCATGACAATGGGGGTTGGCCTCCTGTTGTCGGTCGTCTTCGCTGGTTTTCTCGGCTTCACCCTGAAGGCGTTGAAAGCCGAGGGCATGATGAGCGCGATCAAATGGGCCGTCTTCCTGTGGGCCGGTTTTGTCGTCACCACGATGAGCTATGACATGGTCTACGCCCTGCAGCCGGTCATGCTGCTGGTTCTCGACGGCGCCCATACCCTGACCGGCTTCGTCGTCATGGCTGCCCTCCTGACCGTTCTCGACGGCGTCGCGGTCAAGGACTGACCGCGCGACCTGTAACAAAGCCGGGCGTGGTTGCAGCAAACACTTGTCGAGCCACGCCCGCACGCGTATCAGACCGCTTCTGGATGCCGGCTTAGCTCAGCTGGTAGAGCACCTGATTTGTAATCAGGGGGTCGGGGGTTCGAGTCCCTCAGCCGGCACCATAAAATCAACGTGTTAGAAGATATTCACCAACGCTGGATTTCGCTCGGACCCCGTGCGGACCCCGGCTTGGGTGGACGTCCTCGCGAATCAATTTCGCGGGACTACGCCCGGTCTCGAGCCTTTGCAGGGTCGGGTCAGCGAAGACGGCTATCGGCCTCGGTGGTATTGGCGACCACCCGCCCCTCGATCCAGCTTTCCAGATCTGTCCGGCGATAGCGCACCATGCCGCGTGAGACGCTCACAAATCTCGGACCGCCTCCCTTCACCCGCCACCCTTCAAGGGTACGGTGCGAGACACCCAGAAATTCCGCCGCGTCGGTCGTGGTCAGCAAAGCTAGCACGTCAGGCACTTTTGCGGACTCGCGGCTCTGCCCCTGCGGGCCATGCTCCATCGCGGAAAAAAGCGGAAGCCCTGCGAGGTCTGGCCCAGGCGCTCCGACCACCGACGGCGAACGTCCCGGTCGACCTACCGACGAATCCAGCCCGCGTCTCAAGACATGCGCAAGGAATCTGGCCCGGTCACCTTGCCCTTCGGACCGTCGTGCCTGCTCCAGCTCCCAATGAAGATCCGCAGAGAGTGCGATCGAAATCAGCACCTCGTTCTCGTCTCGAAGAGTCATGACAAAACTCCGCGAGAGAACAGGACAAGGCATGAAGCGCGACAGCCATCCCTCGAGGAAATGAACTGCGGGCGAAGACCGAGGTCGAGGCAACTCTGCCCGCCGGCCCGACACGTACAAAAGAAGTTCATTCCGCCGCCTCCGACTTGGCGCGCGGATATTCAAGCGCGTCCAGGATGTCGGTCGGTGCCGTGTTTCCTGACAAATACAACGCGTCAGCCATGCCGCGAATTGTCAGCTGGTCTTCTTCGCAGAGCTGGGGCTTTAGCGCCGCCGCGGAGAGAAAACCCAGAAATGAACCGAGCTCTTCTTGATGACGCCGTGCTGCCTGGAGAGATGGAAGTGTGTTGTCCAGATATGCGGCGCACGCGGCGATAATAAATTCGCCTCGGCTGTGATAATGGCGCCCCTGAACCAGATCATCAATCTGGCCCAGCAAATCGCTTGGAAAACGAATGCGGAGATTCGTTTGTGAATTAGATTCTGTATTCATAGCTGCTCGCCGAATTGGCGGGCGCAGCGAGGTGGCAACCCCTTATAGCCAGTGGGCTCTGCAGCAGCAAGTGCGCATGCCTTGAACCGCCCCGGGTTTTCCGGCGGCTGGTTTATGTGAGTCTTATGCGGCCATCCCGGCCCCATCAAGTTGCGCGTAGTATCGCTCCTCTGCTTCGGCGGGCGGGATATTACCGATGGGTTCGAGCAGGCGCCGGTTGTTGAACCAGTCGACCCAGCCCAGCGTGGCGTGTTCGACGGCTTGCAGCGTTCGCCAGGGTCCGTGGCGGTGGATCAGTTCGGCCTTGTAGAGGCCGTTGATCGTCTCTGCGAGCGCGTTGTCGGAACTGTCGCCGACGCTGCCGACGGAGGGCTCGATCCCGGCTTCGGCAAGGCGGCTGGTATAGGCGATGGCGACATACTGGCTGCCGCGGTCGGAGTGGTGGACGAGGCCGCAGCCTGCGACCGGCCGGCGTGCGTGCAGGGCCTGTTCCAGAGCGTCGAGCACGAAGCGGGCATGGGCGGTGCGGCTGACCCGCCAGCCGACAATGCGCCGGGCGAACACGTCGATGATGAAGGCGACGTAGACGAAGCCGGCCCAGGTGGCCACATAGGTGAAGTCCGACACCCAGAGCCGGTTCGGCGCCGGCGCCTGGAAGTGCCGGTTCACCCGGTCGAGCGGACAGGGTGCAGATCTGTCGCTCTTGGTGGTTTTTACCGGCTTGCCGCGGATCGCGCCGGCCAGGCCCATCTCGCGCATCAGCCGCTCCACCGTGCAACGCGCCACCGCGATGCCCTCGCGCTTGAGCTGGTGCCACACCTTGCGCGCACCGTAGACGCAGAAGTTCGTCTCGAACACGCGCCGCACCTGCCCCTTCAGGGCCTCATCGCGCTGCAGCCGCGCCGGCCGCCGGTGCGGATCGCGCCGCCGGGCCGCATGCTCGCGGTAAGTGGACGGGGCGATCGGCAGAACCCTGCAGACCGGCTCGACCCCGTAGGCCGCGCGATGATCGTCGATGAAGCCGATCATCGCTTGAACGGGCGGTCGAGCTCCGCCTGGGCAAAATATGCGCTGGCCTTGCGCAATATCTCGTTGGCCTGGCGCAGCTCGCGGTTCTCCCGCTCCAGTTCACGCAGCCGCGCCCGGTCATCGGACGTGGGGCCAGGCCGCTCGCCGTTGTCGCGCTCGGCCTGGCGCACCCATTTGCGCAGCGTCTCCGCACCGCAGCCCATCTTCTGTGCAATCGAGGTGATCGCCGCCCATTGCGACGGGTAATCGCCCTGATGCTCCAACACCATCCGCACGGCCCGCGCGCGCACTTCCGGTGAATATCGCTTCATCGTCTTCGTCATGGCTCTACCTTCTCAAGGTTCAGAGCCGCCGGAAAACCCGGGGCGGTTCAAAACGGATTGAGCAAAATCGTTCCATCGGTCATCCAGCAGCCCACACAGGGCTTCCGGCGGAGAGGTCAGAACCGGTGGAGTGCAGAGCGTGTCAAAAGCCTTGCTTCACAGGTTGTGGTTGTTTTAATGCCGGAAAAGGTTTGTCAAAGCGCGCTCGGCAATAAGGAAGCAAAGGCGTTATCGCAGTGGCTGCGAATGGCGCTAATCGTCTTCGATCATGGTTGCTTTCAGCAACTTTTGGGAAGGCCTTTCGCCGCTTCGCGGGACAGGTGGGGGAGTTGCAGATGATGCATTGGGGGGATGACCTTATTGAGACAAGTATGGGCCTGGATATCCTGGGCGTCCGGCAAGTCGATCAAGGGGTCGAGATCGAGCTTGTGAATGGGATCACAACTATCTCGCAACGTGCCCGGTATCTCTCTATCTTGACGTGGGCGTTGGGCGAGTTCCAAACACGCCATGCCGAAACCGGTTACGACCAATGCGACTTGCTTACATTCCTCAGTCGGCTTGAGTTTCTCGTTTTGGCCGCAACGTATTTCGAGGACGAAACAGATCATCGCGATACCTCGGGCACTCTTGGCTCAACTCGCTTCGCGGAGGCTTTGGCGGAGGTCCGTTCCGGAAATTCAACGCGTTTTCCGGAAAACAGCACCGGATCGATCTTGGGGACTTATTTGAGCCCGTGCCGCGCAGCCGGTTTGCTCGTCGATGGCGGTGCCGACGCCAGCGTCCCATACAAGCTAACGCCTCGCGGCCGGGAGATATGGCAGGCTAGGAGGGGACTATTCGACACATTCGATGCAACCGCATTGTTGCTGGAGTCCGATCAGCTTGCGGTGGAGGATGTGAAACGTGCCGTTCCCGGGTTTTCTTTGAATCGTCTGTGCGACGCGACGCCGGAACGAAGGCTATTGCGAGAAGCGCTCCGACAGCCTTGGGGGGAAGGGAGTTTGGTGGCCTACGAGAAATTCAACGCGACCATTGAGTGGATTTCAAACCTGGCCGAACAATCGGACGACCATGCGACCGGCTTTCTTTCCCGTAACTATAACTCGGCCGTTGAAGGTGCTAACGGTCCATCGATCGCATTCGAATGGGCGGAGTATGAGTACCGCCGAAGGTGTCATTTCGCTCTGGAACTTGTTCTGAGTGCCTTGACGGAAACACTGGGTGAATTCGCGGAGGCAACGATCAGCGATGTCGTGAGCCGCTGGACAGATCGATACGAACCCGCGCCTCTCATTCGATCGTTTTTCAACGAAACTCTAACCGATTGGCATGAGCCGGCCAGTCGATGGTTCGGGGGCGTACCGGCGGGCTTGTTCGTCGATGGAGATATCCCCTATCGCTCGATCACCGCACTTTCCGCGGAGAATAGGCTAGTCGCGGCTGTCGTAATCTTGGAAGTTGCTCGCCGCCAGACCGAACAGCTCCGCCGGTCTGGTCAGATTCCTCGGCGAGAGGCCGGCCTCGGTGAACGCGTGATCGACCGGATCGAGATTGCGCGCGACGGCTCGTTTGCAGACCTGGTTGTTGAACTTCTCAACTTGGTGGCGCTAGCGCATTTAGAAACGACCTTTCGAAAGATGGCGGCCGGGCAGAAGTGTTCGCTCAGGTTTTTCCTGGACGGTGAACGGTTGCGCTCAACCGGCTTGACCGTCCAAGCAGGGCGAAGCGGCGACCGGCTGACCAATGTCATGCGGTTTCTCCACGACCTTGGCGAGTTCAAGCTAAGCGACGGCAAATTTTCAGTTATTGGCGGCCCGGTATGATTAAACGGAACGCGTTGAACTGGCTTGTCGGTAAGATGAGCGATGCAACATCCGCCGTGTTCCTAACGCACAACATCGACTTTCTGTTTGTTCAATCGATCCTGCTTCCCAGACTCCGCCGCATCGGTCATCCGCGGCTGACGATTTTCGCAGATGCGGCTTGCGCGGCTCACAGCTTCAACGAGCAGCATCCGCTTCTTTCCGGTTTGGGTACGGAGTATCGCGTTGTGCCGGTCGACCTCGGCGCGATGCGGCGATTTCATCCAAAGGCGCTTTACTTGGCCGGCCCGAAACGCGGTGCCTTGTGTATCGGAAGTGGAAATCTCACCCACGGGGGAATGAGTGCCAATCGCGAGATCTGGCATTCTGCTGTTTCCGATGATGCGGGAGCGGAAAGCCTCGCGGCATTTCGGTCTTACTTGCTCGAGGTGTTGAGCCTTGTGCCAATCAATCCGGCGGTTGAGGAAGAGGTTCGCAAGGCGCTTGATCCGGTAGATAACAACTGGGTTGATCAGCTGCCAGATCCGTCAGGGCTTTGCTGGTCGCCGGCATCGCGGACGCTCCTCGACCAGATCATTGATTTCACCGGTTCGAATCTGACCGCAGCTCGTTTGCTTGCACCCTATTATGACGCCGACGGTGCAGCGCTTGGCGCGCTGGCGCGGCGGGTCGGCGGGGCGGTTGATGCATTCGTTCAGGCGGGGCACGAAGGATTGTCGCAATCGGCCGCCGCTTCCGTTCCCCCCAATGTACGATTTTGCGCGATTGATGAACCGGACAACCGGTTCATCCATGCCAAGGTCTTTGGGATCGAGACGGATGCGGGAAACTATTTGGTTGCCGGCAGCGCGAACCTGTCACGGGCGGCGCTCACCAGCGCGTCCGGGAACGGAAATGCCGAGCTCGTCGTGGTGAGAGAAGTCACGAATGAAGAGACAGACGCCTGCTTCGAAGATTTTCTCGTTCACGACGATCCCCCGGATTTTCCCGAGGCCCCGCCTCAAGACGAGTGGGAGCCGGAGACCGCCACGTTGCGAATACAGCGAGCCAGTTTCGTGGAGGGCGAGTTGGAGATTGTATTCTCTTCTCCTGACCCGATTACGGCTTTAACGGTTCTGATAGATGATCGCGAGGCGCACGCGGTGAAAGTCGCTGGGCCGAAAATCCGGCTTGTCCTTTCGCGGTGCCCTGCCACCGCGCGGCTTGAAGCAGGAGGGCTCCGTTCGCTGTCTGCATGGGTAGACAACGAGACCCGGCTTGCCAAGCCGACCGCGATGCGTCGGTTGGAAGCCAAGCTGGCCGCCGCTGCCGACGGGGGCGGCATACTTCGCCAGGACGCTATAGAAATCCTCCAACTTTTAAGCGCTCACGCACGCGAACCGTCATCGCAGGGAGGGGCAAAGCCAACGAAAACGGCCGAGGCAGCGGTGGATGTGAAACCGTATGACGCGGACGATGTATTCGCCGAAGGCTTCGGTGCTGCGCCAGTCGTCGGTGGCGGCCGGGCAGGTGTGCCTACATCGTTCGATTTCCTGCGCACTTTCCGGGGCTTTTTCCTGGAGGATAGCGAAGGCGGCGCCGGCAGCGAAAATCACTCACATTTAGGAGCGGCGGCAAATTTGGCCTCCCCAGCGCCGGAAGACGAGGAAGGGCTCGAAGGCGATGAGGAGCATGATGAGCGCTCGGATGCCGGCGTGCTAACCGGACTCGAAGACGCCGAGCCAACTGATTCCTTGCGCCGCAATTTCCTCAAGACCGCGAAAACCATCGCGGACACACTTGTACGGCCCGACTTCGTCGCATCGCACGATCCGCGTTCGCTGGGTAATTTGCTAAGTGGCGTAGCCTTGATGCTCCGATACGGCGTGACCCGAGCGTTGCTTGACTTCGAGGACTTCGCGAATGTTACGATGCAGATTTGGTCAGGCTTATTTTTCGGCCCGGACGGATCGAGCGGCACCTTGCCCCGCCACATCGACGCTTTATCGAAAGATGAGCGGGACATTTTCTATGCCAGATTGGCAACGCCGCAATTTTCCGCAGCCCTTACACTATGGGCGATGCCGGCTTGGCGGAAGGGCGCTACGGTGGAGCATCACCAGCTTCGTTATGGCGCGCTTGTTTTGGTGGCCCGTTATCCGAAGCTTTTACCGGCGAATGATGACGAGCATCGCTTGGCAACTGTCGCCGAGCTTGACCGTTGGGTATCGGACCAGGACGGTGACGGCGTGCTCGCGACCTGGCGGAAATGGCTTCGCTGCGCACGAGCGCTTCGGGAGTTCGAGGCGGCGGCGGGATGTTACTCGGCCCAGGAACTCGCGGCTTTAGCTGGCACAGTGGATCTCGCGCCAGGAGACCTGCTATGGCAGGCGCGGTCCTTTGCAACAGCTCTTAGCGCCCCCGGGGATGGAGATGGAAAAAAGGTCGAGGCTCAGCTTTATTTGCGCGCATCGCCTGCCAAGTTCGCCTCGGGGTACGTCTGCGCGTTGCGTGCGTTGATTCATTCAAGTCGCCTTGAGCTCCGCCCTCCAGTTCGCGACTGCCTCATTGAATTATTGGACGAATTTGAGGAGGCTAAACCAGCACAACTCCTATCGAGCCATCCATGAGCCCAACAGAAATCGCTGACGCCCTCGAGGCCATTGCCAAACAAGCCTTCGACCCGGACGAGTTTCCCTTCGCCTTTGCCGCGGCGACCGGGAATGCGCCCGCCACGGTGTCCAAACTGCGATCCGGCCAGCGCTCGCTCAATCGCTCGAAACTGCCGGGCGGTGTGCTGGTGAACAAGAAGTTCCACTTCCTGCCGGCCGCATCCGGCGAGGTGGACGCTGCGATCGATCTGCTCCGGAACGACAAGAAAACCGTCCAGCACAAACCGGCCATTCTGATCGCGAGCGACGGCGAGATCGTAGTTGCGGAAAACCCGGCCACCCGCGAGCCCCTGCGGTGCGCCTTCAACGAACTGCACCGGCATTTCGGCTTCTTCCTGCCCGCGGCGGGCATGACCCGCTTCAAGGCCGCGGACGAGAACGAGGTCGATGTCCGCGCTACGGGCAAGCTGGCCAACCTCTATGACGCCCTCCTCAAGCTCAATCCGGACTGGGGCACACAAGAGCGGCGCCACGAGCTTAACCAGTTCATGACGCGGCTGATCTTCTGCCTGTTTGCCGAAGATGTGGGCATTTTCCCCAAGGACCAGTTCTCCCGCCTCATCGTCAATCATGCGGGCCGCAAGGGCGCGGAGGCTCATATCGCCATCGCCCACGCTTTCCAGGCGATGAACCGGCCTGCGAGCGAGCGGGCAGACCTGCCGGGCTGGACGCTCGAGTTCGCATACGTGAATGGCGGCCTGTTTGCCGGACCTATCGATTGTCCGGTCTTTGATGCCATCGCCTGGGGGTATTTCCGCGATCTGGGAGATCTGGACTGGCGCGACATCAATCCGGATATTTTCGGGTCGATGATCCAGACCATTGCCGAAGCGGACAAGCGCGGCGAGCTGGGCATGCACTATACCAGCGTGCCCAACATCCTGAAGGTCATCGGACCGCTCTTCCTGGATGATCTGGACGCCGACATCGAGAAAGCCTGGGACAAGCCGGCAGCGCTGGAACGCGTCCTCAAGCGCCTCTCGCGCATCCGGGTGTTCGACCCGGCCTGCGGCTCGGGAAATTTTCTGGTCATCGCCTATCGCGAACTGCGCGCCCGGGAGATGAAGGTCCTTGATCGCCTCAAGGCGCTGAAGGGCGAAACCCAGGGCCAGATGTGGTCATCCATCTCGCTGGCCAGTTTTCACGGCATCGAGATCACGGATTTTGCCGCCGAGACCGCCAAGCTGGCGCTCTTCATTGCCGAATACCAGGCCAATTCGGTCATGGAAAAGATGTTCGGTGCCGCAGCCAGCCCGCTGCCCTTGCGCGATGGCGGCCATATCATTTGCGCCAATGCATTACGGATTGACTGGGAAGATGTGTGCCCGCCTCCGCGAGATGATGAGGAAGTCTATATTGCTGGGAACCCGCCGTTTCTGGGTTCGACCTACCAATCCAAGGCACAAAAGGCAGATCTTGCCTTCGTCTTTTCCGAGCGGGTGAAAAGTTACGCCGCATTCGACTTCGTTGCGGCCTGGTTCTTCAAGGCGTCACATTATATTCGGGCGCGACCGGCAAAGGCGGCCCTCGTTGCGACCAATTCGATTTGCCAAGGCTATTCGGTGGCGGCGCTCTGGCCACATGTGCTTGGGCAAGATCTCGAGATCGGCTTCGCCCACAAGGATTTCAAATGGCGCAATAACGCGGCGTCCAATGCGGCCGTGGTCTGTTCGATCATCGGCATCAGGAACCGATCCGGTGCACCCAAGCGTCTAATCGTTGGCGGAACCGATTTTGCCGTGGCAAACATCAACGGCTATTTGGCCAATGGCCCCGATGTTTTCGTGGAAGGGACGCGAAAGGGATATTTCGGCTTGCCGTCGATGGACTACGGCAACAAGCCGGTCGAAGGCGGGCACCTTATCCTATCGGTTGAGGAGAAGGATCAGCTTCTTGCTGAGGCGCCCTCGGCTTCAAAATTTATCCGCCCATTCATGGGCTCAAAGGAAGTCGTCAATGGCTTTCATCGATATTGCCTTTGGATACCAGAACACGAGGTCGTTGAAGCCAAGTCCATCGCGGCAATAAGCGAGCGAATAGACCGGGTCGCCGAGTTTCGCGCGAAGAGTACGGACAAATACGTCCGCGACAAATTGTTGCCTTTGTCCTATCGTTTCAAGCAGGTCTTCACCAGTGAGTCGCACGCACTTCTCGTTCCTAGCGTGAGCTCCGAACGGCGTCCCTACTTGCCAGTCGATCGTGTGGATGCCGAGGTAATTGTCTCCAATCTCAGCTTCGCGCTCTACGACGCCCCCGAATGGTGCCTCGCCCTGATCGCCTCACGCCTGCACCTCGTCTGGATCGGCACGGTCTGCGGTCGGTTGGAGTCGCGCTTCCGCTACTCCAACACGCTCGGTTGGAACACCTTCCCGGTCCCCAAGTTCACCGAAGCCCAGCTTGAAGCGCTCAATGCCTCGGCACGGGATATCCTGAAGACCCGCTATCTCCACCACCCCAAGACGATCGCGGACCTCTATGATCCGGAGACAATGCCCGACGATCTGCGCGAGGTTCACCGGCGCAATGATGAGCTGTTGGAGACGATGTATATCGGCCGGCCGTTCAAGACCGATACGGAGCGCCTGGAAAAACTCTTCAAGCTCTATGCCGCCCGGGTGGAGAAGCTGAAGCCGACCACGACATCGAAGGAGACAGCCTGATGGTGGATCTCATCCGCATGACCTACGGGTCTTCCGGCGCGGCCGCGTCGAACGCGCTGGGCATGCGCCCGATGCAAGCCCGTGTTTACGAGGCGCGCGCCGCCCAGTTCATCCTGCTCAAGGCACCGCCGGCCGCCGGCAAGTCGCGGGCGCTGATGTTCGTGGCCTTGGACAAGCTAGAGAACCAGGGCGTCAGGAAGGCCATCGTCGCCGTGCCGGAGACCTCGATCGGCGGATCCTTCAAGACGACGGACCTCACCTCCTACGGCTTCTTTGCGGACTGGGAGGTCGAGCCGCGCTGGAATCTGTGCCTGTCCGGGGAGGATGACGCCAAGGCGTATGCCCAGAAGGTGAAGACCTTCGAGGCCTTCATGGCTTCGGACGCCAGGGTGCTGGTCTGCACCCATGCCACTTTCCGCTTCGCCTTTGAGGCCATCGTCAACGAGCGCGGGGTCGAGGCCTTTGACGATTGTCTGATCGCGATCGACGAGTTCCACCATGTGGCCGCCAGCGATGACAACCGCCTGGGCGAGATCCTGCGCCGCTTGCTGGACCGGGAGCGCGCCCACGTCATGGCCATGACCGGCTCCTATTTCCGCGGCGACAGCGTGCCGGTGCTTCGCCCCGAGGACGAGGCGAAGTTCCGCTCGATCACCTATTCCTATTACGAGCAGCTCGAGGGCTACAAACACCTCAAGTCGCTTGGCATTTCCTACGCTTTCTATCGCGGTCGCTATCTCTCCGCGATCATGGACGTGCTCGACACCGACAAGAAGACCATCATCCACATCCCGCATCGAGGCTCGGCCGAGGCCTATGACGAGAAGAGCAATGAGGTCGGCGCCATCATGAGCGCGATCGGCGACCATGTCGGCCAGGAGAAGGAGACCGGCTTTGATCTCGTGCGCCGCCATTCCGACGGCAAGGTCCTCAAGATCGCGGACCTGGTCGATGACGGCCCCGGCCGCGACGGTGTGAAAGCCGCCCTGCAGAAGGAACACCTCGGCGCGGACGGCAAGCGTGATGACGAAGCGGATCGAGCCAAGGTCGACATCATCATCGCCCTGGGCATGGCCAAGGAGGGCTTTGACTGGGTGTGGTGCGAACATGCGCTGACCATCGGTTATCGCAACAGCCTGACCGAGATCGTGCAGATTATCGGCCGGGCCACGCGCGATGCCAGCGGCAAGGGTCACGCCCAGTTCACCAACCTCGTTGCGGAACCGGGTGTCGAGACGACGGTTGTGGCCGATGCAGTCAATGACATGCTCAAGGCCATTTCCGGTGCGCTTCTGATGGAGCAGGTCCTGGCGCCCAATTTCAAATTCTACCGGCGCGAGGATGGCGATATCCGCGAGAAGGTGTTCACCGACGAGGACGGCCGCGTGAATATCGGCATTGGCGGGCTGCTCGAGCCGCCTACACCGCGCGCTCGGGCGATCGTCGAGAACGACATGCAGGACCTGGTCGCCAAGGCCTGTCAGGCGATGGATCGCCGGGTCATCGCCGATGACGTCCACCCGGAAGTCGCAACCCAGATGGTGCTGACAGAGATCGTCGAGACCTCCTACGAGGATCTGACGCCGGACGAGACCGAGGCCGTGCGCCAGGACCTGGCCGCCCGCATGAACCTGATCGGCATGGCGAAACGCGAGGCCGAGGACGCCCGCGACGGCCTGAATGTGAAGGAGAAGGACTCGGCCTATGACCATGACGACCCCGATGGCGAGGATGGTCCGAACCTGTCGCTGATGAATATGGTCAAGCGCTTCATCAATGTGCAGGACCTCGATATCGAGCTCATCGATTCCGTGAACCCGTTCCGCGAAGGCTTCAATGTGGCCTCCCGCGCGCTCGACACCCCGCTGCTCAAGACCATCCAGAACGCCATGGTCGCCCAGCGGATCCAGATGACGGAATCCGAGGCGCTCGTGCTGTGGCCTCGCATCAAGCGCTTTCGGGCCCAGGAAGGCCGCGAGCCCAATCCGCATGCTGAGGAGCCACTGGAAAAGCGTCTGGCCGAGGCGCATGCCTATATCCGTAACAAGAAGGCCGAGCGGGTCCGCGCGGACGCGCCGGCATGAGGTGTGGGTAAATGAGCCACTATCGTTCGCTTGAGGAGATCTTCGACGAAGAAGACGAGTTTGGCCTGCTAGAAATCCGCCCGCGCGCCGCTGCCGGCTCGACCCCGGACAGCCGCAATGCCGAGATCGTCGCCCAGGTGAATGTCTTCTGGGAGCGCTATGGCCGCTTGCCCGACGACAACAGCCTCGACCTCGAGGAGATGAAACTGGGCACAATCTGGCGGTCCATCCGGACCAGCCCGTCAGCGGCGATGGCGGCGGCCGATCGCAACGGGCTTCTGGGCGGAGACAAGGCGTTCGCGCCAGGCCAATCGGCGTCCGCCCCTGCCAAACCAGCGCCGTCCTGGCGCGACGAACCAGCCGAGGATGACGTCCCGGCCAGTCTTGATGACATTTTCGACGACGATGATGAGGAGGTCTCCGAGGCGGTGACCACCCTGCGGCACGTCACCCCGTCCGCCGAACGGGAAAAGCCATCCCATCGCGCCGACATGTTCCCCTGTCCTGACTTCAGTCATTTTGAGCAGGGGTTCGCGGACATGCAGGCCAGGCTGGAAAGCGGCGAGCGCATGGTCAGCCCGATCCAGGACGGCCAGGAATTACGAGTCCATGAGGGCGATTATCTCATCCATCGCGGCCTTCTCGCCTATATCGCGGAGAAGACGGAATTGTCCCGTCGAGGCGGAAAGCCCGATCATCGTCTGCGCATCATCTTCTCCAACGGCATGGAGAACGACCCCCTCATCTCCTCGCTCAGGAAGGCGCTGGCGACCGACCGGACCGCTCGGTATGTGCACCGCCCGGGAATGGGACCGCTGGACCCTGAATGGCAGGAAGACGCGCTCGAGCTGACTGGGACCATCTATGTCGCCCGCAGCAAGTCCACGCGACCGGAGATCGCTGAGGTTCGCAACATCCTCCACAAGATCGGCGTCACCTCCCAGGACGTCAGACGCCGCGTGGCCGATGCCCGCAACGATGCGACCTTCTTGCTGGCCGATGTCGACATCGTCGCGACCTATGAGCTCAAAAATCTGAGCCGCACAAAGATTGAATCCCTGCTGCACCGCTTCTTCGACGCGGCCCGCCCATCTGGCCTCGTTATCACGGACCGGTTCGGCAAGCGCGTGCATCCGCGAGAGTGGTTCTACGTGCTGCCTGAGCACGTGGCGGAGGCGGTAAAGCTTATCGCGAACGGGACGCTGCATGAATACCGGTATGATCCGGCGGAGCAGCGGATCGTGCGAGCTGGTTAGCGTAACCGGGTCTGCCATGAATTCGGCGTCGGCCCGGTCGTCTTGATACGGCCCAGACGTAGAAAGACCCCCTCCAAGAACCACCAAGGAGAGGGCCTTTCATTCCACACACACTGTCCTGACCAAAGGACACTGCGATGCTCACGGTTATATCGGGGGATCCTGCAGAGGTCTAGCGGTGCCTGCCGCCATCCGCCCCACGAATGGACGGGCGATCTCACGGTATCGGCGTTCCGATGCCCGCCCCCAACAAGGCCTTGCCGAGGCGCCTCACCGGACACTTCCCCCGGCAAGGCTATTTTCGATGGACACTTCCAGCTCAAGAATTTGAGCGACATAAAGACAAAAGCCCTTCCGCATCGCTCCTTCAATGTGGCACGCCCCTCAGGCGTCGTCATCACGGACGGGTTTGAAAAGCGCGTGCATCTGCGAGAATGGTTCTACGTGCAACCCGAACACATGGCGGAGGCGATCCAGCTGATCGCGAGCGGGATGCCGCGTGAATACCAGTACGATCCGCCGGTGCCACGGACTATGCTGGGCTGCCTAGTTCAATGGCTCATCTTTCGTTCAATCGGACGAAAAGGCCGAACTACCAATCTGTTGTCGAGCCGTTTCCGAGCGGCCTGTGCTCGGTTTTCACCCGCTCGAGCCTCGCGCTTGCGTCGCGCAACCCCCATCTATGATCTAGGTAAAATTCCAAAGCTTTGCGTACCTCGACTTTCTGGAATTCACCGCTGAAACCAAATTCTCTGCGGACGACAGCTGCCTGCGCAGGACTAAGCCGCATGCTCGGTCGAAGCCAGATGGTGCTCAACGTGTGCCATTCGGCGTCGAAAGATAGAGGCTCGTTGATGCCGCGCGTTTGATATTCATCTTCCGGCTCAATACGGGCGGGATGAAAATTCCGGTACTCGCCGCGTTTGTAGCTGTACGCCCGGAAGTGAATACTCTCGCCGTCGAACATGAATCGAGTTGGCGCGACCCATTGCGGCGAGGTTTCACCAGAGCTCATCGACGTGTAGGCGATTCTTACTTTTCGCTGGTTCGAGATGGCGTCGTGAAGCACGGTCGCGATGTACGGGTCCAGCCACCGTTTCGCGCGAGGCAGCGCAGCCGGAAATCCATCTTCCGCAGCGGTATCGAGAACACCGAACACGTCCAGCATCGAAGCAGGCGCGATCGGCTGATGATCGCGCGCTGCGACATAGGCTTTCAGGTGCGCGTCATATTTCGGCGCGTTCTGGGTGATGAGCGCGAGGTAGGCCCGAAAATCGTTCGCGGCCTGTGCCGTCGAGATTCCGAACCGGTCGGTTAGATCGCGTCGCCGCGCAACGCCGCGCCATGTAAAGCACCTGTCGAGAAACAGGAGCCTCTGTCGCTGGGCATGTTTCAGGTCGTCAAGCGTCATCCAATTTCCTCTCTTGACTCCTGTTAACCCATACATCAAAAAAGTATACGTATAAAAATTATACGGAACAAGCCATGAAGCTGCTGCATACCTCCGACCTGCATCTAGGTCGTCAATTCAACGGGATCTCCCTGGAGGAGGATCACGCAGCGGTGCTGGACCAGATCGTCGAGGCGGTGAAGGCGCATGGCGTTGACGCGTTGATCATCGCCGGTGATGTTTTCGACAGGGCGTCGCCGCCACAAAGTGCGGTGCGGCAGTTCAACGGGTTTCTCCAACGCATCAAAACCGAGACCGACGCCGCTGTCGCCATGATCGCGGGCAATCACGACTCAGGGGACCGTATCGACCTGTCAGCCATTGCTGCGGATCGTTCACGCTGGCTCATTCGCGGTGCGATCAGTGCTGAGGAAGCGCCACTGTTGCTTTCGGACCAGCACGGCTCCGTTGCGATATCGGCGTTACCGTTCGCTTATGAATATGCGGCGCGCGAGTGTTTTGAGAGCGAGACCATTGATACGCCCGAGGATGTACTGATGGTCCAGGTCGCAGCCGCCCGCGCTCAGATTCCGGAAGGCGCGCGGTGGATCATCGTCGCGCACGCCTTCGTCACTGGAGGTTCTGTCAGCGACGGCGAGCGTTCCCTGACGCGGGTCGGCGGTATAGGGACTGTCAGGACCTCCGCGTTTGACGGAGCGCACTATGTCGCCCTCGGGCATCTTCATCGCCCCCAGTCGGTGGGCGGGGAGCATATTCGTTATTCGGGCTCTCCTCTGGCGTTCGGCTTCGACGAAGCCGACTCGGAAAAGTCGATGAGCCTGGTCGAGATGGATGCAGGCGGTCAGGTATCGGTCGAAATCCTGCCGTTCAAGCCGGTGAGACGCGCCAGGGTTCTGCGCGGCAAACATGCAGAACTCCTGCTCTCCGATCCGTCGAGCGATTTCATCAAGGCGGAGTTGACAGATGATGCACCCGTCATCGACGGCATGAAGCGCCTGAGGGACGTGTTTCCGAACGCCTGCGAGCTGGTCTATGTTCGCAATGATCGCCCGCTTGAGACGGAGTCCGCGGACGGCCCGGCTGTCACCGCTGCTGAGCCAGCGGACGTGGTCCGAAACTTCCTCGCCGAAGTCGGCCTCGAAGACATCACCGATGCCGAACAGGAAGTTGTTGAAGCTTCCCTCACGCGCTTGCGGCAGAGGGAGGATGCGGAATGAGACCGGTCCGACTCACACTCCAGGCCTTCGGTCCCTATGCGAACAGGGAGGTCATCGATTTCCGCAACGCCGTTGAAGCGGGCCTGTTTGGCATCTACGGCCAGACCGGCTCGGGCAAATCGACAATCTTCAGTGGAATGACCTTCGCTCTGTTCGGCGAGGCGTCGAAGTCGGAACAGGATCGCACCTCCCTTCGTTCGGACCATGCAGCCGCTGATCTATCGACCGAGGTCGAGTTCGTCTTCGACGTGGGCGAGCGACGCTTCGTGGTGGTTCGTCAGCCAGATCAAATGCGTCCGAAGCAGCGGGGCGAAGGTGAAACCAAGAGCGCGCATGAAGCCTATCTGTTCGATGCCACAGGGCTATCCCTCGATGAGATCACCGGCGAGACGCGCGGCAAAATCATTGCGGAAAAGAAGGTCCGCGATGTCGATGCTGCCGTTTCAAAGCTTCTCGGTTACGGCGCTGAACAGTTCCGGCAAATCGTGCTGCTACCTCAAGGCCGGTTCGAGAAGTTCCTGTCCGCCAAAACCAATGAACGTGTGGCGATCCTCCGGGACCTGTTCGACGTCTCGCTCTATCAGGCCTTAATGGCTGACCTGAAGGACAAGGCCGCTGAGGCCGAACAGCAAGTGCGCGACGAACGGGCGGTCTGCGCCGGACGGCTCAAAGCCGAAGGGTTTGAAAGCACCGACGCCCTGCTCGAAGGCATAGAAGCAGCTCAAGCCGCGGTTCGGGAGCGATCAACCGTTGAGGTTGACACAAAGAGACAAGCGCAAACAGCCGAGACCGCGCTTCGGTCTGCCGAGGTGGTGGAGGCAAAGTTCGTTGCATCGGAACAGGCACAGGCGAAGCTCACCGTCCTCATGGGTCGCAAGGCGGAGTTCGCCGCCATGTCAGCTCGGGTAAAACAAGCCGAGCGCGCCCGGCTGATTGTGGATGTCGAAGCCCAGCTCAAGTCGGCGCGGCAAGATGTTCAGGATGCCAACATTAAACTCGCTGCAGCCAAAGAAGCGGCGGACAAAGCCCAACAGATCGTCCAGGTCGCGACCGAAGCTCTGAGCAAGGAACAGGCTAGAGCTCCAGAAATCGAGGCCGCGCGCAAACGCAAAGATGATCTTGAGCGATTTGCGGAGGTACTTGAAGCCGCTTCAGCCAGCGCCGAAGCCGTGGAAGCGGCGCTCGAAGCGCAGCGGATAGCCCAGGCGGCCTTCGAGGAGAGCAAAGATCGACTCAACCGATTGCGCACAACTAGCACACAGCGCGACACCGCACTCAAGTCAGCCCGTAGCGCTGAGAGCGCACGCGGTGAGCTCATGAAAGCGCAAACGCATCTCCTGACCCAGACGAAAGCCGCCGAAGACTACGGGAAAGCAGAATTGGACGTGCGGTCAGCGAGAGCGGCGTTTGAAAAAGAAAGCGCAGCCTCAGCGGAGGCGATAGAGCACGAAGCCAAGGCGCGCAGCGCCTATGCAGCGGCGGAGCAAGCCCTCGCAGCCGCGCAAGCCCTGCATCTCGCAACCAAGCTTGAGAACGATGCACCCTGTCCAGTGTGCGGATCAACCGAGCATCCGAACCCCGCCACCAGCAATATCGAGAATGCGGGACGTGATCAGGCCTTCCGCGAAGCCCGCGACCGGTTTGAAACGGCTGCACGCGCTGCCCGCGAGGCCAGTGAAAAGCTAGCCGGGCTGAAAGCCACGCTCGAGGCTCGTGAGGAAACCCTCTCATCGCTTGAGCCGGCGACAGATACGCTCATGGTAATCCTCGAGAGCGTCAGACAAACTGAGGCCGACCTCGGAGCACTCGGCCCTGCCGTCAATCTCGATGAAGCCGAGGCGGCTATCGAAGCGCTCGGCAAACAGATTGAAACCCAAGAAGCCGAGACCGAACGCCTCCGCGATGAGGCGGATAAACGCCGCAACGCTGCAACTGCAGCCAGAGCCACCCGCGATGGAAAACTCGAGGCGGTCCCCGAAGCGCTCCGGACGCAGAGCGCCGTCACGTCCGCCATGGACGAGACGTCGCGTATACTAACCGCGCTGGTCGAAGCGAAAGACAAGGCCGAAGCTGAGCTCAAGGCGGCCCGCGAGGCCGTCCTCTCGGCCGATGCCACGCGCGAGGGTGCCGAAGAGTCGGTTGCAGCCTGCAAAGTCCGCCTCGAAAAAGCTGAAGCGGCGTTCCGCACGCGTCTGTCTGAGCAATCGTTCACGGAGGAAGTATACCAGTCTCTCAAACCCGCCATCGCGACGATCGAGTCAGATAGTGAATCGGTCAAAGCGTACGAGACTGAATTGAACGAGGCGCAGGGTGCCGCAAACGCTGCGGCCTCGGCGATTAGCGATCTGTCGCGCCCGGATCTTACTGTGTTGAAGGAAGCTCATGAAACCGCCGTAGCTAACCTGAACAAAGCAACGGAAGACCGGATCGCTGCGAGCAACCGCGTCGATCAGTTGGAGAAGCTGAGGCAAAGTCTCGAAGACACCATGCGCAAACTGGACGAAGCCGAAGCCATGTCCGGTCCCCTCCGCAAGATCGCGGCGCTGGCGAACGGCAATAATCCTCTGAGCCTCAAGCTCGAAACTTACGCTATCGGGGCCATGTTCGATCGCGTGCTCGAAGCCGCCAATATTCGGCTCGGCCCGATGACATCTTCCCGTTACCAGCTCGAACGTGACACCGAGGGTGGTCGTGGCAGCCGCGGCCTCGGCATCCAGGTCTTTGACGTGCACACGGGCAAGTCGAGAGGAACCGACACCCTGTCCGGCGGCGAGACTTTCATCGCAGCGCTCGCCCTCGCTCTCGGTCTCGCTGATGTTGTCGAGTCCGCTAGCGGGAAAGTTCGGCTGGATGCGATCTTCATAGATGAGGGATTTGGAAGTCTCGACACCGAGAACGGATCAGGCACTCTCGATCAGGTCCTGAACGTCCTTAATTGCCTCGTCAAACAGTCACGCGCCGTTGGCCTGATTTCACACGTACCGCTTGTACAGGAAGCCATCCCGAACGGATTTTACGTCCGCAAATGTCTTGTGGGTAGCGCTGTGGAAGAACGGGGCCCCGTCAACGCATGATCAAAAGGGCACGTTGAAGCAGTTCGCAGAAGCATCCGGGCCAAACACAGGCTGGCATCAAAAATCGGCTTGCCTCTCGTGGAACGAAAGCCGCCCAGAGCAACCAAGCACCGATATCTGAAAGCAATAAAATCAACCGCTTGACGAAATCATCGTGCATTGCGAAGTTCCCGCTTAACGCGACTTACGGGGCAAAACAGCTTGTAGGGACCGACTAGGTATCAGCCTGACGCGAGTTTCTGCTGGGGGAAATTAAAGATGTGGATTGATGATCTAGGCGCGATCCTAGAAGGCCAGCTCAGCTGGTTGCTGGCGCAATTTGTGCGTGAAGGCTCAACGTTTGCCGCTGGCTTGGCATTTCTTCTCATTGGTATCGCAATTGCCATAGTGGCGATACAGGGTCTGTTTCGTGTGGCACCCACATGGATTGCACTCTCAATCCGTTGTTCCGCCATCAAATCAGCTTTGAAAGGCGCGAAATCGCCGGAAGACTGCCGGCAGCATTTTGCAAGCCGCTTTTCCGACCAGATCGACCCCGCATTGAGCGGCCACTTTCGCACCCCGTTCGGGCGTTCAATTAGTCACGTCCTGCGTTTGACAGGGGTTGAGCGCTCCCTGCAGCTCGCCTGGTCCGAGCTGAAAGAAACCTTCATCGACGAGAGCGAGTCCGAGGTCATCAAGAATACAGCGCGGCCACACGGCTATGTCATGCGCGCAGTGAACAATCCTGCTCGATTGGCCTGGCTTTCCGGCTTTTTCGTCAGCGTCGGCCTCTTTTTCACTTTCGTCGGGATCATCGCCGTTCTGGGTGTCTCTGCTGAAGCCATGGGCGCTCCCTCTCACAGCCCCGAAGCAACCAGCGCGGCGCCTCAAGGGATTGATGAAATCCAGGACGCGATCATTCAGATCGTCGCCGGTGCCTCATCCAAATTCTATGCGTCAGTGGGCGGCATTCTCGCTGCAATCCTGCTGCGCTTCATGACAAGCCTATATGCAACGTTGATCAAACAGCGGGCGGAGCAGTTATCCGACTTGCTAGAGAGCGGTTTGGCCTTCGTGCCCGAACAACGGCTCATTCAATACCAGTTGGAACAGCTCACGGAGCAAACTGTTCAGCTCAAGAAATTCAACACCGACCTCGCGGTGGCCGTTGGCGACCGCTTCGATCAAGCCATGGCCCCCGTCGCCGCAAGCCTCGGAGAAATCAAGAGCTCATTCGAAGAACAAAGCCAACGCACCATGCAGGTGCTTGGTGAGGGAGTTGGCGAGGCGATCAACAACATGGCCGGTGGCGAGATCCGTGCACTGGGACATGTTTTGAGTGACCTCAAGCAAGAGCTCGCGGGAATGTCGTCCAAACTCTCCGAAGGTGGCGATGTCGCAGCGGAGCAGCTCAAGCAAGCCGCGACGCAGCTTCGCGCCGTCAGCGAAAGCTTCCAGGGACAGTTTGATGAAATGGCGAGCAGGTTGAGCACGCTATCTCAAGAACAAGCCTCCCAAGTGTCAGAGGCACTGGCTCAATTGGCATCCACCAGCCAAAGCGCGTCGGAGGAACTGAGCCAGGGTGTCACGGACACCGTGCAAAAACTGTCGCGAAGTTTGGACGAGACAATCGGCAAGCTGGACTCTGCAGGCGAACGAAATGCTAGCTCGCTTGAAAGAATGGCAGCTGAATTGAACGGGCTCACGGCGGAAGTAGGAAACAAAGCGCGAGAGGAAATGTCCCAGGCACTTTCCATCGCGGCAGATGACAGCCGGAAAGCAGCTGCCGAAGCAGCGGACACGATGCGCCAAGCCTACTCCGAGGCCTCAGAGAACTGGGTTGCGGCACTGGATGAAAGCCTATCAAAACTGGACTCATTGAAGGCTGGCTTTGACCAAGCAGATCGATCCGTCCGAACCCACGCAGAAGCCATCTCTCAGGCCGCCGCAGGAACGACAACGGCTGCAGACGCGATGGGGCGGTCCGCGCGCGACCTGGAAAGTGTAGCGAAGCCAATCGCCGCCGCGACGACCCAATTGGAGAGCGCGGCGAACAGTGTCCGAGCTTCCGTGGAGGAATTGACGCGGCAGGCGAGCGACGCAACCACGAGCGCAAAGTCCCTGGTGGAAGAACTCCTCGCAACCTCCGAGGCTGCCAGCGATGCTTGGGATGCCTACCAGGATCGCTTTGAAGGCGTCGATGAAGACCTCGAAAAGGTGCTATCGCAAATGTCCGCAGCACTGGACCAAAATGCCAAACGACTGACCGAATACGTAAGCCAGGTTGATGGCCAGCTGGCTGCTGCGGTCGAGAACCTTTCCGGCGTGGTCAGGCCTCTTACCGACCTGGCAGATGAGCTCGAAGCGGCGATCGGAAAAATCCAGAGTCGAGCGAGTGATTGAAAGCTATGACGGACTGGGACAACCACGAGGAGGAAGAAAGCAGCTTCATTTCCATGACGGACATGATGGTTGGCTTGCTCCTCATATTCATCATTCTGACCACGTATTTCGCACTTCAGGCTAGGAACGTTATCGAAGCTGCTGAACGAGTCAGCAAAGTCGAACAAGCTATGGCCGTCGCTCGAGGCATTCTGTTCGACAGGATCCAAGACCAGCTGGACGATGACCGCATTCAATTCGACGCCGCGACGGGCACCATTCGCTTCTCGGATGACGTGCTTCGCTTTGCGACTGGGTCAGACCAAATTCCCAGCTCTTCTACGGAGGTCTTGATGCTTTTGGCTGATGCCTTGGCAGATAGCGTTCCGTGTTTAGCCTATGTCGACCCAAGCCCAACAAGCGAGAATTCCGACGAAATCGATTGTGACTGGCTCCATGAAGGGTTTATGGAACAAGATAGATTTGATCGCGATTTGGGGCGCCTTTCTGACTACCGCCCTCCAGCGAATAGCGCCCTGCCCCCCTCGATTTGGATCGATGCGGTCTACATCGAGGGGCATACCGACTGCGAACCGTACGGTCGATCTGAGCCGGACTTTGGAAACTGGCAACTCGGTGCGAACCGTGCCAGCCGCACGATGCTATTCTTGGCCAACCACAACGAGCTGTTGAGCCGCATTTTTTCAAAAAATCCGGATTTGCCCGGCCAAGCTAGGGATGCGCAGCGCGTTTTCGGCGTTGCTTCCTACGCCGATCGACGACCGGCGCATTCTATCGGAGATCGGGGTTACCCCGACGACCCGAGACGACACGCCGACTGGCTAGCACGGTGCGTCAGTCAAGAAGCCAGCGATCTGGAAAGAAATCGCAGAATTGATGTCCGGATCGTTTTGGGGTGGACGGCGGGAGCGGCATGATGGGTGTTAAGGGTTTCCTCCAAGCCAATCTCAGGGCGCCTGCGCTTTTCGGAGCTAACCTTCCACCGACGTCGGCATTGGAAAAAGCCGTCCGGAGACTCGAACTGTCGATTGGGGAAGCGGATGGATCCCCCCTGGAGAGCGCTGACGATTTCGTAGTGAGAGTTTTGGAGGAATGGTCCGAAACCGGATCAACGCGAAATCTGACAAGTCGCGAACTACGGAACGTTGCGTACAATCTCCACCATTGCGCGGCAGACAGCGGCCTCTGCTTATCGAGCAATGATGCGTTTTGGAAAGACTACCTCAGAACGGTCGAGCAACGCCCTTCTGTTCTGTTGGCAAAGCGCCTCACCGCACTGTTCCTCCAGCACTTTGGCAAAAACCGCACGCTTGACGATGCGCTGGCAAGAATACTCAAGGCAGTTTCAGCGACGACACCCACTCCGCAGCTAACGCGCTTGATTACCCATCGGTTGGTCGACGCCGAGCACGGCCCTCACGAACTGAGCCGTCTCGTTGCAGGCACCGTCAGTCCCAATGAGCTGTTGTCGAACTTGGGGTTTGATAACACCCTCGCACGCACTGGCTTCGAAGCGCAGGCCTTTGGACACTTCTGCCGACACGCGAGCCAGGCCGCCGTGGAACCCGAAGGCATCGCCGTAAAAGTCTTGGAATGGGGCGCGTCCTCAAGCCAGCTTGCTGCAATGAAGTTTCCGGAGGAAGCCGGCAATGCGGCCAACGCGCTTCTGCTTCCTTGGGCACACTCGGGACAGTCTCCGTCCAAGTCGGTCGAGGCCAAAATCAAACAGTTCTTGATTTCTACGCTCGGAGATCCACGCTTTCGAACAGCTTCAGCCCGGTGGAGCACGGTGAGCGCGGAGGCCCGAACTGTCCTGAAACGATGGATGAACCGGGCCTCCGTCTTCCAGTTTTTTGACATCGTGGATGAAACGATGGACTCGCCTGATGCAAGGCGCATGTGGCGATATCGAAGAGCCTTTTGGACTTGCTATTTGGATCACATCGAAGATGCCTGGGTCGTATTCGGACCGATTGGAAAAGGACGTGCTTTCGAGGCCGCCCATAGAGCCGAAGACAAATCTCTTCGTGAGTTTGGAACATTCAGCACGTCCGGCGCCCAATCTTCCCACGCCGTGTTGATACTTACCCTCGGCGATTTGACGATTGCAGAGTGGAGCCACAACGGCAAGTGTCGAATGTGGACATCGCCTGCTCGCGCGATCCAGCCCTATCAGCGTTACTACGCAGTAACTGATCTTCGGACCGGAGATTGGGAAGCGAGCCATACCGGCAACGAACAGTATCGATGGCAATGGAAATTTGCTGATCAGATTCGATCTGAAACCGGTATTCGAAAACAAATGAGCGACTATCGGGTTTGATATGCAATTGAGCATCAAAATTGAACAGGGTGGTGCCATCCTGCAGCACAAACCCACGCTGCTCGGCAAAAAGGTAGCTTTTGATCAGTGGATTGAAAAAGGCAGCAAGCAGCAACTGTTCGCTTTTTCTCAACTTCAGTCCTTGATGCAAGATCGTCCACAAGAAGCCTACTCCAAAGACGCGGGCGTGTTTATCTCTGACGCCATCATCGCAGACTTTGACGAGCCAACTGCATTGGCACTCGGCCTCCCACCGTCAACCAAACTTGCGGTGCGCCTAAAAGCGAATGACGAAATCAAATCTGAGCAATTCAGAGTAATAACCAGCTGGGTTCGAGCTGGCGGGCTGCCGACAAGGGCTACGGTCACAGGAGCCTTTGTCCACGACGCCGGCCAAACCTATCGGCTTCCGAACCCCATCTATTCGATGCATCGGGCGGCAATTGCGCTCTCGGCACCATTGGCAGAACCAGAGAGATTGGACGCCTACGCTAGCCTGGCGGAGATCATTAAGACAAAGATTGCGCCTGATGGTGCCGAGATCGACACTTACTTGGAAGAGGTCACCGTCTATCACGCCGCAGCCTTCTCACTGAAACTGGGCGTTCATGATGATCAATTCGATTTTGATCCCGTGCTGTTTGCTCGGGACTCGGTTCAAGACGCTGAAGACGGTAACTCGGTAGACGAAGTCTCCGACGCACTACTTCCACCGACCTACCAGGACTTGTTTGCCCGGAAGTGGTTTCGTCACTTTCGAACAGCGCGTTCCGCTTATCCACTTAAGGATGGGTCTCTGGTCGTCCTCGACCGACATTTGGTTCGAGCCATGAACGCAGTTCGCTCAATTCAAGATGCCGATAGCGAGACCAGGCGCGCATTCATCACCAGTCCAACGCGCTTTCTTAAAGAGATTGTGGGGGAAAATGCAGATGAGGTAGTCGATCTTCTTTTCATCGAAACTGAGCAGTTTTCGAAACGGGTCAAAGGCGTCGATATCTGGCGCAGCCCTGTACTCCCTTGGGTCAAACCAACCCCAAACTCTTGGATCCCTGAAAGTTTTGGCGTTCGCATTGGCGATGATTACGTCACACTTTCTCCGCAGGGGGCGCTCGAGGCCAAACGCATCCTTGAAGAAGCGGCTCAAGCCGGCGAAGCAGTCGCGACTATTCGAGACGAGCATGGCGAGCGCGTCGCCATTCCAACCACGGAACAAGCCATATCTGCGATCACAGACATCGCCGATATTGCAGTTGCTGCGACCCAAGTCCGGAAAGACGACGCTCAGCATGTAGACGACGGGCCGCACCTAGATCCTCCAGAGTTCCTGTCGGAGAAACGCTTCCTTACAGTTCACGAGAATTTTGAGGACGTCGAATTTGAAGCGCTTATTTCTCCGTCACCGGAAAAGGTTGCAAGCCTCAGCACGCCGAACATTCGTGAGCTAAGCTCGTCACTCAAACCCCATCAAAAAGAGGGACTGGGGTGGTTGTGGTCATCGTTGAACCATAGATATCCGGGCGTGCTTCTTGCCGACGACATGGGGCTCGGTAAAACCCTTCAAGTTCTGGCTTTCCTCTCTGCTGCCAGGGGCGTTTACCGGGACCCAGCACTGATCATTGCCCCCACAGGATTGCTTTCAAACTGGCGACGAGAGATTGCGACCCATTTTTCTGATGAGGCCTTTCCAAACATCGTTGAAGCGTATGGATCTGGGCTGAAGAGCCTGAAGCGCACGGAAGAGCGCGGGCATGACACTGCTGTTGGAAGGGATCTGCTAGACAGCCAGCATTGGGCCGATGCCGACATCGTTCTTACGACCTATGAAACGATGCGCGATTTCCACTTTAGCTTCGCAAAAACAAAATTCGGCGTCATCGCATTCGACGAGATCCAGAAACTTAAAAATCCAGCCAGCCAGGTATCCAGGGCGGCGAGATCGCTAAACGGTCGGATTTCAGTGGGTATGACCGGCACCCCGGTCGAAAACCGCCTGCAAGACCTATGGTCTATCATTGACGTTCTTTGGCCGGGGAAACTGGGTTCTAGTCGTGCTTTCGAACAAGCTTTTCCCGCGTCCAGCAGTGAAAAGCTCGAACAGCTCAGAGACATGCTGTTCCAACCGAACGAAAAGATGCCGCCGGTCGCCCTACGGCGCATGAAAGCAGATCAACTCGAAGGACTGCCCAGAAAAATCGAGCATCCCATTGAAGTTGACATGCCCGGTTTCCAAGCAAGTGAATACCAGAAGTCAGTGGTTAGGGCTCGTGCGATGAAAGAGGGGAGCAGCCCTTCTGACAGCATGCTGCGCATCCTGCACGAACTTCGAATGATTTCGCTCCATCCGACGAAGCCTGACCTTGGAGGCCATGATCTCGCTGCGTATGCAGCCGAAAGCGCTCGGCTAAAGCAAACTCTGGAAATCCTCACTCAGATCCAAGAAAAAGGAGAAAAGGCGCTTATCTTTCTCGAAAGCTTGGAGATGCAGAGCTTCCTTGCGAGCGCAATTCAACGCAAATTTGGCCTCCCTGAGCGCCCTTACCGGATCCACGGCGGCGTCAAGGGGGCTGATAGGCAAGCATATGTAAACTCATTCCAACAAAAGCCACCCGGCTTTGACGTCATGATACTCTCGCCAAAAGCGGGTGGTGTGGGCCTGACGCTAACTGCCGCAAATCACGTCATTCATCTCACAAGATGGTGGAACCCTGCGGTCGAAGATCAAAGCACGGATAGGGCTTACCGTATCGGACAGAGCAAAGACGTTCACGTCTACTATCCGATGGCCGTTCACCCATCTTCAGCCATTCGCCCAAGCAGCTTCGACTTAAGGCTTCACGCGCTACTGCAACGCAAACGAGCCTTGTCAGTTCAAATGCTTGCTCCTCCTGAAGACGCTAGATCAGACGCGGCGGAGCTTTTCAGCGGCATTGTCGACACGTCACCTCTGCCCGAACGGCGGACGGAGGAACCGCAAGCAGAAGCTGCTCCGGACAGAGCAACAACAGCTCGCTATGATGCCACCGAGGAAAGCGCTCCCTCTCTCCTCAAAGCTGCTGAGGCTTCCCCCCACCTGGATGCGGAAACCGGCCCAACATTTTACCAGTGTGCGGAGGGAGAACTTCCTGACCTGAAGCGGGCGTTTTCAGGGGTTTCGAGCAAGCCGGTCACCAAGCTTCTCGTAAGCGACCCTTATTTGATGACGACCGATACCAACCGGAGGTGTACGGCCACCTTCCTACATGAGTTGGTCAGGCACTTCGGCCCAATTAGACGGGTTCAGCTGGAGTTTGCGCCGCCACAAATCCAGCCGGGTGCTGACGTAGAAAGTGAGACCGAAGCACATCACCAGCTTAGAGCGCTGCTAGCCGTCCTATTTCAAAGGAGCGGACACGCCATGCCGCAACTTGGATGGCAAACGAGGCGCCGCACCAAAGAAAGAGATTTCCACGACCGCTACGTACATTTCTATTGCGGCACCGATGAAGCGACCAACAAGACGGATTTCTTGTTGACGGGCGGCATCGATCGACTGATGCGGAAAGAGTTTAGCGTAGCCGTTTTCCTGCTTCCCCAGGGTGCCGAATTAGAAGCAGCCGAATGAAACTCGCAACGCGCAATGGGTCATTGGTCACTACCTTCATGGCAATCATCGGACCCGAGGGTCTCAGGTCAGGTTCGCGAAAACGATTTTTCGGGCGACTTTTACTTTTTTGAAGAAATTTCGGTAACTGGAACGTTTTTTCGATATTATGATTCTGAAGAGAAATGATTTTCGGAACATGAACCGAAATTACGATGAATATGAACCCTTTTTTAGATTTCGGAACGATAATTCAGGATCGACGCATCCCGGAGAATTGTGTGCCAGCGGGATATGGTGCGCTGATCGCAGCCTACGCGCTCGAAGTTCCACTCCCACGCATGTTGCACGCGATTGGCCCGTCTTCCTACAAGGCCGAAGAGCGGGACAGCTGGCTCATTCATATCGCTCGGCATGCGCCGGACGCGAGCCTTAAGGGTCACCTGACCTTTGCGCTCAAATATGAGGGCGTCGATCTGGGCGTGCTCAAACGCCTTTTCCTGACGGTCGGACCTGACGCGATAACCGATGTCGTCAACGCCTCTCCGACAGGGATCTACGCGCGGCGCATCTGGTTTCTCTATGAATGGCTAACGAGTGAGACGCTTGACCTTCCTGATGCCGGCGGTGGTCCGTACACATCAGTCATTGATACCGGTCTGCAATATGGCGGCGCGGCGCAGAATATCCGCCGCTATCGAGTCCGAGACAATCTGCCGGGTACCTCGAACTTCTGCCCGCTGGTATTCCGCACACCAGAAATCGATACACTTCTCGAAAGCAATCTTCAGGCAGGGGCCCTCGAAGCCGTCGCCTCCGTCCCTAAAGACATCATGGCGCGCGCGGCGGCCTTCTTGCTCCTCAAGGACTCAAAGGCCAGCTACGCCATTGAGGGCGAAGCGCCGGCCCAGGACCGGATTCAGCGTTGGGGACGCGCCATCGGTGAGGCTGGCCGCCACGAACTCTCCGCTGACGAATTCTTGCGGCTCCAGAAAATTGTGCTCGGCGATCACCGCTTCACCAAAATGGGGTTTCGCAATGAGGGTGGGTTCGTCGGAGAACATGATCGCGAAACGCTCGCCCCAATCCCGGATCACATTAGTGCCCGCGCCGAAGACCTCAACTCTTTGATTGAAGGCATGATTGCCTTCGACCGCAAAAAGGCCGACGGCCTCGACCCAGTCATTGCGGCCGCAATCCTTGCCTTTGGATTTGTCTATATCCACCCGTTCGAAGACGGGAATGGCCGGATTCACCGCTACCTTATCCATCACGCCCTGGCGCAGCGCGGCTTCAATCCGCCCGGCGTTGTCTTCCCCGTTTCTGGTGCAATCCTGGAGCGGATTGATGAATACCGGCGGGTACTGGAAAGCTATTCAGCGCGGCTACTGCCGGTCGTCCAATGGAAGCCGACACCCAAGAACAATGTCGAGGTTCTGAACGACACGTGCGACTTCTACCGCTTCTTCGACGCGACGCCGCATGCTGAGTTTCTGCTATCTTGCGTCGCGCAAACAATCGCGGAAGACCTTCCCCGCGAGGCGGCGTTCCTGCAACGGTTCGAGCAATTCAAAGCCCAGATCGAGGCGTTTTTGGAGATGCCGGATCGCAAGATTGACCTGCTATTCCGGTTTCTCCAACAAGAACAAGGCAGGCTTTCAAAGCGCGCCATCGAGAACGAGTTTGACGGGATCACGCCGGATGAGATCGAAGCGGTCGAGACGGTGTATGGAGATATTTTTAGCGAACGCGTTCCCAACAAATAGGATGGTTGCAACATGAAAGATCCGTTGCCGATCGCAATCGACCTGATCCTATCAACCATTCAAGATACTGTTGGCGCCAATGGACAACCATACAGTCGGCCCGTTCTACCCGAGGCGACAGGGCGGTACTGTTGGCCTGAGGACTGTCGCGCATCTACCTTGCGCGATCACCCCGAAAGCACCCCAGACCTCGAGACGCGCCGGCCAATAGCTTTGCCAGCAAAAGTTGGCTTTTTGGTCAAGCATCCAGGGCCCAATCTGGGGCACAGAAACGCCTCGCCTCACCGCTCCGACATCAGGCTGTCGAGATGGCTGTGCCGGGCATCCATTTCTGTCTCAAGAACAGCTTCGACCAAGCTGCTGTCTGCCTCGTCTAACCTCCCGACGATCCGTCCAGCGGTGAGTGCGGCATAAAGCTCGTAAGACAGGAGGACACCTGAACGGCGCCCGAACCGCGTAATGACAAGCGGAGTTTGCTGAGCCTCATCCATCAGGCGCCCGGGCGTGCGCCTGAGCTGTGTGGTCGTGATTTGCTTTACTTTCATCGGATATATCCTCGGCAAACGCGTAAGGGCCAGTATGGCTCTCAGCGCATCAAGCGCCGTCTTCAATGCCTTACTCTACCCGGCCACTATCGCTGCCAGATAGGATTGGACCGCCTCAATCCCCTTTTTCCCGTCGCGGAGACAAACGTCGATCGCGCTTATGCCGCCGAAAGCGCCATTCGGCTTGCGCATCCAGCCATAGACGCGCTCGTCTTCGGTGAAAAGGGTCTTCAGACTGGCATGTATGCTCAGGAGAAGGTCCAGTCTTTCGATCTGATCCGGGCGGAGCGTATCGGCGAGCACGTCGGTATCGCCAAGGCGCTGGCTCTGGTCCTCGGTCAGCGCGAGCATGATGATGACCTGCTCCGGCCCCAGGGACCATCGCTTCGCAAGATTGAGCCCCGCACGCAATCGTATTGCACTGGGAGCATTCAGAAATCTCTCGTCCTGTTCAGTCATCATGGAAATTCAGACCTTCCTGTTGCGGCGAACTTGGCCGGTTGCGGGCATTGGCGAGCATTTCACCACGCACGGCCGTGACCGCTTCCAGTGCGGCATCGGCAAAATGTGCGTAGCGCTGGGTGGTGCGGATATTGTTGTGGCCTGCGACGCGGCCAACCGTCTCAAGCGGCACCCCCTGAATGGCAAGCGAGGAGATGAAGTCATGTCGCAGGTCATGCAGGCGTAGCGTCGCCAGTCCAGCAGCCTTTCTTACCCGCCTCCACGGGCTCTTGAGATCATAGCGCTTGACCGCAGGGTCGGACAGGGACGGGCAGATGTAGTGCGTACTGTCGGTGGGTCGGGCGATGGCGTGCAGGACGCGAATGCGATCAGCGATGGATTTGACAAGGGGGACGCGGGCAACCCGCTTCTGTTTGGTGTCGGTCGCCAACTTGCTCCAGAAGGCCCGCCCATCCGCGTGAAACTCGAAATGTGCCCAGCGCGCATGAAGGACCTCTCCCTGCCGAGCTCCGGTAAACATGATCAGCTCGAAGGCGACAGCCGCTGCAAAGTCCCCTTCCCGTCTTTCCTCGTCGAGTGCGCGCAGCAAGGCACGGTGTTCGTCCGCCGAAAGCGGGCGGATGTCGCGGGCATATTCGGGATTGCGGGCGATACCCCGGCAAGGGTTGCGTTCGATATGGCCCCACAGCACAGCCTTGCTGAGCATGGCGGACAGAAGCGAGAGCGCGCGGTTGGCCTTATATGGGGTACGGCGATGTCGCTCCATGATCTGTTTTTCCAGCAGATCGGTGGTCAGCGCCCGAAGTTGAAGTGTCCCCAGACAGGGTTTGACAGCCGTCATCCAGACCCTCTTGTATTCTGCGAGGGTACGCGGTCGGGTCTTCGGTTCAGCATGGCGGGTATAATACACCTCCCAGAGCCGGTTCATGGTCATGGCGTCGCGCGCGTCCTTGCGCTCCTGCGCTGGATCCTCACCGCGCTGGAACCGCGCCCTCGCCTCAATCGCGAGCTTGCGCGCCTCGTCTGCGGTCAGGACGGCGGCATCGCCCAGCTTCAATCGCCGGGTTCGGCCGTTGAGTTTGTAGCGGAAGGCATAGGACTTGACCCCTGCCCGGGAGACGCGCACGTGGAAGCCTTGGACCTCGGTGTCCAGAATCGTGTATTCGGTGCCGGTGACGGTCAGTTCTGTCACACATCGCTTGGTCAGTTTTCGACGTTCAGACACGCGCTCCACCTGCTCAATACGGCCCAATCCGAGGCCAATCTGCGGACCCCGTGCGGACCCCTCACGGCCCCCTCACGGACCCCTTGGATAGCGATTGAGAGCAAAACCAAGCAAGCCCCCCGGGGGGTGGAAAATGCCCATCCCATTGTTCTGGCGTAGAATTTCGGATCAGCGCGCAGTGCAGCGAAACACAGCGTATGCGCCTGGAAAATTTTTGTAATCAGGGGGTCGGGGGGTCGAGTCCCTCAGCCGGCACCATTATTCATTTGCATCCAGCCCGCGCGAACCTGCACCCCGCCTGACCGGCGATGACAGGATTCGCACTCGCATGAAGCTCGCTCATGGCCGGAGGGCGAGCCGGGTCCATCAGCGCGCACCATTCCCGACACTGCAATGCTTCGCTGCGATCGTGCCCGCGCCGGACCGGAGCGCCGCTGAGCCGACCCGCTGGCCTCAGATCTGCCTGCATCCCGGCTTCGGTATGGATTGCACCTCAGGCAGGAACGTCCCGCGACGGGATGGCGACAACCTCCGCCCCATCGTCAATCCAGGCCACCTGACCACCGACCTTCAGACGTCCGGCGATCTCGGCTACCCGGGCGCCCAGCAAGGCCGCCGTTCGACGGTCCGATTGCGGCGGCGCGACATCGCCGCCCTGATCACCATTGGCCTGCGCCATCACCCCGATCGAGGCGCCGATACGGTTGATGTCCTCGACCGACCCGGTCGAGGAGTTATTGCCCGGCAGCAGGCCGAGGCTGACCCAGATCATGCCGTGCTGGGCGGCCAGGGTGGAGAGTTGGCTGAGGGTGGCGAACTTGTCACCGGCCTGGGAGCTCGACACGGTGAAGCCGGCCGCCACCTTGTCCTGCCAACCGCGGTCGAGCCAGATCCGGGAGGTCGCGTCCATGAAGGTTTTGAATGGCCCGGAAACGGCGCCCATATAAGTCGGCGATCCGAAAATAATGGCGTCCGCGACGTTCAGGTCCGCCCAGCCGGCCTCATTCAGTTCACTGACATCGATCATGCGGCCGACGGCGCCCGATTCGCGTGTAGCCCCGTCAAGAACCGCCCTGGCGAGGGCCTCGGTGTGTCCGTAGCCGGAATGATAGGCGATTGCGATTTGAACGGTCATGCTGTGCCTCCTGTATGTGCCCCTGCCTCATACCGGTTCAGCCCACCGGGATAATCGGGCTATCAGGAAGCTCACCATTCACCAGGACGAAACAACCTGGAGGTCTTCCGGACTGAAGACTTCGATGGCGAAGACGCAGTAGACGTCAGCGAGGAACGTCGCCGCTGGGCTTGTCCTGGTTTGTTGTTTTGAAATGTGTCCGCTATGCGGACAGCAAGACGCCCCCGTGGGTTACACGGGGGCGTTTTGTGTTTTGATATGTGTGGAGGATTTTCTTTTGGATCTATCGTGCAGACCGGGCAGCGACCTACTCTCCCACACCTTAAGATG
>Ga0209475_10000115_pt1 | contig 243878 bp, 226 predicted proteins | sample tdDd471_FD_187128 | JGI IMG/M metagenome (GOLD analysis project Ga0209475, IMG submission 187128) | Marine sediment microbial communities from the Atlantic coast under amendment with organic carbon and nitrate - tdDd47.1 (SPAdes)... | ecosystem: Environmental > Aquatic > Marine > Coastal >... | reverse complement strand
GCACAATGCTCACAGAATGGCCCTGAAAGGTGAATCGATGCGCAAAACACAGGGAAAAATTGACTGATCGTGAACACCTGATGTAAAAAGACGACTAACCCAATGTGCGGGATACAGGGTGTTCACGGTCGCCCAGAATCAGTGTTCACGATCAGCAGAATATGCAGCATAAGCAACCATCCTTGATTGACGACGAATTGTGATGAAGATCATATCACAGGCTGAAAACCGTGGTCTGTCCCCTATCGTGGTCTGTCCCCTATTATTACGGGGTTATCAAGGTAGATGGCTCGCCTTGTCCATTGACTCGATAACTACTCCATCGGTATTCAGCCGGGTGATCAACCATTGACGCACGCACAGGATTCAGTTCGATGTAGCGGTAGCATCCGAGAACATAGGCCTCATCCTGCGCAATGCAGGATTTGAACCTGCCCTCCCACAATGTCCCGCTACGACGGTAAGTTCGATTTATGTATTGAACGTATCTCTGCCCCAGGTATTTCATCATCAAAGCAGCAGAATCATGCTCTCCAGGCGTGACCAGAAGGTGAACATGGTTTGTCATCAGGACATATGCATGTATTTGACAGCCATACTTATCAGCACATTTTTCCAGCCATTCAAGATAGAACTGATAGTCAGCATCTGCATAGAAACAGGCTTGACGATTATTACCACGCTGGATGAGATGTAAAGGTGTGCCTGGCAGCACTAGACGAGGCCTTCGTGGCATAAGCAACCATCCTTGATCGACAACGAATTGTGGTGAAGATCATATCACAGGCTGAAAACCGTGGTCTGTCCCCGATTGTTTTTAGGCCTTCTTGGCATAAGCAACCATCCTTGATTGACGACGAATTATAATGAAGATCATATCACAGGCTGAAAACCGTGGTCTGTCCCCGGTTATTTGCAGGCTGAAAACCGTGGTCTGTCCCCTATTATTCTGGTCTGTCCCCTATTATTCAGGATTTTACCTCAGATTAAAAGTATCCGTTATTTTGGGGGAGGTTCAGTCTGTCCCCGATTGTTTCGCTGATTGCCAGGTAGATGACTCTGGCAGGTTTATTCTGTGGAAGAAGTATAGGTCAGTTAAGGCTAGCAAGCATAGGCTATTGGTTATAGGTGGCGCAAAACGCAAGACCTGACCCCGCACTTCTGTGACCCCGCACTTCTGATAGGTTTATTCTGTGGAATGAGTATAGGCCAAGTTCAGGCTAGCAGGCATAGGCTATTGGTTAAAGGCGGCGCAAAACGCAAGACCTGACCCCATGTTCTTCCGTACTTGTATTCCGATTTTAAATCTAAATAATATGCAAATCTATTCATGGTATAATATCGTAAAAAGATCTAACGAATAAATATGGGTAAAATACTTTTTACTATTTATTTATAAATTATACTGATAATTCTTATAATTTACATGCAGTATTGAACAGCTCACATGCCCAGCTTTCTTGATCTTCGCTTCCGCTGTTTCTTAGTCTAATAATCCCTGTTTTTGGCTCTAAGTCTCTTATTCCACCAATGGTTTCTTTAATTGATTTTTCAACTGCAGAAGATCTTTTTATACTGGATTTTGTCTGGGCAATATTTGATGTACTAAATAAATTAGAAGTTAAGGATGAGAGTCTTTTTACATCACCAGGGGCAGGTAACTTTTTGACACCACGATTAAAGGGCGTAAGTATTGCGTATGCTGAGCCATGCAGCATTTGCTTCCATACATCATTATTATGCGCATTCTCGGAACCATGATGCGGGACTTTAAAGATCATAGATTTAACATTGGCAAGAATGCTTGAGCTTACAATCACTGACCAGCCAGTTTCAACGTCCGTCGTTTCTTCTAGGTCAGCACCAAATAAGAAACTTTGACCTCCAATTTTTATGAGGGTGACTATTGATGAATGATTAGCGGAACATGATGGCGCCCTATATTTTGTTCTTTTTATTTCAGGAACAAGCTTAGTAAGCTCTACTAAAAATTTATCAAATTGCTTGTCAGATGGAGATAAAGTCCATATATTACAATCCACGCCATGACCGCTCTCGCTTGAGTCAAGTCTATATACCTCTCTATCAGAAAACGCTCTTTTTAATTTGTGTTTAACACCGGCTTTTGACCTTTTCTCTAGAATATTCAGTATTTTGGAAAGCTCTTCAACACCAGATTTATTAGCAATTAAATTATTTTCTTTAAAAGGTAATACTGTTGCTAAGAACTCTTCATTAGAAAGGACAGAAGAGGCACAAACTAAAGCATCAGGGCATGCTTCTAGAACATCACTAATCCCCCTAACATGGTCATCATGCCAGTGAGTTATAATGATTAACTTCACTGCTTCACTAGCGTTAACACCTATACTATTTAGATAAGCAAGTGCTGCTGGTTTTTTTGTATTTGAATCTATACATGAGTCTATTACAACCCAATTGTTATTGCCTAAATGAATTAGCGCACTCTCACCAAAACCAGGCCCAATTAAGGTGACCTCAATTTGGTCATAAGCTGGTGCATCTAGCATACTTATTCCCAAACAATAGTATTAGCAAATTTATTAGCTTTAGAGTTTGCTTTCTCAATATCAGAACGAGTCCACTTAGGCAGTTGTCGGAAAACAATTTGAGACACTCTTCTTTTGACTCCACTATTACTTCGCGTATAGCCTAAAGACCATCTAAAAACCGCCCCAGGTTGCAATAACGGAATATCATTATCAGATAAATCAAGAATAGGAAATTCTGCCACTTCAGTCACACAATGCTCTAAATCTGTTATATCAACTAATTGCGCTGTGAACGAGTCCTTCTCAATATCAACAACATAGCCTTCCCATTCCTGAATCGGATTGAAACTTATTTTAGACTTATACTCTTTTTTAAATTCCGGAATACTGATTTTATCAAAGATAGATACCGGTTTCGCATCTTCTTCTATTGCAGTATTGAGTAAGTCTTCTTTCTGAGTAATCTGCAACTGGAATGCATTTTCAATTTTATTGCTTAAATGATCAAGAATGCTTATTCTTTGAAAATTACTATCCATAGCCATATCATTGTCATTTATTTCTATATTGTCGTAATCTAATAAATCATTTGTTTTCATCTGATGTCCTTATTTGTCGGCTAGCTTCATTATTTGATCAACAATATTTTCTGAATTCTTGATAGAGTTTTCGAAATACTCTTCTAAAACATCTATTAATTCATATTCATCGGAGCTTTGAATATGGTCATTAACTAGCATGTATATACCATATGCTAATTTTGTAGATGGCTGAACTGAACTCCTAATATAACCATTATATTTATCTCTTATAGTTTGCTCCATTGTTATAGACCTCACTCCTCCATGACCTATATCATTGTTACCTGTATTTTCTATTTTTTCCGCCCAGTCTCCCCATGGTGCATGTGGAGCAAGAAGACAACCTATATCATTTTGCTTCTTTTCACCACCAACAGAAAAATGCACTCTTCTATTTATACCTAGTTGCTCTAATGGTGTATGAGATAAATTTTCCTTAAATACTCTTAAAACTAGATCAGATAGGCGCACCCATGGAGCTTGTTCTGTTGTGGCAATAAATCTATTTCTTTCGACATTAATTTCCAACCAGTCGCTACGAAATTTTGCTATATCTGGATGAATAATTTCTATTTCGGCATTCTTGACCATTTCTTCTGAAAGAATTCCCATCCTTCCAAACCATTCTGGTTGAAATATTGTTGGATTAAAATTACCGACCAATACAATACTAGCGTCACCAATTTCAGGTTGAATACGCATTTTTATAAACCTTGGTTATTAATATTATTAAATAGTTACTTGAGTTATATAGAAAAAACATAACCAATTTTTTTAAGTATTATTACATTTTTTAAAAAAATCATTATTCTTCAATAGCTTGTATCGTTTTTATTAGTATGAGTTTATGTCTTATTCAAGTTTATAGCTAGTATTTTCACAAAGCCAATAATCGAATGACAATAGAGCCACTTTAATTAAATTCAGACATATTTAAGAAGGATGACAAATTGAAACAAAGATGACATCTACATTGTGTCTACATGATGACTTTTCAGATTTGATTTGTAGAGCTCAAAAATCAAGTTAAAAACCTTAAGTCATTGATTTTAAAGATGGTACCCAGGGCCAGAATCAAACCGACATGATATTTCTACCGAGAGATTTTAAGTTATATTTTCATAAGAAACCCAACTTCACACCGGCCCTTGAATCTATACCAGCGAAAACAAAAACAGCCGCTCATATAAGCGGCTGTTTTATATAGGAATATGGTGGCAACACCGGGATTCGAACCTGGGACCCCATCATTATGAGTGATGTGCTCTAACCAACTGAGCTATGTTGCCATGCACCGGTGTTTGAAATGTAACCGGCGATGAGGGCGCGAATTTTGCTAGGTTTTGCCCCTTTTGTCAAGGTTAGAGGTCGTATAACCTCAGGCAAATCAGCTACTTCGCTTTTTTTACTGGATATATTAATACTCAAAAACTCAAGCGGCTTTCAGGTTGCGCCTGAGTAGCCATAGAGCAAGGCGGAAAATGTGAGTTTAGTTGCCTAAATGTCCATTTTTCAACGCAGCTATATGGCTACTCAGGTGCGAGCTGAATGTCGCAACTAGACGTTGAAGCGGAAATGTAGAATATCACCGTCTTTAACGATGTATTCCTTACCCTCTATACGCAGCTTGCCCGCCTCTTTTGCACCGCTCTCGCCGCCGTACTGGATAAAGTCATCGTAGGACATGGTTTCGGCGCGGATAAAGCCTTTTTCGAAGTCGGTATGGATGGCTGCAGCGGCCTGTGGCGCGGTGGCGCCGACACGTACTGTCCAGGCACGCACTTCTTTCACCCCGGCGGTGAAGTAGGTTTGCAGCCCCAGCAAAGAATAGCCGGCGCGGATCACGCGGTTCAGGCCGGGCTCGTCCAGCCCCATTTCATCGAGGAAGTCTTTCTTTTCCTCGTCGTCCAGCTCGACCAGTTCGGCTTCGATGGCGGCACACACCGCAACCACCAGCGCGCCTTCTTTTTCGGCGACCGCTTTTACGGCATCCAGGTGCGGGTTGTTTTCAAAACCGTCTTCATTGACATTGGCAATGTACATGGTGGGCTTATTGGTGAGCAGGAACAGGCCTTTGACGATTTTCTTTTCTTCGTCATTCAGTTCCAGCGTGCGCACCATATGACCGTCATCGAGGTGCGCCTTGACCTTTTCCATTACCGCCAGTTTGGCTTTGGCATCCTTGTCGCCGGACTTGGCCACCTTGCTCACCCGCAGCATGGCTTTTTCTACCGATTCCATATCCGCCAGCGCCAGCTCGGTGTTGATCACTTCGATGTCGCTGAGCGGGTCGACCTTGCCAGCCACATGCACGATGTCGTCGTTTTCAAAACAGCGCACTACCTGGGCGATGGCATCGGTTTCACGGATATTGGCGAGAAACTGGTTGCCCAGACCCTCACCCTTGGACGCACCGGCCACCAGGCCCGCAATGTCGACGAACTCCATGGTGGTGGGAATGACTTTCTGCGGCTTTACGATGTCCGCCAGCTTATCCAGGCGTGGGTCGGGCATGGGCACCATGCCCACATTGGGCTCGATGGTACAGAACGGGTAGTTTTCCGCCTGTATTTTGGCCTGTGTGAGTGCGTTAAACAATGTTGATTTACCAACGTTAGGCAAGCCAACGATGCCACATTTAAAACCCATGTCTCTGTCCTGTTAATGTGTGCAATGCTGCACGATGCATTGCCGTTTATTTAGTGTGCAGACGGTGCACCGCTTTTTCCCAGCTGCCTTCGGCCAGCAGCGGCAATACACGCAGTGCATCATCAATCGAATTTTCAATGCTGATCTGTTCATCCTGCGATGCCCGATGCAGCACATAATCAACCACCTGGGAGCGATCGCCCGGATGACCAATACCAATGCGCAGGCGATGAAATTCTTTACCGAGGTGCGCAATAATATCCCGCAGGCCATTGTGCCCACCATGACCGCCGCCGCTTTTCAGGCGTGCCGTGCCCGGCTCCAGATCCAGCTCGTCGTGAGCCACCAGAATATTGTCTGCGGGAATTTTATAAAAAGAGGCCAGTTTCTGAACGGCCAGGCCGCTGCGGTTCATAAAGGTGTCGGGCTTGAGCAGCCATACATCACGGCCTTCCAGCACCACCTTGCAGACCTCGCCCGAAAATTTACTTTCAGGACGAAAATGCGCGCCTTTTAGACGCGCAATTTCTTCAACCAGCCAGAAGCCGGCATTGTGTCGGGTTTGTTCGTATTTCGAGCCGGGATTGCCTAAACCGGCAATCAGCTCGATGGTTACTGCCTTACCCGACATGCCGTAAAGCCCTTACTCTTCAGCAGCGGCTTCTTCTTCGCCTTCTTCGTCTGCAGCCGCACCGCCCTTAGGTGGGTGGATAGCAACAACCGCGGTATCGTGGTCTTCGCCCTGCTTCATCGCCATCAGCTCAACGCCTTTTGGCAGCTTGATTTCAGTCAGGTGAATAGACTCACCGCTGTTCAGTGCAGACACGTCCACTTCGATGAACTCGGGAATATCTTTTGGCAGACATTCCACTTCAAGCTCGGTGAATACATGGCTGAAGATACCGCCCTGCAGCTTGACGCCAGGCGCCACCTCTTCACCGATAAAGTGCAGGGGTACATTGATGTGCATCTTGTGCTTGGGATCAACGCGCTGGAAGTCGATGTGCATTACATCCACTTTGAAAGGATGGTGCTGCATATCGCGCACGATTACTTTCTCGCCCTTGCCGTCAACCTTCAGGTCGATGATTGAAGAGTAGAACACTTCATTATCAACCTGCGGACGAATCTCACGCAGGTCGATGGTCAGGTTAACGGGATCCGCACCGGCACCGTACAGGATGCCAGGCATTTTTGCTTCGTGACGCAGGCGGCGGCTCGCACCCTTCCCCAGGTCTGTACGCGTTTCAGCGTTAATTGTAATAGCCATTGGTTTAACTCCAACTGTAAATGCCAGGGCCACGCGACCATAGCCAAGGCGAAAAAAGGACTGCGAATTATACATAATGCCTGTGCCAAACGCACGGCTTTTAATTACTGCTTACCGAACCTTCGCTACCGGCATCCCTGCCTCCAGCGACGTACCGCACATCCTGTGCATAAAAAAAGCCCGCATTGCGGGCTTTTGCACAGATGAGCAGCAAAATTCTGCGTTTTGCCGGGGTTGTCAGTCCATATACATCGAGCTGACCGACTCATCCTGATTCATTCGACGGATGGTTTCCGCCAGCATGGTGGCAATCGACAGCTGGCGAATCTTGTCACAGGCCTCGGCTTCGGCAGATAGCGGAATAGTATCGGTCACCACCAGCTCATCCAGCTGCGAGCCACGAATATTATCAATCGCCGGGCCGGACAGCACCGGGTGGGTACAGTAGGAGGTGACACTGGCCGCACCGTGCTCTTTCAGTGCAGCGGCGGCATTGCACAGGGTACCCGCGGTATCCACCAGGTCGTCCACCAGCACGCAGTTTTTGCCTTCAACGTCACCGATGATATTCATCACCTTGGCCACATTGGCCTTGGGACGCCGCTTGTCGATAATTGCAAGATCGGCATCGCCCAGTCGCTTGGCCAGGGCCCGCGCACGTACCACGCCGCCCACATCCGGTGACACCACAATCAGCTTCTCGTGCCGCTGGCGCCACACATCCCCCAGCAAAATAGGTGAGGCGTAGACATTATCTACCGGAATATTAAAGAAGCCCTGAATCTGGTCGGCGTGCAGATCAACCGTAAGAATACGATCCACCCCCACGCTCTCGATCATATTCGCCACCACCTTGGCGGTAATCGGCACACGGCTGGAACGCGGGCGTCGATCCTGGCGCGAATAGCCGAAATAGGGCACCACCGCGGTAATGCGCTCTGCCGAGGCTCGACGCAGCGCATCGACCATCACCAGCAGTTCCATAATGTGGTCGTTGGTGGGCTTACAGGTGGGCTGAATGACGAAGACTTCGCGGCCACGTACGGTTTCTTCTATTTCAACGCTGATTTCGCCATCGCTGAAGGTTTGTACGGTGGCCTTGCCTAATGGCTGCTGAAGTTGGGCCGCAATGCGACGCGCCAGTTCCGGGTTCGCATTACCGGTGAAAATCATCAACTCGGAGTTGTTTTCATTCACAATGTTTTTCGCTACAGGGTTAGCCAGTGAAGGTTGTCTGAACATAAGCCTCAGACCTTATCAAATCCGCGTTGTGTGTGATAGAGACAAAAACACATTAACTCTATTTAGTCTGTAAACAGTGTTTTGCCTACAGCATTGAAAAAAACTGACTGATTAGCTGCAATATTGACAACTCGGCGTTTTATAAACGATAGCTGCGTTGCAGTGTGTTATATATGGCCGGGCCGGGAGATCACTCCGGACGCCTGCTCTCCGCCCTTCGGGCCAGTGCAAAGGCACTGTTTAAAATTGCGAGACTGTTATTAACCGCTGGCAATTTTATCGAACCTCTTTTCGGTTCGAACCCTCCCGGTGGAGACTGCAAATCAATTTCATCTGGCCTCGGCCGCTGAGCTTTCTCTACAGTTTTTAATATGGCTGGGCCGGGAGATCACTCCGGGCTCCTGCCCTCCGCCCTTCGGGCCAGTGCAAAGGCACTGTTTAAAATTGCGAGGCATTATTAACTGCTGGCGATTTTATCGAACCTCTTTCGGTTCGAACCCTCCCGGTGGAGACTGCAAATCAATTTCATCTGGCCTCGGCCGCTGAGCTTTCTCTACAGTTTTTAATATGGCTGGGCCGGGAGATCACTCCGGGCTCCTGCCCTCCGCCCTTCGGGCCAGTGCAAAAAGCGCACTGTTTAAAATTGCTCCCGGCAATTTTATCGAACCTCTTTTCGGTTCGAACCCTCCCGGTGGAGACTGCAAATCAATTTCATCTGGCCTCGGCCGCTGAGCTTTCTCTACAGTTTTTAATATGGCTGGGCCGGGAGGATTCGAACCTCCGCATGACGGGATCAAAACCCGTTGCCTTACCGCTTGGCGACGGCCCAGTAACGCTGTGTACCTCATAGCCCTTTTTACATTAACGACTACGGGTTTTAATCCCGTCAAAAGTGGACGGGATCGATTTTCTATTTTCTGGGCCGTTGCCTTACCACCTGGCGACGGCCCAGTAACGCTGTGTACCTCATAGCCCTTTTTACATTAACGACTACGGGTTTTAATCCCGTCAAAAGCGGACGGGATCGATTTTCTATTTTCTGGGCCGTTGCCTTACCACCTGGCGACGGCCCAGTAACGCTGTGTACCAAATAATTATCAAGATCAAAGATAACTACTTGTTTTGATTTTTATACCGCTATTAAACAAACAACATAAAAATCTTTATTCTGTCGTTTCACTCACGCTGGCAAGCTTAGCCTGTAGTGGTGAACGGTTCAAACCTTTCGCAACAAATGCTGACCAGTCATCCGGTAGTTGTTGCATTGCCTGCAGTGCTTCGTCCTGTGTTGCAAATGCGGCAAACACACAGGCTCCTGTGCCGGTTAATCTTGCCTTTGTATATTTGCCCTTCGTATGTTTGCTTAGTGCTGCAATAACGTCGGCAATTTCCGGGTAGTGTTGCGCAACCACTGGTTGAAAAACATTACCCAATTGTTCAAACACATCGGCTTCTTCTGCAGTGCCGATTTGAAGGTCGCATATTTTGATCGTAGAGCTGTCCCGTGTCAATTGCGAATTTGCAAATATTTCTGCGGTGCTGATATGCACCTCGGGTTTGACAATTAAATACCAGGGCTGCTGAGGATTAACCGCCTGCAGCTGTTCACCCACGCCTTCGGCAAATGCAGCATAGCCTCGTACAAACACCGGCACATCAGCACCCAGCCCGAGGCCAATCTCCGCCAGCTGGTCTTCACTCAGGCCACATTGCCACAGCATGTTTAACACCACCAGGGTGGTGGCCGCATCGGAACTGCCGCCGCCCAGGCCACCGCCCATGGGTAATATTTTCTGCAGATAGATGTCTGCGCCCTTGTCGCTGCCACTGGCTTGCTGCAGTGCATGGGCGGCTTTTATCACCAGATCATCTTCCGCTCTGACCCCTTCATTATCGGTTTTGCGAATCAGCCTGCCATCGTCGCGCACTTCAAAGCGCAGGCGGTCACCCTTGTCGATAAACTGGAACAGGGTCTGCAGATTATGATAGCCGTCATCCCGCCTGCCGGTAATTTGTAGAAACAGATTGAGTTTGCCCGGTGCTGGCCAAAACTGATAACCAGGCATCTGATAACTAGACATCCGCAGCTCCCGACAACTGCCACTGGCGAATAATCAGGCGTACGCTGATGTCCTGATCGAGCCGGCGGATAAACAGTTTATGCGGCAGTAGCAGTCCCGTCTCATAAGCATAATCCCTGAATTCGATACGCCAGCCATCCTGCTGCATCACTTCCGGCAGGCCATGCGCATTCCACTGGGTCACCTGGTAGCTTCTGTCTGCTGCTGGCAACCCCAGCACCCAGTAGCGCAAACCACTCACCGGCAGCGGCCAGCCATTGACCCGGCGCATCAGCCGATCCACATCCCGCGCATACAGGCTGTCACCGGATGAGGTGCGTAAACTGACCCCCTGCCCGTTGCTGTCTATCCAGGTGGTACCGGCACCCAGCGGCGCCTGCAGACGGATCGCATAATGCTGCGCATCCTGCTGCGACCAGCTGAAATCTGCCTGCCCGCCATTAGTCTCTGTCTGCACGGCTATCCGTCCCTGTGCCGTCCACTGTGGAATTTTTTTCAGCCGCTGTTGCTGCGCCTTCCAGTTGATTGCCTGTGGCGCCAGCGCATCCTCTGCCGACGGCGAAAACGTTGAACAGGCAGACAGCGCGCTGAGCAGGCCGGTGATAAGTAGCAGGTGCAGTAGTTTCATCAGAGAGGTGACAGGGCTCAGGGATTAAAGCGTTGAATTGTATCCCTGAGTACCGACTGATTGCCATCCAGTTGTTGTGCTTTTTGCCAGATTTCACGCGCTTTTTCGGTGTCGCCGCTCACCCACAGCACTTCGCCCAGATGGGCAGCAATTTCCGCATCAGGCAGTAATTCAAACGCCCTGCTCAGCCATTTGATCGCTGCAGGGTACTCGCCCAGCCGGTAATGCACCCAGCCGAGACTGTCGAGCACCGCCGGATCATCCGGCAATAACTCAACCGCTTTCTGGATATAGCCACGGGCTTCTTCCAGCCGCTCGTTGCGGTCGGCCAGTGTGTAACCCAGCGCATTCAGCGCATTGGCATTTTTCGGCTCCAGCTGCAGCACCGCTTTTAGATCCGACTCGGCCTGTTGCGGCATATCCAGCGATTCAGCAGTAAGCGCACGGGCATAGAGCAGATCGGTATTATCCGGCGCCTGTTGCAGCGCATCGCTATATGCATTGTAGGCGTCCTGCTCACGGCTGGCGGCGCGCAGCACTTCGCCTCTGGCGAGCGTGATGCGAACCTCAGCCGGGCCGGCAGCGACCTGGTTAGCCAGTAATTCAAGCTGAATCAGCGCCTCTTCGGCTTGCCCGCTGGCGGACAGCACCCCGGCGGCACGAATTTTTGCATCCAGCCAGTATTCACCTTCGTAAACCCGCGCATAGTGTTCCAGCGCCTTATCCGCCTCACCATGGGCCTGTTGGATACGCCCCAGATAGTAATGCGCCTGCTGGCTATGCACCCCCAGCTCAAGCAGCGACTGGAAATACTGCTGCGCATTTTGCGGCTCGCCGATTTCAATGGACAACAGCCCCAGGCTGAGCAGTACGCTTTCATCGTCGGGCATGCTGGTCTGCAGCAGTTTGAAGTGCTGCATGGCCCTGTCATAATCACCCGACTGCACCAGCATACGCGCATACTGCAGGCGTAGACGGTGATCGTCCGGGCGTTTGTTAACCGCCAGATCCACCGCCTGCAGCGCCTCGTCGTTGCGATCCAGCCCGGACAGCACCTGCGCCCTGATCAGATAGGCATCTGCCAGCTCGGGATCCAGCGCAATCACCTGATCCACATGCTGCAGGGCCAGATCAAGCTGCTGCAGATTGGCCTCATAGCGCGCCTGCAATAACAACAGCAGAGGCTGTTGCGGGTGTTGCTGATTGAGTTGCTGCGCCACCTGCAGCGCAAAATCGGGTTCACTTTCCTTGCCCAGAATATGTGTCAACGCGGCAACACCACGCTCGCTGATCTCATCATCCTGCCAGAGCTGTTTTTCAATCAACTCAACCGAGGCTTCAAGCTGCTGCAGGTGAAGAAACCCCAGTATGCGGATACGGTTAATTGCATTGTTTTCCTCCAGCCCCAGCTCAAACCAGCGATCACTCAGTTCGATGGCCCGCGCATCTTCCCCGGCATAGAGCGCGATATAGGCGGCACGCAGAATCACCTGCGGGTCATCACTGCGCTCGGCGGCATGGCTGTAATACTCGATTGACTGATCCATCTGCCCGCGCACGCCGGCAAATTCCCCTGCCAGCAGATTAAATAACAGGTCTTCGTCCAGTGCCGACGGCGCGCTTGACTCCGTCTGCGCAAGGTTATCCGGCACTGTCTGTTGCGTGGCCGAAGTGGCGCAGCCGACCAGTAGCACAGGCAATAACAGGCTGATTAACCCGCGCAGGGAAAGACGATGAAAAACTGACATGATGGATAGGCGAACGCTTAGCCGCTTCATTTAATTAACAACCTCGTGGCATACGGCTGATGGTAGTGGGCACTTATCATACCTTATCTGGGCCGTTTTGCCTGCGCTCATCTGAGTGAGACCACTGGCTCTGACCCGGTGGATTAACTTCCCCGTTAGGATAAAGCCACAGCCGTTAAGTTCAATTGTACTTTGCCGCCTCTGCTCATGAAGAGCGAACTTGTAATAAATAGCGCCATGGCTCAAAATTAAGGGTTTCACCAACCTAACGCAGCAGGGCGTCTCCGGGTCTGTCAGTAATGACAACTCCATCTGAAGCATGTCGATAATCACTCTTGGACTTAATCACAAAACCGCGCCGGTGGAAATACGCGAACGCCTGTCGTTTTCTCCCGAAAGCCTGGCGGATGCGGTTAAGTCACTGTCGGCGCTGGATGCGATTAGCGAGGCGGCGATTTTATCCACCTGCAACCGCACCGAGCTGTACTGCACCACCCGCGCGGATGACGAACTGACGCCGCTGGCGATTGAACAGGTTACCGAATGGCTGAGCCAGTTTCACGGTCTCAACAGCGCCGACATCAACCCTCACCTGTACAGCCACCGACATGAAGATGCGATTCGCCACGCACTGCAGGTCGCCTGCGGGCTGGACTCACTGGTGCTGGGCGAACCGCAGATACTCGGCCAGATGAAGCAGGCCTATGCCCAGGCCAACCAGCAGGGCACCATGGGCAGCCTGCTGGGTAAGCTGTTTCAACACGCCTTCTCGGTGGCCAAGCAGGTGCGTACCGATACCGAAATCGGCTCCAGCCCGGTGTCGGTGGCGTTTGCGGCGGTGAGCCTGTCAAAACAGATTTTTGGTGAACTGGAGCAGCACACCGCGCTGATGATCGGTGCCGGTGAAACCATCGAACTGGCGGCACGGCACCTGCACGGCAGCAAAATCAAACGCATGATCATTGCCAACCGCAGCGTGGAAAAAGGTCAGGCTCTGGCGGATCAGTTTGGTGCGGAAGCGATTGCCCTGCCGCAGATTCCCGAACTGTTACCGCAAGCGGATATCGTGATTTCCTCGACCGCCAGCCCGCTGCCTATTCTGGGCAAGGGCGCGGTGGAAAAGGCGCTGAAAAAGCGCAAGCATAAACCGATTTTTATGTGTGACATTGCCGTACCCCGTGACGTTGAAGCCGAAGTGGGCGAGCTGGACGATGTGTTTTTATACACCGTCGACGACCTGCAGGAAATCATTCAGGAAAACCTCGAATCACGTCAACAGGCCGCCGAACAGGCACGGGAAATTATCGAAAGCCAGGTCGATGATTTTCTTAACTGGGAACGCGCACTGGATGCGGTGCAAATCATTCGCGATATTCGCGAAAACAGCGAACACATTGCCAGCGATATGCTGCACAAGGCGGAAAAACAGCTGGCCCAGGGCAAGTCGCCAGAAGAGGCGCTGCGTTTTCTGGCACGCAACCTGACCAATAAACTGATGCATCAACCCTGCACCGCCTTGCGTCACAGCGGCGAACAGGGACGGCATGATCAGCTCGATTATGCACGGCAGATGTTTCTACAAAGTGATCAGCCCAAACCCGGAAAACACAAATAAACAACCACTGCCCATGCCATCTGCTGGCCATCCGCCAGCCATCAGGCAGGCACCGAAAAAAGACAACACTATATGAAAGATTCAATCCGCCAGAAACTGGAAAACCTGAGCGAACGCCACGAAGAAGTCGGCATGATGCTGGGCGAGCCGGAGATTATTTCTGACCAGAACAAGTTTCGCGAACTCTCCATGGAGTATTCGCAACTGGAGCCGGTCAGCAAAACCTTTGGCGACTACCAGCGTGCCCGGCAGGATCTGACTTCCGCCAATGAAATGCTCAGGGAAGATGACGCAGAAATGCGCGAGATGGCGGAAGAAGAAAAGAAAGACGCACAGCAGCGCCTTGAACAGCTGGAGCTGGATCTGCAGAAATTACTGCTGCCTAAAGACCCTCACGACAACAGCAATATTTTTCTGGAAATCCGCGCCGGCACCGGCGGCGATGAAGCCGCGATCTTTGCCGGCGACCTGTTTAAAATGTACAGCCGCTACGCCGAAACCCAGCGCTGGCAGGTGGAGATCATGAGCGAGAGCTTTGGTGAACACGGCGGTTACAAGGAAGTGATTGCACGCATTGTCGGCCAGGGCGCCTATTCAAAACTGAAGTTTGAATCCGGCGCACACCGCGTTCAGCGCGTGCCGGAAACCGAATCCCAGGGCCGGGTGCATACCTCGGCGGCCACCGTGGCGATCATTCCCGAGCCGGATGAAATGCAAGCCATTACCATCAGCCCGGCGGATTTGCGTGTCGACACCTACCGTGCCTCCGGTGCCGGTGGCCAGCACGTCAATAAAACCGATTCCGCGGTGCGCCTGACCCACCTTCCCACTGGCGTGGTGGTGGAGTGTCAGGACGAGCGCTCGCAGCACAAGAACAAGGCGCGCGCCATGTCACTGCTGCAGGCGCGACTGGTGAGTGCCGAAGAGGAAAAACAGCGCGCCGAACAGGCGCAGACCCGCAAATCACTGGTGGGCAGCGGCGATCGCTCGGAGCGCATCCGCACCTATAACTTTCCCCAGGGACGCATCACCGATCACCGCATCAATCTCACGCTGTACAAGCTGGATGAATTTATGCAGGGCGATTTAAACCAGGTGATCGAACCGCTGATCAATGAATACCAGGCGGAGCAGCTGGCCGCCCTGTCTGAATAAGCCATGGTTGAATAACGCATGAATATCCGCCAGCTGATCGAGTCGGCCAGTCAGCAGCTGAGTCAGCTCAGCGACTCGCCCCGGCTGGATGCGGAGATACTGCTCGCCCACAGCCTGGGCAAAAACCGCAGCTGGCTGATCACCTGGCCGGAAAACACCCCTGATGAGACACAACTGCAGCAATTTCAACAACTGCTGCAACAGCGCCTGCAGGGCCAGCCCATCGCCCACCTCACCGGCGAGCGGGAGTTCTGGTCACTGCCACTGCAGGTGACCGCCGACACCCTGATTCCCCGCCCCGATACCGAGCTGATGGTGGAACAGATTCTGGCGTACTATCCAGCACTACCGGCCATTCAGTTGCTGGACCTGGGTACCGGCAGTGGCGCGATTGCGCTGGCACTGGCCCATGAACGCCCCGCCTGGCAGATCAGCGCCAGCGATCGCAGCGAAACCGCATTGCAGGTGGCGCAACACAATGCCGAGCGGCTGGGGCTCACCATCGAGTTCAAGCACAGCGACTGGTTCAGCGCTCTGCAGGGCCGGCTGTTCGATGTGATTGCCAGCAACCCGCCCTATATTCCGCAGGCCGACCCCCATCTGTTACAGGGCGATGTACGCTTTGAACCCCTCAGCGCACTGGCCTCCGGCGACGATGGGCTGGAGGCTATCCGCCATATCTGCGCCACTGCAGCGGGTTTTCTGAAACCCGGTGGACAGTTATTTATTGAGCACGGTTACGACCAGAAAAGCGAAATCCTTGATATTTTTCGCAAAAACCACTTCCACTCCATCCAGCAACACCATGACCTGGCGCAAAACCCGCGTTTGACCTCTGGAATATTCTCTTAAGTATCAATCAGTTAAAAAGACAATATCGCACTTTATTAAATAAACTGTGCGACCAGCGCAAAAGCGCAATATCGCTTGTAAAATACTCACACTTATTCTAAGTTATTAGCCATGAGCGACTCAGATGATTTAATAAAACGCCGCGAACTCAGGTTCTGCCATCTGCACCCGGACCCCAACCAGGCACGCAGTGCATTGTTGCTGCTGGCGGATGCAGAAGGCGTTATGGATATAACTCACACCGATGAACTGTCGCTGTTTATCACCTACGATGTGCGCCATCTGACACTGGATACCATCGAAAATGTACTGGTGCGTCTTGGCTACCATCTGGATGGCCGCCTGATCAACCGCATGAAACGCGCACTCTACAAGTATGCAGAAGAAACCCAGCGTGCCAATCTGGGCGTGTCCGACAACACCGACAGCACCACCCAGGTATTCGTTAAACGCTACAGCAGCCTGTGTCACGGTTGCCGCGACAAACGTCCACAACACTGGCGTAAATACCTGTAAGTCACGACTAATTCCCTCACATCTCCTACCATGAGCTTCCTTAGTCATTGCCTTATTACGCTAATGAGACAGCTCCACAAACCTGCTAATATACGCCGATGAATGACGAGCAACTGCTGCGCTACAGCCGCCAGATACTGCTGCCGGATTTCGGCACAGAGTCCCAACAGACACTCCTCGATGCCCATGTACTGATTATGGGGCTGGGTGGCCTGGGCTCACCCGTGGCCATGTATCTGGCCGCCGCCGGCGTGGGGCGGCTGACCCTGGTGGATGACGATCAGGTTGATCTGTCCAACCTGCAACGGCAGATCATCCACGACAGCGACAGCCTGCAGCAGAACAAGGTGGATTCGGCGGCAAGACGCATCGCCTCGCTTAACCCGGCAGTGCAAACTCACTGCATTGCACGGCGCTTATCCCAGCACGAACTGCAGCAGCAACTTGCAAGCGTAGACCTGCTGGTGGATGCCACCGATAATTTTTCCAGCCGTTTTATGATTAACCGCGCCTGCCACCAGACACAGACCCCGCTGGTTTCCGGCGCGGCGATTCGCATGGAAGGCCAGGTTAGTGTGTTTGACTTTAAAAAAGCCGACAGCCCCTGCTACCGCTGCCTGTATGACGAGGCCGGTGAGGAAGACACCAGTTGCAGCGAAAACGGCGTGATGGCACCGATGGTGGGCATTATCGGTTCAATTCAGGCGATGGAAGCGATCAAACTGCTCACCGGCTATGGGGAAACCCTCACCGGCAAGCTGCTGATCAATGATGCGCTGTATCAGGACTGGCGCATTATGAAGCTGAAAAAAGACCCCGACTGCCCTGTTTGCGGCAACTCACTGCTGCAACCCGAGCATAGATAAATCCGAACATAGAATTCACTGGCATGACTGACTCATATACCATTCCACGCACACTGGCCAATAAACTGCTGACTCTTGCGCAACATGAGCCGGAAACCGAAATCTGCGGCCTGATCGCCCGCAGCGATGATAACCATTATCAGCTGTACCCGATCAGCAATGTCGCGGAAGAAGACGGACACCTGTTCGAAATGCACCCGCAACAGCAGATCAAAGCCTTCAAAACCATGCGCGAGCAGCAGCAAAGCCTGTTTGCCATCTTTCACAGCCACCCCCACAGCGCGGCAATCCCCTCGCTGCGGGATGTGAAAGAGTCGGCCTATAATGATGCGCTGAATATCATTATTTCACTGAACACCAAAGGTGTGCTGGATATGCGCGCCTACCGGTACCACAACCAGCAGGTGCAGCCGCTTGAACTACATGTGGACTAATGCCAACCGTGACGGATATAAGTTTGCTACAATCAGAGCGCACACGATGGCCCGCCTGATAAACACCAGCAGGCGTGACACGGCTTTTCCGCTGGCATCTGGCGAATAGCTATGACCATAAACATCGCAGCAAGCAAATTTGAATTACCTGCTGCGAAACTGGTCATACACAAGTATGACGGAGAATAGCCAGAGCACCCACTTACTTTAATGACCCTGAATAATCCTATGAAGTTTTTATCTGCCGTTTTTACCCTGACACTCAGCCTGCTTCTCTGCCTGCCGCTTCAGGCCAGCGCACAGTTTCAGCTGGAAACACTCAAACCCCTCGACGAGCACAGCCTGACCACCGCTGAAATTGTCAACCGCCTGTCGCAGCAGCACTATTATCGTAACCAGCTGCGCATGGACAATGATTTATCCTCGGTGGTTTTTGAACGCTACCTGAAAGAGCTGGATGGCAACCGCAGCTATTTTCTGCAAAGCGACATCAACGAATTCGAACCCCTGCGCTACCGACTCGACGACGCCTTCCGCGCCCGCCGGGTTGACCCGGGCTTTGTGATTTTCAACCGCTATCAGCAACGGGTAGCAGAGCGCATCCAGTTTATGCTGAGCGAACTTGAACAGGGCATTGATAAGCTCGACTTCAACGGCGATGACGTGCTTTATCTGGATCGGGAAAACCACGCATGGCCACAAAACAAACAGGAACTGGATGAACTCTGGTTGAAGCGCCTGAAAAACGATGTGCTCAGTCTTCGTCTGTCCGGCAAGCAAGATGCCGACATTAATGAGTTGCTGAGCAAGCGCTACAACAATCAGCTGAAACGCATCCAGCAGAATAATGCGGAAGATGCCTACCGTATTTACATGAACACCCTGACCCTGAGTTACGACCCCCATACCCAGTATTTTTCACCCCGCGCCACCGAGAATTTCAATATCCGCATGCGCCTCTCGCTGCAGGGCATTGGCGCGATGCTGCAAAGTGAAGATGAATACACCAAAGTCACCCGATTGATTCCCGCCGGTCCTGCAGATAAGGCGGGCGAACTGAAAGCCAGCGATCGCATCGTTGGTGTGGGTCAGGGCAAGGATGGCGAAATCGTTGATGTGATTGGCTGGCGACTGGATGATGTGGTGGATTTAATTCGTGGTGAAAAGGGCACGGTGGTTCGTCTGGCCATTTTAAAAACCGGTGCCATCGACACCAGCAGCACAAAAGTTATTTCCATTACCCGCGACAATGTAAAACTGGATGAACAGGATGCCAGCAAGAAAATTCTGGAATTCAATACCTACGGCAAACCCTACCGACTGGGTGTGATCGACATTCCCAAGTTTTATATCGACTTTGACGCAGCCAACCGCGGTGACAAGAATTACAAAAGCACTACCCGAGATGTAAAGGTTCTGCTGCAGCAACTCAAGGCCGAAAATGTCGACGGCATTATCATCGACCTGCGCGACAATGGTGGCGGTTCATTACATGAAGTGAATTCACTCATCGGCCTGTTTATTGAAAACGGCCCCACAGTTCAGGTGCGTGATATTTCCGGCCGCGTGTATATCAACCAGGACAAGGACAACGAGACAGTCTACGGCGGCCCGCTGGCGGTACTGGTGAATCGACTCAGCGCCTCTGCCTCGGAAATTTTTGCCGGTGCAATTCAGGATTACCGCCGTGGCATAGTCGTCGGCACACAAACCTATGGTAAGGGCACGGTGCAGTCGATGATGCCTTTATCTCGTGGCCAGATTACACTTACCCAGCAGAAATTCTACCGCATTAGCGGCGACAGCACACAGAACCGCGGCGTGATTCCCGATATTGAACTGCCGTCGCTGTATGACATCAATGAAGTGGGCGAGAACGCACTGCAGGCCGCATTGCCCTGGGACAAGATTCAGCCCACACGATTTAGCGAGCTGCATGACTTTTCTGCGCAACTGCCAAAACTGCAGGCACTGCACGAAAAACGCGCACAGCGCTCGGCGGATTTCCGGTACCTGGTTGAAACCAGTCAGCTGATTGATGAACGCCGACGCATCAAACAGGTGTCGTTGAATGAAGCCAAACGCCGTGCCGAAAAGCAAGCACTGGAGACTGCGCAAATCGAACTGGAAAACAAGCGCCGCAAAGCACTTGGGCAGGAACCGATCAGCAGCCTTGATGAAATCGAGGATAAACTGATTGATGACGAGACCAGTCCGCAGCTTGCCGATGAGGCGGAAGACACGGATGGGCCAACACCGTTACTCACTGAAACCGGCAATATCCTGATTGATTTTATCAACCTGAATTACCCGACCATAGCGCAAAAGCACAATCAGCCATTACTGACGGATTAATTAGCACCCATTAGTCCAGCGGCGAGCGCATACAGCTTAATGCACTCGCCGCTGTTACCCTGCTCGTTCGATACAGGGCTGCATCTCTTCATGCAGATCATTATCAAAACGTAACATTTCCGCGCCAGCTGTATTTGTTTTATTATGCGCACAATTCAATCAAGACATCACCTGTTAAACGAGGATACTCACTATGCGCCTTCTACACACCATGCTTCGAGTTGGTAATCTGCAACAGTCGATTGAGTTTTACACCGAAATTCTCCACATGAAATTATTGCGCCAGAAAGATTACCCCGATGGGCGTTTCACCCTGGCCTTTCTCGGCTATGGCGATGAAGCCAGCAATACCGCAATTGAACTCACCCATAACTGGGACACCACCGAGTATGATCTGGGCAATGGCTTTGGCCATCTGGCAGTTGAAGTGGATGACGTGTACCAGGCGGTGGACAAAATAAAACAGCAGGGCGGCAAGATTATCCGTGACGCCGGCCCGATGAACGCAGGCACCACCATTATTGCATTTGTTGAAGATCCCGATGGTTACCAGATCGAACTGCTTGGAGCAAAAAACCAGGGCGTCTCTGATACGCTCAGTCGACACACATAAATAATCAAATTTCAGCGGCTATTTATCTGTACAATGAGGCTGTTTAAAACCGCACAAGTTAACTGATCTATGGATATTACCTATATCGACTCCGACCAGTCGCTTGCACAAACCTGCGACGCCCTGAGTGCCAGTCAGGTGGTGTGCATCGACACTGAATTTCATCGCGAAACCACCTACTACCCGGAGCTGGCGCTGATTCAGCTGTCGAACGGTGAGGCCACCTTCTGCGTTGATCCTTTAAGCATCGGTGATTTTTCACCGTTTATCGAGCTGCTGAAAAACCCGCAGGTGATCAAGGTGCTGCACGCCTCCTATCAGGATCTGGAGATTTTTAATCAGTTATTCCAGACCCTGCCCTGGCCGGTGTTCGACACACAGATTGCCGCCGGCCTGCTGGGCTATGGTGATCAGATCGGTTACGCGGCACTGATCAAAAAAGAACTGGATATCGATATTGATAAATCGCAGTCACGTACCGACTGGCTGAAGCGCCCGCTAAGCCATGAACAACTGCAGTATGCGGCAAGCGATGTCTACTATCTGGCACAGGCCTATGAGAAAATGCATGCCCAGCTGGACAAGCTCAATCGACTGAGCTGGCTGGATGATGATTTTGCCAATTTGTGCAAGCCAACGCATTTTACCGTCGACAACCGCAGTGTCTGGAAAAAGGTAAAGGGCAACCAGCGACTCAGAGGTGTACAGCTGGCAATTTTGCAGGCACTGGCAGACTGGCGCGAACAGGTCGCACAGCAACGCAACCGTCCACGTCGGCGGATTATTTCCGATGATGCGCTGATCGACATTGCGCGCATCAAGCCTGACAGTGTGGAAAAAATCACCCGTCTGCGTTCACTCAATAAAGCACGCCTGAGCAATGACGATGCCGCACAGTTACTGACACTGATGAATCAGGCCATGCAGTTACCGCAGGAACAATGGCCCAGACTCACAAAACGTCGCAAGTTAAACATGCGCGAAGAAGCGCTTGTCGATGTGCTGAATGCCATTTTAAAATTAAAAGCCGATGAACACCGCATTACACCGCTTAACCTGGCATCACGTAAAGAACTGGAGGATGTGCTGCAGGGTGAACGAGAAGTACCGCTGATGCAGGGCTGGCGCTACAAGCATGGTGGCCGTGAGGTCGAGGCGTTTCTGCAGGGTGAACACAGTCTGCAGGCGCATCAGGGTGAATTAACTTTAGCTTAGTCCAGCCCTGTGAAGCGTCCATTGTGCGGTCGGCTAAAAAACCGGCCAGCATACAGATTTTGCAATAAATCAACCGATATCCTATTAACCGCAGCGATCAATTTACCGCTGTAGCGCAGTTCGCCCGATTGAGCGCGTCTGCCACTCGAAGCGAATTCGAGTTGTGATTGAGGAAGCCATATGAGTGAAATAAACGGCATCACCGATTTTCTGGATCAGGCCGGCACACAGTTTAGTGTTTTCGATATGGGACGCCGTATTGAAGAAATTCCACGGGATGTTTTTCTCGCCTTTGAACAGGGTGAAATTGCCTATCCCCTGCCACTGCAACAACAGGCCTGGCTGGGATTTGTGGTGTGGAATGAAAAAGAAAACGACGAGCTGGTGGTCTGGTTTCTGCGTTTTCCACTGGATGCCACCGGCAAACTGACGTCGGGAATCCGTGACGATTTTGTGCTGCGCCTGATTAACCGTGACCAGGCCGAGCAGGACGATGACAACAACCCCTATGGTTTCAAACCCAAACAGGAACACATGGCCTGCTTTCATGCCAGGGCGGCAAAGCTGCTGGGCAAACCGGCATCGAGCTATTACGAACATGCACGGGATTATTTCGCCGGCAAACCCGGCTATGACCAGTGGGCCTTTGTCGGTTTTCAGGGCATTGCCGATGTCTGCGCCCGACTGGATCAGGATGATAACGCCGCGCTTTTGCCCGGCGCAATCGAGCAGATGCCACCACAACCGTTTGAAGCCCTGGCGCAGTGTCTGGAACATGAAGCAGTGGACGAGAAAACCACCCGGGCGGTGGCCACACTGATTGACACGGAACTGGCAAAGGACAGCTGCAATGCCAACTTTATTTCCTTGTGTATTCGCGCCATCTCCAATACACAACACAGTGAATTGCTGACGCAGAAACTGCAACAGATTTTACAATCCCCCTGTGGCAGCAACCCCGAAGTACTGGCCTCGATTTCCGGTCGTAGCTGGCTGGCGCTGCAGAACCCGGATACCATTGCGCTGTTTCTTGAAGCCCTCGCCAACTGCGCCGAAGGCCAGACCTTTTTTAATCTGGTGATTGTCGATCTGATTAATATCCCCGGCATGCAGGACAGCATTCATCAGGGGGTCAGAAACACCGAGCGCTCGGAACAACTGTCCCGGGCGATTGGCGAACTGTTTAAATCCTTTACTTGATATCGAGCTGATTTGCACTACTATTCAGTAACAGCCAACCACGCTAAATGGATAAAAAAATAATATGAATAATGTCAGCCTGTTACTCAGCAAGTCACAACGCCCGGTATGGCCCACCGAACTGGACGAGTCGCTGCTGGATTCAACCGAGATGGTGGAAATCCCGTTACTGGGAAAAATCACCGCCGGTAGTCCAATCGAATGTGTTGAAGAACAGGATCTGGTGCGTGTGCCCGCCAATATGGTGCGTAAAAACACCTATGCACTGCGCGTACAGGGCAGCTCAATGATCGATGACAATATTCTCGATGGCGACATTATTGTGGTGGAAAAGCGCATCACCGCAGAAAACGGCCAGTCGGTGGTGGCACTGATCAATAACGAACAGGTGACACTGAAAAAGTTTTACATCGAAGCCGATGGCATTCGTCTGCAACCTGCCAACCCGGATATGGAGCCGATTATTCTGAAGAATGAAGACGTTCAGGTACTGGGGGTCGTTGCCGGGGTTATCCGCAACTTCGAGTAAGATCATCGCGTCACAGGGCTGGCGTCGTTGTGCGACGCCAGCTTCTTCTTAGGCACCACTTTCTAACGCCTGCTACCTCACCTGCCTTCAGCCGCGCTACATCCGTAATAACTGCATTATCGACACCACTTCATCATGGGCGCTTTCCAGCACTTCATGGACAAACTGTGCATCGTGTCTGGCCGGAAATATTTTTGCAAAGGCCGGTACCTGTTCAATTTTTGGCAGCCCTTTAAGGTCGTGTCGTTTCAGTCGACTGTAAATCGCTGCGGCAGTAATCAGATCACTCACATCCACCTGCTGGCCTGTATTGCGCTGCCAGTCATCGTAATTTTCCACCACATTGAGAAAATCACCCGGCAATTCCCAGTGGCGCACCACCATCGCCCCGACAAAGCCTTTAAGCCGCGCCAGGATTTGATCCAGCTCGGTTTCACTTTCCACCAGCAGGCCGGTTTTTTCAATATGCGCCAGAATGGGTATCACACCAATGTCATGTAACAGACCCGCCAGTAACACATGATCCGGGTTGAGCTTGCCGCTGTGACGCGACAGGGCGAAGGCAATCGCCGCAACATCGACACTTCTGTCATACAGCTGCTGCATACGCTGGTTAAGCTGACTGGACTGGCTTTTGAACAGCTGGCTCATGGCAAAACTCATCACCAGATTTTTACACACCTGTACCCCCAGCCGAACCACCGCCTGCTGAATACTGATAACCGGTTCAACCCCGCGATTCAGCGGGCCGTTGGCAACCGCAATCAGACGCGTAGCCATCACCGGATCGGCCGCCACAATGCGCGCCACATCCAGTGCACTGGTGTCATCGCGCGACAGTGCTTTTTTTACCTTGAGCGCAATTTCCGGCAAGCTGGGTAATTGCAGGCTGGCGGAATTATAGGCCTGCATAATATCGTTAAACAGCGTGCCTTCGACCTCGCTCATCTCGACATTTTCCACCTCTTCACCGGTAAGCAACTCACGTTGCACCAGGCTGTGAAACAACTGCTTATCCACCCGTAGCAACAGACAATGGCTGTCTGCAACCACATGGTGTTGCGCTACGCTCTCGGTGAACAATGGATGCGCTGCACGCTCATCTTTGTGTCTAACTAACAGCGGCTGCTCATCGCCGATGAATTTCAGTCGACCCCGCAGCAGATAAACAAACCAGCCACTTTCCTCACTGGCAGACAGCTGATCACCTGCAGTCAGCTCAAGGGTATGGGCGTTACTGGTCAGTTGTTGGCGATGCTCTGCCTGCAGCTGTTTCAGCGGCAGCAGAAATTTCAGTTGATTACTATCAATTTGCACAGAACTACCCGTTTTTCTATTCTAATAATTCATTCAGCTCAGCCTCGACTATACAGTAGTCTGAGTTCGCTGCACCTCACCGGCAAAGGCATTTTCCTGGTTGACTAATGACTCGGAAAATCGCAATGTTATGGACTATAGTTGTTGTTTACAGGGATCAACTTGTTGAGAGAGAATTCATATGACCACACTTAAATCCTGCTTTATCACCTTGCTCCTGCTGCTGACAGGCGCAGTTTCAACCCCCGCTTTTGCTGAAAATTCCAAGACTTTCGGCAACTATATTGTCCACTATAATGCCTTTAGAAGCGACATCCTTACCCCGGAAATCGCCAAGGCCTATTCACTCACGCGACGCAACAACCGCATGGTGGTGAATATTACGGTGCAGAAGAAAGACGGTGATGCCAGCAAACCGGTAAAAGCAAAAGTCGAAGGTTTTGCCAGCAATCTGACCGGGCAAACCAAGACCCTGGAATTTAAGGAAATTCATGACGGTGAAGCCATTTATTACCTGGCCCAGGCGCAGGTCTCCAACCGCGAAACCCTGAAGTTTGATATCAAGGCCACACCGCAAGGTGAATCACTCACGGCTCGGGTGAACTTCAGCCAGCAATTCTTTACCGACTAGGCGTATATAGCGCCCGCATCAAGCCGGTGTAAAAGACACTTCCGGCCCTGCCTCGCAGGGCTTTTTTATGTACAGGATGTACGGTATTCCGCGAAAGGCAGGACGCCGGTAGCGGTTATGTACAGGATGTACGGTATTCCGCGAGAGGCAGGACGCCGGTAGCGGTTATGTACAGGATGTACGGTATTCCGCGAGAGGCAGGACGCCGGTAGCGGTTATGTACAGGATGTACGGTATTCCGCGGGAGGCAGTAGCGCAGGGCTAATAAGCAAAGCGCATCCACCACGAATCTGAAAAGAAAACGCGAACAACGCAAATGCACGCCAATACTTACATACATAAAGCTTTAATTGCGTCTATTTGCGGTGTTCGCGTTCATTTGCGTTTTCTTTTTAACTCCAGCGTCGTATAAGCTGGTTTGTATGGGAGTCAGGTGAATCCGCTACGCTCGATGCCAGCCAACAAGAACTCCAAAATTCATACATTTGCGTGAATTTATTCCGCACATCCTGTGCTCCACCCTTTGGGCCGAGCATTCGCTCGTTCAAAGTGCTCCTGCACTTTAGTGCGTCCATTAGCGGACTTCTGTGCTATTTCGCGCCACACAGGGCGACCATGCACGCACTTGCTGCAGTTGGCAATACCATCAGAGCCAAGTTTCCGTTACAATCGACCCCCCAAAAGAACAGACGTATATCCAAGGCAACCCTGACCCATGACGAAACAAAGCTCCTACAGCTACGAAGAACTGCTGAAATGCGGCTATGGCGAACTTTTCGGCCCCGGCAATGCCCAGCTGCCGATACCCAATATGCTGATGATGTCGCGCATCAACCTGATTACAGAAGAAGGCGGTGAGTACGGCAAAGGCGAAATCAAGGCCGAGCTGGACATTACCCCCGACCTCTGGTTCTTCGAGTGTCACTTCCCCGGCGACCCGGTGATGCCGGGCTGCCTCGGCCTGGATGCCATGTGGCAGCTGGTGGGCTTTTATCTGGGCTGGAAAGGCCACCCCGGCAGAGGTCGTGCACTGGGCGTTGGTGAAGTAAAATTCAGCGGACAGGTGCTACCCACGGCGAAGAAGGTCAGCTACCAGATCAATATCAAGCGGGTGATTGCCCGTGGTCTGATTATGGGCATTGCCGATGGCACCGTCAGTGTCGATGGCCGGCAGATTTATACCGCACAGGGCCTGCGTGTTGGCCTGTTCAGTAAAACAGATGATTTTTAGGTAATTCACAGATGAAACGAGTTGTAATCACCGGGCTTGGCATTGTTTCCTGTCTGGGCAATGATAAAGAAAGCGTCACCGAATCACTACGTGAAGGCCGTTCCGGCATCAAGTTTCAGGAAGAATACAAAAATGTCGGCATGCGCAGTCATGTGGCGGGTTCAGTTGATATCGATCTGGATGCGCATATCGACCGCAAGGTTAAGCGCTTTATGGGCGATGCCGCGGCCTATGCCTATATCTCCATGCAACAGGCAATTGCCGATGCGGGCCTTACAGACGAGATGGTATCCAGTGAACGCAGTGGCATTATTATGGGTTCCGGTGGCGGCTCGCCCAGCAATCAGATCATTGCCACCGACACCTTGCGTGAGAAAGGCATTCGCCGGGTGGGGCCTTATATGGTGCCGCGCACCATGTCGAGCACTGTCTCCGCCTGTCTGGCAACCCCCTTCAAGATCAAGGGCGTTAATTATTCCATCAGCTCCGCCTGTGCCACCGGCACCCACTGCATCGGTAACGGTGTTGAACAGATCCAGATGGGCAAACAGGACATTGTATTTGCCGGCGGCGGTGAAGAAGAGCACTGGAGCCTGAGCATGTTATTTGATGGCATGGGCGCGCTCTCCAGCAAATACAATGATACCCCGGAAAAAGCCTCACGCCCCTACGATGCAGATCGCGACGGCTTTGTGATTGCCGGTGGCGGCGGTGTGGTGGTTCTGGAAGAACTGGAACACGCGCTGGCTCGCGGTGCAAAAATCTACGCCGAAGTGGTGGGCTATGGTGCCACCTCAGATGGCTATGACATGGTGGCGCCGTCCGGTGAAGGCGCGGTGCGCTGTATGCAACAGGCACTGGCTACGGTGGACACCCCCATCGACTATATCAATACCCACGGCACCAGCACACCGGTGGGTGATGTCGCCGAATCCAACGCGATCAAGCAGACCTTCGGCGACAACATACCGCCGTTCAGCTCCAGTAAATCTTTGTCCGGTCACTCACTCGGCGCGGCCGGTGTTCAGGAAGCGATTTACTGTATGCTGATGATGGAAAACAGCTTTATCCAGGCCTCTGCCAATGTGGAAACCCTGGATGAGCAGCTCGAAGGCATGCCGCTGGTAACCGAACGCCGTGACAATGTCGAGCTCAACACCGTGCTCACCAATAACTTCGGTTTCGGTGGCACCAATGCCTGCCTGGTGCTGCGAAAATTCAAATCCTGATGCACTATGTCAATCCACGGATGGACAGCGACCTGACACACTAAATGGACGACAATAATCCCCAGCACGACTTTGCCCGCCTCAGTCCGGACCTGATAATCGATTCGGTTGAATCGCTGGGACTGCACAGCGATGCGCGTATCTTTGCGCTTAATTCCTATGAAAACCGCGTGTACCAGATTGGTCTCGATACCAGCCTTGATCATCCCGGCCCGAATCATTCTGGCCTGGATCAATCCGTCTCACGGCTGATCGGCAAATACTACCGCCCCCATCGCTGGAGCGATGCACAGATACTGGAAGAACATCAGTTCACCGAGGCACTGGCACAACTGGAGATTCCGGTGGTGGCACCCATGTGCCTCGATCAGCACACCCTGCATCACTATCAGGGCTACCGCTTCGCGCTGTATCCGCAGCGTGGCGGCCGTATAGCCGAGCTGGATAATCCACAGCACCTGCAACAGATCGGCCGCTTTCTGGGGCGCATTCATCTGGCCGCCGGTCAGCAGCTGTTCACTCACCGGCCGTCGATCAGCATTGATGAATTTGCCATTGCCAGCGCAGACTATTTGCTCAGCCAGCAGTTTATTCCGGATTATCTGCAGGACGCCTACCGCAGTCTGAGCCAGGATCTGATTGCACTGTTACAGCAGCGCTTTGCCGCCTGCGCATATTCTGCGATTCGACTGCACGGCGACTGTCACGCCGGCAATATTCTGTGGACCGATAACGGCCCGCACTTTGTCGATTTCGATGACTGCCGTAATGGCCCCGCGGTGCAGGATCTGTGGATGCTGCTCTCCGGTGAAGCCCATGAACAGCAGCAACAGCTCAACCATGTACTGGACGGCTACTTTGACTTTGCCGAACTGCCGCCAGCTGAGTTACAGCTGGTGGAACCCCTGCGCTGCCTGCGCCAGATGCATTATGCCTGCTGGCTGGCAAGACGCTGGGATGATCCCAGCTTTCCGATGAATTTCCCCTGGTTTAACAGCAGCCAGTACTGGGAACAGCACATACTCGAATTGCGCGAACAGTATGCGCTGCTGCAGGAAAGCCCCATACTGCATATTTAACCCGAACCATCCCTGCAAACATCTGCTTGACACTCACGCTATTAATGATAATAATTCTCATTAACATTAACGAGAGGATATAGTATGAACATACAGGTCGATGCCCGGCTGCACCTCAGCCAGCCGGAAATTATTCTGCGAAACAGGCAGAGTGGCGAGGTTCTGATGCGCTGGTACCGAGCCACCATTCAGCGCTGGCTGGCCAATGGGGATATCTGTTACAGGGATTTACTCGACCCGAACTACAACTGGCAGGACTTGATGCAGTCCACACGCTGAAGTGTTCTATTAAAATTTGTTCCTAAGCAACTGTATTTTTTATAGAAAAAGACTAGAATCTGTACAAACAGAAACTAATGGCACAGTGCAATGAACAAATTTCTAACCAGAACATCCGGCTTACTGATACTCAGCCTCTGCAGCACGGCGGCCTACGCCAGCAGTCCATGGAGCCAGGAAAACACGTCACCGATTGCCCAGCAGGCCGCCCAGCCAGCCGCCCAAACAGCCAGTGAGTCGGGCATTCCGGCACCGGTGAGTGCAACCACAGAAGAAGCACAACCGGCCTATATGCAGGAAGAGCACGATACTGCGCCCGCGGCGACGGCAAGTGCCACTGAACAGCCACAGGCCGTGCGCAGCGAAACCCGGCAAAGCGGCGATGTGCTGAGTATGCCTGCTAGCGATAAACCAGCACGCGTACTATTGCTGGACTTTCCACGCCGTGGCATGAACACAGAAACTGTCGAAAACGAGCTGGGCCGACCCAATGAAATTGTGCCCGCGGTTGGTACGCCACCGATTAGCCGCTGGATTTACGATGACCGTGTGGTGTTCTTTGAACGCGCCTCGGTGGTGCATGTGGTTGCCCGCTAAACAGCTACTCCGCTCATAATTGCCGCGCCACGCCTGTCGGGCGTGGCAGGCAATACACACTACCCGCATGCCTTTCATACCCGCTACCATCCCTGCCACATGGCAATCTGATTTCAATGCACTGCAGCGCCTCTCACCGATCACGCAAATAGATGAGCCTTTACTGGCTGATAAAAAAATCCAGCTGTTTGTAAAGCGCGATGAACTGATTCACCCAGTCATACAGGGCAATAAATGGCGCAAGCTCAAATACAATCTGCTGGCTGCAGCACAGCAATCGGCGGACACGCTGCTCAGTTTTGGCGGCGCCTACTCCAATCATCTACATACACTCGCCGCCGCCGGACGTCTGTTTAATTTCAGCACCATCGGCATTGTTCGCGGTGAACGCCCGAGCACACTCAATCCCAGCCTGCAGGATATGCAGGACTGGGGCATGCAGCTGGAATTTATTAGCCGCGCGGATTACAGAAAGCAGAAGTCCGCCGAGTTTATACAGCAGTTAAAGCAGAAATACGGCCGCGTCTATCTGATTCCCGAAGGCGGCAATAATGCCGCCGGGCGATATGGCTGTGGTGAATTACTGGATGAGCTGGATCAGCCCTATGATGTTATCTGCTGTGAAGTGGGCAGCGGCACCCAGTTTTCTGCACTGGTCAGCGGGCACGCCCGATCATCAAAAACGGCACATCACACTCATTATCTGGGCTTTGTGGTAATGAAAAACGCGGCGCTGTTGCAGCAGCTTGAGGATTATTTTAAACAGCAGCAGGTTACATATAATAACTGGTCGCTTAACCAGGATTATCACTTTGGTGGATTTGCCCGAGCTGATGACACGCTGCATGAATTTATTCGGCAATTTAAACAGCAGCACGAGATTCAGCTGGAACCGGTATACAGCGGCAAAATGCTGTACGGCATTTATCAACTGATTGAGCAGGATTATTTCAAACCCTGCAGTCGCATTCTGGTCATACATGGTGGCGGATTGCAGGGACTGCGCGGCTTTGCAGATGTGTACCCATATGCATTCTAGTGTGTTTACGCAAGCACAAAGTTGACTGCTTTCACGTAGTTCTGGGGACATAGTTCTGGGGACACATAGTTCTGGGGACACAATACATAATTCCTCTAGTTCTGGTAGTTCTGGGGACACAATACACATAGTTCTGGGGACACAATACATAGTTCTGGGGACACAATACATAATTCCTAAATCATCAATAATCTGCTTTGGGTTGTGGACATCTTATGGATTCGATCACAAGTGACTTTGCGGCTGTAACTGGAGCAACGCTTCAAGCGTCTCCCAGTGCCGGTCTTCCTGTGCATAACTGCTGATTGAGTGGTAGATCCAGTCATCATTAACCGCGGCTATGATGTCTTCACAGGCTGCCGCCTGCGAGCAGTAGGCGAGGTACAGGCGAAAACCATCGGAGCTGACGGCGGCGACAAACACGCACAATTGCTGCGCTTCCAGTTGATCCCGCAGGATCAGCTCCACCTCATCGAGTAATTTGCATTCTTCTGCATGGGCGAAGCCGTACTCATCCGCATCATTCAATGGAATGGCAATACACAACAGGTGTTTATAGCGGGGGTGACAGATAAACTCTTCGATGCTTTCGTTCAGACTGAGACGCAACGGCTGCGCATCGTATTGCATTTCATACAGGCCCCAACATGCCGGCTTTGTCATAATCCTTCCTTAAACCTGAATTGATCGGTTAATTGGTATTTACGGATTCACGTGTTTTCTATGTTTCACAAATAGAAAGCAAAGATCAACCCAGTTGCAGAACTTTTCAAGTATTATCAGAGGCTATAAAAAAAACCGCCGCCAGCGCTTAACAGAAAATGTAAGCTCTGGCGACGGTTATGGCTTGGAACAGATTATTCCCAGATGGCGTCGAGGCGGTTCAGGTCATTGATCATTTTCCACTGTCCACTGCCCTGTTCAACGCGGGCCGACCAGTCATCAACCCGTTCCTGATATTTTCGCGGGTCAACATTATCGCTGCCCAGCTTGGTGACATTAATTGCCAGCACATGGCTGCCATTAAAATTGATCGGGAAATCCCGCACCTGGCCTTTTTGTAATTCTTCCTTTAAGTCAGAAAAAATCACAATGTATTTGTCAGTGGCGCCAGTTTCATTCAGGTATTCGATGGCCTGCAGTATGCCACCGGTGATATCGGTGTATTGACTTGCCTGAATATTTTTACCAAAGGCATCAACCGAATCCAGAAAGGCTCGCTTCTGCGCATTCGCCATCGACGGACGCAGATCAAAACTCATGCGCGCCACTATATCTTCTTCACTGAAGCTGGCACTATCGATGCGTGCCAGCGCCAGGGACTCGCCCGGCTGCAAACTGCCCAGCAGATAACGCATCACACCCTGCACCTTGTCGAATTGCTGACTGTAGGTGCCGGAGGTATCCACCAGCACATACACTGCGCGCGTGGAACGCGTATCGGAACAACCGGCAAGTACACTGACTAGCAATGCCAGCGATATACCAAATGATAAAAATAGCCGTTTCATTTGCTTTCATCCATATCCGTTTCAGCAGCGTCTGCTGATTTTTTATCCAGCGGTTTTGTCTGCGCCTTGTCGGATGCAATTTGTTTTTCTGCAACCACTGACTCCTGCTTCGAACGTTTATTCAACAACGCGTTTTCAACTTTTAGCGGAATAAAAATCAGCAGATCATAGGCGTTGACAATCGTCTTGCTGACGCCATTGATGACATTCGCGGTAAAGCGAATAAACACCACCAGCATATGCAGCAACCACACAGCCAGCAATCCGCTAACGGTTCTGGATGAATGAATAAAAGATTCCAGCGGAATTGCCACAAACGCCAGCACAAACGGCAGAGTAAAGCCCATTACCATCTGCCCTACTGAAGGAATCCAGCGCAGCGCAGGTTCGACCACTTCAGCACCGGACAACAGTTGTGACAGCGCTTCGCGATCCGCCGCCAGCATGTCGCGCATATAGGCCAGCGAGGCTTCAATGCCCGCGAAAATAAACAGAAAGCTCAACATAATCCAGAAAATCATTTTACGTTTATGATCTTCCAGCAAATTGATTATCGGGAATAAACGAGTAATGCCCACCGACTCCATCAGGAACAGGCCCAGTATCACTTCCACACTGATAATAAACAGCGCCGCGACATCGGATGCACGAATCGAACTGGAACCCAGATAACTGGATGCACCCACCATTTCTTCCATCGGCAGGGCCACCAGCTGGAAGTTGACATACATGCCGACAAAGGCCAGCGTCAGCGCCAGACCGGAAATAAAAAACTGTGTCATCGAAGAAGATGACAACAGCCGTTCGGCAAATTCGGTCTGTTTACGAATATCTTCATAGGACTGCATCTGTCCATCGATAATGATGGAACGCTGTTCCAGCCCGCTGATCTTCTTTTCCACTGAGGTCAGGGTTTTGCTGAGTGAACGCCAGTAGGGCATCATTTTTTTCAGCAGATTATGCCGCTCACGATTGGCGCGACGGTATTCCTGCATGCTTTTATCCAGGGCATTGCGCAGTGTCTTGTGAATATCACGCAGAATTTTGCCCACCACACTGGAGCCATTATCGGGAATCGCCGCAACCGCATCCACCGCCTTTAACCATTCCGGGGGTTTGGGTGGCACTTCACCGGACTGGGTATAGTTTTCATCGATGCGCGTAATCTGTTCCTGCAGATCACGCTGCAGTGTTGGATAACCGCTCAAATCCCGATTCACCAGTGCCTCAACCCGCTGAAACTCACGTTCGATAAAACGTTCCGCGTGTTCCCGACCATGCGCCAGCAACACTTCACGATTACGCTTGCGCAACTGCCTTTCCGCCAGCATCACCGATTGCGCCATCAGGCGCAGTGCATTACGCATACTGCGCATCAGCACCAGGATAATCTGATGCGCTGGCTGCCGTGCCACATACATCACCAGCATCAGTATCGCAATCCACAACAGTAACGACAGCTCGGGCTGTCCCTCAATGAGTCGGGTAAAAAACTCAAACGTCATACATGAACTCCAGGTAGAAGATAATTTGCACTCACACGCGTCATCAGGCAGGGCGCTGTTACACGGCGGATGCAACCAGGTGGCTGTGTCGCCTTTTTATTTTTTCGCAGAGGCCGGTGCATGGCGAAAATGCACGGAATCTGCATGCTTATCACTGAAACATAGCAGTAATCATTGCGCAAAGATGCGATGGCACACACAAGATTGCCATCCCATCTGCTGTCGCCATCGGGCTGCTTTCTGCTAAAAATCCGTGGCTATAGCTGTACCTATGCGCACTTTACGGCTGCGCGGCGGTCTATCTGCCTGCACCAGGCCTACTTAGGATACACCATAAAAAGCTACTTTGCTGGATTAGCTTTCATGCATAAATCATTGAAAGTCATAGCATTGTCATATTAAATTTATAGCGGTTATGGCGAATCTGGTCTAGTATCCAGGTAAGCGCTGATTAATTCAGAGCTTCCATCAAAGTGCACAGGAATTTATTCGAATTAACCGGACTGTAACCACCCATGAGCGCAGCTGAACCCGAGACATCATCACAAAAACCGACACAGATCGACTTCAAGCACCCGGAATACTACATTAACCGGCAGCTCAGCCTGCTGGAGTTCAACTCCCGCGTACTGCAACAGGCCCGTGATGTGCGCATTCCGCTGCTTGAGCGCCTGCGTTTTCTGTGTATTTTCAGCACCAATATGGACGAGTTTTTCGAGATTCGTGTTTCCGGCATCCAGCAAAAAGTGGAACTGGGTGCGCTGCACAATGAACCGGACAACACCTCACCGCAACAGATCCTTAAACTGATCAGCCAGCGCGCCCATGAACTGGTGGATGAGCAGTACACCCTGCTGAACACCATTCTGGACAAGGACATGGCAAGCGAAAATATTCACTTTGTGCGCCGTACCGAATGGAACAGCTGCATGGATAACTGGCTGCGCCAGTATTTTGAAGACGAGCTGCTGCCCATTATCAGCCCGCTGGCGCTGGACCCGGCACACCCGTTTCCGCGCATTCTCAATAAAAGCCTGCACTTTATCGTGTCGCTGAAAGGCAAGGATGCGTTTGGTCGCAACAGTGGCCTTGCTATCGTACAGATTCCCCGCGCCCTGCCACGCATTATTCAGCTGCCCGCCGAGGAATGCGACTGTGGCCCCAATGACTTTGTATTTCTGTCATCGGTGGTGCACGCCTATGTGGACTCACTGTTCCCCGGCATGAGCGTTAAGGGCTGTTATCAGTTCCGGGTAACCCGCAACAGCGACCTGTATGTTGATGAAGAGGAAATCGACGACCTGCTGCGCGCGGTGGAAGGTGAGCTGGGCTCACGCCGTTACGGTGATGCGGTACGGCTTGAAGTGGCCCATGACAGCCCGGAAAACATGTGCAAATACCTGCTGGATAAATTCGAACTGAGCGAACAGGACCTGTACCAGGTCGACGGTCCGGTGAATGTTAACCGGCTTAATGAAGTGTACGACCTGATCAATCGACCGGATCTGAAATACAAACCCTTTGTGCCATCGATTCCAGCAAAAATTGCGCTCAAGTCAGATATTTTTGAAAGCATTCGCAAACAGGATGTATTGCTGCATCATCCTTATCAGTCATTTGCACCGGTGGTCGACTTTATTCGTCAGGCCTCGGTTGACCCCAATGTACTGGCAATCAAACAGACACTGTACCGCACCGGCCCCAGCTCGGCGGTGGTCAATGCACTGGTCAAGGCAGCGCGCCTGGGCAAGGAAGTGACCGTGGTGATTGAGCTGCGTGCACGCTTTGATGAGCAGGCGAATATTTCACTTGCCGCCAAATTACAGGAAGCCGGCGCCCATGTGGTGTATGGCGTGGTGGGTTATAAAACCCATGCCAAAATGCTGCTGGTGATTCGCCGTGAATCACAGCACCTGCGCCACTATGCCCATGTCGGCACCGGTAACTATCATTCACGCACCGCGCGACTCTACACCGATTACGGCCTGTTCACTTCGAATAAAAAAATATGTGAAGACATCAATCGCGTATTCCACCAGCTGACCAGCATGGGGCAAACCAAAAACCTGAATAAATTATTGCAGTCACCATTTACCCTGCAGGAAACCCTGGAAGCCAAAATCGAACGGGAACGACAGCATGCAAGCCAGGGCAAGGACAGCCGCATTATTGCCAAGCTTAACTCGCTGGTGGATGCGGAAATGATCCGTGCGCTGTACCAGGCGTCGGCGGCCGGGGTAAAAATAGATCTGATTATTCGTGGCATGTGCAGTCTGCGTCCCGGGCTGCCGGGCATTTCCGAAAATATTCAGGTACGTTCAATTGTCGGGCGTTTTCTCGAACACGACCGGGTGATTTATTTTAAAAACGATGGTAACCCGGAAGTGTATATTTCCAGCGCTGACTGGATGGAACGCAATTTATATCACCGGGTAGAGATTGCAACGCCCATCGAAAACAAGCAGCTGCAGGAGCGCATTATTAACGAGCTGGAATATTACCTGCTGGATAATACCCAGGCATGGATCATGGGCAGTGATGGTAGCTATGTACAGGCCAGTCCGCAGAATGGGCGCGACTCGTTTATTGCCCAGGAGAAACTGCTGGAAGACCTGGCGGAAAGCAGTTAGGGGAAACTCTGAAAAATTAAGCGCTTGCTTAGCACGTTTTTCTAACTGCAGGATGGCATGCGTTCAGTGTGTAAACTGATGCCGATATTTGCAAGGTAATTCGCCTCGTTTTCCAGATCGTTAATGGTTAACGGATGTTCATTAAGCCATTGATCCGGTATACGCAGAGTAATCGATGTTTTGTCGGCACTCAGCTGAATCGTCGGCAGGGCACTCTCTACCCGGCTGCGGTGAAAAATAACCGACAGTCGCAACACAATGCTCAGGCGCACCAGCATCTGACGCAGTTTTTTATGACTTTCCTGCTTGTAATTATCCTTGAGAATTTTTCCGCGATGCGAATGAATAATCGCCGCCACACGGTATTGTTCCTCACGTGAAAAACCCGCCAGATCTGCATTCTGAATAATATAGGCACCGTGTATCTGGTACGCCGAGTGCGAAATATCACGGCCGATTTCATGCGCCTCACAGGCCCAGCGCAACAGGTTTTTTGCATGCAGTTTATTTTTACGAAACCAGACAGGCTTTAGCTGCTGAAAAAAATCAAACGCGGTCAGGGTTACTCGTTCGACATGGGCCTGATCGGTATGGAAACGCCGCGACAGGGATTCAATGCTGCTGTTGCGGATATCACGATTATAGCGCCGTCCCAGCATGTCATATAACAGCCCTTCGCGCAGCGCACCCTGAGAAAACTGCATCTGCTCAATGCCCAGCGACTCAAACACGCCGGCCAGCACCACCAGCCCGCCAATAAACACCGGACGGCGGCGCTCACTCAGCCCTGGCAGATCCAGTGAATCGATACTTTTATAGTCACTGCAAATTGCCAGCAGTCGGGTCAGCGCACTGCGACTGATACCCTCGCCTTCCTGCAGCGCCATTTGTTGAATCACACTGCTGATGGATTTGATCGAACCGGATGAGCCTATGGCCACATCCCAGCCCTTGCGCCGATACAGATAGTGCACCGCTTTCATGCGTTGCAACACATAGATACGCGCCGCCTGCAGACTTTTTTCTTTTATCTTGCCGTCGGCAAAAAACTTCTTGCTGATCATCACACAGCCCATTTCCAGGCTGTGCATCAGTTGCGGGGTAAAGCCTTCGCCGATAATTAATTCGGTACTGCCACCCCCGATGTCGACAATTAAATTACGCCGTTCATCCTGCTCCAGTGTGTGCGCCACCCCCTGATAAATCAGACGCGCTTCTTCCACCCCGGAAATAATTTCAATTGGAAAACCCAGCGCCTCTTCCGCATGAAAAATAAACTCATCGGCATTGCTGGTGCGGCGCAGTGTGTTGGTGCCCACCGTACTCACACAACGCTGACTCAGGCTGCGAATACGCTGACCAAAGCGGCTCAGACAATCCAGTGCGCGCTGTTCGACTTCAGCGTCCAGATTACCCTCATCATCCAGCCCCTCACCCAGACGAACCATTTCACGAATACGATCCAGCACCACCAGTTCGCCATTCTGTTCTTCAGCCACCACCATATGAAAACTGTTGGAGCCAAGATCAATGGCGGCAATTGTATTATTCTCGGATGAAATGATTGTTCTGTCCCCGTTTCGGCCCTGCCCTGCTGGAATTATAGTTGACCTGCGGGCGATTAAGAACACTTAATGCAGTCACTTATACATGCATCAGTAAAACAGAAAATAGTTGCGTAGAATCACGCCGTTGAATAGCGTGCCGTGTTTGCCACAGCAGGCTGGTAGCAGGAGAAATAAAAACGGTGTGAAGCCATAAAGGCACATCCCTGTGCCTTCAATCGTTCAATCAGCGTAATCAGGCGTACTGTCCATAAAAGTTTAGCGTGCCAGAAACCGCGCTATGCATAAAAGGTTGCATGCCTTACGGCTGCTCTCTTTATAAGAGATTAGCCTGCCTACGACATGCTCTCTTTATAAGAGATTAGCCTGCCTACGACATGCTCTCTTTATAAGAGATTAGCCTGCCTACGACATGCTCTCTTTATAAGAGATTAGCATCCCGTAGGCAGGCTATCAGGCCGCGTGATTGCGGCGCGATTCCGGTGAAGGTTTGCGTGCACCGAAGTTCTTGCCCCGTCCCTTGAAACGCACATTGGGCTTGCGTCGACCTGCGCCACCGGGCTTGTCTGCCCTGGGACGCGCCAGCTGTGGTTCCAGCCCTGGAATTTCAGTCAGTTCATAGCGGGTGTCCAGCAGCTTCTGAATGCGCTGTAACAATGGCCAGTCCTGTTGCCCCACCAGTGAATAGGCGCTACCGGTTGAACCACCGCGGCCGGTGCGGCCAATGCGGTGCAGATAATCTTCCGCCTGCATTGGCAAATCGAAGTTCACCACATGGGACAGGGTTTTAATATCAATACCCCGCGCCGCCACATCAGTAGCCACCAGCACCTTGAGACGCTTGCGCTGCATCTGTTCGATCACCCGACGACGCAGGCTCTGGCGCATATCACCGTGCAGCGCGGCACAGGCATAGCCATCATCTTTCAGTCGCTCGGCCAGATTCTCGGCGCCTTTTTTGGTGGAGGTAAAGACAATCGCCTGATCCAGTGATTCTTCGGATAACACATGGCTCAACAGCTTGCGCTTGTGGCGAAAATCATCCGCCTGCAGGATATGCTGGGTAATCGCTTCATTCCTGATTTTAACGCCGGCAATCTGCACGCGCTCTGGCTCTTTTAACAGCTCACGCGCCACCTTCTGTATCTGACCTTCCAGCGTAGCGGAAAACAGCAGCGTCTGACGGCCTGAAGGCGTTTCTCTGGCAATGCGGGTAACTTCATCCACAAAGCCCATGTCCAGCATGCGATCCGCTTCATCCAGAATCAGCGTCTGGATACGGGAAAAATCAACACGCCCGGCGTCCATATGGTCGATCAGACGGCCCGGTGTTGCCACCAGGAAATCAACCGGCTGACGCAGTGCCTTAATCTGTGGTGGGTAGGGCATGCCACCCACAATGGTGGTGGATTTCATCCGCAGGTATTTGGTAAAGCTGTAAATATTATCCGCTACCTGCTTGGCCAGTTCACGGGTGGGGGTCAACACCAGCACACGTGGGCCATTGCCGGCAGCCACTGCCTCGGTTTCCGCCAGCTTCTGCAACGTGGGTAATACAAAGGCCGCGGTCTTGCCGGTGCCGGTGGGTGCAGAAGCCATCAGGTCTCGTCTAGCGAGAATATGTGGAATGGCCTGCTGCTGAATTTCAGATGGTTCGGTAAATCCTGATTCTTCAATGGATTTTAATAACGACGGGAGAAGTCCCAGTTGCTCAAAAGACAAATTTATAACCTCGATAGTTTGCTTGGCAGTTTGACGGGTGCGCAGTACACAACAACACCCTGAATACGCTGCCAACCAGATACATATACAGGCCAGTAGCGCGACGACAGATTGTGGTAAATCTGCCTGCGAACTATACGGAAAATCGCCGCAAAAAGATACAGTATATTAGAATATTTTTATGAACAATTTATTACTAAGTGATTAATATTTAAACAATTTTTAGTTTTCATCCAGCTGCAACGGGTAGCGTTCCATCAGATAGCACAGGCAATCCTGGCGGATAATCTGCGTGTTCATGGTGATCATGGCGGGCATCAGCGGCTTTTTCAGCAGTATCTGCTCATCGCGGTATTCGAAGAAATCCCGCCCCCGCTCGCGCTCGTGTTCATCGAAGGCCTGCAGCCAGGCACTGCTCTCCGGCTCGACTCGAGCCAGCACCGTGCCCGCGGCCAGTTCGATAAAGTTATAGTTTTCCATCTCCGGCAACAGATTGATAGTGGCATCGTCCTCGAAACCAAAGGAATAGAACTCGGGAATAGTCACCCGCGCCACGGTATGGAACAGGTTGAACTGACCCGGCTGCTGGCTTCGTAATGGCGGCATGCTGAGCAGCTGCTGCAGATAACTCAGCACATGGGCGGTGCCTTCTGCCTGGCCTGACATGCCACATTCCAGCGTCACCGACGGGCACAGCTCGGCAAAGGCGGCAGACTGCACGCCCTTGGGGGTGGTGAAGTACACCAGGGTCTGGCTGAACAGGCAGGCCAGTGCAATAAACTCTTTGTCCAGTTTATTAATGCAGGCGTAATGGGGATTTTTGCCGGTGTTATTATGAATATCGATGCTGGCCTCGACATGACGCTCGCGCATAATGTCGGTGACGCGCTGCATCATATGCGCCTCCGCCAGGTAATCATGGGGCGTGCCGGGCCACACCCGGTTGTAATCCACCTGCTGTTCCAGGCGACGCACACCGGTTTGCGCCGCCTTTACATTGCCGATAAAAATCGAGATGGAGCGGGGCAACTCACGCCCGTCTGAACCCTCGGCAAAATACGCTCGCAACAGTTGCTGCAGCGCATAAAAGCCGGTGGTTTCATTGCCGTGTAACAGGGTGGAAAAAAACAGCGGGCGTACCGACTGACCCTGCAGGTGAATCAGTGCCGGACGCGGCAACACCTGATGCAGGTTTTCCGCACTCACCTCCAGCAGCCCTTCTGGTAATTCATGGTATTCATCAAACATATCAGTTATAGCTCTGGTAATCCCAACGATGCACCGGCGATGCGCTTTGTTGATTATGGTAATAGGCCTTCAGCAGGCGCGGCATATCGCCGTGATTGCGCGCCATAAATTCCCGTTGCCAGGCGCTGCCGGTTTTGCCACTGTCGACCCGCGCCTCGATAATGCCCAGGTAGTCTTCAACTTCATGAGCATCCAGACCCAGACTGTGCAGTCCGGCTTCGGCCTGCTCCAGCAGCTGATGCAGAATCAGCTGCCGCATCTCGCTGCGCGCGCCGTCACGCCACACCACCTGTGTTTCCAGCCCATGCTGCGCTGCAGTGTAGAAATTATCCCGCGCCCGGGCAAATTCCATCAACTCGTGGGGTGGCGTACTGTCCGTGGCATAGTAATGCACCAGGCCGTAGAAGAAGGCCATATTGGCGATATTATCCAGCACACTGGGGCCACTGGGCATCACCCGATGCTCGATACGCAGATGCGGCGTACCATCCTCATCAAAGCCCACCAGCGGCCGGTTCCAGCGCCAGATGGTGCCATTGTGCAAATTCACATGGGCCATGCTGTCCGGCGCCTTATCAAACTGCATGGGCAGTAACACCGGAAAGTGTTGCAGGTTTTCAGTAAAGCATTCCAGCAAACTATGGCGAGCATAGCCGCTACCAAAACTCACCCGGTGCACCGGCCCCTGCACCGCACCGTTATAACCACCGATGTCCACCGACTGTTCAAACAGCGGAATGCGCGACTCCGCCCACAGATCCTTGCCGAACACATAGGGCGAGTTGGCACTCACCGCCACCATCGGCGCGGACAGCACAATCGCCGCGTTATAGTAATGCTGCGCCAGATCCTGCGGCACCTGCAAATGCACCTGCAGCGAGGTGGTTGCCGCTTCCAGCATCACGTTCTGGTGCTGACTTTTCAGTGACTCATGGCCATTAATATTCAGTAACAGGGGTCGCCCCTGTCGCTGTGCCAGCACCTGTTCATTCAATGCCTGATAACGCAGCATGGGCGAGATATTCTGCATGCTCAGGTCATTGTCCTGCAGGGTTTGCAGCACACCGGTGGCCAGCACGCGACAGCCCAGGCTCTCGGCAATGGTCTTACAATACAGCCAGTGCTGCTGAAAATCTTTCTCGAAGTCGGACAGAAAGTGCCGCTGAATGGTCAGTGGGTGGGTATTGATTTCAATATTGAACTGCGCCAGTTCGGGGCTGTACAGCGGGTTTGCGGCAGCCTCGAGAAAATCCTGGTTACGCGCGGCGGGTCGGCCCGCCGCATCAATCAACCAGGCCTCCATCTCATAGCCGGCAACCAGCGCATGGGACGAAAACAGCCGTTGCTTGAACCAGCGCGCAAGGGTATCGGTTTCCTGCTGTAAGGCCTGTTTAAAGGCAACAAAATCATCGGCGGAAAAATGGCGGGTAGTAATTTCCTGCCCCATTGGTGTCCCCTTTAAAACAGCCCTGGCTGTGTCACGCAGCCGATTAGATTAAGTTTAGCTGAGTTACTGAATTTGGCTAAGCAGCAACTAAAGCGACGATACAGGCATGAGCAGAGGCCGAAACACTGGCTTCGCCAGGCCGATTGAATTTTGTTAAGTTATTGAATTTTATAAGTTTAAAAAAACACGCGCGCTGCTTGCACTGACAATCTTGTGTAATCTATCACAATGTATTTGTATATTATTGATTTTCATCAGGTAATTTTTTTAAAACATGCTATGATCCATGATAGTTAACGGCAGGCCACAAGACCCAACCGCCGTCACAGCAGGGTCGAACCGGACTTATTTGAGGATGTACTGGATGAAACTAAAACAAACTTTATTATTTACCGCATCAAGCCTTTTGCTACTTGCGTCGGCCAGCAGCCAGGCCGGTCGTCAGGGCATAGACTTCTACTATGGACTGGGCCTGGGTGCCGCTCAACCCGCCGATGTCGATGTATCCGCCACCGCTGAAATTATTCTGGGCATCGAGGAAGATGGCTGGGCGATTGAAGGCATTGCCTACAATGGGATGGAAGCCGGCACCGATATCACCAATCTTGACTACTCGCTGAGTGGCACTGAACTGGGGCTTGCCTATCGCAGCATTGAAAAAAATAATCGTTATTACAAAATAAAATTCAGTCGCGCAGATATGGATTTTGAAACTATTAACACCGTCACAGATGCCAGCACAACGGCGAAAACCAGTGGTAAATCTTATACCATCGGCATGGGTTTCCGTATGGATCGGGAAGCCCGTCTGGAAGTGGATTACACCTACCACAACAACGACGATTTATCGGACCCGGTGCACTTTGTTAATCTGCGCTACCTGTGGGGCGGTTCACCTTATCAGGGACGTGATCTCTAGGCTCACCGCGAACTGTAAAACATAAAAAAAGACAGATCATTGATCTGTCTTTTTTTGTTGCCACAATAACGCGAGTATTTATATCTGGATCACAAAACCAGATGAATCTACTTTCTTGGCCCACTCTACTTATTCGGCTCAAAAGAAAACGCGAATAAACGCATCACAACGACAATTAAGTACTGCAGATTGATGGCGCACACATCCATATATTTGCGTTTATTCGCGTTCATTTGCGGACTTAATGGGATCTACCGTGTTCATGCAAGATGATTTTCTTAAGTAACTTTTATTGAATCTATCGAAAAACTATTCCCGCAATAACTCCTCTAGCTGCTGCAGTCGCTGCGCTGTGCCTATATCCAGCCAGTGTCCCTGATAGACTTCACCTGTCACCTGCCCGCGCTCAATTGCATCGCGCAGCACCGGTGCCAGTGGAGACTTGCCCGGAGACAGTCCGGCAAAAAATTCTTTACTGTAGACACCGATACCACTGAAGGTATATTTTTTATCGCCCTGATTCAGCACGCGATTATCTTTAATCGCAAAATCCCCCTGCGGGTTATGCTCGGGATTATTCACCAGCACCAGATGCGCCAGGCCACTGAGTTGAAAATCCTTCAGTTCTGCATAGGGGTAATCACTCCAGACATCAGCATTAATTACCACAAACGGCTGTTCACCGAGTAATGGCAAAGCCTGGATAATACCACCGGCGGTTTCCAGTGCCTGATCACCTTCATTGGAGTAACGAACCTGCAACCCGTACTGCTCACCGTTGCCGATGTAGTCGATGATTTTCTCACCCAGCCAGGCAAGATTGATCACCACCTCGACAAAACCCGCAGCGGCCAGTTGATAAAGATGGTATTCAATCAGGCAATGCGGCCCGGCTTTTAATAGAGGTTTGGGCAGTTCATCGGTGAGTGGCCGCATTCGCTCGCCACGACCCGCGGCCAGAATCATCGCCTTCACTGCAGTTGCTCCAGCAAATCGGCATCGGCGTGAATACCCAGTGCATTCAGCAGTGCCGCAAAGTCCTTTAGTTCATCATAACGCCGACAGACATCAAATACATAGGCCAGGGTGCGTGGAATATCCGCCATATATCCGGGTTTGCCATCACGGTAATTTAAACGCGCAAAAATACCGCAGACTTTGATATGCCGTTGCAGCCCCATCAGATCCAGCTGCTTGATAAAGGTATCTGTTTCAATTTGCAGTGCACTCTGTGCAAGGTACTGCTTAATCCACTGCCGTTGTTTATGCCGCGGCCAGGCGATGTAGCAGTCCTTGATTAATGACACCAGGTCATAACTGGCAGCACCAATGACTGCATCCTGAAAGTCAATCACCCCCGGATTGTTTTCATCTGTGAGCATCAGATTACGACTGTGATAATCACGATGCACAAACCCCTGTGGTTGCTGCAGCGCATTGTTTACCAGCAGATCGAAGGTGTTATCCAGCACCTGCTGTTGCGACGAACTGAGCTCAAGCTGTAAGTGCCGCGCCAGATACCAGTCACTGAACAGTGACATTTCTGCGCGTAATAATGTCTCGTTATAAGCTGGCAACGCGGCCTTGATCTGCTGCATATGAATAATCGCGCTAATCGCATCGCCATAGAGCACATCCGCTGTGTGCTGATTTAACTGATCCAGATAGGCGCGATTACCCAGATCACTCAGCAGCATAAAACCCTGCACGGCATCATACTGGTGAGTGTGTGGTGCATGTACTCCGGCGTCTTCCAGCAGACGGGCAATTTTTATAAATGGCGCGCAGTCTTCCTTGTCCGGTGGCGCATCCATCACAATATAGCTTTGCGGCTGCTTACTATTCATTCGTACACGAAAATAACGACGGAAACTGGCATCGGCCGAGGCCACTTCAATCACAAAGTCACTCAGGCCGCAGTCGGATTCAAGCCACTGCCTGATTGAATCAAGTCGCAGATCATGTTGCGAATTATCCGTAGCATTTATTGAATTTTTCTCAGCAGGCGGGTTGTGCTGACTGTCAGACACAGGCATCTTTAGTCTCGGATCAGTTTTGTTATAATTCAGCGGATTCTAACAGCTAACAGGATAATAAACATGACGAAGCAAGCAATTATCATTGTCGGCATGGGGGAAATGGCCGGGGTGTTTGCACGCGGTTTTCTACGCGCCGGCTACCCGGTTTATCCTGTGACCCGTGAGATGGAGTTGCAACAGCAGGCGGCGCAAATCGCCAACCCGGAGCTGGTGCTGGTGGCGGTAGCGGAAAATGATCTGCAGCCGGTATTACAGAACCTGCCGGATGCATGGAAGGATCACCTGGTGTTGCTACAGAATGAATTACTGCCCCATGACTGGCAACAGTACCAGCTGGAGCCTACAGTGATTTCGGTGTGGTTTGAAAAGAAAAAAGCTCAGGACTTTAAAGTGCTGATGCCCTCGCCCGTCTATGGTGACAAGGCAGATATCCTGGTCGATGCACTCGGTGCAATTGATATTGCGGCACGTAAGCTGAACACGACGGATGAGCTGCTGTTCGAGCTGGTGGTTAAAAATGTCTACATCCTGACCACCAATATCGCCGGACTGAAAACCGGTGGCACTGTGTCCGAGCTATGGCAGAACCATCGGCCACTGGCCCGCGCAGTGGCCGCGGAAATTATTGCATTGCAGCAGAAACTGACCGGTCAGAGCTTCGAGCAGGACAAACTGATTGACGCCATGCTGCTGGCATTCGATGGCGATCCCGAGCATAACTGCATGGGTCGCAGCGCACCGGCACGCTTACAGCGGGCGCTGAAACTGGCACAGCAATATCAGTTACAACTGCCCACTCTGCAGCAGATCGCCGCAGACACGGCGCAGTAAATTACATCTCCGCGCATTTCAGGACAATACTGTTTAATCTTCGTTGTTGTGAAAATGCGCGGTTTCCAGCGCCCGCTCTGCCCACCAGGCACCGGACTTGATGATCTCATCGGCGCGATAGAATTCATGGGCTTCGCAAACATTACGCGGAATTGAAATAAGCACATCCGGCTGGTTAGCCGCCAGTTTGTAGCGGGCCAGTGAAGACTGCATAGTGGTAAAGGATTTGAGCAGCACATCGGTCACGCTCAACTGCTGTTCGGTATTCGCGCCTTCCAGATTAAAGCGCTTCTGCATCGCCTGTAAAAATGCTTCAATCTTCTGCTGATATTCCGCCAGCTGCCTGGGTTCCTGATGATTTTCAAGCTCGGGCATTTCCGCCTGTGCGCCATTCACATCCACTGCGATCACAATATCTGCCTCCCTGTCCAGCAGAGGCATCACTGGTACTGGATTAACAATGCCACCATCCACCAGTAAACGATGGCCTATTTTGTGTGGTGAAAACACGCCGGGTATGGCAATGGACGCGCGGATCGCATCGTATAAACGCCCCTCCTGCAGCCACACTTCCTTGCCTTTATTAATGTCGGTGGCCACTGCGGTATAGGGGATGGGCAGTTCTTCGATATTGATATTGCCGATAATCGATTTCAGTGTATTCAGAATAAGATCACCCTTGACCACGCCGGAGCTGGTAAACACTGAAAGATTAAGGTACTTGAAGAAATCGACTTTTTTAAACGAGCGCACAAATTCGCTATATTCATCCAGTCCATCGGCTGCATACAGGCCGCCCACCAGTGCGCCCATCGAGGTACCGGATATCGAATTTATCTGATAGCCCTGCTCACGCAAAACATTAATCACACCAATGTGTGCCAGACCACGCGCGGCTCCACAACCCAGCACCAGAGAAACGGTTTTACTCATAAAGCTTCACATGAAAGAGCTGAAAAAGAATTACCCAGTGTATGACTTACACTGTGAAAAGCAAAGCTGTAAGATTACGCAACAGCTACAGGCTACTGCTTTTCGATACAGGAGAGTTATAATGAACCCATTAACTACACAAAACAGGATGTCAAAAATGAAGTTAAAACAACCTATTAGTCTGCTGACACTCACCTGCCTGGCGGCCTTGTCTACACATGCTTATGCAGAGCAGGGAGAGGGATACTACGGCATTGGCTACCATATGGGGTCTTACGAGAACACCAGCCTGCCAGAGGCCAATCCCGGCGCCATTACATTCCGTGCCGGAAGCTACCTCAACCAGGTCATTGCGCTTGAGGCCAGGCTGGCACTCGGCATCACCGATGACACGGTCGGAGCCAATATCGACGTCGAGCTGGACAGCGCATTATCTGTGTTTATCAAGGCCGACGTCCCCATGACAGCGTTTGTTAATGCCTATGGCCTGCTGGGCTTAACCCGCGGTGAAATCGAAACCAGTGCTGGCGGTTTTACCGCATCAGAAAGCGACACTGGCCTGTCCTATGGACTGGGTATTGAAGGCGAAATCAACCGTCGCACTTCGCTGTCTGCCGAATATGTTCTGTACCTCGACGAAAACGCTTTTGAGTACACCGGCATAAACTTCGGTATCACCGCCCGATTTTAAACCGTGCAACTGGCCTGAGGCATCAGGCCAGCATGTCTTTCAATGCCGCCAGATGCTCACGCCCACGCTGTTTGGAGGTGGCCTCATCCAGCTTGCGTTCACCCCCCGCCCATTCAATTTCATCTTCCGGCAGCTCATTAAGAAAACGGCTGGGTTCGCATTCGATGTCCTCACCGTAGCGGCGACGACGCTTGGCATAGGTAATCATCAACTGCTTCTGTGCGCGGGTGATGCCCACATAGGTCAGGCGACGTTCTTCTTCCAGGTTGTCTTCCATAATACTGGTGCGATGCGGCAGGGTTTCTTCTTCCACGCCCACCATAAACACATAGGGAAATTCCAGCCCCTTGGCGGCGTGCAGGGTCATTAAACTCACCGCGTCACTTTTATCGTCTTCCTTGTTACGCTCCAGAATGTCCATCAGGCTCATATGCGCCACCAGCTCGCCCAGGGTTTTGCCTTTTTCATCCTTGTATAAACGCGCTAACCAGTCGGTGAGCTCATACACATTTTCCATGCGTTTTTCCGCCACTTTCAGATCGCTGCACTGGTCTTCAAGCCAGTGCAGATAACCGATTTCATTGATCATATCTCTGACCACTTCAACCGGGTTGCCGCGCGCGGCATTATCACTGAGCAAATTAACCCAGTTAGTGAAATTCTGCAGCTTATTGATACTGCGTTCATTCATCACCTGCGACAGACCCATTTCAAAGGTCGCGGCAAATAAACTGATGTCGCGGCTGTTGGCATACTCACCCAGTTTTTCCAGGGTGCCGGCACCGATTTCACGGCGCGGGGTATTCACAATACGCAGAAACGCGGTGTCATCATCGGGGTTGGCCAGCAGGCGCATATAGGCCATGATGTCTTTCACTTCGGCGCGCTCGAAAAACGAGGTGCCGCCACTGACCACATAGGGAATCTGCATTTCCCGCAAGTATTTTTCAAATATCCGCGACTGATGATTACCACGATACAGAATCGCATACTCACCGAACTTGCTGCGCTTCTGAAACTTGTGGGTATTGAGTTCAACCGTCACCCGCTCGGCTTCACCTTCGGCACTGCTGCACTCGACAATGCGAATGTTTTCGCCCAGCCCGAGATCGGACCACAGCTGTTTCTCAAACGTATGCGGATTGTTTTTGATCAGGTGATTGGCGCATTTCAGAATGCGTGAGGTGGAACGGTAATTCTGTTCCAGCTTGATCAGTTGCAGACCGGGATAATCTTCATGCAGCAACGCCAGATTTTCCGGCCGTGCACCGCGCCACGCATAGACCGACTGATCGTCGTCACCCACCGCAGTTAAACGGGCATGTCCACCCAGTAACAGTTTAACCAGCTGGTACTGGCTGGCATTGGTGTCCTGATACTCATCCACCAGCAGGTAATGAAGGCGCTTCTGCCATTTTTCCAGCACCTGCGGATGCTGCTGAAACAGCATCACCGGCTGCAGGATCAGGTCATCAAAGTCAAAGGCGTTATAGGCCTTTAACTGACGTTGATAACGGCCATATAACATCGCGTGTTTCAGCTCGGTATCATTATCCGCCAGCGACACCGCCTGTTCCGGTGAAATAAAATCGTTTTTCCAGCGCGAGATCTGCCAGCGGGCTTCTTCCGCGTCATCCACATTGCTCAGGGATTCACGCGCATACAGCCCCTTGATCAGCACCATGGTGTCAGTGGAATCAAACACACTGAAGCCTGCCTTGTAACCCAGGTGTTTGTGTTCCAGCCCCAGAATGCGCAGGCCCAGGTTATGGAAGGTGGAGACAATCAGTCCACGGGTTTCGCCCTTGCCCAGCAAGCCGGCAACACGCGCCTTCATTTCCCGCGCCGCCTTGTTGGTAAAAGTCACTGCGGCAATGTGCACCGGCTTGATCTGGCAATCGCGGATCAGGTAGGCAATTTTCTGTGTGATCACCCGGGTTTTGCCACTGCCCGCACCCGCCAGCACCAGCATCGGCCCGGAAATATATTCCACCGCCGCCCGTTGCTGGGGGTTCAGCCCGGCCAATGGGTGTGTGCTGGAATTAAAACTGGAAGGACTGGAAAAATCGGACATATACGCAGGCGATGATCGGCAAACAACAGTCGGCTAGTGTATCGGCTCCACCCTGTTTTCGATATACCTCATCCGCAATATTTTCATTCTGTAGCCTTGTCGGTCTCACACTGATAAACTTAAGCCAATGAAAATAAACACAAAAACCGGGCTGCTTGAGCAGGCTACACAGATTCCCTCGGCGAATTGCGATGCCCGTCCCGACGGGCACAGCATCCGCCTGATTGTGGTGCACAATATCAGCCTGCCACCGGGAGAATTCGGTGGGCCCTATATCAGCCAGCTGTTTACCAACCAGCTCGACCCGGCGCAGCACCCGTATTTTGCCGAGATCCATCAGCTGCAGGTGTCATCCCATGTGCTGATTCGCCGCGATGGCGAGATTATCCAGTATGTACCGTTTCATCAACGCGCCTGGCATGCAGGGGTGTCCAGCTATTGCGGCGAGACGCGCTGCAATGACTTCAGCATCGGCATTGAACTGGAAGGCAGCGACGAGATACCCTACGAAACAGTGCAATACCAGCAACTGGCCAGCCTGATCAACGAACTGCAGCGCTGCTATCCAGACATCGCCAAAGATGCTATAACCGGCCACAGCGATATCGCCCCGGGGCGTAAAACCGATCCAGGCCCCGCATTTATGTGGAGCGAACTGCAACAACAACTCAACAAACTGCAAGCATAAACCATGGCACTTATCTGCATTCTATTTGGCATTATTTTTGAACGGTTCAGCGACACCCTGGAAAATCTGCGCAATTTCGACTGGTACGATCGCTACAGCCAGTGGCTACTCGACGCACTACCGCTGAACTCAAACGAACAACCCAAAACCACTTTACTGCTGATGCTGTTGCCCCTGCTGCTGGCGACCGGCATATTGCAATTCTGGTTTGCCGGTAGCCTGCTGGGGCTGGTCGAACTGCTGTTCGGCATAGTGGTGTTTGCCTACTGCCTGGGTCCGCAGGACATCAACCGTCAGGTGGATCGCTACCTTGCCGCGAGGGAGAACGGAGATGAAGCGGGTGCCCGCCATGAGGCCAGCCAGATTATGCAGCAGAAGGCACCGGATGACCCGGATCAGCAAACCCTGGGGGTAATGCGCGCGGTACTGCACGAGACCAACGACCGCGTCTTTGCGGTGATTTTCTGGTTCGTGCTGCTCGGCCCACTGGGTGCACTACTGTATCGACTCACCAGCCACACCATGCGCACCACGCAACAGCCCATGCTGGCTGTGGCTGCCACGCAGCTGCAGGCGATACTGGCCTGGGCACCGGCGCATCTGGTGGCGATTAGTTATGCGCTGACCGGTGACTATGAAGGCGCCAAACAGGAATACAGCAGCAAGGCGCGGCACGATGACCTGCGCGAAGCCAACTACCTGAGCCTGATCACCGCCGGCCAGGGCGCACTTAAAGTCTGCGGCCCCGGCGAGGAAACCGCCTGTGTGCGTTCCGCCCGTGCGCTGGTGCTGAGAACTCTGGTGGTGTGGCTGGCAGCGGTTGCCATTTTAACCCTGACAGGCCTGATAGCCTGACAGTCCAATTCTCCAACCTGACTCCTATAGAACAATACGCGTGAAACAGACACAGATTGATATTATTCGCCACGGCGAACCCGAAGGCGGCCGTCGCTATCGCGGCAGCGGCGTTGACGACCCACTCAGCCAGACCGGCTGGCAGCAGATGTGGAATGCCATCCCGGACGACGCACCCTGGCAGCAGATTATCAGCTCACCCCTGCTGCGTTGCGCGGAATTTTGCAAAGCGCTGTCTGAGTCACTGAATATTCCCTTCAGCATCAACGACAACCTGAAAGAAATCGGTTTCGGTGAATGGGAAGGCCGCACCCCGGATGACATCGAAGCCAATGACAGTGGCGCACTGCAGGCCTTTTTAAGCGACCCGGTGAATAACCGCCCGCCAGGCGCCGAACCGCTGCATGAATTCGCCCAGCGCATTGCCGAGGTCTATAACCAGATCGCACAGCAATACCAGGGCCAGCATGTGCTGGTGGTCGGCCATGCCGGGGTAATCCGTGCCATTACCAGCCAGGTGCTGTGCATGGCGCTGGACGATGTCTACAGTCGGTTAAAAATCGAATACGCCGCGATTGCCTGTACCCGCATTAGCGAAGGCAAGGCACCGGTGATGGTACTGCGTTAATCAGAGTCGTTAGTCCTGGGTTATTAGTCCTGGGTTATTAGTCCTGGATTATTAGTCCTGGATTATTAGTCCTGGATTATTAGTCCTGGATTATTAGTCCTGGGTCATTAGTCCTGGGTCATTAGTCCTGGGTCATTAGTCCTGGGTCATTAGTCCTGGGTCATTAGTCCTGGGTCATTAGTCCTGGGTCATTAGTCCTGGGTTATTAGTCCTGGGTCTGTAGTCGATAATCGTGGGGTGGCACCAGGCACAACGATTTCCCTGATGCCATACGAATGCATCTTATCTCGACGAAAAAATCATCCAATTTAACGTATCGTGCTATTAATTTGAAACACGCGCGCGCCCAATACCTGCCAAATACCTGGAGACACCAATGAGAAGTGTAAAAGCGATTATTATTGGTAGCGTCTTTATTCTCGCGGCTATTTCATTCCTGGGTTTGATCTATATATTTATCGCTGTTGCTTATAATTCACTAGCAACCGATTTTCCATTCTTGAATGACATCACTGGCATATTCAGGTATTTAGTTGGTCTGCCTGTGTTTATACTTACCATGTTCACCGGTGGCTATATCACGGCAAGTATTGCCAACATGCCTGGCAATATAAAAGTATTACTTCATTGTCTTGCAGTGGGATTGATGACTGTCGGTGGCATGATGTATTCCGCGATGGACTATTCGAGTTTAACCATGAGCGGCATTATTGTAATCGTACTTGCATTAAGTGCATCATCCGCAGGCGGCCTCTATTGGCTTAGAAGCAATAAATAAGAAAAAGGAAAGCGTCCCCTTTTTTCCCTTTTTTCTTTTTGTGCAGAAAATTGAAGATGATTACGGAATTAAGTTGGGTCAATCATCAAGAGGCAGGCCAAAGAAAACTGAGGAATGGTTAAAAAATAATCACTCCGGCACCTTTTTCCATTCCTGGGTTTGATCTATATATTTATCGCTGTTGCTTATAATTCACTAGCAACCGATTTTCCATTCTTGAATGACATCACTGGCATATTCAGGTATTTAGTTGGTCTGCCTGTGTTTATACTTACCATGTTCACCGGTGGCTATATCACGGCAAGTATTGCCAACATGCCTGGCAATATAAAAGTATTACTTCATTGTCTTGCAGTGGGATTGATGACTGTCGGTGGCATGATGTATTCCGCGATGGACTATTCGAGTTTAACCATGAGCGGCATTATTGTAATCGTACTTGCATTAAGTGCATCATCCGCAGGCGGCCTCTATTGGCTTAGAAGCAATAAATAAGAAAAAGGAAAGCGTCCCCTTTTTTCCCTTTTTTCTTTTTGTGCAGAAAATTGAAGATGATTACGGAATTAAGTTGGGTCAATCATCAAGAGGCAGGCCAAAGAAAACTGAGGAATGGTTAAAAAATAATCACTCCGGCACCTTTTTCCAAAAAAATAATCACTCCGGCACCTTTTTCGAGGAATGGTTAAAAAATAATCACTCCGGCACCTTTTTCCGATCCGCTTCGCTTGATCCACCCTACGGCTGACTTGCCTGCACATAAAAAAACCGGGCAAGCCCGGTTTTTTTATGTGGTGAAGGGAAGCGCCAAGCGCCCCCTTTCTGGAGTCGTCTGAAGTCGTTAGTCTCTGGCCAACTAAAGACCAACGACGAGAGACTCTATCAGGTCTTGCTGTAAATTTGCGCACCCTTGTCGATAAATTCGATTGCCTTTTCCTGCATGCCTTTCTGCCTGACTTCTTCTTCACTGATACCCTGTTGCTTGGCGTATTCACGCACATCCTGGCTGATTTTCATCGAGCAGAAATGCGGGCCACACATGGAGCAGAAATGCGCTACCTTGGCAGATTCCTTGGGCAGGGTTTCATCGTGGTATTCACGTGCCCGCTCCGGGTCCAGCCCCAGGTTGAACTGGTCTTCCCAGCGGAATTCAAAGCGCGCTTTTGACATCGCATTGTCACGAATCTGTGCACCGGGATGACCCTTCGCCAGATCCGCGGCATGCGCGGCGATCTTGTAGGTGATAATACCTTCACGCACATCTGCCTTATTGGGCAGCCCCAGGTGTTCCTTGGGGGTGACGTAGCACAGCATGGCACAACCGTACCAGCCGATATTCGCTGCACCGATACCGGAGGTAATGTGATCGTAGCCCGGCGCAATGTCGGTGGTCAGTGGACCCAGTGTATAGAACGGCGCTTCGTAACAGTCCGCCAGTTCCTTATCCATGTTTTCCTTGATCATCTGCATCGGCACATGACCGGGACCTTCGATCATCACCTGCACATCATGCTGCCAGGCAATTTTGGTCAGCTCACCCAGGGTTTCCAGCTCGGCAAACTGCGCTTCATCATTGGCGTCGGCCAGTGAACCGGGACGCAGGCCATCACCCAGCGAGAAGCTGACATCGTAGGCCTTCATGATTTCACAGATATCTTCAAAATGGGTGTAGAGGAAACTTTCCTGGTGATGCGCCAGACACCATTTGGCCATAATCGACCCACCACGGGAAACAATGCCGGTGACCCGCTCGGCGGTGAGTGGCACATGCTGCAGGCGCACACCGGCATGGATAGTGAAATAATCCACACCCTGCTCCGCCTGTTCAATCAGTGTGTCACGGAACATTTCCCAGGTCAGGTCTTCCGCCTTGCCATTCACTTTTTCCAGCGCCTGATAAATCGGCACGGTACCAATCGGCATGGGCGCATTGCGCAGAATCCACTCGCGGGTTTCGTGAATATTTTTGCCGGTGGACAGATCCATCAGTGTGTCGCCGCCCCAGCGTGCCGACCAGGCCATTTTTTCCACTTCTTCCTCAATCGAGGAGGTCACCGCCGAGTTGCCGATATTGGTATTGATTTTCACGCGGAAATTACGACCGATGATCATCGGTTCCAGTTCCGGGTGGTTGATATTGGCGGGAATAATCGCGCGACCGCGGGCAATCTCATCACGCACAAATTCCGCTGTCACTTCCGTTGGAATACTTGCGCCATAGCTTTCACCGGGATGCTGCTTTAGCAGCTTTTTGTAGGCGGGGTCTTTACGCAGCTCATCCAGACGCTGGTTTTCACGAATCGCCACATACTCCATTTCCGGGGTGATAATGCCCTGGCGCGCGTAGTGCAGCTGGCTGACATTTTTACCCGGCAGCGCACGGCGTGGATTGCGAATGTGCTCAAAGCGCAGATTGGCCAGTTCAGGATCATGCTGACGCTGGCTGCCAAAGTCCGAGCTTGGTCCATCCAGCAGCTCGGTATCGCCGCGCTCTTCAATCCAGCCGGAACGCAGATCCGGCATGCCTTTCATCAGATCGATTTCAATATCCGGGTCGGAGAAAGGACCGGAGGTGTCATACACGGTAATCGGAGGATTCACTTCAAAGCCGATGCTGTCGGCGGTATCCGATTGCTGGATTTCACGCATGCCGACGCGGATATCCGGGCGCGAGCCCTGCACATAAATCTTGCGTGAGTTTTTAAACGGGCGGGTTACTTCTTCAGACAGCCTGGCGGTTTTCTGGATAAAATCATCTGGAATGGCACTCATATCGAATCTCCTGGGTGTTTATGTAACAGCGTGGTGTTACACAGGCACAGAGAAGACGGTGCTAGCGTGTTGCCGCAACCGAAGCTTCCCTACGCCAGAATAATCTGGATCAGGTTCTAAGGGTTTTCCGGAACAGCCCATCATAGCGGCAGATTTCCGGGACTTCTCAGTCGGCCATGTACACTCCTGTTTACAGCGCCAACTCCCCTAGCTTCTGCGCCGCAGTATACCTGAGTGCTCCGATCAGGTATAGAGCGCACAGGGGCTGCCCGTCTGAACAGCATTCAGACTATTCAATTTAGCGAGCTGGGGTTAGAATCAGGCAAAATATTAAAAAATCGGGGGAGGATAATATGACTGCAGATCTGCAGCAGTACCGTCAGAATATGGTTGAACAGCAGGTACGCCCCGGCGACGTGCTGGATGAGCGAGTGCTCAATACCCTTAAACAGCTCCCCCGCGACGCCTACGTGCCCGCCCGTTACCGCAACCTGGCCTATGCCGACACCGCGATTCCGCTGAATGAGCGTGAAGTAATGATGCACCCGCTGCTGGAAGGCAGGATACTGCAGTTACTGGATATTCAGCCGGAAGACAATGTACTGGAAATCGGCACTGGCAGCGGCTATCTCACCGCCTGCCTGGCCAACCTGGCCTGCCACGTGGAAAGCTATGAAATCGACCCGCAGCTGGCGCAGCTGGCCAGAGCCACCCTGCAGGCACAGGGCGTATTCAATATCGACATCATCGTCGGCGACGGCCTGCAAAGCACCCCGGTGAATAAAAAATACGATGTGATTGTGCTCACCGGCTCGGTCAGTGAATTGCCGGATTATTTCCTGCAGGCGCTCAACCGCAATGCTCGGTTGTTTATGGTCGATGGTGATGCACCGACCATGCAGGCGCACATTATCCAGCGCGTCGATGATAACGACTGTAACGATACAACGGTTTTCGAAACGGTGTTACCGCGACTGGTTAATGGCGAAAAACCCGCGCAGTTTGTATTCTAAACGCGCCATCAACAATCTCCAGCCGCAGCGCAGGCATGGCCTGCGGCCAGAGCCGCAACACAACACGCAAACTAATGCTAAAATCTGCCGCAGTTTTCAGCATCGCAGGACACTCCATCGCGATCGCCATAAGCCACTAACCCTGTAACACAAAGACAAACAACGACAAAGATCACGACCTTGAGCGATTCCGCAAAACTCCGGCATTACCTGGCACCCAGATACTGGCCTACCTGGCTGGCACTGGGCATGATGCGACTGATTGCACTGCTACCGCTGCGCCTGATTGAACTCTGCGGTACATTGCTGGGCAAGCTGCTGTATATCGCGTTGCCGGAGCGACGCCGGGTGGCGGATATCAATTTAAAAATCGCCTTCCCCGATGCCAGCGATAAAAAAATTATACAAATGCGCAAACAGTGCTTTAATAATCTCGGTATTGCGGCATTTGAACTGGCACTGAGCTGGTGGCATGACCAGCGCCTGTTAAAACTCTGCGAGGTGGAAGGGCTGGAGCATATTCGCCAGTTGCAGGCACAGGGACGCGGCGTGATTATTCTCACCGCACACTTCACCTGCCTGGAAATCGGCGGGCCGGTAATCAATCACTCGGTGCCGTTTCAGGTGATGTACAAACGTGCGCACAATCCACTGTTCGATCTGTTTATGCGTCACCATCGCGCGCGCCTGTACCGTGCGATTGTCGACCACCATAAACCCATGGCGATGATCAGGGGCCTTAAAAAAGGCCATGCAGCCTGGTATGCACCGGATCAGGATTTTCGTGGCAAGGACATGATCTACCTGCCGTTTTTTGGCGTACAGGCCTCTGCCCTGACTGCACCGGCACGCTTTGCGGAGATGACCAATGCGGCGGTGGTGCCCTACTACATTATGCGCAAACCCGGAGGCCAGGGTTATAAGCTGACCATTCTGCCGCCATTACAGAACTTTCCCAGCGGCGATATTGAACAGGACGCGCGCATGATTAATCAGACGCTGCAACAGCTGATTATGCACAACCCTGATCAGTACTTATGGATTCACAGGCGCTATAAAAACCGCCCGCCAGGTGAACCGCCAGTGTATCCGAAAAAAAATAAACAACGTAAAGGCGACGCATGAGCTATCGCCTGCTGACATTTCTACTCTGGCCATTGCTGTTTCTCTACACGGTAAAGATTACCTTGCGGGATAGATCACTGCACTACCTGCAACAACGACTGGGCTTTAACTATCGCAATATCACATCTGAGCTATGGATTCATTGCGCCTCGGTGGGTGAAGTGAATACCTATCTGCCACTGCATAGGAAACTGCTGGCGCAATACCCCGAGATGCAGTTTTTAATTACCACCAACACCACCACCGGTGCACAGACAGTACAACGGCATCAGCTGGACCGCACCCGGCATTGTTACCTGCCAATTGAGTCAGGCTTTGCCATCAGACGTTTTTTAAACGCAGCACAACCACAACAATGTCTGATTATGGAAACCGAACTCTGGCCGCTGCTGTATCGTCACTGCGCGAAAAAAAATATCGGTATCACGCTGATCAATGCACGCCTCTCGCACAAAACACTCAAGGCGAATAAATGGCTCAGGCGCCTTTATCGAAATACGCTACAGCATGTGAATAAAATTCTGTGCAAGTCGGCAGACGAATATCAACACTATCGGCAACTGGGTGCCAGCGATGCGCAACTGGAGGTTATCGGCAATCTGAAGTTTGCGGTCGAACCCCACACAGATAGCCAGCCTGCACAACTTGCCGATGAGCCTGGCCAGCGCAGTTACTGCCTGGCCGCCTCCACTCATCACAATGAAGAACAGCAACTGGCCCAGCTCTGGCAACAGTTAAATACTCAACACCTGCTGGTGATCGTGCCGCGCCACCCCAACCGCAGCGCGCAGATACAGAAACAGCTGAGTGAGTTACAGATCAACTTTGCAGTGCGCAGCAAACAGCAGACTGTCGATGCCAGCACCCGGGTTTATCTTGCCGACACTCTGGGTGAGCTGCGCCAGTTTATTGCCGGCGCCCGCTGTGTGTTTATCGGCGGCTCACTGGTTGATCATGGTGGGCAGAATATTCTGGAGGCCGCCAGCGCAGGCAAGGCTATTGTCTGCGGGCCCTATATGTATAACTTCACTGAAGAGCTGCAATTACTGCTCAGCCATCAGGCCTGTGTGCAGGTTAACAATATCCAGCAACTGCAACAGGTGATACAGAAGCTGCTAACAGATGATGCACAGCTTGAAGCACTGCAGAACAATGCACTGCAGGTGATGCAGCAGCAGGCGGATGTCAGCCAGGCCTACCTGTCCCACTTGCAGCTTGATTAGATCAGGCGCATTCACACTCAAGCAGGCAACGCACTCTCACAGCGTGAAAAAATCTGATCATAATCGTATTCAGCATCCTGCTCACATATCCTAAAGGGCACTGATAAATTAAAACCATTGCCGGGTACACAGTGGATCTGAGCAAATCTGAAGCCATCCACACGAAATTTGTTTCATGAGTTTTTTCTGAAAAACCGACACACCTGCAAACCATCAATCATCAAATCGCAGCTGCAATTCCAGTTTCCCACCGTCTATATTATCCAGATAATTCGCCTGCCAGGTTTGCTGCATTAACAGTTCCCCACTCACACTGAGACGCTGCTTATCCTCAACCGGCCTGATTTTCAGTTGTAGCGCATCGGATAATGATACGGGCTCATCCGCTGACTGTTGCAGCCCCTTTAGAATCGCCTGATTTACATTCAGCTTCAGCGCTTGAGGTGTTTCTATCTCTGTCTCGATTGGCGGTATTGCTGTCTGTAAATTTTGCGCAGCTGCGGGCGGCCTGTTATCACAGGCTGTCAGGGTAAAAGCGAGGCTGAGTGCAGATAGCCATAGATAAACTGTATTCATAAAGGTATCGGGGTATAAATTGCTGTTTGATATAAATCAATAAAAAGCCACATTAATAAGCCTGTCACTAACAGTTGGCTCATATTGCGAGCTTGTGTAACACTGGTTACATAGTTTGTGCATAATTACTGATAAACAAGATGCCTGACAACACGCGCTATAACATTAAACTGGCGATGTGATTAAAATGATAACAGGATCACAATTATCAACGCTTCATCTGATAACCCATTTATGCGCCTTAACCACGCCATTCAGGAATTAAATGGCGGACATTCCGCAGATGATATCTGCCGCCTGCTTTGCCAATATGCCCTGAGGCTGGTAGATGCCGATGCTGCAACCGTCGGCCTGGTTCAGCAGCAGCGCATCATTTTCAAACACTATTTGTGTAATGGCCAGCTCACTGAACTCAATTACGTCAGCCGGCTCTCGCAGATTTTTAGCCCGAACAGTCAGGCCACTCAGGCCGCCAGCTCTGCCTATATCAGCTACCATGCGATGAGCGACGAAAAAATAGACCGCGATCTGCAACAGCAGCTCGGCATCCACAGCCTGCTGCAATTACCCATCGTTTATGCCCGGGATGATCACCACAACACATTGCTTGGCTGTTTGCAGTTGCATAATCTCAGCCGGAATAAATCCTTTAACCCACAGGATATTGAGCAGTTAAACGGGCTGGTTGCCGCTGCGGCTCTTGCATTGCACACGGCGCTGCACTCTACACCACAGAGCGCCTCAGATTTAAAGCCGCCACATACAGACCCAGACTACCGTGAGCTGGTGGAAACCACCAGCGACTGGATCTGGGAAGTCGATCATCAGGGGGTCTATACCTATGTCAGCCCGGGGGTGACTCAACTACTGGGCTATCAGCCAGATGAACTAATTGGCCGTACACCATTTGATTTTATGCCCTGCGAGGAAGCACGACGGGTGCGACAGATTTTCCAGCAACAGTATGCCAGCCAGCAAAAAGCCTTTGATGGTCTGATCAATATCAACCTGCATAAGGATGGCAGGCAGGTGATACTGGAAACCAGCGGCATTCCGATCCATGATGAAGATGGAAATTTACAGGGCTATCGCGGCATTGATCGAGACATTACCCAGTGGGTTAAAATCGATCAGAAACTGTTACGCGCCAAACAGGAAGCGGAATATGCCAGTCATGCCAAGTCCGAATTCCTCGCACATATGAGCCATGAATTACGTACACCATTAAATTCCATACTCGGCTTCGCGCAAATTCTGGATATTAATGCACACAAATTCAACCAGCAGCATCAGCAGAATATAAAAGAAATTCTTAATGCTGGAGAACACCTGCTCAACCTGATTAACGATGTACTGGATCTGGCAAAAATTGAATCCGGCCGACTGGATGTACACATTGAATCAGTGGATGTGTGCATGCTGATTAAACAGTCACTGACACTGATTAACAGTCAGGCGCGCCATCGTGGCATTGAACTGGTTAATCACAACCCGCAACAAGCCTTTGCCTGCCATGGCTTTCATGTCTTCGCCGATTTAATCCGCTTAAAGCAGGTATTTCTTAATATTCTTTCCAATGCGGTAAAATACAATTGTGAAAATGGCCGCATCAGCATCAGCCTTGAACCGCTTGATCAACAACGCCTGCGTATCTGCTTTGCCGACACAGGAGCCGGCTTAAGCAAACAAGACATTGCCCAGCTGTTTACCCCCTATCACCGACTCAAAGCGGATAACAGAATTGAAGGCGCAGGTATCGGGCTGGTGATTACCCGCCAGCTGATCGAGCTGATGGGGGGCGAGCTCGGTATTGAAAGCCAGCCCGGCGAGGGCAGCGTGTTTTCTGTAACGCTGGATCTGGCTACAGCGCCGGACAATAACGGCGAATAGCCTGCCAGTAATATGATCCGCTACTCAAGTGGCTGGACGACCCTGCTTTTTATAAGCCTGCAACAGGCACTGCCAGTCATCCTCGGTAAAATAAAACGATGCCTGCGCGGCCTGCATAATACCCTGCTGCTTGAGCAGTGAACGATGCAGCCGCTGCAAATTCTGCTGTTTCCATGCTGCCGGCTGTTCCATACTCTCATCGTTTTGCGTGCGGATGTCTGCCTTGTCGAAATCAATCAGATACACCCGCTGCTGATGATCCAGCAGAATATTACTGGCATTCAGATCATCATGATATACGCCGAGATTATGAAAACGACGAATACAGCGCCCCAGTCTGGCCCACACTTCGTTATCCAGTGGCTGTTTGGCCAGTCGCTGTTGCAGGGTTTGCACATCGGCAATGCGCTTGAGCAGAATATGCGCCCGGTAAAAAGGAGAGAAACGAGTGGGCCAGCGACAGATTGACGCGGCCACCGGCTGCGGCACCGGCAGGCCCAGCTGATAGAGTGTGTGCAACAGGCGCCATTCGCGAAACGCGCGGCTCTGCTCTGCCGACCAGCCAAGATAGCTCTGGCGGTTAACTCTCGCCAGCAGTCCGCCGCGCTGATAGGCGCGTAATACCGCCGACAGGCCTTCCAGCTCAATAAACCAGGCTTTGCCCCTACCACCGGCGGTAATCAGCTGGTAATCCAGCGCATGGGAAAAAATCTCCTGCTGCAGAAAACCCGCCGCCGGCTGGCTGAGCAGTTCGGGGTCGTAAAGCAGCTGGCAGTGGCTGTCGCCCAGCTGCTCAATACGCTGACTTTGTTGCGTGGATTTACTCAAAAAACTAACCCCATAATCATACCGCCGTGACACATTAGATGTGTCAAACCCCGACTGGCTGGTGCACTGATTTGCGTCATGATTTCACTTCTGCCCTGTTGTGGATAATTTCAGGCAATTATGCCCTGTTTATGCCCATTTAAACGCCCGGATTGGTGCGGCAGCTGGCAAGTTATGCACAGAGACTGTGCCAGTACAGCCCTGTGTGTTTTAGCCTTTTCTTATAGACTAAATTTGTCAAGCGCTTTGTAGAAAATTATTAAGTGATTGATTTAAATAATAATTTTTTAAATGGTTATTTTTTAAACAATCTAGCAACAATTCCGTAATAACTCCATTTCAGCAACGATTTTGCTTTTCTTCCACAAAGTTATCCACAGCTTTTGTGGATAACAGCCAGATCACAATGCACAGGCTGGATTCAGGCGTATTCTGCCCCAATCCGCAACGAAATATAAGCCGCCATACAGACCACCAGGCTGACCCGCAGGATACATGATTGATCGGCTACGCGCCGATTAATTCGAGGCTTCAATACAGACGGCATTTTGCAGCAGGTGAATTCGCCACCGGCATTTTTTCATGATTAAATGCAGACCTTAATAACCAGCTTAAATAAGCCGTTTAAATAACAGCAAAGGCTATCTTTTTACTCAAGCACTGTGAGTCTGTTTATACTCACTACAGTACCCGGCATCGTGAGATGCCAGCCTGGCATTCAACCACACAATAAAAACGACAAACCCATGCATATACCATCTCTGAGTCCGCAGCAGATAAAACAGCTGTTCATCGAAAAAGTCTGGAACACCGCCGAAGCCCAGTTCAGCGCCGGTCAGGTTCGACTGGTGAACGCGCTGCGCATTAGCCACCTGGTGATTCGCGATTTCCTCGAAGGCATGATCACCCTGCGTGCGATGGGGCTGGTATACACCACCATACTCGCGCTGGTGCCGTTACTGGCGGTGAGCTTTTCGGTGCTCAAGGGCTTTGGCGTGCACAACCAGGTAGAACCGCTGCTACTGAACCTGTTTCTGCCCATGGGTGACAAGGGGGTTGAGCTGGCAGAAGTGATTATCAGGTTTGTTGATAACACCAAGGCCGGGGTGCTGGGCTCACTCGGCCTGCTGTTACTGATGTACACCGTGGTGTCGCTGTTGCAGAAAATCGAACAGGCGTTTAACGCCATCTGGCATGTGTCGCAGAACCGCTCACTGGGACAACGCTTCAGTAATTATATCGCGGTGGTACTGGTGGGGCCGGTACTGCTGTTTTCCGCGCTGGGCATCAGCGCCTCGGTCAGTAATATCGGGCTGATTCAGGATGCGATGCAGATCGAGTCGGTGAGCGTGCTGGTTAAACTACTGGGCTCTCTACTGCCTACCCTGCTGATTATCGGTGCCTTTACCTTTGTGTATATTTTTGTTCCCAACACCCGGGTTAAGCTCAGTTCAGCGATGATCGGCGCAATTGTCGCCGGTCTGTTATGGGAGGCCAGCAGCTGGGTGTTTACCGCGTTTGTCGCTGGTTCCACCAAGTACACCGCCATCTACTCCGCCTTTGCCTCGGCAATTATCTTTTTTATCTGGCTGTATATTAACTGGGTGATTCTGCTGATCGGTGCCAATGTGGCCTTTTATCATCAGAACCCGGCACGACGCATTCTCAGTGCAGAAAAAATCACCCTCAGCAATCGCCTCAAGGAAAACATTGCGCTGAATATCATGCTGCTGGTGGCGCGACATTATCACCAGCATAAACCGGCCTGGTCGGTTGAGGCGCTGGCGCATCAGATACACATTGATGCCGACGTCTGTCACAGCATTATTCTGCAGTTATGCAATAAGGATCTGCTTAAGGAAACCGCCGACACGCCACCACGCTACCTGCCCGCTTATGATATCGAGACACTGTCGCTGTACGATATTATCGAAGCGGTGCGCGCCGCCGAGGAAAACAGCCTGTTATCACTGGACAGCATCCACAGCGAGCCACCGATTCAGCAGATCGATGAAGCAATGAATCAGGCACTGGCGCACTGCCTGCATGGCCAGTCACTTAAGGACCTGGCGCTGAATAAAGACGTGACTGATAAAACGCATGATCAGCCTGCTACGACACAGACTGATCAATAAAGCGTGGCAATTGATCGAACCAGGGGCTGATTAAACAGAGCGAGCCTAGTCGGCGTCATACCCCAGGTTCGGTGCCAGCCAGCGCTCCGTTTCAGCCAGGCTCATGCCCTTGCGTTTTGCATAGTCCGCCACCTGGTCGCGATTGATTTTCGCCACCGCGTAATAGCGTGACTCGGGGTTACTGAAGTACCAGCCGCTGACCGAGGATGCCGGCATCATCGCAAAGCTTTCGGTAATGCTGATATCGGCATTTTTATCCGCCTCAATCAATTGCCACAGCTTGGCTTTTTCGGTGTGATCCGGGCAGGCGGGATACCCCGGCGCCGGACGTATACCGCGGTACTTTTCTGCAATCAGCTGATCCTTGTTCAGCGCCTCATCTTTAGCATAGGCCCAGAACTCGGTGCGCATCCGGTGGTGCATCAATTCGGCAAAGGCTTCCGCCAGACGATCTGCCAGCACCTTGAGCATAATCGAATTGTAGTCATCATGATCCGCTTCAAAGCGTTTCACATGCTCATCAATGCCAATCCCGGTGGTGACCGCAAAGGCGCCGATATGATCCGGCAGTTTAGTTTCTCTGGGCGCAATAAAATCGCTTAAACAGTAATTGGGACGGCCCGGTGGCTGCCGGGTTTGCTGACGCAGGAAGTTGAGCGTGGTCAGCAGCTGATCGCGGTTTTCATCGCTATAGATTTCCACATCGTCATCGTTCACCGAGTTGGCGGGGAACAGACCGATCACCGCTTTTGCCGTCAGCCATTTTTCGCTGATAATTTTATCCAGCATCGCTTCGGCATCGTTAAACAGTTTTCTGGCTTCTTCGCCTTTTTCCGCATCGTCGAGAATTTTTGGATAACGTCCTTTCAGTTCCCAGGCAAAGAAGAACGGCGTCCAGTCGATGTACTCGCGGATTTCCTGCAGTGGATAATCATCAAACACCTTCACGCCGCTGAATGCCGGTGTGCCGATGTCACTGTTGTCCCAGTCGATCACCGCCTTATTGGCGCGGGCATCCTGCAGACTGGCCCAGTCGGTTTTCTGCCGACGTCCGGCGTGGTTCACCCGCACCTGTTCGTATTCGTCGCGCAGCTCCTGCACATAAGAGGCTTTATATTCTTCGGAAATCAGTTTCTGCGCCACGCCCACCGCACGGGAAGCATCCTTGACCCAGACCGTGGGGCCATCGTAATTCTGTTCAATTTTAACTGCGGTGTGCGCCTTGGACGTAGTTGCGCCACCGATCATCAGCGGCAGATCCATTTTCAGGCGCTGCAGTTCTTTCGCCATATGCACCATTTCATCCAGCGATGGCGTGATCAGCCCACTCAGACCAATCAGGTCAACCTGTTCGTCCTGCGCGGCTTGCAGAATTTTTGCCGCGGGCACCATCACCCCCATATCGATCACTTCAAAGTTATTGCACTGCAACACCACGCCGACAATGTTTTTACCGATGTCATGCACATCGCCTTTTACCGTGGCCATTAAAATCTTGCCATTGGACTGCGCCTTGCCATCTTTTTCCGCTTCGATATACGGAATCAGATAGGCCACCGCCTTTTTCATTACCCGTGCGGATTTCACCACCTGGGGTAAAAACATCTTGCCGTCACCGAACAGATCGCCCACCACGTTCATGCCATCCATCAGCGGGCCTTCGATCACTTCAATCGGTCGCTTGAAACTCTGTCGCGCTGCTTCGGTGTCTTCCTCGACAAACGCATCGATGCCTTTGATCAGTGCATGCTCAATGCGCTTGGCCACCGGCAACTGACGCCACTCCAGGTTCTCTTCCTTTTTCTCACTGCTGCCGTCACCCCGGTATTTTTCCGCAATATCCAGCAGGCGTTCAGTGGAGTCGTCGCGACGATTCAGTACCACGTCCTCCACAGATTCACGCAATTCTTCCGGCAAATCGTCATATACTGCCAGTTGACCGGCATTGACTATGCCCATGTCCATTCCGGCCTTGATTGCATGGTACAGAAACACCGCGTGAATCGCTTCGCGCACCGGGTTATTACCACGGAAGGAGAAGGACACATTGGAGACGCCGCCGGAAATCATCGCATGGGGCAGCTGCTTTTTGATATCCGCGGTGGCTTCGATAAAGTCGACACCGTAATTGTTGTGCTCTTCAATGCCGGTGGCCACCGCAAAAATATTCGGATCGAAAATAATATCCTGCGGCGGGAAGCCCACCTGTTCGGTGAGGATTTTATAGGCGCGGCTACAGATTTCGACCTTACGTTCGCGGGTATCCGCCTGCCCCACTTCATCAAACGCCATCACAATTGCTGCTGCACCGTAACGACGCACCAGTTTTGCCTGCTCGATAAACGCGGCCTCACCTTCTTTCAGGCTGATCGAATTCACTATGCCCTTGCCCTGGATGCATTTAAGCCCGGCTTCAATAATGTGCCACTTGGATGAATCGATCATCACCGGCACGCGGGAAATATCCGGTTCGGAGGCAATCAGGTTAAGGAAGGTGACCATGGCTTTTTCGCCATCGAGCATGCCTTCATCCATATTGATGTCGATAACCTGCGCGCCGTTTTCCACCTGCTCGCGGGCCACATCCAGTGCGGTCTCGTAATCTTCTTCCAGAATCAGCCGCTTGAATTTAGCCGAGCCGGTGACATTGGTGCGCTCGCCCACATTGATAAACAGCGAGTCCTCATTGATGTTCAGCGGCTCCAGACCACTTAAACGGCACTCCACCCTGAGCTCGGGAATTTTACGTGGCGGGAATTCAGCCACTGCATCGGCAATCGCCTTGATATGCGACGGCGCCGTACCGCAACAGCCACCGATAATATTCAGAAAACCGGAGCTGGCCCATTCGCGGATCTCCGCCGCCATTTCTTCCGGTGACTCATCATACTCACCGAACTCATTCGGCAAACCGGCATTGGGGTGTGCATTGATATAACAGCTAACCACACCGGACATTTCTTCCACGTACTGGCGCAGCTCTTTCGCCCCCAGCGCACAGTTAAAACCGAAGCTGATGGGATTGATGTGATTGACCGAGGCCCAGAACGCCTGTGCGGTCTGACCTGACAGGGTACGGCCCGAGGCATCGGTAATGGTGCCGGAAATCATTACCGGCAGGCGCATATTCTGCTCGTCGAAATACTGCTGAATCGCAAACAGCGCCGCCTTGGCATTCAGTGTATCGAAGATGGTTTCCACCAGAATCATATCGGAGCCACCGTCCACCAGACCGCGCATCGCCTCGCTGTAGGCTTCAACCAGCTGATCGAACGTGACATTACGGTAGCCGGGATTATTCACATCCGGCGAAATTGAGGCGGTGCGATTGGTGGGACCCAGCACACCCGCGACAAAACGCGGCTTGTCGGCACTGGCAACAGCATCCGCCGCATCACGGGCCAGCCTGGCACCTTCGTAGTTAAGCTCATACACCAGCTCTTCCATGCCGTAGTCCGCCATGGCAATCGAGGTGCTGTTAAAGGTATTGGTTTCAACGATATCGGCCCCCGCCTGCAAATAAGCCAGGTGCAGGTCGCGGATAATCTTCGGCTGGGTGATGCTGAGCAGGTCATTATTGCCTTTCAGGTCCGACGCCCAGTCGGCAAAGCGTTCGCTACGAAAATCCTCTTCTTCCAGCTTGTAACTCTGGATCATCGTGCCCATGCCGCCATCCAGAATAAGGATGCGTTGTGTCAGGGCCTGCTGCAGCTGTTGTATGCGAGTATCGCGACTCATATCTCGTCCAGAATCCGGTTATCATAAAGGGCGCGAATTATAACACTGATATACAGGCTGTGCCTTATCATGTGAGAATGCAGGCCTCAGGCGGCAGGTCGATTCGCTATAGAATACAGCGACTTAAACCCCTGCCATACTTTATAATGAATAACGGCCAGGCCGATAACCGCAGCAGACAGGCGCACATTTAATGCATCCCCCGGAAAACCATCACCCCAGTCACGAACCAGACACAACCACCGCAAACACCCCGGGCCATGCCCTGCAGGCGTTGCCACGGGTTTCCGTATGGGCGGCGCTCGGATTGAGCATTATCAGTCTCGGGCTGTATTACACCTACTGGCTGTTTACCCGCACGCAAACCATTAACCGGGTAACCGACAGGCCGATTTCAATGATCCTGGTGCATACGGTGCTGGGGCTGCTGATGCTGAATCTGATTCTGTCCTTTGTCAGCGGCTACAACCCGGACAATGAACAGTACCGGCAACTGGCCAGTATCAGCGGGCTTGCCTACAGCCTGCTCAATCTGTTCTGGGTGTTTACGCTACGCCAGCGACTGCACAAAATGACACAGGCCGGTGAGCGCAGCCTGTTCTGGATCAATGGCATCTGGACCTTTCTGTTTCAGGTGCTGTATCTGCAATTTAAAATCAATGAATATATTGAAGAGCACAGCAACGAGAGCAGCCTGCTGGTGTAACGCCATGAAACAAACGCAATGAGCCAGCAACACCTCAGCCTGTATATCACCCGCGAACAGCCCTGCAGCTATTACGATGACAGGCTGTCCGCCAGCCTGATTCCCGACCCGAAACTGCCAATGAATGCCCAGCTGTACAGCCTGCTGATTGCCAGGGGCTTTCGCCGCAGCGGCGAGTTTGTTTACCGCCCGCATTGCCCGGCCTGCAACGCCTGCATACCGGCACGCATCAAGGTGACCCGCTTTCACCCCAGTCGCAACCAGCGCCGCTGTCTGAAGCGCAATGCCGATTTAACCACTCGACTGGTACCTGCCCGCTACAGCGAAGAATACTTCGAACTCTACCAGCGCTATCTCAATACCCGCCACGACGATGGCAGCATGGCCAATCCACAGCCCGAAGATTTCAGCAACTTTCTGCTCAACAGCTGGCAAAGCACGCTGTTTATCGAGTCACGGCTGCAGGGAAAACTGCTGGCGGTCGCGGTGGTGGATTTTCTACAGGGTGGGCCATCTGCGGTATACACTTTTTTTGAGCCCGCCGAGGCCGCTCGTAGCCTGGGCACCTTCGCCGTACTTCAGCAAATCTGGCTGGCGCGTCTGTACCAGCGCCCCCATGTCTATCTGGGCTACTGGATCAGCAACCACCAGAAAATGGACTACAAACGCCACTTCGCTGGCCTGGAGCTGTACCGGGATGAACAATGGCAGGCTGCACCTGACAAGCTGTAACCACCGGAACCTCCTGCATGCCCTGCCGAAGCAGATCAAATCACCGCTAAACCCCGTTCAAGTGCTTTTTGTTGATATGGATCAACACACAAACCAGGCTCGCTCACTAAGCTTCACCCATACAGATTCAGAAAGTCATCTGTACAGGCTGTCTGCTTGAGTCGCCGCAAGGCTGGTACTCGTAGATGAGCACGAATATCCTGGGGAACGCAAACGAAACATGTGCGGCCTCAGGTTGTAAGAATCTCCTGGGGGAACGCGAACGAAATGTTTGCACCCTCGGGCTGGTAGGAATCTCCTGGGGGAACGCGAACGAAATGTTTGCACCCTCGGGCTGGTAGGAATCTCCTGGGGGGGAGTAAAGAGCAGGTCACCACTCGTTGATGGCCGGCTCTTTTTTTATGCGCGACAGAAAAGTCGGCGCTACACGCTCGCTCCTCCTGCAATTCCCCCACTATTCAACGCTTTTTCCACAGATCATCTCTGCTATGATTACTTCAGGTGAAAACCTGCCCGCAAGTCACGTTAACAATACACACTGAAGTCAGAATCATGAGCATACAGGACGATATCACTGAAAAACTGCAAAATGCCCTGCACCCGGAGCATCTTGAGGTCATCAACGAGAGCCATATGCACAATGTGCCCCCGGGCTCGGAGTCTCATTTCAAGGTGGTCGCAGTCTCCGCGGAATTCGACGGTAAGTTACTGGTGGCACGGCACCGTCAGGTGAATAAAATCCTCGCCGAGGAGCTGGACGTCATCCATGCGCTGGCGCTGCACACCATGAGCCCACAGGAATGGCAGCAGAAAGGTGCCGCCCCGCAATCTCCTCCCTGTATGGGCGGAGGCAAATAAAGCGCTTACCTTTACTGGGTGATTCATATAAACTCAGCCAAATGCCAGTTTACACGCCGTATTATGACCATGAGCACAACACCGATTAAACTTTCCGCCCTGAAAACCGCCTGCCAGAGCTGCAACCTTCACGACCTGTGTTTACCCCTTGGACTGGACATGGGCGATATCGACAAACTCGACAGCATTATCAAGCGCAGCCGCCCCTTACAGAAGGGAGAACATCTGTTTAACAGCGGCGATCGCTTCACCTCGATTTATGCAGTACGCAGTGGCTCAATTAAAACCTTTAGTGAAAGCGAACAGGGTGATGAGCAGATCACCGGCCTGTACCTGCCAGGCGAGCTGCTGGGTCTGGATGCGATCCATGAAAGCGAGCATCCCTGCACGGCGATTGCCCTGGAAACCACCAGCCTGTGCGAAATTCCATTTGGAACACTGGAAGGCTTAAGCAGCAAAATACCGGAGCTGCATCACCAGCTGTTTCGTATTATGAGCAAGGAAATCTCCAATGATCAGACGCTGCTGATGTTAATGGCACAGAAAAGTGCCGATGAAAAACTTGCCGCCTTTCTGGTCAACCTCTCAACTCGCCTCAAGCAGCGCAATTTTTCCGAAACCGAATTTAATCTGAGCATGTCACGCAAGGATATCGGCAACTATCTGGGTTTAACCATTGAAACCATCAGTCGAACCTTCAGTCGTTTTCAGAGCGAAGGCATTCTCTCCACCCAGCGCAAGTATGTGAATATTCACAGGCTTGATGCGCTCAAGGCACTGGCGGGATTGTCCGGTCATTGCCAGCAAAGCAATTGCCCGAGCCCAGGCGCACGCAGTGGCCAGCTGCCATCCTGATTCATCTCGCTGATTGATTCACCGCCAGACTTCCCGTTATGCTCACAAGCGTGTTTAATTGCGCACAAATGCAGTGCGTTCGTCGGAAACATATTCATCTTCTTTACTAAGTCAACCGACTGACAAATAACAACACTTCGTCGGCTTTTGTACACAGCAACTCAGGTAAAATTTAATTAAATCCTACAAGTCGCTGATTTTTTTAACAGCACTAAAAATCAAGTTTTTTTTGTGTAAAAAAAGCAAATAAATATATTTTTTAAAGCGGTGGTTGTGAGTAGAATAAGCAGCCGAAAGACGGATACGAACATGCAGCTCGGCCCTTACACACTATCATCACCGGTATTTCTTGCCCCCATGGCAGGTGTCACCGACCGACCTTTCAGACAGTTATGTCGAGGGCTTGGCGCGGGACTGGTGGTGTCTGAAATGGTGACCTCCGAACCGCATTTGCGCAACAGTCGCAAAACACGACTACGCATGGATCACAGTGGCGAAGCCGAACCCATCAGTGTACAGATAGCCGGCACCGAACCGGCAAAGATGGCGAATGCAGCGCGCTTTAATGTCGACAATGGCGCACAGATTATTGATATCAATATGGGTTGCCCGGCCAAGAAAGTCTGTAATGTGGCCGCTGGCTCGGCGCTGATGAAAGATGAAAAGCGGGTTGCAGAAATTCTTAAAGCGGTGGTGGCTGCGGTCGATAACCCGGTAACGCTGAAAATACGCACCGGCTGGGATCACAGCAACCGTAATGCGCTGAACATTGCACACATTGCCGAAGACAGCGGCATACAGATGCTCAGCATGCACGGTCGAACCCGTGTCGACGCCTACCAGGGCGACGCAGAATACGACACCATCGCTGAAGTTAAACAGCATATCAGCATACCGCTGGTGGCTAATGGTGATATCACTTCTGCGGAGAAAGCACAGCAGATTCTGCATTACACGGGTGCAGACGCTGTAATGATTGGTCGTGCTGCACAGGGCAGACCGTGGATTTTCCGCGAGATCAATCATTACCTGAAAAGTGGCGAACTGCTGGCGCCCCCGGGCCAGCAGGAAGTCAGCATGATTTTACAGAATCATCTGAGCAACCTTTACGCTTTTTACGGGGAACAACGCGGCGTGCGTATTGCACGCAAACACATCGGCTGGTATTGCAAAAGCCACCGGCTGGACGACGCGCAACAACTGAAGCAGTTTCAACAACATATAAACCGCATTGAAGATGCACAGCTTCAGCTTGCAGAAGTCATAAATTTTTTTAAATCTAAACCGATAAACAGGCGAATTGCAGCATGAATAATAGCAATGTCATAAATTTAAAAAATCACCAGAACGACCCGCTGAACACAGATAACAACGACTCTCAGGGCAACGGCTTAAACAGCATTATTCGCAACTCACTCAGCCAGCTGCTAAATGATCTGGGGGATGAAAATCCGGGCAATATTTATGATCTGGTAATGCAGCAGGTTGAAGCACCGTTGCTGGAAATGGTACTCAGCCATGTGGATGGCAACCAGTCCAGGGCCGCTGAACACCTGGGCATTAATCGCGGTACCCTGCGCAAGAAACTGAAAATTTACGGGCTGATCTGACGCGGCGCGAAACACGGTAAACCCGGCCAGCTCGCACGCATTGCCTGGCTGGATATCAGCTCACGCCACTGCCCACACAGCGGGTGAGGCAGCAGGCCACACGCCCACCAATCCATTCACGCCACATATCAACCGCCTGTTACAACCGCCTGTTACAACCGCCACTAAATAATAGCGCGCGAATAAGTCGTGTTATGCAGGCGATTATTTGTTTTAGTTTCTGACCAGGCGCCAATTGGTTTATAATTCGCAGCCTTGTTTAGCAGACCGTGGATTGCGTACCTATGAGTAATGACAGCACCCGCCCAGTACAACGGGCCCTTATTAGTGTTTCCGACAAAACAGGCATACTGGAGCTGGGCAAGGCCCTGATTGATGCAGGGGTGGAGATTCTGTCAACCGGCGGCACCGCCAGATTACTCAGCGAAAATAATTTACCGGTCACTGAAGTGTCCGCGCACACCGGCTTTCCGGAAATGATGGACGGCCGGGTAAAGACCCTGCATCCCAAAATTCACGGCGGCATTCTGGGCCGACGCGGCATTGACGATGAAGTGATGCGCCTCAACGGCATAGACCCCATTGATCTGGTGGTGGTCAACCTCTACCCCTTCGAGACCACCGTCGCCAACGCCGACTGCACACTGGATGACGCGATCGAGAATATCGACATTGGCGGCCCCACCATGGTCCGCGCCACCGCCAAGAACCATGAGTATGTGAGCATTGTGGTTGATCCTGCCGACTACTCACGGGTGATCAGCGAAATCGAGTCCGGTGGTATCAGCCGTGCCACCCGTTTTGATCTGGCTGTAAAAGCCTTTGAACACACCGCCAGTTACGATGGCGCGATTGCCAACTACCTGGGCAAAATCAATGCCGATGGCAGCCAGGCCGACTTCCCGCGCACTTTCAATATGCAGTTCCACAAGGTGCAGGACATGCGCTACGGCGAGAACCCGCATCAACAGGCGGCCTTCTACAAAGAAGCACAACCGGCGGAAGTATCTGTGGCCAGCGCGCATCAGCTGCAGGGCAAGGAACTGTCCTATAACAATGTGGCAGATACCGATGCAGCGCTGGAATGCGTCAAGTCCTTTGCCGAACCCGCCTGTGTGATCGTCAAGCACGCCAACCCCTGCGGTGTGGCCATTGCCGATGACCTGATGGGCGCTTACGATGCTGCCTATAAAACCGATCCTACTTCTGCCTTTGGTGGCATTATTGCCTTTAACCGTCCACTGGAAGAAGATGTGGCGACGGAAATCATCAAGCGCCAGTTTGTCGAGGTAATTATTGCGCCCTCGGTCAGCGATGCCGCCAGCGCGGTGCTCAGTGAAAAGAAGAATGTGCGCGTGCTGGCCTGTGGTGAGTGGGGCGAAGCAGTACCTGGCCTCGACTTCAAACGCATTAACGGCGGCCTGCTGGTGCAGGATCGCGACCTCGGCATGGTTGATATCAATGACCTGCAGGTGGTGACAGAAAAAGTACCCAGCGAAGAGCAGATGCGCGATCTGTTATTTGCCTGGAAGGTCGCCAAGTTTGTTAAATCCAATGCTATTGTCTATGTAAAGAACTGCATGACCATCGGTGTGGGTGCTGGCCAGATGAGCCGCGTCTACTCCGCCAGAATCGCCGGTATTAAAGCGGCCGATGAAAAGCTGCAGGTGGCGGGTTCGGTAATGGCCTCCGATGCCTTCTTCCCCTTCCGTGACGGTATTGATGCGGCCCATGAAGCGGGCATCCGTGCAGTGATCCAGCCCGGCGGCTCAATGCGTGACGACGAGGTGATTGCCGCGGCCAATGAACACGGAATGGCGATGGTGTTTACCAGCATGCGTCATTTCCGCCACTAAACCCGACCGAAACACACGGCGTTTTAATACAGGAAACCCGGATGAATATTTTAATTATTGGCGGCGGCGGCCGCGAACATGCACTGGCCTGGAAAGCGGCCAAATCAGAACTGGCCGACAAGGTGTATGTCGCACCGGGCAATGCCGGTACCGCACTGGAAGACAAGCTGCACAATGTCGATATCAGTGCCGAGGATATCGATGCTCTGCGTGCGTTTGCGCTGCAGAATGACATCGGCCTGACCATCGTCGGCCCGGAAGCGCCGCTGGTAAAAGGCGTGGTGGATGATTTTCAGGCCGCCGGCCTGGCCATCTTCGGCCCAAGCCGCGCCGCAGCACAGCTGGAGGGCTCCAAAGCCTTTACCAAGGACTTTCTGGCACGACACAACATCCCCACCGCTGCCTACGGTAATTTCACCGATGAAGCGGAAGCGGTTGCCTATATCAGGCAGCAGGGTGCTCCGATCGTGGTCAAGGCCGATGGGCTGGCCGCAGGCAAGGGCGTAATTCTGGCACAAAGCGAGGACGAGGCCATTGCCGCTGTGCAGGACATGCTATCCGGCAACCGCTTCGGTGATGCCGGCGCGCGGGTGGTGATTGAGGAATTTCTGCAGGGCGAGGAAGCCAGTTTTATCTGCATGGTCGATGGCAAAAATATTCTGCCCATGGCCACCTCACAGGATCACAAGGCGCGGGACGAAGGCGACAGGGGCCCCAACACCGGCGGCATGGGCGCCTACTCGCCTGCACCGGTGGTTACCGACGAGATTCATCAGCGGGTGATCGATGAAGTGATTCGCCCCACGGTGGATGGCATGGCCAAAGAAGGTCATCCCTTTAGCGGCTTTTTATACGCCGGACTGATGATCGACAGCAATGGCCAGGCAAAAGTACTGGAATACAATGTGCGCTTTGGCGACCCGGAAACCCAGCCGATTATGATGCGTCTTAAATCCGATCTGCTTGAGCTGTGTCTGGCGGCCACCCAGCAGACACTGGATCAGCAAAGCATTCAGTGGGACCCGCGCTTCTCACTGGGCGTGGTACTGGCCGCCGGCGGTTATCCCGACAGCTACCATAAGGGCGATGAAATTAGCGGACTGATTGGCAGCGAGAGCGAAGACAGTAAGGTCTTCCATGCCGGCACCGCAATCCAGGATGGCAAGGTGGTCACCATGGGTGGCCGCGTACTCTGCGCCTGCGGCATGGGTCATACCCTGGCGGAAGCTCAACAAACCGCCTATTCACTGGTCAGCAAGATCAGCTGGGACAATATGTATTACCGCAAGGACATCGGCTTTAAAGCGCTTTAAGCAATCAGCTCACCTCTGAATCCAGCACAGGGAAGTGCAGCAGGCTTTATTCTCCTCCTGCAACAAGACTGTCCACAGCCAGTGCAGCGTTGCGTGAAGTGTGGTTTCATCACCGCCCCTTACAGTCAATCTCCCGCCCGAGTAGTTCAACTCTAATTCATCACGGCAGCCAGCCGCGGACTTGTCTTTTATCAATCTGTGGGCAACACTGTTATGCAATAATAAAAATTAATCGACAACGGCATACTATTCAGAGCGAGTGCCGTCTATGGAAAAACTATAATGAACAACAAACGCTACAGCGTCATCATTATCAATAACCCCGCACTGGATGCAGAACGTACAAGCAGCCTGGTCAATAACCTGAGCAAACTGTTCAAGGTATCAGAAGAAAAAGCCCGCAGCATTCTGCAGAAAGAGCAGTTGGTAATCAAACAGAACATCGACAGACAAACCGCGGAAAAATACCACCGCGCAATCACCGGGGCCGGGGCCAACTGCCGCATTGAACAACAGCTCATGGAAGATGACAGTGCCCTGCCGGAGATTGAAGAAGTAAAGACACAATCCACCGGCATCCCGCTGGGCGACCCGACCCGGCCCGGTGCTGAATTCCTCGACCAGCGGCAGACCAGACTCGACCTGTCGATGCAACCGGTAGAAAGCAGCAGCGACAAAAACGGTACCAATAAGGTACTGAATGAAATCAGGCCAGAGAACTTCTGCCCCGATTGCGGCACCATTCGCGCCAGCAGTGATTCAGTCTGTGTGCACTGTGGTTATGATCCGCTGGCGAAAAAAACCCACGGCAAAGGTGGCCGATTGCTCAAGGCGGCAGCACTGATTATTATTCTACTGGCTGCAGGCTTTCTTGCCCTGCCCTATTACCAGCAGTTTGACCAACGTCGTCAATTAAGCAACGATCTTGAACTGGCGTTTGCCACACGCAACCAGATCACTGAATTTATCAACGCCACCAACTTCTGGCCCAATCAGAATATCGATGCGGGTCTGGCAAAAAACATCAGCAACCGCTCAATCAAATCGATTGAGATCAGCAACAACGCAGTAATGACCGTCACCCTGCGTGCCAGTGCAAGCGGCGACATAGAACATACTCTGATCTTTACTCCCAACACGTTAAAAGGTCGTGTGGTGTGGAATTGTCTCAAGGGAAGCTTGCCGCTGGAATTAAGACCGGAGATCTGTCGCCCGCAGAAATCCTGAACGGCTTTAATTGTCACTGGCAGTCAGTATTTTTTGCCATGTATATGGCACAGGATTCATTCAACGCTGCACCAGGCAGTGTTTAGTTACTTCAGAGGTGTTATTTGAATCAGGCTTTTTTTGCACTGCTAAAATCAATGAGCGAGAGCCTGCGTGATCTGTTGCCGATTATTCTGGTCATTGCCTTTTTTCAACTGTTTGTACTGCAGCAATCGATTCCCAATTTTATCGATATTCTAACTGGTACCTTTTTTGTGGTGCTGGGCCTCACTTTTTTTATCTACGGCCTGAATATGAGCCTGTTCCCCATCGGCGACAGCATGGCGCACGCGTTTGCACGCAAGGGCAGTGTTGGCTGGTTACTGCTGTTTGCTTTTGCACTGGGGTTTGGCACCACCGTGGCCGAACCTGCACTGATTGCGGTCAGCAAGGAAGCCGCTGCGGTAGCGGCCAATGCCGGCATGATTGAACAGCTCAGCAGTGCGCGCCACAGCTATGCAACAAATTTACGTTACACCGTGGCGGTTTCGGTGGGGCTGGCGATTGTGATTGGCGTACTGCGTATTCTGCGTGGCTGGTCGATACACTACATGATTATGGGTGGCTATCTGCTGGTGGTGATTATGACCAGCTTCGCGCCAGAGGAAATTATCGGCATTGCCTATGACTCGGGCGGCGTCACCACCTCCACTATTACCGTACCACTGGTGACCGCACTCGGCGTCGGTCTGGCCTCATCGATCGAAGGCCGCAGCCCACTGGTGGATGGCTTTGGCCTGATTGCCTTTGCTTCATTAACGCCGATTATTTTTGTCATGGGCTTCGGGATGCTGGTGTAATGGAACTGCTCACTGAAATCGTCAACAGCCTGCGCTATACAGTCTATGACGTAATACCGATTGTGCTGATTATTGTCTTTTTTCAGCTGCTGGTGATTCGACGCCCGATAGCCAATCTGAAGCGCGTGATAACAGGTTTTATTTATGTGCTGATTGGCCTGTCACTGTTTTTACTCGGCCTGGAAAAGGCACTGTTTCCACTGGGTCGCATTATGGCAGAACAGTTAACCAGCCCGGCGTTTATTCTCAACGGCAGTGAAAACGCACTAAGCTGGCAGGACTATTACTGGGTATATATTTTCGCCTTTGCCATCGGTTTCAGCACCACCGTAGCCGAGCCTGCGCTGATAGCGGTGGCGATCAAGGCCAACCAGGTATCTGCCGGCACCATCAGTGTACAGGGTTTGCGCACCGCAGTCGCACTGGGTGTTGCGCTGGGTATTTCATTGGGCAGCTACCGCATTATCACCGGCACGCCGCTGCATTATTTTATTATCAGCGGTTACCTGATTGTGGTGATACAGACATTTTTTGCACCACGCATGATTGTACCGCTGGCCTATGATTCAGGTGGCGTCACCACCTCTACCGTCACCGTGCCGCTGGTTACCGCGCTGGGGCTGGGGCTGGCGGAATCGGTACCCGGACGTAACGCATTAATCGATGGCTTTGGCCTGATCGCCTTTGCCAGTTTATTTCCCATGATTACAGTTATGGCCTATGCACAGTTGGCAGCATTTCGTGCAAAGCATTAACTTAAGCCTGAATCCGCGGCTCAACCACGGATTGAGTATATTTAACCAGAGAGGCACAGCATGCACTTTAAATTAATTATTGCTTTCGTCGAGGACTCGATAACCGACAGCGTGATGCAGTCTGCACGGGATGCAGGCGCCACCGGTGCCACCATTATCAGTCATGCACGGGGTGAAGGCATCAACAAGAGTAAAACTTTTTTTGGCCTGTCACTGGAAACGCAACGGGATGTACTGCTGTTTCTGGTTGAAGAACATCTGAGCCGGCATATTCTGGAAACCATCAGTGAAATCGGCCAGTTTGATACCGGCCCCGGCACCGGCATCGCCATTCAGATTGATGTGGAAGATGCGGTGGGTGTCGCACATCAGGTAGAAGAACTGGTATCAACCGTGGAGGATGAACTGTGAGCAATAAAAAAACTATCCGTGTCCGCGATGTAATGAAAAACCAGGTAGACATAGTCGATGGCAAGATGACGGTAATGGAAGCGCTGAGCAAGATGCGCTTTGTCGAAACCAAGGCACTGATTGTGGAGAAGCGCAATGAGACAGATGAATACGGCATAGTGGTATTGTCGGATATTGCCAAGCAGGTTCTGGCCAAAGACCGCTCGCCTCACCGGGTGAATATCTATGAGATTATGAGCAAACCGCTGATATCGGTAAGCGCCGATATGGATATCCGTTACTGCGCACGCCTGTTTGAACAGTTCGGTCTGTCACGGGTGCCAGTGATTGAAAACGAACGCATTATCGGCATGGTGAGTTTTACCGATATGGTGCTCAAGGGACTGGTGGAATTTGATTAAGCTGGTTATCAGCTGAAAAGCAAACGTCCGCCAATGCACGCAAATAAACGCAAATGTTACATAGGGTGATATCAAGCAAAGCGCATCCACCAAATGCACGCATAAAGCCACCCAGCCGCCACGATATTTATTTTAAAAAGAAAACCCGAACAACGCAAAGAGGCAGCGAAGATTGGCGTCCTGTTTGTGCTTGACCAATGACGAAGGAGCAAAGACAAACGATGCTTCATCCAGGCTTTAGCATTTAGTACAGGCATAAAAAAAGCCGGCAAATCTGCCGGCCCCGTACATGACGGCTTCCACGCTATGCTAAAAATGTTTGACCCGACAAATCGTTTCCTTGAGGAAAATGATGCCTTTGCCACAGGAGCATCATACGAGCGGGAAAAATGAAGGTTTATTAACTCAAATTTTATCGCGTAGATCAATACCATCCATCCGCCGCTAGCGATAAAAACACCTGGGCACCTCTGAACAATGCTGATATGTCTCTGCGAGACCTGAAGCGTGCAGCTACAAGGCGTGCTTCGCAGTGAATGGCCAGGTCCTTCGCAAGAAGCACAAAGCTTCCGCTCCTGCTCACGCCCCTGACCTACATCCATGTAGGCCACACCGTAGATGCGCGCTTCAGGCCTCGCCCTGCGGGGCTTACAGGTGTGCCCGCACTCTGCGTTAGCGTTTTTCACCAGGCTCTAGCATGCTTTCAAAACACTGCCTTGATTGCGAACACACCTGTAAGCCAGAGATATGTCAGCATTATTCAGAGGTACCCTGACAGGGGAAATTGCGTATTCCAGCGAATTGCTCTATATAAGAATTTAACGATATTTAGGGTACCCTGGTATGAAACTGACGCGAAAACAGGCGGTTTAAGGTAGAATTGACCGCCCACGCAATCACCAGGGCACCTCTGACAACCTATATTCCAGAGCCGGACACAAATGACTGAATACGCGCTTATTTTAATCAGCACCATCTGGGTCAATAATTTCGTTTTGGTGAAATTCCTTGGCCTGTGCCCGTTTATGGGGGTATCGCGCAAGCTGGAAACCGCCATGGGCATGGCACTGGCCACCACCTTCGTGCTCACCCTGTCCTCGATCTGCAGTTACCTGGTAAATGAATTTATTCTAATTCCACTGGATATCGCCTATCTGCGCACCATTATGTTTATTCTGGTAATTGCGGTGGTGGTGCAGTTCACCGAGATGGTGGTGCACAAAACCAGCCCGCTGCTGTACAACGTGCTGGGCATTTTTCTACCGTTGATTACCACCAACTGCGCGGTGCTCGGCGTGGCCCTGCTGAACACCCAGGAACAGCACAATTTTCTGCAATCGGCATTTTACGGTTTCGGCGCGGCGCTGGGCTTTTCCATGGTACTGATTCTGTTTTCCGGCATACGTGAGCGCATTGCCGTAGCAGATGTACCTGAAGTGTTTCAGGGCACCTCGATTGCGATGATTACCGCCGGCATTATGTCACTCGCCTTTATGGGCTTTATCGGACTGGTACATTAACGCCTTATGTCAATTGTTATTGCTGTACTGACCGTTGCCCTGATCGCTGCCCTGTTTGGCCTGCTGCTGGGTTTCGCCTCGGTTAAATTTCATGTGGAAGGCGACCCGGTGGTAGACAAGATCGACGCACTGCTGCCACAGACGCAATGTGGCCAGTGCAGCTACCCCGGCTGTCGCCCCTATGCCGAGGCAATTTCCGTGGGTGAAGCCAATATCAACCAGTGTCCGCCCGGCGGTGAGGCCACCATGCTGGCGCTGTCGGAATTACTCGGGGTAGAGCCGGTACCGCTGGACGAAGAGCATGCCGATATGCCGGAAAAAACCGTGGTATATATCGACGAGACCATCTGCATCGGCTGTACGCTGTGCATTCAGGCCTGCCCGGTGGATGCGATTCTGGGCGCCGCCAAACAGATGCACACCATTATTGAAGACGAATGCACAGGTTGCAATCTGTGCATTCCACCCTGCCCGGTTGACTGCATTTATATCAAGCCGGTCAAGGTAGAACCGGACACCTGGCGCTGGCCGCTGCCGGAACAGAGAAGCACTGCACCCAAAGCCTGAGGCCTGAACACACGAACCCTATGTCAAACACTTCACATCATCTCTGGCACTTTCACGGCGGCCTCAAGCTGACAGGCCACAAGGCCATCTCGAACTCGAAGCCCGTGGCGCAGGCGACGCTACCAGCACAGCTGGTAGTGCCACTGCAACAGCATATCGGCGAACCGGGCAAGCTACTGGTAGACGTCGGCGAGCGAGTGCTGAAGGGACAGATACTGAGCCAGGCCGATGAATACGTCAGCGCGGCGATCCATGCCCCCACTTCCGGCATAATCAGTGCCATAGAAGAACGACCGATTCCACACCCATCCGGTCTGAATGCGCTGTGCGTGGTGATCGAGGCCGACGGCGAAGACCAGTGGATCGAGCTGGCGCCATTGCAGCATCCCAGAGCAAAGTCCCCCACCGAGCTGCGCCAGCTGATTCGACAGGCGGGCATCGTCGGCCTGGGTGGCGCAACCTTTCCTACCGCGGTCAAGGTTAACCCCGGCCCCCAGGCAAAGATCGATACGCTGGTGATCAACGGCGCGGAATGCGAGCCCTATATCAGCTGCGATGACATGCTGATGCGGGAACAGGCTGATCAGCTGATTTCCGGCTGCCAGCTGATCCAGTATATGGTCTCGGCCAGACACTGCCTGATTGCCATCGAAGATAACAAGCCGCAGGCGCTCGCCGCCGTTGAGGCGCAGATAAAGGCACTGGGCCTGAGCACGATCGAGGTGGTAAAGATTCCCACCCTCTACCCCACCGGCGGCGAGAAACAGCTGATCAAGGTACTCACCAACCGCGAAGTGCCCAGCGACGGCCTGCCCTCGGACATTGGCATACTGGTGCAGAATGTAGCCACTGCAGTAGCGGTACACCGCGCCATCTACCTGGGCGAACCGCTGATTTCACGCATTGTCACCGTCACCGGCGAAGGCGTGCAGCAGCCGCAGAATCTGCAGGTACTGATCGGCACCCCCATGGCGGAGCTGATTACACAGTGCGGCGGCTATCATAAGGAGGCCGCCAAGCTGATTATGGGCGGACCGATGATGGGTTTCACCCTGCGCACGGATGAATTGCCGGTAACCAAAGGCTGCAACTGCCTGCTGGTTGAAAACAGCGCCGAGCAGTTGCCGGCCATCATGCCCTGTATTCGCTGCGGTGCCTGCGCCAGCGTGTGTCCGGCACAGCTGCTACCACAGCAGATGTACTGGCACGCCAGCTCGAAGAACTTTGATCTGGTGCAGGACTACCATTTATTCGACTGCATTGAATGCGGCTGCTGCAGTTACGTCTGCCCCAGCCAGATTCCACTGGTGCAGTATTATCGCTTCGCCAAAACCGAAATCTGGAATCAGGAACGGGAACGGCAGAAGTCGGATCATGCGCGCATCCGCCACGACTTCAGACAGCAGCGCCTGGAACGGGAAAAGAAACAGCGCGAGGAAAAACTGCGCAAGAAAAAGGAAATGCTGGAAAAGAAAAAACAGCAGCAGGCCGAGCAGGGTGACGGCGACGCGGTTGACCCGAAAAAAGCCGCGATTGAAGCCGCGATGAAACGGGTGCAGCAAAAAAAGGCCGCACAACAATCCACTTCAAACGATGAGCAATAATTTCAGGACACCGCATGCAATTTAAAACCGCCACCTCACCTCACACCACACTGCCCAACAGTGTTCAGTCGGTGATGCTTAAAGTGCTGCTGGCGATGGTGCCCGGCACCATCGCAATGATCGTGTTTTTCGGCTGGGGCGTGCTGATCAATATTCTGCTGGCCTGCGTGGTAGCACTCAGCTGCGAAGCGCTGATGCTGTGGCTGCGCAAACGCCCGCTCAAGCCCTACCTGTTCGACGGCAGCGCACTGCTCACCGCCAGCCTGCTGGCGATCGCCCTGCCCCAGCTCGCGCCCTGGTGGCTCACCCTGATCGCCACTGCGTTTGCGATAATCGTCGCCAAGCATCTGTATGGCGGCCTCGGTTTCAACCCGTTTAATCCCGCGATGGTGGGCTATGTGGTGGTGCTGATTTCCTTCCCCAGGGAAATGACCCAGTGGGTACCGCCGCTGGTGGATGGCTATGTGCTACTGAGTTTCAGCGAAACCCTGCGGGTGATTTTTAGCGGCGAACTACCGCTCAATTACACCTGGGATGCAGTCACCATGGCCACCCCGCTGGACACGCTAAAAACCCAGCTGGGGCTGGAACTGAGCATCAATGAAATTGAAAGTCACGCAGTGTACGGGCCTATGTTCGGTGCCATGGGGGGCTTTGGCTGGGAATGGGTCAACGCGCTGTTTCTGGCGAGTGGTCTGTACCTGTGCGTCAAGCGCATTATCGACTGGCGTATTCCCGCCGGAGTAATTCTGGCACTGTTGCTGTTCTCCAATGTGTTTGCACTGTATGACTATGCCTCCTTTACCCCGCCCACCTTTCACCTGCTGAGCGGTGGCATTATGCTCGGCGCCTTCTTTATTGCCACCGACCCGGTCACCGCCGCCACCACCAGCAAGGGGCGCTGGCTGTATGGTCTGGGCATCGGCAGTTTTATTTATATTATTCGCACCTGGGGCGGTTACCCCGACGGCATTGCCTTCGCCATTCTGCTGATGAATATGGCAGTGCCCCTGCTGGATTACTACACCATGCCGCGGGCATTTGGCCATCGCTGGAACGAGTTCCCTCATCACCACAAGGGAGATGAGGATGAGCACTAGACGCTATATTATTGCCAGCGGCCTGATACTTGGGCTGTTCGCGGTGATCGGCACCGCGCTGGTGGGAATTACCCATGACACCACCGAAGATATAATCGCACAGAATGAACGCCAGGCACTGCTGAGCAAGCTGCAACAGATTCTGCACACCGATCAGCATGACAATAATCTGCTGCAAAGCACGCTGCAGATTCCCGCCGATGATCGTCTCGGCAGCAAGCAGCCGAGCACGGTGTACATTGCCACCCTGCAGGATCAGATCACCGCAATGATTTTTCCGGTGATTGCGCCGCACGGTTACAACGGTGAAATTCGCATGCTGGTGGGCATTCATATTGATGGACACATTATCGGGGTGCGTGTAGTCAGCCACAAGGAAACACCGGGGCTGGGGGATGCAATTGATGCCGATCGCAATGACTGGATACTGGGCTTTAATAACAAATCACTGCAGAATCCGCCGCCGTCGAAGTGGAAAGTAAAACGCGATGGCGGCGACTTCGACCAGTTTACCGGCGCCACTATAACCCCGCGTGCAGTGGTGCAGGCGGTGCGGTTATGTCTGGTATACTTTGAGCGACACAAGGATGAACTGATCAGCGCCTACCGAAAGCAGCAGCATGAAGCGGCCGAGGCACTGCAGGACCCCACTGACACAGAGAGCGAGCACAGCGAACATGAGTGATCGTAATTACAATGAGATCAGCAAAAACGGCCTGTGGAATAACAATGTTGCGCTGGTGCAACTGCTGGGCCTGTGCCCGCTGCTGGCGGTTACCGGCACGGTGATCAATGGCCTGGGGCTGGGGCTGGCCACCATGCTCACCCTGGTGGTGTCCAATGCGATGGTCTCGCTGATTCGTCACTGGGTACGTCCCGAAGTACGGGTACCGGTGTTTGTGCTGATTATCGCCTCGGTGGTCACCGCGATTGAACTGGCGATGAATGCCTGGCTGTATGAACTGTATATTGTGCTGGGCATTTTTATCCCGCTGATTGTCACCAACTGCGGCATTCTGGCACGCGCCGAAGCCTATGCCTCAAAGAACAGCCTGCTGCCTTCAATGCTGGATGGCTTTATGATGGGACTGGGCTTTATGCTGGTGCTGGTGACTCTGGGGGCAATTCGCGAAATGCTGGGTTACGGCACCCTGCTCAGCAACGCACATCTGATGTTTGGTGATATGGCGCGCAACTGGACCCTGCATCTGGTTAACGATTACTCCGGTTTCCTGCTGGCGATACTCCCACCGGGTGCATTTATCGGCATGGGGCTGATTATTGCGCTGAAAAACATTATCGACCGCCGCATGCAAAAAACACAACGCACCCCGCTTGCCGACAGCGAAGCGGCTGCGGCAGCCAGCTAGCCCTGTCAGCAGGATATCGAGGCGGTTAAATCTAACGAACGATGAACAAACACAAACGCAGCGAAATTTTCTCGCGCCTGCGCGAAGCAGACCCTGAGCCCACCACCGAACTGGAATACAGCAGCGAGTTTGAACTGCTGGTCGCGGTTACACTGTCCGCACAGTCCACCGACAGGGGGGTTAACAAGGCCACCCGCAAACTGTTCCCGGTGGCCAGTACCCCGGCGCAGATTCTGGCGCTGGGCGAAGATGGGCTCAAGCAATACATCAAAACCATCGGCCTGTATAACAGCAAGGCCAGCAACATTATCAAAACCTGCAAGATTCTGCTTGATGAGTACGATTCGCAGGTGCCGGATGATCAGAAGGCGCTGGAATCACTGCCCGGCGTGGGGCGCAAGACCGCCAATGTGATTCGCAACACTGCCTTTGGCCACCCCACCATGGCAGTGGATACCCACATCTTTCGTGTCGCCAACCGCACCCGCATCGCCCCCGGCAAAACCGTGCTGGAAGTGGAAAAAAAACTGCTGAAATTTATTCCCGATGAATTCAAACTGAATGCACACCACTGGCTGATTCTGCATGGTCGCTACACCTGCATTGCACGTAAACCCCGTTGTGGTTCCTGCATTATTGAAGACCTGTGCGAATACAGACAGAAGAATATCGAATGAATGCGCAGCCTATAGCACAACAGACCCGCTATGTTTGGTAACGACCGCAACCAGCTACGGCAGATGTATAAAACCGCCTGGGGCAAATTCCAGCAACAGCAGGCATTAAGCCCACTGGAGGCACAGATTGCCGCGGTGGTAAAAGAACACCCGGAATATCATCACCTGATTGGCCAGCTGGAAAAAGACTACCTGCCGGAGAGCGGCGACAGCAACCCGTTTCTGCACATGGGGCTGCATCTGGGTCTGCGCGAACAGATCAGCACCGACCGACCGGCCGGCATCCGCCAGCTCCACCAGCAATTAGTCGAACAGACAGGCGACGCCCACGCCGCGGAACACCGCATGATCGACTGCCTGGCGGAAGCCATGTGGCTGTCGCAAAGCCAGCAGCAGCCCCCCGACGAGGCAGGCTATATGCAATGCCTGCTGAAGCTGTTGAAATAGCCCGTTATCTAGCGCCAACGCCCCGTATATAGCCGCAAATTAAATTGTGAACTTGTATCGGCTCCTGTGAACTAATCACTTGTGCATAGCCAGGGCTTCGAGCTAGACTCGAATGGTTGCAATAAAACACCTGAATTAACAACCATAGGTACAACAATATGAAAACACTGATCAATAAATCCATTATTTCCGCCCTCAGCTTCCTGTTTGTTATCGCCTTCAGCCCAATGGCAACGGCCGCCGAAAATCCATTTGGCATGAGCAATACAGTAGACATGCAACTGGCCGATAGCCATATGGAAGGCAAATGTGGCGAAGGCAAATGCGGCGGCAGCAAGAAAGAGCGTAAATGCGATGATGACAAGAAAAGCAAGTGTGGCGAAGGCAAATGCGGTGATGGAATGAAAGCAAAATCACGTGATGGTAAATGCGGCGACGGCAAAAAGTCCATGTCTGATCAACCCATGCGTGGTGATAGTGAGTAAGCTTACATACCGGACAGTGGCTGAGACAGTCAGCTCCGAGGTTTAAATTCAAGCTCACATAAAAAACCCCGTTCCGTGAGGAACGGGGTTTTTTATTGCTGCAAACAATAACCATTAAGGTATTTGTGGATCAGGTATCAGCTCAGCAACAACCTCAACCAGTTCCCCGAGAACGAGGCCGTGCTCAGGGACATCATCCGCAACCAGCCGTCTCAACGTATTCGCCAGCAGGCGGCTAACGCGCTTAGCACAAGACAGATTCAACCCTGAGGGTTATCATCCATAACAGGCATTTTTGACTTGAATTAATTTTGACGAAAAAATACTCAGAATCGTTTTTATGAGGTTTGCCACCACAGTCGCTTGTTAGGCATTTTTTGCCACAGCCATTAGTACTGTCATAGTACTACCCTTTGAGCCAGTAAGAGAGAACGGTTTGTTAACTGATATAAGTTCGAATCCTGTCTCTTTATAAGCAGATTTTACCTTCTTTTCACTTAAACCAAAATCTGATTCTTTTGACGGTGATAACCAGTCCCACTGAACCAGAATACCGTCGGGCGCTAAAAGTAACTTAAGTAAAATCAGGATTGATTCATACTCAGGTATAAAGCCAAACACAGATGAAGCAACAATTAAATTAAATTTGTTTTGGAGAGAAGTATTTTTGTTTATAAAATCTTCAGATAATGGCTCGGAAAAAGTTGTTACATTATGTAGATTTTTATTATTTAATATTGATACCATTTTTTTTGATAAATCTAGAGCCAGAATTTTGTTTGCTAGTGGAGAAATTTGCTCAGTAAGCAACCCTGTTCCACACCCAAAATCTAATACATTTAAACCTTCCAGGTTAATTTGATCGACAAGTGTTTTGAAGGCCTTCCTGGAGTATAAGATAGCATCTTCATTATCATTCCATTCTTCTGCGTAATCATCCCAGCTTTCGCTCATTAATTTTCTCTTTTTATTGTGTGCCTAACGTTCATCTAAGCTGACTAACCCAGTGGGATTGTTAAAATTGTAATGATTTTAAGTATAACCAAACTGAAAGCCATGCAATAAGCAATAGCGGAAGCAGTATTATAAGAGCGCCAAGAATATAGATCGTCATAGATACTTTGTGTTGCCTGGCCTGGCCCTGATAACCGGCCGAAAACCCAGTAGTGCGCTTTAATTATTGTAGTGATTAGTAGTGTACATAATTCGGAGTAATTAAAGTCACGGGTTTTGGTCGGCGTTGATTTACTTATATGGGCGCTTGCGAATAGCTGTGCCTAATAGTCCTATTAACCCGGATCCAAATAACCATGCAGCTGCTGGTAATGGAACTTGCGATACGAAAAGTTCAAAACTTACTTCTCCAGTATCATAAGGATTATACTCATAGTATGAGAGCACAAGTGAATTTGAAAAGGGATTAAGTGTTATTTCATAACCACATTCAACACAAATAGAAGGGAATGGAGATAATGTAGCATTACCATAACTGGTGTAATCAAACTCACCTGTAAAACCAGAAATAAGCGTACCACTTAATATTGCAGAACTATCAGTGGACAGTGTGTCCATAGTTCGAAATGGACTGCCATTAAGTAGTACGTTGCTGTAATCTATTGTGACTGTTGTTAAGCTATCATCAATAGTTACCTGAAGTAACCCAGAGAGTTGTGACGCATCAGTTATTATGTCTCCGCCATTATCCCAATCTGCATAGCTATACGAATAGTAAGAATTATCAGTAAGTACGTAATCTATAATAGTTGCTGCGGTAGTTATATTGGGTAACAGGTAAAGGAGAACAAGAAGAGTGATATTTCTTATATTCATTTATAACTCCATTTAATATTATTGATTTAAAAGCGCCAATATCAGTATATAGACGCAGAATTTGTACCAAATTTCTATATTATTGATCTTGTTACAATTAATTATTTTTTAATAAATTATGTAGTATGAAAGTGTAAAAAATATTGACAATATTTCTCATTTTAATTACAGAGGCATATACTTTTCATGGGTAACTTGGACACATAATGCTGAGGCAAGTGGCGAGCCGCTTTTTGCTCGTCCAAGTGTGCGCGGCTTTTAGCACACACGAACTTGACCGTTTTGTTATGCGGCTGATTCATGCTCTATGTCCCAACCAGGAAACACAAGAACAGATGGGTGGCATTGAAGTGCCCTGGCAAGTACTTTTGCTCTTTCAACGCCTAATTGAATTCTATTGTTTTCAATGGCTGATATAGTAGATTGAGGTATATCAGTTAAGGCTGCTAACTCATTTTGACTGAGTTCCTGTAATTCCCGTAGAATCTTGACAGATTCACCTACTGAAACCTCAATATGTTTTTTTGCTTTTCGATAATCTTTCATATTATTTCTTCCGGTAATCATGAGGTGTTACACTTACAACCTGTATTAGTATTTTATCTTTTTCTGTTTTATGGATAACCCGATATTGTTGATTTAAGCGCGAAGAGCGGTGGCCCTTCATTTCACCGCGTAAAGATTCATCATGTAAGCCTTTTATTTTACGAAGGCCTTGTGGCCCAGATATAGATACAATGTCTTTCCATTTTTCGTATCTTTTCAATGCTTCAACTGAAAGGCCGCTTAATTGCTTTGATACACGTTTATGTTCATATATTTCACACATACCATAAATAGTATATATACTATTTATGGTATGTCAATGATTTTACGCATAACGTTCAAGCTGTGCGGCACAAACGAAGCGCAGCGTAGTTTGTGCCCGAACGAGCGCCTTGTATGGCTTTTCATTTGCTAACCTTATGCGCTGGATCGTTGTCACTTTCTTCAGTAAACAAACAACAATTATCGGGCAGTAAACGCCTTACTTCTAATTTAAACCCTTCTCTATAATCTGGCGAAGTAAAGCGAAAAGTGACATGGTGCTTATCACTTTCCCAGTCGGTATCTTTTGTGCCGCCCCACGGAATACGATTATTTCCAGTTTTTTGACTATACTGTGAGAGGGCGCGCAAGCAATTAACCACTGCCAAATCGTCAGAGTGAATTGTGATGCTGAATTTATAATCTTTGTGGTCACTCATGCTTCATTTCTTTTGAGTCATAACAATGATATATACGACATGTCGCATATTCTGGTTGTAATTTTGTTATTTGTGAATAACCATACCAGCCAGAATGTTTTATTTCGATATTTACTTACTCGTAACAGTGTAGAGAACCCACCCGCTGTTTATACGAACAATCCATAAATAACAAACAAAAACAACAACTTATATTAATTTATGACTTCCTGCATATTAATATACGCCAGCTAAGCCATTACACATGCCGTCATGCTTTCAGCCCTGCGAACACATAAAAAATAATCGGCCACCCCAGCAGTTTTTGCGCTTTACTGCTACCTTATAGGCAAGCTTATTAACCCTGCATTTAAATGATTGCGCTGAATAGACACCTATATGATCGATAGCCCTCTGCTGTTAGGCACGCTGGAAGTGCTGGCCGTTCTGTTTGTTACCTTTATTGGCCTTGCTGTTGTTGCCATTATTACTCTGTATTTAATTGACCGAAACCAGACAGTGCATGCGATCCGCCGCAATTATCCGGTGATTGGTCGTTTCCGTTACCTGTTCGAGCATCTGGGGCAGTTTTTCCGCCAGTATTTCTTCAGTATGGATCGCGAAGAACTGCCGTTTAACCGCGCCGAACGCTCCTGGGTTTATCGCGCCGCGAAGAATATCAGCAACACCGTCGCCTTTGGTTCAACCCGCGACCTGAAACCAGCCGGGACGGTGTTTTTTGTTAACTGCCCCTACCCGACGCTGGACAAGGACGCGGTAAAACCCCACGCGATTACTCTCGGCGTAGACTGCAGGCAGCCCTATACCACCAGTTCGCTGTTCAATATTTCCGGTATGAGTTATGGCGCCATTTCCAAACCGGCGGTTATTGCGCTGTCCCATGGCGCGCGCAAGGCCAGTGCCTGGATCAATACCGGTGAAGGCGGCCTGTCGCCTTACCATCTGGAAGGCGGAGCCGATATTGTGTTCCAGATTGGCACCGCCAATTACGGCGTCAGGGATGACAACGGCTTGCTGTCTGATGAGAAGCTGAAAAAAGTCGCCGGACTTGAGCAGGTAAAGATGTTTGAAATTAAACTCAGCCAGGGCGCCAAACCCGGCAAGGGTGGCATTTTACCCGGTGGCAAGGTGACTGCGGAAATTGCCGCAATTCGCTGCATTCCAGAGGGTGTGGACTCAATCAGCCCCAATCGTCACCCCGCGATTAATTCCAATGATGACTTACTGGACATGATTCACCATGTGCGCGAACTCACTGGCAAGCCGGTAGGCTTTAAGGCGGTGATTGGCACCTGTAACTGGATTGATGAACTGTGCAAGCTGATTAACCAGCGCGGGGTCGAATACGCACCGGACTTTATTACTGTGGACAGTTCCACCGGTGGCACCGGCGCGGCACCCATGAGTTTAATTGATTATGTGGGCATGCCGATTGCGGAAAGCCTGCCACTGGTGGTGGATACACTCGAAACCTATGGCCTGCATGAGCGGGTTAAGGTGATTGCTTCCGGCAAACTGATTACACCGGCGGATGTGGCCTGGGCCATCTGCATGGGGGCCGACTTTGTGGTCTCGGCGCGGGGCTTTATGTTTGCACTGGGCTGCATTCAGGCACTGCAATGCGATAAAAACACCTGTCCCACCGGCATCACCACCCACAACAAAAAGCTGCAACGGGGGCTGGTACACACACAGAAATCCTCGCGCGTGACCCACTACATTGAAAACATGATGCATGAGGTCGGGGTTATCGCCCATTCCTGTGGTGCTGCTTCGCCACAGGATTTAAAGCGTCACCATGCACGGGTGGTGCTGGCTAATGGTCGCTCCAGTTCACTGGATGAACTCTACCCTGCAGCGCAACATGACCATTAAGCATCGGCTATTAACCCCTGGTTAGAACGGTTTGCCCCACAACACCGATAACGCTTTCTGTCGGTGCGGCGGTATCTATGGCTTACACAGAAAACCGCTAGTCACTAGTTTTAAACAAAGCCTTATAAAATATTTTTAGCCCCCGCCCATTAATAGATTTATTTGGCGATTGTGCGACAAGACCCTACACTGTTAGTTAGTCAAAGACGCGTTATGAGGTGAGTGTGATGGATATTCATATGACAGACGTAATGCTGCATATCGACGAAACACTGAACAGCAAGCAGCAGCAAGTGCTGGAGGCACAGGTGCGTAACCATCAGGGGGTAATTGGCCTGGGCTACCATGAAACAAAACCGCATTTGATGATTGTTGAGTACGACCAGGATAAAACCACACCGCAACAGTTACTGCATCATCTTCAGGATTACGGCCTGCACGCAGAGATTGTAAGCATGCTGTAGCAACCCTGTCCCACAGGGTTAAAGCCAGAAACAGAAGAAAACGCAAATCAACGCGAAAATAAGGCATTCTGCTTTAACCACAATGCCGGTTATTTTGCCCTGATGGCCTCGGTTTTTAGCATGGCTTTTATCACCGATTTATCGCAGAGTAATCTGCTATAACTAACTGGCTAGTCGAACAGTTTCTGCCACCAGCGTCGACGATTATTGGCGGGTTTGAGTGCAGTTTCAAGATTCACCGGTGGCATTTTCGACATCACCCAGCCAGGCAGGGGCGGATTTTCACTGAAGCCACAACTCACGCCGAGATTGTGCGGATCAAATATCTTGATAAAGTCCGGGTTGTGGTGATTGTCCGCATACACAATGCCGCAATAGTCTTCGTCGTGTTCACGGCGTAGCAGCTGATCAATTTCATCAATAAAAGTCAGCACCTGTTGTTTGCTGCTGGTTATCTGCGGCACATCCTCACCTACCGCATAGATATACCAGCTATCATCCACCTGGGGGCGCAGTGTGCCCCAGAAGTCAGTCAGCTGCTCCCAGCGCATCAGTGATTCAAAGCGACCAGTTTTAAACCGCTCCACATAAGGATCGGAGTATTGCTGAGGCTGTGACATAAAATTAACCCATGTTCATTTTGTTGAGGATGCCTGTTTAACTAACCGCGTTAACTGAAGCCGTTAATTTTCCAGGGCCTGCTGCAGCCAGCGCTGTATTTCATCTATGCCTTTATGCAGAAACGCAACGTCGTTATAGACATTGGCAATCATAATCACCCCCTGCATTTTAGCCAGTAGATTCATCGCAATGTCAGTGGCGCGTTGCGTCTGCCCCATGTCCACCAGCTGCTGTTCAATCCAGTTTTTCATCAGGTCGAACACCGCCGTGAGACGCGCCCGGGAAATATCCGACTGCTGCTGTTTTGCCAGCTCGGCACTCAGGGTACCAATCGGGCAGCCGTAATGCAGAACCTCGTGCTTTTTCTGCAGCGGAAAGTGCAGCAGGCACAACAGGCGTTGCAACGGCTGGTCGCTGGCCTGCTCACAGGCAGTAAGCACCTGCTGGAATTCACCCAGCCGCTGATCCATTACCGCCGCGAGTATGTCTTCCTTGGTTTTGAAGTAATAATAAAAATTACCCCGTGGAATGCCGGTTTCATCGGAAATATCACTGAACGAGGTCTGGTTGTAACCACGGAAGTAAAACAGCTGATCCGCCGCTTCAACAATGCGTCTGCGATTGACTGATCCTTTGGTTCCCATAGTTTTTCCTGTGTGATAATCCTCTACAACCGTGTTACGGTCATCCGGGTTGGCACACCGCGTCTGACAGAATGACAGCGGTTGCAGTTTGCCGGCTGTTATCAGACAATCGTATGATTTATTGCCGCGCATTTCAATATGAAACGGATAAGTGGTTTATTTTTTCTGTATAATCATATACTTACTTACTAACCTATAAGGGCAGGCCCGGTTATGCACGCTCTGCAAATCAACAACCTCAATAAGACCTATGGCAATGGAACCGTGGCGCTCAAGGGCGTCGATCTGACGGTTAACGAAGGTGACTTCTTCGCCCTGCTCGGCCCCAATGGCGCGGGAAAATCCACCACCATCGGCATTATCAGTGGTCTGGTCAACAAGACCTCCGGCCAGGTGACGGTATTTGGCCATGATTACGACACCGAGCAGGCGGCGGCCAAATCCTGCATTGGGCTGGTGCCCCAGGAATTCAATTTCAACCAGTTTGAGCCGGTTGAGGAAATCGTAATTAATCAGGCCGGTTATTACGGCATTCCGCGCAAGCTGGCCCGCGAACGTGCCGAGCGCTATTTAAAGCAGCTTGAGTTGTGGGATAAACGCCACATCAGCGCACGGCAATTATCCGGTGGTATGAAACGCCGCCTGATGATCGCCCGCGCACTGGTGCACCAGCCCAGGTTGCTGATTCTGGATGAGCCCACCGCCGGCGTGGACATCGAGATCCGTCGTTCGATGTGGGCGTTTCTTAAACAGATCAATGCCCAGGGCACGACCATTATTCTAACCACGCATTACCTGGAAGAGGCGGAAAGCCTGTGCAGGAACATCGCGATTATCGATCATGGCTGCACCATCGAGCACACCAGCATGAAGCACCTGCTCGGTCAGCTGAATATTGAAACCTTTATTTTTTATTTTGCCGTGCCCATCAAGGACAGCGCGATTTTTTCACAGGGCGAACTGGCGAACTTTGATATTGAAGTGCTGGATGACAGCAGCATCGAGGTATGCCTTGAAGCCGGCACCCACATACATACGCTGATTAACCTGTTAAGCGAACAGGGCATGCATGTGGTGACCATGCGCAATAAAACCAACCGACTTGAACAGCTGTTTATGCGTCTGGTGGATCAGAATCGCCACAACAAGGAACTGGCAGAAACCCTGCAACAGACATCGCAACACACGTCCCGTGCGAGCAAACCATTATGACCCTGAATGAAAATTACAATGCATTAAAAACCATTATTATTCGCGAGTATCTGCGTTTTATTCGCATCTGGGTACAGACCATTTTACCGCCGGCGATTACCACCACACTGTATTTTGTTATTTTCGGCAATTTAATCGGTTCACAGATCGGCGATATCGATGGCTATAAATACATGGACTATATTGTGCCGGGCTTGATTCTGATGGCGGTAATTACCAATTCCTACGGTAACGTAGTGGCTTCGTTTTACAGTGCAAAGTTTCAGAAGAGCATTGAGGAGCTGCTGGTTTCACCTACACCGAACAGTTTAATTCTACTGGGTTATGTCGCCGGTGGCGTGGCCCGTGGCATGATTGTCGGTATAGTGGTAACCCTGGTAGCGATGTATTTTTCCGACATCGATGTACACAATTATGCCCTCAGCCTGATGGTCTTTTTCCTTACCGCGACACTGTTCTCCATGGCCGGTTTTATTAACGCTGTGTATGCTAACAGTTTTGATGACATCAGCATTATTCCCACCTTTGTACTGACACCACTCACCTACCTGGGCGGGATTTTTTATTCGCTGGAAATGCTGCCTGAGTTCTGGCAGAACCTTTCGCTGGCCAATCCGATACTGTATATGATCAACGCATTCCGTTACGGTGTGATTGGCAGCAGCGATATCAATTTATCTGTCGCCATGCTGATTATTGTCGGCTTTAATGCACTGCTGTTTAGCTATGCCCTGTACCTGCTTAACCGGGGCATTGGCATTCGGCAATAAATAACACAACATAAAGCCGTTTGAACAAACCCACACTGCGTTGTGTCAATACTGCAACGCCTTCACCAATAAACGGGAACCTTAATTCTATGCAAGCATCCGATCTGTTTGTTAAATGCCTTGAACTGGAAGGTATTGAATATATTTTTGGCATCCCCGGTGAAGAAAATGCCGACTTTATGATGTCGCTGGAAAAATCGACGCAAATAAAATTTATTCTCTGTCGTCATGAGCAGGGCGCGGCCTTTATGGCGGCAGTGTATGGCCGACTCACCGGCAACCCGGCCGCCTGTTTGAGCACGCTGGGCCCCGGCGCCACCAATCTGATTACCGGGGTGGCGGATGCCAATATGGACCGTGCACCGATGCTGGTACTCACCGCGCAGGGCTCGTCACAACGGCTGCACAAGGAGTCACACCAGATTATGGATGTGGTGGCGATGTATGCGCCGGTCACCAAATGGGCCACCACTATTTTACATCAGGACAATATTCCGGAAATTGTGCGCAAGGCGGTGCGCGTGGCGCGTTCGGAAAAACCCGGTGCGGTGCTGATCGAACTGCCGGAAGACATTGCCAAACGCCAGACCACCACCCAACCGATGCCGCCAAAACGTTTTCGCCGTCCGGGACCCGATAGCAAAGCCATCGACCAGGCCTTTGAGCTGATCAAACAGGCCCGGCAACCGATTATTCTTGCTGGCAATGGCGCGATTCGCCGCCGCGCCAGCAAACAGCTGCGCCTGTTGTGTGAAACCACCGGCATTGGCGTGGTCAGCACCTTTATGGGCAAGGGCAGCGTGGATATGGACGCCGATTACTGCCTTTACACCATCGGCCTGCAGGCAAGGGACCTGGTGACCTGCGCGGTGGACGCCGCTGACCTGATTATTACCCTGGGCTATGATATGGTGGAATACCATCCACGGCTGTGGAACAGCGAGGGGGATAAAAGCATTATTCACGCGGATTTTCAGCCAGCGGAAATCGACTCACATTATCAGCCGGATGTGGAGCTGATCGGCGACCTGGCACACACCATCACCCTGATCATGGAACGCATCACCCAGCACACTGCTGAACAGGGTGCACTGAATTTCGATTTAGCCCAGCAACGTGCCACCCGCGAGCGGATGACTCAGGAACTGGCGGCGCACCGTGATGACGATGCTGATGATCTGCTAAAACCACAGAAAATCCTCTGGGATGTGCGTGCGGTGATGGGCGCAGACGATATTCTGCTGTCTGATGTGGGGGCGCACAAGATGTGGATTGCGCGCCATTACCAGTGTCATCAGCCCAATACCTGTCTGATACCCAATGGATTTGCCGCCATGGGTTTTGCCCTGCCCGGCGCAATTGCTGCCTCGATGATTTATCCGCAGCGGCGTATTCTGGCGATTTGCGGCGATGCCGGATTCTTGATGAATGTGCAGGAGATGGAAACCGCAAAGCGACTCAAGGTAAACTGCACAGTCATGGTGTGGGAAGACAAGGAATACGGGCTGATTGCCTGGAAACAGGACAATGAATTCGGCCACCATACCGAGCTGGCTTTTGATAATCCACACTGGATGCAACTGGCACAAGCTTTCGGCTGGCATGGACACACTATCCGTCGTTCTGCGGACATTAAACCGATGCTCGAACGCGCGCTCAGTGAACCCGGCCCAAGCCTGGTGGTGGTGCCGATTGATTATCGTGAAAACAGCAAGCTCACGGCACGACTGGGTGATATTGTCTGCTCGATTTAGTGCAGCATCCGACGACAAAGCCCGTTAAATGGCAGCTGCAGACTGAAGCTGCAACCAGCAATAAAAAAACATCCGCAACCCAGCGCAAAAGGTGAACCAATGACAAGCCATTATTCGCATCTGCTCGCACACCAGACCATTCCCAGCGGCAAACTTGAGGTAAAGGCGCCCTATGACGACAGCCTGATTGCCACCGTGGACACCGTCGACAGCCTGGCGATCGAACATGCCCTGGGCATTGCCAGCGAGCTGTTTAATGACCGCAGCCGCTGGTTATCGGCGGCGGAACGCATCGAGATTCTCAAGCGGCTGGCGCAGCTGATGCAGCAAGACGCCGAGCGCCTGACACAGCTCGCCGCCCGCGAAGGCGGCAAGCCACTGAAGGACAGCCAGGTGGAAATGGATCGCGCGATAGACGGTGTACACAGCTGTGTCGAATGCCTGCGCAATAATCACGGCGAAGAGATTCCCATGGGCATTAATGCCGCCTCGATGAACCGCCTTGCGATGACACAGCACGAGCCCATCGGCGTGGTAGTCGCGGTGAGCGCCTTCAACCACCCGCTTAACCTGATTGTGCACCAGGTCGGCCCGGCGATTGCTGCTGGCTGCCCGGTGATTATCAAACCCGCCAATGACACGCCCCTGTCCTGCTATGAGCTGGTGAAACTGCTGCATCAGGCCGGGCTGCCTGCCGAATGGGCGCAGGTGGTGACACCGGAAAGCCATGCTGTGGCCGAACAGCTGGTGACAGATGCCCGCGTCGGTTTCTTCAGCTTTATCGGCAGCGCCAATGTGGGCTGGATGCTGCGCTCAAAACTGGCCCCTGGTGCTCGTTGCGCGCTGGAGCACGGTGGCGTTGCGCCGGTGATTATTGAAGCTGATGCCGATCTGGATTCGATGCTGCCACTGCTCGCCAGGGGTGGCTTTTACCATGCAGGCCAGGTGTGTGTGTCGGTGCAGCGGGTGTATGCGCAGAGAGACATCGCGCGCCAGCTGGCGGAAAAACTGGGCGAGCTGGGACAGGCGATGAGCGTGGGTGACCCCACCTCCGCCGACACAGACGTGGGTCCGCTGATCCGTCACGCCGAAACCGACCGGGTGGCCGAGTGGGTTGATGCAGCGGTTGCCGCCGGTGCCGAAAAAATCGCTGGCGAGGGCAAGCTCTCCGACAGCTGTTATTCCCCCACGGTGCTGCTCAACCCGCCCCATGATGCGGATGTGAGCTGCAGGGAAATATTCGGTCCGGTGATCTGTGTGTATGAGTATGACCAGATCGATGAGGCTATCCAGCACGCCAATGCACTGGATGTGGCCTTCCAGGCGAGTATCTGTACGCGCAATCTGGACAGCGCCCTGTATGCCTACCGGCGCCTCAATGCCTCGGCGGTGATGATTAATGACCACACCGCATTTCGTGTCGACTGGATGCCCTTTGCCGGACTACGTCACTCGGGCATGGGCGTGGGCGGCATTCCCTACACCTTTGAAGACATGCAGATTAAAAAACTGATGGTGATAAAATCGGACAGCCTGTAGTTATCAAATTTACGCCACAAAACATCGATCAATTCAGCGTTTGCTCAAAAAACTCAGCATCGCCGCGCCATTGACTTTATAATGGCGTGTACATGACTTCCTATTGCAAAACAAACGACGCGCTATGAAACAGATTCTGATTCCTATCTCTCCCGGCGAACTGCTGGACAAAATCACCATCCTTGAAATCAAATCAGCCCGCATTACTTCAAGCGAAAAACTCGCCAATGTAAACCGCGAACTGGGCATGCTGAATCAGGTATGGGATGATGCCGTGGACGAAGACGAGGCGCTGCAACAGATGCGCGCCGAACTCAAAAGCATCAATGAAGCGCTGTGGGATATAGAAGATGATATTCGTGATGAAGAGCGTGAAAAACGTTTCACTGAGCGTTTTATTGAACTGGCACGCAGCGTGTACGTCACCAACGACCAACGCGCCGATGTAAAAAAACGCATCAATCTGCACCTTAAGTCCGATATTGTTGAAGAAAAGTCTTACCAGGATTACAGCTGATTCATGAATATACTGGTATGTACCTCGGCTGATAGCTCACTCAATAGCCTTCGCCCTGAACTGGAAATATACATATCCCTGGCAAAAGCCGGGCATAATATTACACTTATTACTCACCACAACGAGCAATACAGCGAGCGTTTCAAACAACATGGCATAAACCTGATCGAGAAGCCTGTCACCCGGAAAACCAGTATAAGGTCTGTGAAACTGATCCGTGACACGATAAAAAACAGTCAAATTGATATCGTTTACGCGACCAATTCCAAAGCCATACCCAATGCCGCACTTGCCTGTATTGGCCTGCCTGTAAAACTCGTCATTTACAGAGGCACTGCAAGCGGCCTGTACTGGCACGACCCGAGCAATTATCTTAGCGTATTTAATCCAAGAGTAGATGGCGTCATCTGTGTCTCCAAATATGTCTTTGACTACATATCAACTAAAAAAAGCCTGAAAGCAAAAAACATTATCACCATCTACAAAGGGCATGACCTAAGCTGGTACAACAAAAAACCCGCCAGCTTAGTAGAGTTTGGCATTAAGAAAACCGACTTCACAGCTATTTGCGTTATAAACTCAAGGCCCCACAAAGGCATAGATATCGCACTTAAAGCGGCGAACGAGCTGGCTGATTTAGAAAATTTTCATCTGATTATGGTTGGCAAAGGCACAGAACGAGAGCCCTATAAAAGCCTTCTTGAAGATAATAAAACGAAAGCAAGAATTCATATCGCAGGTTATAGACACGATGCACCAGAGCTGATAGCCGCAAGCGATATACTCATACAACCATCCACCGCTGGAGAGGGTCTTCCACGTGTGATTCTAGAATCACTTGCCTATGGCACGCCTGTTATAGCCTCGGCGAACAAAGGTAGCATGGAAATCATCAAAGATAATTATAATGGCTATGTCGTACCCATAAAGGACTTCAATGCGATAGCTGAAAAAATTCGAAAATTAATTAGCGACCCTGAACTTCTAGAACACCTCTCGTCTAACAGTAAAGAAATACTTGAAGGCAAGATGTCTCACAAAAATACCGTTAAACAATATATAGAATATTTCGAATCGTTAATTAATTAATAACTGGAAGAATCATTTACGCATAACCAGCTTCAATTTATCAACAACATCATCGACACTAATCAAATCCATTGCACCAGGCTTTTCTATCTTAGTACCCCAGGGCAAGCTGTCTGCCGATTTATGCAGCAACATATCTGCCGCTTCATCGAATTTATCAACACAATACTCCAGCGATCCATATGGCCCGCTGCGTCGACTCCAGGTACATGCATATAAACCAATCACCGGCACACCTAATGCGTTGGCTATATGAGCGGGGCCTGAGTCCGGCGACACGACAACCCTGGCTTTGCTTAATAAACCGCATAACTGCTGCAATGTATCCTTAGCCACCAGATTGGTAGCGACACCGGTCATATGATGAGTAATCTGGGCGGCCATATCCTTCTCCGCTTTACTCATGCCTCCACTTAACACAACCTGCATGCCAAATTCATTTATTGCATAATCAGCTAGCTGGGCGTACCTTTCTGCTCGCCAATTTCGCATCTGGTGACTTGAACAGGCTGAAATTACCAGCAGCGGCCTGTCTCCCTTCACATAATGATTAACAAATGATAAAGCGTCTTCTGTCAGGGGGATTCCCCAGTCTGGCTCCTGAGCATCAATACCCAGTGATCGTGCAAAAGACAAAAAGCCCTGAACCTGATGCTGCTGCTTAACACCTGGAACAGTATGATTGACAAATAATTGATGAAAGTCCCTTGATCTGGCTTTATCCCATCCAAGTTTTATATCGGCTTTAATCCCAATACTTGCAATATTTGCCCTTGCTGCCGTTTGCATATGCAATAAAACATCAAACTGGTCAGCTTTTAATGTTTTCCATAGGTCAAGGTATGAGCGGATTCCCCTGGATTTATCAAAGACAATAAAACGAACGCCCTCAATCACCTGCAGTAGCTTATACTCCAGTTTCCCACATACCCAGGTTATCTCCACATCAGGCCAGCTGGACTGAATAGCTCGCACAACGGGTATTGCATGCGTGACATCGCCAATGGCGGACAATCTTAAAATACATATCTTATCCGGCGGAGTTTGTAGTGGTAAATTATTTGACATTTCAATACCCATGATCGTGCAAACTACGCATCTGCGCTAAAATATTTTTTCTTATTTTTCATGAAGTTACAAAACACAAAACCACGCACCTGCATTAACAACACCTCGCGCAGCTTACTTTTTACTGCTAGAATGCAGTGGATTAATATTTTTTAGCTCTGGAATTTAAAGTGCCATCAAACTTAAACTCTCCATTACTTAAACGCTATAATTTCCAATACATTTTCGTTGCTATATCACTCATCATATATCCCGCAACAGTATTAACCGTTAAAAACGTGAACGGCCTGATTTCCGGTCTGTTCGTTATAGGCGGAATTATACTGATAGCGTACAGACATAACAAAGAAATCCAGCCCAACAGAGATGAAATGCTGTTTTATTTTTCACTTGTTGTGTTTTTTTTAGCGGCCACTGCCTGCACGATACTAGGCGGCCCCCAGTATGGTGCCACGGGCAAGTTCCTCCACTTATTGCTTGCCATACCTCTGTATCTTTATCTCCGATACACTGGCATATCACTGGCCTGTCTATGGTATGGACTCACTATAGGAACATTCGTAGCCACTTCATATGCGATATATGAAGTCTGGATTGCTGGCCAGCACAGAGCTCAGGGTATTACGCATCCTATTCTGTATGGCGACCTGAGCCTGGCAATGGGTGTCATGTCGGTTGCTGGCTTTGGCTGGTTCAGAGAACGCGGCAAACTGCAAACAATCCTTCCAATAGCCGCTTTTTTCTGCAGCCTGCTTGTAATCGCACTTTCAGCGACACGCGGCAGCTGGATTGCGCTGCCTTTACTTTTGCTGATTCTCGCATGGTACATGAACAAGCACTTTACCCTGAGGCAAAAGCTGATTGCTGCAGCTGCTATTATTGCTGCAGTCACACTTCTTTATGCCATTCCGCAAACCAGAGTCAGTTACAATGTTGACAGAACCATCACCAACCTGAGCAAATATGCCGCTAGCGAAATAACCTCAAGCGCACGAACTACCTCTGTTGGCACACGCCTGGAAATGTGGCAGGCAGCCTGGACGATGTTTAAAGAAAACCCCGTAACAGGCATAGGCTGGGGCAACTATACTGAACAGGCAAACCGACAGGTAGAGCAGGGCCTGCGAAACCGCTCAGCCGCATACTTCCCACACCCGCATAATCAATATCTGTCTGCACTTGCAAATGGCGGGCTTATCGGCTTTTCTGCGTTACTAATATTACTGACCGTTCCTTCTCTGATATTTATACGGCAAATAAAGCACTCAAAATCCAGGGAAATACCCCGGCTAGCGCTCGCCGGCCTGATACTGATTGTATCCTATATGATTTTTGCTATCTCTGAAGCGATTCTGGAGCGTTCACGACCAGTTAATTTCCTGGCCTTCTATTTAGCAGTATTCATGGCAGCAATTTATGCACAACAAAAGCAACCATCACAGCAGAAAGCACATGTACGAAAGCACAGTCTTTCAGTCACCATTATCACCAAAGACGAGGAAGATAGAATCGAGGCGTGCCTGAAGTCAGTTGCAGCCTGGGCTGATGAAATCATTCTGTTAGATAGTGGTTCAAGCGATAAAACTGTTTCTATTGCCAGACAATATACTGATCTTGTATATGAAACTGACTGGCCGGGCTATGGAAAACAGAAACAAAGAGCACTTGAAAAAGCAACCTGTGAGTGGGTTCTGTCGATAGATGCGGATGAGAGAGTCACAGAAGAACTACGAAACGATATAGATGAAGTCCTCAGCAGCGATTCACCTGCATTTATTGGGTACAAAACGCCCTGGGCGGTTATGCTATTCAATCATAGAATGGATTTTGGTCGCAGCGCACGAGCACCGTTACGACTATTTAAAAGAGCTGAAGCCCACTTCACCGATTCGGACATCCATGAGCAAATCATCCTGTCGAACCCCAAAAGCACGGGAAAACTGAATGGAAGGCTACTGCATTATACCCACCGTGATTTCGGCCACGGCCTCATCAAAAGTGCCAGCTATGCCTGGCTAAGCAGCCAGAAGTACTACGCTGAAAACCGTTGGGGCGGCGGCCTTATTGGTGCCACGCTACGTAGCGTGTGGTGCTTTATACATATCTATATATTCAGACTGGGCATGCTCGATGGGGCTGCAGGATTTTTATCTGCAGTCAACTATTCACAAAACTCGTTTAATAAATACGCAGGCTTATGGAGCTTAAGGCACAGCAAAAACAGGCCTGAATAAAAAATGCGTATTACAATTTGAAATAATGCATCTTTTTGCGCATCTGGATTTTACGCCATAGGTTAAGCGGCTTTTTTTTCAGCCCGGAATAGCCTTTTGTAACAAAATCATCGACAGCCTGTAGCACTCTCTCAGATGACTGGCCATCATCATACGCATGTAATTTGGAAACGTAGGCTTTAGACGCCTCAAGCAATTCATCAGGGTTCGATAGCGCACGAGCGATTGCAGACTCAACTTCCTGGGCATCTTCCACATTTAGCAGATGCCGCCCAGGGACTTTGTTTTTGTAAGTCACCAACGGCTTGTTCAACAGCATAAACTCTAGGGCTATTGATGATGTATCACACAGCATGACGTCTGCGGCCTCTAAAAGTGGCAATACATCATAACTACTATCTACATATGTAAAATCTTCACTCTGCAATGACTTGTATTGATCAACAATGTGTTCTGGCATCTTGGGGTGCAGGGTTACTAACCAGTGCCACCTGGACGATCTAGAGATCTTTTTTATCGTCTCAAACAGATATGGCGCAGAAGTTAACGATGGACTGAATGTCGATGCATAAAAAACGATTGGTTTGTTAATATTCTGTTTGTTTCTCAGATCATCAAAAGGACTCGGCTCCCTCAATTCAGGCCTGAACAATGGATCAAGCTTGGGCCAGCCTGTTTCTGCCACTCTGAACGTCCTGTATTGATCCGCCAGGCTCTGGAATTTTGATGTGATAGCAGGCGCATGAGTACAGTAAAGATCAAACAGCCCTCTTATCCTGTAATGGCCCTTTTTCCCCGTCTCATCATTTGCCAGTCCATGAAATACCTCTACCTTTATACCTGGAAAAAAGTCGGGCACCCAGTTTCCGGGAACAAAGACAGCGACAGGATTATACTCCTTCACTTCGGCAACCGTATGAAGCTGTTTCTCATCAGCTCTAAGATGTTTATCATCTGCCCCCTGAATAAACCAGGCAACCTCATCGCCTCTTGCTCTGATTGCTCTCTGCAATGGCCTCAGTATAGAGTATGAGTAAAGATGGTTAACAAAAAAAAGATAATGGCGCATAGTTAAATTTTCTACTCAATGAACAGAAATTAATCCCTTATAAATTATCGTTGCGCACACCCAATGAACGCACACTAAAACATGGACTGGTATTCTTTTGAAAATAATCATATATATCATCTATTCGATCAGAATCTTTATATGAACCCTTGACTAACTTATATGACACGATTTCCAACTTGTTACCCATAATTAATCGCAGGTTCTCAAGTGCTGATGTCACAAATGATATCACTGACTTAGGCAGTGGGCCATATACAGTTAATTGATACTCTATAGGGTAATCAAAAGAAACTACTTCAATGTTCTCAATTATATTTATTAAATCCAACTTTTGTTTATTTTCTCTCCTATGAGAAACATAAATAATTTTTGTACCCTCATAATCCTTGCATACCATTTTAAGCTGTCTTATATAGTCGGACTCACTCATCAAACCAACTTCTGAAAGTGGACTCCCAAGAAATAGGACATAATCTGTGCTTTTAAGAGCATCAATCTTGCTACGCAAATAATGATACTCATTAAGAACCAGATCATCCCTATCAGCAACATCAAGATTATAAGCTGAAAAAAAACAAACACTATCTGACTGCCTGTCATCAAGCCCTTGAAAAAAGCGTTTTAACCATATTTTTATCTTTTTCTTTAATTTAATATTTGGTACATCTTTATGCCGCTGTTTTCTTATACCTGCCATATAAATAGCACCCACCCCATCATCAAGTAATACAGTTTTTTTGGGTGTCGATTTGTTTATAAACCCCCTAATTACCGCATTATGACTATCACCAACAAACAAGTAGTTTACATCTTTATATATCTTAGCTAACTTGATTAGCTTTATTAATGCAAAGAATGATGATTTCTGAATTTCAGAAAAAGGCATATTAGCAGAATGTATTTTGTTATACTTGCTTATATTATCTCGTCTAATAAACACAGACACCTTATCAAGCACGATCACATCACACCATTGCTGCTGCTCATTAATTAGCTTTATCATCTGAGGATAGTTTTTTCTATCAGACATAACAACCAAAACACATTCTTCTTTTTTTAAAGAAAAATGATGCCTTGCCTCAACCGCATTCAGCAACTGCAATGGGGATTTAACAAGAAATAGACTTTTCATTTTTTCAGTATGCATATTATTGGGAAACATAAACCTACCTATCAAGCCGATTGAAGCAGACCCTCATCTTTCAGCTTGATCACATGTTTAAAAAGATCCCACATAGGAATATTTATTATTTCAGCTATTTCCAATATGCTTTTCGTCCCATCTGCATAACTCAACAAATTCATCATATTTCTAACATCCAACCCACTTCCCTTTGTACTTATTGTTGGGTACAGCCCTCTCTTACCCAACTGCGGCTCACATAAAACACTCGTTTTTAGATATTCATTACTTTCAATACACTCAATAGTCTTTTTTAACGCATTATAACCGCCGTACAGCCCTGTCGGTGTAACAAGATTTAAATCATCTAGTGATGTATGGTACTCAGGATAACAACCATATTTTGATCTCATAATTGTACACACGGGCAAATCTATACCTGGACTGCAATATTGTCTTTCATCGCTCCCCCTATCCAGGTAACTATAAGTTATATATCCAGGATAGATATGCTTCAAAACATGCATTGATACTTTATCTGAAAGCGAGTCACCTTGTCTCGACGGCAAGTACGAATATGTTCTCTCATCACCGATACAAGTAACATTAAATCCTGCGATTATATTTTTTTTCATAACCTTATAGTTAAAGCTAAGATACGTAATCGAACCAATGGTCTCAGGAATAATTATAATTCGATATGTGTACTTTCTATTTTTAATACTATTTAGCCATTTTACAAGAAAGGTCGTCACCACTGGACCAGATAGCTCATTATTAGCCATTGAGGGATGACATAAATAAGTTGATATAAATATTTCTTTTTTACTTTTGCCTGGTAAAATTATTTCACCATATGTCAAGCTTCCTTTTGTCAAAGCGCTATCTATAACGACTCTGTAATCTCCTTCTTTCAATTTTTTCCTTTCGGCATGAGCAATACAGAACCCCCATCTTTCTTTATAGTATGATGTAACATATGGAATAGCATCGGGCTGTTCGGGTAACGAATACAAGTGTTCATTTAGAACATCCAAGGATACAGTTTTATCTATAGCAACTGAATAACCGACGACATGTAAATTTGATTTCTTGAAATCAACTATCTTTTCGCCATCTGGACCAATAATATATGCATCCTTAATATTCCATTCAGGTGGAACCTCCCAGTCAAAACATTTCGTCCCAGAAGGAATTTCTTTAATACTAATCTCTGGCACATGTTTTTTTAAAATGCCTAAAGACTCTCTAAAGCCTTCACCTGTAATACTTCTACAAATAGGAAACAACTCCTGACAGAGCTCGTGCATTTTCTTACCAAGATCAGTCAATTTACTTCTCCTTTTATTGCATATAACAGGCCTTTTGCTCTTCCTGACTGAATTATTTCTGTAACAAAGTCATACAACTTCCTTGCCTCCACGACTCTTAAACCATTTCCCTGATTACAACGATCCCCTGTATACAGACCTTTCTCCCATAAAAGCTCCCCAACAGGATTAACGTCTGTAACGACACCTTTTTCAATATCTCTTACGTAAATACTATATGTCCGATTAGTTGAAACGCCCCCTGCATCTGTATATAGACCAGAGAATTCCTTATAATAACGATATGCGACCTGATTCATTTCTTCGATGTAATGATAAAATGTCATGCTATTTTGCTCTGGCAAGTTCAATACAGCAATCTTACCATTTAGATCGTGAATTTTTGCAAACGGTGAATCATTACCATAACCACTATAATTATTTATACTCTTGAACTCATCGGCATTATATCCAAGTACAGCAAATGAATATATTGGATGTCCTGTTCTGACGGCACCTGGATATTTTCTCGCCACTTCAGTCAATAACCCCATATGAGATGGAGTTTCGAAATAATCAAACGGCTCACCAGTAGTAAACTCAAAATTAAACAATGGCAGCACGAGTGTACCCCTTGGACCAACAGCCTTTAAAAACGATTCTAATATCATTTCGGCTGTTATAGTCTTTTTCTGCTTTAAATACTGCTTTAGTGTACGCTTCAAACTACTATGCAATAAAACTGTATCGCCATCCTTAATACCAGACTCCCGCCACGCTCTTGACATCTCATCTATCAATATACTCACAACTTTTCCTGAAATTAACTTAGTGAAATAACTGACTAAATATTTGATACATCTACTATTCAATCATCTCCCAACACAAAGCGTCTCCTCGCTTAATATCTCGACTTGTTTTTTTCCCTATAAGAGACTCAAAATATTTTGGCGCAAGACCATAACCTGGGCGGATACGCCTTATATTATCAGCCGTAATTATTTCACCTTTTTTCATGTCTCTGACCACATAAATAGATCGCCTATATTTCAGGCTCTCCTGCTCAGCCGCCTTCAGCCGATATCCCGCATGGCCTGTCGCCAGCCAGGCCGTTCTGGTATCTTCACACAACCGCTGTAATTCATCTGGCTCCAGCGAAAACTCACTATCAGGACCCTTATCCTGTCTGCTGAGGGTCACATGCTTCTCGATAACACAGGCACCAAGCGCAACACTTGCCACTGACACAGTAGTACCCAGCGTGTGATCTGAAAGGCCCGGTATCACCTGGAACCTTTCTCCCAGATCAGCGATTGTACGTAGATTCGACTCCCCAACTGGAGCTGGATAACTGCTAATACAGTGCAGTAAAACCAGCTGCTCACAACCATTTTCACGGGCTGTCTGTACTGCTTCTCCAATTTCCTCCAGGTTCGCCATACCTGTTGAAATAATCATCGGTTTTCTGGTCTGCGCAACATATTTTATCAATGGCAAGTCAACCGCCTCGAAAGAAGCAATTTTATAAGCAGGCGCGTTAAGATCCTCAAGCAAATCCACGGCTGTTTCATCAAATGGTGTACTGAACAAAGTTATACCTGTTTTACTGGCATGATCGAACAGGGGCTTATGCCATTCGAAAGGCGTTTCCGCCCATTTGTACAGCTGATAAAGGGAGTACCCATCCCACAGCCCACCTTTTATCTGGAAGTCCTCATTATCACAGTCAATAGTGATGGTATCCGCAGTGTATGTTTGCATTTTTATAGCATCTGCACCCATTGCTTTGGCCATATCTATGGTCTGCAGGGCACGCTCGATTTTGCCATTATGGTTAGCAGACATTTCCGCGATGATATAGGGAGGATTTGCGGGACCAATTTTTCTCCCTGCAATCACCACATCATTTGTATTACTCATTTTAAAACCCTTTTATATATTGCATGGCATTCAATGCATAGCCGCTGGATTCAAAGAGCTTCTGCGACACCGTATTTTCTGCCATAACCTCCGCAATTACAGATTTAACATCCGGCCTGTTAGCAACAATATATTTCTCACCTGCTGCGAGCAGCGCTTTTCCATAGCCTCTTCCCATTTCATCAGGCGCAAGAAAAACAGATACCTCAGCTTTATTGTTATCAATATCGTAACGAAGAACGGCGACATCCCGCTTATCTACTGAGCCTATTAGCAGCAACCTGTCCTGATCATCGAGAACCTCTCGAAACCAGCGTTGATGCTGTTGAAAATCTATTTCCTCATTATTTCGTGAACACTTTCGAATATTGATATGGTTACGCCAGTTATATACTTTTTGCATATCATCGATAGTCGCCTTACGCAATATGACATCAACACTCACTAGCCTCGAAGCAACACGACTCGCCCCCTGGCAATCAACTGCTTCAAGACACCGAGCAGCAATATGTCTTCGCAGCAGGGCATTCTCCATCAGCGCCTGAAGATGCAAAGCAATATCTTCTATTGAAGGACAACCAAAGTCGGGCACATATACCAGCCCCATACCTGCCGCGTCTTGAAGCAGTTTTTTCTGGTTATCGGCAATTGGCCATGCCAGTGCTGGAAGCCCCAGACCACATCGCTCCCAGGTCGCCGTGCCGCCCGCTCCAATACACAAATCCGCCTTGGCCATCATCTCGGCCATATTAGCTGCCTGCACATGTAGCTGCACATCGGGTAACGACAGACACAATGCTTCCAGCTTATCCTTATGAGGATTTGCCGAGCCAATTACAACATTAACACTAACACCCGGGATCTTTAGATCGGCTATAGCGGCAACCACCTTTTGCGTCATATTAGGAGCATCAATTCCCCCAAAGAACACCAGTATATTACGTACAGGGCCGTCATCTGCTTTCAAGTTTTCACGCTGCTTTATAAACTCTTCACGTAACAGCACATATCCCAGGCCCAAAAGCTGCTGGCATTCCACCGGCACTTTATTGCTGTATCGTGATTCCATATCTGTGTACAGGTTCTGATCCAGTAAAACGTCACAGCTATGTACACGATCTGCCAGGTCGTCTATTACCATGATCTGACTAACGACAGACTTCTGGTATTCTTCCCAGGCGGCATCAATACCGTAGTGATCCACAATCAGCCAGTTCCAGTGACCTGCTTTTGTAAGTACCTGATGGGTTTGTTCTGCATCCTGTTGCCAGGGAACACACAACCAATGACTCGCCTGCACCGCTGAATTCTGCTGCATTGATGGAGACGGCAGCACAGAGACGGAGAAGCCATAGCGACGAATCAGGCCAATTCCGTTACCAGGCAACTGTCTACATATGAATACAACTTCAGCGCCTTTCTGTCGCAGTTTTTCTGCCAGAGTTAAACAGCGCATTACATGCCCGCTGCCTATATCTACCGATGCGTCGGTACGAAAAGCAACTCTCATCATCCCTGCTTACCCGCTGACTGCCAGGCCTCATACATTAGTTCAGCCCTGTGCCAGTCTTCCAGCGTATCGATATCCTGGACCAGATAACGTGGCAGTAACACAGGAACGGACACGGAAGAAAAAATCACCTCATCATTACGAAAGGATTCCGCCTTCCCCCAGTAAAACTGGCCGGCATCATGGAACGCTTCTTCGAGGTCCTGGGAACGCTTGAAAATATTCTCCGGCCAGATAGCTTCAACTTTACCCCTGGTATTAATACGTATAGCGCGCTGGATCGGAAATGCGAAACTGGTCACCGAGAATGCATAGGAACTATCAGTAGCAACCAGCTTTTCATAACCTTCTCTAAGGTACTCGGACTTTACAAAGGGGGCCGTGGCGTAAAGGCAACACACATACGAAACGGGTATTTCATTTTCCAGGCACCAGTTTACACAGTGCTTTACTACATCGCTTGTTGTAGCATAATCATCCGACAACTCAGCAGGCCTCACAAACGGCACCTCAGCGCCCAGAGATACAGCGATATCTGCTATATCCTGATCGTCAGTTGATACGATCACCCGGTCGAACAAATTGCTTGTCAGTGCTGCTTCGATTGAATAGGCGATTATCGGTCGGCCAGCAAACGGACGAATATTTTTAGCCGGAATGCGTTTACTACCACCACGTGCGGGAATCACACACAGCTTCATTGCAGTGCCTTTTTCAATGTATCGACAACAATTTCCTGCTGCTCCTGACTGAGTGTCGCATACATGGGCAGGGAAATAGCACGTTGATAATAGGACAATGCATTGGCAAAGTCGCTGACTGCAATCCCCATATTTTGATAATAAGGCTGGTTCGGTACCGGAATATAATGCACATTAACACCGATGTTTGCAGCTCTCAGGCTGTCAAACACCTGTTTTCTGCCAACACCACTTTCATCGCTTATTTGAATAGGGTAGAGATGCAATGCAGAATGAGAGTCCGCATACTGCCAGGGCAGAATAACAGGCAGATCGGCCAGTAACTGGTCATAAATTTTTCTGAGTTTATGGCGCTGGCTAACATAATCATCAAGGCGCTGCATCTGACTAAACCCCAGCGCCGCCTGAATATCGGTCAGGCGATAATTAAACCCCAGATCGACCTGCTGGTAATACCAGTCACCTTCGGCTGCATGGGTCATATGTCGCTCATCTCGGGTGATACCATGACTGCGCAAAGCCCGCATTTTTTCTGCCAGCTCGACGTTATTAGTCATCGCCATGCCACCTTCAGCGGTGGTAATGATTTTTACCGGATGAAAACTGAACACGGTAATATCCGCATAGCTGCAATTTCCCACTGGCTTATCCAGGTAGCGACCGCCGATGGCGTGGGAAGCGTCTTCGATGATACTGAAACCGTACTTATCAGCCAGTTGTCGGATTGCTTTCATGTCGCAGGACTGACCGGCGAAATGAACTGGAATGAGTATTTTTGGCAGGCGTCCCTGCTTTTCCGCAATCTGCAGTTTTTCAGTTAAATGCTCAACACTGAGATTGTAGCTACGTGGATCAATATCGACAAAATCCACCTGGGCACCACAGTAAAGGCCACAATTTGCTGATGCCACGAAAGTGTTCGGCGATGTCCACAGCCAGTCACCCTGCCCTAGCCCCAGGGCCAGACAGGCGACGTGCAGTGCGGAGGTGGCGCTATTGACAGCAACCGCATAATTCACACTGCAGTAATCAGCGACCATATGCTCAAAACGCGGGATCGCCGGCCCCTGGGTGATGAAGTCAGACGTCAGCACATCGACAACACTGTCTATATCCTGCTGGGTTATCTGCTGACGTCCATAGGGAATAAAATTATCGCTGCTCATGACCAGGGATTAGTTTTCGATCTCAGAAATTCGATTAAATTCCTGGATCTCCTCGATCGATAGAAAATGTGGATTGTCCCCCGAATTGTAGGCAAAGCCCTGCTCTACCGGTACACCGACCTCTCCAAGCAGGTTCCTGGTATAGTCCATATTCACATGATGAAATACGATTGTTGGCCGGATAACAAAGTGGTCATCGAATGCCAGAGTCAGGTGCGAATCATCAGCGGGGCACATGATTTCATGAAGTTTTTCACCGGGCCGAATACCAATTATTTTCTGCGGCAAATCCGGTGCCATTGCTTTCGCCAGATCCGTTACACGAACTGATGGAATTTTAGGCACAAAGATTTCACCCCCCTGCATACGCTGGAAATTTTTCAGCACGAAATCAACGCCCTGCTGCAGGGTAATCCAGAAACGGGTCATGTCTTCATGGGTAACAGGTAAATGATCAACCCCATCCTTTATCAGCTTCTGAAAGAAAGGAACAACTGAGCCACGCGAACCAACAACATTACCATAGCGAACAACGCTAAAAGTGGTACCACTTCCTCCCGCCATATTATTTGCCGCAACAAACAGTTTATCGGAAGCCAGCTTGGAGGCGCCATACAGATTTATAGGATTAGCCGCCTTGTCTGTTGACAGAGCAATAACTTTTTCAACCTTATTATCAATAGCAGCGCGAATAACATTCTCGGCACCGTGAACATTAGTTTTAAGACATTCGGTTGGATTATATTCCGCGGCTGGCACCTGCTTTAGCGCCGCGGCATGTATCACATAATCAACACTATTCATAGCCTGCTGAACCCTGTCGAGATCACGCACATCGCCAATAAAATAACGCATACAGGGGTCATTAAATACTTGCTGCATTTCAAACTGTTTTAATTCATCCCTGGAAAAAACGATTAAACGCCTGGGCTTATATTGCTTAAGCAATGTCTTGATGTACTGCTTACCAAACGAACCAGTACCACCGGTTATTAATATAGACTTATTATTAAACATTACTCACCTTTTAAACCCATCACGTATAAGAGAAAACAAATATATTTGCATAAAAGAAGAAAAAATCCGCCGTATATCAATCTGAATTATTAAAGATATAAATCAATAAATAATATTCACTAAAACTCTGTTGATAATCACATTCAACCCCTGCCCAGCATGGCAATCGAAAAACACCGTCACACCAGCTGAACAGGCGACTGCTAACTTCTTCATAAACAGCTATCTTTTTAGCCAGACTATATCGCACGCCTTGTTCGTTAATAACACAGCCTTTTCCTGCAAAACCAGACCACCATCTCGAACAAAATAAGGATCGAACCCCTTTTCGATCAATAAATCAAGGAACCGTTCTGGTTCAACACCACCCTTCTCCATATAACGAGGAACGAACTCGCTAATAACAGTAGAAATATGATCCAGCACATTATTAGCGCCGCATAAGGCAAAATATTCATAACCCTCAATATCGATCTTAAGAAATTTTACTCTGGTCACATCAATACCAGCCGAGTCAATATAGCCATCAAGGGTAATAGTTTCTACTTCTACGTAGCTGTCTTCATTAATATCCAGGAGGGAGTGGCGCCCAAGATTGTTATTGGAGTATTGATACAATTTTCTAATTTCATTTTTGTCTGATAGCGCAAAGTTGACCGGGACAACCTTGCTGGCATTATTCAGCTTGATATTACTGCATAACAAACCATAGTTTAGTGGATCAGGCTCAAATGCATATATCAGCGAGTTATCTGGCATCAACTTATCAAGCAACAAAGAATACCAGCCTATATTAGCCCCCACGTCCAGAGCTACATCCCCTCTCTGAAAGCTCAGATTCTTGGCCACAAACTCAGACAAATTCTTTTCGTATTCACCGCTTTTGTATATGTGCCTTCCGACGACATCTTCTGTTTTAAATTTAAACCGAATACCGTATTTATTATCTTTCGCTGTAAGATATTGCCGCCTCAGAATAAATCTGTTTGCCAGGTATTTTAAAGAACGGATTGTTTTGTTTGTTAACTCTTTCATCGTTTTCTATTAGATCCCATAACCTGGTCACTGACTTATACAAACTCAACAGACCGTAAACAATATCTACCGCTTTATACATCATCCGCTAAAGAATCTACTCTCCAAAAGTCAAACCTGTCAGGCATTGTGAAGGATATAGCCTCAATATTCTCAACAATGAAACTCAGAAATCTGTGATGCACCGATTTAAACATCAGTATCTGTAACATGTGCAAACACTTAATGAATTAGTACTACAGTTGATACGGCTTTATGTTGTTAGTTGATACTCCGCCCCGCAATACGGGCATTTACCATGACCATTCTCGTCCAGCGCGATAAACACCTGCGGGTGTGAATTCCACAGGCTACTGCCCGGCATTGGGCAATGCACGGGCAGGTCATCTTGCGTAATCTGATAGCGATTCTCAGCGTTTGGCATGGCGGCATTTCCGCCCACATGGGTATTGCCTGTCATTAGAACTCCTTTAGCTATTCAAGCTTACTGCAGCCTGTGCATACGTCAGCATTACTGGGCGACGCTGGTCAGCCAGTCTGCTTCAATCGTCGTGCGACCATGCACCACGTCGAAATACAGGGTTTGCAGTTTTTCAGTGATCGGTCCGCGGCTGCCACAACCGATTTTACGGTTATCGACTTCACGAATCGGTGTTACTTCTGCAGCGGTGCCGGTAAAAAATGCCTCATCGGCGATATAAACCTCATCGCGGGTGATGCGCTTTTCAATAATCTTAATTCCCAGTTCCTGACACAGCCTGAAAATGGTATTACGGGTAATGCCATTCAGTGCCGAAGTCAGATCCGGTGTGTAGATCACGCCGTTTTTCACAATAAAGATATTCTCGCCACTGCCTTCTGCAACATAACCTTCGTTGTCCAGCAACATGGCCTCATCATAACCATCGCTCACTGCTTCCTGTAAGGCCAGCATGGAGTTGATGTAATGACCATTGGCTTTTGCCTTGGTCATACTGATATTGACATGATGACGCGTATAGGACGAGGTGCAGATCCTTAAACCATTTTTCAGATTGTCCTCACCCAGATAGGCGCCCCATTCCCAGGCCGCGACGATAATATGGGTTTTTAAATTATCCGCGCGCAGGCCCATACCTTCCGAACCATAAAATGCCATGGGCCGCAGGTAGGCTGATTGCAGTTTATTTTCACGCACCACCATGCGTTGTGCTTCATTAATTTCATCTTTGCTACAGGGCATATCCATACGCATAATATGCGCCGAATCAAACAGGCGATCGGTGTGTGCCTGCAGGCGAAAAATTGCCGTACCCTGCTCTGCCTTATAGGCACGCACACCCTCGAACACACCCATGCCATAATGCAGTGTATGGGTTAACACATGTACCTTGGCTTCGCGCCAGGGAACCAGCTCCCCGTCAAACCAGATTACACCATCGCGATCGGCCATGGTTTGCATATTAGTCTACTCCTAACGTCTTGTGCTATGCACGGTCAGTGGCGGCGTGCTGCTGCAGCACATCCTGCCATATGGTTTGTACCTGCTGCCGGGTTTCAGTCAGCTGGTTTTGGTCTATCTTTGATGAGTGTTCCTGCAGCGCCAGCTGGTGACTCAGCTCGCGGTACTGGCGGTAGGCCCGAAACAGCGTGTCCGCCTGTTGTGTGTTTAATACACCGCAGTCGGCCAGCTTTAACAGGATCTTTCGCGTGGCCGTGCTATGCAAAACCGATTCATGTTCCGCTGCACACAGCAGTGCACCATACTGCGCGATAAACTCGATATCCACCAGGCCACCGGCATCCTGCTTGAGATGGAATTGTCCCGCGCCGGGTTTGCTGCCCAGGGTTTCGCGCATTTTATTGCGCATCTCAGCGACTTCACTGGCCAGCCCCTGTCGTTCTCTGGGCCTCATCAGCACAGAACGACGAATTCTATCAAATTCTTCTTTCAAATGGGCACTGGAACAGACCATTCGCGCACGAATTAGTGCCTGGTGCTCCCAGGTCCAGGCCTTCTGGTGCTGGTAGATGTCATAGGCGGTGGTGCTACTCACCAGCATGCCCGCATTGCCGTCGGGACGCAGTCGCATATCCACTTCATATAATCGGCCGTTGGCGGTCTGTACACTGAGCAGGTGAATCACCCGCTGTGCCAGCCGTGCAAAGAAGGTGGCATTGTCCAGGCACCGTGCGCCATCGGTTTGCTGCTGTTCGCCCTGGCTGTCATGCACAAACACCATATCCAGATCAGAGCTGTAACTCAGCTCCCTGCCACCCAGCTTGCCATAGGCAATCACCCCCAGCGAGGGGTGGTAGTTCTCGCCGTCAACCACACACACCGGCTTACCATACCTGGCCAGCATCCAGCCCCAGGCCAGATCAATCACCTTGTCCAGCAACACCTCGGCAATGCTGCTGAGCTGCTCACTCACTGCAAACACATCCAGCACACCAGCAATGTCCATGGCGGCGATTTTCAATACCTGTGCCTGTTTGAATTTACGCAAGCGCTCAATCTGCTGTTCTTCGTCATCGGCCACCTGACGCAGCAGATCATCCAGTTCCTGACGCAACTGCAGACGACTGGGCTTTTCATACAGGCTACGGGAGTCCAGTAATTCATCCAGCAATACCGGGTAGCGACTTAGCAGGTGCGCAATCCACGGGCTGGCGGCACACAGGCTCACCAGCTGCTGGGTAACATGGGGATATTCATTCAACAGTGACAGATAGACACTGCGGCGTAGCACCGACTGCAGCAGCGCCAGCACACGTTTCAGCACTTCCGGCGGATCGTTTTCCCTGACCAGCAAAGACAGCAGCACCGGCATCAGGGTATCCAGCCGCTGACGCCCATTGGCAGTCACCGACTTGATCTGGCTGGCGTGCTTGAACTGCTGCAGCTGCTCATACACCGCGTCTGCCTGCGGCATACCCTCTGCCTGCAGGCACTGAATGGCATCCGCCTGATCCAGCTCATGCAACCAGAGATTTTTCAGCGACTGGGCCGGCTTATCCGCACTGTCATCACCGGACTCATCGTGCAGTAGCTGGGCAAAGGAGACATGCACCGAACGCCGGTGCTCATCACAGTCACGCAGCAGGCTGGCCCAGTCGTCATAGCCCATGGCCAGCGCCATGCTTAACTGGCGCTCTTCGGTTTCCGGCAGCAGATGGGTCTGCTCATCGGCATACATCTGCAGGCGATTTTCCAGGCGGCGCAGAAAATGATAACTCTCCACCAGCGACTCGGCCTCGGCCGTTTGCAGATAACCTTTTTCCGCCAGCAGCGGCAGCACATCCAGAATGCTACGAATCTGCAGGTCCGGTTCATTGCCGCCACGAATCAGCTGGAAGGTCTGGCCGACAAATTCAATTTCACGAATCCCCCCCAGCCCCAGCTTGATATTGTGCTGATTACCCTTGCGGCGGATTTCGGTATCGATCAGCGCTTTCATTTCACGAATCGATTCAAACGCACCGAAGTCAAGATAGCGCCGATACACAAAAGGCTTGAGCATATCCAGCAGATCCCGCCCCTCGGCACGGTCGCCACCGATCACCCGCGCCTTGACCATCGCATAACGTTCCCAGTCACGGCCCTGTGTCTGGTAATAGGTTTCCATTCCGGCATAGCTCATTACCAGCGGGCCACTGTCACCATAGGGGCGCAGCCGCATGTCCACGCGGAACACAAAACCATCGGCGGTCACTTCATCCAGCACCTTGATCAGTCGTTGCCCCAGGCGAATAAAAAACTGGCTGGCCGCCATCGGCCGTGAGCCACGGGTTTCACCTTCTTCCGGGTAATAGAAAATCAGATCGATATCCGAGGAATAATTAAGCTCGTAACCGCCCAGCTTGCCCATGCCCAGCACCACCATGCGCTGCGGCTTGCCCTCGGCATCGCAGGGTTCGCCCAGCTGCCGGCACTGGTCAGCGTAGAGCAGCTCCAGGGTGTTGTCGACACAGGCTTCAGCCAGATCGGTGAGGTTACGCAAGGTCTGCACATTATCCGCCAGTGCCGCCAGATCCCGCCAGGCAATACGCAGCATCTGCTGCTGGCGAAACAGCCGCAGCTGGCGCATCAGTTCTGCATCATTGAGCGGCTCGCTCAGCGCGGAAAAGCGTTGTTGTAAATCCTGCTGATAGCTTTGCAGTGAGTAGTTGCGTGTCAGCGCCTCCTGTTCAAGCAGCTCAAACCACAGCTCGGGATGACGAATCATGGTGTCGGCGACAAACTCGCTGCAGGCCCAGATTTTTCCCAGCAGGGACATATCCACTGAGTTCGCCGCTGGCAATGGATCACGCTGAATTGCCGCGCAGCTGGCCTGCCAGTCCTGCCAGTGACGGGCAACCCGCGACGCCAGTAGCGGCGGCAGGGCTTGAGTCAGGGATTCACTTGAGGCCACGGTCACTGCGCAGGTCTGGAAAGTTTAAATAACACATGGCTGGAATATTATCAGAATGCCAGCGGCTTGCACTGGCGAATGTTTTTTTGTTAACGACGGCTTATTTAAGCGGCTTTTTAATATGGCTCAACAACTCATAAGCACGGCGAAGTTCCAGCGCCATATCCTGTGCTTCGATGATTTCCGTCGCCGATGCCTGGCGTGCCTGTAGTTTATCCGGATGACACAGGCTCACCTTGCGCCGATAGGCCTGTTTAACCTCCGCCAGTGAGGCGCGTCGACTGAGCTCGAGTAATTCACAGGCACTGGCCTGACTCATTGGCTGGCTGGCATAGGCTGTCACCGGCTGATGGCGGGCCTGTTTCTCGGCACGCACGCGGCGATCGATGCGGGTCATCACCGCAGTGGAAATGTTGATGCGCTTACAGATACGCTGCATCAGTCGATACTCAGCGGCACTCATACCATGGTCGGCATAGGCCATCTGCAGCTGCATTTCGAGGAAAACCTGCAACACGCTGACACGGTGCTGGCACTGACGATAAAAACGCTGCAGCAGTGTATCCAGCGCAAACTGCTGATGCTTGCCTTCATTGAACAGGCGAATCGCCAGCTTTTTTTGCTCGGCATTCAGCTGCAGATGCTCCATCAACCGGGATGCCAGGGCAATTTCCGCGGGCCTGATGGCCCCGTCCGATCTCGCCACATGACCCATACTGGCAAACACACTGATAAAAAAGGCGATTTGCACAGGGCCATCGGAGCCGGCCTGCTGCAGTTTCTGCGAATAGTTTTTCCACCAGTTATCCAGCGGGTCGCGCAAAAAACGCTCGGCCAGCACATCGGCACGAAACGAACGAAATGTCTGGGTAACTACTTCAGCAAGGCGAGCCAAGGGAACCATCCTGTCTGTCATTTTTATTAACAGAAACTCTAGCTCATCCCGGCTTAAAAATAAAGAAAATATTCAATAGAAATAGAGAATTAGAGAAACTACCTGACAATCAACACTAAGACTTCAAGCTAAAACAGCTCAATTTCATCCCGCGCTTCGCGCAGTGATTGCTGTAATACCTGTATCACCTGGGTGACGTCTTCACCCGCCAGAATCGCATCAAATAACTGCCGCTCATCTTCCATGGTATAGCGACTGCGGATCTGCTGCTGCAGTTGCTGCCAGGCCTCACTCGAGTTCAGCTGCCGCGGATCTGCCAGCAGCGATTCCAGCCATTGCAGGCTTTGCACTACATGCTCAACTCGCTGGGTCAGGCTGTCATAAAACTGCAGTGCCGCCGTTGCCTGTTGTAGCGGCTGTGACACGGCTGGAGATTGATCTGCCTGCGCTATCGCGGCTAAGGCGTCACCCAGCTGCTGCACCGGGTCATCCGCCTCACGCAGCGACGCCAGCAACTGGCCAGCGGCAACGCGCAATATCAGCAGGGTTTGCTGCAACTGCGCCGCCTTCAGCTCAGGCTGGCTATCAGCAGCAGATGGTTTAGCTTGCGACATGTTAAATCCGTTTTTTCTTTTTATTTTGATGAAGCGTTGTTGTGATAAAGCAGCCCGGTGATTGCCGGCTTTCGTGTGCGACTTCAGTTTAAGCGGCGACTGTTAACCTGCCTCCGGCCTGACCCTGGATGCGGCAAGTCGAGCCCGGCCCCGCGCCTCGTCTATACTGGCACCACTGGCCACCGCCACACCCATGCGGCGTTTAACAAATGACTGCGGCTTGCCAAACAGGCGCACCTCGCTCATGGGCACACTCAGCGCCTGCTCGAGACCGCTGTAACTGATGCCCTCGGCGTCCAGTCCGCCATAAATCACCGCGCTGGCCCCGGGGGCGCGCAGGCTGCTGTCCACTGGCAGCCCCAGAATAGCCCGCGCATGCAGTGCGAACTCAGATTGCCACTGGCTAATCAGGGTAACCAGCCCGGTATCATGGGGTCGCGGACTGACTTCACTGAAATACACCTGATCCCCTTTGATAAACAGCTCCACCCCGAAAATCCCCCGGCCACCCAGGGCCTGGGTGATTTTCTCCGCCATCTCGCGGGATTTTTCCAGTACGGTATCGGACATCGGCTGGGGCTGCCAGCTTTCCACGTAATCTCCGTCTTTCTGAATATGGCCGACAGGCGCACAGAAATGGGTCTCGATCTCACCTTGGGCATTCTGTGCACGCACCGTCAGCTGGGTGATTTCATAATCAAACTCGACCACACTTTCAACGATCACCCGCACGCCCTTGACCCGGCCGGCGTCCATCGCATATTGCCAGGCAGCGCTTACATCACTGGCGGATTCCAGCCGCGACTGACCCTTGCCCGAGGATGACATCACCGGCTTGACGATACAGGGATAACCGATCAGATCGGCGGCGGCCTGCAGTTCATGCAGACTATCGGCAAAAGCATACTCGGAGGTCGCCAGTCTGAGCTCTTCTGCTGCCAGACGACGAATGCCTTCACGGTTCATGGTAAGCTGGGTGGCACGCGCGGCAGGAATCACTTCGGCCAGACCTTCTTCTTCAATTTCCGCCAGCATATCCGTGGCAATCGCCTCGATCTCCGGCACAATAAAATGCGGGCGCTCCTGCACGACCAGTGCTTTCAGTGCCGCTGCATCGGTCATGTCAATGACATGCGCGCGGTGCGCCAGCTGCTGCCCCGGCGCATTGGCATAGCGATCCACCGCAATCACTTCAACCCCGAAACGTTGCAACGCAATAATCACTTCCTTGCCCAGCTCACCGCAGCCAAGCAACATGACCCGGGTGGCGGAGGCGGAAAGAGGAGTACCAATTTTCATTATCTATGCCTTTATCAAAAGTCGTTGGTCTCTGGTCGGGAGTCGTTAGTCTGACCAATGACTAACGACCAACGACTAATGACCGGGAGTTATTTCAGCTGTGTCACATCTCGAACCGCGCCGCGGGCGGCACTGGTGGTCATCGCGGCATAGGCCTTGAGCGCATTGCTCACCACTCGCTCACGCCCCAGCGGCTTCCATGCATCAGCGCCTTTGGCCTCCATAACCTCACGGCGCCGCTTTAATTCGTCATCATCAACCAGTAGATTAATACTGCGCTGTGGAATATCAATTTGAATCATGTCTCCTTCTTCCACCAGGCCAATCGCACCGCCTTCAGCCGCTTCCGGTGAGGCATGACCAATTGATAAGCCGGACGTGCCGCCTGAAAAACGGCCATCGGTGAGCAACGCGCAGGCCTTACCCAGACCTTTCGATTTCAGGTACGATGTGGGGTAGAGCATTTCCTGCATACCGGGTCCACCCTTCGGCCCTTCATAACGGATTAGCAGCACATCGCCTTCATTGATCTGATCACCCAGAATGGCTTCAACTGCTGCATCCTGGCTTTCAAAAATACGCGCCGGGCCAACAAAACCAGTTAAGGTTGAAATCGGTACACTGGTGGTGTAGCGCAACTCTTCCGCTTCGAACATACTCATGTCGACACCGGCTGTTTTGACGATACAGCCATCCACAGCAATATTGCCATACAGAACAGCCAGGCCACCGTCCTGTGAATAGGCATGGGCCTTATTGCGAATACAGCCGCCATCGCGGTCGGTGTCCAGCTCCCACACTTTGGCCTGTGAAAACGCCTGTTGTGTGGGTACATTACCCGGTGCCGCCGAGTACAGTTTTCTCGCTGCCTCGTCGGTGCTCAGCGCAATGTCCCATTTGGCCAGCGCATCCGCCATGCTGGCACTGTGCACGGTGGGTAAATCGGTGTGCAGCAGGCCGGCACGCGCCAGCTCGCCGAGTATACCCATCACGCCACCGGCGCGGTGTACGTCTTCCATGTGATATTTTTGCGTCGATGGTGCCACCTTGCACAGATTCGGCACCTTGCGTGACAGGCGATCAATGTCATCCATGGTGAAGTTCACTTCACCTTCCTGCGCCGCAGCCAGCAGATGCAACACCGTATTGGTGGAACCACCCATGGCAATGTCCAGGCTCATGGCATTTTCAAAGGCCCTGAAACTGGCGATGGAACGGGGCAATGCCTGCTCGTTGTCGTTTTCATAATAGTCCCGCGCGAGATCCACAATGCGTCGACCGGCTTCAAGGAACAGCTCTTCACGGAAAGCATGGGTGGCCAGCAACGACCCGTTACCCGGCAACGATAGCCCCAGCGCTTCGGTCAGGCAGTTCATCGAATTGGCGGTAAACATGCCAGAACAGGAACCGCAGGTGGGGCAGGCAGAGCGCTCTACCTGTGCCACATCTTCATCGCTTTCATTGCTGTCAGCCGCCATCACCATGGCATCCACCAGATCCAGATGAACTTCCTTACCGTGCACCTGCGCCTTGCCCGACTCCATCGGCCCACCGGAGACAAAAATCACCGGAATATTCAGCCGCATCGACGCCAGCAACATGCCGGGGGTGATTTTGTCGCAATTGGAGATGCAGACAATGGCATCGGCACAGTGCGCGTTCACCATATACTCCACCGAGTCGGCGATGACTTCCCGCGACGGCAGGGAATACAGCATGCCACCGTGTCCCATGGCGATACCGTCATCGACCGCAATGGTATTGAACTCCTTGGCGATGCCGCCGGCCTTTTCGACTTCGCGCGCCACCAGCTGGCCCATGTCCTTGAGATGGACGTGACCGGGAACAAACTGGGTAAAGGAATTGGCAATGGCAATAATCGGCTTGTCGAAATCACCATCTTTCATACCCGTGGCACGCCACAGTGCGCGGGCGCCCGCCATATTGCGGCCATGGGTGGATGTTCTTGAGCGATATACAGGCATTGTGCGACCTCAGATTTTACAAATATTATGAGGTCGACATTGTAGAGGAAACTGCGGGCGGCTGTAAGTCAAAACTGGCGCACCCGCCGCTTAAAAATAAGGTGCAGCCTTACACTTTGAGGCGCGACACCACGTGTTTGAGTTCTTCTGCCACATTGCGCAAATCCTCACTGGATTTGGCAGTGCTGGCAACACTCTCCGCGGTATTTTCGGCGGCTTCACTGATATTCACAACATTACGGTTAATTTCTTCTGCCACCGCATTCTGTTCTTCGGCGGCACTGGCGATGAGTGCATTCATGTCATTGATATTGGTCACCGCAGTGGTAATCGAGGTGAGCACCCTGCCCGCTTCTGCGGCAGTATCGCGTGTAGTATCAGCCTGAGAACGGCTCTGATTCATCGATTCCACCGCTTCCTGCGCACCGGACTGCAGACGTTCGATCATGCTCTGGATTTCTTCTGTAGAGGTCTGTGTACGCTGCGCCAGCACACGAACCTCATCGGCCACCACGGCAAAGCCCCGGCCCTGTTCACCGGCACGGGCCGCCTCAATCGCCGCATTCAGCGCAAGCAGATTAGTCTGCTCGGCGATGCCGCGAATCACATCCAGCACCGAGCCGATTTCCACCGAATCGGTTTCCAGACGATGGATCACATCGCTGGCCTGCTCAACTTTCTGCACCAGCGTGCCAATCGCGCGGATCGCATCGTTCACCACTCCCTGACCGGTATTCACTTCGTTATTGGCCTGGCTTGCCGAGTCCGCCGCCAGTTGCGCATTCTGCGATACCTCATGTACCGTCGCGGTCATTTCATTCATCGCGGTCGCCACCTGATCGGTTTCCTGACGCTGTGACATCATCGCCTGATTCGCATGCTCAGACACATGGGACATCTCTTCCGCCGCAGTCGATACCGAATAAACCGACTGATTGATCCGCTCGACCAGCTCACCGATATCGCTCTGCAGCTTTTCAGCGGCGGAGGCTACCTGACCAATTTCATCACTGGAGTGCACTGTAATCTCACCACTGAAGTCACCATTCGCCATACGGGTAAAATCACTGACCAGACTTTTTGCCGGATTAATAATATTTTTCTGTATCATCACCATGAAGACAATAAAGGACAGAACCACTGCGATAGCCAGCGCAATTAAAGTGATCTTAATACTATTTACAGAGTGCTCATGCGCCTCCGCCATTGTCTGATTAACCATTGAGGTGATTTTTTCCTGCAACTGAGCCAGCATTTGACCGGGCTCTCGATCAATAGCGGCAACCGCCTTATCTCCGGCTATGTGGTTATAACCCTCGGCCACAAACACTTCATAGCCCCTGTTGTATTTTGGCAACAGTTCACTGTGCACCTGCTTGAATCGTTGCAGCATGGCGATAAATTCAGCATCATTCGATTCATCAATCAGTGCCACCACTGTGGTTTGCACATCCTGATGACGCTGATTGAAGCGCGACCAGTATTTTTCCCGCTGTTTATCATCATGGCCGCGCAACAGCACATTTTTCCACTCCTGAACCTGGGTTTTAAAATCATAACTCAGCTTGAGGAAACCAGTTTGAACGCGTTGTTCATGCTGTATCAATTGCGACATTTCGGTTTCAACTACCCATGCCTTGTAAATGCCGAATAATGCTGCTGCCAGCACCAGCGCCGTACCAAAGCCGGTCACCATCAACAGTTTATTTCGAACACTTCCACAAATGAGTTGTTTAATCACGATATAACCCCATCGGTTTTTTTATATTTTTTTCAGTGCAGATAGACACAGAGATCATTGAACAGACTATATAGCAAACAATTGGCCAGTTTATGTGACAAGCTAATATATGCTTTACCCACAGGTATTTATCGGCCATAAAATGCAGATATTTAGTGATTTTTTGCTTACAATCATATTTGATAGATTTTTTAAATCAATAACTAACGACACCAAGAAAGCATATGACTCTCACCGAACTGAAATACATTGTTGCCGTGGCCCAGTACCAGCATTTTGGCCGCGCCGCCGAAGCCTGCCATGTAACCCAGCCCACCCTGAGCCTGGGGATAAAAAAGCTGGAAGAAGAACTGGATGTCAGTCTGTTTGAGCGAGGCACCCGCAATGAGCTGAAAATCACCAGCATGGGGGAGCGCATAGTCGAGCAGGCGCAGAAGGTACTGGACCAGGCTGATACCCTGAAACAGATGGCCAATGCACAGCAGGACCCGCTGTCCGGCCCGTTGCGTCTGGGTGCCATCTATACCATTGCCCCTTATCTGTTACCGGAGCTGATTCCGCGCATTCACAAACGCGCGCCGCAGATGTCGCTGATGATTGAGGAAAACTACACCGCAGTGCTGGCAGAACAGCTCAAGCAGGGCAAGCTGGACGTGATTATTATTGCGCTGCCCTTCAAGGAACCGGGCGTGGTCACACAGGCGGTATACGATGAAAGCTTTGTGGTGGCGGCACCGAAGAACCACCCCTGGAGCCAGCGCAAATCCATTCCAGCCAACGAACTGGCCACAGAAAGCCTGCTACTACTGGGGCCCGGGCACTGTTTCCGTGACCAGGTACTGCGTGCCTGCCCTGATTGCCAGACCTCGGGCAGCCTGCAACAGAGCCTGGAAGGCGGCTCGCTGGAAACCATTCGCCATATGGTGGCCACCGGCACCGGCATTACGGTACTGCCCTCCAGCAGCAACCATGCGCCGGTGGAAAACAGCCTGCTGGCGATGATCCCATTCGACAAGCCGGCACCATCACGCCGCGTGGCACTGGCCTGGCGCAAAAGCTTTACCCGTCCCGAAGCCATCGAGGCGCTGCGCCATGAAATTCTGCAGTGTCAGCTGGAGGGCGTGCAGATGCTGCCGGATCAGGTGATTTTACCGGGATGAGTGCCGCCCCCGAACTGATGCAGATGATCCGCCAGCTGATCGCCACGCCTTCGGTGAGCTGCGTCAATCCCGCTATCGATCAGAGCAATCTGCCGGTGGTGCAGCTGCTCGCCAACTGGCTGCAGCCACTGGGTTTCGCGGTGGAGATTTTGCCGGTGGCCGAAGGCAAGGCCAACCTGCTGGCGACGCTGGGTGAACTCAATCCGGCCTCCCGCCATGGCGGGCTGGTGCTGGCGGGACACACCGACACCGTACCCTATGATGACAACCGCTGGCGCTTCGATCCCTTCACCCTGACCGAGGCGGATAACCGGCTGTATGGGCTGGGCACCTCGGATATGAAAGCCTTTCTGGCACTGGCGATAGAAGCCGCACTGACATTTAAGCGGGACGAGTATAAACAGCCGTTAATGATTCTCGCCACCGCCGATGAAGAAACCACCATGGCAGGCGCCAAAGCACTGCTTGAGGCCAGCCGACCCAAAGCCCGCTATGCAGTGATCGGTGAACCCACCGGCATGAAACCAGTGCGCATGCACAAGGGCATATTGATGGAAGCAGTGCGCATCACCGGTCTGGCCGGACACTCCAGCAACCCCGCCTACGGTCACAATGCACTGGAAGCCATGCACCGGGTGATGGCGGAATTATTGCGCTGGCGTGATGAGCTGCAACAGCAATACCGCAATGCGCTGTTTGAAGTGCCGGTGCCGACGATCAACCTCGGGCATATTCACGGCGGCGACAACCCCAACCGAATCTGCGGCCACTGTGAACTGCATATCGACATTCGCCCGCTGCCCGGCATGGAACTGGATCAACTGCGCCAGGAACTCAAACTACGTTTGCAAAAGGTAATACCAGAGAACGGCTTCAGCCTGCAAACCCTGCCGCTGTTCTCCGGTATTCCGGCGATGGAAACCGCGGCGGAATCGGCGCTGGTCAAAGCCGCTGAACAGCTTACCGGCAGTGCCGCCGGCAGCGTGGCCTTTGGCACCGAAGCACCCTATTTCAATGCCATGGGCATGGAGACCATTATTCTCGGCCCGGGGGATATTGATCAGGCGCACCAGCCGGATGAGTACCTGGACACCACACGCATTCTGCCAACAGTTGAATTACTGCGTAAATTCATATATCAATTCTGTATTCAATAAAAAACAAAAACCCAAGGCCTGCAATGACTTCACCCCAACAATACGTCGACTGGTTCCGCAGCTCATCCCCCTATATACACAGTCATCGCGGCCGCACCTTTGTGATCTATATTTCCGGCGAAACCATTAACCACGGCGGCTTTGCCAGTCTGATCCACGACATCGCACTGCTCAACAGCCTGGGCATCAAGCTGGTGCTGGTGTTTGGCGCGCGACCACAGATCGAACAGCAGCTGGCGGCACTGCAGATCGAATCCAGTTTTCACAAAGGCTGGCGCATTACCCAGGCAGAGGCCCTGCCCGGGGTTGAACAGGCCGTAGGACAGGCGCGGGTCAATATCGAAACGCTGCTCTCCATGGGACTGATCAACACCCCCATGTCCGGTGCCTCGCTGCGGGTGGTGTCGGGTAATTTTGTCACCGCCAGACCCTACGGTGTGCGCGATGGTGTGGATTTCTGCTTTACCGGCTGCGTGCGCAAGGTGGACACGGACGCGATCCAGCAACAGCTGAATCTCAATAATATTGTGCTGCTGTCACCCATTGCCTACTCGCCCAGTGGCGAAGCCTTTAACTGCCGCGCAGAAGACGTGGCCACTGCCACGGCTGCCGCACTGCATGCCAATAAACTGATTCTGATGATGCCGGACAGCGGCGTTAAAAACGCGAACGGACAGACACTGCACCAGCTGAATATGCTGCAGGCGGATGCAATCTATCAACAACAACTGAATGACGAGCTGACCCAGCTGCATTTAAAAAGCGCCATTGATGCCTGCAAACAGGGGGTGCGTCGTGCGCATTTAATCAGCCATAACACCGATGGTGCGATTCTGCTGGAACTGTATACGCGGGATGGCAGCGGCACCATGATTACCACCGACACCTATGAAGGCCTGCGCCAGGCAACGATTAATGATGTCGGCGGTATACTGGAACTGATCCAGCCGCTGGAAGATCAGCAGGTGCTGGCACACCGTTCACGCGAACAGCTGGAGCTGGAAATTGAAAAGTTCACGGTGATTGAACGCGATGGCATGATCATCGCCTGTGCTGCGCTCTACCCCTACGACCAGCATTGTGCAGAGCTGGCCTGCGTTGCGGTGCACAGTGATTACCAGCGCCAGGGCCGTGCCAGCGAATTGCTGGAACATATCCAGCAGCAGTGCCTGCAGAAAGACATTCAGACGCTGTTTATCCTGACCACACACACCGCTCACTGGTTTATTGAAAAAGGCTTTAGCGAAGGCAAACTGGAGCAGATTCCCATGCGCCGCCGCGATATGTACAATGTGCAGCGCAATTCAAAAATTTATATAAAAAATCTGTAAGCCACGGAATAACAACCGTCGCTTACCACACCCGGTTATTTTTTCTGGTCATGCACCCTTGCATGATTCAGCACTACTTTTATTTACATTGACGTGGCTGACATTTGAGCCGCATCAATGTACTGCAGATTTATTATGAGCACATCACTGGCAACCATGATTCGGCTTCGCGCCATCCAGAACAGAACCCGCGAACTGTTCAGCGAAATGAATGACCTGCATTACCGGCTGCAGTTTCATCCCGATATGAGCCCGGCGGGCTGGCATCTGGCACATGGGCATTTTTATGAAAACTACTGGCTGCATGAAGTGATTCAGCAGAACGACACATTGACTGCCGACAAGTCATTATTAATGTCGGACAGCTGCCCGAAGGCACAACGCGGACCGCGCCTTGAACCATTAGCGGATGTCATAAAAAAAATAGCGGCGCAACAGGATGCAAACGACATACTGCTGATGGAAAAAGATCCACCGTTAAGTGAGCATCCGTTATTCGAAGATGAATACATCGAAAACCATATCATCCAGCATTATGCGCAGCATTATGAAAACATCTGCATGATTCAGCATCAGGTCAATATTCGTAACGACAGGGGCGACTACCAGCCACAACAGCCATTACAGGCCAGCCCCGCGAAACGCAATATGGCACAGATACAGTCGGGTGAATATCAGGTCGGTGGCGAACAGCCCTTCGCCTATGACAATGAATTGCCACAACATAAAAAACGGCTGGACGCATTCAATATTGCAATCACCCCGGTGAGCAACAGCGAATACCTGCATTTTATGCAACAGGGCGGTTACCGCAATCGCGAACTGTGGAGCGATGCAGGCTGGCAATGGTTGCAACAGAATGCCGTTAACCAGCCGCAGCACTGGAAACAGAATCAGGCACAACAGTGGTATGGGATTGATCATCAGGGCGCGCATGACCTGGGCACCGATGATCCAGTGCACGGCATTAATTACTATGAAGCCTGCGCCTATGCCAACTGGATCAATGCGCGCCTGCCACACGAACATGAATGGGAAGTGGCTGCCTGCCTGGAACAATTATCCGACACCGCCAGGGTGTGGGAATGGTGCGCCAATTCATTTTATGCTTATGAAAACTTTCGCGCCTTTCCCGCCGAAAAATCCAGCAGCGATTTCAGCAGCGGACATAAAGTGCTCAAGGGCGGTAGCCCACACACCCGCCCGGAAATAAAACGCGCCTCGTTTCGCAGTTTTTACCTGCCCCATCAGCGGCATATGCTCAGCGGTTTGCGACTGGCATTTGATTAATAAAGCATTGAAAAGCTAAAACAAAAGAAAACGCGAATGAACGCAAATAAACGCGATAAACGCGGACCGCCACCGGCCCTGCCTCTCACGGAATACCGCACATCCTGTACATAGCGAAAGTATTCTGCATTAACCGGCTTAAGTCTTTGGTCTTTGGTCAGACAAACGACAAATGACGAAGGACTAATGACTGCACACCAGCTTCCAGCGGGGCCAGTGACTTTAAATACACTATTCTAGCGCTCTGGACAAAGACCCTGGGAAAAACAGGCTTTGTTTAAGTGGCCGTTTCACTTACACTTGATGCCGATAAAAACCACCCAGTCAATTACATGCAAGTACCCCACAGTTATATTGAAGACAGCGTACAGCTGGCCTTACAGGAAGATATCGGCAGCGGCGATGTCACCGCAAAACTGATCGCGGAAGATGATTTCAGCCTGGCCACCGTGATCAGTCGTGAAGCAGCAGTGATCTGCGGCGTTGACTGGTTTGAAGAAGTCTTCGCACAACTCGATCCGCAGATATTTATCGAGTGGGATGTAGACGACGGTGATCAGATTGAAGCGGGACAGACACTGTGCAGTCTCAGCGGTTCCAGCCGTGCATTACTCAGCGGTGAACGCACCGCGCTGAATTTTCTGCAAACCCTGTCCAGCACCGCCAGCAAGGCAGCACAATATGTCGCCGCGGTAGCCGGTACATCCACTCGAATTCTCGATACCCGCAAGACCATTCCCGGGCTGCGCCTGGCGCAGAAATACGCCGTCAGCTGTGGCGGTGCAGTCAATCACCGTATTGGTCTGTACGATGCGGTGTTGATCAAGGAAAATCATATTCTTGCAGCGGGCGGAATCCCGCAGGCGGTCAGTGCTGCGCGCTTTAACAGCCCCGAGCTGATGATAGAAGTGGAAGTCGAGAACATGGTCGAACTGCAGCAGGCACTGGATACCAATGTGAATCGCATAATGCTGGATAATTTTAATCTGCAGCAACTCAGCGAAGCGGTTGCCTTGACCGCAGGCAGAACCGAGCTGGAGGCCTCCGGTAATGTCAGCCTGGATACGGTGCGTGCGATTGCAGAAACCGGGGTTGACTTTATTTCCACCGGCGCGATCACCAAGGACATAAAAGCCATCGATCTGTCGATGCGTTTCAGTTAAACCCTGCAATGCAGCACCGACCTGCCCGGCGAACTGAACGTCCGGGTTCGATAAAATAATGTTTTAATCCCGATTCCAAAACCAGAAAGTATTCATATTGAAATTCAGCACGCGCCTCAAAGGCTATTTAAAACTGCTACGCCTGATTCTGCATTTACTCAGCGGGCTGTTTCTCGCTTTGCTGTTTCTGCGCCGGGGCATTCATCAACAGCCCCGTGCAGAGGCGCATTTTCTTAACTGGAATCGTAAACTGTGCAGATTGTTTAATGCACAGATCAGCTGCCACGGGCAAATGCAGCAAGAGGCAACGCTGTATGTAATGAACCATATTTCCTGGTTTGATATTCCGGTACTGGCGAGTCAGCAACCGCTGCATTTTTTATCCAAGTCAGAAGTGGCCGACTGGCCTGTGATTGGCTGGCTCACGCGCCGTGCCGGCACCCTGTTTATTCAACGCGGCGCACACGGTGCAGCGCAGAAGTCGATTGCGGAAATTGTGCACTGTTTACAGCAGGCTGGCAGCGTGGTGATTTTTCCGGAAGGCACCACCACGGATGGAAGCAGCGTCAAACGCTTTCACAGCCGGTTGTTTCAGGCGGCCATCGATGCCGGGGTCAGGGTGCAACCGATTGCATTGCGTTACCCTTATCATAACGGCATCAATCCCTATGTGCCCTATATTAACCAGATGACGTTTATGCAATCGTTGCTGGGCCTGATGCACAGCAAAACCCTGCAGGTTGAACTGAGTTTTCTGCCGCCGATTGAGGCTCATCTGCCAGGCAACAGCAACGATTCGTCAGCGCCCTGCAGTAACAAGCATCTGGCGTTGCTGGCGCAACAGGCGATTGCACAAGAGTTAGGACACCGCACGCCTTAGACGGGAAACAAAAAACAGCAATACCGCCGCCAGCACTATCGATGGCCCCGCCGGTGTATCCCACTGCATTGAGGCCAGCACCCCCAGCGACACCGACAGCAGACCAAACACGACGGCAAACAGCGCCATGCTTTCCGGCGAACGGGCAAAGCGGCGTGCACTGGCCGCCGGCACAATCAGCAGGGCGGTAATCAGAATAATTCCCACGATTTTCATCGCCACCGCCACCAGCACCGCCATCATCAACATAAACAGCAGACGCACCCGGTCCACCGCAATGCCTTCACTGCGTGCCAGCTCTTCGTCCACCGCAATCGCCAGAATGGATTCCCATAACCGATACACCAGCAGCAACACCAGCGCACAGACCCCCGACAGCCAGGCCAGATACTGCCAGCTCACCGACAGGATATCGCCGAACAGATAGGCCATTAAATCAATGCGCTGCCCCTGCGCCTGCAGCATCGCCATCATCACCAGACCGCTAGCCAGTGCGCCATGGGAGAGAATGCCAAGAATTGCGTCGCTGGATAAATCTTTATTTAACTGCAGGCGCAGCAGCAGGTAACTGATCACAATGCCGATACCAACCACGCCGAACAGCGGCCTGATCTCCAGCATCAGCGCGATGGCCGTACCCAGCAGAGCGGCATGCGCCAGTGCATCGCCAAAGTAGGCCATGCGCCGCCAGATCACCACGCAACCCAGCGGCCCCGACACCAGCACCACCAGCAGGCCCGCCAGCAGGGCGCGAACAATAAACTCATCCATGCTCGCAGTTTCCGTGTTTGTGTTCCGCGGACGTGCTCTCGCCATCGCTGTCATCAGCGTGAAAGTCGTGACTGTGGTCGTGGTGATGGGTGTACACCGCCATGCCGTCGAGTGAGGAGCCGAACAGTTTCAGGTATTCCGGGTGCTTGCTCACCGCCTCCGGATGACCGCTGCAGCAGATATGCGTATTCAGACACAGCACATCATCGGTTTCTTCCATCACCAGATGCAGATCATGCGACACCATCAACACACCGCAGCCGTACTCATCACGGATACTGGAAATCAGCTGGTACAGTTGCTGCTGGCCATTGATATCCACCCCCTGCGCCGGCTCATCCAGCACCAGTAAATCCGGTTTACGCAACAGTGCACGGCTCAGCAGAATGCGCTGGAACTCGCCACCGGAAACCCCCTGAATCGGCTGCGGCAGTAAATGCACTACCCCCAGCGTGGTCGCCGTGGCTCGCACCTCGGCTTCACTGACTTTCTGCCCCATATGCAGAAAACGCGACACGCTCATCGGCAGCACGCCGTCGATATGCAGTTTCTGCGGCATATAACCCACCACCAGTTCCGGCTTTTTCTGTAAACTACCCTCGCTGGGCTGCAACAGTCCCAGCAACACGCGCACCAGCGAAGTTTTACCGGAACCGTTGGGGCCGATCAGGGTAAGAATTTTACCCGGCTCAAGACACAGACTAATATGTTCCAGAATCGAACGCTGATTAATCTGCAGGCCAATGTTATCGGCTTTGATCAGAAATGCACTCATAGAGACAACTTAAAATATGAAAACGGCGATATGAAAAGGGCGTTATTGTTAACAGCGATTGACCGCTACATTTCTGCAGGTAAACTTTGCCGCAACAATCGCTTACCATACCATAAATCGATGTTTTTCAGCAGTATTCGCAGGCGTGCGCAATTTTTTTTAGCCGGCCTGTGCACCAGCTTTCTGATTGCCAGCCAGGCCCATGCACAGCGCCCTGCCGATGCGCCACGCATTGTGGTGAGCATCAAGCCACTGCATTCGATTGTCAGCCAGATCACCCTCGGGGTGACACAACCGGCGCTGCTACTTGAACAGGAAGCCAGCGCCCATCATTTCCAGTTACGCCCCTCGCAGCAACAGAAAATCAGCCAGGCCCAGCTGTTTATTTACAGCAGCGAACAGATTGAAAGTTTTGTGGACAAACAACAGCAACGAGGTGACACCGAATTTATTCGCCTGGCCAGCATTGAGTCACTGCAATTACTCAGCAACCGGGACTTTCACCATGAGCATGAGCAGCCTCATGATGATGAAGCCGGGCATCCGGCACAAACCACTGATCACAATATTGATGGTCACATCTGGTTATCGATCAATAACGCCATTACCATCAGCGAGCACCTGCAGCGCTTACTCAGTGAACGGGATCCTGCGCATCAGGCGCAATATCAGACCAATGCAACACGCTTTATTCAGCAGTTAAATCAGCTCAAGCACGACAATCAGAAAAAACTGGCGGATTTTAGCCAGCAGCCTTTTCTGGTTTACCATGATGCCTACCAGTATTTTGAAAAGGAAAACAATTTACAGGGCGCACACTTCATTACCAGCAGCCCGGAGATCAATCCGGGTATTCGCCGGGTACAGTACCTCAAGCAACTGATACGCACACAAAACATTCGCTGTGTTTTTTATGAACCACCGAATATTCCGCCACTGGTGGCCACCATCAGTGAAAACCAGAGCGTACAACTGGTTCCACTGGATCCGGTTGGCGCACAGCTTGAGGCAGGCGCCGATCATTATATTCAACTGATGCAACAGACAGCGAATCAGGTACACTCCTGTTTAAGCACAACAAATGACTAATAATTATGCAACAACGTGAACCCCGACACCCTATAGATAACGGCCTGGTCGAACTGCAGCGCCAGTCGACAGAAACCCGTCCACATGAATACAGGGTACTCAATATCAGCCGTGGCGGCCTGTGCTTCCAGAGCGATGAGGTCTTCGAGCTAAACGAAACGCTTAAACTGAACGTGCTGATAGACAAGAAGCAAATTCTCAGCGCCAATGGTCGTGTCTGTTATCGCAATCACAATGATGCCAGCCCATGCTATGGTCTGAGCTTTCTGGATGATTTTATCGATGCGGACTTTCTGCGCGAAAAGAAAAAAGCCGCGCTTAAAAATGGCTAATTACTAGTCGTTGGTCGTTGGTCGTTGGTCGTTGGTCGTTGGTCGTTGGTCAAAAAAGCATAGCAGATTAATGACCAACGACTAACGACAAATGACTTTAGTCCTGTGCATACCGCTACCGGCATCCCTGCCTCTCGCTAAATACCGTGCATCCCGCACATAACCGCTACCGGCTTCCTGCCTCTCGCGGAATACCGCACATCCTGTGCATAAAAAAAGCCGAAGCATCTAGCTTCGGCTTTTCTGTATCGACCTGAATAAGTCATCAGGCAAATGAAATAAAAATGGCGGGACCATTCCGTGTCCCTATGCATCAGCGTGGTTGCATTAGTAAAAAACTGTTTTGATGCTCGATCCCCTCAGGGCCGCATCAGGGTCGAGCCTCCGGCCCGACCTGGTATAAAAAGAGCGATGCTATTCCGTGCATCTAAGCATCAGCGTGGTTGCTTTATTAAAACTTAATATCAAATCCTGTTTTGCTGCTCTGCAAACTGTGTGATTCAACGACTTTCGGAGATCATCAATCAACGTCCGTAAATATTGCACCCCCTGTGCCAACAATATTTAATTCTTTAAATACAACAACTTAAATAATACAAGCGGATTTAACTCGCTTATTCGTGTTGCATTATGCAACTATATTGCAGATTGCATAATGCAGACTGCAATACATCGCTCCCTTGCCGTAGGCCGGATCAAGCGATATATGTCGTTAGTCGTTAGTCGTTAGTTATTAGTCCTTCGTCATAGCCAAAGCACCTGACCAACGACTAATGACGAAAGACTTTATTACAGCTCACTATCGGTGCCAGGTATTGATTAAGTGGTTTTGCCTGTACGGGAATCAGGTGGATCCGCTTCGCTTGATGCCACCCTACGTGAAAAGTCATTTGTCTTTGGCCTTTGGCCATTAGTCACAAGCAATAAAAACTGACCAACGACTAACGACTAATGACGAAAGACTTTAGTTTTGTGCATAAAAAAACCCGGTCACTGAGACAGTGACCGGGTTTTTATTTTTGCGACGGGTCGCGGGCTGCCTACATCATGCCGCCCATGCCACCCATTCCGCCCATGCCACCCATATCAGGGCCGGCCGCATCATCACCTGGCTTGTCGGCAATCATGCACTCGGTGGTAATCAGCAGACCGGCAACCGATGCCGCATTCTGCAGTGCAGAACGTGTCACTTTGGTTGGGTCCAGAATACCCATGGCAATCATGTCGCCAAACTCTTCAGTGCTGGCGTTATAACCGTAGTTACCATCACCTTCCGCAACCTTGTTAAGGATAACAGAGGGCTCTTCACCGGCATTGGCTACGATTTGACGCAGTGGCTCTTCCATTGCACGTTTGGCAATGGCGATACCTACGTCCTGGTCATGGTTATCACCTTTCAGACCTTCGATCGCCTTGCTGGCGCGAATCAGCGCAACACCACCACCGGGGACCACACCTTCTTCAACCGCTGCACGGGTTGCATGCAAGGCATCATCCACGCGGTCTTTCTTCTCTTTCATTTCAACTTCAGTGGCTGCACCCACCTTGATCACCGCAACACCGCCAGCCAGTTTTGCCATGCGTTCCTGCAGTTTTTCAATGTCGTAGTCAGACGTTGAGTCTTCCATCTGTGTGCGAATCTGGCCAACACGGGCATCGATGTCAGCAGATGAACCGGCACCGTCAACAATGATGGTCATTTCCTTGGTCACGGTTACTTTCTTCGCAGAACCCAGATCTTCCAGCGTGGCTTTTTCCAGTGACAGACCCACTTCTTCAGAAATCACCTGACCACCGGTCAGTACCGCAATATCCTGCAGCATGGCTTTACGACGGTCACCGAAACCTGGTGCCTTAACCGCAGCCACCTTAACGATGCCGCGCATGCTGTTAACAACCAGTGTTGCCAGCGCTTCACCTTCCACATCTTCGGCCACAATCAGCAGTGGGCGACTGGCCTTGGCCACACCTTCAAGGATTTGCAGCAGATCGCGGATATTGGCGATTTTCTTGTCAAACAGCAGAATAAACGGATTGTCCAGTTCACAGGTCATGCTTTGCTGATCGGTGACGAAGTAAGGTGACAGGTAACCGCGGTCAAACTGCATACCTTCAACCACATCCAGTTCATTTTCCAGTGAAGTGCCTTCTTCAACTGTAATAACGCCCTCGGTGCTCACCCGCTCCATTGCCTTGGCAATGATTTCGCCGATATCTTTATCCGAGTTGGCAGAGATAGTGGCTACCTGGGAGATTGCATTGTTGTCATCACAGGGCTTGGAAACCTTTTTCAGCTCGGCAACCGCAGCAATCACGGCTTTATCAATGCCGCGTTTCAGATCCATTGGGCTCATGCCCGCAGTCACTGATTTCATGCCTTCGCGCACAATCGCCTGTGCCAGTACAGTCGCTGTGGTGGTACCGTCACCGGCCACATCAGAGGTCTGTGAAGACACTTCCTTCACCATCTGTGCACCCATGTTTTCGAACTTGTCTTCCAGCTCGATTTCTTTTGCCACAGACACACCGTCTTTGGTTACATGAGGTGAACCAAAGGCTTTCTCCAGCACGACATTACGACCCTTGGGGCCCAGGGTAACGCGTACCGCGTTAGCCAGTGTATTAACGCCTTTCACCATGCGGCTACGCGCGTCATCTCCAAAACGTACTTCTTTTGCAGACATTATTTATATCCTCTTAAATTAATTCTTCGAGGGGTTTCCCACTGCTGGCTGCGACAGTGCGCAGTCTCAATCACAGGGGAAACCCGCATATCTTTTTTTCGGGGTAAATCCGGCGCGTCGGCTCTAGCCTTCGAATACACCCAGAATGTCTTCTTCACGCATAATCAGCACTTCTTCACCATCAACCTTGATTTCGGTGCCGGCATATTTACCAAACAGCACCTGGTCGCCCGCTTTCACATCCAGTGGGCGTACATCACCGTTGCTAGTCACTTTGCCATTACCTACTGCAAGCACCTCACCACGGGAAGGCTTTTCAGCGGCTGAATCAGGAATGACGATACCGCCAGCACTGGTCGTTTCTTCTGCCATACGCTTAACGACCACGCGGTCTTGTAATGGGCGAATATTCATTAGATTAAATTCCTCAAAAAAAGTTAATTTAGCACTCTCGCATGGAGAGTGCTAATAATAGTCATACACCGCGCCGAGTCAAGTCAGCCTGATGGAATCTTGCACCCAATCAGTCATCGCGGTGATATTCACCTTCGATGGTACGAGAGTCTTTGCGGCTCCGGGTTTCTTGATCAACGCTATATGAGGATGTCATGCGGGAATTCAAGAGCAGAAAGCGAATAATTGCGCGACGGCTGGCCGGCAGCAAACAGATAAAGCCCAGTACATCGGTAAAGAAACCGGGGGTAATCAGCAGCGCACCGCCCACTGCAAGGAAAATCCCCTCCATCATTTCCATCGCCGGGATCTGCCCCTGGGACATCGCCTGGTTAGCCCGCATCAGGGTGCTTAAGCCCTGCTGGCGCAGCAGGCCCACGCCGATGATCGCGGTCAGCAGTATCAGCAGGATGGTCCAGCCGGCGCCGATGATCCCGCCCACCTCTATAATCAGGTAAATCTCGATAACCGGAATAATTAAAAACAGTACGGGCCAGAATCTAAACATGTATTTTTCTCTATTAAATAATTTCTGTTGCCTGCCGCCAGCAGATCATCGACAGGCAGCAGTATTGCGGCGAAGCCTTAAGCCGGGCTTGTGCTCCACTTGCGTGCAGAAGCTAAAAAACGTAATGTTGCAACGCCTCGCCATATAATCAGACACCTGCTGCGCAGCGTAACAATAACAGGCACAAGCGACACTTTAATAAAATAAGAACTTCTATACTCAGAGACACTCTGAACAATGTCATGTGGAGCTGTTTTCAGACCATAATAAACCCATGACACCCGGCTGAACCTGCTTCAGCTGCAATCCCTGGCACGCTCCGGGGCTCTGCATGGACAGCACCCTGGAAAATAACGGTGTTATTTTTCAGCGAGACCGCACTGATTAGTCAGTGCAAACTTAAATTAAGTTCTTATGACCACAATAACCTATAAAATCGAGACTCTTTGTGATGTTTTTTAAACCACTACGCTTTTTTGCCAGTTGCCTGCTTGTGCTGTCACTGCTGACCACCACAGGCTACGCCAACCCCTTCGACGCCATTGGCAGCCTGAATGACGAGATCAGCCTTGGCGGCGATGACGAAGTACTGGGTCCGGACCAGGCTTTTACCTTTGAAACCCGCTCGGAGAATGGCCGGGTGTTTGTCGACTGGCAAATTGCCGATGGCCATTATCTGTACCGTGATAAAACCAGCCTTCAACCGGCGGATACGCAACAACTGAAACACGATAACTTCGTGGTGGATCAGGGTAAGCTCAAACACGACGAGTTTTTTGGCGAAATCTACATTCTGGAGCATCAGGCGAGCGCTTCAATCGCCATCACTAATGCACAAGATGGGATCAAAAACGCCGCTTTCAAGGTCAAGTACCAGGGCTGCTCGGAAATTTCCGGTATCTGCTATCCGCCCATCACCAGGGATTTCACCCTGGATGTCGCTCCCATCAATGATGCGGCAGCCAGCACACTGGACGCTGGCCTGCCACAATCTGCCACCAGATCCACCCAGGCCGCGACTGGGGGCAGTGCAATTCCCATGTCCGAACAGGACCAGATCGCCGCATCCCTGGGTTCGGGCAGTGCACTGCTGACCATTATCAGCTTCTTCGGTTTTGGCCTGCTGCTGGCCTTCACTCCCTGTATCTTCCCGATGATTCCGATACTCTCCAGCATTATCGTCGGCCAGGGCGCGCAGATCACCACCCGTCGCGCCTTTACCCTGTCGCTGGTGTATGTGGTGGCGATGGCACTGACCTATACCGTGGCCGGTGTGTTCGCCGGACTGTTCGGCGAAAACATTCAGGCGGCCTTCCAGAATCCGTGGATTCTTGGCAGCTTCGCCGTGGTCTTTGTGCTGCTCTCGCTGTCGATGTTCGGTTTTTATGAACTTCAGATGCCTGGCTTCATCCAGAACCGACTCACTGAGGTGAGCAACCGTCAGCGGGGAGGCACTCTGAGCGGTGTTGCGATTATGGGCTTCCTCTCGGCACTGATCGTCGGCCCCTGTGTGGCGGCACCACTGGCCGGAGCGCTGATTTATATCAGCCAGACCGGTGATGCAGTACTCGGTGGCACCGCATTGTTTGCCCTGAGCATGGGCATGGGCCTGCCACTGGTCGCCATCGGCACCTCAGCGGGTAAACTGCTGCCACACGCCGGCGCCTGGATGGACGCGGTAAAAGCAGTGTTTGGCGTGACGATGCTGGGTGTCGCCATCTGGATGCTGGAACGCATTCTGCCGGCTCAAATCACCATGCTGCTGTGGGCAATCCTGCTGATCGTGTCCGCCATTTATATGGGTGCGCTGGAAACCCTGAAAGCCGAAGCCACCGGCTGGACCAGACTGTGGAAGGGTACCGGCATTGTACTGCTGATTTACGGCGTGATTCTGATGCTGGGTGTCGCCTCAGGTGGCCAGCATGTATTCCAGCCCCTGAAAGGCATCGCCACCAGCAGCGGCGTCAGCCAGCAGATGCATCTTGAGTTCAGACAGATCAAGGGCGTGGCGGGCCTGGACGAAGCACTGGCACAGGCCAGGGCGGAAAACAAAAGCGTGATGCTGGATTTCTATGCCGACTGGTGTATATCCTGCAAGGAAATGGAAAACTACACCTTCAGTGATCCCGCGGTGCAGGACGCATTAAAAAATACCGTGCTGCTGCAGGCCGATGTCACCCCCAATGATGAACTGGACAAGGCATTGTATAAGCGCTTCAATATTTTCGGCCCACCGGCGATTATCTTTTATGATACCCGGGGCAATGAACTCAAATCCCACCGGGTGGTGGGCTTTATGAACGCCGAAAAATTTTCACAGCATGTAAAACAGGCACTGCAGTAGCGCCTGTGGGCAACGGATTAATCCGGCCAGCCCATTTTACCTGCCCCTGAATACTTAACTCAAAGACGCATAACCATGAAAACCATTATTCAATTTATTCTTGTAATTGTAATTGCCGCGGGTGCCGGCTTTGGCCTGCAACGCTATCTACAGCAGGGCGAGCGTGAGCTCACAGCGGACATACCCGGGCCGACCGTCAATAAGATGATTGGCCAGATGCGCCCGGCATTTGCAATAGAAAACACCGAAGGTCAGCTGAAGAATGTCAGCGAATGGGATGGCCAGGTACTACTGATCAATTTCTGGGCGAGCTGGTGCCCACCCTGTAAAAAGGAAATGCCGGCCTTTATCGAACTGCAGGAACAATATGCCGAACAGGGTTTCCAGGTGATCGGCATTGCCCTGGACGACCTGCAATCGGTGCAGGATTTTTCCGACACCATTGGCGTCAACTACCCGTTACTGATTGCTGAATACGACGGCATCGATCTGTCCCGCAGCTACGGCAACCATGTGGGCGCACTGCCATTCACGGCATTTGTGGATCGTCAGGGTAAAATTATCAGCACCCATATGGGCGAGCTGAATAAAACCCAGGTCGAGGAGATTATTAAGCCATTATTGTAAGTCCCGGCCTTCCGCCCCTGTCAGAATCCGGACAGGGGCCATCGCCCTCCCTCATACGAGTCAGCACAAAACGCACCACAATGGTGCGCACCCGCTGTGACCAGGTTCAAATAAGACATAAATTCTGCTGCGATCTACAGCGATTTAGCAGGGATTTAGTTATATCCTGTAGACATCCTCGCCAATTAAATGCACAATTCACTCAAGCTAATCTTCACGGAACGTATCGTCTAAATGCCAAAAATTCTCGTCCTCAATGGCCCCAACCTGAATCTGCTCGGCACACGCGAACCCGAGCACTACGGCAGCCAGACTCTGGACGGAATCATGCAGGCACTGAGCGCACAGGCCGAATCACTGGGTCACCAGCTGAATCACCTGCAAAGCAATCAGGAACATCAACTGATCGAACGCATTCATGCGGCGCAGAACGATGGCACAGACTTTATCATTATCAACCCGGCGGCTTTCACCCACACCAGTGTTGCCCTGCGTGATGCATTAAGTGGAGTAAAACTGCCGTTTATTGAAGTACATTTATCCAATGTGCATGCCCGGGAAGATTTCCGTAAACACTCCTATTTTTCTGATATCGCACTGGGTGTGATTTCAGGTCTCGGCGCGCAGGGCTATCAACTCGCCCTGCACGCTGCACACGAACAGTTAAGTACAAATTAAACCTATTACAAAGGTGTATCACCCTCATGGATATACGCAAAATAAAAAAACTGATTGAGCTGCTGGATGAGTCCGGTGTAGCGGAAATCGAAATCAAGGAAGGCGAAGAGTCGGTTCGCATTTCACGCCAGCAACACGCGTTCAGCACTGCCCCCACTCAACAGATAATGAGTGCACCGGCGGCGCCCGCCCCTGCGGCAGCAGCCCCGGCCCCTGTGGAAGAAGCGGCAGAAGCAGAAATCAGCGGCCACAGAATCGCCTCACCCATGGTCGGCACCTTCTACCGTGCCGCATCACCCGGCGCCAACTCCTTCACCGAGGTGGGACAGATGGTGTCTGAAGGTGACACATTGTGCATTATTGAAGCAATGAAAATCCTCAACCAGATCGAAGCCGACAAGTCGGGCAAGGTAAAAGCCATTCTGGTTGAAAACGGCCAGCCGGTAGAGTTTGGCCAACCTCTTTTCATTATTGAATAGCCCGGTATTATGATAGATAAAGTAGTCATAGCTAATCGGGGCGAAATCGCCCTGCGCATTCTGCGAGCCTGTCGTGATATGGGCATCAAGACGGTCGCCATCCACTCCGAAGCCGACCGCGACCTGAAACACGTGCGCCTGGCGGATGAGTCGGTGTGTATAGGCCCCGCGCCCTCGGACCAGAGTTACCTGAATATTCCGGCCATTATCAGCGCCGCCGAAGTCACCGATGCCATGGCAATTCACCCTGGTTACGGTTTTCTCTCGGAGAATGCCGACTTTGCCGAACGGGTAGAAGACAGCGGTTTTATTTTTATTGGCCCACGCCCTGAATCGATTCGCACCATGGGTGACAAGGTCGCCGCCATCGAAACCATGCAAAAAGCCGGCGTGCCCTGTGTACCCGGTTCCGATGGCGCACTGGGCGATGACAGCGACACCAACCTGCACCTGGCCAAAGAAATCGGTTACCCGATCATTATTAAAGCCGCCGGTGGTGGCGGTGGCCGTGGCATGCGTGTGGTACACACCGAAAGCGCCCTGCTGAACGCCATTACCATGACCAAAGCCGAGGCCGGTGCAGCCTTCGGTAACGACACCGTGTATATGGAAAAATACCTGGAACATCCACGCCATGTGGAAGTCCAGATACTGTCCGATGGCCAGGGCCACGCGGTGCATCTGGGGGAACGCGACTGCTCAATGCAACGTCGCAACCAGAAGGTGGTGGAAGAAGCCCCCGCTCCCGGTATCAGTGAAGAACAACGGGCACGTATCGGCGCGGTGTGCGTTAATGCCTGCCTGGAAATGAACTACCGTGGCGCAGGCACCTTCGAGTTTCTATATGAAAACGGCGAGTTCTATTTCATTGAGATGAACACCCGCGTACAGGTGGAGCACCCGGTAACCGAAATGGTAACCGACGTCGATATCATCAAGGAGCAACTGTATATCGCCTCCGGTGAACCACTGCGTCTGAAGCAGCAGGACATTGTGATTCGCGGCCATGCGATCGAGTGTCGTGTTAATGCCGAGCACCATGAAACCTTTATGCCATCCCCCGGGCTGATCACCCGTTATCATCCACCGGGTGGCCCGGGTGTGCGGGTTGAGTCGCACATCTATGCCGGCTACACCGTACCACCCCATTACGACTCGATGATTGGCAAACTGATCTGTCACGGCGAGTCCCGTGAAGTCGCCATTGCGCGCATGATCGGCGCACTGTCCGAAACCGTGATTGATGGCATCAACACCAATATTCAGTTACAGATGGATATTATGAAGGACACCAACTTTCAGGCCAGTGGCTCAGACATCCACTACCTGGAAAAGAAACTGGGCCTGTCCTAGCCCTGCCAGTCATAGCGCCTGCCATTTACACATGACAGGCGCTGTACAAGGCGCTCAATCATGCCCTGGATACAACTCACCTTTCACACCGACAAACACCACAGCGAACAGGCCGAACAGGCACTGCTGGATCTGGGGGCACTCTCGGTTACCCTGAAAGACGCAGAAGATCAGCCGGTGCTCGAGCCGCTACCCGGTGAAACCCCGCTATGGGAGCAGATCATTCTCACCGGCCTGTTTGATGCGGATATCGACAGCCAGGCCATAGGCGCACAATTGCAGCAAGCCCTCAGGCAACTGCAACCGGACGCCAACAATAACAGCACCATAAAAATTGAGGCGCTGGAAGACAAGGACTGGATTCGCGCCTGGATGGATGACTACAAACCCATGCAATTCGGCGAGCGACTGTGGGTGTGCCCAAGACACCTGCCACCGCCACAGCCGGATGCGGTGAACCTGATGCTCGATCCGGGGCTGGCCTTCGGCACCGGCACCCACCCCACCACCGCACTGTGTCTACAATGGCTGGACCAGCAGCCGCCGCAGGATAAAAACGTGCTGGATTTCGGCTGCGGCTCCGGCGTGCTTGCCATCGCCGCGCTGCTACTGGGAGCAGAGCATGCCGATGCCACCGACATTGACCCACAGGCACTCACCGCAACCCGAAGCAATGCCGAAGCCAATCAGGTGGCGAACAGAATCAACACCTACGCGGTGCAGGATCTGCCTCCCGGCCAGTATGATATTGTGCTTGCCAATATCCTCGCCGGGCCACTGCAGCAGCTGGCACCGCAACTGGCAGAACGCTGCAAAAGCGGTGGCAACATAGTATTATCCGGCATACTGGAAACACAGGCGGAGAAAATACTTCAGACCTATTCACCCTGGTTTGAACTCGAACCAGTTGCCGTTAAAGATGAATGGATACGGGTCAGCGGACAGAAAAAATGACAAGCCATCTGCAAACACAATGCCCTCATTGCCACAGCGTTTTTCGCCTGGACGCCGCCGCGCTTGAACAGGCCGACGGACAGGTTCGCTGCGGCCACTGTCTGGCGGTGTTTTATGCCGAAGTGAGTGAAGTCGACGCCGAGAACAGTCTCAGCGACAGCGACAACAGCCTCGACGATGGCATTACCTTTGAAACGGCCAATGACAGCTTAGACGATCATCACGACCCACTGGATGACGCCACACAGGCAACTGATAACGACGATGATTACGCGGTAGCCGATGTGATTCCCGCCGAGTTACGGGGCCAGGCGCCACGCACCGGCTACGGGTTTTTCGGCAAACTGTTTATCAGCCTGGCAGTACTGCTCTGTCTCGCCGCCGGCGCACTGCAATACGCATACTACAACCGCGCCGAACTGGTAAAAATAAACCAGCTGCGCCCCTGGCTGGAAAAAGCCTGCGAACTGGCGCAATGCAATCTGCCAGCGGCGCGGGACCCCTCACAGTTCCTGCTGAGCAGTAAAAACATTTTCACCCACCCCAATGAAAAAAATGCGCTGATGGTCTCCGCCACCATTATCAACCAGGCCGACTTCGCCCAGGCCTATCCACTGATTGAACTGCGCTTTGCCAATGTGCGCGGCCAGACTATCGCCGCGCGCCGCTTCAGCGCCGAAGAATACCTGGGCATAGATGCAGACCATATCAGCCAGATTCCGGCGCACACCCCGATCAGCTTCAATCTGGAAATCGTCGACCCGGGCGAGGAAATGATCAGCTACGAGTTCGAATTTCTCTAGCCACTCCCCTGGCAAGCTTCACTGGCCAGCAGCAGCTTTTCTCCCGCACCATGAGCGGCATCACAGCAACCAGCCATACAAAACCATTCACTCTGACAACATAAAAGCCGCGCAACCCATACACACTGGGCGCTCGACAGGTTTATCGTGCGGACATTAATCGGACATTAACGGACATAACTGGACAAAAAAGGCCATTCAAATGCCCCATTTATGTCATTTTTTGCCCGATATTTCAATATATTACAAAAAACGGACATAGTATGTCCTTATTAGCCAGTACTAATTTAGCGAAGCCATGCACATCGGTTAGCATCAGGCAAAAGCTCAACATAATATTTGTGACGCAGTTAAAAACCCGGTTTAGTCAATTAATCTCGGACAGACTCAATAAAGGTCAGTATGGAATGAACCAGGACAGCCCCCCCAAGGAGCAGCACTTCAGGGTGCTTATCATCGACGATGATACGGCGCTCGCCAGTTATTTCAGCGACCTGCTGGAATCAAGGGGCTACCAGACCACCACATTTAACGACAGTGTCGCCGCCCTGCAACATTGTGAATCTCGACTGGATGATTACAACCTGATCATTTCCGATGTCTGCATGCCGGGCCTGCCCGGTGATCAGCTGGCGAAACAACTACTGAAACTGGACCCAAATAAACCGATTATTTTATGCAGCGGCTACACCGACCACACCTGCAGCCAGCAACTCAAACAGATTGGCATCCGGTACTTTATTGATAAACCGGTGGACCGCAGTCGACTGTTTAAAATTATTGATGAACTACAATCAAATACAACACATTAAAGTAATTACTATAACGTGGCCGCGGAGTAAGCAGGAATAATGGGAGACCGACAGCAGATTATAGATCGTCTCACTGTGTTACAGCAGGAATCAGGGCTCAGCAAACAGGAGTTTAAAAAAACACTCGCTAACATAACCGGGAAAACACCCCGCACCTTGCGTCGCTGGTTTGCACTGGAAACCGTTATCCAGGACGGCGATATAAAAAAAATCGCCAGCCATTTTGGCCTGCATGAAAACTGGCTGAAGTTTGGCGACAAAAATCATCACGAGTCATTGATTGACCAGATCATGACCTCCAATCATTTCGGCGCCGTGGTCATAAAAGACGGACTGGTTGAAAAAACCAATCACAAATTCAACGAAATGATGAACCTGCCCGAAGACATGCCCGACATGGCACATGCCTGCGACAAGATCATGGGGCAGCAATCAGAAGAATCCATCAACCTGTGTCAGATATCACGCCAGCTCGCAGAACAGAGCGGCGCCCACCATATCACCATGATAATGCAACTGGGAGACCAGAAACATCACACCGTCGATGTCACCACACTGAACCTGAACAACGGGCGAATATTACGCATTTTGATGGATAAGGGACTGGTTTACTGACACCACCAGCCGCATAAATCGCAATTTGCCTCGCCTGCCTTACCAGCCCACATACATATAAACAATAACTGAAATGCGTTAGTTATAATGCGACATGTCGCACTTTGCTGTAAATTACGACTTCTTGTATATATCACTGTTAGCCATTTCACAGAAAAATCACGATGCCAATAGGCACACATTTATGCTATACTTTTTCGCATGAAATCAATAAACTGGAATTCCACTAAAAATCAACAGCTTATCTCTGAGCGTGGTATTTCATTTGAGGACATTGTTTTTTACTTGCAACAAGGTGCGCTGTTAGATGATATGGAACATCCAAATAGCGACAAATACCCAAATCAGCGGGTTTTCGTTATAGATATAGATGGCTATGCGTACCTGGTTCCATACGTAGAAAACCGAAAAGAAATATTTTTAAAAACAGTTATTCCTAGCAGGAAGGCGACAAAGGTATACCTAGGAGGATCATAATGAGCGACCCTAAACTTAGTAAAGAAGAGAAACAAATTCTTAAAGATTTTGAAGCAGGTGAATTCAAATCTATTCTTACGCCAAAACGTAAGAAAATGTTGCAAGCCACTGCTGAAGAAACATTTAAAAAAGATAAACGAATCAACATCAGAATTTCAACTCGTGATCTTGAGTCGCTACAAAGACGTGCGCTTGAAGAAGGCATTCCCTATCAAACGTTAGTGTCTAGTGTTCTTCATAAATATGTTTCTGGTGGCTTACACGACATTATGGCGAACAAGGCGCTCAACACGGACGCGAAAAAGCGTCGCGCCGGATAGCTATAACGTTGAGGCTGTAAAAAAAACCCAAAAACAGCCATCATTTTGATAAAATGGTCTCATATAAATGGAGATCTGCTGATGCCAAAGTTCATTTCTTATAATGACAACCAGAACACCATGGTTGTCATTAATTTTCAAGATCAGCGAAACAACAATCATTTAAGCGCATCGGTATTTTTACCGCGAATCACAATCAGCAGGTAGCCAACCGCCTTATAATCGTTGACCTGTGCAGGCCCCGAGGCAGAGACATTTACATAGTCAGGAAAATCCTCTTCCGTCATGCCGCGCCAGCCGGCGTAGGTCGCACAGACGTGCACCGGCACCTTGCTGTCCTCGATAAGGGAACGCACATTATTATGTGCAGCTTCACTGGCCATCTGATTTTTCCGGCTTAGTGCAAACTGTTCGCGGCCGTGGGTAACGACGGCAACAGGCAGCTCCGGAAAACGTGCCCGCAGCTGTTTGATATAGTCCTTTGCCCTGGGCAGCGCCCAGATAAGGCCGGCTGCATCACCGGTCACGATCTCGATCACCACCCCGTCAGGTTCGCTGGGCATGCCCAGCACTTCATTAAGGGTGTAATCCCTGCCAAAGGCTGTCAGTGACAGGCCCAGCAGACTGGCGATGGCCAGCCCCTGAAAACGACGGTTTATAACTGAGCACTGGTGCATTCGCTAACTTCCTGTGGTGGCAGATCAGGTTAATAATAAGCTCGCCTGTGTCACATGAATAGCACAAATCGATAGCAAAGCAACAGATTTAGAGCCGATTAAGCTGCTCCCGTTGACCGTTAAGCGCTAACAGGATTAGATTAACCAGCACTACTAACCCGAGGCTTACCACGCCTGAACAGTGGTTTTAAATTCAGCAATTAAAACAGCCGCATAAAGCGGCTGCATGACCAGGTTAAGAAGAGAGCAATATTGTTATGCTGGCTCGGCAGCTGCCTCCTTCATAGTACCGGCAACCAGAGTATAGACTTCAATCCAGGCTGCTTTGGTATCTTCAGTGAAGTCGTCTTTCAAACCTGCACCCAGTGTCCAGATCAGTGCTTCACCGACCGTGTCATAATGCTCATCCTTTACGCCATAACCTACATGACGCCGCCCCATGTCCTGTACCGCCGGCACGATTGTATCCAGCTTGTCCAGCGCATTAACAGCGGTACCAAGAATAGCCATCAGTTTACGGCCCTGTTCTTTCATATCGCCTTTAAAAAGCGATTTCAAAGAGGGATCGAGCTCAAACAGCTTGCCGTAAAACAGTTCCGCTGCCGTCTCTGAAACAGGCACAACCTTGATCCATGATTCCTGTACTAGTTTAATTTTTTCGGGTGTCATCATTAATATCCTCGTAAATCCCAATCATTATGTAACTGGGGATGTTAGTTAGTTGAATTGATGTAGTATGTGGCGAGTGAATGCATATAATCCACCGCCAGCTTAAGCTGTTTATCAGATAATTCCGGATTGCCGCCACGTTCTGGCATCATTGTGTCATCTTCACCAAAGAAACCGTTTATCGCATGATCGTAAAGCACGTCCATTGGTTTTGTAACACGGTTCTTCCAGTCTGCCGGGCGCATGGGTACTGGCGCACCCGCAATGCCATAGGCATGACAGCCTTCGCAGTTTTCGATCCACAGCTCACGTCCCTGTAATAACGAGTCTGACGAGAATTTTATAAACTGACTGTCATCAGCATAAACACTCGCCACTATAAACTGTGATGCGAAAAGACCTGGCGAAAACACTTTGACCATCCGATAGAGCATAGTGTTAGCCATCAACAGGGATGCGTATAACAACACCACCCATTACGTCACCTATTTTGAAATCTGACCTGGGCGTATCCTTATGCTTGTTGTGACAGGAAACACACACGGGTGCAACGCCTGTATCAGCGTATACAGCGGTAAAGTATTTCTGCCCTCCAAGCACTTCTTCTGTGTAGTAGTTCTTACCTTTGTTATCAGCGACAAACTTGAGACCTTCCTTCTCAGCATCGGTCTTGGGTGCATTCTGCCTGTTTATCGGCCACAGCGACTGCAATGAGTAGCTAAAGTTTACGTCAGGCAACGCTTCGGAACGCTGTTTAACCATTTCTGCACCAAAGCGAAACATCTGAGCAGGTAAAACCAGTGCTTTATCATCCTCGAAATGTTCACTTGCCTTGATAACTTTTTCTTTTTTAACCAGCCTGTTTACAATCTTACGAGTATAAACTGTACGGTCAGAGTCCATAACCAGATGCAATGCATCAGCCATTGCCTTAACTGGCACCGTGTTTTCTGACTGGGCAGTACCAGCTGTTGCAGATAAAGTTGCAGCAAGCCCGAGTGATAATGCTATTTTTGAGTATTTCATAGTCGTTTCCTTAGTATTAATAAAAAGATCAGTGTGTAAAATTGGTTTGTGTTAATCAGCTTTATTCACCTCCTGTTTTATCCAGGTGGCGCAAATAATCTTTTCTCGCCAGATCTACACTCTCAATATGAACTTGTGGTTTTCCCCTGAAGTTATTATTAATCAGCTCCTGATCTGCGAGTGAGTCGATTGCGAAAGGAAGCCCATGGCAATTCAGGCATGAGCTACGAATCATTTTTTCATTGGGCACCAGGTTGGCATTCTGGTTGTGCTGAACCACGGTACGTCTTAGCCAGTCGTTTACATCAACCGCAACACGAGGCATATGACAGGTAGCACAGCTTACGCCACTGCCCTCTGGCAATTCCCCGGCCTACTCCTTCAGCCATAAATCATAATGCGGCGATGTTTTATATGATTGACTGTGCTCATCTGTATGGCATCCCAGGCACGCGTCTACCGAAGCGGTATCCAGTCTGTACTCATGCGCCTGATGGCAGGTGTTACAGCCCAGTTCTTCATCAATGGCCTCTTCGCTCATTGGTAAGCGAGCCATTTCGGGTGTCATTGGAGAGAGGTTCTGCGCCAGACGCATGCCGTGCTTTCCCTGTGTAAAATGCTTCACTTCTATGTCGTGACACTGTGCACAGGCCCTGTGATCCGGCCTGTCTGTCCACACGGGTTGCTGGTCATCAATTTCAGGCATATGACAGGCACTGCAGTTTGCACCGGATTTTGCATGTGCCGTGCTCATCCAGTCATGGCGTACTTTATCCGTAGTTTTGAACTGGTTTTTTATTGGTGCATCAATATCCTTGAGGCCTATTTGCTTCACTGGGTATCGATCATGTGGATAGGACATGATTTCATCCAGCACATAGGCATATTCCTTTTCCGGCACCGTTCTGTTATCCAGCAAATCCGGGGCATCCATGTGCTTAACCAGAAAGTCCGTATAGAGTGATCGATTGTTATGGTAATTGTGGCAACCTGCACCCGCGCAGGTATCAAATTCCATATCCTTGTGGCTAGGTCGGTTTTCGCCAACATCAATATGGCAATGAATACAGAAATCAGCTGGCTGGGTGACGCCGGTTTTGTCTGCCAGTTCCGGTTTGTGCTCAACATGACAGGTAACACAATATACTGCGTTAATATTCTCCAGCCGGTCAGCGTTTCTCGGATCCGTAAATTTAGATCGCGGATGTGAATCAAATGGTTTTTTACGTTGATCCCCATGGCAGCTTTCGCATGTTTTCTGCATTGCGTCCATGTCGGTGAATGACTCGCCATGACAGGCGTCACAGGCAATGCCAATCTGGTGATGGCCGCCTGTCATCTCCCCCGGCATAAAAACAGTCCTGTCTTCGCCTTCCAGTAGTGTGTAGCTAAAATAGATCACTATTATGGCGACCAGGGCTGACCATATAATCCATATGCTTCTGTTCTTATTCCTGTTCATCTTAAAAGTAATACGTCTTCAAAATATGAAAGCCCAGCAATGGCGGTAGTGGCCACAACAGAATGATATGCGACCAGACAGCATACGCACGCAGTTGCTTAGCGAGCCGTCTCGGTAAATTGTGCTCATAGGCGATGGCAATAGCAGCCAGCGCCCCGATCAGCAGAAGACCAGTAAAAACACTCATAAGATACAGATTGATATTGTCACCCAGCCTGAAGCTGGTATGCACAAACAAGGCAGCGATAATTATTAATGCTGTAACCACATGTATAAAACGCCATGCCGAATAATCCCATAGCGTGTTTAGTTTTCTTATGCGTTTTCTAAAAGATATCAATGAAACAAAAATTGACAGGCCAAGCAGAGTAAATCCTGATATTTGTTTAAACAGACTATCTCGCCAGAAAATATCCAGAGACAAATTATCAGTAACAGTAGTGCTGTAATCGAATGAGGGAGCAAACAATGCAACCAGGCAGGCAATAAGAAGAAATGCAGATACGGCTAATAGTGATTTAAAGTATCGCGCGGGTTCTGGCGCTGCATTACCGCCGACAAACTCGAGCAGTAAAGGCTTGCATGAACCGCATACCGTCGAAGCGCCTGTAACACGCGCAAGACCATCGACTGTACACGCCCCCTGCATACAGGCGAGACCAAGCTGCCCGCGTGTGACGCCGGTACAATTACACACTGTCGATGCAGACGGCCAGTCTATAACGCTTTCACCTGAAGCATCATTCCATAAAACACCATCCAGTTCGAAGCGGCGCACCTGCCATGGCCATACGCGCCGTCTGTCTTCTACTGCCTGCTGGAACCGCTGTACCCCGGCCCATTCACCAATACCCATTGCACTGCGAATACGGCCGTTGATGACAATTATTTTACGGTAGATCTCTTTTTCGTGATCCTGGTATATATGTGTTTCACGCTCCCTTGCGGTTAATGTATTATCGCCGATACTGAATACCGGATAATTCAGTACTTTAAGGCTGGTAGAAGTCACCGAGCCCTTGTAACTCACACCTTCTTTATTTAGAAAATGTGATAACACGGCGGCCTGCTCAAAGCCTGGTGAAATTAATCCGTAGGTTATTTTATTGTGTTCTGCACATTCGCCAATGGCAAAAATGCTTGAATCATTGGTCTGCAGATGGTCATCTACGCGAATGCCTTTGCCATAATTAAGACCGCTCTGTTTTGCCAGCTCCACATTTGCTGACACCCCCACGGCAATGATTACAGTGTCGCACTCGATAAGCTGTTCGTTTGCGACCACTGACCCTGATATCACAACCCCTTTAACTTTTTCATCGCCTGTAATGCGGTCTACCCTGCAGCCGGAATGCACATAAACACCCAGCGACTCCACATACTGTTTTAGATAGCTTCCGGCACGATTATCCAGTTGATTGAACATTAACCAGTGACTGTGTTCAATGATGTGTACTTCGGTATTGAATCGTTGCATTGCCCTGGCGGCTTCCAGCCCCAGTAGCCCACCGCCGATGATAACGGTTCTGCGTGTGCTAACACTTCTACTCATCAGCAACTGCGCATCTGTCATATCGCGGAAGGTAAATACATTCTTACGATTGACACCGGGTATGTCCGGTACGCTGGCTTTCGAACCGGTTGCCAGAATCAGGTATTCATAACTGTAATAATTACCGGCTGTGTCGCTAACGCGCTTATTCTTTCGATCAATCTCAACTATTCTATTGTTGTAGACCGCCTTTACCTGGCTGTACTGGCTTATATCCTGTGCATCATAGAGTGAAGGTTCACGAATCTCACCGGAGACCAGTGAGGAAAGCTGTATCCTGTTATATGGCGCCCATGGTTCATCACCGAATATCGCAATTGATACACCTGGCTGGAGTTTGTTGATCTCCTGTACAAAACGCACACCAACAGGCCCCGTGCCCACAACGATATACTTAAATATCTGTTGCTCTGGTGTATCGTCAATGATGTGTGCGACTGCCGCCATATTTTCTCTTTTTCAAAAAAAAAGGCGCCATTACAACAACAGATTTCTGTTGTTGTAATGGCGCCATTGCCATGCTCTAAACTGGTGATCTATAGATACTTGAGCATGCTTTATGCCAATATCGCACACCACTATCTAAGTGATTGAAATCACGCAGGTAATGTGTATTTTTTATACAAGTATCATCTATCAGCTGGCGGGGTTTCTGATACCAAAAATGTGCATGCACTGGCTCGCCGCACTATTAACGAGCGTGATAGCGGCGTTTCAACTGGTTTCAAGTTGTGCCGCTCTTTACTCCATTGACTCTTTTTATTTATAGCTATAATCCAGTTCTCATCAATTTACTGTATATTACGATATGCCGTACAGGACATTGATACTCCCCCACATAGATACCCTGATATCTATTTAACAGGTCAATACTTATGAAAATAATTACAAACACATTGGCAGCTTCAGCATTCTGCCTGATATCCAGTGCCAGCACCGCATTAGAGATGCCCACAACCGTTACTCTTGAATATCTATCGCAAAAGCTGGCTAATACGATTGTATTTGCTGCCGTAGATGAATGTACACGACTGGGACACAGGGTCTCTGCATCGGTCGTTGGACGAGACGGAAATTTACAGGCATTTTTACGCAACCCCTTATCCGGACCCCATACTATTAAGGTAAGCCAGCGCAAAGCTTATACATCGGCTACACTGCAGGCACCAACTTCTGCCATGAGCTCTCGCCCGGACTTGAACTATGCGCCTGATATATTACTCATTGTTGGCGGAGTGCCCATTAGTGTAGGCGGTAAGTTTTACGGGGGTGTTGCTGTCGCTGGTGCTGATCCGGATATTGACGAAAAGTGCGCCATAGCCGGTATTGATGCTGTTCGTGATACCCTGGAATTTGCTGACTGAAGCATAATACCCAGTGTAGATTTCATCGACAGCTTAGCTGTTACATTTGCTGTTTTCGAATATCCGATATTTTTTCCAGATATTCAAAACCCCACTGTTGTAACACTATCAATATTGGCTCGAGGGTTTCACCAAAGTCAGTTAGAGAATATTCAACTTTTGGCGGCACCTCTGCATACACTTTTCGACTTATTATTTTGTCTGCTTCAAGCTCTCTGAGCTGCCTTGTGAGCATTCTCTGAGTCACATCTGGTATTAGCCGGCGCAATTCATTAAATCGTCTTGTGGCTGTTAGCAAATGAAACAGAATGACACACTTCCATTTGCCGCCAATAACTTCCAGCGTTGCTTCAACTGGACAGCCGAAATCACAGTAGGTGCGTGGGTTCATAAATCACCATGGTATACAAAAGGGCACTATGTGCCTTAAATGTGCGTACTTACATAAAGCACTGTGATTAAATACTATCACGTCTGGCCTTATATATTATGCATATTACCGGAGCTAATCATGGACACTTGTGAAGCGATTCAAACCAGACGTTCAACCAAACAGTTCGACCCTGAGTATAAAATTCCAGAAAATGAAACACGGAAACTTTTATCACTTGCCATGCTATCCCCCACCGCCTTTAATATTCAGCACTGGCGATTTGTAGTCGTAAACAATAAAGAACTACGGGAAAAAATACATAACGTCACCTATCGGCAAGCACAGATTACAGACGCCTCTCTACTCATTGTGCTCTGTGCCGATATAGGTGCATGGCAAAAACAGCCGGAACGCTATTGGGAAAATGCCCCAGATGAAACGAGAGAAGCATTATTAACCGCAATCGAGTCATATTATGACGGAAGAGAACAGGTACAGAGAGATGAAGCAGTGCGCTCCTGTGGCATTGCGGCACAAACTTTAATGCTGGCGGCAAAGTCAATGGGTTATGACTCATCCCCAATGGACTTATCTGATCTGGATGAGGTCGGAAAACTCATTAATCTTCCCGAAAATCACCTGGTTGCCATGTTTGTTGCTATCGGCAAAGGTATCCAGGAGCCATGGCCAAGAGGTGGCCAGCTACCAGTGGATGAAGTGGTAAAAATAGATCATTTTTAACCCTTAGCTATTTTTAACCCCTGGCACAGAGCCGATTACAACCGCATAACAAGGCTGTGTCGTCTATTAATCGACACAGCCTCTCACCACTCCCTCTGATAGAAAACCCCAATAAGGCATAAAAGAATTATCAATTACCCAAATTGCCACCAGTGGTTCACAATGAGAATCAACACAGTACGAAGTTGTGCGGATAACAGATCCTTCTATGGAATATACAGGAGATAAAATGATGTCAGAAAGTAAATGCCCAGTAATGCACGGCGGTGCGACCGAGAGCAGCATGTCCAACATGGAATGGTGGCCGAAGGCGCTGAACCTCGACATTCTGCATCAGCATGATAGCAAGACCAACCCGCTGGGGTCGGACTTCAATTACCGGGACGAAGTAAAGAAACTCGACTTTGATGCGCTGAAGAAAGACCTGCACGCACTGATGACCGACAGCCAGGCGTGGTGGCCGGCGGACTGGGGTCACTACGGCGGCCTGATGATTCGCCTGTCGTGGCATGCCGCCGGCACCTATCGCATTGCGGATGGGCGCGGCGGTGCCGGCACCGGCAACCAGCGTTTTGCACCGATCAACTCCTGGCCGGACAATGCCAACCTGGATAAAGCACGCCGTCTGCTCTGGCCCATCAAGAAGAAATACGGCAACCAGCTGAGCTGGGCTGATTTAATCACCTATGCGGGCACCATCGCCTATGAATCCATGGGTTTGAAAACCTTCGGCTTTGGCTTTGGCCGTGAGGATATCTGGCACCCGGAAAAAGACACCTACTGGGGTTCGGAAAAAGAATGGCTGGCCCCCAGCGGCAGTGAAGGCAGCCGCTATTCCGGTGAACGTGATCTGGAAAACCCGCTCGCCGCGGTAATGATGGGTCTGATTTACGTCAACCCCGAAGGCGTGGATGGCAAACCCGACCCGCTTAAAACCGCCCACGATGTGCGCGTGACCTTTGAACGCATGGCGATGAACGATGAGGAAACCGTGGCGCTGACCGCCGGCGGGCATACCGTGGGCAAGTGCCACGGCAACGGCGATGCGACCCTGTTAGGGCCAGAACCGGAGGCCGCTGATATTGAAGAACAGGGCCTGGGCTGGAACAACCACACACAACGCGGCATTGGCCGTGACAGCATCACCAGTGGTCTTGAAGGGGCCTGGACATCCAACCCGACCGTGTTTGATATGGGCTACTTCGACATGCTGCTCGACCACGAGTGGGAATCGAAGAAGAGCCCTGCCGGCGCCTGGCAGTGGGAACCGGTGGATATCAGGGAGGAAGACAAGCCGCTGGATGTCGAAGACATGTCGAGCCGTTACAACCCGATCATGACCGATGCCGACATGGCGATGAAGATGGATCCGGAATATCGCAAAATCATGGAGAAGTTCCGCGCTGATCCCGACGCATTCAAGGATGCTTTCGCGCGGGCCTGGTTCAAACTGACCCACCGCGACATGGGGCCGAAGCCACGTTATATTGGCCCTGATGTGCCACAGGAAGAACTGATCTGGCAGGATCCGATCCCGGCAGGCAACACCGATTACGATGTTGAGGCGGTGAAAAAGAAAATCGCTGCCGGCGGTCTGAGCATCAGTGAGATGGTCGCCACCGCCTGGGACAGTGCCAGAACCTTCCGTGGTTCGGATATGCGCGGCGGCGCCAATGGTGCACGCATTCGTCTGGCACCACAGAAAGACTGGCAGGGTAACGAGCCGGAGCGTCTGGCCAAGGTACTGGCGGTGCTGGAACCGATTGCCGCCGAGAGCGGCGCCAGCGTGGCGGATGTAATTGTGCTGGCCGGTAATGTCGGCATCGAACAGGCCGCAAAAGCTGCCGGCTTCGATGTCAGCGTGCCCTTCTCCCCCGGCCGCGGCGATACTACAGACGAGATGACCGATGCGGATTCTTTCGAATATCTGGAGCCGCTGCATGACGGCTATCGTAACTGGCTGAAGAAGGACTATGTGGTCAGTGCTGAAGAGATGATGCTGGATCGCACCCAGCTGATGGGACTGACTGCGCCGGAAATGACTGTGCTGGTTGGCGGCATGCGTGTACTGGGCACCAACCACGGCGGTAGCAAGCATGGCGTGTTCACTGATCGCGAAGGCACACTGAGCAATGACTTCTTCGTTAACCTGACCGACATGAACAACAGCTGGAAACCGGCCGGTAATAACCTGTATGAAATTCGTGACCGCGCCAGCGATAAACTCAAGTGGACTGCGAGCAGAGTGGACCTGGTGTTCGGTTCCAACTCGATTCTACGCGCCTATGCCGAAGTCTATGCACAGGACGATAACCAGCAGAAATTCGTACAGGACTTTGTCAGCGCCTGGAACAAGGTGATGAACGCCGACCGTTTTGACCTCGCCTGAAGTCTGGCTTGAAGTCTGGCTTAAACCTTGATGTATTTCCCTGCGCCGTCAGGCGTTACGGTGCAGGGAAAGCCAGTCAACTAAATCATCCAGTGGTTTCGGTCGACAGATTCCATACCCCTGCGCCATATCGCAGTTCATACCGCCTAACAGCGAAAGTATTTCATCATTCTCCACACCTTCGGCGATTACCTGCAGATTAAGACTGTGCGCCAGGGCAATAGTCGATTGAACAATCGCACTGTCCTGTGCACTATCAATCATATCCATAACAAATGCTCGATCTATTTTCAGCGCAGCAACCGGTAACTTTCGCAGATAAACCAGTGATGAATAGCCGGTACCAAAGTCATCAATCGCGATATTAATGCCCATTGCCTTAAACTCATCCAGTATCGCAATACCCCGTTCCGGATCATGCATAACAGCGGATTCAGTTAATTCCAGCTCCACCTCGGCAGCTGAAAGTTCATGCCTTTGCAGACATTCTTTAAGCACATTCAGGCAGGAGTCATCCAGCAGATTATGTGCCGATAGATTTATCGCTACTGGTTGTTCATAGCCTAATACCTTTAATTTTTTCTTTTCAGTTACTGCTAGCTCGATCACCGCATGGGAGAATGCATGAACAACTTCACTCATTTCAACCAGGTCTATAAACGCGTCTGGGAATAGCAGCCCCTCCGTTGGATGTTGCCAACGCACCAGCGCTTCGAAACTCACGGTCTCGCCAGTGGCAATATTAATTTTGGGCTGATAATGTAAAACCAGCTGTTTCTTCTCTACCGCCTGGGTGAGTTCATTGGCAAAACGAAGGCGTTGTGTGCTGTAGCCATCAAAGCTCTCGTCATAAAGCATAACACCCAACGCCAGTCTTTTTGCCTTATACATTGCCACATCGGCTGCACGCAATAACTCATGACTGTCTTTTCCATGCTGCGGGTAGCAGGCAATGCCGACACTCGCACCGATTCGTAATTTAATATCACTTATTGAAAGCGGCTCACTTAATTCTTTCACTATATTAATGGCAATCTTAACAACCGCATCACTTGAAGACTCCATATCAAGCAAAACTGCAAATTCATCACCACCCAGTCGTACAGTTATAGACTTATTGTTCGCACAACACTGATTTAAACGTGAACCAATCAGCTTTAGCACCTCATCGCCGATATGATGTCCCAGCGTGTCATTGACTTCCTTAAAGCGATCCAGGTCAATTAATAAAAGAGCCTGATGCTTTGCCTGCCGGTATTTGGCATTGGCAGCTTCTTCGAAAGCCTCATGTAATGAGGTGCGATTTGGCAACCCGGTCAAGCTATCGTGCCGTGCCTGAAACAGCAACTCCTCATCTGCTCGAGCCTGTCTTTGACTGGCACGGCGAAACGCCCAGCCACCAGCAATCATAAATAAAAACACCAGTACCGTCGGCGCGATGATTCGTTGCAGCCAGCTTAATATAACCGCTTTACGTGAAAGCAACGCGCCTGCATGCATCCCGTATTCGGTTATGCTGCTGTAGGAAAGATAATAATGTGTGTCAGTAGCGGGCGCGTAAAATGTTAAAAAACTTTTTTCTTTATTAAGACTCTTCACCATATTTATAGTGCTGTCAGCGACTGGCTTAGCGTAGGCTATTTCATACGCTTGCGCCCCCTCTCCCGGCGGCAGTGGTTGGCGAAAAACAAGATAACCATCATCACGCATCAAGGCCAGCGCGGTTTCGTCAGGTAATTCCGCGTTAGACCAGGAAACACTCGCACTATCCATCTTGTAGGCCGCAGCCATCACGGCTATAAGCTTGCCATTTTTGTCAAACACAGGGGAACGAATAGGCACTAGCCAGCTATCAAGTGGTTTAAAAAAGTACGGACGTCCTGTTCTCAGGTGCTGATTTTGAAGAACTTCTTTAAAACTATCCCGTGTCTCTGGCATCTGCATAAGGTTGGGCAGGGGTACGCCCGGTTTTACTGTGCTAACCAGTAGCAACTGACCATCGGGTCGCGCCAGGCCATAACCGGCTATGCCTGGATCAATCCTGTGCATATGCTCGATGAAGTCACGTCCATTTTCTGGAGATTCCAGCGTACCGCGTGCAATAAGTTCCTCACCGAAACCACGCAGAATAAGTTCATGCGCCTTAAGCGTAGATCGCACACCCTGCGCAAGCATGGAGTTGATTTGCGAGAGATTTGTTTCGGTATTATCAAGAGTCCTCTCCCAAGCGTAGTACACCGAGAGAACATAGACAAACGCGACCAGCAGCAAGATGTTACGGTATAGCGTATGTAAGGGGCGTTTATTCTGCATCATTGAATTTAGTTCTTATCCAGGCCGGGATAACCCACCATTTCATCCTGAGTATAGTCTCACTCTCATTATTAAGTTAAACCGCGAATTAAGCCAACAATATGACTCGTTTTCAATACAATCAAAGGCACAGGCTCAACACAAATTGATAATCATTTTCAACTATCACTTTTTTACTTGTCACCACCTGTTCTAACTAGCGATTACTAGCGGCTCGATTCAATCGCAGTAGCCAGGCCGCTCCCCTCACCCCACTGGAGTCACCGTAACGTGGCGGCACCAGTTTTGTCTTTATCACATCGGAAAACACATACTGCGATAACTGTTGCGGCACGTCCGCGTACAGTCGCTGTATATTCGACAGACCTCCTCCTAGCACAATTACATCCGGGTCGAGAATATTAATAACATGCGCCAGTGAACGTGCCAGGCGATTGATATAGCGTTGCAGGCAGTCTTCTGCCTGTGATTGATTAACCGCATCCTGTCGCCCGGCCAGTGCAACTATCTGTTCGGCATTTAGTTGCTCGCCTGTGTGCTGTAAAAAATCCAGCGCCATGCCCGGCCCGGAAAGAAAGGTTTCAATACAGCCTCGTTTGCCACAATAACAGTCCGGCCCGGGACGCTCGTTATCATCCGGCCAGGGCAAGGGGTTGTGTCCCCACTCACCGGCGATGGCATTGGCACCGCTCAACACCTGGCCATTTATCACGATGCCCGCTCCGGTACCGGTGCCGATAATCACGCCAAACACCACTGCCGCACCCTGCGCCGCACCATCCGTGGCCTCTGACAGCGCAAAGCAATTAGCATCATTGGCCATGCTGATCTCACGTTTGAGCAGTTTTTGCAAATCCGCCTGCAACGGCTGGTTATTCAGGCAGACTGAATTGGAATTACGCAGCAGGCCGGTGGCGGGTGAAATCGCACCGGGGGTACCGATACCAATCGAATCCGCCGCAGTGGTTTTATTTTCGATCAACAACACCAGGTCGACGATTGCCTGCAGACTTGCAGCATAGTTTCCGGTCGGAGTAGCGACTCGCTGACGCAGCAGTTCATTGCCCGCCTCGTCCAGCGCAATGCCTTCTATTTTGCTGCCACCCAGATCTATGCCAATGCGCATCCAGCTAACCTACACCTCGGAGTTACTGTAGTATTCCTTGGTGCCGCAAATTTCGACAACTTTTTCAATGTGCCGCAGCGCTTTGGTATAGGCCGCCTGACGTAAGCTGGTGTTCTTGTTGGTGTGTTGATACAGCCACATTTCTTCAAACGAGGCCTTGAGTTTTTCCCTTAATCGGTCACGCACTTCATCCAGTGTCCAGGGGAAACCGGCGCGGTTCTGTACCCACTCGAAATAACTGACGGTAACACCGCCTGCATTTGCCAGCACATCGGGAATGATCACCACGCCGTTTTTAAAGAGTATTTTATCTGCTTCCGGCGTAATCGGACCATTCGCTACTTCAATGATCCAGCTCGCCCTGATGTCGCGCACATTGTCTTTGGTTATGGCGTTTTCCAGTGCCGCCGGTACCAGCAAATCCACATCCAGTGTTAACAGTTCTGCATGGCTGATCACCTCATGTTCCTTCAATTCGTAGGTCGTGCCTTCGGCATATTCCGACTTGAGTACATTGTATTTATCTTTGCCACTTTTGACCCGCTCGATATCCAGACCTTCCGGCTCATAGATCGCGCTTTTTGAATCACTTAAGGCAACCACTTTATAACCGGCTTCGGCCAGCAGGCGCGCCATGTGGTAACCGGCATTACCAAAACCCTGAATCGCCACGCGAATATCTTCCGACGCCCTGCCTTCTTTATGGCGTAAAAATTCTGCAACCAGAAATGCACCGCGTCCGGTGGCTTCATCGCGCCCCAGACTGCCACCCATACTGACCGGCTTGCCGGTAATCACTGCCGGGCTTTTCTGTCGTTTGATCACTTCAAATTCGTCACGCATCCAGCCCATAATGCGCGCATTGGTGTACATGTCCGGTGCGGGTATATCTTTATCCGGGCCAACAAAGTCCGCCATCGCGCGCATATAACCGCGCGACAGCCGTTCCAGTTCCATGCGTGATAATTTTTTGGAATCGACAATCACACCACCCTTGCCGCCACCATAGGGCAGGTCCACCACCGCGCACTTGATTGTCATCCACAATGCCAGGGCTTCAATTTCATCCTGACTCACGCCTGGATGAAAACGGATACCGCCCTTACAGGGGCCGAGCAGTGAACTGTAATGACAGCGAAAGGCTTCAAAATATTCGGTGGAGCCGTCATCCATTAATACTGAAATGGAAGCACACAGCGTCTGTTTAGGCCGCAGCAGACTTTCAATCACATGGCTTGAAACACCGGATATTTTACCCAGTTGCTGTAAACGTTGTTTGGCACTGTCATACACTGATTGCATGCAAAGACTCCCGTTGAATAATTTGCCCTGATGGCATGATGACCTGGTTCGTCTACCAGAACAGTGTTTAAGTTCAGCGCGCAGTTACCAGTAACTTTAAAACCGCGTCGATATAAAAATGATCTCGCTGCAGGTATCAGCGTGCTTCTAGGGAAGCTCTGAATAATTCATCCGTGAATTATCAGAGCAACACATCCTTGTGCCGCGGAACCTCTGAGTTTTTCAGAGGTTCCCTAGCTTTTGTTATGCGTCGCAATCCGCCCCGACTGCCAGTAAACTTCCTGCTCGCCCTGCTGTTTATTGAGATAACGCGCCGCGACAAATAGCCAGTCTGACAGGCGATTAATATAAGCTGCAAGCTCGGCCTTTGTGGTTTCCGCCTGCGATAGACTGACCAGTGCGCGTTCTGCACGACGACAGATGGCCCGCGCCAGATGGCAGTAACTCGCCGGCTCGGCACCACCGGGAAGGATAAATTCCTTTAGCGGCGTAAGCTCGCCGTTCATTGCATCCAGCGTCTGTTCCAGCCATTCAATGCGCGCCTGTTGCAGCATCTCGTAATCCGGCATCGCCAGCTGTCCACCGAGATTAAACAGATCATGCTGAATGGTGATCAGGTTTTCTTTTACCTCGCCTGCAGCACATCTGTTAATCACAATGCCCAGCATGCTGTTGAGTTCATCCACCTCACCAATCGCCTGCATGCGCAAACTGTCTTTGGCGACCCGGCTGCCATCAGCCATGCCGGTGGTGCCACTGTCACCGGTGCGTGTATATATTCTGGAAAGCCGATAGCCCACGTGTTATGTCCTGTAGTTGTGCTTCAAGGCCTAAGCATATAATCTGCGCATTGTTAAATAAACCTACTTTTGAATTACATCAGGCGACATGCTCAAACCCCTTACCACCTTAACCTTGCTGTTACTGCTGAGCATCGCCTGCTTTATCCTTGCGCTGTCGGTAGGCAGCGTGTCACTTCCCCTGAGCGATGTACTGCACAGTTTACTCGGTATCAGCAGCCCGCCAGCGACACAGGCAGACGCACAGCTGAGCCAACATATCATTTACGAATTAAGGCTACCACGCGCCTATATCGCCTTTATCAGCGGCGGCCTGCTGGCACTGGCCGGCATGTTGATGCAGGTACTATTACGCAACCCGCTGGCTGACCCGTATATTCTCGGCGTATCCGGCGGCGCATCGGTGGCGGCAATGCTGGCGATCAGCGCCGGTTTCGGCAGCACGCTGATTTCCGGCAGTGCCTTTATCGGTGCGCTGATCTCTATCGTGCTGGTGTTCGGTCTGTCCCATGGTCGCGGCAGCTGGACCCCGTCACGCCTGCTGCTCACCGGCGTGGTGATTGCCGCCGGCTGGGGCGCGGTGATTAATTTTATTTTATCCCTCAGTCCGGAACGCCCGCTCAAGGGCATGCTGTTCTGGTTAATGGGCGATCTGAGCCACACCCAGAGTGAACAGCTGAGTAACCCGCTGCTACCGATGGTGTTGTTGCTTGGCCTGTTGCTCAGCTGGCTGATGGCGCGCTCGCTGAATATTCTGTCTCGCGGCGAACTGCAGGCCAGTGTACTTGGCATCTCACTCAAACCACTGCGCCTGGGGCTGTTTCTGCTGGCCTCGGCACTCACCGCGGTGGCGGTGACCCAGGCGGGCAGCATCGGCTTTGTCGGCCTGATTGTGCCGCATATGCTGCGCTTGCTGATCAGCGCCGATCACCGCTGGCTGGCTCCTGCCAGCGTGCTCTGTGGCGGCAGCCTGTTACTGATTTCCGATACCCTGGCACGCACCCTGATTGCACCACAACAACTGCCGGTAGGGGTAATCACCGCCTTTATCGGCGTGCCGGTTTTTTTATATCTGCTTAACCGCAGTTACCGCCAGCAGGTAACGCCATGAGCCTGTTGCGCACTGAAAACCTGAGGGTGCAGATTGGCAATACTCGAGTCTGTGAAAATCTGTCGATCGAGCTGAAGGCCGGTGAAGTCTGGGGCATGCTGGGTCGTAATGGCATGGGAAAAACCACCCTGCTGCATACACTGGCCGGTTTGCGTGAGCCGCAGCAGGGCGAGATATTTATTCTACAGCGCCGTTTGCACAGTCTGCGGCGCAAGCAGCTGGCACAACAGCTGGGGCTGTTGCTGCAGCAACAGGAAGACAGTTTTCCCAGCCGGGTAATCGATACGGTTATCAGTGGCCGCCACCCACACCTCAGTCAGTGGCAATGGGAATCGGCAGAGGACTGGCAGATCGCCCAGCAGGCATTACAACAGCTGCAACTCAATCATCTGGCACAACGCCCGATCAATCAGCTCTCCGGTGGTGAGCGTCAACGCGTGGCGATGGCGACACTGATCACCCAGGACCCGGCGATTATGTTGCTCGATGAACCCAGCAGCCATCTGGATTTAAAGCACCAGATTCAACTGCTGGATTTTATTCGCAAACAGACCGTCAGCCAGCACAAAACCACACTGATGACGTTGCATGATGTAAACCTGAGTGCACGCTACTGCGACAAACTGATCCTGCTACTGGGTGATGCGCATATTATGGTGGGTGATACCCGCGAGCTGCTTAACGAAGACAATCTTCAATGTCTGTATGATTACCCGATTAAGAAAATCGACACCGAAGGTTTTCCGCTGTTCGTCGCGGACTCTCTGTAAATTTTTCGCTGCAATATCTGCTGCATAACTACCGACTTCATCCACGCACCTGGAGATTTTTCGACCGATGGAAGATGGCACAGCAAAGCCTTTAGCCACGGCGCTTTAAGCACCACACAGACAAATTATTCCGCCATTTTTATAACTCAATGTAGTTCTTCGCTTGACTATTCCCGCATAAAAACTGTATCTTTGCCGTCCTTATCTGGTGTCCAACGGTGTTCACACCCGAGGATTAAACGGGAAACTGGTGCGAATTTTTTCAATGCCAGTGCTGCCCCCGCAACGGTAAGCGTTTCAAGTAATGACACTCGGGCCATCCCAACGCCCGAAGCCACTGTGGCCCTGTGCACTGCACAACCATGGGAAGGCGTCATTACCCTGCGCAAGCCCGGAGACCGGCCCGATAATTATTCTGAAAACTACGGCGGGTAGTTGGACGGGTGCTGTATATCTGCTTGATATTTCATCCCTCCGCTTGCCCCTGCAACCCTATCAGCACGGGCGGTGCTGCGGAGAACAAAGTGAAAAAATCAATTGCCCACCAATATATAATTCATAACAACTTATTGCATAAAGCCTTAAGGTATAAAAAATTTACAGCCGGATTACTAGGCGGCCTGATCAGTTTAGGCAGCGCGCCTGTTTTAGCACAAAGCTCGACTGACGATGGCACTCTTGAGGAAATGATTGTCACCGCCAATCGTTATGCACAAACCGCCAACGAGAGCCTGGCTTCGGTCAGTGTGATTACCCGCGAAGACATTGAACAATCCCCTGCTTACGATTTACCTGAATTGCTGGCTGGCCAGGCCGGTGTTGTGATTCGCAGCACCGGCCCCTATGGACAGCAGACCTCGTTGTTTTTACGCGGCAGCAATTCCAATCATGTGCTGATACTGGTGGACGGGGTAAAACTCTATTCCGCAACTGCCGGCAGTACTGCACTGCAACACATTCCACTGACCCAGATTGAGCGCATTGAAATTGTGCGTGGCCCCCGCTCCAGCCTGTATGGTGCCGAAGCGATCGGTGGGGTAATTCAGATCTTCACCCGACGCAGCGAACAGCAGAACAGTGCCCGACTGGAGCTAGGGACTGGCAGCAACAACAGTCGCGAAGTTAACACCGGCCTGTCACTGGTGGGTGATAAAGCACAGTTCAGTGTAAATGCGCGACACTTCAATACCGATGGCATTGATACCATTGTGCATGACAGCGTGAATGATAATGATGGCTATCGCAATAACGCCTTTAATGCGCAGTTCGATTACCGTTTTAATTCGGCACTGAGTTTCGCGACATCGTTAATGGATATTCAGGGTGAGGTTAATTACGACAACTGCTATAACAGCATCACCTTCACCTCGTCCGATGCATGCACTTCGGATTTTAAACAACAGACTATCAGCAACAGCTTCAAGTTCACCCCCGGCGGCATCTGGGATGGACAACTGCAGTTCAGCCGCTCGAAAGATTTCGATGAAAACTACAGTGACGCGCAACGCCAGTACACCTTCGAAACAGAACGTGATGCAATTTCTTTCACCAATAATTTTCAACTCAGCGACACTCAGCTATTCGCGCTGGGCGCTGATTATGCCGATGATACGGTGAGTTCGGATTTTCTTGATGCCAGCACGCCGAACAGTCGTGACAACACCGCTGTGTTCGCGCTATGGAATCAGCAGCTTGATCAGTTACAGCTCAACCTGAGTGTACGAAGCGACGACAACGAACAGTTTGATCGGCATGCCACTGGCAATATTGCGCTGGGTTATCCGCTGGCAGAAAACTTAAGTGGTTTTATTTCTTACGGCACAGCATTCAAGGCCCCCACTTTTAATGACCTTTATTCTGCATTTGGTGGCAACCCCGATCTGCAACCGGAAGAATCGGCGAGCACGGAAATCGGCGTGAGCGGTATGATCAATGATGCCAGCTGGTCATTTAATATTTATCAGACGGATATAGACAACCTGATCATTTATGACCAGACCACATTCACTTCGGAGAATATTGCGCAATCACAGATACGCGGTGCCGAGCTGAACAGTTCGCTGCAACTTGCAAAATGGCAATTCGACCTGGCATTGTCCTATACCGACCCACGCAATAAATCCGGTGATGACAAGGACAGGGTTCTGCAGTCACGACCCAAACAGACTCTGAGCATTCAGGTGAGTCGTGATTTTGGTCGCTTTGCGCTGGGTAGCTCTCTACTGGCACAGAGCCAGCGCTACACCAGTAGTGATAACAGTGAGTCCAGCCCCGGCTATGGCCTGCTCAATGCCCATGCAAGCTACCAGCTGAACAAAAACATGAGTGTTGAGGCGAAACTCAGCAACCTGCTGGACAAGGACTATATTCTCAATCAGGGTTTTGGTACCACTTACAGCACACTGGGTCGAAGCCTGTTTGTGAACCTGGCCTACCAGCTGTAAATATTTTTGCACGCAACAGGGACGTTGCAGATGCCTTGCAGAGTCGCTTGCGGAAAGATCAGTCTGGTTGTTTTTTGCTGTATATTTCTCTGGCCTGCTGCAGTGCTTCACACATCTGCTCGGCACCCTGCACAATGCGCGGCGTATGACGCACAATCAAATCCGCATTGATGCCATACACCTGCTGTTTTTTCACCGCCTGCAGAAATGGCCAGCGTTGCCACTCCTGCAACCAGTCACTGCGGCCCTCGCCCACACCGGCAATAATTACCTGGGGATTTTTTTCCAGCACTGCTTCCAGATCAATCTGTGGCGACAGCACCGGCAAATCGGCAAACACATTACGTCCGCCACATAATTCAATTATGTGCGAAATAAGATGCTGTCCGTTGATGGTAAACAGTGGCCGGTTCCACACCTGGTAAAATACCGAAATCATTGACTGATTCTGATAGCGCTGCTGCAGATGATCTATCGCCGCGCTGAATTTTTCCGCCTGTGCATTGGCAATAGACGCGGTGCCCAGCAGGCGGCCTATATCCCGCAGGTTCTTGCCAATATGCTGCAGGGTCTGCGGCTCACTGTAATACACACTCAGACCCAGCTTTTCCAGTTGTGCCAGCTGGCCGCGACCATTACCGCTGTGCCAGGCAATAATCAGATCCGGCCGCAGCGCGACTATGGCTTCCAGATCCAGCTGGAAGCCGGAACCCACCCGAGGCAACTGTTTGGCCTGCACCGGGTAATCACTGAACTCCACTGCCGCCACTAATTGCTCACCACCACCGGCGGCATACACCAGTTCGGTAATGTGTGGCGACAGGCTGATCACCCGTTGTGCCGGTTGCGCTAATACCAACGTGCGTTGCAGATCATCACTGAGCTGTATCGCATCACCAGCGGATGCCTCGACCACAGCGTGGACGGTTGCGGCAGCGGCACTGTTTGAGCACAACAACACAGTGCTCAGCACTCGCCAGCAGATGATGCGCTTAATTCTGGCTATCATTCTGAGCCGGCAGCTTATGGTTGTGATCATCAATACGAATATCGCCCTGGCATTCGGGTCGATAGCCCTGTTTGTCCGCATAGAAGGCTTTAATCTGTTCAAAGTCGCGATGAATATCCCCGCTGGGATAAATCAGCTTCGCCACGCCGATTACCTTGTGCCTGTAATCCAGATAACCCAGCGCGATCGGCACCTCGGCGCCTCGGGCGATATGATAGAAACCGGTTTTCCAGCGATGGGTTTTTGAGCGTGTGCCTTCCGGCATCAGGCCGAGAATAAATTTATCCCGCTGACCGAACAACTCGATATTTTTTTCGATAAAACCAGTGCTTTTTTCCCGGTTCAACGGCACTCCGCCCATGGCAATCAACAACGGCCGAAACGGCCCGCGGAATATACTGTGCTTGGCCACCCAGTTTAACGGCAACTGCAGGCTCCACTTCGCCAGCATGCCCAGCACAAAATCCCAGTTACTGGTGTGTGGGTAGGCAATCAGTACATAGCGGTCCAGTGCGGGCAACTGTTTATCCACTCGCCAGCCCGCCAGCCTTAATATTGCTTCACTGATTTTCTGTTTCACTTTTACGTCTCTAGTCAGAGGGGCCTGAGGGTTTGCAGTAAACTTTTTATTTTTTGTGTGGTCTTTATAGTCCCTGGGCTGCATTCTGCGGGGATAATGAAAAATCTGAACCGCGCAAATATTTTATGGATGAGACCAGCAGAGCCGCCTTGAACTATAGCAAGTTCATCTGGCCATGTGTATTCATGTGTATTACGGGCCACATGGTTTAAAGCCGTGTATATTAAGCGGTATAGTTTACGTTCACCGCAGATGCAGCCATAAGCATAACAGACGCCATTACACACTATTTATCAGGAGGAACTCTTGTCGCAGCATTCGTCTATTTCACAACTCAGACAGCGGGTGAGCCAGCAGATACTGGGCCAGCCCACCCTGGTGGATCGACTCATTATTGCACTGCTGGCAGATGGCCATCTGCTGGTTGAAGGCGCACCGGGGCTGGCTAAAACCCGGGCAATCAAGGCACTCAGCGAAGCCATTGAGGGCGATTTTCACCGCGTTCAGTTCACCCCGGATCTGCTGCCTGCCGATCTCACCGGCACTGAAATTTACCGCCCACAGGACGGTTCATTCCAGTTTCAGCAGGGCCCGCTGTTCCATAACCTGATTCTCGCCGATGAAATCAACCGCGCCCCCGCCAAGGTGCAGTCGGCACTGCTGGAGGCGATGGCGGAGCGCCAGATCACCGTGGGCTCGGTCACCTACCCGCTGCCCCGATTGTTTCTGGTGATGGCGACACAGAACCCGCTGGAGCAGGAAGGCACCTACCCGTTACCGGAAGCGCAGCTGGATCGCTTTTTAATGCATGTGTTTGTGGATTACCCGGATGCCGACAGCGAAGCCGCCATACTTCGCCTGACCCGCGATGAGGCCCGACAGCAGATTGATGACAGCAGCCCCGTCAGCAACGAAATCACCCCGATCAGCCAGCAGGCACTGTTTGCCGCGCGGCGCGAAGTGCTGGATGTGTATATGGCAGACGAGCTGGAAACCTACCTGATCCAGCTGGTGCTGGCGACACGCAACCCGGCCCCCTATGCGGAAAAGCTGGGTAACTGGCTGGAATACGGTGCCTCACCCCGTGCCACTATGGCGCTGGATCGCTGCGCCCGCGCCCATGCCTGGCTGAATGGCCGCGACTTCGTCGGACCGGAAGACATACAGGCAATGGCGCACGATGTACTGCGCCACCGTATTATCCTGAGTTTCAGCGCTGAAGCCGAAGGCATCAGCAAGGACACCTTTATTGACGAGCTGATTGCGCGTATTGCCGTACCCTGATGCAACACCAGATAACCGACAACATCCCCGGCGCTGATGACATCGTGCGTGTTCGCCAGTCAACCCTGATTGGCCTCAGCCGTGATGCGCGGCAACTGCCGTTGCACTCACGTTCGATCCGCGCCACCTTTAATGGCCAGTATCAATCTGCCTTCAAGGGGCGCGGCATGGAATTTGATGAATCCCGCCCCTATCAACCGGGGGATGATATTCGCGCCATGGACTGGCGGGTGACCGCACGCACCGGCCGCGCGCACAGCAAGGTCTACCGTGAAGAACGCGAGCGCCCGGTGCTGCTCTGGGTGGATTATCGCCAGCCAATGTTTTTTGCCACCCAGCAACATTTCAAGTCGGTGCTGGCCGCCAGGGTCGCCGCGCTGCTGGCCTGGAGTGCCAGCTATCACGGTGACCGTTCAGGTGGACTGATTTTTTCCGAACACGGACACAGCGAGTTACGCCCGGCCCGTGGCAAAACGGCCAGCCTGCATTTTATTCAGCAACTGGCACAGCAACAGGCGGCGGCCTCCATTGCCATGCACACGGGCGTCACCGACGATGCGGCGGCCAGTGCAGCAGCTGACTCACTGGCACGGCTGCAACACGTTAGCAAACCCGGTTCGCTGATTTTTTTAATCAGCGATTTTCGCGATATGAATGAAGCCGCCTGGTTGCGCCTCAGTCAACTCAGCCGCAATGCCGATCTGGTGCTGATTTCTGTGCACGATCCGCTGGAACAACAATTGCCACCCGCCGGTGATTACAAAATCAGCGACGGCCAGCGCGAGCTCAATCTCAGCACCTACTCCGCACAACAGCGGGCGCGCTATGCGCAACGTTTTTTAATGCAGCAGCAGACACTGCAGAACAAGTGTCGACAACTGTCGATGCACCTGATCAGCCTGTCCACTGCAGATGATTATCTGCATGTGCTGCAACAGGGGCTGGGCCTGCAGATGACCGCGTCTACACGAAAACGGGCAAGGTAATCATGTTCGAGTCTGCTGTTTTGCCTTCAGTAAACAACGCAGTAAACAGCCTGCCGGCCAACCCGGCGAATGGTCTGCAACTGCGCGATATTCATTTGCCGGAAGCGGTCAGCTGGTGGCCACCGGCGATCGGCTGGTGGCTGACCCCGCTGCTACTGATTTTACTTGCACTGGGCATCATTGCCTTGCGTCGTGCTTTGCACAAGCGCCGTCACAGCGCGCATAAAAAAATCGCCCGCGCCGAACTGCAACGTATTAAACAGCAGTACACCGACCACGCCGATGCACTGCACAGCCTGCGCGAACTGTCGGTTTTATTACGCCGCGTGGCTTTGAGCTACCTACCCAGGGAACACAGCGCCAGTCTCATCGGCGAGGCCTGGATTGCACAACTCAATCAACTGGCACCGCACACGGCATTCAAGCAGCAGCACCTGGAACTGCTCAGCCGGGGTGTTTACCAGCCGCAACTCGATGCCGACCTGACGCCACTGTTAAACCAGTGCGAGCAATGGCTGCAGCAATTACCGACACATGCACCTGCGAGGCGGCACAATGAACGGTGATTTTTTCAGTGTCTTCAATACATTTAATATGGGACAGCTGGAATTTGCCTGGCCCTGGCTGCTGTTATGCCTGCCATTGCCCTGGCTGGTGCGCCGCCTGTTGCCTGCCCGCAACAACAGTCAGGATCAGGCATTGCATGTGCCGTTTATCGATGACTTCAGCCCGCTGCAACAAAGCCGCGGCCTGCAGTACAAAAATCGCTGGCTGATGTTACTCGCCAGCATCGCCTGGTGCTGTCTGATTATTGCCGCCGCACGCCCGCAATGGTCCGGTGACGCTGTGGAGATTCCACTCAGTGGTCGCGACCTGATGCTGGCCGTGGATCTCTCCGCCAGCATGTCGATTGAGGACTTCGAAATGAACGGCCTGCAGGTCAATCGACTGCAGGCGGTGAAACAGGTTGCTGGGGAATTTATTCAACAGCGCCAGGGGGATCGTATCGGCCTGATTCTGTTTGGCGAACAGGCCTATCTGCAGACCCCGTTAACCTTTGACACGCACACGGTAAATACCATGTTGCAGGAAGCATTGATTGGCATCGCCGGCAAGGCTACCGCGATTGGTGACAGTATTGGTCTGGCGATCAAACGCCTGAACAATCAGTCGGCACAGAGTCGGGTGCTGATTTTATTAACCGATGGTGAAAACACCGCAGGCGAAGTCTCGCCACTTAAAGCCGCGGAACTGGCCGCCAGTCAGAATCTGAAAATCTACACCATTGGCGTGGGTGCCGCCAGCCGTGAAGTCGGTGGCCTGTTTTTTAATCGCAGCATCAGAAACAATGAGATCGATGAAAAAACCCTCACCGAAATTGCACAACTTACCGGCGGCCGTTATTTCCGCGCACATGATTTACAGCAACTGAATCAGATCTATGCGCTGATTGACCAGCTGGAACCGATTGAACAGGCCAGCCAGAGTTTTCGCCCGGTGAAAGCACTGTATGTCTGGCCACTGTCGCTGGCCCTGCTGATCAGCGCACTGATTATGCTGCACAAACTACTGCAACCGTTTGCATTAATACTGCGTGCTCGACTTGCCGACAGCTTTTTATCCGGGAGGCCTAAATGACAGAGGCGCTCGCTAATCTGCATCTGCTAAGACCCTGGTGGTTGCTGGCGATTATTCCGCTGGCTGTACTGATCTGGTTTTATACTCGAGGCCATGCACAGAGTCGCAGCTGGGCTGCGATCATTGATAAACGTCTGCTGCCCCATGTCCTGCAGGGCAATAACAGCGTGATTAGCAAACGCCGTCACTGGCAACACTTTACACTGCTGTTTTTACTCAGCAGCCTGCTGATTGTGGCACTGGCCGGCCCCGCGTTCGAGCAACGCCCGCAAGCGGTTTTCAAAACCCAGTCGGCACTGGTGCTGGTGCTCGATCTGTCGCGCTCGATGGATGCGGCGGATATAAAACCCAGCCGACTCAGCCGTGCACATTACAAACTCAGCGATATTCTAAAGCAGCGTCGTGAAGGCCAGACCGCGCTGATCGTTTATGCCGCCGATGCCTTTGTGGTCAGCCCGCTTACCGATGATGCCGCAACGATTGAAGCACAGATCCCCGCATTGCAAACCGGGATTATGCCGGCACAGGGCAGTCGTCTGGATCGGGCGCTGCAAAAAGCCCGGGCGCTGTTTTATAATGCAGGCCATCAGCGTGGCGAAATTTTTGTGCTCAGTGACAGCGCCAATGCCGAGGACATAGCCAGAAGTCGCGAACTGCAGCAACAGGGCTTTAACATCTCGGTGCTGGCGATTGGCACAGCCGATGGCGCACCCATTCCTGCCGGTGCAGGCGGTTTTCTAAAAGATGCCTCCGGCTCGATTGTGATCAGTAAACTGCAAGTATCAGCATTGCAACAACTGGCTCAGGCCGGCGGTGGTGATTTCAGCCGACTCAGCGCCAATGACGATGATATTAACCGCCTGTTATCCCGACTCGATTTTAAACCTCACATGGATCAGCTAAGCGAAGCAGCACAGTCATTTACAACCGACACCTGGCATGAAGAAGGCCCCTGGTTATTGCTGTTGTTAATTCCCTTTGCCGCCTATGCGTTTCGCCGCGGACTGATTTTTCTGTTACTGATTTTTATTCTGCCACTGCCACAACCGGCACAGGCGGTTGAGTGGCAGCAACTGTGGAAGAATAACGACCAGCGCGCCATGCAACAGTTACAACAGGGTAATGCACAGCAGGCTGCGGAACTGTTTGAACAACCGGCATGGCGTGCAGCCGCCGAATACCGCGCCGGCAATTACGCAAAGTCGGCGGAAATACTACAGTCAATCGACAGTGCCGATGCGCATTACAACCGCGGCAATGCCCTGGCAAAAAGTGGCGCATACGATGAAGCATTGCAGGCCTATCAACGCGCACTTGAACTGCAACCACAACATGAAGATGCGCGCTACAATAAACAGCAGGTTGAACAGGCGATACAACAGGCAGAAAATAACGCACAGCAAAAGCAGAAAAATCAGCATCAGCAACCATCATCGCAAAGCGATGCGGACGACAATGACCATGACAGTCAGTCCGAAGATAACCAGTCGTCAAATAATCAGTCAGCGGATAACCAATCATCGGATAATCGATCATCGAATAATCAGTCAGCAGGTGATCAGCCCCGGGCAGACAGGCCCAGTGAAGACAAGACCCAGCAAGATAAGTCTCGCGAAGACAAGGCGACAAAAGATCAGTCACAGCAAAATCAGTCCGACAAAAATGCGTCCGCAGACCCGCAGACTCGTAACGATCAATCTGAGCAGAATCAATCACAATCAGAAGCAGACAGCTCGCAGGCAGCGGATAAGCCCGGCGGCGAAGCAGACGAAGAACCACTGGATCTGCAACAGCAACAGACTCAACAGTGGCTTAAGAAAATACCCGATGACCCGGGCGGCCTGTTACGCAGAAAATTCCAGTATCAATACGGTCGCGAATCACCACAGGATGAACAGCAGGCATGGTAATCACTGATCAGACTTATTACAGGCAAGCACATCACAAACGCAGTGCACACTCAAACGTGGCGAGGCGTTTACATTTTATCGGCCAGCTATTGCTGCTCAGTCTGTTGCTGTTTACCAGTGGCACGGCGCTGGCTGCGGATATTCAGGTAAAGATCGATCGTCAACTGATTGAGCTTAACCAGACCTTTACCCTGCAATTTGAAAGCAGTGATGAGCTGGACGGTGAACCGGATTTCAGTCCACTGGAAAAAGACTTCCGCATTATCAACCAGAGCAGTGGCAGCAATATCAGCATAATCAATGGTGAGTACCGAAAAAGCCGGCGCTGGAGCCTGACACTGATCGCACTGCGCGATGGTAAGCTGACCATTCCTTCAATTCAGTTTGGTAGTGACAGCAGTCGTGCCTACCAGATCGAAGTACAACCAGTTAAAGCCTCTGAACCGGGTAGCCAGGCAGATTTTATTTCCGAGCTGGAAGTCAGTCGTGAACAGCTTGTGGTGCAGGGTGAAGTGGTGGTGACCCAGCGTTTACTCAGTTCGCGCAATATCACCGCCTATGAATTTGCTCCACTGCAGACCAGCGGTGTGGAGGTGGCGACTGAACCACTGGGCGAGGTTAAACAGTACCAGACCCGGCGTGGCGATAAGGCCTATCTTGTACTCGAACAACGCCACGCGATTTATCCGCAGGCCGCTGGACAACTCACTATCGAACCCAGCCTGGCCAGTGCGCGCATTGCGCTCAACAGTGGCTCCGCTTTTGATCCATTCCGTAGTAACACGCAAACCCTGCGTCGTACCTCACCGGCCAGAAGCATTGATGTCAACGCTATACCATCAGGCTTCACTGGCAGCCACTGGTTACCGGCCAGTGAAGTGCAACTGGTGGAAGAATTTCCGCACGGCGAGTCCTTTAAAGTGGGCGAGCCCATCACCCGCACCCTGTCGCTGCTGGTTAATGGACAGGTGGCTTCGCAATTGCCTGAATTCAGCCTGCCCGAGATTAAAGACCTGAAACAGTATCCTGACAAACCGCTGCTCAATAACAGCAAAAGCGATAACGGCATTATCGGTGTGCAACAGATCAAGGTCGCGCTGATTCCCGCCAAGGCCGGCGACTACACCTTACCCGCCATGGAAATTCCCTGGTGGAATACACAAAGCGGAAAAATGGAAATTGCACGACTGGATGCGCGCAATTTCAAGGTCACGCCAGCAGGCGCGACGACCCGCACTGATCAAGGTAACGGACCGAAGATCATCTCAACACCGGCTGATAATTCATCGTCTGTCGATACGGCAGTTACTGGTGACTCCGGCGAATCCGTGACGACAGATACAATCACAGACACGTCCAGTGACAACACGCCAAGCAGTACCCTGTGGAAACTGCTGTCACTGCTACTTGCCTTAGGCTGGCTGGCAACACTGGTGTTTTTTATCCGCCGTAAAGCAAGCTCCACGCAACCTCAGTCGCAGCCTTCCATGCAAACCACATCGGTCGCTGCTGCACGACGCCAGCTTAAAACCGCCTGCGACGCGGCCAACCCTCAACTGATCAAAAATGCACTGTTACAATGGGGTAATGCACTGTTTGGCGATCAGCCAGTGCATTCACTGGGAGAGCTGTCCTCACGCATTGCGCTGCAGCCGGAAAGCACCGAGTTAAGCCAGAGACTCAATCAGCTGAATGAGCATCTGTATAAAAATGCCTCGGGCGACTGGTTTTGCGATAATTTAGTTTCACTGTGCCAGACTTTTGAACACACGCTGGCACAGCAGTCATCACCTTCTGATGATACGCAACTTGAGAACCTTTACAAATAAAACAGCCTTCAAACCATAAGGAAATAAAATATGAACACTCTATTAGTCACCGGCAGTAATCGCGGCATTGGCCTGGAAATTGTCAGGCAATATGCGCAACAGGGATGGCAGATTCACGCCTGCTGTCGACAACCAGATCAGGCACAGGATTTACAGTCACTGGCGCAACAAAATCCGTCAATTCAGGTTCATGCACTGGACATCGGCGATGAGACACAGATTGCCGCGCTGGCAGATAAACTCAGCGACATCAGCATTGATCTGCTGTTTAATAATGCCGGTATCTATGGCCAGCAGAACGCCTCTTTTGGCAATACCAGCAGCCAGCAATGGCTGGACTGTTTTTATATCAACTGCATTTCGCAACTAAAAATGTGCGAGGCTTTTGTGGAACAGGTGGCGCGAAGTCAGCTTAAAACCATCGCCAGCATGAGCAGCAAGATGGGCAGTATGGCGGACAATGGTTCCGGCGGCAGTTATGTGTATCGCTCGTCCAAGGCGGCATTAAATGCGGTTATGAAAAGCGCGTCGATTGATCTTCAACCGCGAGGCATTAAACTGGCGATATTACACCCCGGCTGGGTCAAAACCGATATGGGCGGACCCCATGCTGAAATCAGCAGCGCTGAATCAGTGCAGCTGATGCGTAACACGCTGGAAAAACTGACACTGGATAACAGCGGCAGCTTCTTTGAAATAGATGGTTCGATTATTCCCTGGTAATCAGGACGCTGGGAATAAATACAGGCATCAGCCGCCGCTATAACTACACTTATTTAACGCGACTGATATAGTCTTGATAGTTATTCTCATAATCATCGAGATTATCCTGCAGCGCTTCCCGGTATAACTTTGTGAAATACTCAATCGCCATGGCCTTTTCTTTCTGGAAGTCCGCCAGATCTTTGCTGGTTGAGGCAAACATAAAGGCATTGAAGCGTGCTGCGGAAAACAGCAGCGAGGTACTGACCTTACCATTACGCTCACTGTCACACTGCTTATTGGCAAGCTGAATGTATTCATCGGTCAGTTGCCAGAATTTTTCGTCACGCTCTTCTTTACTCATACAAAATCTTTTATCAAAACCGGATCAGGGCCTGCTAGCGGTCGGTGCTGCGCGCAGCTGTTTAGTATTATTCTGTCCCTGCCTGCTTGCATTCCAGCCAAACTCTCCCTGCCATTGCTGATCTTCAAAATCCAGCTTCAGCCAGCTGGGCACATAGGCCGCCTGGTTTTTGATTTCAAAGTCGGTGACCGGTGGCGGCCCTGCATAATCGGATACTGAACAGGATTTGGTCATCACCGTATTAAAACGCACATAAACCGCGCCGCTGAGTTTTTGCGCCTGTGGTAACAGTGCAGCAAATTCCGCATCATCCAGTTGCCAGACACCCGACTGTTGCTCGGTGGAATAATAGGCTATACGCTTGCCCAGCAGACAGCTGAAATACACCTGCACTTCAATGATCAGTGGCCCGCTTAATTGCTGCGCCTGCTGCTCGGCAGCAGCCGACAGAGTAATGGTCATTGGCTTGTTATGAAAGATCAGTTGCTGCTGCATGGCATTGCCCCCTCCTCGATCTGAGTGACTATTATTGCCGATCCAGCTTGTATAATAAAGCCTGAACCCGGCTTCAGGCTAGCCGCCGGTATAGGACATGAAGCGCAGGACTTTTTCCGGCTTTTCATTAAATTCATGTTTTTCCGGCTTTAGATTAATCGCCGTGAGAATCGCCTGTTCCAGTTCTGCATCGCTCACCCCGGCACGCAACAGAGGGCGCAGTTCGAAATTGTCTTCCTGACCCAGGCAGGTGTAGATGGTACCATCCACCGACAGCCGCACCCGGTTGCAGGTTTCACAGAAATGCTGTGACAGCGGGGTAATAAAACCGATATTGATATCCGTGCCCAGCACATTCATATAACGTGCCGGCCCGCCGCCGGGCATCACCCCGGGCACCAGCTCGAAACGTTTTGCCAGCCGTGCCTTGATCTCCTGCAGGTTGACATACTGATTGGTCGCCTTGCGCCCCATATCACCCACCGGCATGGTCTCGATAAAACGCAGGGTAAACCCGTGTTGCGCACAGAATTCCACCATGCGTTCCACTTCGTGGTCGTTGACGCCCTTCATTAACACCATATTAATCTTGATCGGGCTCAGACCCGCCGCCTTTGCTGCCATCAGGCCATCAATCACTTTTTGCAGTTTACCGCCGGTGAGCTGTTTAAAGGTATCCGCGTCAAGACTGTCGAGACTGACATTGATCCGACTGATACCGGCCGCCTTGAGTGCTTCGGCATGCTTGCTCATGCGCGTGCAGTTGGTACTGAGGGAAAGATCTTCCAGCCCAGGCAGCGCAGACAGTCGTTGCGCCAGCTGCGCCACATTCTTGCGCACCAGCGGTTCACCGCCGGTGAGACGAATACGCCGTGTACCCATACGGGTAAATGCGGCGATCACCCGTTCCAGCTCGTCAAAACTCAACCAGTCCTCAGGCTCGTGAAAATCACGAAACTGTTTTGGCATACAGTAACTGCAACGCAGGTCGCATCGGTCGGTGACCGAGACACGCACATAGTCTATGCTGCGTCCAAACTGGTCGATCAGGGCGGTTTGTGTCATGGTCGTTGATCCTCACATAGACCGGCTATGCATGAATGAGACCCCGTGAGTGGCTCAGGCTATCCTGGCTGATAAAGTGAGCGGGTGGGTCGCTTTGCTCAGAAGTACCTGAGTGGAATACTGTGAATAATATAAGAAAACGCGCATATTCGCTACACCTGGCTTTGTAGGGTTATTAATCTGCAGCATTCAGCTGCCTGAAAATACATCCACCCACCGCAGACTCGCTAGCACGGATCAGCGCGAGCCGCGCTTTCAGCACAGACCACAGGGCAAAGCACCGCCTGTCTGGAAAAGCATAACCTGCCGAACCTGGCCGCTAACGCCGAGTCCTGCCCAGCAGGGGCTGAACCATCCGCAAAACAGCCACTTGGGCGAAATCAGCCGCTGTAACAAGCCTGCAACCACAATAACCCTGACTGCAACGGGTTTTGCCCAGGGTACAGTGGCGTATTATGTGCTATACCGAGACCCCCCGGATCTTTTTACCAATAATCCCCATTAGGGTTGGTATCAAATAAAATAATCCAGCATATAAGAATTTTATGATTCGCTTAACAAAGCTGATTAGCAATATTGCGCTGGATCAATATAATCCTCCATCACTTGAAAAGGCAGGATCAAAGTATGACAACCAGAGTGATACATGATGCGACTAAAGAACCCGTAGGTCGTGTCGAAACTAAAAACACTACCTGTTATATGTGTGCGTGTCGCTGCGGCATCCGTGTAACACTGCGTGACAACGAAGTACGCTATATACAGGGCAACCCGGATCACCCTTTAAATAAGGGCATAATCTGTGCGAAAGGCGCATCAGGCATTATGAAGCAGTACTCCCCTGCCCGCCTGACCAGGCCCTTAAAGCGTAAAGAAGGCGCCCTGCGTGGCGACTCTGAATTCGAGGAAATTTCCTGGGATGAAGCTTTCGACATGATGGAAGAGCGTCTGGCTCACATCCGCGCAACTGATCCCAAGAAATTCACCCTGATCACCGGTCGTGACCAGATGCAGGCCTTAACCGGCATGTGGTCGAAGAACTACGGTACGCCTAACTACTCGGCACACGGTGGTTTCTGCTCAGTCAACATGGCTGCGGGCATGATTTACTCGATTGGTGGTTCTTTCTGGGAATTTGGTGGCCCTGACCTGGAACGCGCCAAGCTACTGGTGATGATCGGTACCGCAGAAGACCATCACTCTAATCCATTAAAAATGGAACTCTCCAGGTTCAAGCGCAACGGCGGCCGCTTTATTTCGGTTAACCCGGTGCGTACCGGTTACTCAGCGATTGCGGATGAGTGGATTCCCATCAAGCCCGGTACGGATAACGCGCTGTTCCTGGCGATTACTCGCGAGCTGATCGAAACCGGTCTGTACGATCGTGAGTTCCTCAAAGACTACTCAAACGCCGGCCAGCTGGTTAACTGTGATGAGAACTCGGACGAGCACGGCATGCTGGTGCGCATGCAGGTAGATGCAGAACTGGGCTGCTTCGACGAGCAGAACCAGATGTGGTGGGATCGTCACACTAATAAAGCTGTACGCACACACACCGAAGGCGCAGACCCATTCTTGCTGGGCGAGTTCAAGCTGGACGACGGCACACCTGTTAAGCCGTCTTTCCAGTTACTGAAAGAGTCTGTTGAACAGTACACACCTGAATGGGCAGCCGATGTCACCGGTATTCCTGCTGAAACCATTCGTCGCCTGGCCCATGAAATGGGTATAGTCGCGCGTGATGAGAAAATCGAACTGCCCATCGCATGGACCGACACCTGGGGTCGTGAACACAAGTCTGTTACCGGCAACCCGGTTGCCTTCCATGCAATGCGTGGCCTGGCAGCACACTCTAACGGTTTCCAGACCATTCGTGGTTTATCGGTACTGATGTCTATCCTGGGCACGATTGACCGTCCGGGCGGTTTCCGCCATAAGGCGCCGTTCCCACGTCCAATTCCACCCTGTGCGAAGACACCGAGAGGCCCGGAAGGCGTTAAGCCCAATACGCCTCTGGGCGGTATGCCACTGGGTTTCCCGGCATCACCTGATGACCTGTTCCTGGATGAGAACAATGGCCCAGTGCGTCTGGATAAGGGTTTCTCCTGGGAGTTCCCACTATCTGCTCACGGCCTGATGCAGAATGCGATCACTAACGCATGGCGCGGCGACCCGTACAAAATCGACACCATGATGATCTTCATGGCGAACATGGCGTGGAACTCTTCAATGAACACCACTGATGTTCGCGACATGCTGAACGATAAAGATGAAAACGGTGAATACAAGATTCCATTCCTGATTGTTTCAGATGCATTCCATTCTGAAATGGTGGCCTATGGTGACCTGATTCTTCCAGACACCACTTACCTGGAACGTCACGATGTCATCTCCATGCTTGACCGTCCTATTTCTGAATATGACGGCCCGGTTGATTCTGTGCGAATTCCGGTGGTTCCACCCAAGGGTGATTGCAAGCCATTCCAGGAAGTACTCATTGAGCTGGGATCACGCCTGAAACTACCTGCGTTTGTTAATGCCGATGGTTCACGCAAATTCCGTGATTACCCTGAATTCATCACCAACTTTGAAACTGAGCCAGGTTCTGGTATCGGTTTCCTCGCTGGCTGGCGTGGTAAGGGTGGTGAGAAATTCATGAAGGGTGAACCTAACCCTAACCAGTGGAAGATGTACGAGGAAAACAACTGTGTATTCCAGTACCACCTGCCGGTTTCGTACCAGTACATGCGTAACTGGAACCAGGGTTATTTAACCTGGGCACAGGAACACCGTTTAACTAAATACGATGAGCCGATTAACATTCATATTTACTCTGAAATTCTGCAGAAGTTCCGTCTGGCAGCACAGGGTAAACGTAAAGGCCGTCAGCCACCTGATCATCTGCGCGCGCGGATTGAAGAACACTTCAATCCACTGCCCTTCTACTCAGATACATTAGAAGGCAAGTTAAGCGACAAGCAGAAGTACCCATTGAATGCCATCACACAACGCCCAATGGCGATGTATCACTCATGGGATTCGCAGAACGCCTGGCTGCGACAGATTCACGCACACAACTACATGCATGTGCATCCATCGCTGGGTGCCAAGCACGGCTTTGCGGATGGTGACTGGATTTACGTTGAGTCCATGCACGGCAAGATACGTTGTCTGGCGCGCTTCTCGGAAGCGGTTGAGCCCGGCACTATCTGGACCTGGAATGCCATCGGTAAAGCGAAAGGCGCATGGAACCTGAGTGAAGATGCAAATGAATCACAGAAGGGTTTCCTGCTCAACCACGTGATTGCTGAAGAGTTGCCTAAAAATGAATGTGGCGAACACATCTCTAACTCTGATCCGGTAACCGGTCAGGCTGCCTGGTATGACGTACGTGTACGTGTTTACAAGGCAGAAGATGATGCCGATTGCTCATTACCACAATTTAAACCAATGCCAGTACTACCAGGAATGAGCTTACGTCGTAAATGGCAAGGCTACTTTGCCGGTAAGTTTGATAAAAAGGGGGCTAAATAATGACTCAGCTAGCTCTGATTATTGACCTGAATGTATGCGTGGGCTGTAGCGCTTGTGTAACTTCATGTAAAGAGTGGAACACCTCGGGTCCTGCGGGCTTTATGTCTGATGACAACCCGTACCAGAAAGATCCGACCGGCACCTTCTTTAACCGTGTGCAGACCTACGAAGTAGGCGAGTTTCCAAAAACCGAAACCGTTCACTTCCCCAAGTCCTGCCTGCACTGTGAAGAACCACCTTGTGTACCTGTTTGCCCAACAGGTGCAAGCTACAAGCGTGAAAATGACGGTATCGTTCTGGTGGATTACGACAAATGCATCGGTTGCAAGTACTGCTCATGGGCTTGCCCGTACGGTGCTCGTGAAATCGATGAACATCAGAAAGTAATGAAAAAATGCACTCTGTGTGTTGACCGTATTTATGACGAGTCACTACCTGAGGCTGAGCGTAAGCCGGCTTGTGTATTAGCCTGCCCGACTAACGCACGTTTATTTGGCGATGTACATGATCCTGACTCACATGTTTCAAACCTGATTCGTGAAGAAGGCGGTTATCCGCTGATGCCTGAATGGGGCACACAGCCGTCAAACCATTACCTGCCACGTCGCAAGACTCGCTTCACCATCCATAAGGATGAGCTGGTTCGTGTGGATAATCCGCTGAATAAAGAGCAGAAACAACATCACGACCCTGTGAGTGAACCAACTTTAGAAGATAACTCATTTATCTAAAGCGATGTTCTTGAGCTGTCATACCGGCTAGCAATATGCCGGTATGACAAACGGGTTTAAATTTTTATAAATTACTTCAGGTAGTTTTAATTTACTTAGGAGAGAACGATGCATCCCGCATTTTCTGTCATATTTTTAACAACGCTGATCGGCGCGGCACAGGGTCTGTTCCTGGCGCTGTTTTCGACCCAGCTGTATTCAGAACTGAACATTTTACCGAATGTGTCTGAATCCAATTTTTACGGTATTGGCGCAGTCGTGGCCCTGCTATTGCTCGGCGCTGGCCTGTTTTCTTCATTTTTCCACCTGGGTCATCCGGAACGTGCCTGGCGCGCAGCATCTCGCTGGAAAACCTCATGGTTGTCACGTGAAGCTATCGCCCTGCCAATGATGATGGCGGTGGTATTTGTGTATGCTGTGATGCATCTGGGTGGCTTCGACAGCATCGCCTTCACCAATAATGAAAACATCAACCTGAGCAGCAGCCTGTTTCTTGGTATGTTCGGTGTGGTTATCACCTTTACGTTGTTTATATGCACCGCGATGATCTATGCCTGCATCAAGTTTCTGCAGGAATGGTCCAGCCCGCTGACTGTAGTCAATTATATTCTGTTCGGTATGGCCTCCGGTTTTATGCTGTCAACCGTGCTCACCAGCTACTTTAGCCTGACAGACCACACCCAGTTCCTCGGCAACTGGGCGATCGCCCTGACCCTTGCAGCCTTCGTTACACGTTCAGCCTCGCTGTACCGTAACAGCCGCATCAAGCACAAGTCATCTGTTCAATCGGCGATTGGTGTGCGTCACAGCACTATCAAGCAGATATCACAGGGTGCGATGGGTGGTTCATTCAATACCCGTGAATATTTCCATGGCAAAACAGCGGCTTTCCTGAAATCGATCAAGTACATCTTTATGATACTGGTATTCCCGATTCCACTGTTGCTGATGTTTATTGCACTGGACTCAGGTAATACAGCGATTTTTGCTGCGGCCTTTATTATTCAATACATCGGTCTGCTGGCTGAGCGCTGGTTCTTCTTTGCGCAGGCAAATCACCCGCAGAATATTTATTACCAGACGGTATAAATTGTTTGCATAAAACACGGCTCTGTCTCAGCAATGCGACAGAGCCGTGTTTTTTTTCGCCTGCGTATTGTGTATCATCCTGCATTAGTCAGTTGGAAACACACTTTGTGACGGACAACTGATTAATGCAGGATGATTCGACGAACTTACTGAATAATCGGTACTCTGATTATTCACCTTTACTCTTTAATTGTTACTTCAGGAATCACTATGTTAAACAAGCTGCCTATTGCTGTTGCTCTTTTCTCTGTTGCCACCTTTGCTGATGCACGCGGCCTGGATATCAAGCTGGCTGACGAAATGGCAGAACTGACCTACCTGACCGAATCCTCAACCTTTGGATATGGCGGTGCAGACGTGGGCTTTGGCCTGCTGTTCACTGAGGCGGATGATCTACACTTCAGTGGTAAACTGATGATCACCGGCAATCCGGCGGGTAATAACCGACCGTTCCAGTTTGGTGTCGGCGGCAAGCTGATGCTGACCTCATTTGATCGCGGAAATTTTAATGAAGATGTGGGCGCACTGGCGATTGGCGCACAGGCTCGCTATGTAATCCCCTCGGCAACCCCGATCGCCTTTGTTGCCTCCGGCTATTTTGCCCCTGGCATCACCTCGTTCAGTGGTGCAGACCAGTACACCGAGTTCAACTTTGCAGTAGAACTGGAAGTCACCCCCAGCGCCAGGGCCTATGTGGGTTTCCGTAATATGGAATACGAGTTTGAGAACGGTGGCCAGATTGAGCTGGATGACGACCTGCACCTCGGCATCAAGTTCGACTTCTAATAGCTGAACTAGATTCTAGCCACATAAAAAATCCCGCATCAGGCGGGATTTTTTATGTACAGGATTCGGCATTTCACGGAAAACAGTCCGATGACTGGAATGACCCGGGGTAAAAGAAAACGCGAACAACGCCAATGAACGCAAATTTACGCTATATTGGCCCAAAGCAGTTGCCCGGGGCGGATAAACGCAATTCATTCAGCGCATACCTGCAGGCATGCGCTGAATGAATCATAAAAAATCCATGAATTTGCGTTTATTTGCGTGCATTGGCGGACTTTCTTTTTTGTAAGGATGTGCGCTATTTCGCAACCAACGGATGTGGAGTTATAGTAATTCGTCATTGGTCTGACTAATAACCCGAGACATATAGCAGGCGAGAAGCCAATACGCATCTTTTAAGCGTTTATTCGCGTTGCTTGCGTTGACGTGCATGGATGCACTAATTCAGCGAACGCATGGATGCGCAGGAGCTGTCATTTATTCCGCACATCCTGTGCTCCACCCTTCGGGCCGAGCATTCGCTCGTCCAAAGTGCTCCTGCACTTTAGTGCGTTTTCTTCTGCTTTTAGCTTTCAGCACTTCAACTTCAGCCTGAATCCGCAACTCAGGCGCTAAATTCACCCGCTGCCTGCAGATCCGCATGGTAGGAGGAGCGCACCATCGGCGCACTGGCCACCTGGCTAAAGCCCATGGATTCGGCAATGCGCTTGTACTCATCGAATTCATCCGGGGTCACAAAGCGCTTTACCGGCAGGTGATGCGCACTGGGCTGCAGGTACTGTCCCAGGGTCAGCATACTCACATTGTGTGCGCGCAGGTCGCTTAACACCTGCAGCACTTCGTCTTTCTCCTCACCCAGCCCCAGCATCAAGCCGGATTTGGTCGGCACTGCCGGACAGGCATCGGCAAAGGCTTTTAACAGATCCAGCGAGCCCTGGTAGTCGGCGCCCGGTCGTGCTTCGCGGTACAGCCGTGGCACAGTTTCCAGATTGTGATTAAACACATCCGGTGGCGCGGTTTTTAAAAGTTGCAGTGCAATATCCACCCGACCGCGGAAATCCGGCACCAGGGTTTCTACCTTGATCTGTGGTGACAGCTCACGGGTTTGCTCAATGCAGGCAACAAAGTGTGCTGCGCCACCATCACGCAGATCATCACGATCCACCGAGGTGATTACTACATATTTCAACTGCATTGCCTGAATGGTCTGCGCCAGATTTGCCGGTTCCTGCTGATCCAGCGGCAGCGGCCGACCATGCCCCACATCGCAGAAGGGGCAGCGACGGGTGCAGATCTCACCCATAATCATAAAGGTTGCGGTGCCGTGACCGAAACATTCACCCAGATTCGGACAGGACGCTTCTTCGCACACGGTAAACAGCTTCTGCTCGCGCAGCACTTTTTTCAGGCGTTTGACATTGGGGTGGGTGGGCGCTTTGGCACGAATCCACGCCGGTTTGCGTGGCATCACCTCGGTTTTGGCAATTTTCACCGGGATGCGTGCAACTTTTTCTGCGCCCGTCTGTTTTACCCCGGCCACCACTTTCTGTTTATTCATAATACGTTCACTTTCAAATTCAGATAATCACGGCGAGGGCCATCTGCAACAATTGGCGGCCTGTTAGCTGTCTGCCCGCTGCTCGTTAATGTGCAGGATATTCAACTGCTGGCACAGCTCTTTCTGCAGCTGCCAGCTGACCTGCTGCATGCCCAGCGTGCGCCCCAGCTGATGCAGGCTGGTGACCTGCAGGCCAGCATAACCGCAGGGATTGATTCTAGCAAAGTCCTGCAGCTCGATGTCCACATTCAGACTAAGTCCATGATAACAGCCGCCCTGCTTGACGCGCAGCCCCAGTGCGGCAATTTTCGCACCATCGACATACACACCGGGCGCGGCCGGGTCGGCTTTGGCTTCGATTCCCTGACGCGCAAGAAAACGGATCACTGCATTCTCCAGTGCAGTCACCAGTTTGCGCACCCCCATCTTCTTGCGTTTTACATCCAGCAACACATACGCAATCAGCTGACCCGGCGCATGGTAGGTCACCTGACCGCCACGGTCGCTCTGTACCACGGGAATCTGTTCAGGGTTGAGCAGGTGTTGCGGCTTGCTATTGGTACCCAGGGTAAACACCGCAGGGTGTTGCAGTAGCCAGATTTCATCCGGCGTATCCGCCTTGCGCTGCGCATTGAACTGCTGCATCTGTTCTAATGTTGTCTGGTAATCCTGCAGCCCGAGGTGACGGACAATGGCGAAGTATTGCAGTGAGTCGTGCATAATCTCTCGGCAGGATAACGGTTTTATCAGCCTGGATCAGAGGCAGTAGAGTACGTGCTGACAGCTGGTTAATTCCAGATAGATGCGATCCAGATGGTCCTTGCTGTGTGCGGTGAAGGTTATGGTAATGCTGGTGTATTTGCCATTGCTGCTCTGATTGAATTTAAGCGCACCTTCCGGCAGGTCATCCACATGACGGTTGATAATTTCCAGCACCGCCATTTCCAGCGCCTCGCCGCTTTTGCCCATCGCCTTGATGGGGAACTCACAGGGAAACTCGAACAGGGTCTCCTGCTCTTCATCGTAATAAATCCTGTTTTCGGGCTGGTCGTTCATACTGCGCTCCACTGGCTATCAGACGGATGGGCCTAGCTGGCACGTCCCCGGCGAAGTTCCGCCTTGTACTGCTGATAGATATCAATCATTTTTTCCCATATGGGGCCAGCTTCGCCATTTGCAACCGGCTGGCCGTCCAGCTCGATTACCGGCATGATTTCACGGGTTGAGCTGGTGAGCCAGACTTCATCCGCCGTCGCCAGTTGCTGCGCGCTGATATCCCGCTCTGCACAGGGTATCTGGTTTTTCTGCGCCAGCTCCAGAATCAGGTCGCGGGTAATCCCCGGCAACAGGCAATGACTGGTGGGCGGTGTAATCAATACTCCGTCCTTGACCACAAACACATTACTCGCGGCACCTTCCACCGCCTTGCCGTCATTAATCAGAATCGCCTCTGCCGCATTTTTATCATGCGCCTGCTGACGCAGCAGAATATTACCGAGCAGGGAAATCGATTTAACATTACAGGCCTTCCAGCGAATGTCATCCAGGGTAATGGCCGAGACACCCGGGCGCAGCTGTTGCTTATTCACCGCCGCTAACTGTGTCGTCATCACAAACACCGTGGGTGTCACCACGTCGGGAAACCCATGGTTACGCGTCGCCGCCACGCCGCGTGTCACCTGCAGATAAACCGACTGGTCCTCGCCGGTATTTTCATTCAGCAGATGCTGCAATATCTCCTGCCATTGCTGGTTGGACATGGGGTTATCCATGCGTATCGCATCCAGATTGGTTTGCAGGCGCTGCAGATGCTCCTGCAAGCGCAGCAGATGACCAGCATAAGCCGGAATCACTTCATACACGCCATCGGCAAATAAAAAGCCGCGATCAAGCACAGAGATTCTGGCATCTTCCAGTGGCAGGTAGGCACCGTTTAAATAAACAATCGACATGTAATGTGTCCGGGTTAGCTAATGAATTCAGTGCTTATGCGACTATTGAAACAGCTGAATAATCTGGTCTTTGCTGCGCTGGAAGAAGCTGCCCTCTGCAACCGACTGCAATGCAACCAGCGGCTTTGACACCAGCTCCTCGCCTTCAAAGGTCACCACCACATTACCCAGCTGCTGGCCCTGTTTAACCGGCGCTTCAATATTGGCGCTGACATCCATCACCGCATCCAGGTTTTTGTACTGACCGCGAGGAATGGTGACATACAGGTCATCTTCAAGCCCCAGGTTCAGCTCACTGATTTCACCTTTCCAGATGCGGGCACTGTTAAGTGACTCACCCGCACCGTAGAGCTTATTGCTTTCATAGAAGCGAAAACCATAACTAAGCAATGACTGGCTGGCGGCTTCCCGCGCTTTTTCACTGCTGGTGCCCAGCACCACCGAAATCAGACGCATATCATCACGTTTGGCAGATGCCACCAGGCAGTAGCCGGCAGATTCGGTATGACCGGTTTTAATGCCATCCACATCCTTATCACGCCATAACAGTTTATTGCGGTTGTACTGGCGGATGCCGTTATAGGTATATTCTTTTTCACTGTAGCGCTGGTACTGCACGGGAAACTCGCGGATCAATGCCTGCGCCAGTTTAGCCAGGTCCGCCGCGGTGGTGACATGATTTTTATCCGGCCAGCCAGTGGAGTTGACAAAGTTGGTATCCTGCATCCCCAGCGCGCGTGCATACTGATTCATGTAATCTGCAAACGCCGATTCAGTGCCCGCAATGTGCTCCGCCATGGCAACCGTCGCATCATTACCCGACTGCACGATAATGCCTTTCAGCAGGTCATCGACCTTTACTTTATTACCCACCTCGACAAACATCTTCGAACCTTTCATACGCCAGGCTTTTTTGCTGATCAACACTTCTTCGTCAACTGATAAGCGCCCCGCTTCGATTTCCTTATAGATGACATAGGCAGTCATCAGTTTGGTAATACTCGCCGGTTCGACTTTTTTGTGAATATTTTTTTCTGCCAGCACTCGGCCACTGTGAAAATCCATCAATAAGAAACTATCGGCAGCTAATTTGGGTTGCGCCGGTACAGGTGCCGCAGTGGCGGATACAGACCAGATAAAAACAAACAGAAGACTTAACTTACTCAACATTTTTGACATATTTATAACCATAAAAATCAGCTTTAATAAAACCCGGTAAGAAAACCCTGCATCAGACAGAGCTTCTTAAAAAATAATTAATCGACTACCACGCGTGCGCTATCCACGCCTATGCCGTTGAGATCATTAATCACTTTATAGGCAAGGTCGACATTGGGTAAGGGACCGATGCGCACCCGATAAAGTTTATTACCGTCGTTTTCCACCACATGCACGCGCACGCTTTGCATGTGTTTGCTGCGCAGTTCACCCGCCATGGTTTCCGCGGCACGTTCGGTTGCCATGGCCGCTACCTGCACATGAATTTTGCCCGGCGTGTGACTCTGCGCTGGCATCACCACATCGTTGGTATCCAGATCCAGTGCGGCGGTATTAATCACTCGTATACTGACCGGGCCGGTACCAGTGGCAGATATACCCAGTTTGCGTGCCGCGGCATAGGACAGGTCGATAATCCGCCCGTCATGAAAAGGCCCGCGGTCATTAACCTTTACAATAATCTTGCGGCCATTCTGCTTGTGCGTAACTTCTACATAACTGGGAAGGGGCAGGTGTTTATGCGCCGCTGTCATGGCATACATGTTATATGGCTCGCCGCTGGAGGTTCTGCGCCCATGAAACTTGGTACCGTACCATGACGCGATGCCTTCTTCCTTAAAACCACTGGCCTGCTGCATCACCTTGTAGGTTTTGCCCATCACGCTATAACTCGGTGGATTACCGTAACGACTCAGGGGCTCATTTCTCGGCACAGCATTGGGGGTGTCGTCGCGTACGAAGTCACCGGGAGCACTGTCGCCCGGAGCACAACCGAACAGACTCAGAAGACTGATAAGCAGCCCGGGTAAAATTATTTTATTCTGATCTAGCACTGTCATACTTAGCGATTAGCAGGCTAGTTCGCCTGATATTTTTCCGTGATGGCCTGGCTCAGTTGATACACGGCCATGGCATACAAAGGACTGTGATTGTAACGGGTAATGACATAAAAGTTATTCAGCGCCAGCCAGTATTCGTCGCCGTCTGTTGCATCCAGTTTTAACAGTGTAGCCAGCGCCTTATCAGCAAATGCATCCGGCGTACTGACGCCGGCTCGCCTGAACTCGGCGACCGATGTATGCGGTTTCATCTCGCGGCTACCGAGCGTGGCGGCCTTGCTGTTCACCGCAACCTGGGCAACCACCGGCTCGCCCTGCTTCCAGCCGTGACGTTTGAAATAATTAGCCACACTGCCGATGGAATCCGCCGAGCCATGCCAGAAATCCCTTACCCCGTTGCCATCAAAATCCACCGCGTAACTTCTGAAGCTGCTGGGAATAAACTGCGGCATCCCCATGGCACCGGCATAGGACCCGGTAAGCTGTTTGATGTTTAATTTTTCTTCACGCACCATCAATAAAAAATGCTTGAGCTGCTTGCGGAAAAAAGGCGCACGGGGCGGATAATCAAACCCCAGAGTAGTCAGCGCGTCGAGTACCGGATAATTACCCGCATGACGCCCATAGTAGGTTTCTACACCGATGATTGCCACTATGAAAGCCGCCTCAACCCCGTACTGTTGCTCGGCTCTGGTTAATAATTCGTGATTTTCTTTCCAGAACTGTACACCCTGCTCAATGCGTTTGTCATTGAGAAAAATTCTGCGGTAATCGCCCCAGGTAAGCACCCCTTCTGCGGGGCGGGCGATGGCTTCCAGTGCGGTAGTCTGCTGTTTTACCTCCGACATCCATTGACGCATCTGCGCCTTGTCAAAGCCGTGTTGCTGATGCATTTCTTCAATAAATGCATCGACGTCACTGCGCTCACTGTAATTGGCCTGCGCCGTCAGCGGCAACACACTTAACAGACAGCCGAGGCTGAATAAACGACTGAGTAAGGTGGGTCTTTTCATAGGTTTCCGTGAACTTTTCATACGATTGATTTCTATTTAGACCAGAGCCGGCGGTGAGAGTTTATCGACATCAACATACCGAAGCCTGCCATCAGGGTAACCATTGAGGTACCCCCGTAACTGATTAACGGCAATGGTACCCCAACCACCGGTAAAATTCCTGATACCATGCCCACATTCACAAACAAATAAACAAAAAAGGTCAGGCTCAGGCTCCCTCCCAGTAAGCGTGAAAAAGTGTCCTGCCCACCGACGGCGATTGCCATACCGCGAATAATAATAAACCCATAGAGCGCGAGCAGCAGCACGCCACCAATCAGACCAAATTCTTCGGCATATACTGCAAAGATAAAATCTGTGGACTGCTCCGGCAGAAAGTTCAGATGTGACTGGCTGCCATTAAGCCAGCCACGACCATACAAACCGCCGGAGCCGATGGCTATTTTCGACTGGATAATATGATAACCCGCGCCCAGTGGGTCACGTTGCGGATCCAGCAGGGTCATTACCCGACCGCGCTGATAGTCATGCATAAAGTGCCAGATTAACGGCAGCAGGGCTGCCGCCAGCACCACCAGGCCCATCATTAAACGCCAGCTTAAACCACCGAGGAACACCACAAAAAAGCCCGCGGCAAAAATCAGCAGTGCGGTGCCCAGGTCCGGCTGCATGGCAATCATCATGGTGGGCGTCAGAATCAGCACCGCAGCCACCCCCAGGGTGCGCCAGGAGGGCGGCAGCGGCTTTTCCGCAAAATACCAGGCCATCATCATCGGTGTCACCAGCTTCATCATCTCCGATGGCTGAAAGCGAATAAACCCCAGATCCAGCCAGCGCTGTGCGCCCTTGCCAACGTCCCCCATAAAAATCACCATGAGCAACAGAAACACCCCGATGGCATAAATCCAGGGCGCCCAGAAGCGCAGCGTTGAGGGGGGAATCTGCGCCACCACCAGCAACACCACCAGCGCCAGGGCAATTCGTGTCAGCTGGCGATTCAACAGCGCCATTGACTGATCACCGGCGCTGTACAGCACCCCCAGCCCCACCATCAGCAACAGCCCGATGCCCAGAGACAACAGCGGATCAAGGTGCAGCAGGCGCAGCAGCTGAATACTGAAGCTGGGGCGGTAACGCCTGTCTCTTACACCACTGTCAATCATTGTTCTGTCTCTTGTGCTGGCGGTTTGAGTACGCTGTCCTGCAACTTGCCAATGCGCAGCCACTCATCAATCACGGTGCGCGCAATGGGTGCTGCCACACCACTGCCATGGCCGCCATTTTCAGCAATCACCGCCACCACAATCTCCGGTTTCTCCGCCGGGGCAAAGGCCACAAACAGCGCGTGATCACGCAGTTTCCTCGCCACGGTTTCCTCATCGTACTCTTCATCCTGGGCAATGCCGAATACCTGTGCAGTACCGGTTTTGCCCGCCATTTTGAAATCCAGCCCATACGCCGAGTTGCGACCCGTGCCACGCAGGTCATGCATGACGCTGACCATGCCCTGAATCGCATGCTCCCAGTTGCTGCGTCGATTCAGCTCCACCGCAGGTTTGTCCGGCCACTCGGGTATCAGCCAGTTATTTGTTGCCACCTGCTCAATCTGCGCCAGCAAGTGCGGCTGCTTGCGCTGGCCACGCATTGCCAGAATCGAAGTAGACGACGCCATCTGCAACGGGGTCACCAGCATATAGCCCTGGCCGATGCCGGTTATCAGGGTTTCGCCGGGAAACCAGATCATATTGCGATTGCGTTTTTTCCATTCCCGCGAGGGCAGCAGGCCGGAGCGCTCACCCAGCAGATCGATACCGGTTTTTTTCCCCAGCCCGAACTGCTGCAGAAAGGCATGAATACGGTCTATGCCCATGCGATAGGCCAGCTCGTAATAATACACGTCGCAGGACTGCGCAATAGAAGCGTCCAGATCAATTTCACCATGGCCGGTCTTTTTCCAGTCACGGTACTTGCGCTCGTCATTGGGCAACATATAGCTGCCCGTGCAGTTAACCGTTTCCTTATGCCCGATCTGGCGTGATTCCAGCCCGCCCAGACCCACCAGCGGCTTGATAATCGAACCCGGCGGATACTGCCCCATGATCGAGCGGTTAAACAGCGGGCGCTCCGGCGAATCCCGCAGGCGATGATAGTTCTTATAACTGATACCGTGCACAAACAGATTGGGGTCAAATGAAGGCATGCTTGCCATCGCCAGCACTTCACCGGTTTGCGGCTGCATTACCACTACCGAACCGTTGTAGTCCTGCAGGGCCTGCTCCGCCACCTTTTGCAGACGGGCATCCAGAGTCAGCCACAGATTATTGCCCGGCACCGGTGGGATTTTTTCCAGCACCCGCAGCTCACGCCCCTGCACATTCACTTCGATATTTTTATAGCCCACCATGCCGTGAAGTTCATTTTCGTAGTAACGCTCGAGACCGTTTTTACCAATATGGGTGGTGCCCTTGTAATTGGCCTGATCGACCCGCTTCAGTTCCTCTTCATCGATACGCCCCACATAGCCGATGACATGGGCCATGCTTTCACCCATCGGGTAATAACGGCTGAGACGGGCATTGATGTCCACGCCGGGAAACTCGTGCCGGTTGACCGCCAGCGCCGCCACTTCCTTGTCGGTGAGCTGGGTGCGCAGCGGAATCGCCTCGAACTTGCGACTGCGTTTTACCTCTTTGTGAAAACGTGCCAGTGTGGCCTCATCCAGTTCGATAATCCGCCCCAGCTCGAACAGCGTACTCTGCATGTTATCGACCTGCTCGGGAATGATATCCAGCTGATAGGATGGGCGATTTTCCGCCAGCACCACGCCATTGCGGTCATAAATCAGGCCACGATTAGGTGCCAGTGGCGTCAGGCGAATACGGTTATTTTCCGACAGGGAGGCAAAGTGGCTGAACTCGAAAAACTGCAGGTACAGCAGGCGGGACAGCAATACCAGTATCAGCAGAATACTCAGTATCGCAGCCACCAGAGCACGCCGCTTGAACAGCAGCGCCTCCAGTGTGTGGTTTTTAATAACGGTGCGACGTGGCATCTAGAGCAGTCTAAACCTCCGCCGTATCAGGTATACTGCTTGTTGTGACGTTCGATGCTGCTCATGATTTCTTCACTGGCACGCTCCACGCCAACCCAGTTTTCCACCTTCACCCATTTGCCGGATTCCAGTGCCTTGTACTGCTCGAAGAAGTGGGTGATCTGATTCAGCATATCGTCGTGCAGGTCCTGCGGCTTTTCCACCTTATCATACAGCTTGGTGAGCCTGCTCACCGGCACCGCCAGCACTTTATGGTCTTCGCCCGCCTCATCGGTCATTTCCAGCATGCCGATCGGGCGACAGCGAATTACCGAGCCGGAAATCAGCGGCACCGGGGTGACCACCAGCACATCAACCGGGTCACCGTCTTCCGACAGCGTGTGGGGCATAAAACCGTAATTACATGGATAAAACATCGCAGTACCCATAAAACGATCAACCATCAGCGTACCGCTGTCTTTTTCTACTTCATATTTAACCGGTGAGCCATGCGCCGGAATTTCAATGACAACGTTAATGTCCGTTGGCACATTTTCGCCGACCGAGAGGTTCTCAAGATTCATACAACTATTACCTTAAATTCTACTGCGTGTTTAAAAATGATTTGAGTAAACTCAGTTGATTCAGAGTTTACCCGCAGCACACGGATGCGCTGCCATTCTCAGCCACCTAAGTGATTGAAAATGGGGAACAATTCGAATCACATTCCGATTGTCCGTGCTCTGAAAATTCCCCGATGGAATTATTCAGTGTGTCCTGAATTTAGTGCCAGGGTAGCTCTGAACAATGCTGATATGTCTCTGCGAGACCTGAAGCGTGCCGCTACCAGGCGTGCTTCGCAGTGAATGGCTCAATTTATACATTGACCTTTACAAGCAGTACAAAGCTTCTGCTCCTGCTCACGCCCCTGACCTACATCCATGTAGGCCACACCGTAGATGTGCGCTTCAGGGCTCGCCCTGCGCGGCTTGCAGGTGTGTCATCATTATTCAGAGGTACCCCGGGCTCATAACACAGGCCACCGGCACTAAATAAAATGTGTGGATTATTCAGAGTTTTGAGATTATATCAAGAAGCCGCACTAGAATACTCGACATATTCTACGCAATGATTAAAATCCGGCAGTATTGCCAACATTAAGGCCTGTTAGGGGGACTAAAGAATATGAAACTTGTACTACTGGGAGCGCCCGGCTCTGGTAAAGGCACACAAGCCAAGCTGTTAGTTGATAAACTGAATATTCCACAGATCTCCACCGGTGATCTGCTGCGTGCTGCGGTAGAAGCACAAACCCCTCTGGGCCGTCAGGCAAAGGCGATAATGGACGCTGGCCAGCTGGTGCCCAATGACCTGGTGCTGGGCCTGATACGCGAGCGCCTCAACAACCCCGACTGCCGCAACGGCTTTATTCTGGATGGCTTCCCACGCAACCTGGAACAGGCTGAAGAGCTGGATCGCCTGCTGGACAGCCTGTCGATGCCAATTCAGAAATCGATACTGATTGATGTCGACTTCGACATACTGATGCAGCGCCTCACCGGCCGACTGACCTGCGAAGATTGTGGCGCGGTATACAATACCTTCACCAATCCGCCCACCATGGAAGATGAATGCGACCAGTGTGGCGGCAATCTGCACCACCGTTCCGATGACAATGAAGAAACCATCGGTAAACGCCTGCGGGTATATGAAACACAGACCCAGCCGGTGGCGGACTATTACCGTCAACAGGGTAAGCTGTCGGTGATTGAAGGCAAAGGCGAAATCAGAGACATCTTTAATGACATGCTGGGCGCGCTGAAAAATGTACCGCCTGCGCGAGCCATTCAACCGGCAAAAACGCCGCAATCACCGGCACCCATCAGCTCGGCTGTCAGCAGCAAGCCGGTGGTGCCTGAGCAACCAGCCGCCAGACTGGCAGAAAATGTAGCCCGGGCCAGTGCCGCCGCAGCCAGGCCCCGTCCGACTGCGGCAAAAGCCAAAGCAGCCGCTAAGCCCGCCGCCAAAGCCACGGCTAAAAAGCCAGCGGCAAAGAAAGCCCCGGCCAGCGCTACAGCCAGCACTACAGCCAGGGCCGCAGGCACAAAGGCAGCAACAGATAAGCCGGCCACCCGGCCCGCGACCCGCAAATCACCGAGCAAACAAGCCGCCACCAGCAAAACTGCTGCAAAAAAAGCCGCACCGGCAAAACCGGCGGTGAAAAAAGCTGCGGCTAAAAAAGCAGCCCCTGAAGCTGCCAGCAAGGCCCCGCTAAAAAGCAGAGCAAAGGCCAGGGCCGGCACGAAAAAGAGAGTCACTGCTGGTAATGCAGCCGATGGCCTGCAGGGTATGCGCAGCACCCTGAGCAAACTGGAAGCAGAACTCAAGCAGGTCAAGGCGGAAATCGCCCAGAGCGAAAAACGCAGCAAGCATCTGCTGAGCATCGAAACCAGCAAAAATCAGATGCGCAAACAGTTCTCGGCGCAATGGCAGAAAGACCTGCTAAAAAGTCTGAAAAAGATTAAATAGCATTACAGCTCAGCATACTGGCCAGCATTACTGGCAAACATTAAAAAAGGCCGCTTCAAGCGGCCTTTTTTGTGGCTAATCGGCAATGATTTCAACAACCAGCTGCCCGGCTATGCAGAGTAAGGCTTAGGGAAGCCCTGAATAATTCATCCATGAATTATCAGAACAAAAACAAATCAAAATGCGATTTTGGTTTGTTTTCCACTTTCAACAACTGCTAAGTTATTGAAAATGCTGGCACCTCTGCATTTTTCAGAGGTTCCTTAGGCTTTATTACCGGCTTCCGCTTCAGCAGCTGCAATCTCTTCCCTGACCTTATCCATATCCAGCTCCTCAACCTGCTTCACCAGCTGTTCCAGCCCACTCTCAGGCAACATACCGGCTTCGGAAAACAGCACGATCTGTTCACGGAACACCATCAGTGTAGGAATCGAACGAATCTGGAAATGCGCGGCAATCGCCTGCTCTTCTTCTGTGTTTACTTTAGCAAATACAATGTCCGCATGCTTTTCAGAGACTTCTTCAAAAATCGGTGCAAAGTTTTTACAGGGGCCACACCAGGGTGCCCAGAAATCAATAATGACGATGTCATTTTCAACAATGGTTTTTTCAAGGTTCTGTTCGTTTAATTCTATTGTCGCCACTTTGTGCCTCCAGTATTTCACGCTGTTTAAATTAGTGATCCCTGACTCGTGCAGAGACCAGATCAATGAACCCGTGCCAGCAGCAGACAAGCGGAAAGCAGACGCCACACAAATCCATTAAACGAAGCGAAATATATTAACATTTTCTTATGTTTGGGTCGATGCGCAATATTTCATCGGTATCCACAGCTTTATCACAAAAACTGGGCTTTACTCTTCTGCATGAGCCACAGACATAAACCAGCCAGGCCCGCGCAAGCTGATCAGCACGACCTCACCCTGGTGCTGGATCAGGGCTCTCACGCCAGTCGACTGGCGCTGTTTACCCCCAGCGGGGAACTGCTGCAGATCAACAGTCAGCCGGTCGAAAGCCGTACACAGGGCGTATTTATCGAACAGGACGCGGATCAAATTCTGCAGTCACTGAACCGCTTACTGCAGAATCTTGCACCGCAACGGCTGCATCGCATCAGCCACGGCGGCATCTGCACACAGCGCTCGACGCTGGTGGCCTGGGACAGACGCAGCGGCAAGGCACTGTCACCGGCGATCAGCTGGCGGGATCAGCGCGGACAGGCGCAGGTCGAACAACTGCACCAGCAGGGACTAGAGTCGCAAATTCACCAGCTCAGCGGCCTGCCCCTGTCGGCCCACTATGCCGCCAGCAAAATACACTGGCTGCTTGAACACAACCCGCAGGTGCAACAGGCGCTGCAGTCGCAGACACTGTGTATCGCACCGCTGGCCAGCTACCTGCTGTTTCACCTGTTGCAGCAAGCCCGCTGTGTAATCGACCACAGCAATGCACAGCGCACCCAGTTGATGGATATACAACAGCTCGACTGGTCAGCGCAGTTGCTTGAGCTGTTTCAGATCCCCGTCGACATCCTGCCGACACTGCACCCCATGCTGGCGGACTACGGCCGACTCAAGCTGGCGGATATTCCGTTATACGCGGTGTGTGGCGATCAGAATGCGTTACCCGCCGCCTACCCGCCACTCTCACCCAGCGATTGCCTGGTGAACATCGGCACAGGCGCATTTGTGCTGTCACCACAGCCGGAAAACCCACCCACCCAGCATCTGTTGCGTAGCCTGTGTTACAGCGATGCAAATCAGGTGCGCTTTCTCAGCGAAGGCACCGTCAACGGTGCCGGCGCGGCACTGGACTGGCTAAGCCAGCTGTTACCACAAGCGTCACTGTACCAGCAGCTACCACTGTGGCTGGAGAATGTCCGCGAGCCGCCTCTGTTTATCAATACGCTGGTCGGACTGGGCTCGCCCTGGTGGTGTGATGCAGGTGAAGCCGAATTTATCGGTGACCACCGCCTGTCAGATCCGCAAAAGTACGTCGCACTGATCGAGAGTATTGTGTTTCTGATCAGCCATAACCTGCAGCAACTGGCGCAACCACCACAGCGCATTTTAATCAGCGGCGGGCTGAGTCAGCTGGATGGCCTGTGCCAGAAATTATCAGACCTCAATCAGGCGTCGGTGCTGCGCTTCACGCAAACTGAAGGCAGTGCCCGTGGTTGCGCCAGTCTGGCCAACCAGCTGGCTCCGCACGACAACAGCCAGTGGCAACACCTGCCCGTGCAACAGCCGTTTATAGCCCAGCAAAACCGCGATTTAAACCAGCGATATGCACATTTTGTCGGAGAATTACGCAAGCGCTGCAGGAGCGACTAAACTCATTCAATAACAAATATGTAAACCCTGATAAATTAGTACGGATAAATTGATATGCCAATACCACACCTTGTAGCGCACCGCGGCATGATGGCGAGCTACCCGGAAAACACCCTGATTTCGCTGCAGTCGGCACTGCAGTGCGGTGCGTCCTATATTGAATTCGACGTGCAATGCACCGCTGATGGTGAGCTGGTTGTATTTCACGATGTTGAGCTGCAACGCACCACCGGCATTCAGGGCAACCTGCTTGAAATGAGCTATGCAGAATTGAAAAATATACGCGCCCACGAACCGGAACGTTTTTCACTGGCCTTCTTCAATCAGCGCATTCCACGCCTCAGCGAAGTGGTGCAGTTACTGCAGAACTACCCCAAGGCCACCGCCTTTGTGGAAATAAAAGAAGCCACGCTGCAGCATTATGGCGTCGAAACCATTATGACGGACCTGCTGAAGACGCTGGATATTATTCATTCACAGTGTGTGATTATTTCCTATGACCAGGATGCGATCAGCTACACTAAAAAACACAGCGATTTCCAGACCGGCTGGATACTGCATAACTACGACGACCTCAGCCACCATGTGGCAAAAAATCTGACGCCGGATTACCTGATTGCCAATCACCGAAAAATCCCACTCAATATGGACCCCTGGCCCGGCAACTGGCACTGGATGGTGTACGACGTAACCGACCCGGAACTTGCACTGCATTATGCCAGCCATAATATTCCGCTGATCGAAACAAGGAATATCTGCGCCATGCTGGAACATCCGATACTGGCACTGAACCTGAGTTCCAATCAGGCGCAAAACTAGGCACCTCTGACACTCGATGCCAACCGATTATGATGTGGTGATTATCGGCGCCGGCATTCAGGGCGCCGGTATCGCGCAGGCGGCAGCCAGTTGCGGCTATCGCACCCTGCTACTGGAGAAGCAGGCACAGGCTGGCATGGGCACCTCATGCAAATCCAGCAAGCTGATTCATGGCGGTTTGCGCTATCTGGAAAACGCGCAGTTTGCGCTGGTTCGGGAAAGCCTGCAGGAACGCAAACGCCTGCTACGCAATGCGCCGCATCTGGTAAAACTGATTCCGTTTTATATTCCGGTGTATACACACAGTGCGCGTCCAGCCTGGCTTATCTGGCTGGGACTGAGTATTTACAGCCTGTTCAGTCTGAAGCCTTTTCGCATGATAAAGCGCCATGACTGGGACACGCTGGATGGCCTGCAGACACAGAATCTACGCCAGGTTTTTCAGTACTTTGACGCTCAAACCGACGACCAGCAACTCACGCAAAGTGTGGTTGAGTCGGCCATTAAACTGGGCGCAAAGGTTGAATTTGAGGCGGAGTTACTTGATTCAAACTACACAGATCATCATCAGCTGCATTATCGAAAACATGACAGAGACTTTAACGTCAGTACGCACTACCTGATTAATTGCAGCGGCCCCTGGACAGTACAGATACAGCAAAAGATTCAGCCACCCATGCCGCTGCCACAACTGGATCTGGTGGCTGGCAGCCATATCATTATCAAGCGCCCGCTCAAACAGGGGGCCTATTATTTACAGGCCGGCGATCAGCGCGCCATCTTTGCTATCCCGTGGAAACAGCAGATGACATTAATCGGCACTACCGAACGGCATTACACTGGCGAGATCGAACAGTTACAGCCAGATGATAAAGAAATTGATTACTTGCTGGAAAATTACAACCGTCATTTCAAACCACCGGCAGACAGGAGCGATATCGTTGAGCGCTTTGCCGGTTTGCGTGTATTACGGAATGCAGCAGACACTGCATTTAATGCACCACGGGATACAATCATTATAAGCAACCGCGACTGTCCCGGACTGATTACGCTGGCGGGTGGTAAACTCACCACCTATCGCGCCACCGCTGAACAGGTGGTATCGACCATCAGGCTCCCCGGACAAGGTAAATGCAACAGCAAACGAAGCCGCCGTGAAAAACTGCATCCACCGCATGCAGACGAAAACTGATGGTCTACTATGCAAACGGCGCCAGAGTTACTGTGTCGATTTAATCACCTGCGTTGAAACACCCTCTGCCGAAGCCGTTCCCTGCAGTGCATCCTGTATCGGTTCATCACGGTATTTCTCACGAATCCCATAAAATGCATCAAGATTATCAAAGAACAGCTTCACCAGCTGCGGATCAAAATGTCTACCGGATTCTTGTCTGATCAGTGCCAGAATATCTTCATCAGCCCATGCTTCCTTATAACAACGCTTTGAACCCAGCGCATCGAACACATCCGCCAATGCGGTGATTCGGCCATAAATATGAATATCCTTTTTTTCTGCTGATGCCGGATAACCACTGCCATCCCATTTTTCATGGTGCTGCAGCGCAATAATCGCCGCTGTCTGCATAATCGGACGCTGACTGTGCTTTAACATCTCATGTCCGATGGTTACATGGGTTTTCATAATTTCAAATTCATCCGGCGTGAGGCGACCTTTTTTATGCAATATGGCATCGGGAATGCCGACCTTGCCGATATCGTGCATTGGCGATGCCATGGCAATAAGATCTGCCTCGTATTCATCCAGTTCCGACAACAACGCCAGCAGGCGCGAATATTCCGCCACCCGTTTCACATGCAAACCGGTTTCTTTTGAACGGGTTTCTCCAATTGACCCCATGGTAAAGATAACTTCTTTCTGGGTTTCAATAATTTCCCGGTTCAAGATGGTCAGCTCGGCCGTTGCATTATCAATCACTGCCTGTTGTGAATCTTCGAACGCTTTCAGTTTTAAATGGGTTTTTATACGTGCCAGTAATTCCGTCGCGGTAAACGGCTTGGTCACATAATCCTGGCCACCCGCTTCAAATGCTTCGAGCAAGCTCTGTTCATCGGTTTTGGCCGTCAGGAATATCACCGGTATGTCACCGGCTATATTGTCACATTTTATTTTCCGACACACATCATAGCCGCTCATGCCCGGCATCATCACATCCAGCAATACCAGGTCAAAACGGTTTTCCTGCAGCATATCCAGCGCCTGCTGACCACTGGTTGCATAGGAAATGTCATAATTCTGGTCAGCCAGCAAATGCGCAACCACCTGGATGTTTTTCGGGCTATCATCAACAATCAGTATTTTAAACTGCCTATTCATACTGGCTAACCTTCAATCTCTGAATAGCCGACAGCAAAGCTGCCAGCAATTTCTGTGACTGCTCCACATCGAACACCTGATTGGCCTTGCGCAAGGCGGAAATCATCGAACGGAACTGTGGCAGATCATAGGCTTTCTCCAACGCGCACAGGTCATTCAACAAGGCGTCCATACTGGCGAAATTACCCCGGTTTCGGGTTTTTTCCATTACGCCTTCATATTCAATTAACTGTTCGGCGAATACGCGATCAGCATCGGCCAGTTCAGCCGATAGTGGATCATCCAGCAGGGCGTCATCTTTTGTTACACGAGTAACGGCGTCTACCTGCAGAAAATGACTCAATGCCTGCATCAGCTTTTCTGAACTTAAAGGCTTATATAAAACAAAATCAAACACACCACGCTTCTTGTCTGCGCGTTTATCTTCAACCACTGACGCGGTAACTGCAATCACTGGAATAGACAAAGTATTTTCATCGGCTTTAATAAGCCGGGTCGCCTCTATACCGTTCATTACCGGCATGCGCACATCCATTAAAATCAGCTGCGGTTTTTGCTGTTGTGCCTGACGCACGGCCTCCTCACCATTTGACGCATGCAGCACTTCAAACGGCTGCGATGACAGGTATTCGGCGATCAGCGTTCTATTAACATCCAGATCATCCACAATCAGCAGTCTGGCTGGTTTGAAACGGATCTGCTTTACACTTTTTTCACGACGACTACTGTCATCGGCCAGAATCACTTCTGGTGTTCTCAACAGCAATTCGAAACAACTGCCTTCGCCCTTCTTACTGATAACCGACAGTTTCGCATTCAGCTTTTCCGCCAGACGGGAACTAATGGCCAGACCCAGACCTGCACCACCAAACTCACGGGTGCTTTGATTGTCCTGTTGTACAAAAATATCAAAAATCGTTTGCTGGTCTTCTTCAGCAATGCCAACCCCGGTGTCTGTTACCGAAATCTTAAGACTGGAGAACAGATCTTCCGCCTTTTCCGGCGCATAACTGCAGGCAATAGTAACTTTACCTTCATGGGTGAACTTAACCGCATTATTCACCAGATTAAACAGAATCTGTCGTAAGCGAAGCTCATCGCTGAAGACAACCTCTGGCACACCTTCATCTATGTGTAATTCCAGCTGCAGGCCTTTTTCCTGCGCTGAGATCTGGTAGACATCTTTAAGGTCATACAGCAACTGCCTCACGTAGACCTTGTCGACATCAATATTCATTTTTCCAGCTTCTATTTTCGACAGATCCAGAATATCGTTTATCAGACTCAACAGATTTCGACTGCCTGACTGTATCGATTTGACATAGCCCATCTGTTGCTCATTCAGGCCACTGTTCGCCAGCACACCGGTAAAGCCAATCACCGCATTCATCGGCGTTCTGATTTCGTGACTCATATTCGCCAGAAACAGACTCTTGGCCTGGTTTGCTGCTTCGGCTTTTTCCTTGGCTTCTGACAGAGCCGCATTCACATTTTTAAGGGTTCGCGTACGCTCACTCACTTTCGCTTCCAGCAGCTCATTCGCCTGCTGCAGCTTCTGTTGTGCAAGTTTCCTCTCGGTAATATCCCGTACCGAAGCCAGTACCAGCTTCTCCCCTTCTATATTCAAATAGCCATAATTGACTTCAACCGGGGTAACTTCACCACTGCTTTTTCGATATTCAGTTTCGACACTCAGTTCGCCCTGCGCGCTTAACCGTTGCAGTAACTGCTGCAGTGCATCCGCTGTATTATATTGACAGTCGAACTCATGCACTTTCATCTGTAATAATTTCTCTCGCGATGACTGCAACGACTCACAGGCCTGGTGATTAACATCCACCAGACCACCATCGCTGGTGAATATAAACAGCGCATCGACCGACTGTTCAATCACTTCACGGAAACGATGCTGGCTTTCAATCAGTTCATTATTACGCGCTTCCAGCTGGGTTAGCATATTATTGAATTCGTCGGTCAGAATACCGATTTCATCTTCACTTTCTTTTTCTGCCCGCAGTGTGTAGTTTTTCTGCGAGCTGATGTCCGACGCGGTTCGTGTCAGATGCTCCACCGGCTCAGATATTATTTTCTGCAACCTGGCCGCCAGCAAATAGGCTATCAACACACCGACCGAAAGAATTAACAAAAGCCCATTGACTGCGCCGGCAATAAACTCGTCGATTAACGAAGCATCTGACTCAAGCGACAGGTAGCCCATCAATTCACCATCAATCCGCACTTCTTCGCGCACCAGAAACGCCGTTTGTTCGCTGCGCCGATATTGTTCAATATCGGATGATGCCAGTGCGTCATGCAATGTCTGTGGATATGCCGCAAACAACTGCCCCTGTCGATCAAACAGCACCGCTCGTGTAATCTGTTTTTTCGCCTTGAGTGAGGCCAGCGACATAGTGGCGCCGTTTGCATCATCAAACGCAAGATAAGCCGAAGTATTGTCCATCACCATCTTCGCCAGCACTTCAAGATCCCGCTCCTGAATATCCTGCAGCACAATCACTTCACGAATCAGAATACTGCTGCCCACAGTCAACAAGCCGATCAGACTGACCGACATAATGATCAGCATTAACTTGTTCTTGATGGATTTAATATGAAAAAAATTCGTCATACGATAAAAATTTATACCGGGCAAATTCAAATGATGACTGCTTGCAGCCGTTTGCCTGCGTTTAACATGCCCAGCGTGAATAGCTTGTGTAACGGCTACCACCTGCACCATGCTCTCTGCCATCTGACTGCAACCGTAATACCGGGGCAAACGGTTGCCCTGAATATACCCCTTCAAGTATAGGCTATTTTTATCGCGCCGCTTATTCTAAAATCCCGTGTTTTCAATGATGAGACAGGCATATGGCAGCACTTCAGGCACTGATTTTTGATGTAGACGGCACGCTGGCGGATACTGAGCGCGACGGCCACCGTGTCGCATTTAACCAGGCATTCAAGCAGGCCGGACTCGACTGGCACTGGTCGGTGGAGCTTTATGGCGAGCTGCTGGAAGTGACCGGCGGCAAGGAGCGCATGGCCTTCTATCTGCAAAAATTCAATACCGATTTTCCGCAGGATAAGAACACCCCCGAGTTGATCAGGCAACTGCACAAATCGAAAACCAGGCATTACACCGAGCTGCTGGCAAGCGGCGCTATTCCGTTACGACCCGGTGTAAAACGCCTGATCAATGAAGCCCGTGCGCAGGACATGCGGCTGGCAATTGCCACGACCACCACGCCGGATAATGTCACCGCCCTGCTGGAACATGCGCTGGGCAGCGGCTCAACTGACTGGTTTGAAGTGATCGCCGCAGGGGACATAGTGCCCGCCAAAAAGCCGGCTCCCGACATTTACCACTGGGCCCTGGAGAAACTCCAACTGTCCGCCGCTGACTGCCTGGCATTTGAAGACTCGGAAAACGGCATCAGGTCATCCATGGGGGCAGGGCTTAAAACCATTATCACCATTAATGGCTACACCCACTCACACGATTTCAGTGGCGCCGCGCTGGTGCTGGATAATATGGGTGAACCGGATCAGCCATTCGAGGTTCTGGCGGGTAACAGCTTCAACGAAAGCTACCTCAGTCTGGCGCTGTTAGAAAAAATTCACAGCGCCAACTGACATGCTCAGCCAGCACAGACTCAGCTTTGACACCCGGGGCCGCGGCACACAGAATATCAGCCGCGAGATCAACCAGCTGGTGCAGGCTTCGGGCATTCAGCAGGGCATGGCCAATCTGTTCGTACAACACACCAGTGCCTCACTGATTGTCTGCGAGAATGCCGACCCCACGGTACGCACTGATCTGGAGGCTTTTTTTACTCGCCTCACCCCGGATGGCGACCCGCTCTATCAGCACACCGATGAAGGCCCGGACGATATGCCGGCTCACACCCGCACCATTCTCACCGACAGCAGCCTGAACATCCCGTTCAGTGCTGGCCAGCTGCTGCTCGGCACCTGGCAGGGCATTTTCCTCTGGGAACACCGCACCCAGCCACACCATCGACAGTTGATCCTGACCCTCTACGGCGAATAAGACCCGCAGCTCATCGCTGAACATACTGCTGCTATACACTGCTGCTATACTAGGGGCATGTTAATTACGCGGGATGAGATTATGCCTGACACAACACCACAGATAAAATGCGAAGAGCTGTACAAACTGTTACGCGAGGGTAAAACCGAGGAATTCAATAAGCGCCGCGAACGAGGCGAGAGCTGCGACCTGAGTGGTGCGGATTTTCGCGGTGTCGACCTCAGCGGCATAAACGCCGATGGGCTGGATATGCGCAATTGCTACTTCCGCATGTGCAATCTACGCGGCATCGACTTCAGCAGCACACAACTGGCGGGCGCCAGCATCCACGGCGCGCAGATTTCCGGCGTTCTGTTCCCTGCCGAACTCCATCCCGATGAAATCCTGTTGTCACTGGAACACGGCACCCGCATGAGATACAAGGCCTGACATGCACCCACACAGTCCGCTGCAACAAACCATTACGCGTCTGCTCAATCAGCCAGATGAATCCATTCATCTGGCACAGACCGCGCTGACGATTGCGCGCCTGGAATACCCTGAGCTGGATATCGATGACTATCTGCAACAGATTCACGAGATGGCGCTGGAAATACACCATCGCCTGCCGGATACCGCCAATGCAGCGGAGGTATTAAAACAGCTCAACCATGTGCTGTTTATTGAAAAACGCTTTGCAGGTAATAGCGACGCCTATTACGACCCGCGCAACAGCTTTCTCAACGATGTCATTGAGCGCAAACTGGGTATCCCCATCAGCCTGTCGATTCTCTACATGGAAGTGGGTCAGGCCCTCGGCCTGCCGCTCACCGGGGTGTCCTTTCCCGGACATTTTCTGGTCAAGCTGGAAATCAGTGACGGCGCGATTGTGCTCGACCCCTATTTCGGCGGCCTCTCGCTGAGTGAAGAAGACATTGAGGAGCGCCTGCAGGAATATTATGGCCCCAGGCACAGCAAATCACAGGCACAGGGCGTACTCGCCACCTGCAGCAACAAGGACATACTGCTGCGCATGCTGCGCAACCTGCGCAATCTGTATATGCAGGCCAGCCAGTTTGAAAAAGCGCTGGTGTTTGCCGACCTGATGGTCGAGCTGGATGCAGACCAGGCAGACGCCCTCAAGGCGCGTGCCGCAATCTACGACCAGCTGGAATGCCATACCCCGGCGCTGGCGGACTACAGCGCTTACCTGAAAATTTCCGCTGAAACCCAGGGCAATAAATACATCCGTGCACGGGTAATTGACCTGGCCCAGTCGGTACGTCAGGTTTGCTGAGCCGATCTGAAACGATCAATCCGGCAACCGACAAATCTCGGGGGCTTTTGACAGTACGCAACGAATAAACCTAAAATAGCCGCCCCTTCTACGTAATACAGGCTTAAACACCCAATCTTGTGAGCAGTCAACACACACCCCCCATCGTGCTCTGCTTTTCCGGCCTCGACCCCACCGGCGGTGCCGGCATACAGGCGGACATCCAGGCAATCAGCCAGCACGGCTGCCACCCGGCACCGATTATCACCGCCAATACCATTCAGGACACCCACAATGTCAGCAGCTTCCAGCCGGTGGATGCACAGTTTATTCTCCAGCAGGCCCGCACCATTTTGCAGGACATGCCGGTCAGTGCGATCAAAATCGGCATGCTCGGTTCGGGCCAGGTGGCCGAAGCGATTTATACCCTGTTGAGGCAACACCCGGAAATTCCGCTGATTTACGATCCGGTGCTGTTTGCCGGCGGCGGTTCCAGCCTGGCGCAGAAGAACCTGGTAGATGCCATCAACAGCCTGATCATTCCCAACACCTTTCTGCTGACACCGAACATTCCCGAAGCCCTGCACCTCACCAGCCAGAAACTGTCAGCAGAAGTCGCTGCACAGCACCTCAATAATCTCGGCGCACAGCATGTACTGGTAACCGGCACCCACGCCCGCAAAGCAGAAGTTGTACACAAGCTGTATCACCGCATGAAATGCAGCGCGAGCTTTCGCTACAAACGGCTCAAGCATGAATACCACGGTTCCGGCTGTACCCTCGCGGCCAGTGCCGCGGCGCTGATCGCACAGGCAATCGATCCGGTCAATGCCTGCCAGAATGCGCTGGACTATACCTACAAAAGCCTGCTCACAGCCGATGCGCTGGGCAAGGGCCAACTGATCCCCAACCGCCGCTAATGTCGGCCAAACCTATTTATGAATAAATCCCTGCATGGCCTATATGTGATTACCGACCAGCAACTGATGCCGGCAGAACGTTTTTGCCACATGGCCGAGGCGGCGCTGTCCGCCGGCGCCCGCCTGATTCAGTACCGCGACAAAAGCCGGGATGCGCACAAACGACTGCAACAGGCACGCGAACTGCGCCGCCTGTGCAATCAGTATAATGCACTGCTGATTATCAATGACGATATAGAACTGACGCTAAAGAGTGAAGCCGACGGTATACACATCGGCAAGGATGACGCATCTCTGAACGCGGTACGCAAGCAGCTGGGAGCGGATCATATTATTGGCGTCAGCTGCTATAACGACAGCGCCCTGGCGCAACAGGCGATTGAGAAGGGCGCGGATTACATTGCCTTTGGCAGCTTCTTTGGCTCCCAGATAAAACCCGATGCCCCCCGTGCCGACACGCCTTTAATTACACAGATTAAATCGACTCACAACACACCCGTATGCTGTATCGGTGGCATTAATCGTGAAAACTGTGGCGAGTTAATCAGCCAGGGCGCGGATATGCTGGCGGTGATCAGTGATGTATTTGCTGCCGCCGACAATGATGAAATAAGGCAACGCTGTAAGGAATTTATCCAGCAGTTTTCCCGTCACGCAGACTGAATCTGCGAAAAACATCACCAGTAAATTTATCTGTGCACAATGTAATAAGCTCGCGGGTTTTACAATAAATGTCACTATGCACTAGAGCATAAATTGACCACTGCATCAGGAAAGCGAACAATTTTCTTAAATATCTAAAAGATAACTATTAGCCAGGACCGGACATAGTGTGGACATTTTTCTAAGGTCTGAATATAGCCAGAAGCGGTAGTTCAGAGATCGGTTCACCAGAGGCAGAAAGCCACCACAAAGCGGACATTTATAAATTATTGAAGTAGATGCTAGATTTAGCAGATAGTAGAGATTCTCCATTTCTCAATCGAAATATCACTGAGTCTAATATTAATATATGATTATCTGATGGATACTTACAAATACATATTATTGAGTTTGATACTTGTGATCGCTCTAGGTTGTTCAGAACGCGTTGAATATGAAATTAAGCATATTGCAGCAAACCCAGCGCGCGACTCTATATACTGGATTAATAATGACACTATTTTATTTGTTGATATAGCTACAGGAAGCAAATCCATTTTTACATGGAATACAATTGAAAATAAAGTGCAACCACATCGAGAAAATATCGATAGTTATATCTGTTATGGCGGGGGTTACATAACTTATCGATCAAGAAATACAGGTAATGGGATATTCTATAGAAGTGGTGAGTTTCCAAATGAAACTGAATACTCAGCCAATTTAATAAACAAAGAAACCAAATTAAATCGCTATACTTGCAACCGTTATTTACCCTCAGAAGAGCATAAAGGTAAACTCGTTCACTATTTAAAAGAGGAGCATGGTTACCTATTAGCAGGTGATGTGAGAGATCGTAATGAAAATATCAAGTATGTGACTAATGATGGAAACACAATTACCCTTCCAATGGTTCGTTATGAATATCGAAAACCAGTCAGATTTTATCAGTTTAACGATGCATATTACTTCAGGACTTTAAGAGATATTGAGGGCAGTTGGGGTAGTCACTGTCGAAAAATTTGGTGGTTATACCCAGAAGGAAAAATGGAATCAGCGTGTATTCCATTAATTGATAGTATACCTATTGGCACTGGTGCTGTTTTTCCGTATAAATATGGCTATCTATTTATCTCTGATAAAACATCTAGCGATATGTTGGGTCGACCGGTACCTGGAAATTCAGGTATATATTTGGTAAATCAGGAAATGGAGTACGAGCAAAAACTTATATCCGGACATGTTAGTTATGTTACTACTTCACCGAATGGCTGCCGTGTAGCTTTTAGGCACAAACTTATTGTTAATAGTCATATCAACTTAACCGTAATAGATCTATGTAGTTCAAATTAACGTCCGCTTTCCTGATAGAACGGAAGTTATATCGGGGTAATTCCAAATTCCGCTTCAGGGTGTTTGCCGACTTCTAACAATTGCACCAGATATAACGCTGACTTGCTGTAGCGGACAACTTCTGTTTTTAAAGCATAGTAACTTTATCAGTTCGTGCAGGATGGATCAGCGGAGCGGATCCATCCTGCACCCTACAGACTGCCTTCCGCACCCGCTGTGATAATGGAATAGATATTATTACGCACTTTTGTGCCCAGGCTCTGCAGCTCTTTCGGCAGACTGGCATCATCCATGGTTTTATCCATATTCAAGGTAATCAGCCACGCCTGGTCTTTATCATCAAGCACCAGCGAAATCCGGCATGGCAGGTAACCGGCGAAGGCCATACTGTGCCTGACCATCTGCGCCGCGATCATTGCATCACAGAACTGGAATATTTCCATGCGATTGGATTTTCCGCCCATTGCAGTCACCTGCTCAGACAACGGCATATGCCCAACCAGTTTGAAATTAAGCAAATTGGCACGCAGTTTCATCGAATCAATCGCATCGTCCGCAGAGACACCATCAGCCACCCTGCATTTGATCATATTCATCACATCTTGCTGACACTGACTCGACAGTTCGAACTTTTCCGCAGCCTGAACATTTAAACTAAAGCCCAGACACAACAGGCAAGTAACAAATACATTTTTCATATAACCTCCGTATAAAGATGGACTGCGCTGATTAGCTAAGGAACCTCTGAAAAACTCAGAGGTTCCGCGGCACAGGGATATGCCGCCATTTTCAATAACTGCTAAGTTATTGAAAATGAAAAACAAATCGAAATCGCATTTTGATTTGTTTTTGCTCTGATTATTCATGGAAGAATTATTCAGAGCTTCCTTAACATTAAACACAAGCAGTATAAACGCTTTTCCCACCCAAGATACCACATCATAATGAATAGTTAAAAAATACTGAATTGAGGGTCAATTGCAAATGACAGTTTTACCCTTGTAAAACTCAGCGGCGTGGCTTACCCACATCGGCTGCGACACCTTGCTGTACGCCGACCACTAGTAAAGCATCACGAAACTCGAGAGCCTTGTCTGTATTGAATTCGAACTTAATTACACCCTCCCAGTCATCTCGAAAACTTGATGATTCGAATGAAAGGCACAATTTTTCCTCTTCAGGGGCTTCAACAAAAATGTTCGCTATCCCGGGGTCTTCAACAGAGATATTGATCTGACGTTTCCCGTATGTGTAGCAGACCACTCGCACTCTGGTTACCACAATACAACCAGAAAACCACTCTGTACGATGACGGTATCGCTTATACGGGCCATTAACGTGCTTTGTTACGAACCTGCCTCCAATACCTTCGTCTGAAACAACAATTCCTTCTTGCACAAGTGCTGGACGCAGTTTTTCTGGAATAGAACCAAAACCAAATAGTCGATACAGGATTGTCTTTTTCATGGATATATTGCCTTGCACGTCCAGCGCCTATTACCCGGCAGGCAACTGCGTAGGTCTCGCATTATAGCCCATAGCGGCTAGCTCGGAGCAGAGCCATGAGCAGAGTCAAAATTCAATCGTTTCCAGTCATCCTAAAAATCCAGCGAAAAACATGCAAAAAATTTCACGCCTATTCTAGTTCAACCTGTTTCATATACAGGACACGATGGCCCAGCCAGGGCAAGCCTGTGCAGCAGAGCGTAAAATATTAATCAGCCAGGCCTACTGTGAAAGTTAACGAGACAGCAGTGAATTAAGTACTCGAAAATGTTTTTCACAATATTAATAAAGATCGCTCACAAGCATCTGTTTTTTATGCTGTATTACAACTCAACAAGCCTGCCAAATAGATATCGTATACGGGTAGAACCAGCTGCAGTTGAGCGCTCAATCCAGGCCAGATGCAGATTACCTTCGGAATCCAGACTAATAGTGGGGTGGTTATGCTCTCCTTCACCATCTGCACCAGGCACAGTAAAGTCATCACTCCATCCGGAGTCTTCTAGCCAACTCAGCATAATATTGGAATTACCATTACGTTTATCATCCCAGCCGACGACTAGCCGCCCTGAGTGATCACCCGTCACCGTCGCATGCCACTGCTGAGCGACACCACCAAAGCTGTCTTGCACCCTGAGATTTGGGGCAAATAATTGTTCGCCAGCAGCCTGGTAGTTGGCAGAATAGATATCATAGCCCTCACGAAAATCACGCTTATCTGCCCAGGCAGCGAGTAGTTGTTCCGTACCATACTGTGCGAGAGCGACACGGGATACACCGTGCCCTTTGCCATATGGCATGCCAGCGGATGACAGTTCTTCGCTGATCCGTTGTGGCGGCTTGAAGCGACAGGATTTCAGATCATCATTTTGTGCCCCCATGATGATTGTATGCCCCGGGCGGCGATCTTCCCAGGCAACGACAACACGATCTGCAAGCGTGGCGATTGCGGGATAGAGCTGATCATCATTCGCTGGTTCTGCATCCACAGCACACTTGTCTATTGTCTTTAATATCTGTCCATCAATCTCAATGCGCTGTATCCAGATGCGTGCATAACCATCATCACGCTGCGAATACACAAGCAATAATTGCTGGCTATCACTGGCAAGACTGGGCTGCATCGCCTCGCCTTCACCCAGCGTGATAATCGGACCCAGCCCACTCGGGGTAGCGATGCGTAAATTAATGCGTGCATCCTCTTCCCAGGCGAGTGCAAAACGATTATTACTCAGTGCGACAATCGATGGCTCGTAGGCTTCGCCACTGCCACTGATTCTTATTTCATTCGAAAAACTCTGACTATTTCGCCCTTTACGTGCCAGATATATCCGTGGTATCTCATCACGATTATCTTCCCACACGACAGCAACCGTATCAGCAGAGATGGCAATGTTCTGTCGGCCAGACGACTCAAGATGATGAAATATTTTTTCCCCATTAGTCGAGGTAACCTCAATGGGCATGGAAAACTCCCAGGGTTCGGCCTGTACACTCAGTGGGATGAGCGAAAAAAGCAAAACAAAAAAAGTTATTTGCAATCTCATGGCCTGGTCGCTTTTTTCATAAATTGCTGAACCTTGTTATCTGCCTCACGTAAATCTTCGATGCGTTGCACGCCCACAAGCCGTAATAGCGATTTACCCTCAGCGGTCATAAAGGTAAACACCGGAGTGACAAACGCATTGTAACGCGTACCCACTTCTCGCTCAGTTACTCGCTCGCCACTGGGCAGGCGTAAACGCTTACCACTTTCCGAATCGACATAGGCCAATACATAGTTTCTGCTATAAGCTTCGCGTATCTGCTTATCGGAGAAGGCCTCCTTGTTGGTTTTTTCACAATAGCCGCATCCATAACGTCCAAAATAAACGAAGAGCGGTTTATTCTCGGCTCGAGCCTGTTGCATGGCTTTATCAAACGACTGAAATGGATAACCAGATGGTGGTTCAGCAGTGGCCGGCAAGGCAACCAGGAGAGTAACCAGTAATAAAATAGCACGCATATTATTTACTCGTAAAAAATAGAGACAATGATAACAAATACTTAAGGCACCTCTGAACAATGCACCTTTCCAGTGTACCTGAGCCATCATTTAAGCGATGATATTCCTGAAAGAGCCACTTTGTAAAACAATTCGCACATCATCTTGATACCTAAAGTGCACGGCATATTGCAACTGTGTTTTATTATTTTTAAACAATCGTAACGGTCGTGTCGCTTTATTTCGATATTTCCTGCTAATGCAGCAGGATAATCATTTTTACAGGTCAGACGGTCTCTTTCAGGACTTTTGGGCACAATAACAAAAACAGCTACTAATATGATCATTAACCATCCCCACCGCCTGCATATAGGCATAACAGATGGTGGGGCCGACAAACCTGAAGCCACGTTTTTTCAGGTCCCGGCTCATCGCCTCAGACGCAGGTGTAGTCACCGGCACCTCGGCCAGTGTTCGCCAGTGGTTAACCACCGGCTGCCCCCCGACAAACTGCCAGATATAGGCATCGAAGGACGGGAACTCATCACACACCGCAAGAAAGGCGCGGGCATTACTCACTGCAGCATTCACCTTTAACTTATTGCGCACAATACCGGGGTTCTGTAACAGGGCGGCGATCTTGTCACTGGAATAGTTCGCCATTTTAGCCGCATTAAAACCATCAAAAGCCCGCCGGTAATTTTCGCGTTTTTTCAGAATCGTCAGCCAGTTAAGGCCGGCCTGCGCGCCTTCCAGTATCAGCATTTCAAACAGGTGCTGATCATCGTGACTGGGCACCCCCCATTCCTCATCATGGTACTGCTGATACAGCGGATCATTGCCCGCCCACTCACACCGTTGCGGCTGCTGACTCATTTCTGCCCCGTTTCTTCATTTATTTACCCCATCACCGCAGCTGCTGGCTGTGGCCTCTGTGCACAGCGAGGTTTTTCACCGGCCACCCTAATATACCCAGAGTTTTTCATGTAAAATACCCCCCTTTTAGCAACAACAGCTGTCCAGGTATCTTATCTATGTCCCAGAAACACTCGCAGGCGGAACTTTTCACTCAGGCCCAGACGGTTATACCCGGCGGCGTCAACTCACCCGTCAGAGCATTTAAAGGCGTCGGCGGCGACCCGCTGTTTATTGATCGCGCTAACGGTGCCTACATCTGGGACACAGACAACAAGCGCTATATCGACTATGTCGGCTCCTGGGGGCCAATGGTTCTGGGCCATGCCCATGCGGAAGTGATCAAGGCGGTCAAGGACAGTGCTGAACACGGCCTGAGTTTTGGCGCACCCACCATCATTGAAACCGAAATGGCGGAACGCATCTGCCAGTTGATGCCATCGATTGAATCGGTGCGCATGGTCAGCTCCGGCACCGAAGCCACCATGAGCGCAATTCGCCTGGCCCGTGGTTTCACCGGCCGTGACAGCATCGTCAAGTTCGAAGGCTGTTACCATGGCCATTCCGACTCACTGCTGGTGAAAGCCGGTTCCGGTGCACTCACCCTGGGCGTGCCCAGCTCACCCGGCGTACCCGCCTGCCTGGCAGAACACACCCTGACCCTGACCTACAACGACCTGGATCAGGTACGGGACACCTTCGCAAAAATGGGCGATAAAATTGCCTGTATTATCGTCGAACCCGTGGCCGGTAATATGAACTGCATACCACCGCTGGATGGTTTTCTGCAGGGGCTGCGTGAGGTTTGCGATGCACATGGCAGCGTACTGATTTTCGACGAAGTCATGACCGGTTTTCGCACCGCACTCGGCGGCGCGCAATCCGTTTATCAGGTGAAGCCGGATCTGACCACGCTGGGCAAGGTCATCGGTGGCGGCATGCCGGTGGGCGCGTTTGGCGGCCGCCGTGACATTATGGAATATATTGCCCCCACCGGGCCGGTTTATCAGGCCGGCACGCTATCCGGTAATCCGGTGGCGATGGCCGCCGGCCTTAAAACACTGGAACTGATTGCCGCCGATAACTTTTTCGAAAACCTGAACAGCAAGGTAAACACCCTGGTCAAGGGTATTCTGCAGAAAGCCGAGGCGCATAATATCGCGATGACACAGAATATCGTCGGTGGCATGTTTGGTCTGTTTTTCACCGACGCCGGTCAGGTCAGCAACTTCGAGCAGGCCACCCAGTGCAACCTGGAACAGTTCAAGGCGTTCTATCATGGCATGCTGGATGAAGGCATTTACCTGGCGCCGTCCGCCTATGAAGCCGGATTTGTCAGCGCCATGCACAGTGATGAAGACATCCAGGCCACCATTGACGCCGCCGACCGGGTGCTGGCGAATCTGGCAGGTGCGCGCCAATGACCACCACCTGCTACATCTATCGCTGTTCCGCCAAACCGGATATGTATATCTATCTGGCGGAAGAAGACGGCTTCGACAAAATTGATCAGGGCCTGATAAAAAAACTGGGGCAGCTGAGCTTTGCCATGTCACTGGAACTGGACAGCAACAGCAAACTGGCCAGAGAAGACCCGCTGAAAGTGATTGATAGTTTGAACAATCAGGGCTTTCACTTACAGATGCCATCGGAAACATCGGTTGAAGAACTGATGGCCAGGATCAGCCTCGCCAAAAACCAGCCTGAACAATCTCAATAAGTGCAGTAATAAGCCGCACAGTCGCAACTCATCTTACCACTGGTCGACAGACCGCAAACAATACTATAATGGCGGGTGAAGCTGGCCCCGGTGAAGCGACATACTCGCCACTTCACCGGGCTTAAAAAATAAGCTCAGGGAAACTCGGATTCATTCATTGCTGACACAACACAGTAATGTGCCATCATTTTTAACAACCACTAATGGTATTGAAAATGAAAAAAACAAATCAAAATGACTATTTGATGTGTTTTAGCGATGACTGTCATTGCCCGTGTTTTGCATAAGACTCAACTCACAGGCTGACGCGATCTTTTATGCGTGGCATATGATGCATGGATGATTTTTCCGAGACGCCTGGCTTTTGCGCCCATCAGTCTTTCTGCTGAGCGATGACCTGCAATAGCAGCCCTGAACTACTGCTATTATTTTTTAGTTTTTTATTTTCAGGAAACATATATGAGCATCTCTGTAACACGCATAATAATTATTACACTTATCATTACCGCCGTTGCCACCGGCATTGCAACACAACTGCTAACCGCTGATAACATTTCCACCACAGGCGGTATCGCGAGCCTCGCCAGCCTGATTTTTATCGCCAGTCTGCTTGCTGCATTAGCGGCCGCTAATGCGCCTGCCAGAAATAGAAAAAATAATCAACAAAAAGCGACAAAATCCGATAAAAATCGTGAATCAGGCACAGTAAAGTGGTTTAATACCAGCAAGGGATTTGGCTTTATCACCCGTGATAACGGGGATGATGTCTTTGTCCACTTCCGCTCGATTCGCGGCCAGGGCCATAGAACCCTGTTTGAAGGGCAGCGCGTTGAGTTCGAAATCACCGAAGGTGATAAAGGGCTGCAGGCAGAGGACGTTGCCAGCGCCTCGTGACGTTGCTTTGACTGGCCCATGGACGGGCTGATCAAAATCAAATGGTAAAGAAAGGTATATGTAAATGTCTGATCGTGAAACAGGAACCGTTAAGTGGTTTAATAACTCAAAAGGATATGGCTTTATCGAGCGTGACACCGGAGACGATGTATTCGTTCACTTCAGAGCCATTAGAGGCGAAGGATTCAAAACCCTGAAAGACGGGCAAAAAGTTGAATTCAATCTGATTGATAGCCAGAAAGGCTTACAGGCTGAAGACGTTAGCAATACAGACACATAAATACACAAAGGCTGGTTAATTTAACAATTAACCAGCCTTTTTTATTTACGCTGTAAAAGTTAACACCGGGCCACAGGCCCAGCCAGCAAAACTACTCCCCCCATTTGGGCTGCAATGTCTGCGCAATCCCCAGATGATCGAGGATGCGTGCGACCATAAAATCCACAACATCTTCAACCGATTGCGGGTGATTATAAAACCCAGGATTGGCAGGCATCAGCAACGCACCCATGCGGGACAGTTTCAGCATGTTTTCCAGATGTATATCGGAGAACGGGGTTTCTCTTGGCACCAGAATAAGCTGCTTACGCTCCTTTAACATCACATCCGCCGCACGCTCCAGCAAATTCGCACTCGCCCCCACTGCAATTGACGACAGAGTTCCCATGGAACAGGGACAGACCACCATGCTATCCACGGTTGCCGAGCCACTGGCAATGGGCGCCGCCCATTCCGCTTCACCACATACCCGCAAGCGGCTTTCATCCACCCCATAACGCAGGCACAGCTGCCGACTTAGCTCATGGCTGTTCGAAGGCCAGGACAGTTCGGTTTCCATGCTGATCACCACATGGGCGGCGCGGGTCACCAGCAGATAGACACTGTGCCCATGCAGCAGCAACTGTTCCAGCAGGCGCACGCCATACTGCACGCCGGATGCGCCGCTGATCGCCAGCACAATGGTTTTTTTCGCTTCAGTGGATGACATAAGAAGACTCCGGCCTAGTCAGATTTAACGTGTTTTAATGCCAGGGCATCAAGAACGCGCTGATGAATGCCGCCAAACGCGCCGTTACTCATAATCAGTATATGGTCGCCAGCCTGCGCCTGCGCAAGCAATAGATCGACTATATCCTCAATCGATCGGAACAGCTGCGCAGTCTGACCCAGCTGCTCCACCACCGACTGCAGATCCCAGTCCACCTCCGGCGGCTGGAACAGCAGCACCTGATCCGCCTGCGTCAGCGATGCCGCCAGCTGCTCTCGGTGCACTCCCATACGCATGGTATTGGAGCGGGGTTCCAGTAATGCCCAGATGCGCGCACCGCCCACTGCCGCCCGCAGTCCCTGCAGGGTTTCACGAATCGCCGTGGGGTGATGGGCAAAGTCATCATACAGCGTAATCTGCGCCACTTCTCCCAGCACTTCCATGCGGCGTTTCACCCCGCGGAAGCTGTGCAACGCGTCAATTGACTGCGCCACCGGCACACCCACATGGCGTGCCGCAATAATCGCTGCCAGCGCATTCATGCGATTATGTGGCCCCAGCAGATGCCCACGCACCCGTCCCTGCAACTGCTGCTGATACAGCACATCGAACTCACGACCATCGGCCGAGACATTGGCGATGGCCCAGTCGGCATTTGACTGTTCGACATCGCTGGCAAACTGCGCGCGCTGACTCCAGCAGCCCATGTTAATTACATCTGACAGATTCGGCTCGTCAGCATTCTGTACCACCAGCCCTTCACCGGGCACGGTACGCATTAAATGGTGGAACTGCTTTTTAATCGCATCCAGGTTGTCAAAAATATCCGCGTGATCGAACTCCAGGTTATTCAGCACCAGGGTACGTGGGTGGTAATGTACGAACTTGGAGCGCTTATCAAAAAACGCGGTGTCATACTCATCCGCCTCCACCACAAAAAACGGCCCCTCACCCAGACGCGCGGAAATGCCGAAATTTGCCGGCACCCCGCCAATCAGAAAACCCGGCTGCAGGCCCGCGGCCTCCAGTATCCAGGCCAGCATCGAGCTGGTGGTGGTTTTTCCATGGGTACCCGCCACCGCCAGCACCCATTTGTCTTTCAATACATTTTCCGCCAGCCATTGCGGGCCAGAGTTATAGGGAATGTTTTCATTCAGAACATGCTCAACTGCGGGATTACCCCGTGTCATCACATTACCCACCACCACCTGATCCGGCTCTCCCACCCCGGCGACATCATAGCCCTGCTGCAGGCTGATGCCCTGCGCCTCAAGCTGGGTGCTCATCGGCGGATAGACATTGGCATCGGCACCGCTCACCTGATGCCCGGCCTGTCTGGCCAGTACCGCAACGCCACCCATAAAGGTGCCGCAAATACCGAGAATATGAATATGCAAACAGCTACTCCGCTTAACTTAATCAGGAAGTCCGGGGAAAATGCTTTCTTTCGCCAGATAGGAAATAACGATATAAGAGATGGTCAATGCCATCGCAGCCAGCAGACGAATATTAAAGGTGGCGCGAAAAATATGTGCAATCACCGCCAGATTCCAGCTCACCACTATCAACAGAAAGATGGATAAGCCGGGTGCAATCTGCTCGCCTTCCTGAAAATTCTGCAACTGGTAAAGCAGCGGCAGGGGCAACAGCTGAAATACCGCACCCACAGCCGCCAGCGCGGTGATTGACTGTACGAACCGAGTCTGCAGATTAAATGCCCTGAGACAGGCGTAGACAAACCCCAGCATCACCAGCACATCCAGCAACATAGCCAGCAGCGATTGAGGAAACGACAGACTGATTGACATGCCCGGCAGGCCGGTGAGCAAATACACCAGCAAACTCAGCTTCATTAACACCAGTGAGCAGGGCAGGTCCTGTGGACCCTTATTCAGTAACAGATTGCCAATCAGTGATTTTAAAAAGAAACTCATATGTATAATTTTTATTGTGAATAAATTGCCCGATTTAGCTATGGCCTACCAGTAACAACAAGAGGATTTGCTAATCCGCCCGCGAATCAAGGATAATCCCTGTTCCACAATCTTAATCGCTGGCAAACAGACACTATGAAACTGACCATAACACGACCCGATGACTGGCATCTACATGTACGCGACGGCGATCTGCTGAAGGACATAGTGCCCTTCAGCGCACGCCAGTTTGCACGGGCGATTATTATGCCGAATCTCAGCCCGCCGAATATTACCACCGCCCAGGCACTGGCGTATCGTGAACGCATTCTGGCGGTGCTGGATGCAGACACCGACTTCAATCCGCTGATGACATTATACCTCACCGACAATACCCCGGCGGATGAAATTGCCCGGGCTCGCAACAGCCAGCATGTGCATGCGGTCAAACTCTACCCGGCCGGCGCCACCACCAACTCCGATGCGGGGGTGACCGATATAAAGAAATGCTACCCCACACTGGAGGCGATGCAGCAGCAGGACATGCCGCTGCTGGTGCACGGCGAGGTGACCGACCCCGAAATTGATATATTTGATCGTGAGCAGGCGTTTATTGAAAAGGTACTGATACCGACACGCCAGGCGTTTCCCGAACTGAAAATCGTCTTCGAGCACATCACCACCCGCCAGGCGGTGGACTATGTGCTCAGTGAAGATGCTCAATACACTGCGGCCACCATTACCCCGCAGCATCTGCTGTATAACCGTAACGCACTGTTCAGCGGCGGCATTCGCCCGCATTACTACTGCCTGCCGGTATTAAAGCGCGAAGAACACCGCCAGGCACTGGTCGCCGCCGCCATTTCCGGCAACCCGCGTTTTTTCCTCGGCACGGACAGCGCACCCCATGCACAGAACCGCAAGGAAACCGGCTGCGGTTGCGCCGGTATATTTTCCGCGCCGCTGGCTCTGGAGCTTTATGCGCGGGTGTTCGATGAAAACAACGCGCTGGATAAACTGGAAGGCTTCGCCAGCTTCCATGGGCCTGACTTCTACCAGCTACCCAGAAACCGTGAGCAGATCACCTTACACAAACAGCCATGGCAGGTGCCCGAGAGTTATCCGCTGGCGGATGGCCGTATCATCCCGCTGCACGCCGGTGGCACTGAAAACTGGCAGCTGGTTTAAAGCGCCTTAATAAACAGGCGACACCGCATAACCCTGCTGCTGCAGCAGCTGCAGCACACCGCCCTGCCCCGACAGATGCAGGGCACCGATCGCAATAAACGCCCCACCCCGCTGCAGGTAGGGCAGCAGGCGCTGCGCCATGCGCTGGTTGCGCTGCGTCAGCAGACGCTGTAACAAGCGGTCATCGATATCCGACTCGTCTGACATCATCTGCTGCTGCATCAACATCAGCGCCGCCAGGTCGCCCTGCAGATAGGCCGCCAGCATGTCGGGAAACACGGCATCGGTCTGCTCAATTTCACTGACCGCCTGGTTCAACAGCCACAGCTGATCGGCGACACTCATCTGGTCAAACACATCCACCTGTTCCTGCGCGGTTTCCAGCCCCGCCACCTGCTTCTGTGCCTGGACTGCGCGGCGATACAGCTGCATATCCAGTGCGGCAGAACTGCCCTGTTCAACCGGCATCATCAGCAGACTGAACACCGCCCAGGGCTTCATATGCCGTACCACGCTTTCGCCGAGCTGCATGCGTTTCTGCAACAGATCCAGCAGGCGCCGGTAATTCTCTGCCTGCATCACATCGGCCAGGGTGCGTCCGTCACTGAAAAAGCTGGCGCGACTCACCAGACCCACCGCCTGAAATGTCAGCAGCATTTCCATCACAAACTGAGTAGAATCGGTGAACGCCTGTTCCACCGGCTGCGGCAGATTCACCACCCGGGGATCACTGACATGCATGGTGGCAAACAGATAGCTGGTCGGCTGCGATGGCTTTTCAATTTTCCATAACAGGCCCTGGGGGTGTAGAATGCCCTGTTTAGCCGGCTCATCGGCCCACGATAACTGGCCAGCGAACCATGGCAAACACAGCACACACAGCGAAACAACAGCAATGGCTTTACTCGTTTTCATCCCACCTATATTACCCCAGCCAAAAGAATCTGCAGCAGAATGACGACAAATACTGATAAACCCACCCCCATGTCACGCCGTTTTCGCGGCTTTATGCCCGTAGTGGTCGATGTTGAAACCGGCGGCTTTGATGCCCGCAAGGACGCCCTGCTGGAAGTCGCTGCGGCCACCCTGAAAATGGATGACAATGGCATGATTGAAATTGACGAGCAGATCTGCCGGCACATTATGCCGTTTGAAGGCTCCAATATGGACCCCAGGTCAATGGAGGTAAACGGCATCGACCCATACAATCCATTTCGCATGGCGGTGGATGAGCCACAGGCAATGAATGATATTTTTAAATTTATTCGCGCCAGCCTGAAAAAGAACCAGTGCAAACGCGCGATTATGGTAGGCCACAACACACCGATGGACCTGAACTTCGTCAATGCCGCCGCAGAGCGCTGCAAGATCAACCGCAACCCGTTTCACCCCTTCAGCACCTTCGACACCGTCTCCTTTGCCGGGCTGGCCTATGGGCAAACCGTGCTCTCCAGAGCAGTGCAGGCCGCCGGCATTGAATGGGATAGTAGCCAGGCACACTCCGCCAGCTACGATACCCTGAAAACCGCCGAGCTGTTCTGCAACATTGTCAACCGCTGGCGTAAATCCAATGGCCTGGTGTGGACTACACAAATCGACGATTAATGCTAAAATGAACGCGTTCAACTGCTGAGCGCGGGCTTTGACAACAGCGTAAATAAACACACCGATGGGGATAATCGGTAAAACAGGCAGCAATCCGTATCCGCCGCCTGCTAAATGATGAAACTCGCAGTCGTAAAATTACAGCTATAATCTACTGAGATTCAGACAATGGAACCAGCACAATCGCGTCCATACTCGCGACTGCAGCCACTGAACCAATACAATAAAAACAAGGTACGCAGTAAACCACTTATGTCTAACAAAGACGTTTCCATTATTATCGTTGATGACATGCAATTCAGCCGCGTGGTGATCCAGGCAGCGCTGAAAAAAGCCGGCTTCAGCAATATTCGCGTTTCCGACAGCGCAAAAAAAGCCCTGAGCATGATGGAAGAAGCCCACGCTGATGTGGTACTGGCCGACTGGGTGATGCCGGAAATGGACGGACTTGAACTCACCGACAAGATTCGCCAGCGTGACGAAGAACAGGGGCTGTACACCGCGGTGATCCTGTTTACCGCACAGGAAGGCATTGAACCACTGGTTGAAGCCTTCGACCGCGGCATAGACGACTACATCAAAAAGCCACCCAACCCACAGGAACTGGCCGCACGGGTCAACGCTGCAGCACGCATTGCCGCGCTGCAGAATGACCTGCTGGAAACCTCGCAACAACTCGAAGACACGGTCAAGCACCTGGAAGAAATGGCGCTCACCGATCCGCTGACCGGAGTCGGCAACCGTCGCCTGTTAACCCGCCAGCTGGAATACCATCTGCTGGATGCTTCGGCACGCAATGGCGGCGTGTGTTTTGTGATGCTCGACATCGATCACTTCAAGAATTTCAACGACACCCACGGACATGATGTGGGCGACGAAGTGCTGGTGGGCTTTACCCGCCGCATCCGCCGCACGGTTCGCCCAACCGACCTGGTCGCCCGCATGGGCGGCGAGGAATTCGGCATTATCATGCATTACAGCCGCGCCGATAACTTCCGTGAATCCACCCTGCATCGCCTGCTGGCGAACATCAATCAGCGACCGTTTAAAACCTCGGTGGGCGACCTGTCGATAACCGTTTCAATTGGCGTCTGCTTCTATCGCGGCGAAGGCGAACAGCCCTCGGTGAAAAACCTGATTAAATGCGCCGACGAAAAACTTTATCAGGCCAAGGCCAATGGCCGTAACCAGATTGTTTTCTAGCAAGTCACTGGAAACTTACTAAATCACTCAGCGTAGGGTGGATCAAGCGAAGCGGATCCACCGTGAGACTATCTTACGGGCGAGCCAGACAATTTTATTGCAACACAGAGTTCTTCGTCGATAAGCATAAAAAAACGCGAAGATGACCAGATTTAAGGCTTTGTGCATAATTTATCTTCGCGACATCCTGAACTGTGCTGTTTCGCCTCTCTGGCGACTCACTTCTTTTCCTCCAGCAGAAAAGAAGTAAGCAAGAAAATGCCGTTCCCGGTCACTTGCCCGCAAAAAGCGCGGGTTCCCGAAAATGCTTCGAGAAATTATTTGAGTTGAACTAAGTTAACAGATGGCATTATCTTCGTTGCCGGGTCGTGCTGGAGTGCCATCCAGGCACATCAGCACTCAAAATCACGTCCTGTGACTTTGCCCCTGCTTAGAAAGCATTTACGGCAAGTGACAGGGAAGGTTGTCGCAAGCCCATTGTTTAAAAAGTAATTTGACCGTTGGGTACGAAGCTGTTTCCCCTTCGCACAAGCTGATGAGCGAGAGATTTTTGTGAAGGCTTTCTGCGAGGATGTCTGAGCGAATCATGTTGTTTATGATTCGCGAGTTCCGCAGCAGCCACAAAAATCGGGAGTGAAGAAGGCACTTTTATTTTTGCCGTTTAAAATAAAAGCTTGTGTGCCGGGGCGGCATTCTTTTGCTTACTTTTCTGTTGCTGAAGACAGAAAAGTGAGTCGCCAGAGAGGCGAAAAAGCACAGGCCAGAACATCATGTAGATAAGGCCTGACCATCACATTGATTGCCACAGAACGCTTTTAAAGCACACTCTTTTGCACCACAACCGGTGGATCCGCTAACGCTTGATCCACCCTACAGGCTGGCTTTTCGTGCCGGCTTAATCAGTTAACTTTAACCGACTAAGACGCCGCCTTATTGGTCACCGTCCACGATAAATCCAGTTGCTTTGCCGCACGCACTTCATCCAGCCGGTTAACCGGCATGGTGTAAGGTGCATTGTGCAGCATCTCGGCATCGGTCTCTGCTTCCTGCTGAATCTGTACCATCGCTTCAACAAAGCCATCGAGCATTTCCCTGGCTTCGGATTCGGTTGGCTCAATCAGCAGACACTCCGGCACCAGTAACGGGAAATAGGTGGTGGGTGCATGGTAGCCCAGATCCAGCAGGCGCTTGGCAAAATCCATCGCACTCACATTGAGTTCCTTCGCCTGTTTTTTCAGCGTAATAATAAATTCATGGGAAGCATAACGATCGGGGATCGCTGCCTGGAAACCGCGCTTCTTCAACTGCGCCATCATGTAGTTTGCATTCAACGTGGCAAACTCGGCCACCCGCTGCATGCCTTCACGACCCAGCAGTCGCATATACACATAGGCGCGCAGCAGCACACCGGCATTACCCATAAACGCCGACATGCGACCGATGCTTTGTGGGCAGTCTTTTTCGGTTAACCAGCGATACTGATCGCCGTCTTTAGTCACCACCGGCAATGGCATAAACGGTTTTAAACGCTCGGCCACACCGATTGCGCCAGAACCGGGACCACCACCGCCGTGCGGCGTGGAAAAGGTTTTGTGTAGATTGGAGTGAATCACATCAAAGCCCATATCGCCGGGACGAATCTTGCCCAGAATCGCATTCAGGTTGGCACCATCGTAATACAGCAGACCACCCGCCTGATGTACCGTCTTTGCAATCTCTTCGATCTTGCGTTCGAACACACCCAGGGTAGATGGGTTGGTCAGCATCAGGCCGGCGGTTTGTGGGCCTACCGCGGCTTTTAACGCATCCAGATCGACGTCGCCGTCGGCCAGTGTGGAAATTTCTTTTACGCTGAAACCGCACATGGTGGCGGTGGCCGGGTTGGTTCCGTGCGCCGCATCCGGCACCAGAATTTCCTTACGCTCGGTGTCACCGTTGGCATCGTGATAGGCACGAATCATCGCCACACCGGCAAACTCGCCCTGTGCACCTGCCATGGGTGTGAGTGAAAAAGCGGCCATGCCGGTGACATCGCAGAGCATTTCCTGCAGTTCGTACATGCAGGCCATAAAGCCCTGTGAATTCTGCTCAGGCGCCAGTGGATGGCGTGACAGAAAACCCGGCAACATCGCCAGCGAGTTACAGGCACGGGGGTTGTGCTTCATGGTGCAGGAACCCAGTGGATAAAAGTGGGTATCAATGCTGAAGTTTTTTTGCGATAACGAAGTGTAATGACGCACCGCCTGCATTTCGGACACTTCCGGTAATGCGGGCTTGTTTGTGCGCAACAAAGCCGCTGGAATGTCCGTTGGCATATCCTGCCCGGATGTAGACTGAATTTTTGTTTTACGACCTTCAGCAGAGTGCTCAAAAATTAACATGCGTATAAACCCTTATTTCAAAGCAGCGGCCAGTGCCGATGCAAACGTATCAATATCTTCGGCAATGCGTAATTCGGTTGCACACACCAGAATACAGTTTTGCATTTCTGCAAAATGTTGCGACAGAGCCAGACCACCCAGAATATTCTGCTGTGCCAGTTTAGCCAGCACTTCGTCCACCGGTTTGTCCAGTTTAATAACCGCCTCATGAAATCGCGGCTGATCAAACACCAGTTCCACACCGTCGATTGCAGTGAGTTTTTCCAGCAACCGCTGCGTATTATGGTAACAACTCAAAGCCATCTGTTTTAAACCCTCTGGACCCAGCAGGCTCATATGAATAGTGGACGCGGTGATCACCAGCCCCTGGTTGGTACAGATATTCGAAGTCGCCTTGGAACGACGGATATGCTGTTCGCGCGCCTGCAATGTCAGCACAAAACCTTCACGTCCCTGCTGGTCTACCGTACGACCCACAATGCGGCCCGGCATCTGCCGCACATAGGCCTGCTTGCAGCACATAAAGCCATAGTAGGGACCACCGGATGACATGGGAGCACCCAGTGGCTGGCCATCACCCACCGCAATATCTGCACCGCTTTCACCCCACTCACCGGGCGGCTTGAGAATCGCCAGGCTCAGTGGATTCACCACCGCAATCACGATGGTATTGTTCTGATGCGCCCAGTCGGTAATCGCGTCTACTTCTTCCAGGGTGCCGAAGAAATTAGGCTGTGACAGCACAACCGCGGTAATGTCTTCACCCTCATAAGCTTTCAATGCATCCAGCGAGGTTTTACTGGTCTGTGCATCAAACGCCACTTCTACCAGCTCGATATTCTGATGTTTCACCATGGTTTCGGTGACCCGGGTATAGGCGGGATTAATTGAACGTGGCACCAGAATTTTGCGTGACTTCGATTTACGGTTGGCGCGCACCGCCATCAGTACCGCTTCAGCCATGGCCGTGGCGCCGTCATACAGCGAGGCATTGGATACGTCCAGCGCGGTCAGCGCCGTCATCATGCTCTGGAATTCATAGGTCAGCTGCAGTGTGCCCTGGGATGCTTCCGCCTGATACGGTGTATAAGCCGTGTAGTATTCACCGCGGGTGGTAATCTGCCAGACAGCGGCGGGGATGTGATGATCGTAAGCACCGGCACCGACAAAACACAACGGCTGACCATCCTGCGCGGCACGTTGCTGCATTAAACGATTAATGCTCATTTCATTCATGCCGGCGGGCACATTCTGCAGGCCGTTGATTTTTAAATGCGGCGGGATTTCATCAAACAGATTTTCAATACTGTCGATGCCAATCACTGACAGCATTTCATTAATTTCATCTTCGGTATGAGGTATAAAAGGCATAGTAATACTACTTAAAGGCTAATATAAGAAGGCGATTCGCGCATAGCTGAGATAGCAACCGCACGCGGCAGGCGGTACGGATTGCCACACAAAAGCGGAATAAACTCCGTTACTTTAATGCGGCAATCCCAACGACAAATCTGATGATTTATTCGTCTTCCAGTTCTGACTCGTAGCTGCTGGCATCCATCAGCTGTTCAATGTCGTCTTCATCGTTCGGCTTGATTTTAAAAATCCAGCCATCGTCATAGGACGAGTTATTGATAATTTCCGGCTCGTCCACCAGTGACTGATTGGTATCGACAATTTCACCGCTGATCGGCATATAGATATCCGATGCAGCCTTCACAGATTCAACCACGCAACAGGCATCGCCCTGTGCCAGTTCACTGCCGATTTCCGGCAGCTCGACAAACACCAGATCACCCAGCGCATCCTGTGCGTGATCGGTAATACCGACCGTAACGGTGCCGTCATCTTCCAGGCGCACCCATTCATGAGATGATGTGTAACGTAAATCAGTTGGCAGTTGGCTCATCTTTATAACCTCTTTAAAATTTAAAAATTCTGTTGTCGCCTGCTTATCAGTCATTTATCTGCAATGTATTTGCGATGTCTATAAACAGGATTTTCCTTCACGGAAAAATGCCGGTTTAACCACACGGGCTTTCAGGCGCTTGTTGCGCACTTCCACTTCACAGCTCTCGCCAATACCCACCGGCACACGGGCCAGCGCAATTGACTGTTTCAGGCTGGGTGAAAAACTGCCGGAGGTGGTTTCGCCTTCACCGGCGTCACTCAGCACTTTCATATGACCGCGTATCACGCCTTTTTCTTCCAGCACCAGCCCCACCAGTTTCTGTGTGACACCGGCGGCCTTTTCGGCGGCAACTTTTTCACGGCCGATAAAATCACGGTCTTCCGGCTCCCAGGCAATGGTCCAGCCCAGGTTGGAGGTCAGGGGTGAAGTGGTTTCGTCCATATCGGTGCCGTACAGATTCATACCGGCTTCAAGGCGCAGGGTATCACGCGCACCCAGACCAATCGGCTTGACCTCGGCAGCGAAAAGCGCTTCCCAGAAATCAGGTGCTTTTACTTCAGGCAATATTATTTCAAAACCGTCTTCACCGGTATAGCCTGTACGGGCCACAAACCAGTCACCCACGGCAACCCCGTTAAAGCGTTTCAGCTCACCTGCCGCCTCGGCCACCGCTTGCGGCAGAACCGACAGCGCCTTGTCACGGGCATTGGGCCCCTGCACCGCAATCATCGCCATTTCCGGGCGCTCAGTCACGCTGACATCAAACGCGGCCGCCTGCTGGTTGATCCAGGCCAGATCCTTGTCACGGGTGGCGGCATTGACCACCATGCGGAACCAGTCGTCACGCATATAGTAAACAATCAGGTCATCGATCACGCCACCGTTTTCATTCAGCATCGCACTGTACAGCGCCTTGCCGGACTCTTTCAGTCGCGCCACGTCATTGGCCAGCAGTTTTTGCAGAAAGGCTTTAACCCGGTCGCCCTGGAGGTCGACCACCGTCATATGGGATACGTCGAACATGCCGGCATCGTTACGCACCTGATGGTGCTCGTCCATCTGGGAGCCGTAGTTAATCGGCATTTCCCAGCCAGCGAAATCGACGATTTTGGCGCCGTGGTGTTTGTGATTGTCATAGAGACAGGTTTTTTGACTCATCAAGGGCACTCCACTGATTTCATGTCATGAAAAAACATAGTGGCCCCTCTGTCCTGATACCTGAGAGATAGACGCAGAGACTGCGTGTCCCCTTCGGTGGATCATCGATGTGATCGCTCTCCAGAGTCAATTTTCCTGCCATTTGGCGGGACAGAAGCTGTAGTCCATTTACCTGAGCGTTTCCGGGCGGTTGCGCCTTCGGTGCTTTCTCTAGAGAAAGACTCTCCCACAGCTGCTAAATCGATAACATCATCCTGATGTCACGGTGTTAATTGAGGCGCAACTATAAACCAGCCGCCAAACAATTTCCATTTCTAAAAAGGGGACGCTACCCTTTTTTAACCTCGTTCCTGGGCCGCCCCTGTGGTCGAAATATCAGGGTACGCCCTGCTTCTTGCTCCAGCTTTTGAATGAATGATGTTTTACCACAGGGCAGACCCTTTTCCACATTCCGTCTCAAATTAGCCCGCTCTTCCGTTCGTTCACCCTCTGCCAGCCAGGATGACCAGTTTTCTATCGCTTGAAATTTCTTTTGCCAGCTGAGATCTGCTGTTAACACGCTGTCTGTCCGTAATCCGCAATGTGCGGCAGCACTTGACCAGGGGTATTTTTCCGCCCTCTTGACCATCTCTGCCCGCACAGGATTGCACTCGACATAGCGAATCGACGCCCAGGTGTATCGTTCATCCAATGGCGACGAGAAATAACGCCCTTGCCAGACATGCCCTTTCCAGCCACGCTCCCGGTTGAGTCGCTGTGCATAACGCATATGTAATGGTTTCAATACTTGTTGCAGCCCGGTTTCTGTCTCGGGAACAAGCACCAGATGAACATGATTCGTCATCAGGCAATAAGCCAGGACGTCAACGGAATAGCGCTGACAATATTCCTCCAACCATGCGAGATACCGATACCGATGTTCATCATTGAAAAAAACATCTTCCCGCCGGTTACCGCGCTGGGTCACATGATGCGGCACACCCGCAAAAACTGTTCTGGCTAATCTTGGCATCTTTTGATAATAGCAAGTACATTTTGAAATAGGGTAGCGTCCCCTTTAAAAAAGTACATTTTGAAATAGGGTAGCGTCCCCTTTAAAAAAAGATTTACCAGCTGGATTTACCAGCCAAGCGGCCTGGCCATCTGCGGCAGGTCGCCTTCCAGCCCCATGGCATGACGCATAAAGCGGTGCTTGACAGGCCCCAGCCCGTTCACCAGATCCAGCCCTGCATTACGCAACAGGCTCAGCCCCGGCTGCTGGTTGCTGAACAGGTTTTTAAAACCGCTCATGCTGTACATCATCAGGCTGTTATCGGCGCGACGCCAGCGCTCGTATTTACGCAGGGTGGTTAAGGAGGAAAACACCTGTCCACGGCTGCGCGCCTGCAATAGCACCTCCGCCAGTGCAGCCGCATCGAGTATGCCCAGGTTTACTCCCTGACCGGCCAGCGGGTGAATAGTGTGCGCCGCGTCACCGATCAGCGCCAGACCCGGCTTTACATAGTGTGTCGCATGACGACGCACCAGCGGGAAGGCGGCGCGCTCACTCACCGCTTCCACCTTGCCCAGGGTGCAATCAAACGCCTGCTCCAGCTCACGGCAGAATGCCTGCTCATCCATCGCCAACAATTCATCGGCGCGCTGATCATCCGCCGACCAGACAATTGAACAACGACCGTCACTCAGCGGCAGAAAGGCCAGCGGGCCACTCGGCAGAAAACGCTGCCATGCAGTGTCCTGATGGTGCAGGCTTGACTTGACGATGGCCACCACCCCTTTCTGCTGGTAGGCGGCCTGTTCCAGCTCGATCTGTGCCGCCTGTCTCACTGCCGACTGCGCACCATCGGCGCCCACCAGCAGCGGCGCACTCAGGCAACGTCCATCACGCAGGCTGACACGGGATCCCTGAGGCTGGTAATCAATCTCGGTGACCTCTGCCGGGCAAATCAGCTGCACCGAGTCCAGTCGGCGCACCTGTTCATACAGCGCATACTGCACCACCCGGTTTTCGATAATATGCCCCAGCCCGTCGGTGCCCAGATCCGCGGCATCAAAATGGATTTTACCGTCGCCGGTGGCATCCCAGACATGCATCTGCTGATAGGCACAGGCGCGCCGCTGCAGCATGCCCTGCCAGGCCTGCAGGCGTTCAAATACCTGCTGCGAGGACTTGTTAATCGCCGACACGCGCAGCGCGTAATCTTCACCAGCCGCCAGATCCTGTGGCTCACAGACCTCCACCACCGCAACTCGCAGCATGCCTTGCCCCAGCGCACAGGCCAGGGTCAGGCCCACCATGCCACCGCCGATAATCAGCACATCGTATTGCTGTGGCTGCTGCTCTGCCTGATGCGCTGTCTGCTTCATAGCGGCAACCTGCGCTGCAGTTTATTCATCCGCCCCGCCAGCCCCATGCTGTGGCGCGCCATCAGGTGGCGCAGCGGCGACAACAGGTCAACACAGATCAACCCCATCGCCCGCGCGTGTCCGAGCAGTGCATGATTATTGGAAAAAATTTTCACCAGCGAGTCGGTGGCCCTGTAGATACGCCGCATGTCCTGCAGACGCGTTGCCTGATAATTTGCCAGCAATGACACCTCACCCGGATCATCCGCCGCGACAATCAGTTCCGCCAGCTCCGCCACATCACGCAATGCCAGGTTATAGCCCTGTCCAGCCACCGGGTGCAGGGTATGTGCGGCATTGCCAATTATCACCACCCGTCCCTTGCACAGTTGCCCGGCTTCGCTGTACACCAGCGGATAGGCGGCGCGCGCACCGACTTTTTTAATATTGCCGGCACGAAACCCAAAACGCTGCTGGAGTTTCTGACTGAATTCTGCCTCGCCTAAATCCAGCAGGCTCTGCAGCTGTTGCCGCGGACAGGTCCACACCACTGAATAACGGTTGCCGGTCATTGGCAAAAATGCCAGCGGCCCCGTGTCAGTAAAACGCTCGTAGGCAATGCTGTTATGTCGTTGATCGGTTTGCACATTGGTAATGATGGCAGACTGCTGGTAGTCATTATGTATGATGTCCACAGCCGCCAGTTTCCGGGTAACCGAGTGCACCCCGTCCGCCGCCACCAGCAGGCGCGCACTTAGCCGCTGAGTTTGTGCCTCGCTATCAACTCCGCTTTTAACCTGAATGGATACTTCGTCGGCGGATTGCTCAAGCGATTCAATCGTCGCCGGGCAGTACCAGTCAACATGAGGCAGCTGTTGCACAGCATCCATCAGCACGCGCCCCACCACCTTGTTTTCCGCCACATAGCCCAGCGCCTCGACCCGTTCTTCGTGATGATGCAGGCGGGTTGCGCCGAGGTGACCACGGTCAGAGACATGAATGGTTTTAATCGCTTCAACCTGCGCCTCGATCAACTGCCATAAGCCCAGTGATTCAAAAATGCGCCTGGAACCATAGGACAGCGCGATGCTGCGATCATCAAAGCTCGGCTGTGCCGATGAATCAAATGGCACGGCCTCAATCAGCGCGATTTTTTTATCGGCATGGTTGCGCAGGGCAGCCAGCAAACTGGCACCGACCATGCCGCCACCAATAATAATCACATCGTAGACTGCGCTGTTGTTCATCTGTATTTTGATCCGTAGCCGCTATCCCGCTCAGGGGTTACTGCTGGCCATTATGGCTTCAATTTCCCGGGTGGTTTTGGGCAGGCCGTCGGTGAGCACATCACAACCGTCTTTGGTGACGATCACATCATCCTCAATACGCACCCCGGTATCCCACCAGCGCTTTGCGCCACGACTGCCATGGGGAATGTATAGCCCCGGCTCAATGGTCAGCGCCATGCCCGGCTCCAGCAAACGCCACTGGTCATCCACCTTGTAATCACCCACGTCATGCACATCCATACCCAGCCAGTGGCCGGTGCGGTGCATGTAGTATTTTTTAAAGGCTTCTTCTTTTAGCAGTTTATTTAACGGGCCTTTCAACAAGCCCAGCTCAATCATGCCCCTGGTGAGGGTTTTCACCGCGGCCTGATGCGGATCATTCCAGTGGTTACCCGGCCTGACCTGTTTGATCGCATCCAGATTGGCCTCCACCACCAGCTCGAAAATTTCTTTCTGCGCTTCACTGAATAGGCCATTTACCGGAAAGGCGCGGGTAATGTCCGCGTCATAGCCCTGATATTCACAGCCCGCATCAATTAGCACCAGGTCGCCATCCTGCAGCGGCATATTGTTTTCGGTGTAATGCAGGATACAGCCATTGGCACCGCCACCGACGATGCTTGGATACGCCCAGCCCGCACCGTTGCGCTGGAATTCATAAAGGATTTCCGCATCCAGCTGGTATTCATACATGCCCGGTTCACAGACACGCATCGCCCGCTTATGCGCCTCGACGGAAATTTTTGCCGCCTTTTTCATCAGGCGAATTTCATCACGACTTTTAAACAGCCGCATGTCATGCAGCAGATAATCCAGCGAGACAAATTCATAGGGCACATGGGCACCGGCGCGCGACTGTTTGCGCAGGCTATTGACCCAGTCCATCACATGTTTGTCGAACTGTGGATCCAGCCCCATGGTGTAGTAAACCCGTTCACAGGACTCCATCAACCCGGGCAGAATGTCGTCGATATCATCAATTGGAAAAGCATCGTCGGCACCGTAATCGGTAATCGCCGCATCCGGCCCGCAGCGACGGCCGTGCCAGACCTCCTGTGTTTCATCCTTGTCACGGCAGAATAAAATATATTCGCCACCCTTGCGTCCCGGCACCAGCACAATCACCGCTTCCGGCTCGACAAATCCGCTCAGATAATAAAAGTCACTGTCCTGACGGTAGGGATGATCCACATCGCGGTTACGCACTCTCACCGGTGCCGCGGGCAGGATGGCGATACTGCCCTCACCGATCATGCGACTCAGCTGTTTTCTGTTACGGGCGTGAAAAGTCTGTTTCATCTGTACTCTCTATCCGGCCAGCATAATGCCGGTTTTTTCTGGGGAGGTTTTACTGCAGGGTGGTGGGGGCTGCGTGGGATGGCTGTAACTCTTCATTAATCAGCAGCACCCCCATGCGCACGTATTCATACAGCTGCATATAGGCATCTTCATCACTGTCGCTGCTGTCTTCCGCATCATGGCCGACGCGGGCGATTTCCACCATATCGCGCAGCAGCTCGGCGGTGTCTTCTGGCAGCTCGCGATCCTGCTTCAATCCGCCACTGGCCAGACCATAGGTAAAGCCCTGGCACCAGGCGCCCAGTGCTTCGCTGCGCTGTGCCAGGGCTGCAGTATCTTCTGGCAACAGCAACTGGAAATCCACGGTGGAGTCATTGAGCTGGGTCTGGGTGTCATGGTACAGCCCCACCAGCAGCTGGCTGGCTTCCTGTATCAGCATATTGTTCATATCCAGTTCGGCAAAAATCTGCTCCAGCCAGTTACCCAGCTCCACCTTGCCCGCCGCGCAAATCATACCGCACAGCGCGCCATGGCACTCGGCGGCAACAAATTCTGCCTCAGCCTTGTCCAGGGCCTCATTTAAACTGTTATAATCCGGTCTGGGGACCATACTGACTCCCGTCGGTAAATTGTCATCTTATCCGTCATTTCACCCGCATCGACTCGCTGCTGAAACCGGGCATGATCAACGACTGTTATACAAGCAACTGATATATAAAGCAAAACAATAACACCAGTGTACACTGGCAGCATTATTGCTTTGTTAAGTGTTTTAAAACATATAGCCAACCGGCTGACATTCTAACACGCTGCTCGCCATGCTTTAGCATTTGACCTGCGGCCATTGAATAACTATATTAAGCATTATGAGTACTGAAAACCAAAGCAATATCGAAGCACTGGAAAAGAAAGTAGACGAGCTTATCGCGCTGTCTACCCGTCTGTCTCTGGAAAACAATGCGCTCAAGCAGCAATTGCAGGAAATCCGCAATGATCGCGCCAGCCTTGTTGAACAAAGAGACCAGGTGCGTCATCAGGTTGAAGGTATGATCACCCGCCTGAAAACCATCGAAACGGCGTAATTTCTCTGCGTATTCTGACGTTTCACCATTGCAGCACATTGTGGGTAAACTTTTATGGGCGATAGCGGCCTGAATATCAAAATCATGGACAAGGACTACCGCGTCTCCTGTCCGCCTGACCAGCAGGCATCACTCAGAGAATCGGCTGAATTCCTTAACGGCCGGCTCAATAACATCAAGCAGAAAGGCTCGATCATCGGTACCGAACGAATTGCCATTATGGCAGCACTGAATCTGGCCCATGAACTGCTGGGCAGTTATGAGTCCGTTGAAGAGTACGACAACATCAATGCGCGTATGCAAAATATCCAGAAAAAGATTGATATTGCATTACGTGAAATTGAAGTGTCATAATAAGCACTCTGATCATTTATTCCTGATCAACCAGGCGCAATAAAAACATTGCCCTGAAAATGAATTTAAAAGTTTGGGTGCTTCTGCGGTGTTAGTAAGCTTACTTATTAAACCCTTGAGCCTTACTCATCGACCCCGGGAATGAGACTGCCGATGCTGTGTGCATTACCGTTTGTAACGGGAAGCCTTATACATCGGCGCGAATTCCCACTTGAACTTCCGGTTCAAGGTTCGTGAGTGCTGCTACGGCATCTGCGGTTGCACCCTCCTAATCCACCAGGCCCCTGCTCACATAGAGCAAACAGGGGCCCCTTTAATCAGGCTTGACAGCCCTGCAACCGCAGGGCCATTGTGATCTTAAACTATAACCCTAAGCTATTATGCACAGCAGTCAGCAACGTAATGCCCTACGTCAACAGCTACGCCGACAACGCAGGGCGCTGGATACTGACACGCAACAGGCGCATGCCCTGCTCATCACCCGGCAACTTAAAAACTGCAGTCTGTATCGACGCAGCAAGCGCATTGCCGCCTACCTGGCCGCCGATGGCGAAATTGATACCCATTACCTGATTTATGATGCCTGGCGGGCACACAAAAAAATCTACCTGCCGGTGCTCGCGCCATTCAGCCCACGCCTCTACTTCGCCCCCTACACGCCGGGCTGCAAACTCAGGCTCAACCGGTTTGGTATTGCGGAACCGGATCTCCACCCGAAGCACTGGCTCAAGCCACAGCAACTTAACCTGATACTGATGCCACTGGTGGGCTTTGATGCCAGCGGCAACCGACTGGGCATGGGCGGCGGTTTTTATGATCGCAGCCTGAGCTTTCGCGGCCACCGCAAGCGCAGCCACCATCCATACCTGATTGGTCTGGCGCACCAGTTGCAATGCGTCGACGCGCTGCCGGTTCAGCCACACGATGTGCCCATGCATATGGTGGCAACCGAGCAGCGGCTTTATACTATGACGCGATGAAATTCCTGCTGTTTAAATTCATTCTTGGCCTGACAGCCCTGCTGCCATTGCGTCTGGTTCACTGGCTGGGTAATTTAATCGGCCAGCTAAGCTGGCTCAGCCATAGCCGCATACGCCGTATCGCCAGCAGAAACATTGCGCTGTGCCTGCCCGAACTGTCTGCCGAGCAACAGAGCCGACTGGTAAAACAGACACTTCGGGAAACCGGCAAGGTGATTCTGGAAACCGGCAGAATGTGGCGCGGCAATACCGAGTCTACGCTGGCACTGGTGCGTGACTGTGAAAACCAGCAGCTGATTGATGATGCACTGGCGCAGAAACGGGGAGTGATCCTGGCGATGCCGCATTATGGCTCATGGGAGCTGACCTCACTGTATTGCGCGCGGCATTACCCGATGACCACACTCTACGCACCACAGGCCGATCCGCGCATCGAGCAACTGATTCGACAGGCCCGCCAGCGCAGCGGCGCGCGACTGGTTCCTACTGACAATAACGGCATCCGCGCGCTGAGCAGGGCTTTAAAGCAGGGTGAAATGATTTCGATTCTGCCGGACCAGTCCCCCCGATCTAACGGCGTATTCGCAGCGTTTTTTGGCCTGCCCTGCTACACCATGACACTACTCAGCAAACTGGCGAGTAAGAATAATGCCTGTGTTATTTATGCCTACGCCAGACGTTATGAAGACAGCAGTGGCTTTAAGCTGGTGTTCCGTGCGACCGAACAGGATCTGTCCCAGCTGCCGTTACAAGAGTCGGTAGAAGCGATGAATCGCGATATCGAGGCACTGATCCGCGAAACACCAGAGCAATACCAGTGGACCTATAAGCGCTTCAAACAGCGCCCGCCGGGCGAGCCGCCGATTTACTGAGTCGGTTTGCTAATATGCAGGACTATGCAACGCCTGCTAACTATTCACCCAGCTCGCCCAGGAACATCTGATAGGCGGGATTCCGGCTTTCATCCCACCACTGATAACCTACCTCATCAAGAAAGCCGGTGAGTTCCTTGCGCTCGCTCTTCGGCACCTGCAGCCCCACCAGTACACGACCATAGGCCGCACCGTGATTACGGTAATGAAACATACTGATATTCCAGCGCTTGCCGATATGCGCGAGAAAATCCAGCAGCGCACCCGGGCGCTCGGGAAACTCGAAACGGTACAGCACTTCATTTTCAATGTGATTGGCATGACCACCCACCATATAACGCACATGCAGCTTGGCCATTTCATTGTCACTCATGCACAGCACCGGGTAGCCTTTACGCTTCAACTTTTCAGTCAGTTCTGCCAGTTCCGACTTGCCTTCCACCAGCTGCACACCGGCAAACACATGCGCGCTGGCGGCGTCTGCATAGCGATAATTGAACTCGGTAATACCCCGCTTGCCAATGGTACGGCAGAAACGCAGGAAGCTGCCCGGCTCTTCCGGTATGGTAACGCCGATCAGACCTTCACGGCGCTCACCCAGTTCAGCGCGCTCCGAGACATGACGCAAACGGTCGAAATTCATATTCGCGCCACTGTTAATCGCGATCAGGGTTTGCCCGGTAATCTGCTCCCTGGCAACGTATTTTTTAATCCCCGCCACCGCCAGCGCACCCGCCGGCTCCATAATCGAACGGGTGTCGTCAAAAATATCCTTGATCGCCGCACACATTTCATCGGTGCTCACCGTGATCACTTCATCCACGGTATCTCTGGCAATACGCCAGGTTTCCTTGCCCATCTGTTTCACGGCCACGCCATCGGCAAAGATTCCTACCTGGTCAAGTACCACGCGGCGTTTTTTCTCCAGCGCCGCTGCCAGACAGGCCGCATCAATGGGTTCGACACCGATCACCCTGATCTCCGGCCGCAGGTACTTGATAAATGCCGCCATGCCGGCAATTAAACCGCCGCCGCCTACCGGAATAAAAATCGCATCTATGTCTTCCGGGTACTGGCGCAGAATTTCCACCGCGATGGTACCCTGCCCGGCAATCACATCCGGATCATCGAACGGATGGATATAGGCCAGGCCTTCTTTTTCTGCCAGCTCATGGGCGTACACCGAGGCTTCATCGAAGGTATCACCAACCAGTACCGCTTTGGCACCATAGGAACGGACTGCATCTACCTTGATGCGCGGTGTGGTCTTCGGCATCACAATGGTGGCCTTTACTCCCAGCTGACTTGCTGCCAGTGCCAGCCCCTGGGCATGATTACCTGCGGAGGCGGCAATCACCCCCTTGAGTTCGCTCTGCCGGTTCAGCTGATACAGCTTGTTATAGGCGCCGCGCAATTTGAATGAGAACACCGGTTGCAGGTCTTCGCGTTTCAGCAGAATCTGGTTATCCAGTCGGGCACTGAGGCGTTTGGCAAGATCCAGGGGGGACTCAATCGCCACGTCATAAACACGGGCGCTGAGGATTTTTTCAATGTATTTTTGAGTCATGAAGGCTAAACAGGTATTATTCCGCAATCCGATTAACAGGAACGAGTACTATGACCCAAGATGAAATGAAACGCAAAGCTGCAGAAGCCGCAATGGAATATGTTGTTAAGGACGAGATTATTGGCGTCGGCACCGGTTCAACCGTCAACCACTTTATTGACTGCCTGGCCGAGATCAAGGGGCAGATCAGGGGCGCGGTTTCCAGCTCGGAAGCCTCCACAAAATTAATGAAGGAACGGGGCATTCAGGTACTGGATTTAAACAGCGTTGATTACATTCCGGTCTATGTCGATGGTGCCGACGAAGCCAATCATAATCTGTCGCTGATCAAGGGCGGTGGCGGTGCCTTAACCCGCGAAAAAATCATTGCCGGTGCCAGCGATAAATTTGTCTGCATCGCCGATGAAAGCAAGCTGGTGGATGTGATGGGCAAGTTTCCTTTACCAGTAGAAGTGATTCCAATGGCGCGCAGTTTTATCGGTCGCGAACTGGCAAAACTGGGCGGCCGTCCGGTATGGCGTGAAAACTTTACTACCGATAACGGCAATATTATTCTCGATGTGCACGATATGGATATTATGGAGCCGATCAAGATGGAAAATGAAATCAACAGCTGGCCGGGTGTGGTCACCTGCGGACTGTTTGCCAACCGCGGTGCAGATGTGCTGATTCTGGGCACACCGGATGGTGCGCGCACGGTAATGCCCAAATAACCAGATTATCCTGGCCGACGCGTGATTTAAAAAAGAAAACGCAAATGAACGTATATGGACTCCACCTATTTTACAACGCTAATTTTGCATAAAAGTGTAAACTGCTAACGTATATACGGCTTCTTATTGAGGGCGCTACCCTCTAGCCTTCGATGTTTGCGCACCCACCCTCCT